>Ga0115029_1000014_pt1 | contig 204597 bp, 179 predicted proteins | sample SidtaG_3_FD_87297 | JGI IMG/M metagenome (GOLD analysis project Ga0115029, IMG submission 87297) | Marine algal microbial communities from Sidmouth, United Kingdom - Sidmouth_Asex1 metaG | ecosystem: Host-associated > Algae > Red algae > Unclassified | place: Sidmouth, United Kingdom... | reverse complement strand
GCCTACGGCTTCAAATCGCCCGACGCCCTCATCGCCCTCGCAATGCTCTCACTGGGCGGACATCGCCCCGACCTCCCCGGCCGAAACACCGCCGCATGACCCACACAAAGAACAGGAGAGCCCGTTCTTGAGGAGTTTTTCGTCAAGGTTCGGTCTGGTTCCGGGTCGGTGTCTCGCATACTCGCTACCGTTTCGGCCTTGAAGCGGATTTCAGGAATCGTCGCAGTTGCCATCGCTGTCGTGATCGGAGCGGTCATCAGCACCGCGTTCGCGATCGGTGACGCTGTCGTCGACTACTGGTCGAGGAGACCGGACGACCTCCTCGTCGGCGTGGTCATCGTCGCCGCCGTTCTGCTCGCCGCCGCCGCCAGCCGCCATCTGCAGCTCAACGCCCGGCGCACCCGGCGATTCTCCGTCTCCGCTCAGGAGGCCGAGTTCGTCCTGTCGCCTCACGGAGAGGGCGCATGGACGGCAGACGTCCAGGCGCGCAGGGCGATGAGTCGGCCGACCGCCGAGACTCTCGGTCGATCGCCCGACTCGTACGCCTGACGCGCTCACCGACCCGACCTTCGATCCACTGCGCCAACTCCCGATGCGAGCTACGTTCCGAACGTGGACGACTCCCAGGTGGCACTGATTGCTGCGCTCGCTGCGGTTCCGATTGCTCGCCGAGGCTTTCGGGGAGAGCGCACGCAGATCGACGACGTGATCGAGTCCGGCGACCGCATCCAGGAACGGTTGGTGCGCCGACACCGGGTGACGACGGCCGGTGCTCGATCCCGTTCGGAAGGACATCATCGTGGTCGCACCTCGGGTCGCTTCGAGGGATCTCGTCGGTGGGCGGCGAGTCGCCTTCAGTCTCCGTCACGGCGGGCCGAGTTGGGGGTTGATCCAGTCTCCTTCTCCACCGTTGCGGAAGCCCCGCCGGTAGGTACCAGCGCAACAACGACGGCTCCGGACAGCGCCAGCATCGTTCCTTCGCTTCGAATGCTCCTGTCCATCGTCCTGTCTCCGCCGACGCGTCAGCGGCCCGACGGCGGGCGGCGCAGCGCCTTGCGCACCGCTCGCACCGGGGCGGCACCCAGTTCTTCGTTCAGCCAGGCATTGTCGCGGCGCAGCAGCGCTCGATCGTCGACCAGGTCGACGATCCGGCGTTCGGCGACCCGGCGGGCGTTCTCGAGGTCGGCGAGGCGTCGCAACGTCCCCGGCGGTAGCAGCACCGGTCGCTCGTCGATCCTCGCGATCCTGGCAGCCACGTCGACCGGGTCGACGTCGACCCGCGTCCATTCGCCGAGCGCCATCACTTCCGTCTCGACCACGCCACAGAACTGGACGGCATCGAGGAGCAGCGACACCGATGGCGGCAGCGCATCGTCGCCCACCCCGAGACCGAGCGAGCGCACGGCGTCGATCGGTAGCGCGAAGGTCGCACTCGACGCGTCGAGCATCCCGAGTTCGGCGACGCCGGGGTGCGCCACCACCAGTTCGACACCGTCACCGGCGCGACATCGCAGGATCGGGCCGACGAGTTGATCGTGTTCGTCGAAGCCTGCGTCGACGAACTGCTCGACCCAGTTCGGCGCAAGCTGGTCGCCCGGGCCCACGACCGACAGGTACGCACCGGTCGCTGCGGCGAACAGTGCAGAGAACATCTCGTCGCGCCGGAACTCACTGTCGCCTTCGGGCGCCCGCAACAGCTCCCATCCGGAGCTGGTCTGGGCGTCGAGCATCGATCGCAAACGGTCGATCTCGTCGTCGGTCATGGCGGGGTCGGCAATGACCGACAGGAAGGTTGCCGGAGCCTCGAACGGCCGCCGGAGGATGGTCGGCATCGACCGCTTCCCTGTCGGCTCGTACAGCCGGATGAACTGATAGGTCGACGCGTGCTCGTCGGCGAGCGAACGCACGTGGCGCAGCATGTCGCTCAGTCGCGCCGCACCGGCGAGGAACGGCGAGCCCGACGGCCAGAACTGGTCGGAGCGCGCGGCCGGCCGATCGTCACGAGCGACCTCGGCGAAGGCCGCCGAGTCCATCAGCTCGTCGAGCGACCGGTCGGTGAAGAAGCGCAGGTGGGTGTGGTCGAGAAGCCCGGTCGGCGTGACGTCCCAGCGACCCGCCAGCAGCTTGAGACCGAGGTCGACGTAGCCGACGTTCGGAACGCTGACGCCGAGCACCGCCCCGTCGTGGCGACGCAGGAACTTCGACAGTTCGTCGAGCAGCAGGTGTGGCGAGACCAGGTGTTCGATGACGTCGAGGGCGAGCACCGCCACCAGCCGCTTGTCGGAGGCGTGGACGACGTCGGCGAGCGCATCAAGAGTCCCACGACGGTCGCCGAGGTCGACGAGGTGGGCCTCGAAGCCTCGCTCGCTCAGCGCCGTCACGGCGGTTTCGTTGATGTCGAAGCCGACGTAGGCGAACCCGGCGTCACGCAGCGGTTCGGCATGCGGTGCGTAGCCGCACCCGAGGTCGATGACGATGCCGCGGCCGGGTCGAGCCGCCAGCAGCGATGCGAGTCGACCGTGCGACTCGTCCCACTCGAACGCGACGTCGTAGGCAGCCGGATGGTCAGGCATCGCCCTTCGCTCCCGCCCTCACGGCCGCTCCGACGCGACGCATCCAGGCGACCTGCGCCGTGACCTCCGGGTCGGCGATGCCGAGCATCCGTGCCGCCCCCGCCCACACGAGAGAGTCGCCGGCGGTGCGCGCTGCGAGCGCCGGAATGGCGCGCTCGAAGATCGCATCGACGTCGGCCGCACCCGATCCGCCCCTCCCGGTCACGTTGATCCGGCGGCGTTCGAGGTCGGCGCCGACGAACTCGCCGAGACCGTCGAAGAGCGCGCCGCCCTGCTCGACCAAGCCGACGAACCCGAGCGTGCGGAGTTGCTTGACCGCACGGCGTGCGAGCCGAGACATCTCTGCGTTCGCGATGAACGAGTTGTCGGGGATCGCTGGGTCGTCGACGAGTTGGCGGATGAGCGTGTTGTCGCTCTGGTATGCGATCGACTCGTCGGCGAGCCACTCGGCGAAGTCTTGAGCGATCGCACTGTCGCTGCTCGCCCACGGCCGTTCGGCCACCCGCATCTCGTCACTCAGGCCGCGCCAGTACTCGTAGTGCGACAGCAGTCGACAGCGCGGTTCGCGCAGGACGGTGGCGATGTCGTTCGAATCGAACCGGGTGAGCAGCGTCGGCAGCGTGAAGTGGCCGGCGACCGCATCGAACATGGCCAGGTCGCCATGGTCTTCGAGGATCTGACCGTCGAGCGCTGCAGGTCGTGGCGAGTTCCGGTACGGGCCGAACCACGCCGGGTCGTATCCGTACGGTGCCCAGCGGTGGCTGTCGAGTGCGTCGCGAAGGCTCGCGACGATCGAACTGCCGGCCGACTTGGGGACGTGGAGGAACGCGAACGGCCGCACGCCGTCGACCGGTGTGATGGTGGTGCTCGCCGAGCGAGCCCGGCGGCGTGCCGCCACGTCGGACGCCACCCGATCGGCCACCGACCGGACCCGACGGACGACCGGTGCGGCGCTGTCGAGCAACGCCGACACGCCGGACGAACCGGGCCCTGCGTCACGTGCCGCGGCCGCGGGTGCGTCGGGTACCAGGGCGGCGGCAGGCGGCGGCGCCTCGACGGGTGCGGCCCAGTCGAGCGTGTCGATCGGCGACAGCCACTCGTCGAAGTCGAGCGCTCCGCCTCCGAACGCGTCGGGAGTCGAACGGTCGTGCAGCGTGGCTCCGGCCTCGAGTTCGGCGAGCACCTCGGCGCGGACCCGCCGTCGGGTCGGACGGTCGAGATCGACACCGCTCGCCGACACGTTCCACGGATATGCCGACCGACGGCGCTCGACGTGACCGTATGAGATCAGGCGCTCGGCGTAGTCATCGGCGAGCGCACGCATCCCGGTTCCCGGCGCGTGAGCAACACGCGGCCGTGACCCCTGGTGCTTCGAGAGCACGTCGGGTGTCGTCGGGTCGTAGCCGCTGAAGTGCACGAAGCGGACGGGCACGTCGCCCGTCGCCGGACCGGCCGCTCCGGGGGGCGTGTCGATGGGCCGTTCGTGGATGTTCCACCAGGCGATGTTCATCCCGGCGTCACGGCAGATGTGATGGTCGAACAGTGACGGCACCCAGTCGACCCAGCGCTGATCGGTGAAGTACGAATTCTCGAAGTCGACCACTGCATCGAAGCGCAACCGCACGTCCCACCAGTCGAGGAACTCACGCCCGCTCTCGCTCACGGCGAGGAAGCCGCAGTTGTACATCCCCGACTGCATGATCGTGCCCTCGGCCGCCGCCATTCCGTCGCGCGGAATCGGCTCGAGTGCGTGCGGTGTCAGCACGATGCCGGCGTCGACGGCCGGTGCGACCCGATCGTCGAAGTTCGCGTAGACGACGATGTCGGGGTCGAGGTAGCAGGCGACCGCCGGCTCATTCGCTGCACTCGATCTGGACGGACGGTCGAGGAGGAAGCGCAAGAACGACGGCTTCACCGACGTGGCGAACTCCATCACGTCGTAGATGGTCTTCATCACGTCGAGCGTGACGGCGTCGAGGTCGAGGTCGCCGAGCCGGGCCACCTCGATGCGCTCCCCGAAGTCGACGTCGAGGTCGTCGATCACCAACACGTGGAACGTGGAGCCGGGGTGGTGGTCGAGGAACGATTCGCCGAGCACACGCGCCATGGCTGCGTAGTTCGAGGCGACGATCGTTCCTGCCCGCATCAGCCCCCAAACTAGTGGCGCGCCGTGTCGGGCCACGCGATGTGGTGGCGTGGCCATCGACCCCGCACACGGCCCCACCTTCCCCGTGCTGCGTCGAGCCCGGCGAAGAAGGGCTGCTCGGTCGACGAGTTGATCTGGCCTGCGCCGGGAGAGCGCAGAACCGCCGCCACCGCCTCACCGAACTGCGCCGGCGTCGGCTGATCGGCGATCCGCCTTCGAGCCCGGTCGATCAGCGCCGTGCGGTGAGCAGAGTCGGTCGCCAGGCGACGCATGTGAGCGGCCGCTTGATCGAGATCGGGCTCGGCCCACACCGCCGACTCGGGGTAGATCCCCTGACCCTCGGTGACGTGCACGAGTTCGGCGTCGACCAGTGCGGCGCAGTCGTCGTCGAGGAAGTCGACCACGCCGGAGTATCGCGTGGCCACGACAGAAGTGCCGAGCCACATCGCGATCGCCGGTTGCAGGCCGAGGCCCTCGCTGCGGTGCAGTGACACCACGACATCAGCAGCAGCGATGAGCGCGTGGTGGCTGTCGTCGTCGAGATGTTCGTCGATCAACTCGATGCGCTCGTCGCCACCGCACGCCTCGACGAGTGCCGCGACGTCGAGCGGACGCTGCTCGCCGTTGATCGTCTTCACCACCAGGCGAACGGGCACCGACGCATCGTGGAACGCTCGTCGGAACGCATCGACGGCACCGAACGGATTCTTGCGCTCGACGATGCTCAGGTAGTCGAAGCTGACCAGGAAGACGACGCCGTCGCTCCAGCGTGCTCGCCACTCGGCGACCGAATCAGGCGCGACATCGGGTTCGGGCATCCGGATCGGAACCAGCCGCACGGGGGTCTCGACTGGTGCCGCCGCTCGGTAGGCGTCGCGTACGAAACGCGTCGCCGTCCAGACCTCGTCGGTGTGTGCCATGGCGTCGACGTGGTGCTCGGGGATCTCGGCGACCTCCCAGAACCAGTATCCGATCATGCGCTTGGTCGGTCCGACGAGCTGCGGGAACCGCTCGCAGAAGTGGACGAACTCGAACGCGGTGACGACGGCGATCGTGGTGTCGTGCAGTTCGTCGGGAACGGGGCGAGGCGAACGGCGTCGGGGGCTCGTCGACAGGTCGTTGTCGATCTCGACGACGGGAACACCGGCGGCTGCGAGCGACACCGACAGCTCGCGCGCCACGCTGCCGAGGCCGCTGCTGATGTGGTGGTATCCGACGATGTTCACGCCCGGCGTGCCACGCACCCGGTCGGCGGCTCGCCGCTGCACGCGTGTGCGAACTCGATTCGCGGCATACCGATCCACCGCAGTCACCCCGGCGGGCGGGCGGGTCGGGGCCGTCGGGCGGGTCGGGGCCGTCGGGCGGGTCGTAGTCGTCGGGCCGGTCGGGGCCGTCGGGCCGGTCGGGGCCGTCGGGCCGTCGCTCATTGCCGATCGCAGGCGTCGGGCGATGAGCGACGGAACCCCGAGCGTCGCTTCCACGAGGGCCGTGCGGTGCGCAGCCCGAGGCTGGTGACGGAGCCGACGCAGCGACAGGCCGTACCCCCGGACGAGTTCGGCTGCCGACCCGTGCATCGCACTCGACCAGATGCGGTTTCTCTCCTGCAGCCGACGGACGTCGTCACCGAGCCGGACCGTCGTCGCACTCCCCCGGTGCCACACGATCGACGCAGGGACCAGGCGACAGCGCCATCCGCTCCGAAGGAGCCGCCGGGCCATCTCGACGTCTTCGTAGTACAGGAAGAATCGCTCGTCGAAGCCGGCACCGAAGTACGCCCGACTCATCAGGACTGCGCCGCCGGTGAATCCCTCGATGTCGACCGGGCCGGTGCCGGCGTCGGACCGAGCACGGTCGCGCAACGCGTCCGAGCCGGCACCGTAGCGATCGATCACGACGCCGGCGCTGTTGATCGTGTCGACACCTGCGTGCAACAGGAGCGGCTGCACGGCGCCGATGTCGTCGGCGCTGTCCAGTTCGGCCAGGAGCGGATCGAGCCATCCCGGGGCGACGTCGACGTCGTCGTTCAGCAGAGCGACACGTTGCGCACCTGACTCGAACGCCAGCCGGGCGCCGGCGTTCATCCCTCCGGCGTAGCCGTCGTTGCGACCGGTCGTGAGCAGCGTGACCTGCTCGTTCAGCGGGCGGTTGCGATGCTCCGTTGCGGCGAGGAGGTCGGCGGCCATGTCACCGTTGTCGACGACGATCGTGTGCGCATCGCCCGAGCCGTCGAGGACGGACCGGACCGTCGCCTCGAGCATGCCCGGTGGCGGGTGGAACGTGAGGATGACCACGGCGGTCGACGCTCCTCCAGGCGGGGGACTGGAGGCATCGACCGGCACCGGGTCAGTGTATGGATACCACCGGATCGGGCGCAGGCATCGCTGCTGTGGCCTCGGCCGGAGCGGCCGGCGTCGGGGCGGCGAACACAGCTGTCGGTGAAGCCATCGGTGCCGGCGGCGTCTCCATGATCACCGGGGCCGACATGGTCGGTGGCGCCACGGTCGGATGATCCCAACCCGTCGAGGCCGTCGCAGGTGCCCGGTCGGCCGACACTGCCATCACAGGCGAAACCATCGACGGCGCAGCCATCTCGGGGGCTGCGGCTGCGGGAGGTGCCATCGCAGGCGAAGTCATCGCAGGGGCCGCCATCGACGGCGCGGTCATCGCGGGGGCTGCGGCTGCGGGAGGTGCCATCACCAGCTCGGCCAATGCAGGAGCCGGCGCAACTGGCGTAGCCATCGCAGGCGCATCCATCGCAGGCGCAGCCATCGCAGGTGCAGCCATCGCAGGCGAGGTCATCGTGGGGGCCGCGGCTGCGGGAGGTGCCATCATCGGCGCGGCCAATGCAGGACCCGGCGCAACTGGCGCAGCCATCGCGGGCGGTGCCGTCACCTGCGGTTCCGGGATCGTCGGCGCAGCCATGGACGGCGGTTCCATCGACGGCGATGGCGAGATCGTGGCAACCGGGATCTTCGGCGCAGCGAACGAACCCGTGTCCGGGGCCTTCGGAGGCGCCATCATCGCGGCGGCGGGAGCGTGGCTGCTGTCCGAGATCGGGCTGATGCTCGGTACGTCGAGCAGGGGCGCCGCGAACCCGGGCGGTGGGGCCGCTGAGGGCTCGGGAACAAGACGGGTGATCGGTTCGGTCGGCGCGGTCGCGGATCCTGCGACGAATCGTTGGCCGAACTCGCGGAGTCGCTTGTCGGCGTTGATCACCGACACGAAAGCCGGGCCACCGTCGGTGCGCGACGCGACGCGGGTCATCGCCACGTAGGCAAGGTCCTGCGCACGGTCGTCGACGCCGATGCCCATGACGATCGCCGGGCTCTCCCAACCCTTCAGACTGTGCGCCGTGCACCCTTTGACGGCCTCGTCGCCGGGCCAGAAGCGGTGCTTACGGCGTCGGCGGGGAGCGTCGGGGTTGCGGCTGAAGACGTGGTGGACCGGGTATCCGGCCGCTTCGATCACCCGCACGGCGGCGACACCGTCGTGGTGGTAGTCGCACACGAAGGCGACGTCGGCGGGCGTCAGCGTCGGACATTCCCGAAGCAGACGGACGACCTCGTGGCCTACGGCGCGTCCGAGTTGGTTGAGGCGCTCGATGTCGAACCAGCTCCGCACCGATCGGACGAGCCCGGGGTCGCCCCCGGGGATGTCGACCGATTCGTCGGGTCGGACGCCGAGCAATTGTTCGCCTTCGAGGTACTCGCCGGCGAAATCGTTGCTGAGGTCGAGCAGGTCGTGCGGCAGTCGGTAGGAGGCGTCGAGGTCGGTCCATTCCTCCGGGAAACCGGACTCGACCAGTTCGGGCGACGTCATCCATTCGAAGCGCTCGTAGATGTCCTGCGTCGGATCGGCGACGATCAGCATCTCGCCGTCCGGGGACACCACCCACTGGCGCAGCAGGTTCCACCACTCGAACGTGAAGTCCTGGCCCTCGTCGATGAGCACGGCGTCGTAGCGAGCGTCGAAGCCCTGCTCGAATGCCTGCTCCGTCTTGGCGACGATGCCGAGGGTCCACGGCACGCCGCGCGGTGAGTGCAGTTCGAGCCCCGACATCTCGGCGTCTTGGACGATGCGCGTACAGAAGGTGTGGAAGTTCGACGATGCGATGAGCGTCGCGTTTGCGCCCGATTCGGCGCATCGCTGCGTCGCCATCGCCCGCAGACGATTGGAGAGCGTGACGTTGAGCGTGAGCATCAGGACCGACTTGCCTTCGGCGGCGAGGCGAGCGGCTCGCGCCGTGAGTCCGAACGACTTACCCGATCCGGCTGACCCGCGGTACCGGCGCATCTTCTGTCCGGTCGGGTTGTCGGCGAGTTCGATCACCGACTCGCTCATCCACGGCAATCCGTCGCCGTCGCGGCGGAGCCGTTCGGAGGCGACGACGTGCTGGCGCAGCTTGGAGATCGACGGAGCCGGCGGGATCGGACACCCGAGACCGACGACGATGTCGCGGATCGACTCGTCGATGCTGTCCCGTCCGAAGACGCCGATGACGCTCTGTGGTTCGTCGGGCGGGAGCACCGGCAGGAGCGTCTTCGCGTCGATCGTCGAGAGGTTCGGAGTGAGGACCACACCTCGGACGGCATCGGTCGGCGATCCGCCGTGCTCCGGGAAGGCATAGAACTGATCGAACACCAGCGACCGTGACCGGCTGGCCTCGGCGCGTGGTTCGACGACTCGCGACCACTTGCCCTGGGCGTCGCACACCTCGATCTCGTCCACCTCGTTCTGACGGGCGGTGTCGGGCGACCAGTCGACGACTTCGATCACACAGACGCCGAACGTGTCGCTGATGGCCAGGAAGTCGGGCTGGTCGAGTCCGATGCGGGGCTTGACGTACACCGTCCAGCCGGCGTCGAGTCGGGCCAGCGCCTGCGCGACATGGAGCTCACCGGGCGTCAACGGTTCGACGAGCTGGTCGAGCGACTCGAGCGACGGTCGGAGCGCATTGAGCGTTGGGACATTCACGGCGGCCACACGGTCTCATCGGCGCCGAGCACCCGGTTCTTGAGTCAGGGTGCCAGCGTCGAGGGCTACCATCCGAGCCGATGTCGGCGATCTCCGTCCCACGAGTTGCCGGCCGTCGCAGCCCGTCGCGGTCGTCGCCCGGCGACCGGTCCGGCGTCTCGATCCTCCTGGCCGTCTACGACCCGCCGATCCTTGCGCTGCGTGCGCAACTCGATGCGATCGCCGCACAGACGTCGCCCGACTGGGAGTGCATCGTCGTCGACGACTGCTCGCGCTCGGTCGCCGTGGTCGAACTGCTCGACGCCTGGTGTTCCGTCGGGCCCGACCGGACGCTCGTGCGACGCACCGTCAACGGAGGCATCGCAACGGCGACCAACGACGCCCTCGACCGAGCGACGCTCGACGTCGTCGCCATCTGCGACCACGACGACCTGATCCATCCCGGCGCGGTCCAGGCGGTTCTCGACCACTTCGACGCGCACCCCACCCACGACGTCGTCTACACCGACGAGCAGTTGATCGACGCCGACGGCGCCGTGGTGACCGAGTACCGCAAGCCCGACTACAGCCCGCACCGCCACCTCGGGCATCACTACCTGGCCCACCTCGTGGCGGCCCGCCGCGCCGCCATCGGCGACCTGCGAGTCGACGCAGCTTTCGAGCCCTCGCAGGACTACGACTTCTATCTCCGCGTCATCGAGGGCGTCATGGCCGCTGGTGGAGAGGTCGGCCACATCGCCGACATCTTGTACTCGTGGCGGGCGATCGCCGGGTCGAGCGCACTCGCCGCCGGCGAGAAGCCCGAGATGATCGCGGCCGTCGAGCGGTGCGTGGCAGCAGCACTCGTCCGACGCGACATCCCGGCAACGGCGTCGACGGTGATCCACCGCGGCGAACCCACGACATCGGTCCGGCTGGTCTTCGACGAGCCGCTCGCCGTCGACTCGGACTCGCTCGACATCCTCTCCATCGGAGAGGGAGCCACATCGACCGACGTGGCAGAGATGATCGCAGCGAGCACGGCCCGTTTCGTGTGCCTGGCACCTGATGGCCACCCGATCGACAACACATGGGCGGCGCCGCTGATCGCACTCGCACGTCTCGACGGCGTCGGAGTGGTCGGGCCGTTCATCACCCGGCGCGTCGACGGCGAGCCCGACACGCTGCTCAGCGTCGGCCGAACCGTGGTGCCGCGTCTCAGCGACCCACAGGCGCGCGGCGTACCTGTCGATGCATCCGGGCTGTGGGGAGCGTTCTTCGTGACCCGGGAGGTCACCGCCGTCGCTCCGTACGGGCTCCTGGTCGAGCGATCGCTGGTCCAGGATGCCGGCGGCCTGGCCACCGACGTGGGGCTCGACGTCGCCGTGGCCGAACTGTGCGTCCGCCTCGCCACGAATGGTCACGCCACGCTCGTCGAGCCGACCGCGATCCTCCCCCTGGACCACGACGGCCCGCTCCTCGACGACGATCCCGAAGCGATCCCCGGCCAGGTACCGACAGGCGGTCGCGCTGACGAGGTCTCGATCGTGGCTCGCCGCCTTCCCGAGATCCGTCGTGAGCGCTTCGCGACCACCGGTCTGCTCTCCGACGATGCCCTCGAACCCTCTCCGTACCTCACCGCGCACCGTGCGATCGTCTCGGGCGCGACCGACTTGGTCACGTCCGACGTGTTCGACACCGTCGTCACCCGGCCGATGGCGAGACCGAGCGACCTCTTCGTCGAACTCGGTCGCCGGATGCACTCCGCCGGAGCCCTCCCCGACCGTGTCACCCCGGCAATCTTCGCGGCAGGCCGACGGTCGGCCGAGGGGCGCGCTCGGACCGCCCACTCGAACGCCCGCCGCGCCGCTCTGCGCGCCGACGGAGTCGCCGACGACGTGATCGATCGCGATCCTGTGGTGATGGCTCCCGAGTGCACGCTGCGCGAGGTCTGGGAGCAGATGCCCGAGGACTGGGGCGACGCCAGCACCGACGATGCGGTCCAGCGCGAACTCGACCTCGAAGCCGAGATGCTCCGACCGATCGATGCGGTGATCGACGTCTTCCGGACCGCTCGCGCCCACGCGGTGCCGGTCGTTCTGGTGAGCGACATCTATCTCGATGCCGACCAGCTCGCCGAGGTCCTCGCCGGCGCCGGGGTCGACATGTCACTCGTCGACGAGGTCGTCACGTCGGCCGACCACCGCCTCGGCAAGGCGCACGGTCTGCTCGGTCGGGTGCTCGACGAACGCAGCGTCGATGCCGACCGGACGCTGCACATCGGCGACAACGAGGTGGCCGATGTCGCCACCGCCAGGGAACTGGGCGCCACGCCGATCCACGTCGACCTCCACTCGCTGAACCGGCACGTCCCGATGCCGATGGTGGGGTTGGATGCATGGTCGGCCGCTCACGGAACCGACTTCGGCATCACGGCGGCGATCCGAGCGACGTTGGTCGAGGCCGCTGCGCTCGGCCGCGACCCCTCGTTCCAGTACGGGGCGGGCGTCGTCGGGCCTGCGCTCGCCGGGTTCGTCCGTTGGGTGGCCACGGAGACCGAACTGCTCGGGGCCAGCGCCGTGCATTGCATGCTTCGCGAAGGAGCGACGATCGCCGACCTCATCCCCATCGTCGTTCCCGACTCTGCGGCGGCACCGACCGCCATCCGACTCCACGTCTCGCGGTGGGTGACCATGCGGGCGGCAGTCGTCGATGGCACGCCCGAGGAGCTCCTGACGGCACTGGCCCGACGCGCCGACCTCACCGTCGATCACGTCGCGCGGGCCTTCGACGTCGACGCCACGCTCGTCCGAGAAGTGCTCGGCGCCGACCAGATCCCGCCGTCCGGCCTGTTCGAGGCGTGCGAGGCGCTGTCCGCCAGCGACACCACACGATCGCAGATCGTCGCATCGGCCGCCGACCTGCGTGAGCGCGTCCTCACTCATCTGCGCGCCACCCTCGTCGTCGACGACGGACCGATCGTCGTCGCCGACGTCGGCTGGGGCGGCACGATCCAGCAGGGCCTCGAACGCATCCTGCGCAGCGCCGGGATCGACAACCATGTCGTCGGCCTCTACTTCGCCCTGTCGGCCGCTGGCGAGCAACGACTCGGGAGCGGCGCCGACATGCGGTCGTACCTGCCCAACCGGTACGACGACCCGATCGCAGCTCGCAACAGCCGGGCGATCGCCCACCATGCCGACACGATCGAGCGAATCATGACGCCCGAGATCGGCACGCTGATCGACATCTCACCGGAGGGCGAGCCGATCACCCGACCCGACGGCCACGACGTGCTCCCACCGACCCTGCGCTCGGCGCAGGCGGCGATGCGCGCCGTCGTGACTCGCCTCGCCGACCGATCGTCCGGCGTGAGCGACCTCGACGACGACCGATGGGTCGACGACCTCACCCTGCGGGCTGCGTTTGCCGAGTCGATCGCCGACTCCGTCACCGCTCCCACCGAGTTCCTCGCTCGCGCACTGGGCGGCTGGCCTCACGACGACGTCGCCGGGTCCGACCACCGGTCGATCGCCACCCACGAACTCGCCACTGCCGCCCGCTACGCCAACGTGCGCGATCTCGACCTCATCGACCCCGACGGCCGGAACTGGGCCGCCGGAGTGGCCGCCGTCCACAACCACACCCTCGCCGCGCAGATCGCTGCCGATCGCGCCGGCGTCTCGCTCGCCGGGCTCTGCCCCGAGAACGAGAACGGGTTCGCCCGCCTCGCTGCGTTCGCGATCGGGTCCGACCTCGCCGCGGTACAGGTCGGCCGAGCGCCCAGCACGTCGTCATTCGGCTGGTCGTTGCTGCGCATCAGCGGACCGATCGACACGATCCGCAGCGTCCGCTTCGACGCCGGCGAGCACGACTCGATCGTCGACGTCGACCACCTGTCCATCGCGTTCGGCACCGACCTGGCGTTCGACCCCGAGCCGACCAACGTCGACGACCTGATGTCGCCCGACCTGGCGTGGGTGATGTCGCACCCGATCGACAGCCACCATTTCGCGCAGCGCGCCGGCGGCCATCTCCTGATCCCGATCGACCCCGACATCGGCGCACACGTCCGCTCGGTCGAGGTCGTCGTCGGGTTCCGCAGCTGGGTGTTGGAGCGCGACGACACGCTGGCGGTCACCCCGGTCGTCCAACGAATCGGCGCTCAGAGCCGACGCGTCGTCGGTGGGGTGAAACGACGACTCGGCCGCTGACCCGCAGCTGCGTCAGCCCCAGGACGTGCGGCCGTCGGCCAGCACCTCGTACGGAGGGGACCCGGCGAGGCCCGGACGCTCGAGCCAGTCACATCGGCCGGGGGCCAGGTTCGGGTTCGAGAACCGGTCATTGCGCAGCGCATCACCCCAGCGCTGTTCGAGTCGTTCGACGTCGACTCGATCGACCGGATGATCGCCCGACTGTTGCTCGAAGTGGAACCACGACGCGTGCGGCGTCCAGATGATGCGGTACCCGACTTCGAGGATCCGCAGTGAGAAGTCGACATCGTTGTAGTTGATCGCGAACTCGACGTCCATGCCGCCGACCTCGTCGAACACCTCGCGCCGCAACAGCGCCGCCGCCGCCGTCACGCCCGAACATTCGCGCTCGACGGCGAGCAGACGGTGAGGTCCCGGGTGGTCGCCCGGCCAGCCGAGCATCGCATGGGAGACCATGTCGTTGTACACGTGGCCGCCGTGCTGCAGCGTTCCGTCGGCGAACAGCAGCTTGGCGCCGACCATCCCGACGTCGCGCTGCTCGGCGATCGCCACCATCTCGGCGATCCCGTGCGGCGTGATCAGTTGCGTGTCGTCGTTCAGCAGCAACACGTGGCTCCCCGACGAGGCGGCGACGCCGACGTTGATCTTGTCGGCGAAGTTGTACGGCAGGTCGTAGGGAACGACGACCAGACGGTCCCCGGCGATCGTTCGCAGCGCCCGCTCGACGAGCGGGTCGGTGCCGTCGTCGATCATCACCACGACCTCGATGTCGACCCCCGGATCGTCGTCACCGGCTCCCTCTGCGTCGACGGCGGGAGTTCCGGCGCCATCGGTGAGCTGACGACCCACATCTCGGGACCCAGCACTCACACTTCCGGCGGGGTCGGCATCGACCGGGGCACGGCCGGGGTGAGCGTCGAGGATCGACGACACGGCGTCGAGGACGAAGACCCGCTCGGCGCCCCACGGTCGCCCCCTCGCTCCGTTGGTCGGGATGATGAGCGACACGAGCGGGCGGGGCTCGGGGAGCGAGCGCCGGATCCGCACCACGCCGGGATGCGTACCGACCTCGACCCGTGCGTCGATTCCGCTGCGCTCGAGATGCGCCGCCGTGACCTTGCGCTGACGTTCCGACGCCTCGGGCTTGTTCTCCGACGACGTCGCCACGCTGGCCGGCGACTGACGCCAGTGCAGCAGGATCTGGGGGACGTGCGTGAAGGGACCGACCGCCTCGGCCAGGCGCAGCAGGAGGTCATGGTCTTGAGCGCCGTCGGTCCCCGGTGTGAAACCGCCGACGTCGACGATCGCGGTCCTGCGAGCGACGACGAGGTGCGTGATGTAGTTGTGGTTGCGGAGTCGTTCGAGGGAGAAGTCGGGCTTGAACACCGGCGATGCCCGGCGACCATCGGGGCGGATCAAGTCGTGGTCGCTGTAGAGGACGTCGATCGGGTCGCTCGTGCCGTCGGCGGCGTCGACGACGGCAGCGACCGTCGACAGCGCCGACGTTGCCAGCACGTCGTCGTGGTCCAGCAGCACGACGAACTCGCCCGTCGCCCGAGCGAGTGCATCGTTCGACGCGGCGACGATGCCGCCGTTGGCGTCACGGCGCACGACGATCGTGTACGGGTCACGCTCGGCTTCGTCGAGCACCTCGCGCACCCCCGGCCGCGTCGACCCGTCGTCGACCAGCACGTGCTCGACGGTGATGCGCCCGACACCACCCAGCCCGACGCCGCCCTGCCCGACACCGCGCTGGTCGCGGACCGACGCGATCGCTGCTCGCAGGTGCGCAGGGTCGGGGTCGAAGACTGCGGTGACGACGCTGAAGCGGGGAGCGGTCACGATCGTCGAGCGAGGCGTTGGACACGAGGCCGCACCGATGCCGACCAGCGACGATTGGCGCGGTCGGCCCACCGCTCGGACGGTGACATGTCGACGCGACGCATGGCGATGTCCTGCTCCTGGCGGGCGCGTGACAGATCCACGCTCATCTCGGCCAGGCGTCCGCGCAGTTCACCGGCGGCGGCATCGGCCTGACGAGCGTGCTTCTCGGCGGCGGTGACATCGGCCTGCAGATCTGCGAATCCCCGCTCCGACGGACCGACGAGACGTCGCAGCCGTTCGACTTCGTCCGACAGCGATTGCACCACCTCGCTCATCCCCTCACCCTACGCAGCCACACCCGTAGCGTTCAGGATCTGACCCAGACCGTTACCTCGATAGCGCCTCGCGCCAGACCCGTAACGTTCAGGGTCTGACCCAGACCGTTACCAGGGGAGGCCGGGGTAGCGGGCTCGGAGGTCGTTGCGGAGGTCGGCGGCGGCGAGGTTGGTGAGCGAGACCATCGACGCCGATTGGGTCCGGTAGCGGCCCAGCATCTCCGGGACGTGGACGCCGTACTCCCCTCCATCGGCCAGACGCAACCAGAGGTCCCAGTCCTCCCAGCCGTACATCGTGTCGTCGACGCGGTATCCGTGATGGCGTTCGAGCACGTCGCGCCGGATCATCGCCTGGGCGTCGATGTAGTTCTGCTCGCACAGCCACGGCACGTGCCAGCCCTGCGCGCTGCGCAACCCCGGCTCGGCGCCGAACGCTTCGAGCGTGGAGTAAGCGAACGATGCGTCGGGGTCGGCGTCGAGGGCGTCGGCGAGGCGGCGCAGACATGTCGGATACAGGTGGTTGTCGGCGTCCATCACCATCACGAGGTCGGCCCGAACTCGACCGATCGCGAGGTTGCGAGCCCTGGTCAACCCGCGGTTGACCGCACTTGCCAGCAGCGCGACCGGTACGTCTCGATGCTCGCTCATCCACTCCGTCACCACGTCAACGCCGTCGTCGGTCGATCGGTCGTCGACCACGACGATCTCGAAGCTGACGTCGGTGGACGCGACGATCGAGTCGAGCGTCTCGATCACCACGTCGGCGTAGTCGAACAGCGTCACCACGACGCTCACCTCGACGTCGTCCGAGTGTCGCCAGCCAGGGGTGGTGATCTCGGAGACGTGGTCGGGTCGCCCGTGCTCGATGGTCGATCGCAGCTCGCTCAGCTCGCGACGATGGGAGATCTCGGCGAGCAACTGGTCGTACACCGCACGACGCTCAGCACTGAAGGGCTCGAACACCGGCAGCAGCGGGGCAGGCTGGCCGCGCACGATCTTCTTCGTCGAGCGCTGCGAAGACGATGACCGCGCTCCGCCCAGCACGCGCTCCCGATCGATCCGGTCCAACAACTCGCCCAGGCCATCGGCGAGCGGGTGCTCGACCATGACGGCACGGTGCGCGGCAGCGGCGATGGCGGCGCGACGATCTGGGTCGTCGAGCAGCGAGATGACCGTGTCGGCCAGGTCGTCGACCGAGGTTTCGACGAAGTGTTCGCCCGCAACGAGTGGTTCGTGCCCGATCGAGGGGTCGGTCACGACGACCACGCCGTTCGCCATCGCCTCGATCATGCGCGCCCACTCGAAGTAGCCACCGGGCCGATCGTCACGGTGCAGGTTGACGAGCACCTTCGAGCGTGCCAGCAGGTCGTACTTGTCGGCGCCGAACACCACGCCGGGTTCGTCTCCCCGGATCGGGCGACTGAACGTGAACAGGCGGATCTCGCTGTGCCGGTACCACAGGACCGGGCCGAGCCGAGCGAGCGCAGCGGCGCGCCGATCGGTCGCTCCTCCGAGGAACACCACGTCGACATCCCGCTCCGCCCCGGTCGACGAACTGTGAGCCCCAGACCCCGAAACCGGCGGCGACGCCTCACCGTTCGCAGCGGGTTCACCGATCCCAGCGGGTTCGGCGGTTCCAGCGGGTTCGGCGGTTCCGGCCGCGGCGCGGCGGTCCATGTGGGGGACACCGCCGAGGCGGAGGCGGTGCGCACGAAAGCCCTGCTCCTCGATGGCGTCGAACCCCACCGCGTTGATGTCGACCACGAGCGGGCTGCCCTCACAGAAACCGAGAGACAGGAGGAACCACGGCGTGCCGGGCTGCTCGGTGCAGATCGGGATGCTGCGCGCTGCGGCCCGGCGCACAGCCGCATCATCGTCGTCGCGCAGGACATAGAACTCGTGCGGCGCGACGACGAGATCGATGGTGCCGTCGCCGGTGGGCAGACGATCGGTGACCACCGCCGACTCCCGACCGCACTGCGCAGCGGCCTCTGCCAGCCAGTCGGCAATGTCACGCATGAACGCGTTTCCGTCGGGGGCGACGAAGACGTTGACCGGACGTCCGGACGTCACAGCAGCCGACATCAGCCGGCCCAGGCGCGCAACCGTCGCATCAGCGCCCCGGGGATCCGACCGAGCTTGGCGACGCCCCGTTTGGCGATCTCACCCTTCTCGGGAGCATCACGCAGATCGCGTGCGGCCGCGGAGACGAGCGCCCGTCGACTGACCGCATGCGGCAGGTCGTCCAGAACGGCGCGCAGTTCGGCTCGGCGGGCGTCGGAAGCCGCTTCGAGTTCGGTGAGGCGCTCCTCGACGGTCTGCTCGTCACGCCTGCGCTCGGAATCGGTGAGCGTCGGGTCGGTCGCCATGTAGCGAGACAGTACCGACCGGGACCCCGTGGTCGGAGGTATGCCGACGGCGCCTCGCAGATCGCGAGGCGATCGTGGCCCGTCGACCGGTCAGGCCGAGAGCAACAGGAACAGCGTGTACCCAGCCGAGGTGGCGGCGACGGTCCCGGCTGCGCCGACCGCGACCCGCGTCCTCATCGCGGATGCAGCGGTGACGACGATGAACACGATCATCGGTAGCGCGAAGCGGCCAGGCGCCGGGAAGTCGGAATCGCTGAAGAAGGCGAACGAGAACGTGTAGAACGGCCCCGACAACAGCAGCGTCACGATGCCGATGCGGGCGAGCCACGCTGCCCGCCGCTGACGCACGGTTTCGATCGCCGCCACGAACATCAAACCGATCAGCAACCAGTTCGTCAATTGGATGAAGGAGAACGCGTACTGCGTTCGCAGGAACGGCGGCAGATACGCCTTCGTGATCGGGAGGAAATTCGCATCGAGCTGCGCAGCGATGAACTCCCCGTCGAGGCCGTCGCTCGCATTGTCCACCGCTGCGGTCGGTGACGCCGATTTCGGCACCGCTGGGAAGATGAATCGGAGCAGTTGTCGGCCGACGGCCAGTCGTAAGGTGAGCAGAAGCGGGAACACGAGCAGTGGGAGCGCCCGTCGGATCGGCGGCGCGCCCGGCCGGACCGTCGTGCGCATCGCCAGGTAACCGGCGCACGCAGCGATGGTGAGGATGTTGGTCGCCTCGACGATGAACAGAGCGACGTACGTGGCGAGCAGGAGCGCGGGGTGCAACCGTCGAGATTCGTACTTGAGCGTGGCGAGCACGGCGAGCGCGCCGGTCAGCATCAGGATCGTGTCGGCGTTCACGGTGGCCGAGTGGAACAGCGTCAGCGGCGTGACCATCAACAGCGTCACGGCGATCGAGCGATGGAGGCGGGGGATGCGCAGCAGTCCCATCACGTACCACATGACCGACCACGCCGCGCCCGACCACAGCGCACCCAGCATCCTCGCCGCAGTCACCTCGCTCCCGACCACCCCGATCGCGACGACGGCCCGGCTGACGAGACCGGTCGCCACGTAGTACGGCGGGTACTGGCTCGCCGCCGTGTTGACACCGTTCTCCGGAAAGTCCGCCGGGTCGTACTCCTCGAGACCACAGATCGGTCCGATGTAGCCCTCTGCGTCGATGCTGCGACACGCCGCCTCCGACATAGCATCGGACCCCACCAATTCGTTGATGCGCGGAATGTCGAACTCGGCTGCTTTCAGCGTGTAGTCGACGTGCTGGAGTTCGTCGATGGGCGACAGCATCGGATACGCCCGGACGTGCAGCGCGACGAGCAGCACCGAGCACGCCAGCAGCGCCGCACATGCAGCCCAGTCGATCCGTTCCCAGGTCGCCGAGCGACGCCCGTCGCAATCGTGTTCGGCCACCGGACCGGCGACGACCGCCCCATCATCTGCGCCACCAGCGGTCTCGGCCGACAACTCGGTGGCCGCACGATCAGTCACGACAGGTTCAGTCACGACACGTTCACCACCGACACGTTCACCACCGACACGTTCACCGTCGGCGGCGCCGACGTCGATCGGACGGTCGGATGTCGGCGCCGCATCGGCGCCGTGAGCCCCGTCGACGGTCACGTGGATGAGGTTAACCAGGGCACTAGCGTCGATGATCGCATGTCGCTCCGGAATGCGGTCGCGCACCGCAACCTCCTCTACCTCCTCTCTTTGAAGGAGCTGCGCACCAGGTATCGCCAATCGCTGTTGGGCTGGGCGTGGAGCCTGCTCAACCCCGTCAGCCAGATGATCATCTTCACGATCATCTTCCGGTACGTCTTCCTGCGCCCCGACCCGATCGGCAGCCCGAGCGGCCTCGAGACCTTCCCGCTGTACTTCCTCGCCGGGCTCCTGCCCTTTCAGTTCTTCTCGATCTCGGTCACGGCGTCGATCGCTGCGGTCGAGAGTGGTGCATCGTTGATCAAGAAGGTCGCGTTCCCCCACGAACACCTCGTGCTGTCGATCGTGATCGCTCAGTTCACCACGTTGCTCATCGAGTTGTCGGTGCTGAGCGTCGTCTACCTCCTGTTCGGGCACATGGTGGTGCCGTGGCTCGTGCCGATGTTGATGCTGATGATCCTCGTTGCGTTCTTCACGACAGGCGTGGCCCTGCTGCTCTCGGCGGGCAACGTGTTCTTCCACGACATCAACTATCTGTGGGGCATCGTCGCGCAGCTGCTCTTCTACACGAGCCCGATCATCTTCGTGGCCGAGGAGATCCAGATCAGCGCACTGCGAGCACTCGTCAACTTCGGACCGACTGGCAGTTTCGTGCGCGCCGCTCAGCAGATCATGTACGACGGCCAGATGCCGAGCATCGCCCGATGGGGCCAGGTGGCGATCTACTCGTTCGCGATGTTCGCCCTCGGTTCGTGGGCGTTCAACCGCCTGTCGCCGCGATTCGCGGAGGAACTCTGATGTCGCTGCTCGGGCGCGTGACGCCGACCGACGACGTGGGCGGGAGCGACGACATCGCGCTCTCTGTCGACGGCGTCTCCAAGACCTTCCGTGTCCACCAGGAGCGAGCGAACTCGCTCAAGCAGTTCATCGCGACCGGCGGGCGGAACCGGTTCGACGACTTCTACGCACTGCGTGACGTTTCGCTCGACGTCCGCACCGGCGAGGCGCTCGGCATCATCGGCCACAACGGCTCGGGAAAGTCGACGCTGCTCAAGTGCATGGCACAGATCCTCACGCCGAACGAAGGCAAGATCCACGTCAACAAGCGGATGGCCGCCCTGCTCGAACTCGGCGCCGGTTTCCACCCCGAACTGTCGGGCCGTGACAACGTGTTCCTCAATGCGGCGATCCTCGGGATGGCGCGGCGCGAGATCGATCAGCGCTTCGACGAGATCGTCTCGTTCTCGGGCCTCGACGACTTCATCGACTCCCCTGTCAAGACGTACTCGTCGGGCATGTACGTGCGCCTCGCCTTCGCCGTGGCGATCAACGTCGACCCCGAGTTGCTCCTGATCGACGAGATCCTCGCGGTCGGCGACGTCACGTTCCAGCAGAAGTGCATGGAGAAGTTCGTCGAACTGCGCGAACAGAACCGGACACTCGTGCTCGTCACCCACGACACCGGCAGCGTGCGCCACTTCTGTGACCGAGCGATCTGGCTCGACCACGGCACGATCAAAGCCGACGGCAAGCCTGCCGACGTGATCGACGAGTACACCGAGACGATGCTCGGCGCCGAGGAGACCGTCGAGGGCGGAGCGGTGCGACGCGGCTCAGGCGAGATCTGGGTCGACCGGGTCGAACTGATCGTCGACGGCTCGCCGGTCGACAGCGTGCACAACGGCGACACGGTCACGTTCCGTCTCCACTTCGACACGTCGAAGGAGATTCCGGGCCCCGTCTTCGCCATCAAGCTCGCCAGTTTCGGCGGGGCCACGGTCACCGCTCCGTCGAGTCGCGACGTGGACGAGGTGCCGGCCACCGTGAACGGCAAGAACACGGTCGACATCACGATCCCCGATCTCCCGCTCCTGCCCGGGCCGTTCGTGCTGCACACCGAGGTGACCGGATGGCGGCGCCAGCACGTGTTCGACCATCTCCAGAACGCCCGATCATTCGACGTTTTCGGTGGGCGCTCGGACGAGGTCGACGGGCTGGTCACCTTGAACCCGACGTGGAAGGTCAGCGGACCCGGTGTCCACGGGAAGCGCCCGCTGACGTGACGAGCACGCTGCTGCAACCGACCGACGAGTCTGATCACCCACCGAACCGACGACTCGGTCTCGCGCTCGGCATCGGTCTGGTCTGGGTCGCTGTGCTCGTCGGAGCGTGGGCGATCCAGCCGCTGTCCGACAGCCAGATGGTCGGGTTCGTCGAACTCGACGACGGTGGGTTCGAGGCGGTCACCGTCGACGTCGACTGCAACACCCTGTTCTCGTCCGACGCTCGCGACACCTCGGTGGCGCTCCCCGATCTCGGCGACGACCTGGCGTTCCCCAGGACGCCGTGCGACAAGCCGCACTCCGACGCCCGCATCATCTTCGTGATGAACGCCGTCGTCGTCGCCCTTCTGGCCGCCGGGTGGACCACCTGGTTCCGCCAACGCCGCACCTGACCGGGACATCGATACCGGGCGAAAATAGCGAACGCCCGCCCGGTCCGAAGACCGAGCGGGCGCTCGTCGGGTTCACTTGCTGCTGATCAGCTGTCGTCGCCGGGGAATGCCGGCACCGGCGGCGTCACCGCTGCGGTCACGTCCACGATCATCTCGGTCGGAACCGAGCTGTAGATGCAGACCTTGCCGTCCTCGCCGACCTTCGCGGACACTGCGTTGGAGATGATGTCTCCGCCCTCGAAGTTGACGTTCGACGCCTGCGGACGGTCCTCACCGCACGGGTAGACCGTGATGAAGCCCTTGCCATCGGGGCGGATCGCACCGACGTTGAGGCTCACGGTCGCCGCACCGGCAGGAACCCCGCCACGGCCGGCCACGGTCAGTTCGACGCCGTCGATCCCGACGGGTCCGTCGCCTTCGAACGTACCGTCGACCGTTGCAGCGGTCTCGGTGTCACGGGTTTCGAGCAGGCGAGCCGGCTCGATGGCGACGGGCGAGCCACCGACCGGGACGTAGCCGTTCACGTCGGCGATCAGATGCGTCTCGGCCGAGGTGTAGATGCACACCTCGCCGTCGGTGATCTGTGCGGTCACCGAGTTCGAGACGACCCCGCCATCGACGTAGTTGACGTTCGACGCCTGCGGCAGATCTTCGCCGCAGGTGTAGACGGTCACGAAGCCGTCGGCCGATGGGCGTACGGCGCCGACATTGAGGACCACCGCCGTTGCGTCGGCAGGAACCCCGCCGCGCTCGGTCACGTCGAGCTGGACGGTTTCTCCGGCGGCGACACGGTCGTCGCCTTGGAATTCACCGTCGGTCGTGGTGTTGTTCTCACCGGTCCGCGTCTCGAGCAGGCGCGCCGGATCGAGTGCCACGGGCGAGCCACCGGCCGGCACGTAGCTGGTGACGTCGGCGATCAGGTGCGCTTCGGCGCTGGTGTAGATGCACACCGCGCCGTCGTCACCGACACCGGAGAACACGGCGTTCGACACGGTGGCACCGCTGTCGAAGTTGATGTTCGACGCCTGCGGACGGTCGGCGCCACACGGATAGACCGTGACGAAGCCGGAGTCCGACGGCGTGATCACACCGATGTTGAGCTGCACCGCATCGGCATCGCTCGACACGTTGCCGCGCTCGGTGACCTTGAGCTCGACTTCGGTCCCGGCGTCGATTCGGCCGGCTCCTTCGTCCTCGCCGTCGGTCGTGACGTTGTTCTCACCCGTACGGGTGTCGATGAGACGGGCCGGATCGACCGAGACGAGCGACGACTGGAGCGTCGTGATCGTCTCGTCGACACGGTCGGTCGACGGAGCTGCGAGAGCCGGGTTGGCCTCGAAGTAGTCGGTGAGCGCATCGATGTCCTGCGGACCGGGCAGCTGATCGGTGAACTCGACCTCGGCGAAGGTGTTGAAGTTGTCTCCACCCTCGGCCAGGAAGTTGTTCACGGCGACGAGGTACTCGTCATCGTCCACCAGGTCCACACCGTTCAACTGCACGTTGCTCACGTCGACCGCCGTGCACACGCCATCTTGCAGCGTGAGTTCGAGGTCGTAGGTGAAGCCGTCGGACACGCCGAGATGCAGCACCGGGCGGCTGCTGCCGCCCGGCTGACACTGCTCCTCGAGCACCGAGATGATCTGTGCGCCGGTCATCGGCAGCACGAACATCGTGTTGTTGAAGGGCTGGAACTCGAACGCCTCACCGAAGGTGACGACGCCTTCTGCATCGCCGATGACATCAGCGTTCGCTTCGAAGACGAGGTCGGTGCGCACGCCTCCCGGATTCATGAACGCCACCACAGCACCGATCTCGGCAGTTGCAGCGAGCTGCGCGTCTGCAACGAGGTTCCCGGCCGCGGACTCGACACCACGGTCGGAACCGGCGGGGTCACCTCCACGGGCGATGGTCTCGATGATGGTTCCGACCGGCTGGGCGCCGACGTCGGAGGCGAGCGGCGACCAGCGGTCGATGATCGCGGTCACGGCCGGATCGGTCGCAGCGTCCTCGAAGACCTCGGGATCATCGGTCGGCAGGTTCTGCAGCACCGGGTGGTTGAACATCTCGAACGTGTCGCGGTCCACTTCGCCCTGGTCGTCGAGTTCGAGGGTGATCTCGGTGACGACACGTCCGAAGGAGAACGCGCTCGTGACGGGGCGGGGGTCGCCCTCGGGGTCGTCGAGCGAGCAGGTGTAGGGCTGGTGGGTGTGCCCGGTCACGATGGCGTCGATCTCGGCGTCGAGACCTTCTGCGATCGTGTTGATCGGGCCCGAGATCCCGGCGCATCCGTTGATCGCGAACGGCGTCGGGATGCCGCCTTCGTGGAGCATCACGATGATCGCCTCGACGGTCGGGTCTTCGTTCTTGATGGCGGTCACCGCAGCGTTACCGGCCACGATCTCGTCGTCGAAGGTGAAGCCGGCGATTCCCGACGCCGAGACGAGTTCGTCGGTGCCTTCGAGGGTCATGCCGATGAAGGCGATCTTCTTGCCGTCGGCTGCCGTCTCGATCGTGTAGTCGGGGATCGAGTCCTCGAAGTCGTCGACGCCGTCAGGGGCGATTTCGGTGACGTTCGCAGCGAGCCACTGGAAGTCGGCTCCGCCGAACTCGTCGATCTCGGGGGTCGACGCGTCGTAGTCGTCGAAGTAGCCACCGTCGACGGGGTGGTTGCCGCCGTTCTGCATGCGGAGCAGTTCGGCGACGCCTTCGTCGAATTCGTGGTTGCCGACGCCCGAGAAGTCGAGGCCCATGGCGTTGAGCGATTCGACCGACGGCTCGTCGTGGAACAGACCGGAGAAGAAGGGCGACCCACCGATGAGGTCGCCGGCCGCCACGGTGAAGGTCTCTCCGTCGACGCGCTCGCCACGCAGTTCGGTGAGCTTGGCGGAGAGGAACTCTGCTCCACCGGCGGCGGGGCCGCGGAAGCTGCCATCGATCGAGCCGGGGGTGCCCGACTCGACGTGTCCGTGGAAGTCGTTGAACGACAGGATCTGAATCTTCGTGTCGCCGTCAGCGGCGCTGACCGGGGAGATGGGACTCCCGACGGCAGCGACGCCGGCTGACAGGGCACCGGCACAGCCGAGTGCGATGAGTGCACGGCGTCGTGAGACGCGCGGCACTCGGGCGGGATCTGGATATTGCATGGAACCTCCGACGGAAAAGGATCGGACAACACTGCGTTGCCGACCGACACGGTTTAGCAGACGCCAGACGAGCCCTCCACCGAAACAACAGCTGTTCGATCTGCGTTCACGCGTTCGACATCACGTCGGGACGGAACCCTCGCCTCGGTCCTCACCGACGCCGCCGATCCGAGGCATTCGAAGCACTGAGGTAGCCTGACGACGTCATGGCAGCGTTGCACAGAGCCTCCGCCACCAGGTCGACGCGCCCATTCCCTGCGCCGATCGAACGCGTCGCTCGCACCTTCTCCTCGCCACTCATGTGGCTGTGGTCGCGTGGCTTCCGCTTCCTCGGGGTGCTCGATGCCGCCGCGCTCTTCGCGCTGATGGTCGTCATCAGCCTCGTGCGATACGGCCTGCCCGCTCAATGGCCGACGTACCCGACGTCGCACTACGTGGTCGGGTTCAGCATCGCCACGGCCATCCACGTGTCGGTCAACTACTTCGCCGGGCTCTACGAACGAGAGCCTCGACTCGGTCGACGAGCGTGGCTGCCCAAGGCCATCCTTGCGACCGCTGTCGGCGTCGGCGTGCAAGCGCTGGCCTTCGTCGTGCTCGACCGGTACCTCATGCCGCGCTTCAACCTCGCCGTGTTCTTCGCGCTCGCGTCGTTCGTGCTGGTGTTCAACCGAGGTGTCTCTCGCCGTCTCGCGGTCCGTCGGGCGGGTGCGCCCCGTGTGATCCTGTCCGGCGACCGCGCCGCGATGGATCGCGCAGCCGACCACCTCGCGTCCAGCGACCGCGACGCCGTCGTGGCCGGCCGCGTCGACAGTCCACACCTGCTGGCCGATGCGGTCGTCGCTCACTCGGCGACCGACGTGCTCCTACTCGACGTGACCGCGTTCGGCTCGGTGTATCCCGAACCGTTGAACTCGCTGGAGTTGGCAGGCGTCGGCTTCATGCAGCGCGTCAGCGCCCGAGAGACCCTCCTGGGTCTTCGCACCGTCCGTGAGATCGGCGGGATGCCGTTCGTCGCGCTGCGCTCACACAGCGTGCCGCGCCACAAGGTGCGACTCAAGCGGGTCTTCGACCTCACCATGATCGTGCTGTTCGCTCCGATCTGGTTGCCGATCATGGCGATCGTGGGTCTCTACGTCCGAGTCGTGGCGGGCGGGACCGTGCTCTTCCGCCAGGATCGAGTCGGCCGAGACGGCGTCGGGTTCCAATGCGTGAAGTTCCGCACCATGATCGTGGACGCCGAGGAAGACGGGCGGGCGAAGTTGGCCACTCTCGACGACGAACGGATCGTGGGTCCGCTCCGCTGGATGCGGGCGATGCGCGTCGACGAACTGCCGCAACTGTGGAACGTGATCCGGGGCGAGATGTCGCTCGTCGGGCCTCGGCCCGAGCGCCCCGAACTCGTCGAGGAGATCAAGAAGCGCGTGCCCGGCTACGTGCGCCGCAACGAGTTGCCACCCGGGCTCACCGGCCTTGCACAGGTGCAGGGGCGCTACGGGACCGACGCCGAATTCAAGCTCGGGTACGACATCCAGTACCTCGTCAACTGGTCACTCATCACCGACGTCCAGATCCTGGTCCGCACGATCTGGGTCGTCCTGTCCCGCCGCGTCTGAGTTCCATCGTGTCTGAGTTCCATCATGTGTGAGTCCCATCGTGTCTGAGTCCCATCGTGTCTGAACCGGACCTGCCGGCGTCGGGCGCGATCGACACCGATCCAGGCGCTTCGTGGCGCGATCACCCCGACTGGCCCGACGACTCTGCGTGGCCCGACGTCGATGTCGTCATGCCGATTCGCGACGAGGCACCTCACCTCGACACGGCGCTGGCTTCGGTGCGAGCGCAGGCCTATCCGGCAACCGTGCGCATCTTCCTCGGCGTCGGTCCGAGTAGCGACGGAACCGAGGAACTGGCTGAACGTCTCGCGGCCGACTCCGACGACCTCGTCGTCGTGGCTAACCCGAGCGGGAAGACCCCGAGCGCACTCAACCTCGCCATCGCGGCCGGATCAGCACCGGTCGTGGTGCGCGTCGACGGTCACAGCGAACTGTCGGCGGGATACATCCGGCGCGCCGTCGAGATCCTGCGGCAGTCGGGCGCGGTGAACGTCGGTGGCGTGCAGCGTCCCGAGCCGACGACGCCGTTCGAGGAGGCCGTCGCCGACGCCACCACGTCACTCCTCGGAACCGGCGGCGCCGCGTACCGGATCGGAGTCGAGGCGGGGCCGGTCGACACGGTGTACCTCGGCGTGTTCGACCGGGCGGCGATCGAAGCGGTCGGATCCTTCGACGAATCGCTGATCCGCAACCAGGACTACGAACTCAACATCCGGCTGCGCGCCGGGGACGGCGAGGTGCGCTTCGATCCGACGCTGTCGGTCGGCTACCGGCCCCGGCCGACGTGGTCGAAGCTGGCACGCCAGTACTACGAGTACGGCTGGTGGAAGTCGGTGGTGTTGCGCAAGCACCCGACGTCGATGAAGCTGCGCCAATTCGTCCCGCCGATCGGTGTGCTCGGTGTCGCCGCCGGGCTCGCCGTCGGCACGAAGTGGCGCCCGGCCCTCGCCGTGCCGGCCGCCTATGCAGGCGCGCTCGTCGCGGCATCGGCATCGGCCCGTCATCCGGTCAAGACCGCAGCGGCGCTCACCGTCATCCACACCACCTGGACCGCCGGGCTGCTCCGCGGCTTCGCCTCGCCGCCCGACTGACCGGCGGCGCTCGAGTTCGGGCCGTGTGAAATCGGAACATCGTGTTCTGACACCGTTGTCCCGCATGACGTGCGCGTCCAGCCGGTCCGGTCGTGCCTCTCGCTCCGCCGAGGGGTTGCTTCAGAAGATCGGGGCGCGACCCAGCCGGGCGAGGCGGACGACGGTCTTCCAACGGATCGGCGACCGACCGACCGAGCCACGCCATCCGGACAGCCACCCGCGCACGTAGTCGCGACGGCATCCTGCGGGTGCTCGTCGCAGTCCGAGCGCCAGCCAGACCGCCACGTGGACCACCGCGATCGGCCACGGGAGGGTACGTCGGGCGACCCACACCCGGTTGCGGCCGGTCAGGCGCCAACCGTCGCCGTGACGCGAGATCTCGGCGCGCGGGTGGAAGACCGTCACGTCGGCCAGGTAGTGGATCGACCAGCCGCCGTCGACGAGCCGCCAGCTCAACTCCAACTCTTCGTGTCCGTAGTGGAGTTCGGTGAAATAGCCACCGACTGCGTCGTACGCAGCGCGACGGATCGCGCTCGCCCCGCCGAGGAAGAGCGCGACGTCACCCGACTCGCCAACACCGGTGCTTCCCCGTCGGGGGACGTGGCGGCGAGACGTCTCACCGTTCTCGTCGACGAGACGCAGCGAGATCGCACCGACGTCAGGGCGCCTGGTGAAGAGTTCGGTGATGCGGTCTGCGGCACCCGGTGACAGCACGGCGTCGTCGTCGAGGAATCCGATGATGTCGGCCGTGGTCTGCTGGACACCAAGGTCCCGTCCGCCCGGCACGCCCAGGTTCCGACTCGGTTCGACCGTACGAACAGACGGACGCTGCACCGTCGTGGAGCCGGGTTCGTCGGAGTTGAGGACGAGGACGATTTCGCTGGGTTCCGCACCGTCGTCGCTGGAACGCAGCGAGTCCAGGGCGGCAGCGACCGCCTCGGGCCGGTCGCCCATCGTGAGCACGACCCAGCCGAGTGACGTCGGGCCGTTCACCGGTCGATCGTCTCGTCGGCGTCGACTGCGATCGCACCCGAGAGGAACTCGTCGTCGGCCATCTGCCAGGTGTTGTGCGCACCGCGCACCTGCGTGAAGTTGAAGCGATCTGCCGAGAAGGTGGAGATGCCGCGGCGATGACATCGAGCGATGAACGCGCGGTCCTCGCCGAGCGAGATGTCATCGAATCGCTGGTCACCGACGCGCTCGCGGTCGATCACGAGCGTGCCGCCGGCGAGCGTTCCCGAGTACCGGAACTCGTGGCCCGGGAAACGCAGATGCGTCTCTCCCGAGTCCGACATCGACGTGTAGTACGTGTGCTTGCCCACGACGCCGGCGCCGGCGTACGCGTGCGCTCGCAGAGCGTCGGTCAGGTAGTCGGGGCCGTACAGGTCGTCGTCGTCGAACTTCGCGACGAAGCGTGCATCGGTCGTCTCCAGTGCCAGATTGAGCGCCGAGCCGAGCGAAGCCCCGGGCGGCGCCGCGACGACAGTCGAACGCTCGACCTCCGCCATCGAGGATTCGACACGGACGATGTCGAAGTCGGGCGAGTTGGCGACGAAGACGAGTTCGGCGACGACACCGCACTGTCGAGCGAATGCCCGCACGACGTCGTCGAGACGGTCGGGGCGCATCGACACGCAGACGACAGCGACCGACCCGTCGGCGACGGGATGGGCCGATCGGTACTCCGCGTGGCGGCGAGCGGTCACCTCGATCCAGGTGGAAATGTCCGTCCGCCTCGGCGCGCCGATGGATCGCAGCGCCGGAGCGGCCGAACCCGAACGACCGACGATGCGCCGGAGATCGGCCGCAGCGCGCCAGCCCCGCCGACGGATGTCGGCCGGCGCGAGCCGGTCGGTCACCCGCGTTCCCATGGCGCGGCAAGCGGTTGGACCGACTCGAAGAACCTGGCGAGGCGGTCCTCTCGATCGTCGAGCACGGCGCGCTCGCCTGTCTCGTTCACACAGAACGTATCGAGGTCGTCCCCGAGCCGGATCCGATCGAGGTGCCACTGGAGCCGCCCCGACTCGACGTGGACGTACTCGGTCGAGATGTCGCCGAACACGCCGCGCCCGGTCGCCACGGCGTAGTGCTGGGCGAACGACGCAGCGGTGCTGAGGTCTGTCGGCGACCGGAAGCGGCTGTGTTGGGTCTCGCCGACGACGTCGAACTCCTCCTCCATCTCGAGGCAGACCGACCGGCGCTGCGGGTACGGGGAATGGTGCGGCTTGTCGAGCGCGACGCGACCGAAGCGCTCGTCGAGCAACTCCCGTCCGCGCAACGCTCCGGTGTCGACGGCGATCGTGGCGTCGTCCTCGACACCCGGTGGGCGAGCGTCGCTCGGGAACACGCGAGCGAGACCGTTCGACGTGAAGAATTGCTCGGGTCGGACGGGGCGAGCAACGAACATGTCGTCGTTGAAGTAGATGAAGTGCTCGGCGAGCCCATCGATGCGATGCAGCGCGGCCTCGATGGCATGCGAGTTGAACGTCGGCAGAGCGGTGTCGGGCAGGATCTCGGAGTGGTCGACGATCCGGATGCGGTCGGTCTCGACCAGCCAGTCGGGCCGTTGGCCCGCCGTCACGATCCAGATCCGACGAACCCACCCGCAGTAGGCCCACACCGAACGCAGCGAGTACTTCAGCTCGTCGCGGCTCCGATACCGAGCTGGATCGAGTGCGCCCTCGTCGATCGACCGACCGACGTCGGTCGCGGTGCGGCGCAGCCCGTCGGCCCAATCGGCGTCGGCACCGTCGACCCACGTGTAGACGACGTCAATCGGCGTCGTCGCCAGATCGACGTGGTCGAGTCGGCGGCCGACGGGGAACGCAGCGTTGCCGGGATAGCGGTGGCCGTCGATCACCTCGACCGTCGACGCCGACCGGCAGTCGTACCGGTCTTGGCCACGCGTCCCGATCTTCTCGACCTGACCCGACGATCCATGCTCCCAGAAGGAGATCCGGGCACCCTGATCGAACCCGACGACACGCTCGCCGAAGCGATGGGCGCGTACCACCGTCCATTGGCGAGCACGCCGGACGTGACGGTCGTCATGCGCGTCGGCGAGGGCGACGAACCCGCCACGAGGGCCGTCGTTCCATGCGACGTACCACCCGGTAGAACCGACATGGCCGATCGCCCGCAGTGCGTCGAGGCGACGATCGAGCGCGATTCCGAAGGCCAGTGCGTCACCCTCCCGCCCTGCGACGAAGTGTGCGATGTCGTGCTCGGCCAGCACATCGGAGACCCGGGTCGCCACCTCGTGAGCAAGAGCGTGGGTCGACGAGCCGAGCTCGCCCGCCGTTGCCATCCGGCGCCCACCGTGGGCCGCCACCGGCGCGGCCGAGTCGTCCGAATCGGTCGTGCCGAGAGTCGGACGAACGGCGCCCAGTCCGGAATGGACGAGGTGGCGACGACGCGCTGCGAGCGACGTGCGGAACAGGTCGCTCACCGGTGGCGGGAGACGTCGATCGACCCGGTAGCGCTGCAGGAGTCGACGGAGGCGAAGCAGCCGGGAGCGCATGGAACGAGATGCTACGGCGCAGTGACAGGGCACCCGCTGACCGTCACGTCGAACGGTTGGAGCGGCGAGCGGCTCGGCCTGCGGTTGCGATGACCTCGCGCAGACCGCCGCGCCGCATCGCGCCGGCGACCGCCTCGCCGACCCCGGGACGCGGGTTGCGGTCGGGGGTGCATGCGGCGATCAGCCCGGCCCAGTGCGCGTGACGAGCGGCGAAATCGTCGGCCAACGGCTCGGGTGACAACAGCCAATCGCGGGTCGGCCCGTCCGACGACCGCAGACGGTCGGCGGCCACGAACGTCGGTGACTCGGTCAGCTCGTACCGCAGGTACCCCAGGCCATCGAATGCATCGCTGATCTCGGCCGCGAAATCGCGTCCCCGTCGACCGGTGAGGATCTCGACGACGACCGACGGGCGGTGCCGACGCAGCGTCTCTGCCGCGCCGCGCAGCACTGCGGCCTCGTGGGTCTCGACATCGATCTTCATCACGTTGGGGACCCACCCGCTGTCGGCGACGTACCGGTCGAGCGTGGTGAGGACGACGTCGATCGACTCGTCGCCTCCACGAAACCCCGCGTCGAGCGAGTTCGAGGTGTCGGCAATGGGCGACAGGTGCAGCCGAGCGTGACCCTCCTCGTCGGAGAGCGCCACACGCTCGACGTGCACGGGAAGACGGTTCGCTCGGACGATCGCGTCGGCGACGGCTGCCGTGGTCGGCGACGGTTCGAACGCTCGGACGGCGCACGGGCGGAACATGGCGGCGGCGAGGCACGAGTACACGCCGATGTTCGCACCGACGTCGGCGAACGACAGATCGTCACCGTGCTGTTCGAAGAGGGTGAGCAGAGCGGCCGCCGTCGACGGCTCGTACGAGGCGAGACCATCTCGACGGAGCTGACGTTGGATTCCGGTCGACGACGATCGGACGAGGTCGAGTTGGCTCTGGCGTCCTCCGACCGGGAGCGGGATGCGATACGTCATCGTGTCGGCCGACCTCGTCGCATCGCCGGAGAGTACCGGGACGAGCTGCCGCCGACGGGCACGCCCGTGGTGGTGTCGACGCCGTGCTGATCCTGCCGCAGCGGCCCTGGGTAGGCTGACGAGGATGTCTGTCACCACGGCTGTCGGGGGTGGGAACGAACTCCGCGACGCCCACGAATCCGCTCGCCTGGGGCCCTATCTGCGCGAGTTGTGGGATCGCCGCAGCTACGTCGGGCACGTGTCGATGAACGAACTCCGGCACCGACAGATCACGAACGTGCTCGGCAGTTTCTGGCATCTGCTGAATCCGATGCTCTCGATCGCGGTCTACTTCGTGGTCTTCGGAGTGATCCTCCAGAGCGATCGCGGTGTCGACGACTTCCTGCTCTTCCTCACGATCGGGCTGTTCGTCTTCCAATTCGGTCAGAAGTCGACAACCGACGGTTCGCGCTCCGTCGTGAACAACAAGGGCCTGATCAAGGCAGTCCGGTTCCCCCGGATCCTGTTGCCGATCAGTTCGACCGTGACCGAGGCATTGGCGTCGATCCCGACATTCGCCGTCGCGTACGTCGTCGCCATCATCTCAGGTGCCGCGTTCACCTGGACGTGGCTGCTACTCCCGGCGGTCGTCGGCTTCATGGCCTTCTTCAACCTCGGCACGGCGATGATCGCAGCGCGCCTCACCACGCACTTCGCCGACACGACGCAGATCCTGCCGTTCCTCTTCCGGCTCCTGCTGTACGTGTCGGGCGTGATCTTCAGCGTCGACGACTACATCGAAGACAACCCTCTCGCCGACTTCTTGTTCCTCCTCAACCCGTACTACTGCTTCATCACCCTCGCCCGCTGGACGATCATGGGTGGCGATCTCCGACTCGATCTGCTCTGCTCGGCCGTCGTCTGGACGGTCGTCGTGCTCGTCGGCGGGTTCCTGTGGTTCCGAGCAGCCGAAGAGCGGTACGCCCGTGACTGACACGACCAGCCCTCGCCTCGGGCTGCCCGTGCGGCCGTCACCCGACAGGGTCGCAGTGGCGATCTCACGGGCCGACATCAAGTACCGCGTGTACGCCGAGCGGCACTTGAGCGCCCGCGACCTCGTCAGCCGGGGCTTCAAGGGGCGCGAGTCGACGCAGGTCCACGCCATCAAGGACGTCACCTTCGACGTCGGCGTGGGCGAGGCCCTCGGCATCGTCGGGTCGAACGGCTCGGGCAAGTCGACGCTGCTGCGAGCGATCGCCGGCCTCCAGTCCCTCGAGTCGGGCAAGATCCAGGTGCGTGGCGAAGTCGGCCTCCTCGGTGTCGGAGCGGCGCTCAAGCCCACCCTCTCCGGCTACCGCAACGTCGTCCTCGGCGGGCTCGCCATGGGCCTCACCAAACCCGAGATCGACGATCAGATGGACGGGATCGTCGAGTTCTCCGGCCTGGGTGATGCGATGTCGCGCCCCATGAACACCTACTCGTCGGGGATGCGCGCCCGTCTGGCGTTCTCGATCGCAACGCTGCGCGTCCCCGACATCCTGCTCATCGACGAAGCACTCGCCGTGGGCGACAAGGAGTTCCGGGAGAAGAGCCTGCAGCGCATCCGTGAGATCCAACGCTCCGCCGGCACGGTCATCATGGTGACGCACAACCTGAACGAGATCCGAGAGACGTGCTCGCGTGCGGTGTGGCTCGACAAGGGCGTCCTGCGCGCTGACGGAGACGTCGCCGGCGTGCTCGACGAATACGACCCGAAACCGGCGTGAACCTGCCCGTACGCGATCTGCTGCACCGATCCTCATCGGTGCTGCGACGCTCGGCGAGCGTCGTGCGACGATCAGCACGGAGACTCGAGCGCACCATTCGACCCGAGGTGGGGCGTCCGCAGGTCGAGCCGTCGAGCCTCGGGCGCTCGAGAGCCGTCGGGGCAGCTGCGATCGGGCTCGCCCGGTTCGCACGCCGCATCGAGCACGATCGGCGCGCGGAAGCACTGCTGCGCCGATTCGGGTGGTCGACACCTACGGGTTTGGTCGCTCTCGGCGAGGTGCTGCTGAGCGGCGGTGTTCGAGGCGTGGCCCCTGCCTTCCGTCTCGGCACCGTCGAGGGACGTGTTCCCGATCCGATCGGCGCGGCGGAGTGTTTCGAGCGCGCCATCGCCGACGATCCGCGACTCGTCGCCGCGTGGATCGGGCTGATGCGATGCCGAGCCATGCGGGGCGACACGGCGGGTTCCGACGACGCTCATCGCCAGGCGCTGCACTTGGCACCCGACGACGTCGATCTGCACTATTGGCGATCGGTCACCATCCGTCTCGCTGGGAAACAGCGCGGCGCCATGCTGCGAAGCGAGGCCGAGGAGGTGCGGTCGTGCCTGACGATGGTGCTGGCGCATCGTCCGAGCCACGAGCAGGCGCGTGTTCAGCTCACGAACAACCTGATCGGTTCTGGCCGGTTCGACGATGCCGCCGCCGCGGCCTGGCAGGGCGGCCTCGCACTTCCCTCACCGGCTGATCCGCTTCCCGCACCCGAGCGACTCCGATCCGCTCCCGACCTGTGGCGACTGGCGCTTCACGCGCGCGAGCTCGACCTGGGCAACTTCTCGTCGGCCTACGCGATCAAACGCGACCTCGCGACCGCGATGGCCGATCGACGTCTGGCGATGGCTCCGTCGCTCGCTCAGCTCGACCTTCGTGCGCGCGCTCGGGTCTATCTCGGCGAGCCAGCGACTGCGGTCGCCGAGTACGTCGACGCCGTGCGACCGTGGAACACCGACGCCGAACGCCTCATCGTCGACAAGTTCGTCGCTGACGTTCTGCTGCGCACCGGTGACGTCGAGCCGGCGATGGCATTCCGGCACGCTCATCTCGCACCGTACGACCACGTCACGGAAGACCGTTTCGCCGGGCTCGTCACCGGTCGTCGAGTTGCGATCGTCGGGCCGGCTCCCTGTGACCTCGATGCCGACCTCGGACGCTTCGACACCATCTTGACGACGAAGCAACTGACCCCATGGGCTCGATCGACGGCAAGCGTCATCTCGTACTACTCCGACGCGTCCGCCCTCCTCGACGCCGACGCCATCATGGGGCTCCTCGACGACGGCGGTCTCTCGGTCGCCGTCGTCCGGCAGTCACTGATCCCGGCGCTCGGCGGCCTGCCCCATCTCGCCGGCCGCTTCCGCGTGATGCCCGCCGAGGATTCGACCACCTTCCAGTCGACCCGATTCGGTCTGCAGCGAATCATGTACGACGCCCTCCGGTACCGACCCGTCGAACTCGCCGTGTTCGGCACCGATCTGTTCGTCGGGACTCACGCGTACACCGACGGATACGCAAACGAGGTCGAGCGGATCTACGAGCCCGGCGGGTACGAGACCGCAGTGTCGATGTTCGTCCACGACTATGTCGCTGACTTCGAGTTCACCCGAGATCTCGCGGCGGTCGACCTGATCGATGTCACGCCGACGCTCGAGGCCATCCTTGCTCTCGAACCGTCGGACTACCTCCGACGCCTCGACCGGTGAATGACGCGGTCGGGAGTGCCTGGCAAGGCGCCGGAGCGAACCGCCGACGGCCACCGACGCATCGATAGAGTCCCGAGCGACGTGCCGCGATCGGTACGACCACGACAAGGGACACGATGAGCGCGAACTACAGCCTGGACGGCAAGACGATTCTGGTGACCGGCGGGACCGGCTCATTCGGCAAGCGATTCATCTCGACTCTCATCGAGCAGCACTCGCCCCGCAAGGTGATCGTGTACAGCCGTGACGAACTGAAGCAGTACGAGATGCAGATCTCCTCCGACTTCAGGCCCCACGACGAGATGATGCGCTACTTCATCGGTGACGTGCGTGACGAACCTCGCCTCACCCGAGCGATGGAAGACGTCGACGTCGTCGTCCACGCCGCCGCCCTCAAGCAGGTGCCGGCATGCGAGTACAACCCGTTCGAGGCGGTCAAGACCAACATCCTCGGCGCCGAGAACGTCATCAACGCGTCGATGGCGTCGGGTGTCGAGCGCGTGATCGCACTCTCCACCGACAAGGCAGCGGCACCGATCAACCTGTACGGCGCGACGAAGCTGGCCTCCGACAAGTTGTTCGTCGCAGCCAACAACTTTCGAGGCAAGCGAGACATCCGTTTCTCGGTGGTGCGATACGGCAACGTGATGGGTAGCCGGGGCTCGGTCATCCCCTTCTTCCAGTCCCAGGTCGACAGTGGCGTCCTGCCGATCACCGATGCCGACATGACCCGCTTCAACATCACGCTCCAAGAGGGGGCCGACTTCGTCCTCGAGAACTTCGATCGGATGTGGGGCGGCGAGATCTTCGTGCCCAAGATCCCGTCGTATCGCATCACCGACATCGCCGAGGCCATCGCTCCCGAAGCGACCCAGGAGATCGTCGGTATCCGCCCCGGTGAGAAACTGCACGAAGAGATGATCACCACCACCGACTCGCTCTCGACGATCGAGTTCGACTCGTACTTCGTCATCGCTCCCTCGTATCCCCTCTGGGACCACGCGGAGTTCGCCGCCACGAGCGGTCCGACGCCCGGCCAAGCGTGTACTCCCGGCTTCAGTTACGACAGCGGCACGAACGGCGACTTCCTCACCGTCGACCAGTTGAAGACCCTCATCACCGACCACGTGACATGACCGATCTGCCCGTCATCCCCTACGGCCGCCAGACCATCGAAGACGACGACGTCCAGGCCGTCGTCGACGTGCTGCGCGGCGACTACCTGACGACCGGCCCGGCCATCGCCGAGTTCGAGCAGAGCGTCGCCGAGTACGTGGGCGCTCGCCACGCCGTGGCCTACTCCAATGCGACCGCCGGACTACACGGCTGTACCGCCGCGGCGGGCCTCGGACCGGGCGACTCCGTCGCTACGTCTCCGCTCACCTTCGTGGCCTCGGCGAACTGCGCTCGCTACGTCGGCGCCGACGTCGAACTCGTCGACATCGACCCTGCAACCCTCAACATCGACGTTGCACGGATTCCCGCCGACATCGACGCTCTGGTGGCCGTCCACTTCGCCGGCCTCCCGGTCGATCTGTCCGCATTGCCGCAGCGCCCGCGGATCGTCATCGAAGATGCCGCCCAGGCACTCGGCGCCTGGACGCCCGACGGGCCCGTTGGCAACTGTGCTCGCTCGGACATGACCTGCTTCTCGTTCCACCCGGTGAAGCCAGTCACGACGGGTGAGGGCGGCGTGGTCACCACGAACGACGACGAACTCGCCGATCGACTCCGGAGGTTCCGCAGCCACGGAACCCAGACGCAGCCCGAACACGGAGGCTGGTACTACTCGGTGATCGAGACCGGCTACAACTACCGCCTCACCGACATCCAGGCAGCCCTCGGTCGTAGCCAGATGAAGAAGATCGATCGATTCATCGGCCGTCGGCAGGAACTCGCCCGCCAGTACGACGAACTCCTCGCGCCGCTGCCGTTCACCACGGCGCCGCCCGCTTCAGAGGGATCGGGCCACGGATACCACCTGTACACGATCCGGACCGAGCAGCGCCGTGCGGTCTACGAGTTGCTGCGGGAACGCAAGGTGTTCACCCAGGTCCATTACGTCCCCGTGCACCACCACCCGGCCTTCGAGTACCTCGGTGCGTCGATGCCGCACACCGACCAGGCCTACGACGGCCTGCTGACGCTGCCGCTCTTCCCGACCCTGACCGACGAGCAACAGCAGCGCGTCGTCGACGCCCTGACCGAGGTCGTCGACGAACTGGGCATCACCGAACCTCCTTCATGGTGAGCGCCACCGTCGTGATCCAGGCCCGGATGGGCTCGACTCGGCTTCCCGGAAAGTCGATGGCCGACCTCGGTGGGCGGCCGGTCATCGACTGGGTCGTCGAACGCGCCGCCTCGGCCGAACTCGTCGACTCGGTCATCGTGGCCACGTCGACGAACAGCGAAGACGACGTGCTGGCGCAGCACGTGGAGGCTCACGGCGTCGCCACGGCCTGGCGCGGCGACCCCGACGACGTACTCGACCGGTTCGCCGGGGCGCTGTCGCTCACCGACGCCGACGTGATCGTTCGGGTCACCGGCGACTGCCCGTTCGTCCAGCCTGAGCTGATCGACCTCGCCATTGCGACGCAGCGAGACGGCGTCTACTCGGCGACCGACCCCGACGGGCGCTTTCCTCGCGGGTTCGACGTCGAAGCGGTGTCACGCGCTGCGCTGGTCGCCGCCGCCGCCGAAGCAACCGACCCCGATGAGCGAGAGCACGTCACGGTCTTCGTCGTGCGGCGACCCGAACGATTCGCCCCGGTCCCGCTCGTGTGCCCCGAATGGGCCCGTCGGCCCGACCTGCGTCTCACACTCGATGAGCCCGACGATCTGGCGCTCTTACGTGCGGTCGTCGACGGCCTCGACGCCACGCCTTCCACACTCGACGGACCGTCGATCATCGAGTTCCTCGACGACCACCCCGACATCGCAGCGCTCAACGGCTCGGTCCATCACAACATCGTCAAGTAGCGGAGGAAGTTCCGAGCCGCTCGACCGCAGTCGCGACCCGCTCCACACCGCGCCCGTCGAACATCGATCGACCGGCTCGCGCCATCGAGTCGCATCTTGCGGGATCGGAGAGGATCGGCGCCGCCGTCGCCACGATCTCGTCCGCCGCGGTGGTCCTGTGTCGGGCATCGACGACCGACACGAACCCGGCTCGCTCTGCTGCCCGGCTGCCGTCCTCCTGGTTGTCGGCGACGATGGCGGCCACCGACGGGATGCCCAGGACCGCCACCTCCCACAGCGTCGAGCCGCCACCGATCACCGCGAGCCGAGCGGACGACATCGCGTCGACGAGATCGGAATCGGCGAAGCGGAAACGGTCGCCCACCATCGCAGCCAGGTCGGCATGATCGGGATGATCGGCTCCGAGGACGGCCTGCACGGCGACATCGGTCGATGCGAGCAGACCCGCCACGATCGGCAACGTCAGGCGCTGCGGGTCGGTCCCGCCCATCGCCACGAGGACACCCGACCCGCCCGACCGTTCGACTGCGAGGACATCCGCGCGGATCAAGGCGAACTCCGAGCCGAGCAGCAGCCGACGATCGGGGCGATGCGCCGGCGGATACTCGACACCGGTGGCGTGCAGATTCTGGTTGACCACGACGGACGCCAGTTCGACGGGCAGTTCGTTGTTGTCGTCGATCATCACCAGCGGAAGATCTCGTGCGTCGAGCGCTGCGGCCTCGGCGTCGAGTCGGTAGCCGTCGACGATGACGACGTCGGGCTGCAACCCGAGCACGACGTCGACGCCCGAGCCGGCAATGTCGACGATCGGGATGTCCGACGCCTCGTATCGAACCGTGACGAACATCGGCACCTCGCCGAGCACGGCGGTCACCGTGTGCCCACGACGCCGCAGAGCCGCCCCGAGCACGCCGCTCCTCATGGCGTGGCCGACGCCGACGGTCGGCCCCGAGTCGGCTCGGATGACGACCTTCACGGCCGACGATGCATCAGTCGACCATCGACCATTCGAATGGAGTTCCGGCGTCGAGATCGTGACGGGCGATTCGCCCGATGACCTCGGGCAGATGGCGCGGGTGCATACCGCTCGCCGGACGGACCGATCGGACGTCGCCGGCTTCGATCGTCGACCCGGCGGCCACCGGCTGGGCAACGAACAGCGAGCGACGGTAGGCGACGCTGCTGCGGTCGGCGTCGGTCGGGCCGTACGACGGCGCGCCGATCGCCTCTTCGGCGATGCGTGCCCCGTCGACGAGCGCCTGGAATTCGTGTGGTTCGAGCGAGAAGGCGCTGTCGACACCACCGTCTTCGCGACGCAGCGTGAAGTGCTTCTCCAACACCTTGGCGCCGAGTGCCGTCGCAGCGATGGCGACTTCGTTCCCGATCGTGTGGTCGGAGAGCCCGGACACCACGTCGAAGGTGTCGGCGAGGTGCTGAACCTTCTGCAGATTCGCCACCGACGCCGGCGCGGGGTACGCACTTGTGCAGGCGAGCAGGCACAGTTCACCCGAACCGGTTCGCCGAGCGGCGGCGACCGCCTCCTCGATCTCGGACAGAGTGCCCATCCCCGTCGAGATGATGAGTGGTTTGCCGGTCGCTGCGGTCGCCTCGATCAACGGGATGTCGACGAGTTCGAAGGAAGCGATCTTGTACGCCTCGACACCGATCGATTCGAGGTAGTCGATCGACGACAGGTCGAACACCGACGAGAAGAACTTGATTCCGACCTTGCGGGCCTCGTCGGCGAGGTCGGCCTGCCACTCCCACGGCATCGAGGCTTCGGAGTAGAGGTCGTACAGCGTGCGACCCTCCCACAGACCCTCAGCCAGGAAGTCGGGTCGATCACTGTCGAGGGTGATCGAGTCGGCGGTGTAGGTCTGGACCTTGACGGCGTCGGCTCCGGCTGCAGCGGCAGCGCGCAGCATCTCGAGCGCACGGTCGCGGCTCCCGTTGTGGTTCCCCGAGAGCTCGGCGATCGTGAACACCGGAGCATCACCACCGATCGGTCGATCTCCGAAATTGAATGCACGAGTCGATTGACTGCTCATGCCGACAGGGTATCCGTTCGGTCGATCCGCTCCGAGAGCACTCAAGCGCAGTCCGGCGGCTGCCGATCACAGATGCGGAGATTCGAAGACACCGTGCCAGCCCTGACCGAAGACAACATCCGACATCTGCTGCGCAGGACAGAAGTCGTCGACCGCGCCCATCGCGTCGACCACCTGCTCGGCCTCGGATCGATCGCTGCGGCCGTCGACGACGTGTTGGACGTCGACACCCGCCCCCCGAGTGCGGTGTTCGATTCGTCGGTTGACTTCACTCGGGGCGAAGAACTGACCGCCTTCTGGATCGAACGACTCGTCGGCGTCGACCGAAACTTTGGCGAACGACTCGCCTTCTTCTGGCACGGCCACCTCTGCTGCGAGTTCACGAAGGCGGGCGGGTCCTCGCCGATGCGCGACCAGATCGACCTCTTCCGCCGGAACGGTCTGGCCGACGACATTCCTTCCCTGGTGAAGACCGTGGCAATCCAGCCGGCGATGCTCCGCTACCTCGACAACGACGAGAACTTCGCCAGTTCACCGAACCAGAACTTCGGTCGCGAGTTACTCGAACTGTTCCTACTCGGCGTCGGCAACTACACCGAAGCCGACGTCGAAGCTGCCACCGCTGCGTGGACCGGCCACACGATCGATCCGGACAGCAAGCAGTACCGGTGGCGCGCCGACCGCCACGAGGCCGCAACGCAGCGTTTCCTCGGCCGGTCGATCAACGACGGCGACCCGCGCGAGGGCGGCAACGAGGTGATCGACGTCGTGCTCGGCTCCGGCACGGTCTCCGTCGGCCCGCGAGCCGGTGATCGGTCTCGCGACGTGGCGGCCGACTTCTTGTCGCTCAAGCTGTGGCAGGAGTTCGGCGAAGCCGACAGCGGGTTGGTTCCCGAAGGTGTCGCAACGGCGATGCGCACGGCACTCGTGTCGTCCAGCTTCTCGATCCGCCCGTGGGTGCGCGCCATGCTCACGCACGACGACTTCTACGAGTCGGCGACGAGGACGGGTCTCGTGCGCCAACCAATCGAATACGCCGTGGCGCTACTGGTCGCCACGGGGCTCCCTTCAACGCGCGTGGCACCCTCGTGGCTGCTCGAAGAGGCTGGTCAGCGCCCTCTCTTCCCACCGAACGTCAGCGGATGGAAGCCGAACCGGTACTGGGTCCACCAGGGCAGCATGATTGCTCGTCACCGGATGGCGATCCGCGCCGGATGGGACCTCCACACGACCTACTGGGTCCACGAATGGGCACGACGCGACGAGAACTACATGCAGTTCGCCGGCGGTCGGGTGTATCAGAGCGAGATCACCGGATTCGGTGACGAACCACCCATGAGTTCGCCCGACCTCGTCGACAAGTTCGCCGAGCTGATGGATCTGCGTCTGAGCGAGACGTTCCGCTCGACGATCATCGACTACTGCGACAGCATCTCGGACGCCGAGCGGTACGAGGCGTATTTGCCGATCCTTATCGACCCGGCGATGCACCTGGCCTGAGTCGCCCGTCGATCAGTCCTCGACGAGGCGAGCGAGAACATCGGCAACACTCGGACGGAGTGCCTTCGGCAACAGCGCCGAACCCCGCTGTGCGATGTCATTCCATTCGTCGATGAGTACGCCGAACTGGTGCACGTCGACCGTCGAACCATCCGCCCGGACGAGATGGTGACGCAGGACGCCCTCTCTGGTGATCCCGAGGCGTCGATGGATGCCCAGCATGTTGCGGTTGTGGCCCAACACCTGCGCATGCATACGGCGTAGCCCGAAGCGCCCGAACCCCAGCCCGAGTCCAAAGAGCGGCAGCACAGCACCGAGGCCGGGCGGCGCTTCCGTCTCGCCGAGGTGGCATCCCCATCCCGCTGCCCCCTGGGCGACATCCAGCCCCTCGAGTTGGACGACTCCGACCGGACGGCCGTCGACCTCGACGATCTGGATCTGATCCGTGCGCTCGGCGAGCACACGGTCGAACCAGCCCGAGTGCTCGTCGACCGTGATCTCACGTTCGCCGGCCGAGAATTCGCGCACCTGGGGCCGGTTCCGCCACTCGCGCAGGCGGTCGCGGTCCGACGCCTCGACGTCGCGCGTGGCGATGTCGCCGTAGCCGGTCATGCCGTGCTGCCGGCGTCGACGGTCAGGGTCGTCCCGGTGACGTCGCGCGCCGCCTCCGACATCAGGTAGGTCACCATCGACGCCACCGCAGCCACGTCGGCGAAACGTCCGAGCGCCGCCCGCTTCTGGATCCGGTCGAGGTTGGCGTCGCCGAGACCGGACGTCATCTCGGTCGCGAGGAACCCGGGAGCGACCGCGTTGACCGTGATGCCGCGCGGCCCGATATCGCGCGCCAGCGAGCGGGTGAAGCCCTCCATCGCGGACTTCGATGCGCCATAGGCGGCGAGACCGCGGTACCCCGTCTTCGCCACGACCGACGAGATGTTGACGACCCTCCCGCGTCGAGCCGACAGCATCTGGCGGGTCAGGTACTTGGTGAGCACGATGGGCGACGTCACGTTGACCCGGACCAGTTCCTCGATGTCGCTGTTGTGCATCGTCGGGAGCATCCCGTCGGTCCCGATCGCAGCATTGTTGACTAGCCCGAAAGGTTTCCCGAAGTCGCTGACGATCTGTCGCGCCAACTGGTCGATCGCATCGATGTCGCCCAGATCGGCAGTGACGTGCGAGTACCGACCACTCGAGGCACCCGTCACCTCAGCGGGTTCGACCGGGCGGCGGGAGATGCCCACGACGTCATATCCCGCCTCGATCAGACCGGTGGCGATCGCTCCGCCGAGGCCTCCCGACGTGCCCGTCACGACGACGAGATCGTTCGATGCCGTGTTCGATGCTGTGCTGTCCCTCGTGCTCACGATCGAGTCACCTTTCCGGTCGACGACAGGTCCAACTGGTCGACCACGAGGACCCGGGCGGGTACGTGGGTGTTGGCGAGATGCTGGCGAGCCCACTTGCGCAGTTCCTTGCCGAGGCCCTGAGTCAATTCGGGGTCGTCCGTCGGCGCTGCGACCACCTGCGCTGTGAGCAGGTTGCCGGCCAGCGCGTTCGGCACGGCCCACACGAGCGCCTCGCTCACGAGCGGATGACTGCGCAAAAACGTCTCGACCTCTTCGGGCCACACGTTGGTGCCGCCGACGTTCACCACCCCGGACGCGCGTCCGCGGAACGAGACGCGATCTCCGTCGATCGAGACGACGTCACCCGTCGAGACGAATCCGTCGTCGCCCGCGACACTGACGCCCGGGCTCAGCACGTGCAGGATGTCACCTCGTACTTCGAGTCGGATTCCCCTGGGGGCGTCGTCGAGGTACGCAACTGGGAAGCCGGCCCGGCCGTCGTGCACGGAGAACGCCGCACCGGTCTCGGTCGATGCGAAGACATGGACGATGCGGGCGTCCGGGAAGCGATTCGCGAGCGCGTCGAGCACCATCTGATCGGCGATCTCCCCGCCGAGCGTGATCTGCTCGAGCGGCCACGGCGGCGTCGGCAGCTGGAGGACCTGACGCCACAGCGTCGGTGTCGCCGACAATGCGGTGACGCCGTGGTCGATCAGTGTGCCGATCCGCTGATCGAGGCGGAGACCGAAATCGGGGGCGACGAGCGGCGCATCGCTCGCCATCGCCTGCAGGATCACCTGGAGCCCCGCCATCCGGGTGGGGTCGTACAGGATCCCCCATCGGAGTCGTCGGGCGTGCGCAGTCGCCACGACCGTGCGCGACAGCGTCGACAGCGTGTGGCTGACCGGCGTGGGCTCACCGGTCGTCCCCGACGAGTACACGACCCAGGCGGTCGAACGCTCCCCGGAGTAATCGTCCGCCACGGGCTCGCCGTCGGTTGCGACGAGCGACTCGATGCGGATCCGTGCGATCTCGGGGACCGCCAGCTCGGCACCCGGACCAATCAGGTGCACCGTGTCGGCCCACCCGTCGAGCGTGGCGATCGCGGCAGCGACCAGACCGGCGTCGGTGGTCGCGAGCGCGACCTCGTCACCGGCGGCGACGGCCCCGCGCAGGCCCCGCACGTCCCGGCGCAGCGACTCGAAGGAGAACGAACCGGACGCCGACGTGATCCCGGGGCTCGAAGGCTGCGGAAATCCACCCGTCGACGGGGCGTCCGAGTTCATTGCGCCGATGACGACTCGGGAGCGTGGTCGACGTAGACACCGACAAACTCGCCGAACGTCACCGGATAGACCGGTTCGTCCATCAGCGAGAACGGGTCGAACCCGAGTTCGTCGTCGAGTCGAGTGACGAGGACGGCGAAACCGAGGCTGTCGAGTTCTGTGTCGAGCAGCACCAGGTCGTCGACGAGTTCGGGTACATCGAGATCGTCTTCTTCGAACAGTTCGGTGAGTGTCTCGGTGATCGTCGTTCGGATGTCCATGTTCCCCGTCGCTGTCGCCGCGCGTGGGCGGTTGTTCGCAATACGCCGGGTCGATCGTACCAACGTGCGTGCCGCCGCTCATGGGACGGGTCCGACATTGTGAGCTAACTTCTGCGGCGATGAGCACACCCCCTGCAGCGTGGCGGCCTACCGCCGATCCGTCGGGAACCACCTGGCGCGAACTCGCCGACCGTTTCGACATCGCGATCTCCTCGTTGCCGGAACCGTGGGCCGCGAGTCTGCGGACCTCGCTCCACGATCTCGATCACGCCGACCCGCTGTACGCGCCCACCACGTTCTGGCAGCCGGGCGTCTCGGCGCTGCTCACCGACCTCGAGCTTCGCGGCATCGAGCGATTCAAGGCGTGGCCGTCCTCGGCGTTCTTCTTCTACCCGAAGTACAGCCCGACGTTCACCTATGCGATGGTCGATGCCGCGATGCCTCACCTGACCGAGATCGCGCCCAGCGCTCCCGAGCAGTGGTTCCGCAACCACCTGATTGCAGCGACCGACGCCAACCGCGACATCGACATCTCTCTCGCCCAGCACGATGCCGAAAGACTGCCGCTGGTGATCGCCGCCGCCGGCGAGAGCCCTGTTGGCGAGCCGCCGCAGCGGTACCGCCCGTTCGGCGCCGACGGCCCGTCCTACGGCAAGCCCTACCTGAACTACCTCAAGATCCTGACTGCTGTCTCGAGGCACGTCGATCGGCCCATCCGCTCGGTGGCCGAAATCGGTGCGGGCTTTGGCGTGCTCGGGGAGATCCTGTTCAACACCGACCCCACGATCCAGTACATCGACATCGACATCCCCCCGCTCTCGGTCGTCGCTCACCACTACCTGAGCACCGTGTTCGCCGAGATCGACCTGGCGAGCAACCTCGACCTCGCCGATGGCAGGCAACTGGTCGCCGAACCGGGCGGACGGTCCGCCTGCATCTCGTCGTGGCAGCTCCCGCAGGTCAGCGGCTCGATCGACCTCTTCGTGAACGCGTTCTCGTTCCAGGAGATGGAGCCCCACGTCGTGGCGAACTACGCCGCCGAGATCGCCCGACTCGGTGCCGAGTTCGTGGTCTCGCTGAACAGTCGAGCCGGCAAGCCACTGAAGGCCGAGGCAGCCGTCGGCGTGCAGACGCCGGTGACATCGGACTTCATCGTCGAGCAGTTCGCCGAGCACGGCTACGAACCAGCCGCACGACTCGGCCGACCAGCCGCTCCTCCCCAGGCGGAACTCCTCGTCCTGCGACGCCCGTCGTGAAAGAGCGCAACGAGAAACCGCTAAACGCCGCCCGGGTCAAAGCCGGCCTGAACTCCGTCAAGTGGCGGATGCTGCCGGCAACGCTCAGCCGTGTCCCCGTGGCCGGCCTCACGACCAGCATGGAACGACTGCGTCTGCAGGGTTCGAAATCGAGCGCTGTCCGCATCGGCCGGACGATGATCCGCCAGGTCCCCGGGTCGGGCAAAGCCCATCGATACCTCGTGCGAGCTCTCCTCACCCATCCGGTGACTCCCGACGATCTCATCGAGGCACGTGAGACTGCCGAGATCATGGTCCGTCTCTGGGACGACCCGAGCGTGTCCGAGCAGTACATGGACGTCCTGATCACCCAGCACCGGATGGGCATCGAATCACCAGATCTCGCCTCGTCATTCATCACGTTTGCCACCAGCTTCCCGCAGCGCCGAGTGGCGTCGATGCGCCGTCTCCTCAACTACCTGGTCGACGCCGGCGACATCGAGCTCCTCGAGTCGACCATCCTCGCGATGGTCGAGTCGCTCTCTCGTCACGACTATCGCTCACTCGCCCATCAGATGTTGCTGCGAGCGGGCCTCACCGAACAGGCCATCGATCTCGAGCGTCAGATCATCGCATCGCGCGAAGGCGACGCCCAGCTTCCGGCCATCCTCGCCTCCACGCGCCTGATGGCCGAAGGGTCGCCGTCACTCGCGATCGACCGCCTCGAGTCGCTCCCTCCTCGGCGGTCTGCGGAGTACTCGACGGCTCTGATCGAGGCGTTCACCGCCTGCGGCCGCTACGGCGAGGTCATCGACTATCTCGAGCACACGATCCACGGCCTGACCGCAGCGACCGAGACCTGGCATCTCTTCGACGCTCGCTGGGTGTGCGGTGAGATCGACGAGGCCGTGAGCGTTTTGTTGGAGCTCGCTGCCGCCGGAGATCATCGCAGCGGAACCGTGGCGCGCCTGGCGAGTGCTGCGGCTGTGTCGACCGATGCAGCACTCGCTCTCAGCTTGATCGACCTCGACACGCGAGCTGGCCAACTCGGCCAACGAATCGACGACCGTTGGCAGTTACTGTTCGAGCTGGACCGCATCGACGACGTTCTCCGTGTTTGCGCAGATCCAGCCACTGGCTGGCAGCGCGGCCCGCGCGGCACCTACGTCTTGGCAAAGGCGCTGTACGTGAGGCGGCGCTTCGACGAGGCGCTCGCCGAGATCGACAAGCTTTCCGGCACGACCCGTCACTGGGAAGGTGCCAAGTTGCGTGGGCGCATCCTCCTGGAGTGGGGCAAGTTCGACGAGGCGTTGGCCGACCGGGCCGCCAACAAGCGACCCTCTGAGGGTCTCGACGAGGTCGAGTTCTTCGCACGACTCCAGCTCCGTCGATTCGACGAGGCATTCGTCCTCTACGTGGCGCCGTCCGATCACCGTCGGCTCACGGCCAGCTTCGGTGATCGCGCCGAGACGGTACCCGAGGCACAGACCGACCATCGGTTCGTCATCAGCATGAACGGGCCGGGCGACGAGATCCAGGCGGCATCGACCTTCGGTGTCCTGACCACATTGAGCGCCTCGCTGACCGTCACGTGCGACCCGCGTCTCGAATCACTGCTCAGCCGCTCGTTCCCCAACATCCGGTTCCTCCCGGTCACTCGGATGAGCAGCCGACGCCATGCCGGTTTCCTCGGGCCCGCCGAGGAGTCGCGCTCGCCCGATCAGCTCTTCGACCTTCTGACGGAGTCGGCTGCACAGGCGGCGCGATCTTGCAGCTCGGTCGTCTTCTCGAGGTCGCTGCCGATCCTGACCACGATCCACCCGGCATCGTTCCCCGTCGAGGCCTACCTCCAGCCCCGTGAAGATCTGCGGCTCGGCATGGTCGAGCGCTTCGCCGACGTCGAACGACCCGTCGGGGTGACCTGGCGGAGCGAGTTCGTCGATGCGATGAGGAGCATCCACTATCTGGGGGTGGAGGCGCTCGACGCTCTCCTGCCCAACGACGCAACGTTCGTGTGTCTCCAGTACGACGCCACCGACGCCGAGCGCGCTCATCTGCTGGCGGCGTTCGGCGAGCGGATGCTCTTCCTCGATGACCTCGATCTGCGCAACGACTTCGAGACGATGGCGGCGACCGTCGCAGCCTGCGACGCGGTGGTGGGTGTCGGGACGACACTCGTGGAACTGGCCGGGGCGGTCGGGACCCGCTCGATCATGCTGCAACCGAACCGATTCGGGTCATGGCGGGAGCAATCCGGTCACGCCGACTACTGGTACGCGTCGATGAGGGTTGCCTCCGCGACCGACCCTGCACATCCCGAAAGCGCAGTTCGGGCCGCCCGGCTGCTCCTCGACTCAGCCTGACGGTCGCCCGTCGGCGTCACCCCGCTCCCGCCCCGACATCGCTACCCTGGCATCGATGACAGCTCTCGACGGCACCGTCCTCGTCACCGGCGGCGCCGGCTACATCGGCTCCCACACCGTGCGCGCACTGCGCGAGGTCGGGCGTGACGTCGTCGTCTTCGACTCGCTCGAACTCGGCCGCCGCGAGGCGGTCATCGACGCTCCCCTCGTCGTCGGCGACATCGCCGACCGCGACCTCGTCAGTGCCACGTGCAACGAGCACGGCGTCACGCAACTCGTGCACTTCGCGGCATACAAGGCAGTCGGCGAGTCGATGGTCGAGCCCGCCAAGTACTGGCGCAACAACGTCGCCGGATCGGTCGAGTTGTACGAGGCGTGTCTCGCCTCGGGCGTGAACGACATCGTGTTCTCGTCGTCGTGCTCGGTCAACGGCAACGTCGAGGAGATGCCGCTCACCGAGGACGCTCCGATCGCACCCGAGAGCGTCTACGCCGAGTCGAAGGCGATGGTCGAGAAGATCCTGTATTGGTACGGCCAGACGTCCGGCCTGAGATCCGTTGCGCTGCGCTACTTCAACGCTGCCGGCGCCAGCTTCGACGGCCGGATAGGCGAGGACTGGACCCACTCACAGAACCTTGTTCCCCTCGCCATGGAGGCCGTGCTGTTGAAAGACCGCGAGCTCAGCGTGTTCGGTGACGACTACGACACGCCCGACGGCACGTGCATCCGCGACTACATCCACGTGAACGACCTCGCCGACGCTCACGTCAAAGCACTCGACTACCTCGGCACGGGTGGCGAGACCGTTGCGGTCAACGTGGGCACCGGCGTCGGCTCATCCGTCATGGACGTGCTCGACGCGACCGCGGCGGCAGCCGGCGAGCCGGTCCCGCATTCGGTCGTCGAGCGGCGCATCGGCGACCCGGTCGTCACGTACGCCGACCCGAGCTTCGCCCTCGACACCCTCGGATGGAGCGCTCAGCACGGACTGACCGAGATCATCGAGTCGGCCTACGCCTGGCACAAGAGTCAGGTCGAACAAGGCCGCTGAGTAACGTTTGGGGTCTGACCCGGGGCGTTACCGGTAACGCCAGGTGCCAGACCCGTAACGTTTGGGGTCTGACCCGGGGCGTTACTCAGTTGCTGCTGGGGTGGTGTTGAACCGAGCGCATGCGGTCGAGCCAGCCGAGCAGGATCGCGATCGCTCGCGGATCGTGTCGGAGGCGATGACCGGCCCCGGGGAGCAGGCTCAACTCGGCGTCGCCGTGAGCGTTGACGAGTTGGCGAGCGTCGGAGACCGGAACGCTGTCGTCGTCGTCGCCGTGCATCACGAGCATCGGGCGCGGTGCGAAGCGGCGTGCACACGCGATCGGCCGGAAGCGACGGAACTCGCGTGTCCACTCGTCGACCGACGGCGGGAACTGACGATCGTGGATCGCACCGATCTCGCGGGCGTGGTCGAGGAGACGGCGCGGTTGCTCGGCCCAGTCGTCGAAGTCGGCGCGCGGGCTGAGGAGGCCGAGCGCCACGACGCGCGGATCATCGGCACCGACGCACACGGCGATCGACCCACCCGTGTTCGTGCCGAGCAGGATGACGCCGCTGGGGTCGCTCACCGTCATCAGGTGGGTGATCGCAGCGCGCAGGTCGTCGACCCAGCCTTGGAGCGAGAAGTCACCTTCGCTCTTGCCGCAGCCTCGGAAGTTGAACGTCATGGTGACGCACCCCAGCGAACTGGCGGCTCGATCCATGAGTTGAGGAAAGGTCCCGGCCGATCGCTCGGCGTCGAGCGGTCCGATCGGGAAACCGTGGCAGAGGATGACGCCGGGGCCCGACTGGGCGTCGCCCGGCGGCCGGGCGATGTGGCACGACAATTCGAAGCCGTGGGACACGAAGGACGAATCCATTCCGGGCATCGTCAACCGTCTCGTCGATCGTCAGGCGCGCGGCTTGAGGTGGCGACGCTTCATACCGGGTTCGGCAAGCGTGTACCCGCGGTTGCGGGCTTCGTCGAGCGTGTCGGGACCGAACCCGAGGCCCACGTCCTCGTCGGCGATCTCGTCGATGACGTCGTCGTCATCCCACGTCGTGAGGTCGTACACCAGTTGGGTGCGCTTGTCGCCGATGAAGCGGAATCCCTCGAATTTCGGGTGGTGGTCCATCACTCGGTCGAAGCTAGCTGACCCGAGCGCTGACGCGACGATGCCAGGCCGTCGCCCCGGAGGGTTCGAGCCTGGCATCGATCGGACTGACTTGGGACTGAGTTCACCGTGATCGCCTCGACGAGTGTCGAAGTCGAACGCCACCGGGACCACTTGTGGCGGTGAAGATCAGCGGGGGTTGGCGTGGATTCGCCAGGCCTGGTCCAGCCTGTTGACCTAGCGGCCAACCACCTCCAGGGTCCCCTGTGAATTCTCTGACATTGTGTGGACCACCTCCTCTCTCTGGTGAGAGAAACCGTAGACCAGGCCCGACCTCGCTGTCACGTCGGTATCGGTGAATTGCGTTCGACACTCAGGAGCAGTGCGCGTCGAGCGATCGCATCGCAACCGTGTAGGTCAGCCGGCCCGCCGGCTCGTCGAGGTCTCCGTCACGCTGCGTTTCAACGGGCTCATTCCACACGACATCGATCACCTCACCGGATGCCCGCACGAGATCGGCGTCAGCGGGCTCAGCACCGCGCAGCAGCCGGACGATCGTGGAGATCATGCGCCCGATCGAATCGGCTCGCATGATCGCGATGTCGAGGACCCCGTCGTCGATCGCCGCATCGGGCGCCATCCGCAACGACATCGACGCACGCTGAGCCACGTTCATCGCCACCACACTCATCGCTCGACCATCGAAAGCGACCTCCCCGTCGACGACGACACGGACGTGTCGTCGTGACTCCTTGCGAATGCGCCGCGCCCCGGCGACCAGGAAGCGCAAGCGGCCGAAACGGGCGTCGCTTTGGTCGTCGGCATCTGCGATCACCGCCGCGTCGTAGCCGGACGACGCATTGAGCACGAAGGGTCGTGATGGATTCCCAGCGTCGCCAGTGATGCCGGCCTCGGTGGAGGCGCTCGCGGCCCCGACGTCGACCGGTCGAGTTCCCCCGGCGACCACCGACTCGGCGGCCGCCTCCGCATCGACGAGCCCGAGCACCTGGCTGACCATGTTCACGGTTCCGGCCGGCACCGGGCAGACCGACGGCCGCGACCCGGCGCCCGATGAGCCGATCGCCGCAACGACGAGGTTGAGCGTGCCGTCGCCGCCGATGGATGCCACCGTGTCGAACCCGTCGTCGCACGCTCGACGAACGGCCAACTTCAGCTCGTGGGCGGACTCGGTCTCCACGACTTCGATGTCCACACGACCGTCGAGCGCCGTGACGAACGCCTCCAGGGCGGCGTCACCTGGACGGGACACGGCCAAGCACCGGCGTCTCCGATGGGCATGCGCCGACACCGCCGTCAGACGGTGTAGGCGAGTTGGCTGACGAGGCGGGACCCGATCACGTGGTCGCCACCGATGACGACATCGTCACGGGCCTCGGCCGGGTCGATGCGGCCGGCGCACAGTCGCGTCATCACACCGACGGGCATCGTGAGTGACACGGTCGGGCGTCGGTCGAGTTCGTTCACGACATTCGCCCGGTCACCCACCAGCACGTGGAAGGTCCGCGCGATCACCGCGCCGTGTGTCAGCTCGAAGGTGACCGACTGCCCGGCCTGCATTTCTGCACGCTTACCGACGACGAAACCGAGCGCGGTGCTCAACTCATCGAGAGTCACGTCGACGGCGAGGCCCTCCTCGTGGCCCGGCTTGCCGATCGAATCGCGGATGTCCTGTTCGTGCAGCCAGCAGTCGAAGACACGAATCTGCATGAAGCGTCCGTAGGTGTCCTTGCCGGCGGGCGTGAACGACTCGGCGTCCCATTCCTCCTGCGACATCGACTGCAGGCTCTCGAGGCGGCGTTCGGTGTAGCCGCTGAACAGCGCTCGGACGTCGGGGACCGGCATCGACCGGAAGTGCTCGACCCAGATCTCGTTGGCCTCGCCGATGTCGTTGCGGACGTGTCCGTGGGTGGCCCGATCGATCGCCACGTCGGGGTTCGCCATGCCGAGCAACATCGCCTCGGTTCCTGCGATGTGCGCGACCACCGCCTGGATGTCCCACCCCGGCAACGGCGACGGGGTGGACCAGTGCGCGTCGGGGAGGCGCGCGATCAACTCGGTGATGCTGTCCCAGACCTCCGACAGCGCTCGGATGGTTCGGTCCTTCGAGATCGCGGCAGCCATCGAATCATTCGATCACATCGGGGTGCAGAAAACCGTGAGGGCTAGTCGATCACATCGTCGAGGGGAGCCTGCGGCCCAACCGCACCGATCGCCTCGAAATATGCGAGGTGAGCAGTCACGACGTTCACGGCGTCGACATCGTCGAGGAGGTCGACCTCGTTGCGGTCGGCCTCGCCGAGCAGGTAGGCGGTCAGCGAATCCTCGGTGACGACGACCTTCTCGTCGATCCCCTGACGCCGGTCGGTCACCTTGTCGGGTTGCAGTCCTTGAGCGTGCAGCCACTGCATGTGGAAGGTGAGCAGTTGCTCGACTTCGCCCGGGGTGAGCCGCGCCTGGCTCTCGACGGGGAGGTGGTCGCATACGAAATCGGTGGCCTCGTCGAGCGCGTAGACCGCCCGTGGCGCAACCGAATCGAGCCGGTGAGCTTCGCGGCCGACCGTGACGGCGGCGATCACGAAGACGAGGACTGCCGCCACGAGGGCGAAGACGATGACCATGTCAGGCTTCCTTTTCCATACGAGACGACTCTGTCCGGCGAGACCAGGCGTCGAGCGCCCGCCGCGTCACCTTCGCCACCGACCCGGCGAACGTGGCGTCGGCCAGTCGACGCGCATCGACATCCTCCATGCCCAGCGACGTGGCGACGTGCAGCCACAGCCGGAGATCGACCCGATTGTGCCGGTCCAGAAGTTCGAGCGTCGGCGTCGAGGCGAGGTCGTCGACATCGACGGGCACCCCAGCGTCGGGGTCGGTCACGTTGACCGTGTCGCGGGTGACCGACGCTCCGAGCCACTGCTCGAATCGATCGGTCACGATGTCGCCACGCTCCAACAGGTCGACGAAACCGAGCCGATCGATCTGCGCGCAACCGACGGCAGCGACCTCGTCGACATGCTCGTCGGCGATCGGTTCATCGAGTGGAACCAGGTCGTGACGGCCGACGATCAGGCGTGTCGTGAGGTTGTCGGCGAAGTGCATCACGGCTGACTGCGACAAGAAGTCGCCGAGCGAGAGACGCGAGAGATACGGCACGTCGTAGGGCAACCAGTACTCGAGTTCGTCGGGTGGATAGGTCCGCCAGAACGTGTACTGCGACATCAATCTGCTGCGCGGCTCGCGCAGGATGCAGGCGATGTCGGCTGCATCGAAGCCCCGCTCCATCGTCGGGAGGGAGAGGTGCCCTGCCATGTAGGCGTACTGGTCGAGCCCCTCGACCGAGTCGTCGATCAATCGAGCGCTTGCGTTGACCGGCAACGGATGCGAGCCGTACAGGATCGGGTCGAGCGACCATGGACACGTGTCGGCGACCGGCACGTGATCGAGCATCGCTCGCCGGATCGACGTCCCCGCCGATTTCGGGATGTGCAGAAAGGCCACCCGAGACCGCATCCCCCCATCCTACGACCCGGCCCCAGCCGACAGCCCACCGCCAGCCACGGGTGACGCCGAGAGTCAGACCTCCGGCGTGACCACCCGATCGAGTCGCGCAGCCGAAAGAGCGAAACGCCCCGGCGTCCTGACCAGTGAGGTCGGGTACGCCGGGGCGTCGAGAAGGCGTTGTCGTCCCGAGGCACGAGGGCGGTCGCCGAGCGGCGTGCCGGCGTGCCCGACCGGACAACGAGCGAATCAGATGCCGATGCGCTGAGCGAGCATCTCTCGGTGGTACGTCGGGTCACCGAACATCAGCTCGGAGCTCTTCGCACGCTTGAAGTACAGGTGCGCCGGGTGCTCCCAGGTGAAACCGATGCCACCGTGGATCTGGATGTTCTCGGCAGCGGCGTGGAAGTACGCCTCCGAGCAGTACGCCTTGGCGAGCGATGCGGTCGAGGCGAGCTCGTCGTTCATCTCCGCAGCGCACCAGAGGCCGTAGTAGGCAGCGGACTTGGCCGACTCGACTTCGAGGAGCATGTCGGCGCACTTGTGCTTGATGGCCTGGAACGAGCCGATCGGACGACCGAACTGCACACGCACCTTGGCGTACTCGACGGCCTGTTCGAGCACCATCTGCGCTCCACCGACCTGCTCGGCCGCGAGGCCGACAGCGACGAGGTCGAGCACGTTGGAGAGGATCTCCCAGCCCTTGCCGTCGGCGCCGATGAGCGTGGCGGGCGTGTTGTCGAAGTCGAGCTTGGCCTGCTTGCGGGTCTGGTCCATGGTGGACAGTGCAGTGCGGGTGATGCCCGATGCATCGCCCTGCACCGCATAGAGGCTGGTGCCCGCGCCCGACTTGGCAGCCACGATGATCAGGTTGGCGACGTGGCCGTCGATGACGAACGACTTGGTGCCGCTCAGGGTCACGTCAGAACCCGAGCCCGATGCCTCCATCGTGATGCCCGACTCGTCCCACTTGCCCGAGGGCTCGACGTAGGCAACGGTGGCGATGGTCTCGCCCGAGGCGATGCCCGGGAGGTGCGCCTGCTTCGCAGCGTCGTCGCCCGAGTGGATCAGCGTGTTGGCCGCGAGGACGGCGGTGGAGAAGAACGGTGCACACAGCAGAGCCCGGCCCATCTCCTCGAGCACGATGCCGAGTTCGATGAAGCTGTAGCCCGAGCCGCCGTACTCTTCGGGGATCGCCAGGCCCTGGAGGCCCATCTGCTCGCCCATCTGGCTCCAGACAGCGGCGTCGTACCCGTCGTCGGTCTCCATCTGCTCGCGCACGGCTTCCTCGGACGACTTGTTCTCGAGGAACGCTCGGACGGTGCTGCGCAGTTCTTCTTGTTCTTCGGTGAAGGCAAAGTTCATGGAGCAGATCGTGACGCACTTGCGTGATCGACACAAATCTGCTTGTGTACACACGTGGACACACGCGCGACCGGGATCAGGGAATTGCGAGCCGGCCTGACCGATGCGGTGCGGCGAGCGGGAGCCGGTGAACGGACGGTGATCACGAGCAACGGTCGGCCGATCGCCCAACTCGGGCCGCTCGACGCCGACGCACCCGACCTCGAACGACTGATCGGGGCGGGCGCGGTCATTCCGCCGCGCCGCACGAGTGAATGGCGCGCTCCCGACGCGGTTGCGGTGTGGGCCGGCGTGCGCATCGATCAAGTGCTGCGCGAACTCCGCGGGTGACCGTCGTCCTCGACACCTCGGCGCTCCTCGCGCTGGCGGTCGACGGGCGCCAGCGGGCCACCGTGGTCGACGCGCTCGCGAGCGATCCGGTGTGGGCCGCCTCGGCCATGGCTCTCACCGAAGCACTTCCGGCAATCGACCGTCTCGTCGACGAACGCTTCCTCCGCCTCGACCTCGAAGACGCGATCCGACTCGTGTGGGATCACCTCCACGTCGTGCCCGTCGACCAGCGCTGCCTCGACGGCGCTGCTGCTCTCGCCCGCAGCCAACCGGTGCGACTGAGCGATGCGATCCACTTCGCGGCCGCTCAGCGCCTTTCGGGCCCCATCCACTTCGTCACGTTCGACCCCACCCACATCGGCGTGGCGATGGGACTCGGCTTCGACGTGGTGAGCGCCTGAACACTGAACCCGCTCGCCCCGGTCAGGGGACGCGGACGAGGCGGAATGTGTCGGTCGATCGAGCCGACTCGGAGATACCGGCGACGACGCCGACGAGGTCACCGGTGGCGATGTGGCCGGCCCGCTTCGACAGGTTCAGCGCCACGCGGACGCGTACGAGGTAGTCGTTCGGCGCGCCTTCGAGGAAGATCGGCGTGACGCCCCAACTCGATGCGAGCTGTCGGACGGTGCGCGGATTCGAACTGAACCCGAGGATCTTCGTGCCCGGACGGAAGCGCGCCATCGAACGCACGGTGAATCCCGACTCCGACACGCAGATGATCGCTTTCAGGTTCATCGCCTCGGCGGCCTCGGCCGCTGCGATCGTGAGCGCGTCGGTGATCGCCGTCGCCGTGCTCTCGTGCCCGGCCATGCGCAGCTGCGCCACCTGACGACCCCACTCGACATGGTCGAATCGATCGTCGGCGGTCTCTGCGATGCTGGCCATGGTCGCCACCACCAAGGCGGGCTGAGCACCCACCGCGGTCTCGGCCGACAGCATCACGGCCGAGGTCCCGTCGAACACCGCATTGGCGATGTCAGTCGCCTCGGCACGGGTCGGCGACGGTGACACCGTCATCGAGTCGAGCATCTGGCCCGCCGTGATGACGGGCAGACCGCCCGAGATGCACTCGCGCGTGACGCGCTTCTGGAGGTGCGGCAGTTCTTCGAGCGGGCTTTCCAATCCGAGCCCACTGCGACCCACCAGGATCCCCGACGCCTGGTCGATGATGCTGTCGAGTTCTTCGACGGCGGCGAGAGTCTCGATCTTCGCCACCAGCATCGGGCCGTGCGGGTGCGACTCGAGGCCGAGATCTCGGAGCTCGTCGCCCTTGTTCACGCTGGCCGCGATCATGTCGACGTGCTCGTCGGCGAACTCCTCGCACAGCGCCCGGTCACCGTTGGTCCCGCTGTGCTCGTTCGACCCGAACTGCGTGTGCACCCCGGGCCGCCCGCTCAGCAGACCGCCGGCCGTCACCCGGCCGATCGCCGACCCGTCGCCGTTCTTCTTCTCGATGTCGAGGAGCACCGTGCCGCCGGCGAGCGCGATCTGGTCGCCCTCCTGGCAGTCGTCGAGCACGCTCGGATCGTCGATCGTCAGCTGCTCCCTGGTGCTGGGCCCGGCTCCCGAGGCGAGGTCGATCGTGTCCTCGGTGGCCAGGACGATGCCCTCGGAGCCGGTCTGGCCGACGCGGATCTTCGAGCCCGGGAGGTCGAGCATCGTCGCGATGTTGACGCCGAGCTCCTCCGCCACGCGCCGCACCCGGCGGTGGCGTTCGATCGCATGCTCGAGAGGGGTGTGCGCCAGCGAGATGCGAGCGACGTCCATCCCCGCCCGCATCATGTCGGCGAGGGTTGCGTCGTCGCCGCTCGCGGGTCCGATGGTTGCGACGATCTTGGTTCGGCGTGCCACGGCGACGACCGTACCGAGCGAGGCGAGCGGCGGAAAGGGTCCGTGGCAGAATCTGACCATGTCGCTGCTCCCCGCCAACACGTTGCACTGGTCGAACGAGGACGCCGAAGTGCACAAGGTGGTGGTCGGTCCGTACGAGAACAACGTGTTCGTCGTGCGCTGTCGACAGTCGGGCGAAGCGATCCTGATCGACGCCGCCAACGAGCACGAGCAGTTGCTGGAGCTCTGTCAGCTCCTCGGCGTCCGGCGCGTCCTCGAGACGCACGGCCACTGGGACCACATCCAGGCGGTGCCCGCGATGCGCGAGGCCGGCTACGAGGTCGCCGTCACGAAACTCGATGCCCCGAAGCTCGACGAGGTCGGATACGACGTCTTCCTCGACGACACCGAGGTGATCGAGTTCGGCAAGCTGCGGATGAACGCAATCCACAACCCTGGCCACACACCCGGTTCGATCTCGTTCGAACTCGCCGGCACTCCGCTGCTCTTCACCGGCGACACGCTCTTTCCCGGCGGCCCCGGCAACACGAGCTTCGACGACGCCGACTTCGACACGATCATCGACTCGATCTCGACGCGTCTGTTCACATTCCCCGATTCCACCATCGTGCTGCCCGGCCACGGCGACGACACGACGATCGGCGCCGAGCGTCCTCACCTCGAAGAGTGGATCGAACGAGGCTGGTGACGAGATCACCGCTTGCAGCCTCTCGTCGTGGGTGGTCGCTTCGATCGGATCCATCGGTGTCAGGTACCGATCGTTCCGGCCTGGCCGGCTCGACGGGGAATCAGACGCCGATGACGCCCAGGGCGGAGTCACGCAGGGCGGCGTAGCGTCTCTCGACGTCGGCCGGTTCGATTCCTTCGACCGGCACACCCGAACCGAGGCCCCACCGCCGCTGGATGTCGACGTGTTCGACCTGTTCGAGTACCGCTGCTGCCTGGACCGCGGCGCCAGTCGCGACGGCTTCGTCGACCTCGCTCACCACCACCGGCGCGTCGAGCAGGCCGGCGAGCACCCGTTGCATCGCCTCCGACCGAGCTCCACCGCCCACCAGGGTCACCTGTCCCGTGATCGCGGACATCGACTCGAGTGAGCGGAACCCGTCGAGAAGACCGCACGCCACGCCGTCGACGGCCGACCGGGCGAACTGCTCGCGCGTCACGTCGGTACGCAGCCCCGCCACCACACCTGTCGCATCCGGACGGTTCGGCGTCCGTTCGCCGTCGAAGTACGGGAGCGCGATCGGGCCGCCCGGTTCTGCTGCGAGCGCGAGCCGGTCGAACTCGATCGCATCGACACCGAGCAGGGTCCGCACCGCATCGATCACCTTCGCCGCGTTCGACGTGCACACCAGCGGGAGGAAGCGCCCGGTCGCATCGGCGAAGCCGGCCACGCTCCCGGTCGGGTCGGCCGTCGGCGTCGACGACACGGCGAACACCGTGCCCGACGTACCGATCGACACGGCGGCGTCGCCTGCGGTCAAGCCGATGCCGAGCGCTGCGGCCATGTTGTCGCCGGTACCCGGAGCGACGATCGCGCCGCGCCACGAGCCGACCTGCTCCATCGGCCCGGCGACCGGCGGGACGATCGTCGACCAGTCGACATCGGTATCGACGAGGGCCAGCAGGTCCCAGCGGTACTCATCCAACGATGGTGACCAGTATCCCGTTCCGGACGCTTCGCCGCGGTCGGTCACATACCGACCGATCAGTCGCGACGTGAGATAGTCGTGCGGTAACACCACGTGCGCCATGCGCTCGAATGCCTCTGGGTGGACTCGGCGGAGCCAGGCCAGCTTCGTGATCGTGAACGCTGCCACGGGGACGCTGCCGACAGCCTCGGCCCAGGCGGCCGGCCCACCGAACTCGGCGACGAGTCGGCTGGCGTCGGTGCTCGACTCGGTGTCGTTCCAGAGCTTGGCCGGATGCACTGCGTCGCCCGACCGGTCGAGCGCGACCATGCCGTGTTGCTGCCCGCCGATGCTGATCGCCGCCACCTCGCGATCACCCGCCTCGACCCAGGCGGCCTCGAAGGCCGACCACCAACTCGTCGGATCCTGCTCGGACCGCGGCGCCGTCACTGCCGGGTGGGCGCCACGGCCCCGGTCGACGATCTCACCCGAGTCGAGGTCTCGGATCTCCACCTTGACGGACTGGGTGCTGGAATCGACTCCGGCGACGAACGGCATCACCCACCACTCTGCCAGCACCGGCCCCACGCCGCCGCAGTCCGGTCCATCGGGTGTCAGACACCCATCGTCCGGACATCGGGTGTCAGATGGGGAGGTTGCCGGTGGCGCGACGGGTCGACCCCTCGTCGGTGTAGGCAGCGATGGTGCGCTGCGCGATCCGCATCTGGTGGACCTCGTCGGCGCCGTCGGCGAATCGCGCCCATCGGGCGTGCTGGTACATGTGCGCGAGCGGCGTGTCGGTCGAGTACCCGAGTGCACCGTGGACCTGGATCGACCGGTCGATCACCCGGTTGAGCATGTTCGCGACGAAGTGTTTCGACATCGACACCTCACCCTTGAAGTCGACCGAGTCGTCGGTCGCGGCGGCGTCGATCTTCGACGCGGCGTGCAGCACCATCAGCTTCGCCTGGTACAGCTCCATCGACGAGTCGGCGATCATCCACTGGATCCCCTGCTTCTCGGCGAGCAGCGACCCGTGACTGAAACGGTTGAGGGACCGGTCGACCATCATGTCGAGCGCCGTTTCGGCCTGCGCGATCCATCGCATGCAGTGAGCGAGCCGAGCCGGGCCGAGCCGGTATTGACCCAGAAGGTGGCCCTGGCCGCGTCCGCCGAGCATCTGGTCCTTGTGAACCCGCAGGTCGGTGATGACGATCTCGGAGTGGCCGGTTCCGCCGTGCATGGTCTCGACCTCGCGTACATCGTTCCACCCTTCCTGGGGCAGGTCGACGAGGAACGCAGAGTTCGCGGCTTGAGGGATCTCTGGGTTCTCCTCGGTGCGACACACCAGGATCGCGAACGAGGATCGTCGGGCGTTCGAGATGAACCACTTGTGCCCGTTGATGACCCATTCGTCGCCGTCTTCGTAGGCATGGGTCTGAATGAGCGTGGGATCGGAGCCGGCGACCTCCGGCTCGGTCATCGCGAAGCACGATCCGCGAACCTTCCCTTCGCACAGCGGCTTGAGGTACTTCTCCTTCTGCTCATCGGTGCCCCAGTGCAACAGCGTGTGCATGTTGCCTTCATCGGGCGCCTGACAGTTGAACACCCACGGCCCGTAGTACGACTTGGCGGCCTCGGCCTGCACCATCGCCAACTCGACGTGGCCGAGCCCCATCCCGCCCCATTCCTCGGGCATGTGCGGCAGCCAGATGCCCTCTCGGTGGGCCGCCTTGCGGAGTTCGATGAGCTTCGAGATCCGGTCGCCACCCGACAACGGCTCGCCCGTGCCGTCAGGACCTCGACCCTCGATCACGTCTTCGCCGGGCTTGATCACGTCGGCCACGAACGCCCGGATCCGCATCCGCAGCGCTTCGAGTTCGGGGGTCAGGGTGAAGTCGATCGTCATGTCGCCACGATGCCAGATCGCATCGCACCGCTGCGCAGCCGAGATCTGACGGAAGGTCATGGCGAACGGCCACGGGGTCGATCGTCAAGAATCCGTCAAGACGCTCTCGGACCGGGAGGCACATGCCGATGTCTGACGACATGGAATCGACCACGCCCCAGCTTCCGACCGCGGGCACCCCGTCACCCTCTCCGTCACCCTCGATGCCGCCTCCTCCGCCACCCTCGATGCCGCCTCCTCCGCCACCACCCTCGATGATGCCGCCCCCCTCGATGCGGCCCGCCGCGGCGGCGGACGCACCGGTCGCTCCGGCGGCACCGCTCGCTGCCCCGACGCTGGCGGGCCCGGCCCTCGCACCCCCGGCTCTCACACCCGTCGCGGTGGCTCCCACACCCGTGGCTCCGAGCGCAGCCGTCCCGTCCCTTCCCGGTGTGGCTGTTCCCACACCGTCCACCCCGGCGAGCACCCCGACGGTCCCCTCGCCTCCTGCGATTCCGACCGCTCCTGCGATCCCGACCGTTGCGGCGATCCCCGACGCTCCAGCGATCCTGGGCGCTCCGACGATCCCCGCCGCGCCGACGGTCCCCGCACCCGCATCGACGACAGCAGGAGCCGCGTCGACCTGGTCGTCGGACGCTCTAGATTCGACCGGTGAGCCTGCTGCGGGGGCGATGCAGTTCGCGCCCGTCGACGAGAAGAAGCCGTCGAAGAAACCGCTGTTGATCCTGCTGGCACTCGTCGCTGTCCTCGCCGTCGGATTCGGCGCCTTCGTCGTCACCCGGGACGGCGGTGAGCGCATCAGCGACGACGTCACACTCGTGCCCGACACCGTCGCCGATCGCCCGGACGCCTCGTCGTTCGCCATGGCGACCGCAGCCGCCGCCGAAGCCGGCTCGTCTCAGATCGACATGACCGTCGACACCCCGACCGGGACGTTCGTGGCGTCCGTCCGGGCCGACCAGGCCAGCGGACGCGTCTCGCTCGAACTCGATGTGTCCGATCTGGACGACCCCGGAGGAGCGATCGGTCCCGGCACGCCGATGACGTTCCTGATGATCGTCGACCAGCAGACGGGTGACGTCTACATGGAGAGTGCGGTCATGGGCATGTTCGGTGTCGAGACGCCGTGGATCCTCTTCGCAGGCGCCGACATGGGAGAGACCGCCGACGACGACTTCTCCGACATCTTCATCGATCCGATCGAGATCGCCGACGCCTTCGGCGATGTCGAACCCGAACTGGTCGCCGTCGAGACCATCGACGGCGAAGAACTCACGCGTTACCGCGTCGCACCGACCGCCGATCAGATGAGCGATCTCCACGACAGCGTCTTCGGCGGCATCTCGGATGACAAGACCGAGCGGGTCGTCTTCGACGTCTGGGTGACCGCCGACGACCAGATCCGTCGCTTGGCGTTCGACATCCTCGCCGACGGCGTCACGAACGACATCGTCCTCACGCTGACGACCTCGCCAGATGCCGTGGAGATCGCCCTGCCCGATCCTGCCGACGTGTCCGACCTGGCGGACCTGTTCGAGTTCGACGCCACTCTCCAGCAGCAGCCCGTCGACGAGTTCGACGCGGTCGAAGAAGGTGTCTTCGACGAGGAGTTCGACGACGGCTTGGACGACGGCGTGATGGAATTCGACGCGGAGGTCAGCGTCGAACTCGACGGGTGATCAGTCGGCGTCGGGGTCTTGGTCCTCGGCGTTGGTGAACTCTCGCCAGGTGTCAGCGACGTTGCCACCGACGGGGAAGCCACCCTGGTCGCGCAGCATCTGCGCCGTGTGCATCAGGTTCCACGTCATGATCGTCGTGTTCTTGTTGGTGAACTCGCTGTCGTACCCGGCAGGCGCGCCACCCTCGACGTCGTCGCCGTAGCTCGGGCCGGGTCCGACTTCGCCGAGCCAACCACAGTCGGCCTGGGGCGGGATCGTGTAGCCGATGTGGCTGAGCGCGTACAGCGTCTCCATCGAGCACGCCTTGACGCCGTCCTCGTTGCCGGTCACCACGCATCCGCCTGCTTTGCCGTAGTACAGGTACTGACCCTGGTCGTTCGTCTGACCGCTGTATGCGTACAACCGCTCGATCGCGAGCGTCGCCACTGACGACTTGACGCCGAGCCAGACCGGCGTGCCGATGACGAGGATGTCGGCGGCCATGATCTTCGCGTGGATCGCCGGCCAGTCGTCGCGGGCGTCGCCGATCGAGGTGGTGTCCTCGACCATCCCGAACCCGATCGTGTGCTCGAGCATGTGGATCGACTCCACGTCCACGCCTTCGGTCGACATGATCCCGCTCACCCGATTCAGCAGCTTGCGGGTGTGCGACTGCGACGCCTCGTGCACGAGCGAGCAGTTGAGCAGGACGGCGGAAAGACCGGAGAACTGAGCCATGTCCGGACCGTAGCCGTGGTGGAAGGCCCGCCCGACTCGTTCACCGAACGGCTCGACCTGCCACCCACACACCCGTGATCTCGGTCGGTGTGGTGAGGCGGACGATCTTCTCGAAGGCGCGTTCGTCGTCGTCGATGCCGTCCCAGATGCGCAATGCGGCGCCAGGCCGAGCGGTGTCGATCGCCACGGCGTCGAAGGGCCGGTCGACGGCGAGCACGCCGGCATCGATCCCGAGCATGTCGGCACCGCCTGCGGTCGCCATCCAGAACGCCTCAAGGATCGAGAGACGCGATCCGTCCACACCCCGTTCCGACGAATCGACGCGTGCGTCGACGCCGTCGTCGAGGATGCGTGACACGCTGACGGCGTCGGCGCACTGGCTGAGGAGGCCCGGTTGCGCGCCACCGGCGACGTCGGTGCCGAGACCGACGCGTACGCCGGCATCGAGCGCGCGACGCGCAGGGAACACGGCGTCGGCGAAGTAGACGTTCGAGAGCGGACAGTGCGCAACTCCCGCCCCCGCCGATCGAAGCGTCGCCATGTCGTCGTCACCCAGATGGTCGCCGTGGGCCAACACAGTGTGATCACGGATCAGCCCGAACCCGTCCAGAGCCGCCGTGTCCGACATCCCGAAGCGCTCGAAGGCGTACCCGTGTTCCCAGTCGCTCTCCGAGCAGTGCGTCTGGACCAGGACCCCGGTCTCGGCGGCGAGGCGGCCCAGCCCGCCCAACATCTCGTCAGTACACGCCGGTGCGAAACGCGGCGTGATGATGGGCCGCACGAGTGGCGCGCTCAGTGCGTCGATGGCGGCGATCGACCGGCGCGAAGCGTCGATCCCCGTCGCGGCGTCGGCATCTCGATACCACTCGGGCGTCCCCTCGGGGTGATCCATCGCCACGCGTCCGACGAAGGCGCGCTGGCCGAGATCGGCGCAGGTGGCAGCGAGCATCGTCGTGGTCTCGACGCTGATCGTCGCGTAGTAGACCGCCGTCGTGGTGCCGTACGCGAGCAGGGTCGACACCATCGACGGCCAGACCGTTGCGGCGAACTCGGGATCGGTCAGCCGCTTCTCGAGCGGGAAGGTGTTCTCGAACAGCCACGTCTCGAGCGGGAGGTCGAGACCCGTTCCCAGCTGTGGCCATTGCGGCGCGTGGATGTGCGTGTCGATCAAGCCGGGGATGACGACCGTCGCCGACGGCAACTCGACATCAGCCGTTCGTCGGGCACCGTCGGCCGGATCGATGGAGACGATCACGCCGTCGTCGCCGACCGCCACCACGACGTCTCGAGCGACGTCGAGACGACCTCGCTCGGGGGTCTGCATGATCGTGCACCGGTACGTCGTGGGCATCCGGCGCACAGTAGCGAGGAGAGTCGAACCGACGACATCGACCGCGCCGTAGTGTCGCCACGATGTCCGACCAGTTCTTCGAGTACTCGCACGACAAGCGATTCATCCCTCTTCTGTTCCCGCTCGGCGTCGGCCGCGACGACGGCGTCACGGTGGGCGACACGACGATGCGCGCCACCTTCGGACACGTCTCCATCGAGACGCCACTGGCGAACGTGACCGGCACCTCGGTGTCGGGTCCGCACCAGTGGTTCAAGGCGGTCGGGCTCCGACTCAGCTTCTCTGACGACGGGCTCACTTTCGGCACCGACCACCGCCGAGGTCTATGCATCGAGTTCGACGAGAAGGTCCCGAAAGTGATCGGCTTCCGCAACCATTCGTCGCTGTGGGTCAGCGTCGCCGACCCCGACGGCCTCGCCGACGCCCTCGCCTGACGACACCAGTACCACCGCTGATCGTGCATTCACCGGTCGGAAACATCGCCATCACATTCGTTCCGTACTTTCGGGTCATGACACACGAGCCGAGCCCACGGCGTCGCCCGCCGGAGAGTCTCGGCTGATGTCGTGATCGAGGCGGTCGATCCCTTCATCGGCACCGAGGTGACCGACCTGCCCCCGTCCACCGGCCTGGCGGCGGCGTGGTGGTGGCCGAAGCCTCCCGTCGGCAATACCCACCCCGGCGCGACGCACCCGTTCGGCATGGTGTCGGCGTGCGCCTACGGCGGCGGTTACCCGACGGGCTACGGCTCGTACGAGCGATCGACCGAAGGAGAACCGGGCCGGTTCCACGACACGCCGAGCGTCTCGGGCTTCACCCACTTCCAACAATCGGGCACCGGCGCCATCCGCAAGTACTACAACTACCTCCGGGTCTCCCCGATGCTCGGCCCGCTCGATGGTCTCGGCCGACTCGACCGGGTCATCGACGAGTCGGCCGGCCCCGGCTGGTACCGGGCGACGCTCGTCAACGGCATCCACGCCGAACTCACGGTCGGCCCGAAAAGCGCCGTCCACCGCTACACGTTCCCCGAGCGATCCGATGCTCGTATCGTCGTCGACTGCTCGCACGGCGGCCTCACCATCGAACACGGTCGCACGGTCCCGCTACGCGCCGAGATCGAGAGCATCTCGCCTCAGGTGGCTGCCGGCGATGTCGTGATGGAAGGCGTGCCGATCGCCTTCCACGCCGAGTGTGATGCGCCCGAGTGGCACCAGATGCTCTGGTACGACCGTCGCCTGATGCAGGGCGGCACCCGACTGCAGTTCGCCTCGATCCGACCGACCACACTGCGACCGTTCGGTCTGCTGTGGGCCGGGCCGACGTCAGCCGGCGACACGATCGAGCTGAGGATCGGATTCAGTCTGCGCGGAGCGGAGCAGGCCGCCAGGAACCTCGCGGCCGACCTGGGCGACAGGTCGACCACCGAGCGCACGTCGGGGGTCGCCTTCGCATCTCGACGAGCGACCACCCAGGCTGTCTGGCAGAGCCATCTCGACGCCATCCAGATCGAGACGAGCCGGCCCGAGCGGCGCACAGTGTTCGCCACGGCGCTGTACCACTCCCTGATCAAACCGTGTCTCGCCCCTGACGAAAGCCCGTTCTGGCCGTCGAACGGCCCCTTCGCCTTCGACATCTGCACCATGTGGGACATCTACCGCACGCAGCTTCCGCTCGTCACGGCTCTGTTCCCCCGTCGGGCCGCCGAACTGGCGAACGCCCTCGTCCACGTGTGTGAAGAAGAAGGCAACCTGCCGATCGGCTACCGCATGGCGCGCGGCGCCGACCGGTTCTTCAACCAGGGCAGTGCACTCGCCCACACGTTCCTCGCCGACCTCTGCGCTCGCAGGCCGGGCGGCGTCGACTGGGAATGGGCCCTCTCACACATGGACGCCGACCTGCGACGCCAGTTCGGCGAGGCCTACCTGGAGAACGGGGTCGCCCACCCGATCACGCACACCCTCGACCTGTCGCTCGGCTACCACTGCTCGGCCACCGTCGCCCGCCACATCGGCGACGACGCACTCGCCGACCAGTTCGACGCGCTCGCGACACGGTGGACGAACGGCTACGACCCCGAGACGGGCCTCGTCGCCGAGTCGACCTTCTACGAGGGCGGCCGGTGGAACTACTCGTTCCGGTTGACGCACGACATGGCCGGGCGGATCGAGGTCGCCGGCGGAGAGGACCGCTACCTCGAATTGCTCGACCGGTTCTTCGGGTTCGACGCCGAGCCGGTCAAGCAGATGGGGCGTGACCCACACCCCGACGAAGTGGCTGCCGGGTACGCGCTCGACCGCTTCGAAGGGCTGAACAACGAACCCGACATGGAGGCGCCGTGGTCGTATCACTACCTCGGACGACCCGACCGGACCGCCGAGATCGTGCACGCCGCCGTGATGAATCAGTACGGGACGAGCCGAGGTGGGCTGCCCGGCAACGACGACTCGGGCGGGCTCAGTTCGTGGTACGTCTGGGCGTCGCTCGGCATCTTCCCGGTCGCCGGCCAGCAGATCGTGCTCCTCAACGCTCCGTCGTTCGCACACGCCCGGCTCGACCTCGACGGGAGCGTCTTCACGATCTCGACCGAGGGGTTCGTCGAACCCGAGCCGGACGGTCCGGCGCAGCACGTGCAGGCGATGACCCTCGACGGCGTCGACCTCGACCGTTCGTGGATCACCTCTGCCGAGTTCCACCGAGGCGGTGCGCTCGAGGTCCGCCTCGGCGACACCCCGTCGGGTTGGGCGACTCGCACCCGACCTCCGTCGGTCGGCGCATCGGACCCGAACACCGATTTCCCATCAGCCATCAGCACCAGCACCAGCACCAGCACCAGTACGAGCAACCTCACCACGGCCGACTCGGCCGGCCACCCGGAGCCCACACCATGACCATGCTGTCCGACCACATCGACGCCACCGAGCCCGGGCTTCCCCGACCCGAGTCGGAGGCGCCACCGAAGAACCCGACTCGGCGCCTCGTCATCGTCGTACGCGCCGACCCCGTGATCTGCGGCCACTCGGGCGAGGCACGCAACCTGGCCGAGGTCGCCCTCATGCGCGGCTTCGACGACGTGCGCATCGTCACCTGGCCGATCCCGGCACTCCAGGCAGCAGGCCTCCCGCTCAAGCCGCTCGACACGGTCCTGCCCTACTCGCCCGGGATCACCGTCGAGCGTCCTCTCCCGGTCGGCGACTACAAGGTGCTCGACGGACGCCACCTGGGCGGCATCATCGGCCGCCTCGTCGAACTCTTCACCGAAGGCGTCCCGACCACGGCGATGTCGCTGTACCTCACTCCGCACGACACGGCGATCGCACAGGCCGCACAGATCGCCCGGTCGACCGGCATGTGTGCCCCGCTCACGACGATCGCCGAAGCCGTCGGATCCGACATCACGAACGTCGTGCGAACCGCCGTCGACGAGGGCCGCTTCGGTGCAGCGGCCCAGGTGTTGAGCACGTACCTGGCGAACGACCTGTGCGTCGCCGTGTCGCACTACACGAAGAAGCTGATCGTCGACGCAGCCGTCGAAGTCGACGACCGATGGGGTACGTCATTCGCCCCGGCCTGCGCCGAACGTGTACAGATCAGCTACCCCGCGATCGACTCGGCGGCGTACGTCTCGCTCGACCCCTCGGAGACCGATCGTCGCCTTGCCACCCGCGGGCTCGAGCGCGACGGATACGTCATGTTCCTGTCTCGGTTGAGCAAGGCAAAGGGCGTCGACGACCTGATCAACGGTTTCGCGATGAGCGCCGCCCGGAACCACACGAAGCTCGTCGTGTGCGGGAACGGACCCGAGGCGATGGAGCTACGAGCGCTGGCTGCGTCGACCCTGTGCGCTGATCAGATCGTGTTCTTCGACGACATCGATGACGTCGAGAAACCCCACTTGATGGCCGGCTCGTCGGCGTACGCACTGCCGAGCAAGCCCCGCCCCGAGTTCGTCGAGACCTTCGGCATCGCGCTCGTCGAGAAGATGCTCGCCGGTGGCGGGCCGATCATCACCTGCGACACCGGCGGCATCGGCGAGGCGGTCGGGCCACACGCCAAGATGGTGCCGGGCGGCCACCCGCACGCGATCGCCAACGCCCTCAACGAGATCGTGCTCGGCTTGTCGAGCGGTGAACGGACGCGCTGGGGCACGTCAGCACGCACGTACGCGCTGCAGTTCGATCGTGTGAACGTGTTCGACCGCTTGACGTCGCACCTCCACGAGACCGTTGCGTCGACCGCGGCGTGATCGGGCACGTCAGCACTGGCCGAGACAACGGCAGGCGGCCGGCTCTCAGACGAAGCGGGCGAAGACGTCGAAGGGTTCGCGCTCCGAACGCACTGCGTTGATCGGGTGGTCGGTGTCCTCGTGGCCGATCGCCATTCCGCAGAAGATGCGCTGCTCCTCGGGCGCACCGACGAACTCGGTGACCGCCTCCTCGTGGACCGCCCACGCCTCCTGTGCACACGTGTCGAGCCCGGCCTCCTGGGCGAGCAGCATGAACGTCTGGAGGAACATGCCGAGGTCCGACCACTGCGGCAAGCCCATCTGCCGTTCGACGAAGCAGAAGAACGCAGCCGGCGCTCCGAAGAAGTCGAGGTTCTTCGCGAACTGTGCGAACCGACCGGCCTTGTCGTCGCGCTCGACGCCGATCGCGGCGTACATCTGCTCGCCGATCTGGTAGCGCGAGGTGCGGTACGGCTCGGTGAGGCCGCTCGGGTAGATGTCGTAGGAGGTGGGGCCGGGCTGACGCGTCGAGAGGAACTCGCGAAAGCGCGTCATCGAGTCGCCGTTGACCACGTAGATCCGCCATGGCTGCACGTTGCCGCCCGACGGCGACCGCCCAGCCTTCACGAGCAGGTCCCGGATGACGTCGTCACTCACCGGATCGGGGCGGAACGCCCGCACGGATTTGCGACGGTCAACGGCTTCGGAGACATCCATCCGCCCATCATCCCATCGCGTTCCCACCCCCACGAATCCGAACAACGGGTGTCTGCGAACAATGGGTGTCAGACACCTGATGTACCGAGTCCGGACAATGGGTGTCGGACACCGGTCGTTCAGGCGTGGGGGGTGATGAGGGCCTTGTCGCCGGTGGCCATCTTGCCGTAGCGGGCGACGTGGTCCGGGTCGACGGCCTCGGCGAGCGACAGACGCATGCCGTACGAACTGGCGAAGGTGGTCGTGATCTCGTTCGCAACTCGCTGGCGAAGTTCACCCGCACGCTCCTGGCCGATCTTCGCGAGGAACGGCGTGAGCAGCCAGCCGCCGATCGACCACGACATCCCGAAGCTCCGCTCGAGAGTCGTCGGGCCACGGTCGAGGCCTCCGTACACGTACACCTGCTTGAGCGTGTCGGAGCCGTAGCGACTGAACTCGTCACCCTCGCTCAGCACCGCTTCCATCTGTGTCAGAAGCGTGCTCGCCAGTCCTCCACCACCGATCGCGTCGAATGCGATCGTCGCGCCGGTCGCCCGCAGCGCGTCCTTCAGGTCGGTCACGAACGAGTCGGAGCTCGAATCGACCACGAACTTCGCACCCTGCCCACGCAGCAACTCGACCTGCTCCGGCTTGCGCACGATGTTGACGAGGCCGATGTCGTCGTCGAGGCAGATCCGGTTCAGCATCTGACCCAGGTTCGATGCGCCGACGGTGTGGACGAGTGCCGTGTGCCCTTCGCTGCGCATCGTCTCGACCATCCCGAGCGCGGTGAGCGGGTTGACGAAGGCCGCCGCAGCGTCGGCGGGGTCGGTGCCGGCCGACATCGGGAGACACTGTGTCACGTGCACCGTGCGGAACTGGGCGTACGTGCTACCCGAGATGAAACCGACGGTCGAACCGAGCAACTCCTGGGCGGCCGGTGAATCGCCGGCCGCCACGACGACCCCGCCGCCTTCGTTGCCGACCGGCATCGGTGTGTCGAAGCGAGCGGCCATCGACGAGAGTCCTGCGGTCACGGGCATCGACACGGCCGGGAGGTCGTCGGAGCCGGTGCTCGTCGCGTCACGCACGTCGGCTCCGGCGAAGAGCATCCCGAGGTCAGACGGGTTGACCGGCGCTGCGTCGATCCGCACCACCACCTCATCGGGTCCGGGTGCGTCGAGATCGGTCTCGCGCATCGCGAGGGTGACGATGCCGTCGGAGGTCAGCGTCGAGCGGAGCTCGCGGGTCGTCGACGGAGCGGTCGGAGTGTCGGTCATCGCTTCATCATGATCGACGCGACGTGACATCGGGCAATGGCGCCGATCTCGCTGGGAGCCGGCAGCCCCTCGCGACCATGATGGTGACGTGGCTGCCCGACCGACCGAACCGGTGACTTCCGGTGAGATCGGTGCCGTGACCGACGAGCAGTTGATGGCCGTCGCGATCGATGCGGCGGCGACTGTGCGCACCACGACCGCACCCAACCCGTGGGTGGGCGCGGCGATCCTGTCCTCGTCGGGCGATGTCGTCACTGGTGCCACCGAACGCCCGCCGGGAGCACACGCCGAAGTGGTCGCGCTGGGTGCGGCGCGCTCTGCCGGGATCGACGTCGGAGGAGCCACGGTCGCCATCACTCTCGAACCGTGCTCGCACACCGGTCGAACCGGGCCCTGCGCCGATGCACTGATCGAAGCGGGCGTCGCCCGAGTCGTCGTCGGTGTGACCGACCCCGACCCCCGAGTGTCCGAAGCGGGCCTCGATCGACTGCGCGATGCCCGAATCGACGTGGTCGTCGGCGTCGCGTCCGATGCGGTGGAAGCCCAGTTGGCACCGTACCTACACCACCGCCGGACGGGTCGACCGTACGTGGTCGTCAAACTCGCTGCGACCATCGACGGCCGAACTGCGGCACCCGACGGCACCAGCCAGTGGATCACCGGTGAGGAGGCGCGCACCGACTCTCACCTGCTCCGAGCCGAGAGTCAGGCGATCCTCGTCGGCGCCGGAACGGTGCGCGCCGACGACCCCTCACTCACCGTCCGACTGGTCGACGGCGACGACCCGCGTCGCGTCGTGCTCGGTTCGGCGGACGCCGATGCCAAGGTCCATCCCTGCCTCGAATGGCGTGGCGATCTTCCCGACCTGCTCGATCAGTTGGGCGCCGACGGCGTGATGCAACTCATGGTCGAAGGTGGAGCGAACACCGCAGCGCAGTTCCATGCCGAAGGGCTCGTCAACCGGTACGTCGTCTACTTCGCGCCGGCGGTGTTCGGCGGAGACGATGCCCGGCCCATGTTCGTCGGCGATGGCACACCGACGATCGCCGAACTGCGCCACGGCCGGTTCGTCGCTTCGAGACATCTCGGTGACGACATCCGCATCGACCTCGCGATCGACTGAGTCGACCCTGCTCGACCTCGGACCCTGCTCGACTCGGACCTCGTCCCCCACCTCGACTCGACTTGACTCGACCGAGCTCCACTCAGCCGAGGTGGTCGAGCCGTATCCGCTTCGAGCGGAGATAGGCCTGCGATTCGGGGGTGTGCGCCACGTCGATCAACACCATCTCGTCGACGACGATGCCGTGCTCGACGAGGCCGGCCGACTTCGCCGGATTGTTCGAGATGAGACGCACGGACGACACACCGAGATCGTGCAGGATCGCGGCGGCGACGTCGTACTGACGAGCGTCGACCGGCAACCCCTGCGCGAGGTTCGCGTCGACCGTGTCGAGCCCCTGGTCCTGCAGCTCGTAGGCACGGATCTTGTTCGCGAGCCCGATGCCGCGGCCTTCGTGTCCGCGCAGGTACACGACCATCCCGGCTCGCCCGGCGGTCGCCTCGTCGACGATCGCTCGTCGGGCGGCGAGCAGTTGCTCGCCACAATCGCACTTCGCCGACCCGAGCACGTCGCCGGTGAGGCACTCACTGTGCAGCCGCACGAGGACCGGCTGCGCCGACGCCGCCGCCACGTCACCGGCGATCAGCGCGAGGTGCTCGTGGCCGTCCGCTGCTCGGTACGAGACGACCCGGAACTCGCCGAGATCGGTGGGCAGGCGGGCGTCGCCGACCCGTTCGATCATCGAGTTCGCCACCTCCGATCGCGCCGGCCGAACCGACGTGGCCGACACCACCGGGGCGCCGGAGATGTCGGTCATGCGGTCGCCTCGACGCGGCCGTAGTTGGTGGTGCGCTGCGCGAGCGGACGACCGAGTGCAGCTGCGAAGTCGGCGAACTTCTCGCCGGTCATCGCCTGGCCGTGGCTCGCTCCGGCCGCACGCGAGATGTTCTCGTCCATCAGCGTGCCGCCGAGGTCGTTGCATCCGGCTCGCATCATCTGCGCGGTGCCGGCGAGGCCGATCTTCACCCAACTCGCCTGGACGTTCGGGATCAGTTCGCCGTACGCGAGTCGTGCCACGGCGTGGATCATGAGGTTCTCACGGAAGGTCGGTCCGCGGCGGGCGCTGCGGCGCAGGTAGATCGGCGACGCCATGTGCACGAACGGCAGGCCGACGAACTCGGTGAACCCGGTCTGGCCGAGCGCCACGTTCTCCTTCTGCAGGTCGCGGGTCCGTACGAAATGGCGGGCCTGGTGGATCGGTTCCTCGACGGCGCCGTACATCATGGTGACGTTCGAGTGCAGGCCGATCGAGTGGGCGGCGCGATGAGCGTCGAGCCACTCCTGGGTGTCGACCTTGTCGGGGCACAGGATCGCCCGGATCTCGTCGTCGAGGATCTCGGCGGCAGTACCGGGCAGCGAGGCCAGGCCGACGTCTTTCAGACGCTGCAGGTAGGTGACGAGGTCTTCGCCGAGACGCTTGGCGCCTTCGGTGACCTCGAGCGCCGTGAACCCGTGGACGTGCATGTCGGGCACGGCGTCTTTGACGGCCTTGGTGACGTCGATGTAGTAATCGCCGTCGAAGTCGGGATGGATGCCGCCCTGCAGAGTGACCTCGGTGGCGCCGAGATCCCACCCCTCCTTGGCCCGTTCGGCGATGTCGTCGAGCGTGAGCAGGTAGGGCGTGCCGCGCAGGTTCAGCGACAGCGGCCCCTTCGAGAAGCCGCAGAACTTGCACTTGAACGTGCACACGTTCGTGTAGTTGATGTTGCGGTTGGCGACCCACGTGAGCGTGTCGCCGACGATCTCCCGGCGCATGCGGTCGGCGAGATCGCACACGGCCTCCACCTCGGGGCCGCGGGCACCGAGCAGGGCCACGATCTCGTCGAGCCCCGGCTCCTGGCCCGCTTCGACACCGGCCAGCGCTTCGGCGACGGCGCCCCGGACGTCGGGTGTGGTGCCGCCGGCAGAGCGGTTCTCGGCGACGAGCACCGGCGGCGTGCTGTCGGAGCCCGAGTACCACGCGGTCGAACGGTGCCCGACGAGAACGAACTCGGCGCCGTCGGCCACGGTGTCGGCAGCCGTGGTCTGCTCGGGCCAGAACTGCCCGGGATCGTCACGTCCGAGCCACTCGGCGTCGGCACGGTCGATCACCGGGAAGTGCAGTGACCGTTCGAGCCACGTCGCGCGGTCACGGACGAACTCGGGGTAGATCGTGAGGCGAGGCGCCAGGACGTGCCCTTTCGACTCGGTCACCTCACGCAGTCGGTCGAGGTCGGGCCACGGGCGTTCGGGGTTGACGTGATCGGCCGTCACCGGTGACACGCCGCCCCAATCGTCGATGCCGGCGTCGATCAGCGATCCGAAGTCGTCGGACAGATTGGGCGGCGCCTGCAGGTGGACGTCGGACGGCAGGATCAGGCGAGCGGCCGCCACCGTCCAGAGGTAGTCGTCGCTCGGGCAGGCCCGCACACCCTTCATCGCAGTGCGCAGCTTCGGCAGGAAGTTCTGCACGATCACTTCCTGGACGTGGCCGTGACGACCGTGCGACGCAGCGATCGCTTCGAGACCGGCGAGTTGATCGGCCCGGCTGTCGCCGATCCCGACGAGGATCCCTGTCGTGAACGGGATCTTCAGCTCACCTGCCGCTTCGAGCGTGGCCAGGCGTCGCTCGGGCGTCTTGTCGGGAGCGTTGCGGTGCGCTTCGAGGTCGGGGTTGATCGACTCGATCATCATCCCCTGGCTCGGGCTGAACGGTCGGATGCGGGCGAGTTCGTCGTGTGTGAGCGCTCCGGCGTTGGCGTGCGGGAGCAGACCAGTCTCGCGCAGCACGAGTTCGGCCATCTCGGCGACGTAGTGGACGGTCGAGTCGTAGCCGCGCTCGGTCAACCATTCCCGGGCGACCTCGTAGCGGTCTTCGGGTCGCTCGCCGAGCGTGAACAGAGCTTCGTGGCAGCCCCGGCGAGCACCCTGGCGGGCGATCTTGAGCACGTCCTCGGGTTCGAGGAACAGCTTCTCGACTCGTGCCGGTGGCTGCGCGAACGTGCAGTATCCGCACGTGTCGTTGCAGAGGAAGGTGAGCGGGATGAACACTTTGGGGCTGTAGGTGATGCGCGTGCCGAACGAGTCGTCGCGACGCGCCGCAGCGAGGGCCATGAGGTCGGCGAGTGACTCGTGGAGCAACGGATGATCGGCGGTCGCCGCTGCGTCGCTGCTGGTGGTCGCAGTGCTGGTGGTCGCGGTGCTGGTGGTCGTGGTGCTGGTCATGTCTGGCTCCGTGTCGGTGTCTCGGCGCGAGCTTGGTGACCCGGCCCCGGTCGGCTGGCGATGTCGTACTGAGTGAAGGTCTCGTCGCAGTGCCAGCAGACGAACTGCTGGTCGAGCGGTTGACCGCAGGTGTCGTGGACGAGCACGGTCGGCACGTCGCCCTCGGACAGCCACGTGTCGCCCCAGCGCATCAGAGCGACCAACGCCGGCGAGAGTGCCATGCCCATCTCGGTCAGGCGATACTCGTAGCGAGGCGGCCGTTCGCAGTAGAGATGGCGAGCGAGCACGCCGCGTTCGACGAGTCGCTTCAGGCGATCGGTGAGCACCGGGCGGGCGATCTCGAGGTCTTTTCGGAAGTCGTCGAACCGGCGCACGCCGCGGAACGCATCGCGCAAGATGAGGATCGTCCACCGGTCACTGATGACGTCGAGGCTCGCCTGGATCGAGCACGCAGACGACGCCGAGCGCCCCTCGGTCGCGTCCTCGGCACCGTCGGCACGGTCGGCACCCACCATGTCGTTGTCGTCTGATCCCCCGACCATGGCGCACACCATATGTGAGTTCGGATTCAGAACCAAGTCGGTGCAGAATCTGAACCGACCCCCTCCCGACCCGCTCCCCACCTCCTTCCGGCACCCTCCCGACCCCCTCCCGACCCCCTCCCCACCTCCTTCCGGCACCCTCCCCACCTCCATGATTCGATGGCCGGGCCTCGGCTTGCGTCTCCACGTCACGGGTCCTCGCCAGAGTCGGTACCTTGGAATCCATGTCCGACGAGGTGAGCGAGCAGGCCCACGGTCACGACCACTCGCACGACCACGACCACGGCCACGGCCACGGCCACCGGCACATGGTGCATCGCCATCGCGACGTCACCGGAGGGAGCGCCCGCGCCGCCGTGTTCGGCGTCAGCGACGGTCTCGTCTCGAACGTCGCACTGATCCTCGGCGTCGCTGCGGCCGCGTCGGAACGTTCCAACGTGCTCGTCGCTGGTGTGGCGGGCCTGCTCGCTGGCGCGACGTCGATGGCGGCGGGCGAGTACGTCTCGATGAAGGCGCAGAGCGAGCTGGTCGAGCGTGAACTCGAGATCGAACGGGTCTCCCTCGAGCGACAGCCGGTCGCCGAGACCAACGAACTGGCGGCGATCTACCGCGACCGCGGGCTCGACGACGAACAGGCACAGGCGATGGCGGAGGCCGTCATGGTCGACCCCGACGTCGCACTCGAGGTCCACGCCCGCGAGGAACTCGGCGTCGACCCGTCCGAGACGGGCGATCCGGTGGGCGCTGCAGTCAGTTCGTTCATCGCCTTCACCATCGGCGCGCTGATCCCGCTCCTGCCCAGGTTCTTCATCGAGGGCAGCACCGCCATCGCCGTGTCGGCCGTCCTCGGGCTCGCGTCGGCCGCGATCGTCGGCCTCGTCCTCGCCCGGTTCACACAGCGGTCACCGTGGCGGACCGCAGCCCGCCAGGTCGGCTGGGCGACTGCCGCATGCGCCGTGACCTGGTTGATCGGGTCGTGGCTCGGCGGCATCGTCTGAGCGGCTCGCGGACGACGTCGTCAATCCGGGAGCAGAGGGACACCGAATTCGGGGTCGCTCCCCATCGTCGCTGCCCGCGTGAGGCTCGCCGACCCGAATCGGTCACGCACGGCGTCGAGCGCTCCGTCGAGCGCCTCCGACTCGACCCGCTCGAACGGCAGCGCCATCTGCGTCCCGACCCCATCGTCGGCCGACACGAGGTTGCCGACCGAGAGGCCCAGCAGTGTCACGCCGCGTTCCTCGATCATCGGCCGCGCTTCGTCGAGCAGCGAGCGGGCAACGGCGAGAAGCGGTGCGGTCGCTGCAGTGGGCCGGGCGAGCGAGGACGCTCGTGTCGCACGGGTGAAGTCGTCGAACCGGAACCTGAGTGTGACGGTGCGACCCGAGCGATCAGCCGTCCGCATCCGCCTCGTCACCCGGTCGACGATGCGCAGCAGGATCACGTGAAGTTCGTCGAACGTCCGACGCCCTCGGCCGAGCGCCTGCTGAGAACCGATCGAGCCACGCCGCGCACTCACGGTGACGCGCGTGCGTCGATGTTGTGCGACAGGGCGAACAACTGTCGACCAGAGCCGACACCGACGATTCCCGCCAACGCTGCGGGGTCGAGGCGTGCGACATCGCCCACCGTGTGGATGCCGCGCGCCTCCAGCTTGGTTGCCGTGACCCGACCGACTCCCCACAACTTGTCGACAGCGAGCGGGTGGAGGAATTCGAGTTCTCGGGCGGGGTCGACTCTCAGAAGTCCGTCGGGCTTGCCGACGCCGCTCGCGACCTTTGCGAGGAACTTCGTCCGGGCGACACCGACCGTGATGGGCAACCCGATGTCGTCACGGACCCGGCGACGCAGGTCGGCCGCGATCTCGACGGGTGACCCTGCGATCCGACGCATTCCCGACACGTCGAGGAACGCCTCGTCGATCGAGATTCCCTCGACGATCGGCGTCGTGTCGTGGAACGCCTCGAACACGTCGTTGCTGGCTGCGGAGTAGGCATCGAATCGCGCCGGGACGACGATCAGGTGAGGGCACAATCTCCGGGCGGCCGACTCCGACATGGCGGTGCGCACGCCGAACCGTTTCGCCTCGTAGCTCGCGGCGAGGACGACGCCTCCGCCGGCCACCACCGGCTTGCCGCGCAGCTTCGGGTCGTCTCGCTGCTCCACCGACGCGTAGAACGAGTCGAGGTCGGCGTGCAGGATGGTGGCGGCATCGTCGGCGAACGGCACGAACACACGTTCGCACACCGTTGCACACCCCGCAACTCCGATCAGTGGGCTCCAAGAAGGGAGCGCCACGGCGGCAATGACAGAATCGCGGCGTGACAGGACGACCCCGACCCTCCATCGCCGCTCTCCCCGGATACACGCCCGGACGCTCGGCAGCGGCCGCCGAGGCGGAGCACGGCGTCGCCGACGCAATCAAACTGGCCTCGAACGAAGCACCATTCGGTCCGCTCCCGAGCGTCGCAGGAGCCATCAGCTCCGGCATCGAAACGGTCCACCTGTACGCCGACCACCGAGCCACCGCGTTGCGCCGGTCGCTTGCCGAACACCTCGGACTCGACGTCGAGCACGTCACCGTCGGCGCCGGATCAGCCGGCTTGCTCCAACAGATCCTGCTCGCATACGTCGAGCCGGGTGACGAGGTGGCGATGTGCTGGCCGTCGTTCGAGGCGTATCCACTGTTCGCCATGCTCGTCGAGGCCGAACAGATCCGGGTCCCGCTCCGCGACGAGACCTTCGATCTCCCGGCGCTCGCCCGCGCGATCACGCCCGACACCAAGGTCGCCTTCGTCACGAATCCGAACAATCCGACGGGCACGGTCGTCGGCACCGACGAGATCGAAGCGTTCCTCGACGCCGTCCCCACGAGTTGCCTGGTGGTCCTCGACGAGGCGTACACCGAGTTCGTGAACGACCCGCGCGTCACGAGTTCGATCCCGTTCCTGGCCGACCATTCGAACCTCGTGATCACGCGCACCTTCTCGAAGGCACATGGGCTCGCGGCGCTACGCGTCGGCTACGCGGCGGGTCACCCCGACGTGATCGCGATGATCGACCGGACGTTGGTTCCGTTCGCCGTGAACGAACTGGGGCAGCGCGCCGCCGTCGCGAGCGTCGCCGCCGTCGACGAGATGGCCGTACGAGTCGCCGACGTGGTCGAGGAACGTGGGCGGGTCACCTGCGCACTGCGCGCTGCGGGCTGGTCGGTCCCCGACCCACAGGGCAACTTCGTCTGGTTGCCGGTCGGCGACGCGGCCGCCGACATCGGCGTGCAACTCGAACGGCGCGGTGTGGTCACCCGGGCGTTCGCGGACGTGGGCGTGCGAGTGACGATCACCGACCGAGCCGGCAACGACCGCTTCATCGCCGCTCTCACCGACACCGGCATCGCGCCCCGCTGAGCGACCCGCGCCGGCGGGCGCGGCAGTCGGTGCCCGACACCGATCGTCACCGATCGACGCCTCGCAGGATCACAGGACGGCGCGGAGGTTGGCGGCGGCGCTCTCGGCGGTGAGGTCGCGTTGGAGGTTCGCGAGTTGCTCGTAGCTCGCCGGGATCTTCGCGACGTCGGCCGAACGCAGGAGCGGTGGGTAGTAATGAGCGTGGACCTGGAAACCGCTGGCGCCCGACCGAGGGGTCGAATGCCAACCCGAGCAGTACGGGAACGGGGTGGCGAAGAGCCGGTCGAATCCGCGCAGCATCACCTGCAGGACCTCGGCGAGCCCCTCGGCGTCATCGCTGGTCATCTCCGTCAGCGATGCCAGTTGGCGCCGCGGGAGGACCATCGTCTCATAGGGCCAGTACGCCCAATACGGCACGACGGCGATCCAGTGATCGTTGAGCGCGATCGTGCGCTGACCGTCCGACGCTTCCCGATCGGCGTAGTCGAGCAGCATCGGCGTGCCGTGTGAGGTCGCGTACGTCGACTGTGTTCCGATCTCTTTGACTGCCTCGTCGGGCATGAAGTTCGACGACCACACCTGACCGTGCGGGTGTGGGTTCGACGACCCCGAGATCGCGCCGCGGGTCTCGAACATCTGCACCCATTCCCAGCGGTCGATGAGTTCGGCGTGCTGATCGCGCCACAGGTCGATCACGACGGCGATCTCGTCGGTCGTCATCTTCGACAGTGTCAGGTCGTGGCGCGGCGAGAAACAGATGACGCGACACTCTCCGTCGGCAGTGGCCGATTCGAAGAGTTCGTCGGCGGCGTCGTTCGCCGGCGCAGGAGCACCCGGGAGCAGCGCGGCGAAGTCGTTCTCGAACACGAAGGTCGACTCGTACGAAGGGTTCGACACACCACCGGCACGGTCGTTCCCCGGGCAGAGGTAGCAGGTCGGATCGTAGGTCGGCGTGTCGTCGCCACCGCCCTCGTCGGTCTGGCCTTGCCACGGACGTTTGGTGCGTTGCGGCGACACGACCACCCAGTCTCCGGTCAGCGGGTTGCGGCGACGGTGCGGGTGGACGGACGGGTCGAACTGTTCGTTCATGGCTCGGGCGACTCTACCGGTCACGGGATCGCGCCCCGGTGCGCCGCACCGACCCCCGCCCGGGGCAGACTGTGTGACGTGAAAGCCGGACCGCTCGCTCTGCCGCTGGCGCTCGCGCTCGTCGCCGGGTGCGGTGGTGCGGGCGGGGGGAACGGCACCGGGCTGATCGGTTCGGGAGCGCCGTCGGCGCGCCTCGACCCGCGCCCGGCGTTCACCGAGCAACCGCCGACGAGCGATCCGGTCTCCGCCGACTCCTCCGACGCGTCGCTGGCCGACTCCGCCGATGCGTCGCTGGCCGACATCGCCGCCGCGACCGACGACACCCTCGGGGCCGACGAAACCGAGGCGAATGGCCTCGACGCGCAGACCGATGCAGCCTCGTCGGATTCGGCCTCCGAGCCGTCCGCGACGTTCCTCCCCGCCGATGCCGATGCCACCGCTGCGGACGTCGCCGCCTCATCCGACCTTCCGGGATGCCCCGACGCACCGCGCGCGGCAGTTGCCGACAAGGAGGCACAGCGCTACTGGCTCTGCTCCGACGGAGCGGCCATCACCGACCAGATTCCGATGACCACCGCATCAGGTAACTACGGGCTACCGCCGGTCGGCACCTACCCGGTGTTCGCTCGCGACGAACAGGCATGGGGGATCGGCGGTCAGGCTCTCGAGCGTTTCGTGGCGTTCTACACGACGCCACGGGGAAACCGGATCGCGTTCCACGAAGTGGTCGATCAAGATCCGGCCACCGTCGGAGACCTCGATCAGCGTGGTGCGTCGGCAGGATGCTTCCGAGTGCGTGAGTCCGACTCGGTCCAGGTCTGGGACTTCCTCCAGATCGACGATCCGGTCGTCGTCATCAGCTGACCGGCACGTCGATCACCCCGTTGTCCCAGAGCGTCGCGATCATGCTCCCTCAGAGTCGTCGGATGTCGGGGTTGAACGCTCGCGGCGCACGACGCGGGACCGAGACGCCCATCGCGAACAACAACCGGATGATGCGTTGGCGATGGCCGCGCCATGGTTCGAGGTGGGCGCACATCGTCTCGTCGCCACCTCGATCGGGATCGAGCCGCGTGGCGTCACCGGTGAACGCATAGTTGACCAGCGTCGGCATGCCGTAGTCACGCATCACGATCGTGTCGGGGTCGCCGTGGCTCGCGAGCACCGTGGCCGTCGCCGTCCACTCCCCCAGCCCCGGCAACGCACTGATCCGAGCGATTGCGTCGGGCGCTGTCATCGTCGCCGCTTCTTCCATCCGATTGGCCCGTCTGGCAGCGAGCAGGATTGCCTCGGCGCGCCGTCGCTCGACGTTCAACCGATGCAGGTCGACGTACGACAACGACGCGATCGTCGACGGCTCCGGCGGCAGGATGAGGTCACACGGGCCGGGCGCCGGCTCGCCCCAGGTCCGACACAGCCGGTTCCAACTGCGGGCGGCCTCCTCGGTCGTCACGCGTTGGCCGAGCAGCACGAGGACGAGGTCCTGCCAGATCACCCCCGTCGACGCGATCCGCAGCCCGCTGTAGCGACGCCACCACTCGGCCACCTTCGAGTTGGTCGACGGGTCGAACCCGGTGAGATCGTCGTCGAGACCGACCCAGCGCGGCGCGCTGTCGAGCAACCACGACGCTCCACGCCCCCACGCCTCGGCGACCACGTCACCCTTCGTGGCCCACGTGAGGCGCATCGTCGCCGGGCCGTCGGGTGTGAGGATGGCCTTCGCGAACATCCCCGGGCCGCGGCAGAACGTCGGGTCGGAGTTGTAGATCCCGATCATCTGCAGCGTCGGGACGAGGTCGATCGCACCCGTGTGCAACGTCCGGGTCGATGGACTCATCGACGGCTCGACTGGTGCGCGATCGTCAGAGGCCGAGCAGACCGCGCCACTCGCCGGGGAAGCGATCGGTGACCTGAGCGGGGGTCAGGCGCAACGTCGACTCCGGGACACGATCGGCGATCATGCGGCTCTCGGTGTAGTGATGCCCGACGTGACGCAACCCTTCGAACATCGGTGTCCGCATGCTGACGAGGTCGGTCGGAGGGTTGTCGTCGAAGAACCCCCACACCGTGAAGGCGATGGTCAGGTCGTGAACGACCGGCGCGCGCGAGAACAGCGAGGCACGCTTGAGCGCGACACCGAGGCAGCCCCGCACGATGTCGTCGATGTTCTCACCGGGCTGCAGGTGCAGGTCCGGCCTCAGGGAGTTCGCGATCTTGATCGCGAAACCCTGATCGGGGCCCGGTCGGCCGAGACGATCGCCGAGCGGCTGGAAGCCGTTGATGTCTCCGGGGCGGTCGGGCGACCATGACGACGGCACGTGATCGGGCGATTCGTAGTACCGCGGTGCATCGGTCGGTTCGAGGGGAGTGAACTTCGGAGCTGACATCAGCTACCAGTCAATACCATCGCGGGGCGGACCGCACGCATCGCGCGCTCGCACGACCCGTTCAGTGCACGTGGCGATGGCGGCCGAGCGTCAGATGCAGGTGATCCGCCAGCACGGTTCGCACATCGTCAGAAGACTCCGACGCGTGCGCGAGGAACTCGATCGTCTCGAACTGGAAGGCCATCTCGGCAGCGGTTCCGGCTCGGCGGCGGCTGTCAGCCGGCACGCTCGCCAACTCGTCGGCGAACTGCTCGTCGAGTTGGCGGCGGAGCAACTGTCGACCGACCTCGAACTCCTCGGCGACGATCGGCTCGGAGACGGCGACGAACATCCCGGCGCGCATCACGGGAGCGAGACGGTCGTGGAGCCCGAGGCGATGATCGACAAACCGCTCGACGCGCTCGTCGAAGGTCCCGGCTGCAGCCTCGGCGAACTGGAGATCGCTCGCCAGACGACGTAGCGCGTAGGTGACAGCAGCGCGGATCAGATGATCGCGGTGCTCGAAATAGCGATAGATCGACCGGTTCGACACGCCCGCCCGCTCCGCGATGTCATCCATCGGTGGTTGCAGGTGCCCCTCGTCGAACAGTTCGAGCACTGCGTCGAGCACCGCCTCCCTGTTGCGGGTACGCCGCAAAGTGCGGCCATCGGCCTTCCGTCCCTCCATCAATCCCTCCATCGAACCCTCCATCGGCAACTCTCCCACGGATGCAGGCGCTCGACACCACGAGAGCGAAGATCGTGACAGAAACCACAGTCAGCGCCGATGCCACGAACGGTTCGAGTACGCCGAGTGGCGGTCGAGCGCTCAGCGTCGAGAATGCAGGAGCCCGAAGACCAAACTGTCGTCGAGCGCACGCCACGACGCTTCGATGATGTTGGCGCTCACACCGATCGTCGTCCACGTTCGGACACCGTCGGTCGCCGACAGCAGGACCCGCGTCGTGGCTCCCGTGGCGCTCGAGCCGTCGAGGATGCGGACCTTGTAGTCGGTCAGGTGGATGTCGGCGAGACCTGGCAGAGCGTCGCCGACGGCACGCCGCAGCGCGGTGTCGATCGCGTTGACCGGGCCGTTTCCTTCGGCCACCGAGACGTTGCGAACGGCGTCGTCGCTCGACTCGCCGGTCCAGACCTTCACGGTCGCCTCGGTGGTGAAGGCGCGGTCGGGCAGTTCGTCGGTGATGACGCGCAGCGACTCGATGCGGAAGAACTCGGGTACGTCGCCGGCGACTCGACGCATCAGCAGCTCGAGGGACGCGTCGGCCGCTTCGAACTGGTAGCCCTCGTGTTCCAGGCGCTTCAGGTCGTCGATGACCTGGTTGACCTGCATCCCGTCGAGTTCGACACCGATCTCGTCGGCCTTCATCTGGATCGTCGCGCGACCCGCCATCTCCGAGACGACGAAACGCGTGCCGTTGCCGACCGCTTCGGGGTCGACGTGCTCGTATGCGTCCTTTGCCCGAGCGATCGCCGAGACGTGGAGCCCGGCCTTGTGCGCGAACGCCGACGAACCGACGAAGGGCGCCTGGGGGTCGACCGCTCGGTTGAGTGTCTCGGCGACGTGATGGCTGACCGAGGTGAGCCGTTCGATGCGACCGGGCGGGAGACACTCGTACCCGAGCTTGAGCTGGAGGTTCGGGATGACGGTCGACAGGTTCGTGTTGCCGGTCCGCTCACCGAGCCCGTTGAGAGTGCCTTGAACGTGGCCGGCTCCGGCCTGCACCGCGGCGATCGAGTTGGCGACCGCGCATCCGGTGTCGTCGTGGCAGTGGATACCGATCGTCGCGTCGGACCCGACGTGGGACGCGACGCTCTCGACGATCTCGCCGACCTGGTGCGGCAACGTGCCGCCGTTCGTGTCGCACAGCACGAGGTGCGTCGCTCCGTTCACGATGGCGGCCTCGATCGAACGCAGCGAGAACTCGGGGTTCTGCATGTATCCGTCGAAGAAGTGCTCGAGGTCGACCAGTACCTGACGGCCTTCACCGTGCAGGAACTCGACCGAGTCGGCGATCATCGCGACGCCTTCGTCGAGCGTCGTCTTGAGCGCTTCGACGATCTGATACTCCGAGCTCTTCGCCACGATGCAGACGGCGCTCGTGTCGGCTTCGATCAGGTTGCGCAACGTCGCGTCGTCGTCGCTCCTGCCGCGTGGCCGGCGGGTCGATCCGAACGCGACCAGCGTCGAGGTCGCGAGCGACAACTCCCGCTTGGCCCGGTCGAAGAACTCGATGTCTTTCGGGTTGGCGCCCGGCCAGCCACCCTCGATGTAGTGGACACCGAGGTGGTCGAGCTGCGCAGCGATCTTCAGCTTGTCGTCAACGGTCGCGGTGACGCCTTCCACCTGGAGGCCGTCGCGGAGTGTGGTGTCGAAGACTTCGACCAGTCGCATGCGTGAGTTCCGTTCGTCGATCTCGCTCGAAGTCGCCGAGCCATCATCCAGTGAAGTCGCCTGATCGGTCGAATTCAACGCCGAGTGTTGCCGACAGACGATGCCGACGCGCAGCGCTGCGGCCGCGGTGGCGCCTGGCGTGCGTCGAACAGGTCGAATGACATCGATGCAAGATGTGGACGGCCTGTGCGAAACCGGTGGGTAGCGGGGCTGTCGACGGTGCACAACCGGTGGAGGACACGTGCCTTCGGTGGACAACTCGACAAATGTTGGGGGTAAGTCTGTGTCTTGTCGATCAACTCTTGACCTCCTTTCGCCACGGGAGTTGACTGGTTCTTGTTCCGAGAGGCGCACGTCACACTCGCACGAGGGCGACGCAGCGGAGTCGGAACACGAACACAGATCACCGGCTACCTCGCCGGACGGTCCGGGTAACCGGATCCCTGCGGGGTGGCGGACGATCACCGCATGTGACCACCCCAACTGGCGATCATGCACCGGTCGTTCATCGGCATCACCGCAACGGAATCGGGCAACCGAACCGTCGCAACGGTGTCTGTCGGCCATCCGACCGGGCAACCGGCCGCGTGCGTCCGAAAAGCGGCATCGCCCGCCGCGCAACCCTTCGGGGCAGCGAGACGGGCGATGTGAACAGGTCGAAATGAAAGCTAACGCTTGAGATTCGATCGATGGTGGATGTGTTCATCAGAGGGCCCCGGAAGGTCCTCGGCTTCGGCCGGGAACCAACCGGGGCTCTCGCCATTTTCGCCCCGGTGCGTCCCGCCCGTGCCGGTGGCGAGGACGACGAACTCCTTGCCGGGGCGGTCAGGAGCGTCTCGGACATCGTCGAGTCGGTAACCGGTCGCCTCGAGGGACCGACCGATCTCGTCGAGGGACCGGAAGCGCAAGGTCGAGTCCGACGTGAGCTCGACGCCGTCCTCGGCGAACCGGTACGTCCATCGGAACCGGACGATGGGCGGAGACACGGCGAGCGTCTCGACCCACGTCTCGACCGAGCCGACGCCGTCGATGTCGTGAGATCGGAACGAGCGCTCGCTCGTCCAGTCCTCCCACGCCGCCTGCGCCGGATCGCGCGTCTCGAACACGAGGCGGCCGTGGGGTGCGAGCCGATCCCGAATCAACCGCAGGGTCTCGCGCCACGCATCGTCCGAGACGAAGACCTGGGCCACGTTTCCGGTCATGACGACGAGGTCGAACTCGGTCGGCGACACGTCGGACACGGTTCCGCAGATCCAGGTCACGTGGTCGGCGCCGGGCTTCGAGCGAGCAACGTCGAGCGAGGCAGCAGCCGGATCGACGCCGGTGACGTCGATGCCACACTGCGCCAGACGCACGGCGAGCGAGCCGGTTCCGCAACCGACGTCGAGCACCGAACCGGCACCGAACTCCGTCACGATCGCCTCGTAGTGGTCCAGGTCGCTGCGGTCGTCGTCGACGAGGTCGTAGATCGCCGCCAGCCGCGGGTGGGCGAAGATCGGATCCGGCTCGACGGTCATCTCACACCCCTTCGGTAACGGTCTGGGTCAGACCCTGGACGTTACGCGTGGGCGAGTTCGCACCAGTCGCGGTACTTGTCGTTCTCGGCGCGCACGGTGGCCAGGTAGGCCTCGGACAGGGCGAGCGTCATCGGCCCAGGGCATGGGATCTCACGCTCGTCGATCGAGTTGATCGAGCTGACCTCGGCGGCCGTGCCACACACGAACGCCTCCTCGGCGATGTAGAGGTCGCTGCGGGCGATGTTGTCGACGCGCACCTCGAAGCCGAGATCGGCCGCCAGCGCGCTCACCGTGCTCTGGGTGATCCCCTCGAGCGCACCGGCCGACAGCGGCGGCGTGAGCAGTTTGCCCTGACGGGCGACGAAGATGTTCTCGCCCGTGCACTCGGCGACCAGCCCGTTCGGCGCGAGCATGATCGCCTCGTCGTAGCCGGCCTTGAGTGCCTCGACCTTGGCCAGCGAGGAGTTCACGTAGTTGCCGACCGTCTTCGCTGCCGGCGGCATCGTGTTGTGATCGTGGCGGGTCCACGACGAGATCTTCATCCGCACGCCCTGCGTGAGAGCGTCGTCGCCGAGCAGCGCACCCCACGGCCAGCATGCGATCGCCACGTCGGTGTGGCACGGCAGCGTGTTGAGACCCATCTCCCCGTAGCCGAGGTACGCGAGCGGACGCACGTAGCACGAGTCGAGGCCGGTCGACGCAACCGTCTCCTTCGTCGCCTGCACCAGGTCGGCGACGCTGTACGGGATCTGGAAGCCGAGGATCTTCGCCGACGAGAACAACCGCTCGATGTGATCGGTCAGCCGGAAGATCGCCGGGCCGTCCGGAGTCGCATACGCCCGGATCCCCTCGAAGGCACCCGTGCCGTAGTGGAGCGTGTGCGTGAGCACGTGGACCTGCGCCTGGTCCCAGTCGACGAGGTCGCCGTTCATCCAGATCTTCGGTGTGGGTGTGATGGGCATGGCGACTCCGGACGTCTCGTGGGCCGATGGGTGTTGTGGATGATCGTGTTCGTCGGCGACGATGCACCGAACGGGTGTCAGCCTCGCACGCGAGCGGCGATCGCGTCACCGACGTCTGTGGTGCTACCGGTGACAGGCTCGGCGCAGGCCACGCGTACCGCGTCGGCGGCCGACGACTCACCGAGGAAGTCGAGCATGAGGGCAGCCGACAAGATGGCAGCGGTCGGGTTCGCCTTGTTCTGGCCAGCGATGTCGGGTGCCGAACCGTGCACGGGTTCGAACATCGACGGCCCGGTGCGAGTCGGGTTCAGGTTCGCGGACGAGGCGAGCCCGATGCCGCCCGACACGGCGCCGCCGAGGTCGGTGAGGATGTCGCCGAACAGGTTGTCGGTGACGATGACGTCGTATCGGTGCGGGTCCTGGACGAAATAGATGCACGCCGCATCGACGTGGTTGTAGGCGGTGTCGACCTGGGGGAACTCGGTGGCGACCTCGTCGAAGGTCCGCTGCCAGAGGCTTCCGGCGAACTGCAACACGTTGGTCTTGTGCACGAGCGTCAGGTGCGAGCGTGTGCGGCTCGCTGCGAGTCCGAACGCGTAGCGAATGCATCGCTCGACGCCGAACCTTGTGTTGAACGAGCCCTGCGTCGCCACCTCCTGAGGAGTGCCCTGACGCAACGACCCGCCCTCACCGACGTAGGGCCCTTCGGTGTTCTCGCGGATGACGACGAAGTCGTGCGGGGTGTCGTTACCCGGTGCGGTGCCGGCGAACGGACGCTGATTGACGAACAGGTCGAGGTCGAAGCGCATCTTGAGCAGCAAGCCGCGCTCGATCACGCCGGGAGCCACGTCCGGGGTGCCGACGGCGCCGAGCAGGATCGAGTCGAACTCCCGCAGTTCGTCGAGGGTCTGGTCGGACAGGATCTCGCCGTCGCGCAGGTAGCGGTCGCCGCCGAGATCGAACTCCGTGGTGTCGATTTCGACGCCGGCGGCGCGGACCACCTTGATCGCCTCGGCGGTCACGTCGGGCCCGATCCCGTCGCCACCGATCACTGCAATGTTGTGTGCCATACAGGCGAGATCCTAGGGACTCGGTTCTCCATCCGCCGATCCGCCGCCCGTCACTGCCGGAGTGCCCACCGGTGTCGGACACCGATCGGCACCGCTCGGCATCAGGGATCGGTCGGCGGGTTCGTGGACGCGGTCGCGGCCGGGCTCGCGGGCTGCGTCGAGGTCGGAGCGGGAGGCTCCGTCGTGGTCGGAGCGGGAGGCACCGTCGTGGAACTCGTCGTCGTCGAGGTCGTGCTCGTCGTGCTGGTCGTGGAGGTCGTGGACGTCGTGCTGGTGGTGGACGTCGAACTCGTGGTGGTGGTCGGCGGCTGCGTCGTGGGCGGAACCGTGGTCGGCGCGGCGGTGGTGGTCGGCGCGACGGTGGTGGTCGGCGCGACGGTGGTGGTCGGCGCGACGGTGGTGGTCGGCGGCGGGGTCACCCATGGCGACGTGAAGACCTGCGGTCGGTATCGCGCCGGGTTCGGCCATGCGTCGCGCAGCATGTCGCGAGCGTTGTTCGACACCGTGACGATCAACTGACCGAAGCCGTCACGAAACGGAAGGAGGTGCGCGTGGTACGTGTTCATCTTCGGGTCGGCGTCGCGCGGCAGCAGAGGTCGCGACTCGACCGTCGTCCACGGCCCCCACGGGTCGGCGGCGACGTCGAGTTCGAAGGCGTCGCCCCAGTAGCCGTTGACGGCGGTCGCTGCGACCCACTGGCCGTCGATGAAGCGCGGCTGCATCGGGAACTCGGCCCAGTGCCGCTGCAGGAACGGCTCGGCGATCCGACGATCTTGGATCCATCCCTGTGAGGTCCAGTACTCGGGCTGATCGAACACCTGACCGAGTGGCACGCGACCGAGGAACATCTGCGTGCCGGAGTGCGGCCCGTTGAACCATCCTCCCTCGCGCGACAGGTTCTGCTCGAAGGAGTTGGCGAACAGGTAGGTCCATTCTTCGTCGGACTCGACGGCATATCCGTAGATCGGTGTGGCGCCGCCCTGCGTGGCTTGGCGGAAGTCGAGACGCTGCATCGTCGCCGGGTCGTACGTGCCGACGAACGTTGCGTCGGGGTGCCAGCCGAGGCCGTCAGGCGGAGTCGGGTCGACGGCGTCCTTGCGCATGCGAGCCCAGAAGACATGGAGCACCCCGTCGTGGACCTCGCCGCCCATCGGCCAGAACCACGTCTGGAGCGTGCGGGTGCCGGTCCCGAGTTCGAACGGGAGTGGCGATCCGGTCGTGCCCCGATGTAGCAGCCGGAAGCAGGCGCCCTCCTGCACGAGCGCCGAGTTGTGGACGAACGACGCATCGCCGAGTGAGTCGGCGGTGTTCGAGTGGTCGACGAAGGTGTCCTGGAAGAGCCACAGGTAGCGGTCGCCGCCGAGCGGGTAGACGTGCTGGTAGTCCCACCCGATCACCGGACCCAGACGATCGGCGACGAATTCGTCGAGCGCCACCGCCGACACGTCTCGCGCACAACCGACGTCGGTCGACAGGTGGCCGCCAGCGGTGGAGACGACACTGTCGGCCCACGGCGCCGGCGGAGCCGATGGTGGCGGAGGCGGAGGTTCGACCGGAACCGGGCGGGCGACGACAGACGGCTCGTCGGGCAGCGGCGGAGCAGTGGCTGGAGGGGCCGAACCGGCGGGCGGGGTGGTGGCGTCGGTGGCCGGGTTGCTCGTCGTCGATGCAGCCACCGCCGATGTCGTGCTCGCCACTGCGTCGTTCGTCGACTCGGTGGTCGACTCGAAGACCTCGGTGGCGGCTGGGACCGGCGTCCGTTCCGGAGCGGTGGTCGGAGCGGTGGTCGGAGCGGCGATCGTCGACGACGGATCGGCGATCGTCAGCCGGTCGTCGTCACCGCCGCCCGCCGAGATCAGCACGCCGAGACCGATCAGTCCACCCAGCGCCACAACAGCTCCGATGACGACCAGCGCACGGTTCCGACCCTCGTCGCCCGAGACGGCGTCGGTCTCCACGGCGTGATCCGAATCGCCCGACGCGACCTCCGGCGACGGTGGCGGCAGTGGCGAGCCTGTCGGCTCCGTCCACGGGGGCACGACGTCTCCCGTCGCTTCATCACCTTCGGACATCGAGGGCAGGCTAGGAGCCGCCGTCCGGCCGGTGGCGTCAATCCACCCGAGCCCGTCGGTCACCCCTGGCGAGCGGAACGGTCGGGATCTCGTGCAAATCGTGGCCTCCCGACGACGGCCGTCCCTCGGGGCGCCGCCCGGCCGTCGCTATCCTCGACACCATGGAGAAACCGCAGCTCTCGCAATCCGCCTTCGACAAGCTGCAGGCCGAATTCGACGACCTCACGACTCGCGGACGCATCGAGATCGCCAACAAGATCGAAGTCGCTCGCGAAGAGGGTGACCTCAAGGAGAACGCCGGATACCACGCTGCGAAAGACGAGCAGGGCCACATGGAGGGCCGCATCCGCCAGCTCGAGCACCTTCTCGAGAACGGCGAGATCGTCGCTGCATCGCAGGTGTACACGATCGTGTACGAGGGCGACTCCGACGACATGGCCGAGCGGTACCTGATCGGCAACATGGAGGAATCCGTCGACGACGCCGACGTCATCAGCGCCACGTCGCCGCTCGGCGCTGCCCTCGACGGCGCGTCGGCCGGCGACTCGATCACCTACGAGGCACCGAACGGCGCGCTCACCGTCAACGTGTTGAAGGTCGAGACGACCTGAGCGGCAGGCGGCGTTCCTCGTCCCACGAAGACGGCGACCACGACGAGGCAACCGACGACGCGTCGCACGACCACGGCATCACCGACCTGCGCGCCGTCGAGTCGTTGCTCGACGCGACCGACCTCGCCGACGACCTTCACACCGAGCGCCGAGCGCCGAGCACCGACGCGCCGATCGGCGACCCGGACGACGACACGATCTCCGTTCCCGACCTGCCGAACGCCCGCTTCGTCGACCTCCCCGGACGCGGGACGATCCTGGTCCGTGACTTCGGCCCGCGCGACGCCGAGACGACCGTCGTCCTGCTCCACGGATGGACCGCAACCGCCGACCTCAATTGGTTCGAGTGCTACGAGGCGCTCGCTGAAGGACACCGCGTCATCGCGTTCGATCATCGCGGCCACGGTTCGGGAATCCGCACGAAGAAGCGGTTCCGGCTGGAGGACTGCGCCGACGATGCCGTCGACGTGGCCACCGCGCTCGGAGTCGATCGTTTCGTCGCCATCGGCTACTCGATGGGCGGTCCGGTCGCGCAACTCATCTGGAAGCGCCACCCCGAACGTCTGGACGGCCTGGTGCTGTGTGCGACAGCGCCGATCTTCAACGTCGAGCGCATCGAGCGCCTCGGGTTCTTCGGTGGCAGCGCGCTCGCGGCACTCGCCCGGATCACCCCGCTCAACGCTCGACTGTGGCTGGCTCACCGACCAGATCTACATCAACCGCAAGTCGCAGGAGTGGGACCCGTGGGCGATCCGCGAAGCGTCGAGCCACGACTGGCGAATGCTGCTCGAAGCCGGCACGGCGATCGGCGCATTCGACTCGACGCCGTGGATCGGAGACGTCGACGTTCCGGTGGCGATCATCGTCACACTGCGCGACCCGGTTGTCAGTCGACGTCGCCAGACCATGCTCTTCGAGGCACTTCCCGACGCATACGTCGCACGAATCGACGGCGACCACGGGGCTGTTGTCGACTCCAAGGAACAGTTCGTCCCGGCGCTGATGCGCTCACTCTCCTCCATCGAGGCCCACCAGACATGATCCCCCACGCCCCCCTGCCGTCACTCCCCGAGACACCGAGCGCACGTCGCCGGCGGCACCGCATCCGCAACGGCCTCGTCGGTGGCGCGCTCGTCGTCGGCGCCGGGCTCGTCGCGCTCGCCCGCCGTGACGCCGACGGCCGGATGGGGCTGTCGTGGTTCGGCCGGACCGCCCGCCTCGGCCGGATGGGTGCTCGCGTGGGCGGAACCTACGCGTCGACCGCAGCACGCAAGACCTTCGCATCGGCCGAGCGGCGCGAGACGCTCGATCGTGAGCGCGAGTTCCGCACGGCATCGCAGGTGGCCGACGAACTCGGCCAGATGAAGGGCGCGCTCATGAAGCTCGGCCAGATGGCGAGCTACCTCGACGACGGTCTACCCGAGCCGATCCGCATCGCGCTCTCACAGTTGCAGTCCGAAGCTCCTCCGATGTCGACCGAGTTGGCGCGCGCCACGGTCGAAGCCGAACTCGGTGCCCCGATCGAGCAGCTGTTCGTCGAGTTCGACGACGAGCCGATCGCTGCGGCATCGATCGGCCAGGTCCACCGCGCCCTGATCGACACGACCGGCGCCGACGGAAAGAAGATCGAGCAGGCCGTTGCCGTCAAAGTGCAATACCCCGGCGTCGGCGAGGCGATCGCTTCCGACCTGCGCAACGCCGACATGCTCGGGGTGCTGCTCAAACAGAGCTTCGGTGGGCTCGACCCGTCGGAGATGGTCGACGAGATCAAGATCCGTCTCGCCGACGAGGTCGACTACGAACTCGAAGCGACCAACCAACAGCTGTTCGCCGACTACTACAAGGGCCATCCGTTCATCCGCATCCCATCCGTGGTTCCCGAGTTCTCGACCAAGCGCGTCCTCACCACCGAACTGGCTGACGGCTACCGGTGGAACGAGATGATGGAGCGGGGCCAGGAGACCCGTGATCGGGTCGGCGAGATCATCTTCCGGTTCGTGTTCCGCTCGCTGTACCGGTTCGGTGCGTTCAACGGCGACCCGCACCCCGGCAACTACCTGTTCCACGACGACGGCACGGTCACCTTCCTCGACTTCGGGTTGGTCAAGCACTTCACGACCGACGAGTTGCGCATGTTCGGATCGATGGTGCGTGCCGCCGCAGTCGACCACGACGCCGCCGAGTTCCGACGCATCGTCGAGGACGCAGGAATGCTGCTGCCGGGCGCCCCGGTCGACACCGACGAGGTCGGTGAGTACTTCTCCCTCTTCTACGACACGGTACGCGAAGACGCCGAGATGACCTGGACCCGGGAGTACGCGAACTCCGTCGTCCGCCACACGTTCGACCGCTCGAGCCCCATCAGCCAGTACGCCACGGTGCCGCGTGCGTTCGTGTTCATCCAGCGGATCAACCTCGGCCTCTACGCACTCCTCGGCGAACTCGGAGCCAGCGGCAACTACCGACGGATCGCGTCGGAACTGTGGCCCTTCGTCGACGCAGGCCCGAGCTCCGAACTCGGTCGCGCCGAAGCCGAGTGGCTGCGCACGGTCGACCATCGCGGCGTGGGTGCCGACGACGCGATCTGGAGCCGAGCACCCGCCGACCCGGCCTGACCTCTCCGAACCGGTATGCGCCGGTATCTTCATCGCAATGCGCCGGACTCTCGCCATCGCCACCCTCACCGCTCTCTCGCTCGCGGCGTGCGGTGGCTCCGACTCGTCGGAACCTGTGGACGAAGCCGACGGTGCCGAACAGTCGGCGTCGACCGACGACGCTCCCGATGTCGATGCTGAAGTCGGCGACACCGTCCCTTCCGACGCCGATCAGAGCGACGGGGCGGCGACCGACGAACCACTCGACCCGGGGCCCCCTCCCACCAACCCCGACACTCCCGAGGTCGAGATCCCTGCCGAGTTGCCGACCGAGCTGGTGCGCACGGTGCTCGACCCCGGAACGGGCGACGAGGCCGCGGCCGGCGACACCGTCATCGTCGACTACATCGGCGTTCGGTCGTCCGACGGCGTCGAGTTCGACAGCAGCTACGAGCGAGAACCGTTCCCCGTCACCCTTGGTTCGGGCGGCGTGATCCAGGGCTGGGACGATGGCCTGATCGGTTCGCAGACCGGTGAGCGCGTGCAACTCGACATCCCGCCGGACCTCGCATACGGTCCCAGCGCACGCGGCGACATCATCGGCGAGAACGAGTCGCTCACCTTCGTGATCGACGTCCGCGTCGTCGTCAAATCGGTCGACGCGGCCGACGTCCCGACCGAGCCCGGCGTCGAGTTGTCCGAGACACCCGCACCCGACACGGTCTTCGAAGACCTCACGGTCGGCGAGGGCGAACTCCTGGCGATCGGCGACACCGCGGTGATCCGCTACGTCAACTTCCGCGGCGACGAAGGGACGGCGATCGAGACGAACTGGGGCGCCGATCCGATCCAGATCCCCTACGGCGAGAATCTTCTCCCTGGGCTGCTCGAGGGCATGGAAGGGATGATGGTGGGCGGTCGTCGTGCGATCACGATTCCGCCGGAAGACGGTTTCGGCCCCGACGGAAACCCGGCTGGGGGCCTTCCGGCGAACACCGACATGATCTTCCTGATCGACCTCCTCGGCACCTACTGACCGGACGATGCCTCGGCCCGATGGCGGGGCCGGTCAGTGGTCAGCGCCCACGGCGGTGGGGATCGGCCGCGACGCGACCGTACGCGGGTACTCCACCACGTGAAGTCGTTCCGTCGGGCGGGAGTAGTGGTACCCCTGCACGATCCTGATGCCGGCGTCTGCTGCGACCTGCGCCATCTCGGCGGTCTCGACGCCTTCGGCGACGACACGCAGATCGAGCCGGGCAGCGAGCTCGACCACCGAGTCGACGATTGCACGGTCACGACGGGACTCGGTCATCTGCGAGATGAAGCGACGATCGATCTTGAGTTCGTCGACGTCGTAGAGATCGAGTCGGGCGAGCGATGATGCTGCCTGCCCGAAGTCGTCGAGCGAGACCGACACGCCGAGCGCGTGAAGTCGCTCGATCGTCGCGATGACGTCGTCCGGCGATACTTCGACCCGGTTCTCGACCACTTCGATCGTGAGTCGGTTCGCCGAGAAGCCTGTCATCGACAACATGACCTCGACGTCGTCGGCGAACGATTCGGCTGCGACGTCGTCGAGCGTGACGTTGACCGACAAGACGAGGTGGTCGGGCCACGTCGACGCGGCGTCGATCGCTTGACGCAGCATCGACCGGCTCAATTCAGCGTGCAACCCGGCCATGTCGACGTGCTCCAGCAGTTCGCCGGCACCGATGAGCCCGACGTCGCGATGATGCCAGCGAGCCAGAGCCTCGGCACCGACCACCGAACCGGTGACGACGTCGATCTGCGGCTGGTACCACGGCCGGATGTCGCCGTCATCGATCGCCGACGCCAGGTCCTGCATCAGCATCATCCTGCGCCGGCTGTGCGGGTTGTCGCTCTGGCTGTACCAGACCGGCCCCGACCCGGTCCGCTTCGCCTGGTACATCGCGATATCGGCGAAGCGCAGCATCGACGAGGCGGCGACCGATTCGCTGTGAGCCATCCCGACGGAGATTCGGATCGACATGCTCGTTCCTTCGATCGACATCGTCTGACGGACGACGTCGATGACACGTTGCGCGTGTGCCTCGACATCGGCGCGGCTTCCTTCGACGACGATCGCGAACTCGTCACCGCCGAGTCGCGCGACCAAAGCCTTTCCCTCGACTGCAGCGAGTCGGTGAGCCGTCCGACACAACACCTCGTCGCCGAAGTCGTGCCCGAGCGTGTCGTTGATCTCCTTGAAGTTGTCGATGTCGAGCAGGAGAAGACCGGCGGGCTCACCGGATTCGGCCAGATCGACGATCGACGCTCGGAGAACACGACGGTTCGGGAGACCCGTCATCGAGTCATGGTCGGCTTGATGTCGGGCCGAGCGAGCCGCCTCCTCCGCCAGGATCATCGTGCCGCTCCGATTGAACGCGATGTGAGCGATCATCAAGAGGCCGGCGCCGACGACGAGACTGCTGTCCTGGTAGCGACCGACCAGCGGCGGCACCATCAGACCCAGCATCGAGATCAGTGCGATGCTGCGATGCCAGCGTGCCGGAAGATACGGACTGTTCGACCCGAGTGAGGCAACCGCGACGATACTGGTCGCCACGTACGCGCTCGGTGCGAGCAGTCCGACTCCGCCCATCAGCAGGTGTTCGACCACCAGGTAGTTACCGAGCTCATCGGCGATGGGGAGGCGACGGCGGCGAACGACGATGGTCGCCACGAGTTGGATGACCGCGACGCACACTGCGATCCACAGCCGATACGGGCCGAACGGCAACAGGACCACGAGGATGCACGAGAGCACCGTCAGCACGATTCGCTGACCGACCGGATTCGGACGCTTGCACGACCCGAGGGGATCGAGGTCGCCGAGCGGCGGCCCAGCCTCTCCGGTTGTATTCATCGTGGACACGAGAATGCATCGGCATCAGATGTGACCCGGTGAAGCCCGGAGATCGGATCAGAGGAGTTCTTGAAGATCCAGTCCGAGGTCGAGCACGCGTGCCGAATGTGTCAGTTCGCCCACGGCGATCAGGTCGACGCCGGTATCTGCCACCTCGCGCGCCGTGCCGAGCGTGAGCCCACCGCTGGCTTCGAGTCGGACCGACCGATCGAGTTCGTCACGGAGAGCGACTGCCGACCGCATCCGGTCGGGAGTGAAGTTGTCGATGAGCACCTCGTCGGCACCCGCCTCGATTGCCTCGCGCAGCCCGTCGAGCGAGTCGACCTCGATCTCGACCGGGATGCTCGACACCAGGTCCTTCACCCGTGCGAACGCAGCGGCGACTCCGCCGGCAGCAGCGACGTGGTTGTCCTTGACGAGCGCCATGTCGGAGAGACCCATCCGGTGATTGGCTCCACCGCCGCACCTGACGGCGTACTTCTCGAGCGCGCGCAGTCCCGGAGTGGTCTTGCGCGTGTCACGCACGGTCGCCGAGGTCCCGTCGAGCGCGTCGGCCCAGCGGCGGGTGAGGCTGGCCACCCCCGAGAGGTGACACAGCAGGTTGAGAGCCGTCCGCTCGGCGGTCAGCATGAGGCGAGTCGGAGCGGTGACGCGGGCAACCCGCGTGCCCGACTCGACGCGTGACGCATCGGGAACGAGGTACTCGACGTCGCTCGCTGCGTCTCCGCAGACGGCGTCGATGACCGCCGCGACGACGGGCAGCCCGGCGACGACCCCCGCCTCACGGGCGCCGAACGTGGCGATGCTGCGCTGCTCGGCCGGAATCGTCGCCGTGGAGGTGACGTCGATGCCGCCCATCAGGTCTTCGGCAACGGCCATCCGCACGGTCGCCGAGACGGCATCGGGGTCGAGGCCCGCCCCGATCAGCCGATCACGCGTGTCGGTGGAGAGCGGATGGAAGACGAACATGAGCCGAGCCTACGAGCGGCCTCGGTGACGCTCGACCACCTCGACCGTGCCCACTGCGTTGAGCGCGACTTCGAGATGGCGCACCCACGACGGATCGGCCTCGGGATGGTCGCTGCGGCGATGACAGCCGCGACTCTCGGTGCGGGCGAGGGCGCCGGACACGACCGCCGAGGCGACGGTGAGCAGGTTGGTCGCCTCCCACGAGTCTCGTTGGGCGATGACTTCGAGCGATGTCGCGCGCGCCAGCGAGCCGAGCGCTCCGAGTGCGGTGGCGAGCGAGGTCTCGCTCCGCACGACGCCGACGTGACGTGACATCACCGCTTTCATCTCGCGCAGGCGAACCGGGTCGAAGAGCGGCTGGGTGACGTCGTCGACGTCGATCGGCACCGCGACCCGATCGGGCAACTCCCAGGCCAGGTCACGCCCGACACGGGTCCCGGCGACGATCGATTCGGTCAGGCTGTTCGACGCGAGCCGATTCGCGCCGTGGACGCCGGTCGAGGTCACCTCGCCGACGGCGAACAGGCCGGCGAGCGACGTGGTCCCGTCGAGGTCGGCGGTGATGCCGCCACAGCTGTAGTGCGCTGCGGGTGCAACGGGGAGCCGATCGGTCGCCGGGTCGAGGCCGATCTCACGACACGCCTCGGTGATCGTCGGGAAGCGCTCGTAGAACCGCTCCCCCATGTGGGTTGCGTCGAGGTAGACGTGGTCGTCGATCCCACCCGGGGCTTCGGCCATCCGGGCGCTGATCGCCGCCGACACGACGTCGCGCGGGGCGAGGTCTTCCTGTGGGTGGACGCCCTCCATGATCCGATCACCGGCACCGTCGAAGAGGATCGCTCCTTCACCGCGCACCGCCTCCGAGACGAGCGCCTGCTGGCCGCGAGCCCCGGGCCCGCGCCAGAGGACCGTCGGGTGGAACTGGACGAACTCGGCGTCGCGCACCGCCAGGCCGGCCCGCATCGCCATCGCGATCCCGTCGCCGGTGACCGCCGGCGGGTTCGACGTCGACGCGAACACCTGGCCGTACCCGCCACAGGCGACGACGACGGCGCGCGCCGTGATCGTGCCGACCGAGCTGACGGTGCCGTTCTCGTCGGTGCGCGCCACACGCACTCCGGCGACCTGGCGGACTCCGTCGGGCCGTTCGACGACGACCAGGTCGAGGGCGAACGTGTGGTTCATCACGTCGACGCCGGCACCGATCGCCGATTCGTCGAGTGTGCGTTGCACCTCGGCGCCCGACTGATCGCCACCCGAGTGGACGATGCGGTCGTGGCTGTGCCCGCCCTCGCGAGTGAGGGCGATGTCGACGTCGAGGCCCGGCCGTGGCACGAGATCGTGCGACGGGTCGAAGGCGGCACCGAGGCGCATCAGGTAGCGGATCGACTTCGGCGCCTCGGTCACCAGTTCACGAACGACTGCTTCGTCGCACAGGCCAGCCCCCGCTTCGAGCGTGTCCCGGACGTGGTTCTCCAGCGAGTCGGCCGGGTCGAGTACACCGGCGAGACCGCCCTGCGCCCACTGGGTCGACCCGGCTTCGAGCACGTCCTTGGTGACGACGAGGACGCTGCGCACCGGTCGGGCGGCGAGGGCTGCAGACAGCCCAGCCGCCCCCGAGCCGAGCACGACGACGTCGACGTCTCGCTCCCAGGTCGGTGCGGGGGCCCGGAGTCGTTGCGGCATCGCCATGGCGTGTGTCTACCCGTCTGCCCGACGATTCTCTCGGAGTCGCAATGGGCTGCTTCAGTCCTGCGTGGCGGCGGTGGTTCCGATGGCGACCATCTTCTCGAGCGAGGCTCGTGCCGCATCGGCGATGTCCCGGTCGAGCGTGACCTCGTCGGTCCCGGTCTTCAGTGAGTGAAGAAGCTTCGCCGGCGTGATCATCTTCATGTACTTGCACACCGCCGCCCGATTGACCGGCTGGAAGTCGACCTGCGGTGCCGCTTTCTCGAGCTGGTGCAGCATGCCGGTCTCGGTGGCGACGAGCACCGTCTGAGCCGTCGTCTCCCTGGCCGCCTCGATCATCCCGCCCGTCGAGAGGATCTTGGTGCGCTCCTCGGGAACCACTCCCGCGCCGGCGAGGTAGAGCGCGCTCGTCGCACAGCCACACTCGGGGTGGATGAACAGTTCGGCGTCAGGCTCGGCCTCGACGCGATCCTTCAGGTCGGCGCCGTTGATCCCGGCGTGGACGTGACACTCACCCATCCAGATGTGCATGTTCTCGCGACCGGTGATGCGCTGGACGTGAGCACCGAGGAACTGGTCGGGCCCGAACAGGACGGGCGTGTCGGCCGGGATCGATTCGACGACGTCGACGGCGTTCGACGACGTGCAGCAGATGTCGGTCTCTGCCTTCACCGCCGCCGTGGTGTTGACGTAGGAGACCACCACGGCGCCGGGATGCTCGGCCTTCCACGCTCGGAGTTGGTCGGCGGTGATCGTCTCGGCGAGCGAGCAGCCGGCGCGCTCGTCGGGGATCAGGATCGTCTTGTCGAAGCTCAGGATCTTGGCCGATTCGGCCATGAAGTGGACACCGCAGAACACGATGGTCGAGTTGTCGACCTCGGCGGCCACCCGGCTCAGCCCGAGCGAGTCGCCGGTGTGATGCGCGATGTCCTGGATCTCCGGGAGCTGATAGTTGTGGGCGAGGATGACGGCGTCCTTCTCCTCGGCGAGTTGGCGCACCTGCTCCTGCCAGTCGGAGGGAAGAAGTTCGACGGGGGCGGCCTGATGTGCAAGGTCGGACATGGGTTCAGCGTACGCGTCGTGCGCGACACTGCTCGTATGTCTCGCCTTCCCGATCCGTCGACTCTCGTCGCCAGCGCCGTCTTCACCGGCGCCGGGACGCTGCACTTCGCCCGACCTGACTTCTTCGAGTCGATCGTCCCGCGCTGGTTCCCGTCAGCACCACTTGCGAACTACGGCAGCGGTGCCCTCGAGATCCTGTTCGGGCTCGGGCTGCTCCCGCAACGCACACGCCGCTGGTCGGCGCTCGGTCTCGCCGCCCTCGCGATCGCCGTCTTTCCGGCCAACGTCGACATGGCGATCAACGACGTCGAGATCGTGCCGAACCCCGACGGCTCGGGGATGACGCGGTCGGAGGGGACGGCGACCGGCGTTGTTCAGATCGTCAATTGGCTCCGGCTGCCGCTCCAGGTCCCGCTCGTGTGGTGGCTGTGGCGCGAAGCGCAGGCCGCTGCCACGACCGGCGACTGAGACCGAGGTCGACGACCTGCGTCTGAGCCGGATTCGCGCCCGATTCCGGCGCGACGGCGGCTCAGACCATCGGGCATGCGGCCAGCGCGGCAGGATCGGCGACAAGTTGCTCCATCGCTCGGGTGATCTCGACGATCGGGTTCTCGCCGCCAACGAGGGTCCGGCACGTCGCAATGAAGTCATCGAGCACGTGTCTCAATGTACCAGTCGCCCGATTGGCGCCGCCCGGACGAAGCCGCCGGTGCGGTGCACTCCGACTCGCTCCCGCCGAGGTGGTGCTGAGATTCTGGAACGATGACGAGACCGACCGACCTGCCGATCGTCGACCTCATGGTCGAGCTCCCCACCGGAGGAGCCGGGATGGGGATGGAGCAGGCGCGTCGCCTCATGAAGGACTCGGGCAGCACCGAGTTCGCGCATCATCCAGCCGAGTACCTGTTCAAGAACGCCGGCGACCAGATGGGCACCGAACTCGACATCGACGGCCTCGTCGCGCTGATGGACGCCAACGGCATCACGACGGCCCAGATCGACGTCGACCCCCGCAACCCGGAGGGCTCGCACGAGATCTTCGAGCGCCACCCCGGGCGATTCTTCGGCTCGGTCGGGATCGATCCGAACAAGGGGACGAAGTCGTTGCGATCGATGAAGGCCGCTGTCGAGTCGCACCCGGCGATCCGGTCGGTGTCGGCGGCCCCCTGCCTGTACGCGCCACAGGTCCCGATCGACGCGGCGTTGATGTACCCGTTCTATGCGGCCTGCTGCGAACTCGACGTCCCGATGAACATCCTGGCGGGCGTGCCCGGGCCTCGCGTCCCCTTCGACTGTCAGCACGTCGAGCGGGTCGATCCGGTCTGCTACGACTTTCCCGAACTGAAGCTCGTCCTGCGACACGGGTGCGAGCCGTGGCAGGACCTCGCCGTCAAGCTGATGCTCAAGTGGCCCAACCTGTACTTCTCGACGACGGCGTTCGCCCCGAAGCACTACCCGCAGGCGATCGTCGACTTCGCCAACACCCGCGGCACCGAGAAGGTGATGTTCGCCGGCTACTTCCCGGGCCTCAGTTGGGAGCGCGTCCTCGGCGAACTCGACGACGTCGGCTTTCGCGACAAGGTCTGGAAGCCGTTCCTCGGCGGGAACGCACGACGCCTCTTCGAACTCGACGAGATCTCTCCCGCCTGATCGGCGTCAGCTGTTGTAGACGCCGAAAGCCGGGCCGGAGATCGTGTATCCGGCGGTGGCGAGCGCGGTGTCGACCGACGACGCAGCCATCTCGCCGGCCACCCAGACGGCGCCCCACGACTCTTCGAGGCTGAGGCTTTCGCCCTCGGCGAGCGACACCATGACGGTCTGGTTCGCAGGAGGCGGCGGCACGTGGATGCATGCCCCGAAGTACGGCACGAGCAGGAACTCGGTGATCTCGTCGCCGACGTAGGTGAGCGGAGCGACGAAGCCGGCGAGCTGGACCTTCTCGCTGTCGAGTTCCGTGTTGAGCGACGCAGCGTCGTACTCGGCGTTCATCTCCGCATACAGCTCGTCGATCTCGGCGGAGCCGGGCTCGACTGCTTCGAGTCGGTCTTCGTAACGAGCAAGGATCTGCTCGCTGGAAAACCCGGATGGGACGAGGTCGTCCCATTCGATCGGCTGGAAACCGGGCAGCGACGTGATGCGCTGCTCGGCTGCTTCGTCGATCGCAGGGAGCAGGTCGACGATGGAGTCGCCGTACTGGAGTTCACCCGCTCTGCCCGTTCCTTGATGATCGGCCGATGCGCTCGCCGTGGTCGGATCGACCTGAACGCCCGCGCCGCTCGCTTGCGAGTCGTCGCTGGACTGACTGGCGTTGCTCGCCGAGACCTCGGCCATGTCGTTCGCCGAACCGCATGCCGACACACCGAGCGACAGAACGCCGACCACGCCGACGACGAATCGTTTCGGATGGCGTAGCACGAAGATGTTTTTCGTCATGTGCGGGTTACACCTTGAGGGAGAGGCCGTCCTGGATCGAGCGGCGATATGCGATGAAAGCGGGGATCAACGACACCACGACGGCGGCTGCGATCACCCCACCGATGATACCCAGCTGCGTGGAGTCCAGACCCGTCGCGGCGAGGTCGACGCCGTATCGGCGCGCCACCGTCGATCGGGCTGCCGCCATCAGTGCGTAGAGGGCGGCGACGCCCAGCGCACAGCCCGCCGTGACGACGAGCAGGGTTTCCAGAACGATCAGCATCACGATGTGGCGACCCCGGGCGCCGATGGCGCGCAGGACGGCGATCTCGCGTCGACGTTCGTTCAGGGTCGACAGGATCGTGGTCAGCATGCCGAGCAGCCCGGCGAGCAGGACGAAGCCCGAGATCACGAACAGCACCTGTTCGACCGGCGAGATGGTCCGCCAGAAGTCCGACAGCGTGGCCCCCGGCAGGATCGCCGACATCGGTTCGGCCTGGAACTCGTTGATCTCGCGCTGCAGCGTGAATGTCTGCGCCCGGTTCTCGAGCCCGATCATGAACGCGGTGATCGACGTCGGCGTCAGGTCGAACTGCAGCGCCTGCTCGGCATCGAGTTGCACACCCGATCGGGCACCGTCCTGGAAGTCGACGTGGATCGCCTCGATCCCGGCGAGGCTCACGTGCACGGTGCGGTCGACGGGCGTGCCGGTCCGGTCGAAGATGCCGACCACCGTGAAGGGCTTGTCGTCGTGGTCGGCGAAGTCGGCCGAGGTCAAGCCGTGGGAGATGATGATCTCGTCGCCGATCTCGTAGCCGAGATCATCCGCCACATCAGCGCCCAGCACCGTGTCGTAGACGCCGTCGAACCGGGTGCCCTCGTCGAGCGTCAAGTTCTTCTTGTTGCCGAAGCTGTAGAAGTCGAAGTAGTCCGACGACGTGCCCATCACCCGGAATCCGCGATGCGAATCGCCGAGTGAGATCGGGACCGTCCAGGCGACCTCGTCGCGCTCGGCGAACGACTGGTATGTCTCCCAGCTCACGTTGTTCGTCGCGTTGCCGATCCGGAAGACACTGTAGAGCAGCAGGTTCGTGGGCGAGCTTCGGGCCCCGACGATGAGGTCGGTCTGCGACACCGTGTTGAAGAAGCTGGCCCGCGACTCCTTACGGATCTTGTCGACGCCGAGCAGCAGCGTCGCACTGATCGCGATGGCGATCACGGTCAACACGATGCTGGTGCGGCGGAAGCGCGCGCTCTTGAGCGCGATCATCAGCATGGTCACGAGGCGCTCCCGACTCCGTCGATCACCGGGTCGAGCTCGATCGCCCGCTCGAATCTTCCGGCCAGCTCGGGATCGTGGCTCACGAAGATCAGGGTGCAGCCGCGCGCCTCGGACTCGCGAAACAGCAGGTTCATGAAGCGGTCGCGATTGTCGGCGTCGAGCGCCGACGTCGGTTCGTCGGCGATCAGGATCTCAGGCCCGCCGATGAGCGCGCGAGCCACGGCGACCCGTTGCTGCTGACCGACGCTCAACTTGTTGACCGACGCACCGAGGAGTTCGGAGCCGATGTTCAGGTCGGAGAGCAGGCGACGAGCGGTGTCGTCGACCTTCGACGTCTCGGTCGCTCGCTGCTTCTTGCGACCCGAGAACGCACAGGCCAGCGTCACGTTCTCGAGCGTCGAGAGATACGGCAGGAGGTTGAACTGCTGGAAGACCACGCCGACGTGATCGGCACGGAACCGGTCACGGTGACCCGGAGCGAGCCGCGCCAGGTCGGTGCCGAGGAGACGGACTGTCCCGCTCGACGGCACGTGGATACCGCACAGCAGGTTCAACAGGGTGGTCTTGCCACTCCCGCTGGAGCCACGCACGAACAGGTGCTCGCCGGCGCCGAGGTGTAGCTCGTCGATCGACACGATGTCGGACGACTGCCCGGGCCATCGGAAGCGGACGGCGTCGAGGCCGACGACTTCACCAGCGTGATCGGTCACCTCTGCAGTGTGACAGCTGCGCTCGCCGGAGTGAGCTCAGCTGCCGACTGCTGAGTGTCCGAGAGCCACTCGACGTCGACGTCGTCGAAGTTCGGGAACTCGGCGAACAGACCGCTCGCGTCGACCTGGCTGATCTCATCGGGGTTCTCGCAGGAGTACATCCACGACACGGTGATCTCGGAGTGGCTGCCGTCTCGCTCGATCTCGGTCTCGGCGGGCTCCACCAGCGAGCACCCGGCGGCGTCGTCGATGGTGAGGACGCCGTCCGCTGTGAGGGCGGAGATGCGGTCGGCCTCGATGGCGATGTCCTCGTCGGTCGCCGGCTCGTACTCGAACCCGATCACGTTGAATGTGGGACTGACCAGATCGATCGCCACGTCGGCGTCGATCCACGCGATGGTCATCTCAGCAGCGCCGTGCTCGTGCGCTCCGAGCCCGCTCGACCCCACGTCGTCATGGTCGTGATCGTCGTCGCCGTGATCGTCATGATCCTCGTCCCCGTGATCATCGTGATCGTCATGATCCTCGTCGCCGTGATCATCGTGCTCTTCGTCGCCGTGATCATCGCCGTGATCTTCTTCGTCGCCGTGGTCGTCGCCGTGGTCGTCGCCATGGTCTTCTTCGTCGCCGTGGTCGTCGCCGTGGTCTTCTTCGTCGCCGTGGTCTTCTTCGTCGTCGTGGTCGCCCTCGTGATCCTCGTCGTCCGAGTGATCTTCCTCGTCATCGACCGTGTCAGCGGCGACTTCTTCAGCGGGTTCGTCGGCAACCTCTCCGGCGGTCTCGTCCGCCGACTCCTCGGGCTCTGGCGCAGCAGCGGCGGCGGCGTCTGACTCCGCGGCGTCGGTGACGGCCGAGTCGCCGTCCGATCCGCAGGCAGACAGAGCGAGCGTGGCGGCGAGAGCCGAGGACAGGAGGACGGACGTGCGTTCACGGGACTTCATGTTGAGAATGATAATCACTCGCCCCGACGATCGTCCGTCGGTCCTCTCGATTTCTCGGAGGAAACGGGCGACGGGCTACGCGACTGCGAGGCGGACGAGGAGCGCACGGGTGCGGGACCGGTCGTCGGGAGTGAGGCCGAACTCCGAAGCGGCGTAGTCGGTCACCCCGGCGACGGCCAGACCGGCGACCAGTTCCTCGACCTCGGACTCCGACCCGATCATCGCCAGTTCCCCGGTTTCCGACACGCCCTCGCGTTCGAACATCGCCTGATACGACGGAAGCGAGGCGTACATCGTGGTGTTCGCCGTGAGGCGCTCGCGCGCTGGTCCGGGGTCGTCGGTGACGCAGATCGGCAGCGTGGCGATCACCCGAGGCGCCGGGCGACCGGCGTCGGCTGCGGCCTGCGAGATCGTCGGCACGATGTGATCACGGATCGTCCTCGGGCCGACCCAGGCGAGGTTCGTTCCGGCGACGAACCGACCAGCGACCCTCAACGCCTGAGGTCCGAGCGCCGCGACGGTCACCTCGGGCGGCGCCGAGACCGGATAGATCACGTCGGCGGTCGCCGAGATCGACTCGCCACGCACGTCGACGTGACCCGATTCGAGCATCGGCATCAGCGCCTCGAGGTACTCGCGCAGGTGCCGGATCGGCTTGTCGTCATGGATCCCGAGGTCGGCCATCATCACCTGGTGCGACATGCCGATCCCGAGCGACAGCCGGCCACGGATCGCCGACTGCGTCGTGAGCGCCTGGCCGGCCAGCGTCACCGGATGGCGCGGGTAGGTCGGGATGATCGCCGTGCCGAGTTCCATCCGCTCGACCAACTGCCCGATCACGGTGATGGCGGTGAGAGCGTCGAAACCACCGACCGGGTGCTCGGCGAGCCAGTAACTCGAGAAGCCGTCGGCCTCGGCTTCGAGCGCATGTCGTGTGAACCCGGCGATGTCGGCTCGCCCGAGTTGCGTGGTCGCATTGATCCCGATCCTCATGGACCGAACGTAGCCACCCGGGAGGAGGACGACGCCAGCCCGAGACGGCGACGGCCGAATCGATCGGCGCCTGGGACTCTGCGAGTCAGGAGAGTGCGGCGGCGGCGTGCGCGACGGCGTCACCGAAACGTCGACCCGGCTGTTTCGACAGCCGCTCGACCGGTCCACTCACCGACACCGCACCGACGAGCGCGCCGTGCTCGTCGACCACCGGAGCGCTGACCGATGCGACTCCGGCCTCGCGCTCACCGACGCTCTCGATCCAGCCGTTCGTCAGAGCCTCACCGGAGAGCACTCGCCCAGCCGAGCCGACGTCGAGCGAGAACACCGATCCTTCGGGCACGATCCAGCGCAGGCCGTGGGGGCTCTCCAACGACACGACGCAACGTCGTTGGCGACCTGCGGGGACGAACAGTTGAACGCTCTCGCCCGTTTCGTCACGCAGCGCAGCGAGGATCGGGCGGGCGACGTCGACCAGGGTGAAACGTTCCTGCGCCGCTTGGCCGAGTTGTACGAGTTCGTGGCCGAGTTCGAAACGCCCGTCGGCATCGCGACGCAGCACCCCGTGCGTCTCGAGCGCTGCGGCCAACCGGTGGGCGGTCGCTCGCGGCAGGCCGGTCGTCTGTTGCAACTGCGTGAGCGCCAGGGGCTCGACGGCGACCGCCCGGAGCACCACCATCGCCTTGTCGAGCACCCCGACGCCCGTTACAGTGTCCATATCGAGAGAACTGTATCCCACGATGTGAGATCGAATCAACGGGACAGTCAACGAACGCGACGAGAGGGATCCATGGGAAAGACATTGCCGGAGAAGGTCTGGGAGCAGCATCTCGTCCAATCGGGCGAGGGTGAACCGGACCTCATCTACATCGACCTGCATCTCGTCCACGAGGTCACCAGCCCCCAGGCGTTCGACGGCCTCCGCCTCACCGGCCGGTCGGTCCGCCGCCCGGAACTGACCATCGCCACCGAAGACCACAACGTCCCGACCGAGAACATCGATCAGCCCATCGCTGACGAGATCTCGCGCAAGCAGGTCGACACGCTGCGAGCGAACACCGCCGAATTCGGGATCACCAACTTCCCGATGGGCGACCCCGACCAGGGCATCGTCCACGTCATCGGACCCGAGCAGGGTCGCACGATGCCCGGCATGACGATCGTCTGCGGCGATTCCCACACCGCCACGCACGGCGCGTTCGGGTCGCTCGCCTTCGGCATCGGAACGAGCGAGGTCGAGCACGTCCTCGCCACCCAGACCCTCCCCCAGGAGCGCCCGAAGTGGATGTCGGTCACGGTCGATGGCGACCTCCAGCCCGGCGTCACCGCCAAGGACGTCATCCTCGCGATCCTCGGCGAGGTCGGCACTGGCGGCGGCCTCGGCCACGTCATCGAGTACCGCGGGTCGGCGATCCGGGCGCTGTCGATGGAAGGCCGGATGACGGTCTGCAACATGTCGATCGAAGCAGGAGCGAAAGCCGGGCTCATCGCCCCCGACCAGATCACGTTCGACTACCTCGAAGGACGCGACCAGGTTCCGAAGGACGCCGAGTGGGATGCGGCGGTCGCCGACTGGAAGCAACTCTTCTCCGACGACGACGCCACGTGGGATCGCGAAGTCGTCCTCGACGCCGCCGCCATCACGCCGCACGTTTCGTGGGGCACGAACCCCGGCCAGGTCGCGTCGATCGACACGCCGATCCCCGACCCGATGAGCTTCGACAACCCGACCACACAGGAGACGGTGCAGCGGGCGCTCGACTACATGGGTCTCGAAGCCGGGACGTCGATGCGTGACGTCTCGGTCGACACGGTTTTCATCGGCTCGTGCACGAACAGCCGCATCGAAGACCTCCGAGCCGCTGCCGCGGTGATGGAAGGTCGCACCGTCACGGTGCCGCGGGTGATGATCGTCCCCGGCAGCCACCGGGTGAAGGACCAGGCAGTCGCCGAAGGACTCGACGAGGTGTTCACCGCGGCCGGCGCCGACTGGCGTGAGCCCGGCTGCTCGATGTGCCTGGCGATGAACCCCGACAAGCTGGCGCCACGTGAGCGAGCGGCCAGCACGTCGAACCGCAACTTCGAGGGCCGCCAGGGTCCGGGCGGACGCACCCACCTCGTGTCGCCGGCGGTGGCCGCCGCGACTGCGGTCAAGGGCACGTTCTGCACCCCGTCCGACCTTCCGCCCACCGGTACGAGCAGCGAGGAGGCGGTTGCGTCATGAAGGCCGTTCAGATCATCAACGGAACGGGTGTGCCGCTCAAGCGCAGCGACGTCGACACCGACCAGATCATCCCCGCCGTCTGGCTCAAGCAGGTCGAACGGACCGGCTTCGAGAAGGGGCTGTTCTCGGCGTGGCGTGACGAGCAGGACTTCGTCCTCAACGACGAGCGCTACACCGGAGCGAACATCCTCGTGGCCGGCCCGGCCTTCGGCGTCGGTTCGTCACGCGAGCACGCCGTCTGGGCGATCCAGCAGTACGGGTTCGACGCCGTGATCGCGCCGAGCTTCTCCGACATCTTCAAGAACAACTGCACGAAGAACGGCCTCGTCCCGGTCGTGCTCGCCGAGGCGACCGTCGAGGCGATCTGGGCGGCGATCGAGGCCGACGCGGCCACGGCGATCGTCATCGACGTCGAACGGCTCACCGTCGAGGTCCCGGCGGCCGGGCTCGAGCAGTCGTTCCCGATGACCTCCGACGTGCAGCACCGTTTCCTCAACGGACTCGACGACATCGGCATCACGCTCGGCAAAGTCGACGCCATCGACGCCTTCGAGCAGTCCCGCCCCTCCTACCTCTGAGGTAACGCCAGGTGCCAGACCCGTAACGTTTGGGGTCTGACCCGGGCCGTTACTCATCTGAGCGTGATCCCACACTCCTCCAGGGCGAAGTCCCGCACGATGACGCCTGCATCGTAGGTCGTGCCGTCCGCGCCATGGACGAGAGCGAGAAAGCCGTCCGAGAAGACGCGGCCGGTCTGACCGGGTTCGAAGTCCCGCAGCAGGACGATCAGACCATCGACGAAGCGTGTGGCCTCGTCGGCCAACACCTGAGCTGCCGCCGACACCTCGCCGGACGTCGCATCGACGACCGCCTGGTGGGCAGCCTTGACGTCATCGAATCCGGGTTCGAGACGATCGGCGGCCTCGTTGGCGCGCTCCACCTCGAGTTCGTCGATCACGCCATCGTCGTCGTAGACGTCGAGATCGGCGCGGAGCGTCTCGTCGAGGTCGTCCGATGCCTGGTTGAAGCCGTCGAACGACGCACACACGTCGACATCTTCGGCACCGGCCGTCTCCTCGACGCCGGCGCGGGAATCCGAACCGGAATCGACGTCGGAGCCGTCACTCGATGACGAGCACCCCACCATCAACGCTGCGACCGCAGCGATTCCAGCGACCCGACTCGACAACGTTCTCATCGCCCGAGGTTGCCACGCCGGCGATGCCCGCAACACGTCATCCCCACCTGTCGGTAACGCCAGAGGTCTGACCCCCGGCGTTACGGTGGAGACATGCCCCTCACCGGAGAGTACGTCCCGAGCACATGGAAGTGGGTCGCCGACCAGGTCGAGACCTACGAACGCACCGGAGGCGCCGAAGCCAACACGCTCATGGAGACCGGCATCCCGATCATCATCGTGACCAGCCTCGGAGCGAGCTCGGGCAAGATCCGCAAGTTCGCGCTCATGCAGGTCGAACACGAGGGCGAGTACGCACTCATCGCATCCAAGGGCGGCGACCCCGAGCATCCCGCCTGGTTCCACAACCTCGTCGAGCATCCGATGGTCGAGATCCAGGACGGCCCGGAGCCGCGCGACTACACGACCGAGATCGTCACCGGCGACGAACGCCAGGCCTGGTGGGATCGTGGTGTGGCGATCTACGCGCCCTACGCCGAGTACCAGGAGAAGACCGATCGCGAGATCCCGGTGTTCGTCGCTCGCCGCATCGACTGACGCGACCCACTCGGGTGAGTCCGCGGACTGAGCAGGCACGGGCTTCGCCGATGTGTGTCAGTTGCGGAGTTGCTCGTTGCCGGGATCGAACACCGGCCCGTCGAGCACTTCGGCGCAACGTTCGTCGCCGAGCACGAGCACCGAAAGCGCGGTGCCCGGCATCGAGACCGACGCACTCACATAGGCGAACGCCAAGCTCTGGTCGACCGTGAAGCCGTAGCCGCCCGAGGTGGTGAGACCGACTGCGACACCGTCGTGGGACACGACTTCTCCGCCGAGGCAGTCACCGGGGCCATCAGCAACGTCGTCGGCGTCCGGGTCGAAGCTCGGTACGTCGACTCGCAGGTAGACCAGCTTCCACGCATCGGGGCCGTCGTCCTGCACGAGTTGATCGAGGCCGATGAAGTCACCCATGTCGGGCCGAACCCATCGTTCGACACCGGCCTGATACGGCCCGACGTCGTGGGTCAGTTCGAAACGCGTGAGATACGCCTTCTCCATCCGCAGCGAATTGAGTGCGTAGCTGCCGAAGTCGGTGAGGCCCAGCGTGCCGTCGGCGTGTGCGAGGTCGGCGGCGAACAGGCCGTCGTACACCTCGAGCATCCGGTCCATCGGCACGTGCAGTTCCCAGCCGAGCGCTCCGGTGAACCCGACGCGCAGCGCGCGAAGTGCAACGCCGCACACGGTGATCTGCTGCGTGGTGAGGAACCCGAACGCATCGTTCGACACGTCGTCACCGGTACATCGACCGAGTAGATCACGAGCGTTCGGACCGGCGAGAACCAGCGTGGCGACCTCGCGCGTCACATCGGTGACGCTCACATCGAAGTCACCGCTGCCAACGGGCCGAGCAAGGTGCTGGCGGAACCAGTCGAGGTCCCGGACGTGACCCATCGGGCCCGACACCACGTAGTAGCGGTCGGGCGCGACACAGCTGATCGTCACCTCGGTCTCGATACGTGCCTGCTCGGTCAGCACGTAGTTGAGCGCGATCTTGCCGATCGTCTTCGGAACGATGCCGGTGGTCAATCGGCTGAGGTAGGCGCGAGCGTCGGGGCCGGTGACCTCGAACTTCGTGAACGCAGACAGGTCCATGACGCCGACGCACTCTCGGACTGCAGCGCACTCGACGCGCACGGCGGAGTACCACGCCGGACGCCGCCAGCCGTGGGCGTCGTCGAGCGGTTGCCCCTCGGGCACGAACCACTTCGGCTGTTCCCAACCGTACGCCTGGCCGTGCATCGCTCGCTTCTCGACGAGACGCTCGTAGACCGCCGAGGTCCAGACCGGGCGATGCGCCGGCTTCTCCTCACCGGGCGGGTGGACACGGAACATCCACTCGTAGTCCTCGATCGCCTTGGCGCGCACGTACTCGGTGTCGGCCCAACCGAATCGGCGCGGGTCGTAGTGGCGCAAACTCAGTTCGGTCTCGCCGTGCACGATCCATCGAGCGAGTTCTCGGCCGGCTCCCGGCCCCCACGCCAAACCGATCGACGAGCCCGTGTTCAACCAGTAGTTCCGCAGGCCGGGAGCCGGTCCGAGCAGCATGTGTGCATCGGTCGTGTGGGTGATGGCGCCGTGGATGACCCGCTTGATCCCTACCTCGCCATACGTGGGTACGCGCGCGAACGCTTCTTCGAGCCACGGTGCGATCTTGTCGTAGTCTTCGGGGAACAGCGGATTCTCCGCCTCCCACGGGACCCCGTCGTCCCAGATCGACTCGGCGCCGTACGTCTCGTAGATCCCGATCAGACCCGCCGTCTGCTCTTGGCGGATGTACCCGGCGACCTTGTTGTCTCGGGTGACCGGCATCTCCCAGCCGCTCTCCTGCTTGAGCTGCACCAACTCCGGCACCTCGTCGGTGACGAGGTAGTGGTGGAGGATGTTCGCCTGCGGCACATCGAAGCCGGTGAAGCGGCCGACCTGATGTGCGTAGCAACCGGCCGCGTCGACCACGTGCTCGCAGAGGACGGTCCCCTGCTCCGTCTCGACCTTCCACTCACCATTGCTCAGCAGGACGATGTCGGTCACGCGGTTGCGTCGGCTGATCTCCGCGCCACGAGCGCGAGCGCCCTGGGCGAACGCCATCGTCACGCCAGATGGATCGACGTGACCTTCGCCCTCGGTCCAGATCACCCCGAGGGCTCCATCGAAGTCGTAGAGCGGGTTGAGGTCGCGAGCCTCCGTCGGGCCGATCAGCTCGATCGGGTAGCCGAGATATCGACCCGAGCCGAGTTGGACTCGCAACGCTTCGACCTCGGGCTCGTTGAACGCGACGCGCAGACCGCCCGGCTGGTGGAACGAGATGCCCTGCCCGGTGTCGGCCTCGAGCCGTTCGTACAACTCGATCGCATAGTGATGGAATGCGGCGGTCGTGTAGTCAGCAACCGAACGGGTGATCTGCCCGGCGGCGTGCCAGGTCGACCCCGACGTCAATTCCGCCTTCTCGACGAGCAGCGTGTCGGTACAGCCCTCGAGCGCCAGGTGGTAAAGCAGCGACGCACCGTGGACGCCACCGCCGATGACGACGACACTGGCACGTTCACGCATCTCGGGGACCCCCGTACTCGATCGCGGCGAATCCGTCCCGCCGATGACGGCACGGTAACTCGTGCGACGAGATCGTCAGCGTCGTCAGATCGAGACGACCATCTTGCCGGTGTTGGCGCCGGCGAGCAGACCGATGAACGCCTCACCGGCATTCTCGATGCCATCGACGATCGTCTCGTCGTTGCGCAGCGAACCGTCGGCGAGCCACCCACCGACCTCGGTCACGAACTGGTCACGCATCGAGCCGAAGTCGCTCACGATGAAACCGCGCAGTGTGAGTTGTTTGCCGATGGCGAGCGTCAGGTTGTTCGGGCCGGGTGCCGGCTCGGTGTTGTTGTACACCGAGATGGCGCCACACAGCGCAACACGTCCGTGCACCTTGAGTGCGTGAAGCGCAGCCTGGAGGTGGTCGCCGCCGACGTTGTCGAAGTACACGTCGATCCCGTCGGGGGCGGCCCCGAGCAACTGCTTGGTGACCGGTCCGGACTTGTAGTTGAAGGCGGCATCGAATCCGAGCTGGTCACTCAGGAACGTCACCTTGTCGTCGGAACCGGCCGAGCCGATCACCCGTGAGGCACCCTTCAGCTTGGCGATCTGACCGACCACCGATCCAACGGCTCCGGCGGCGCCCGACACGAACACCGCATCGCCCTCACCAAATGACGCCACCTCGAGCAGACCGGCGTACGCGGTGAGGCCGGGCATACCGAGCACACCGAGGTTGGCCGACAGCGACACTCCGTCGATCGCCGACGCCGGCTGGGTCTGGTTCGCCGGGACGACGGCGACCTCGCGCCAGCCGAGACCGTGGACGACGTGGTCGCCGACAGCGAGGTCGGGCGAGTTCGACTCGATCACTTCTCCGACCGCTCCCCCGGCGAGCGCTTCGCCGATCTGGAAGGGCGGCACATACGACTTCACGTCGTTCATCCGACCGCGCATGTAGGGGTCGACCGACATGAACGTGTTCTTCACCACGACCTCGCCATCTGCAGGGGCGGGGACGTCGACCTCGACGATCTCGAAGTCGCTCGGAACGGGCGCGCCGTTCGGGCGTGCTGCGAGGTTGACCTGACGGCTGGTGCGAGTGTCGCTCATGCCGGCGACCCTACCGACGGCCGCCACCGCCGACCCGCGTAACGTTTGGGGTCAGACCCGGGGCGTTACGTTCCTGGCAATTTTGTGACCAAATCGTAACGTCCCGGGTCAGACCCGGGGCGTTACGTGAGCAGGAGGGATTCAGTCGGGCGTGACGCGGCTCGCGATCCGGTCTTCCTTCACGTCGTACATCGCGCCGTCGGCTCGATCGATGAGGCTCGCCGACGTGTCGCCCGAGCGTGCCACTGCATACCCGAAGCTGATCGCCACGTGCCGATCGGGCGCGACCGTGCGGTTCGATTCGGCGATGGCCGACTGGAGTTGGCCGATCAGCGCCGTCACGTCAGCGTCGTTCGCATGGCGCAGGAGCACGGCGAACTCGTCGCCACCCAGACGGGCCGCCACGTCACCCGGACCGGTGGCCTCGGACAGGATCGTGGCCGCCCGCTGCAGGAGATCGTCGCCGACGCCATGTCCGGCCGAGTCGTTCACCGCCTTGAGGCCGTCGACGTCACCGAACACGACGGCGGTCGCGGCGTCGTCGTCACCGTTCGCTCCATCGGTCCTCGTGGGGCCGACGTCACGCAGCAGGTATCGGTCGAGAGTCGCCTCGAACGACCGACGATTGGCCAGGCCCGTCATCTCGTCGGTGGTGGCCAGTTCGACCTGACGAAGTTCGCGCTGTACGAGGTCGGCCAAGTCGCGCAGCACCGCTCGTTCCTCGTCGTCGAACGACCGCGGTTCGACGTCGAGAACGCACACCGTCCCGAGCGGCGACCCGTCCGACGTACGGATCGTCGCCCCGGCGTAGAACCGGACGTGGGGCACCCCCACCACGATCTGCAACTCGGAGAATCGCTCGTCGGCAGCGGTGTCTTCGACGACCAGGATGTCGATGTCGTCGTCGATGACCTGCGCGCAGAACGACTCGCTGCGGGTCGTCCCGTCGAGGTCGGTGCCGGTACTCGCGCAGAACCACTGCCGATCGGCATCGATCAACGTCACGAGCGCAATCGGGACGCCCAGCGACCTGGCGGCGAGTCGGACGATGGGATCGAATCGAGAATCGACTCCTCGATCGATCAGGTCGAGGCCGTAGAGGCCACGCAGACGAGACAGCTCGGTACCCGCCCGCCGATCACCCGCCATCTTCTGACCGTCCCTGTGTCACGACCAGAATCCTAGGCACCCGGGAGCATCGCTCGACGACACCGCAGGCTCGATTCGTCGCTGGGTGGGTCGACCGGTCACCCGAGCGGAACCACCCCGACGACCCCGACCACCCCGGCGAGCCCGGCGACCCCGGCGACCCCGATCAGAATCTGCGCGCTGGCGGCGTACTCGCTCCGACGGTGCTCGCCGTTTGGCGAGTGCGGCGGCGGGCAGACTGTCCCGGCGTGTTCTTCTCCTGGGATCTCCACATCGGTTGGCTGGTGCTCGGCGGCGGCGCACTCCTCGCGATGACGGTGCTGCCGCGTCTCCTGCACCGACGACCGCTCTCGCTGCCCATCGTCTACGTCGCGGTCGGATTCGTCGTGTTCGAGTTCTCCGACGCTCTCCGTGGGCCTCGACCTCTCGGGGACGGATTCGATCTCGGCGTCATCCAGTACGTCACCGAACTGGTCGTGATCATCTCCCTCGTGGGTGCGGGCATGCGCATCGAACGCCGACCGGGGCTCGTTCGGTGGAGCAGCGCATGGCGACTCCTGGCGATCACGATGCCGATCACGATCGTGGCCACTGCACTGCTCGGCAACTGGCTCGCCGGACTCGCCGTCGCACCGGCGATCCTGCTGGGCGGAGTACTCGCTCCGACCGACCCCGTCCTCGCGGACGACGTCCAGGTCTCCCCACCCGGCGAGGTCGACGAGGAGGAGACCGACGAAGTCCGGTTCACCTTGACCGCCGAAGCAGGCCTGAACGACGGTCTCGCATTCCCCTTCATCCACCTCGCCATCGCCGTCGCGGCGGCGGGGGCGACCATGTCGTCGGCTGCTGGCCAGTGGGTCTGGTACGACGTCGGGTACCGGATCGTCGTCGGCGTGGTGGCCGGCTATGTCGTCGGTCAGCTCATCAACCGATTCGGACACCGCACCGGCGAGTTCTTCCGCAACCAGACCAGCGAGGGCCTCTTCTCGCTCGGCACCACCCTGTTCGTCTACGGCCTCACCGAGATCGTCAACGGATACGGCTTCCTCGCCGTCTTCGTGGCCGCCCTCGTCCGCGGGAGCGACGACCACGACTACCGACGTGAGGCGCACGACTTCGTCGAGCAGATCGAATCGGTCATCGTCGCCTTCGTCCTGCTCGGGTTCGGTGCACTGCTCAGCGAAGGCATCCTCGATGCGCTCTCCTGGGAGGGAGCACTGATCGCCGTCGTCCTGGTGTTCGTGATCCGCCCCGTCGCCGGCTGGGTGTCGATGGTGGGTCGGCGCCTCCCGACGAAAGAACGCTGGTCGATCGCCTTCTTCGGCATCCGCGGCATCGGCAGCCTCTACTACCTCGCCTATGGGCTCTCCAACGCCGACTTCGGCGACGCCGCTCCACGACTGTGGGCGATCGTGTCGTTCACGATCCTGCTGTCCGTGGCGATCCACGGAGTCAGTGCCTCGCCGACCTTCCGACGCCTCGAGGACGAGGCAGCCGACACCGTCGGCCACACACCCGAAGGCGACACGCCGTCCGACCAGGAGAACCTCACACCATGATTCAACGAAACCCTGCACCCGTCGAAGAACCGACGACGGCGAAGAGCCGTCTGCCTCACTACGCCGCGCTGGTGGCGATCGTCGTCATCGTGGCACTCATCATCGCCTTCGTCGGCTGACGTCGTCGTCGTCGAGTAGTCGAGCCACGAGTCGGTCGGCGATCGCAGCCATCACCGGGTTGTCGGCCGAGTGTGACCGGTAGACGATCGCGAAGTGGACGGCCCACGCCTCGGCGCGCTGCCATGTGGCATCGTCGACCTCTCCACCTTCCGCCGCCGCAGCCGTCCGAAACGTCTCGCGATCGGCTGACCCGAAGAGTGACCACCCCACCGACAAATCAGTCGCCGGGTCGCCGCCGCACACGTCGCCCCAGTCGATCACCGCCGAGATCTCGCCACCGCCGCCCCGATCGGTCGCCAGCATGTTCGCCGGGTGCAGGTCGCCGTGGATCCAGACCGGTGGACGATTCCACGGTTCGACGTGGATCAGTTCGACGAAACGGTCGAGCAGCACCTCGCCGTCGGCGATCGTCGCCGCCCGCTGGACGTCCACGTCGAGGTTGTCGGCCACGAATCGACCGCGGTATCGGTTCAGCGGCACGTCGTCGGGCGCCGGGCGATGGAGCGCGGCGAGGAATTCGCCGAGGCGCTGGGCTTCCTCCGACGGGTCGGCCAGATCGGTCTCAGCGACCGTCGATCCCGGCAGCCACGGTGCGACGCTCCACGGCCAGGGGAAGAGGTCGGACGGACTGCCCGACCGGACCGGTGCGGGCACGGCCAGCGGCAGACGTTCGGCCAGGTACCCCAACACCTGTTGCTCGTGATCGATGAGGCGGGCCGCGACCTCCCGACGCGGCACCCGCACGGTCAGGTCGTCACCGAGCCGGAACATCACGTTGTCCCAGCCATGCGCCAGCGCAGTGAGAGGGAGGTGGGCGAGATCGGGATGCTGTTCGGCGAGCAGCGAGCGCACGAGTGACGGCGTGACGTCCACCTCGGCGGCGGGCATGTTCGCGTTCGTCACCTCATGAGTGTGACAGAGCCCTCCGCCGACGCAGGCGAACACACCAGGATCGTGCGTCGTCCGCAGCGCAGAGGTCTCGTGCGTTCGGCCGGAGACCGCGTCGCCGAACGACTCAGCCGGTGACGGGGGGCAGGCCCGACGCCATCTTGACGTCGTCGCCGAAGGTGTCGAGATCGACCAGCCGATGATCGTTGGAGAAGACCTCGACCGGCTTCGTCGGGTCCATCTTCAGCATGCGCTGCAGGATCCGGACCTGCGTGACCTGGTTGTACTCCGACAGCGTGATCGCCCAGCCGTCTCGCCCGGCACGTGCCGTGCGGCCTGACCGGTGGAGATAGTCCTTGACGTCCTTGGCCGGTTCGTAGTGCACGACCGCACCGATGTCGTCGATGTCGATACCGCGAGCGGCGACATCGGTGGCGACGAGGACCTGCAACTTGCCCTCCGCGAACGAGCGCATCACGCGCTCGCGTGTCTTCTGCTGGAGGTCGCCGTGGATCGCCATCGCGTCGATGCCGAGATCCTGCAGGCGCTCGGTCGCACGGTCGCACTGTCGCTTCGTCTGGCAGAACACGATCAACTTCGGGATGCCCCGTGCGATCGCACCGATCACCTTGTCTCGGTCCATGTGGTGGATCCCGAGGAAGAGATGGCTCATGTTGCCGACGGTGTCGGTCGCCTCGTCGATCGCGACCGTCTCCGGATCGGTCTGGTACGCCCGGATGAGGTGGCCCACGTCGCCGTCGAGCGTTGCGGAGAACAGCATCGTCTGATTGCGGTTCTTGCAGTGGCGAAGGATCCACTCGACCTGCGGGGTGAACCCGTCGTCGGCCATGCGGTCGGCTTCGTCGAGCGTGACGATCTGGATGTCGTCGAGGCTGATCTCGTCGGACTTGATGAGGTCGATGAGGCGCAGCGGCGTGGCCACCACGATCTCGACGCCCTTCGCCATCTCGTCCACCTGATGGTGACGCGAGGCGCCGCCGTACACCGGCAGCACCTTCATCCCGGCGTGTTCGGCAACCGGGTGCAGCACTTCGGCGACCTGGACGGCGAGTTCACGGGTCGGCACCAGCACGAGGCCGAGCGGACGCGAGGGTGCGGCCTCGTCGGTGATCCGAGCGAGCATCGGCACCCCGAACGCGAGTGTCTTGCCCGAACCGGTCTTGGCGCGACCGCAGACGTCACGGCCCTGCATGGCGACCGGCACGGCTTCGGTCTGGATGTTGAAGGGTTGCGCGAAGCCGCAGGCGGCGAGGCCGTCGTCGATCCGGGCGGGGACTCCGAGGTCGAAGAATCCGGTCGGGGCCTCGACGGGAGGAAGCGCGTTGATGGACGTGAGGTTCGACGTGTTCACGTGGTCGCGATCGTGCGAGTCATCGGATCGCGTACGCCGACGACGGGGAGCGCCCCGCCGAGAGTTGTCATGTGTCATGTTGCAGCTCAGCGTACCGGAGCCACCCCGATCGGAGAGGTTCCCCACGTCGCCGACGATCACGACCGGCCCTCGGTCCGTCGCACGCTGCGGTACACTGTCGCTCGATGACGAACTCACTGCTGCTCCTTCTGTAGGGCGAGTGCAGTTCATCGTGCTCGCCCGCCCCCAGCCTCCCGGCCGGGGGCTCTTTCGTTTTTCGAGCCGCGTCGAACCCTGATGAGGCCGGCGGACGACCCGAACCTGCCCGCCGGACCGCCCGCTCCCCCCGCCACCTCTGTCCCCGCCTCTCATCCCTGTCTCCGCTATCTCGCCTGACTCTCTCGCTCTCGACACTGCAAGGAACGATCCCGATGCCTCCCCAACCCGTCACCCCCACGCCGATGCCGTTCGACAAGTACGAGCCGTTCGTTCCGATCGTGCTCGCCGATCGGACCTGGCCCGACGTGACCATCTCGGCTGCGCCGCAGTGGTGCTCGGTCGACCTACGTGACGGCAACCAGGCGCTCATCGACCCGATGGACCCGGCGCGCAAGTTGCGGATGTTCACCGAACTCGTCGAGATGGGCTTCAAGGAGATCGAGATCGGTTTCCCGTCGGCGAGCCAGCCCGACTTCGACTTCCTGCGCCAGCTCATCGACGACGATCTGATCCCCGACGACGTCTGGATCCAGGTCCTCGTCCAGTGCCGCTCGGAATTGATCGAACGCACCTACGAGGGCCTCGCCGGAGCGCCACGAGCGATCGTGCACTTCTACAACTCGACCAACCCTCTCCAGCGTGAGGTCGTGTTCGGCCTCGACCAGGAGGGGATCAAGAAGGTGGCCGTCGACGGAGCGATCATGTGCAAGGCCGCAGAGGCGCGCTTGCCCGCCCGCGCCGACGGCTCAGCGACCCAGATCCGCTACGAGTACAGCCCGGAGAGCTTCACCCTGACCGAGCCCGACTACGCGGTCGAGGTGTGCGAAGCCGTGATGGACGTGATCGCACCGTCGCCCGACGATCCGATCATCCTCAACCTCCCGGCCACGGTCGAGTGCTACAGCCCGAACGTCTACGGCGACGTGATCGAGTGGTTCGTTCGCACGATCCGCGACCGGTCGTCGGTGATCGTGTCGCTGCATCCGCACAACGATCGCGGCTGCGCCGTCGCCGCTGCCGAGTTCGGCGTCATGGCGGGCGCCGACCGCGTCGAGGGCACGCTGTTCGGAAACGGCGAGCGCACCGGCAACGTCGACATCGTCAACCTCGCGATGAACCTGTTCATGAACGGCGTCGACCCGAAACTCGACATCAGTGACATCGACAAGCTGCGCCGGGTGGCCGAATACTGCAACCGGTTGCCGGTCGCTCCGCGCCACCCGTACGTCGGCGACCTCGTGTACACCGCGTTCTCCGGCAGTCACCAGGACGCGATCAAGAAGGGCCTCGACGCCCTCGACTCGAAGCGCGACGAGACGACCGGTGAGTACGACAAGTTCGCGATCCCGTACCTGCCCATCGACCCGAAGCACGTGGGCCGTTCGTACGAAGCGGTGATCCGGGTGAACAGTCAGTCGGGCAAGGGCGGTGTCGCCTACGTGATGAAAGCCGAGCACGGTTTCGACCTGCCGCGCCGCCTGCAGATCGAGTTCTCCAAGACGATTCAGAACATCACCGAGGACACCGGCACCGAGATCGACCCCGGCGTCATGTGGGACCAGTTCCAAAACGAGTACCTGCCCGCCGCACCTCGCTACGTTCTGAAGTCCCACGAACTCAACACCAGCGCCGCCGACGACGAGGGGCGGACCATCATCCAAGCCCAGGTCGAAGTCGAAGGTCGAGCGACGTCGATCCGCGGTGAAGGCGACGGCCCGGTCGAAGCCTTCGTGGCGGCTCTCGTCGCCGAGTTCGGAGGCAACGTGGGTGGCGACTTCGACGTGCTCGACTATGCCGAGCACGCGATCGGCCAGGGCGCCGACACGATGGCCGTTGCCTACCTGGAGACCGTGCGCGGCGACGGTGAGATCCGCTGGGGCGTCGGCCGGAGCGCGAACATCACGACGGCGTCGCTGCGCGCGGTGCTCGCGTCGTTCGAGCGCCAGGCGAGCTGACGAGCGGTCGGTGGGTCGGGCGCCGTTCCGTCCGGCCGCCGCTCGGCGGCCGGCGGCCTGACCTCGACGAGCCGATGACGGAACCGAGCAACGGGTCGCTTCCGTCCACCTGGAGGCGCGCGGTACTCTCGCGTCCATGGCATCCGTTCTCGTGGCAGCTCGCCGGATCGTGTGGGTCGTCGGTCTCGGCGCTTTCGCCGGCGTCGGCGTCGCATGGTGGCGCGACCGGGACGACGAATCGGCCGCCGGGCCCGCCGTCTGGCCCCCGTTGGCTCCCGACACGCTCACCCCCGGTGGTTCCGCACCACGGACCAACATCTCTGCCGCCACTCCCGCCGACCTGATGCCCGTCCCGTCCACGACGGCTGGCACGTCATCGGTCGTCAACGCTCTGGTCGACTCGCCCGAGGCGCGGTCGGCGTCGGGCGACGGCGGCTGGGTCGAACCCGCAGCCGATGGGTCGTGTCCGATCGGACATCCGATCAAGGCCAATGACAACTCCGGCATCTTTCACGTCCCCGACGGCCGGTTCTACGAGCGCACCAACGCCGAACGGTGCTACTCGACCCCCGAGGCCGCCGCCGCCGACGGCTACCGTCGGGCAAAGCACTGACCCCAGCCGTCAGTCACCCGGCACCAACGACAACCGAACACTTGAAAGCGAGCACACCATGAAGGTCTCCGTCGACTTCGACCTCTGCGCATCCACCGGCGCCTGCATGCAGGTCTGCCCCGAAGTGTTCGAGGTCCGCAGCGACGGCTACCTCTACGTCCTTCAGGAGGAACCGCCAGCCGAGTTGGCCGACAAGGTCAACGAGGCAGCCGACATGTGCCCGACCGCTGCCATCACCGTCGACTGACCCGCTCTCTCCCGTGGGATTCCATTCCCAGTTGCATCGGTCATGGTCTGCTTCGGGTTCGATGCTGTGTGTCGGCCTCGACCCCGATCCCGCTCGCTACCCCGCCGGCATCGCCGGTACACCGGGTGCGACCGAGCGGTTCTGTCGAGAGATCATCGACGCGACCGCCGAGTTCGCGTGTGCGTTCAAACCCCAGATCGCCTACTTCGCGAGCCAGTCGGACGAGCAGGCTCTCGAAACGATCTGCTCGTACATCCGCAGTGAGTACCCCGACATCACGCTGATCCTTGACGCCAAGCGAGGTGACATCGGCTCGACCGCCGACCACTACGCCCGCGAAGCGTTCGACCGCTACGGCGCCCATGCCGTGACCGTCAACCCGTACATGGGGACCGACTCGATCGAGCCGTTCTTCGATCACCCCGGCGACGGCGGCGTGATCCTGCTCTGTCGAACCAGCAATCCGGGTGGCGACGACTTCCAGTCACTGGTTTCCGACGGCAAGCCGCTCTACGCGCACGTTGCCGAACGTGTCGCGGCCGAGTGGTCACAGCTCGGCGACTGCGGGCTCGTGGTCGGTGCCACCTACCCGACCGAACTCGCCGAGGTTCGCTCGATCGTCGGTGATCTCCCCCTGCTGGTGCCCGGAGTCGGCGCTCAGGGAGGCGACGCCGCAACCGTGATGGAGCACGGCGCGTCGGCCACCCGCACGGGCCTGATCGTCAACTCGTCGCGCGCCATCCTCTACGCGAGCGACGGCGACGACTTCGCCGACGCCGCCCGCACCGAAGCCGAGCGCACCGCCCTCTCACTACGGGTCTGACCCGCACAGAGACAGTGTGGAGATCCGTGTCAGACACCGATCTCCACTGTGGAGATTCGTGTCAGACACCGATCTCCACAGTTCGGGTCAGGTGGTGAGGGAAGTGACGCTGATGATGCCGGGGGCGTTGCGGAGTTCGTCGAGCGTTCCGGGCGGGACCGGCTTGGTCGGCGCGATGAGCATCACGGCGGTCGCGTCGTCGGCGCGGCTCACGTCCATGTCGGCGATGTTCACCTCGGCGCTGCCGAGCAGCGTCCCGACAGTGCCGATCACACCCGGGCGATCGTCGTTCGTGATGACGACCATGTTGTCGACGGGCGGCACGTCGAACGGGACCCCGTCGATGTTCACCACCCGCTGCTCGGCGCGAGGCCCCGACAGAGTTCCGCTGATCGAGTGGCCCCCGCCGCTGATGGTGAGCAGGTTGACGTAGTCGGCCGAGGTGGCACAGGTGACGTCGCGGACTTCGAGCCCGCGATCCTGGGCCAACTGCGGAGCGTTGACGTACGTGACGGCGTCGTCGGAGATCGACCCGAAGAAGCCCTTGAGAACGGCGAGATCGAGGATGCGTGTGTCGTAGCCGGCGATGTCGCCTTCGACGCAGACCTCGAGCACCTCGGGATTCGCACCCGTCAGCGACTGGAAGAGGCTGCCGAGGCGCTCCGCGAGCGGGAGGAACGGGCGGATGGTCTCGTTCGCCTCGGCGGCGTTCACGTTGACGGCGAACGGAACGAACTCACCGGCGAGAGCGAGTTCGACCATGGTGGCGATCGTGTCGCCGGCCTTGTCCTGCGCCTCTCGGGTGCTCGCACCCAGGTGCGGGGTCACGACGACCTGTGGGATCGAGAACAGCGCCGACTCGGTCATCGGCTCGGACGAGAACACGTCGAGTGCGGCTCCGGCGATGATCCCGTCGGTGATGCAGTCGGCGAGATCCTGCTCGTGCACGATCCCGCCCCGAGCGACGTTGACGACGCGCAGCGACGGCTTGGCCTTCACGAGGAGGTCACGGTTGATGATGCCGATCGTCTCGGGAGTCTTGGGCAGATGGACCGTGAGGAAGTCGGCCTCGGTCACGACCTGGTCGAGTTCCATCAACTCGACGCCCATCTGACGCGCCTTGTCGTCGGACACGAACGGGTCGAACGCGACGAGGCGCATCCCGAACGCACGCGCCCGATCGGCGACGAGCTTGCCGATCCGGCCGAGGCCGACGACGCCGAGCGTCTTGTCGACGAGTTCGACTCCCTCCCACTTCGAGCGCTCCCAGCGGCCTTCGACGAGCGCGGCGTGCGCCTGCGGGACGTTGCGCGCCGAAGCGAGCAGAAGCGCCATCGTGTGCTCGGCGGCCGACACGATGTTCGACTGCGGAGCGTTGACGACCATCACACCGGCCGCTGTGGCCGCAGCGACGTCGACGTTGTCGAGCCCGATTCCGGCACGGCCGACCACCATCAGCTCGTCGGCGGCGGCCAGCATCTCGGAGGTCACCTGGGTGGCGGAGCGGATGATGAGTGCTGCAGCACCGGGGATGGCAGCGACGAGTTCGTCGGGAGACAGCCCCGTCTGGACGTCGACGTCGTGACCTGCGGTACGCAGGCGATCGAGCCCGCCGTCGGCGATGGTTTCGGTGACCAGGATTCGTGCCATAGATGTCATACCTATCGCCTCTCGCAGCGCTCCGCGACGAGTTGAGCGAACCGTTCAGTGACGCATGTCGGACGACCGCCTACATTGACCATTGATGAGCGTCGGGAAGCCACCTGGAACGGGCACCGCCGCCGTCACCACCGACGCTGGTGCTGACCATGCTCGGTCCGCCCGGCTCCACGACATCGAACTGTGGTTCGTCGAGCACGGCGTCCCGCACTTCGTCGAACGCAAGACCGACGGGTCGATGCTCGACACCTGGACGCGTGCGCTGCCGCTTCTCGTCGTCGCCTACCTGCTCCTCGGATTCAATGCGCTCGACCTGTCGGACTGGACGCTTGCCGAGAACCTGCTTGCTTCCGCCGGCGTGATCCTGATGCTCATCGGGGCGTGGGCGATCTCGAACCGGCTGCGCGGCGTCGACAGCTTCGCCCGGCCGACCGACGTCGACGCTCCCGAACTCGCGCTCTTCCTCTTCGGTCCGGCGATCCCCGTGCTGCTCTTCGGCCAACTCGGCGACGCTGTCCAGACAGTGCTGACCGGCGCAGTGATCCTCACGCTGATCTACGTGTGGTCGGCGTATGGCGTCGGCCCACTGCTGCGGTGGGGGTGGCGTCGGGGCCGACGCCAGGTCGCCAGCCTCGGTTCGCTCGTCGCCCGGGCCCTCCCCCTTCTCTTGCTGTTCAACACCTTCCTCTTCATCAACGCCGAGGTGTGGGAGGTCGCCGGAACTCTGCACGGGCCCGCGTATGCCGTCGTGCTGCTCACCTTCGTCGTGCTCGGCGCCACCTTCGCGCTGAGCCGTGTTCCCTCGCTGATCCGCTCCGTCAACACGTTCGAGAGCTGGGACGACATCGACGACCACCTCGAGGCGACTCCGGCCGCACACCTGATCGGCGCCCGACCCGACGGCGGTGGCCGTCCCGACTCGACGCACCAGGTGGACTCGCTCCGATTCCGCCAGCGCCTCAACATCGGTCTCGTCGTCCTGTTCGGTCAGGCACTGCAGATCACCCTCGTCACGATCGCTCTCACGGCGTTCTTCGTCGGCTTCGGGTTCTTCGGCATCACCGAGTCGACGGTCACGAACTGGACCCGAGTCGACGACATCAACATCTTCCTGTCGGCCCCGTTCGGAGGTCGGGAACTGGTGCTGTCGGAACCGCTCGCGCGCGTCGCGTTCTTCCTCGGCGCCTTCAGCGGTATGTACTTCACCGTCGTCCTCACGACCGACGACACCTACCGCTCCGAGTTCAGCGACGACATCGGTCCCGAGATTCGTGAAGCTCTCGCAGTGCGGACCGCCTACCGTGTCGAGCGTGGAACGTACGGAACCGAGTTCGGACGAAGGCGGGGGCGATGAGCACGATCGACATCACCGGCGCTGACGACGGCAGCGAACCGATCAGTCGGAGCGGGAGCATCGACGGCATCGAGATCCGCACGCTGACGACCGCGAGCGACATGAAGGTGCTCGGCGAGGTCTTCCAGCAGGTGTGGGGTTCGGCGACACAGTTGATGACCGTCGAGATCCTCATGGCCATCACCCACTCGGGTGGCTACGTCGCCGCGGCGTACGAAAAGCGCAACGGCGAAGAACGGATGCTCGGTGCATCGGTTGCGATCCTCGCGCTGCATCACGGTGAACAGTCGCTGCACAGTCACATCACCGGCTTGTTGCCAGGCGCTCGGCGTTCGGGTCTCGGGCGGGCGATGAAACTGCATCAGCAGGCGTGGGCGCGCGATCACGGCTTCGACTGGATCCTGTGGACCTTCGACCCGCTGGTCCGGCGCAACGCCTGGTTCAACATCGCGGTGCTCGGCGCCGAGGTCCACGAGTACCTCCCGTCGTTCTACGGGACGATGAACGACGCGATCAACGCGGGCGACGAGTCCGATCGTCTGCTCATGGCGTGGCCCACGACGACCGATCCCGATGCACCCTTGCGCGACGGCTCGTCGGCTGGCGACGGTCGGATCCTCATCCCGACCCCCGACGACATCGTGGCGTTGCGCCGGACCGACCTGTCAGAGGTCGAACGCTGGCGTGTCCAGACCCGCCAAGCTTTGGCGGGCGCGCTCGGGCGCGGCGATCGAGTGGTCGGCTTCACAGCCGCCGGCGACTACGTCGTCGAGCCGGCCTCATGATCTCTGCGCTTCCCGGCGCCCGCATCGTCGGCATCGAACTGCGGCGCATCGCGATGCCCCTGGTCACCCCGTTTCGCACCAGCTTCGGTGTCGAGGCCGATCGCGACATCCTGATCGTGCGAGTCACGGTCGACGCCGAAGGAACGCCGGTCGACGGATGGGGCGAGTGCGTGGCACTCGGCGACCCGACCTACTCACCCGAGTACGTGTCCGGGGCACAGCACGTGATGGTCGACCACCTCCTCCCCCGCTTCGTCGCCCGCCTGCACGACGGACCCGTCGACGCTGCCGATGTCGGCCATGTCCTCGCGCCGGTTCACGGGCACCCGATGGCGAAGGGTGCCATCGAGATGGCGGTGCTCGACGCCCAACTGCGAGTGGCCGGCCGGTCGTACGCGACGCACCTCGGAGCGACGGCGACGACGATCCCGAGCGGCGTCAGCGTCGGCATCCACGACGATGTGGGCAGCCTGCTCGACACCGTGCGCGGGTACGTCGACGACGGCTACGTCCGGATCAAGCTGAAGATCGAACCCGGCTCCGACATCGACCACGTCGCCGCGGTGCGCGATCTCATCGGGCCCGAGATGCCGTTGCAGGTCGATGCGAACACGGCCTATCAGCGCACCGACGGCCAGCACCTCGGGCGCCTCGACGAGTTCGAGATGTTGCTGATCGAACAGCCTCTGCCCGAAGCCGACATCATCGGCCATGCCCGTCTCGCCGACGAGGTCGAGACGCTGATCTGCCTCGACGAATCACTCGTCTCTGCTGCGGGGACCGCCGATGCGATCGAGTTGGGCGCGTGCGAGATCGCGAACATCAAGCCGGGGCGCGTCGGCGGGTATCTCGAGGCCGTCCGGATCCACGACCTCTGCGTCGCACGGGACGTGCCCGTGTGGTGTGGCGGCATGGTCGAGACCGGCATCGGTCGAGCGGCGAACGCAGGCCTCGCCGCATTGCCGGGCTTCACGCTGCCGGGCGACATCAGCGCGTCGAACCGCTTCTATGCGCGTGACATCGTGACCGACCCGATCACCATCACCGACGGCCAGGTGACGGTTCCGACCACACCCGGCCTCGGCTTCGACATCGACCACGACCACCTCGCCTCCGTCACCACCTCGACCCACCCCATCTCACTACGGGTCTGAGCTGCCGTGAGAGGACGTCAGCCGCAGCCGTCGAAGTCGGAGGCGGTGCCGGAGTAACCCGCAGCGCGGGCGTTGTCCCTGATGGTGACGAACTCGGGATATCGATCGAAGAAGGCCAGCTTCTCGTCGAGCGCATCGTCGACCTCGACGTCGAACACATACGCCGAGAACGTCTCGGCGAAATCCTCCTCGGGGCTCGTCGCCGCATACGCCCCGGTGTAACCAGCATCGGCGTCGCAGCGTTCAGCCGCCTCCTCGTCGCTGCTGACCGAACCGTCAGCAGGCAACGTGGCGCGCAGCCCAGGTGACCAGAAGTCCTGCATCCACGCCCACAGGTACGAGTCGTCGGTGAAGCACCCGGCACCGTTGTAGTAGGTGTCGCAGTCGTCGGGTCCCTGGCCGACGACCAGTTGCTCGCCGGGCGCCTGGCCGAACACGTGGGTGAGTTCGTGCATCATCGTGAGCCGGAGTTCGTCCGGGTCGCGCACCGCCGCGACGACGTCGACCGCCACGATGAAGAACGTTCCGGCCTCGTCGAGTTGCGTGACGAAGGCCAGCGTGTTGCAGTCACCGCACGGCTCGAAACCGGCGATGATGCTGATCTCCGAGAGCAACTCGACCGGCGTGATCTCGGCGAGCAGATCCCACGCCGCCAACAATCGCGGGTCGTCGTCGACCACCACGTCGGACACGTCCTCGCCGTCGTCTGGCGTGTCGACGTAGCACGGGTCCTGCAACTCGCCCTGCACCACGAAGTGCATCGCCGAGACCACGCCTTCGTCCTCGACGTCGACCGGATCGCAGAAACCGGCCTCGGTCAATTCGGCGAGGATTTGCTCCACGTCGTCGGCGTCGGGCGGGGAGCCAGCGCTCTCGGCCGGGCCGTCATCGTCCGAGCCCGCCTCGCCGTCGGCGTCGATCGAGCTCTGCCGACCCGAGCCGTCGACGACCGCATCGGGCTCCTCGACAGCCTGTTCGCCAGACGCCGGCCCCTCCGAATCCGACTCCGCCACCTGCACCGCGCTCGGCGTCGAACTGCATGCAGCTATCACGAGCGAGGCGGCGAGCAGCCGGCCACGCCACATTGTTCGCCTCCGCCTCCATCCCGCACGCACCCTGTCGACGGTAGCTCGCACGTGCTCCGGACCGCCATGCGCTTCGTCCCCGGCCGGTGGGATCGACGCCGGTACAGTTCGCCTCACTATGTCCTACCCGTTCCTGTCCGACGAGTGGATCGCTGCCGCTCGTGCCATCCGTGAGAAGTACGCCGACCGGGTACCCGATGTCGAGGCCGACCTGCGGGTCAACCTCGTCCTCACCGACGTTCCCTTCGACGAGGACACACTGCGTGCCCACCTGGACACGACGACCGGCGGGGTCGTGCTCGAGGTCGGGCACCTCGACGAACCCGACGCGACCGTGACGACCGACTACGGCACAGCGCAGTCGCTCTTCGTCATGCAAGATCTCGAGCCTGCCGACGTGATGGCGGCGTTCATGAACGGCCAGATCAAGATCCAGGGCGACATGATGAAGTTGATGGCGATGCAGGTGCTCGTGCCCGCCGACGATCTTTCGGAGCAGGTCGCTCAGGAGATGAAGGACATCACCGAGAGCTGACCGGTTCGCCGAGCCGCACCTCCGGCTGGCCGCTCACTCGGGATCGTGGTCGCCGATCCGGCGGCGATGATCGGGATCGTCCCGCGCGACCTGGGCAAGCGCCGACGCCAGGTCGTCGACCGTCCACTTCGCCTGCTGCTCGACCGTCTCGCCCATCGACCACGGATCGAGGCGCTTGACCGTGCCGCCTTGCGCGTAGAACGTCTCGCCGTTGAACTCGCACAGATCGCTGGCCAGGTAGGCGACGAGCGGCGAGATGTTCGCCGGATCCCACTCGTCGAACCCGTTCGGCTTGGGTGCCATGATCTCGTCGAGGCCGGGAGTGGCCAACGTGAGGCGCGTGCGCGCACCGGGCGCCACGCAGTTGCTGATCACTCCGTACCGACCGAGTTCCTTCGCGGCGATCTGGTTGAACGTTGCGATGCCCGCCTTCGCGGCGCCGTAATTGCTCTGTCCGGGGTTGGAGAAGAGCCCGGAAGTGCTCGACGTGTGGACCAGGTTACGCCGCTTGTTCCGCTCGGCCTTGTGCTCGTTGCGCCAGTAGATCGCAGCGTGGTGAGTCGGCGCGAAGTGGCCTTTCAGGTGCACCGTGAGGACGTCGTCCCACTCCGCCTCGGTCATGTTCACGATCGTCCGATCGCGCAGGATGCCGGCATTGTTGACGAGGATGTCGAGGTCGCCGTACGCGTCGATCGCTGTCTGTACCAACTGCTCGGAACCGGCCCAATCGGCGACGTCGTCGTGGTTGGCGATGGCCTCGCCACCGGCGGCCCGGATCTCGGCGACCACCTCGTCGGCTGGAGCTTCGGCGGAGTCGCTGCCGTCGTTGTTGCCACCGTGGTCGTTGACGACGACACGCGCGCCGAGCTCGGCGAAGAGCAGCGCGTGCTCACGGCCGATGCCGCGACCGGCTCCGGTGATGACCGCGACTCGTCCATCCAGCGACGTCATGGTCGCACCGTAGTGAGCCTGCCTCGTCCCAGTTCAATCACGATCGCGCCGCCGAGATCGGATTCAGAGGAAGATGACGTCGACGACCTGGCCGCGCCGGAACTCGGTGCCGGGCTCAACGTCGTCACCGTCGACGGTGATCTCGACGAAGGTTCCGTCGGTGGTCCCGAGCAGCGTGCCGATCACGAAGCCCTCGTCGGTCAGCAGGTTCTCGGCAGCGTCGAACGACAGGCCGTCGAGTGCGGGGAGAGCGATCAGATCGGGGCCCAGCGACACCTGCACCGAGACGGTTCCGTCGCGCTCGACCGACGAACCGGCCGGCGGTTCCTGCGACACGATCTGGCCGGCTTCGACGTCTTCGCTGAACACCGGATCGCCCTCGACCAGTACGACACGCAGGTCGCTCAACGCCGCAGTGGCCGCGTCGACCGTCTGACCCGCCACGTCGGGGACGGAGCGAGGTTCGGGGCCCTCCGAGACGATCAGTTCGATGGTCTCGCCGGGCAGGATCTGTGCGCCGGCTTGCAGTTCGCCCGACGCGTCACCGACGACGTTCCACGACACGACGACCCCCGGAGCCAACGTCTCGGAGAAGACCCGCTCGGGGGCTTCGATGGTCAGGAGGCCGAGTTCGTCCAACTGCGTGACGGCTTGGTCGACGGGCAGTTCGGTCAATTCCGGCAGCATGCGGAACTCGGGACCGTCACTGACCACGAGGGTGAACGGGTCGCCCTCTTCGACCTCGACGCCGGGGCCCGGGTCGGTGCGGATCACGGTGCCCGGTTCGGGGAAGACGTCGCTGCGCTCGCCACTGCTTGCCAGGTCCCAGTCGTTCCCGGCGATCTGGCTCACCGCCTCGGTCTCGGAGACCCCGGCGAGATCGGGGACGTCGAACGACTTCGGCTGCGACAGGAGGTAGCCGGCGTATGCGAGGGCGCCGAGCCCGGCGAGCAAGAGAAGGATCAGGCCGACCGTGCCGGCTCGACCCTTCTTCTTCGACGCCGCTTCGTCGTCGTAGACCGCCGGCGCCGAATCATCGATGGGCACCGGTGTGGAGACGACCGGCGGAATCGCAGTGGTGGAGATGGCCGCCGACTCGGCCGATGCGACCGCCGATCGCGGCATCTGCTCGGTCACCGTCGGCTGGGTTGGCGGCGCTGTTGCAGCAATCGACGCAGACGCGGTCGCGGGCTCGGTCGCGGGGCCGGGCTCCGGCTCGATCGCGGGCTCGGTCGCGGGGCCGGGCTCCGGCTCGATCGCGGGCTCGGGCTCGGGCTCGGGCTCGGGGCCGGGCTCCGGCTCGGGCTCGGGCTCGGGCTCGGTCTCGGGCTCGGGCTCCGGCTCGGGCTCGGGGCCGGGCTCCGGCTCGATCTCGGGCTCGGGCTCGGGGCCGGGCTCCGGCTCGATCTCGGGGCCGGGCTCGGTCACGGGCTCTTCGACCCCGATCGGGTCCGTGTCAACCCAGTCGGTGTCGGGATCGGTGACGGCCTCGACGAACGTCAGGTCGTCATCGGTGGCCTCGTCGGCACCGTCCGGAAGATCGAGTTCGACCACACCGCCAGCAGCTCCGTCATCGCCATCGCCGCGGTCGGCGTCCGCCACGCCGACACCGGTGAGCCCGGGCGCCGCGGCGTCAGCTCCGACGGTTCCTGCGGTGATCGCAGCACCCAGCGCAGTTCCGGCACCCGCCGCTGCGACGGCTCCAGCGGCACCGAAGCCGGCGCTGTCTTCGGTCGCGCTGGCGATGCCGGTTCCATCTGGACCATCGGGGTCCGACACGGTGCCGACGTTCCGCTCGACAACAACATCCGATTCGACGGAATCGGCGATCGTAGTGTCGTCGAGATCGACTGCGACGTCGATCGGAGCGGCGTCGACCACCGCATCGGCATCGTCGATGGCATCGAGGTCGGCCACCGGAGCCGGGCGCTCGATTCCACCGGTCGGATCCATCGGCCGACGCATCGCCGCGGTGTCGAAGAGCCCCGTCGCGACGATCGGTATCGGCGTCGGCTTCGGCAGCTTCGGTGCGATCTGGACGAGCGCCCGACCGAGTTCGGCAGCGGTGAAGCGGTCCCCCGCTTCCGGGCGGCCGGCGCGTTCGAGCACTGCTGCGAGCGCGCCGAGGTCGGCCGACACGGGCATCAGCTTGTCGACACGGCCGGCCAACGTGGCCACTGTCGAGTCGGCCGAGAACGGCACCGATCCGGTCACGGCCTCGATCAGTACGAGCGCGAGGGCGTAGACGTCAGACGACGCGTCGATCGGCAGCCCGAGTGCCTGCTCGGGAGATGCGTACCGAGCCACGTCGGTCGGGACGGTCGCGATGTCGGTCCAGGCGTTTTCCGCCAGCAGGCGGGCCATGCCGAAGTCGACGACTCGGAGTCGCCGATCGACACCGAACACCATCTTCGACGGGGTGATCTCGGTGTGGAACAGACCCTTCTGATGCGCGGCATCGAGCGCCCGACATGCTTCGAGCCCGACGACGAGCGCCTGGCCGGGTTCGAGCAACCGACCTCGGTCGAGGAGATCACGCATGCTCCCGCCGCCCAGCGCGTCGACGACCCAGAACACCGTCGACTCGCCCTCGAATTCGATCTCGCCCCAGTCACGGACCGACGCGATGTTCGGGTGTGTCAGAGCATTCGAGATCTCCGCGAGGCGGCGGAACTTGCGTCGCGTCTCTTCGTCTCGGGCGAGTTCGGGGTGAACGATCTTGAGATTGACCTGGCTCTCGTTGGAGACGTCGATGGCGTCGGCGAGGATCGTGCTGGCGCCCGTCGACACGACGTGCTCGACCCGATATCGGCCCGCCAGAATGCTGCCTTCGAGGCGCGCGCCGCCGTCGTCGGCGCTCTCGTCTGGCCCGTGGTCGCTCACTGGGCGAGACGCTATCGGGTGCCCGATCCGCGGCGAGGCCAGGCAGACTGAAGAGGTGAGCGACGGCGACCACGACCTTCTCGAGTCGGGCGACGATCCGGTCGACGCGACCGAGATCGCTGTGCCCCAGACGGTCTCCGAGACCGACTCCAGCGACGATTCCCACACGGAGGGCGCGGCCGACGGCGTCGCTGCACCGCCCTCCTCGAAGCGCAAGCTCGACTGGACGCTGATCATCCCCTGCTTCGTCATCGCCTGCGGCATCGTCTTGATCGCATGGGGAGCCACTGCGGCGATCACGGGTCAGGACGGGATCGAGCGGCCCGATGCGATCGAGACGCTCAGCCCGGTCGAGAACGCTCAGCAGGTCGTCCAGCGCGAGCAGATCGTGGTCGACCTCCAGTTCGGGTACAACGCCGTCCTCGTCGTCGATGGAATCGAACTCCCGACGACCGCGATCGGGCAGTTCAGCGGTGATCTGAGCCCTGACAACGCAGGCACTCAGATCGAGACCCCGCCCACCGCCGTGTTCGACCCCGGCAACTCACGCATCGAGTTCCGGCCGACCGAGGGTGCCCTCATCGAGAGCTTGACAGAAGGTCGCCACGAGGTGCAGGTGATCTTCTGGAAGATCGACGAGGTACGCGAAGAATCGGCTCGTAGCTACCGCTGGTCGTTCGACGTCGTCTGACATCGCACGCCACCGGAGGTCGGACTGCCGAGCCCGCCGCCGAACATCCCACCTCCGACACCTGCGCGATCCCGCAGGGTGAATCGGGAGTGGGCAGTTCGTCACGGTGACAGTTGGACCGGTGTCGCCGTCGACGGCTCGCTGCGATCTGCGACCAGCACGTCGTCGAGGTTGCGATGGAAGTGGCCGATCGCGCTCTCGTTGCGCCCGAACACGATCGTGTCGTTTGCACCGGCGCGGAACCCGCGCTGAACGGCAAGCGACATCTCGGTGTCCTCGACGGCACCTGCGGCGGCGAGGGCGAGGCCGTCGGCCGCGAACTCCGCGCCGCCGGGGCTCGGCGCGGCCGTGGTCAACATGAAGGTGGTGATCAGACTGCGGTCGATCGCCAGTGGATCGATCAGCGAGACGAGCGTCAACTCGGGGAACGTCGACACGATGGTGTTCGGGAACAGGTGCGTGACGGTGGTCGAGGAACCGCGCAGCCGTCGCTGGGCAGGGCTGACCGTCGCCTGGCGCTCGATGTTTCGGTACGGGTAGGTGACCCGGCTGTGCATGCCGGAGAACTCGATGACATTCAGGTTGTCGTACTGCACGGGGTAGAACGTCGAACGGTGCGCTGAGCGGATGTGATACCCCTCGAGGGTCTGCTCGACCAGCACCTTCCAGTTGATCGGCTGCTCTTCGGTCGTCGTGTTGACGAGGCGATGGCCGGCCAGCGTGTCGGCGAGCAGCAACTGCGGCGCGTCGATACCGGTCGACGTCGCCGAAGAATCCCCGTCTGGTCCGGCGATGATGATCAAGCCGTTGGCCTCGCAACTGGCGAGTTCGATCAGCGACCGGTCGTCGGCGACGCCGTCGGGGAAGCCCTCGGCGTGGGGAATGTGGGCGATCGATCCGTCGAGTCGGTACGACCAGCCGTGATAGCCGCAGACGAGCGCCTGTGCGCAGCCCTGGCCGTCGACGACCGCTGCGCCGCGGTGGCGACACGAATTGCGGAAGACCTGGGCACGGCCGTTGCGTCCGCGGTTGACGAACAGCGGCACGCCGAACGCCTCCCGAGCGAGATAGTCGCCCGGTTCCACCACTGCGGCTGCAGGAACGAACACCGCCGGAAGGCGTCGCAGTGCGGCGAGTTCGGCTTCGTAGCGATCCGGGTCTCGATAGTTGTCGACCGGTTCGTACCACACGTCGCCCAGATCAGTGGTCGAGTCTCGGACGTGAGCGAGCACGCGCTCGACCACCTCCGAATCGGAGGCAAAGGCAGCGGTCATCCGTGGGTCCTCATCGAATCGAGTATCACATCTCCGAGCACCGACGTGCGTGCCGTTCGGATGCGGGCCGCTTCGCATGGCGTGTGTCCGCGATCATCTGATCTCCAGCCGATACCGGCCGGTCGGTATCGAAGTGAAACCGTCAGCTCATGGCGATGACGATGTACTGGCAGCGAAAGAATCTTCGTTCTCGACAGAGACGCTCGAGAACGTGCCGGCAGCGGAGCGTGCTCCGTCGCGCGGGCGTGAGTCTTCGCCATCGCTCTGGATCCGCCATGTCCAGCATCGCAAGGTGCGCGATATCGCCGTGACCTGCGGTCAACGGACGACTCCGCTTGGTCGGAGGCGCAACGGTCGAGCGACTACTCGCCTTCCGGCTCTGGCGCGTAGCGATCGGGGAGATCGCCCGTGTCGAGCAGGGTGACAAACTCGGCTTCGTCGAGGACCGGCACGCCGAGCGACTCGGCCTTGGTCAATTTGCTGGCACCCGCCGACTCCCCCACCACGAGCGCGAAGGTCTTCTTGCTGACGCTGCCGGGGCTCTTGCCGCCGCGTGATGTGACGGCGTCGGCTGCCTGCTCGCGCTTGAAACCGGCGAGCGTGCCGGTCACGACGACCGCTTTCCCCTCGAGCGTCTGCGGAGTGGCCAGCCGCGCCTCTTCGGCGCGGGCGGCCGCTTCGGGATCGCCGAAGTTCACCCCCGCCGCACGGAACTTCTCGATGTACGCCCGGTTGTCGTCGACGGCGAACCAGTCGACGACCGTCGACGCGATCACTCCACCCACACCGTCGACCGCGTCGAGTTCCTCGACCGTCTTCGACATGATCTCGTCGAGCGTGTGGAAGGCATCGGTCAGCGCCACCGACGCCGACGGGCCGAGGTGACGCACGCCGAGCGCTGTCAAGAACTTCGGCAGTGGCCGCTCGGTCGACTTCTGGATCTCGTCGACGAGGTTGGTGGCGCTCGTCTCGCCGATCCGATCGAGTTCGACCAGTTGTTCGACGGTGAGCGAGTACAGATCGGCCGAGTCGTGGACGAGGCCGGCGTCGGTGAGTTTGTCGACCATCTGTTCGCCGAGACCCTCGATGTCCATCGCCCCGCGTGACGCAAAGTACGAGATGCGCTGGTTGCGAGTCGCCGGGCAGTGCGGCGAGAAGCACCGGGTGTCGGCTTCGCCCTCGGGCTGGGTGAGCGGCACACCGCACGCCGGGCAGAGGTCGGGGAACTCCCACGGGACCGAGTCGCCGGGGCGCATCGACAGCACCGGCCCGACCACCTCGGGGATCACGTCGCCCGCCTTGCGCACCACGACGGTGTCGCCGGGCCGCACGTCTTTCACGCCGACCTGCTCACGGTTGTGCAACGTCGCCATGCCGACCGTCGACCCACCGACGAAGACCGGATCGAGCACGGCGAACGGCGTGGCCCGACCGGTACGGCCGACCGACACCTGGATGTCGAGCAGTGTGGTGGTCCGCTCCTCGGGTGGGAACTTGTACGCGATCGCCCAGCGTGGTGCGCGCGATGTGAAGCCGAGCGCATCGCGCTGGGCGAGATCGTCGACCTTGATGACCACGCCGTCGATTTCGTAGTCGAGATCGTGGCGATGCTCCTGCCAGTGCAGGCAGTGGTCGGCAACGGCGTCGATCGAATCGAAGGTGGCGACGTGATCGTCGACCGGGAAACCCAGCGATGCGACGTACTCGAGTTCGGCCCGATGGCTCGTCAGGCGTTCGGGCGCCGACGGTTCGTCACCGAAGCGGAGTTGCCCGAGTTGGTAGCTGAAGAACGACAGTTCGCGCTCGGCGGTCTTCGCCGCGTCCTTCTGACGCAGGCTTCCGGCCGCCGAGTTCCGCGGGTTGACGAACGGCTTGTCGCCCGCAGCCGCAGCACGCTCGTTCAACCGGTCGAACGCCGGACGACTCATGTAGACCTCGCCACGCACCTCGACCACGTCGGGCATCTGGTCGGTCGCTGTGAGTTCATCGGGCACGTCGTCGATCGTCGCCACGTTCGCTGTCACGTCTTCTCCGACCCTGCCGTCGCCGCGTGTCGCCGCCTGCACGAAGCGCCCGCCTTCGTAACGCAGGCTCATCGCGAGCCCGTCGAACTTCATCTCGCACACGTACGTCGGTGTGGCGCCGTCGAGGCCTTTGACGACGCGGTCGGCCCACGCCCGCAATTCGTCGCGGTCCATCGCGTTGTCGAGGCTCATCATCGCCACCTCGTGCTCGACGGGAGCGAACGATGCACTGATCGCCCCACCGACCTGCTGCGTCGGAGAATCGGGCGTGATCAGGTCGGGGTTCTCGGCCTCGAGGGCACGCAATTCGCGCACCAGCGCGTCGTACTCGGCGTCGCTGACCTCAGGGTCGTCGAGCGAGTGGTATCGCTCGTTGTGATGTTCGATCGCCGCTCGGAGTTCGTCGACGCGGATCTGGGCATCAGCACTCATCGTCGACGACGGTATCCCGACCGAGTCGATCCGGAAAGATGTCGACAGGCGGCGTCAGGCACCGAGCGCGAGGCGCGTCGACAAGGCCTGCTCGTGAACGCGCTGGCCCACTTCGGCCGTCAGGCGAGCGACGCGCCGAGCCGTCGAGACCTGGTGCTGCGAGAGGCCGCACTCGGGTGTGATGAGGCTCTGGCGACGCAGTGCGCCGGCGTCGACACCGCGCTCGACGAGCATGCACCAGACGTCGGACACCGCTCGCCAGTACCGGTCGGGTTTGATCGTCATCGGGCCGCTGCTCGGCAGAACACCCCACGCGACCACACCCCCGCTCTCGATGAAGCGACCGATGTAGCCGGCGTAGTCGACGAGGCGTTCACTCAGCGGCACCGAGATGACCTGCGGGCCGGCTTCGAGCATCGTCGCGATGTCGGCGTCGCCGCAGCAGTGGACCCCGACCGCAGCGTGCGGGCCGACCGCCGCCATGGCCGTCGAGATCCGGTCGACGGCGACGTCGGGCGGGATCGGGAACTCGGGCTCCATCAGTTCGATCAGACGCGGCTCGTCGAGCATCATCAACTGCGGACTGTTCGGCAGGGCGTCGGCGACAGCGGCGGCGATCTGGGACACGTGGTGACGGACGGCGTCGGCAGCGATGTCGAACGCTTCGGCCGTTCGCAGTCCCGCTCGCTGGAGGGCGACGCCGAGCGTGACCGGGCCGACGAACTGCCACTTGACGGGGTCGCCATCGAGATGGACCTTGCGTGCCAGGTCGAGGAAGGCGCGCAGCGCCACGAAGGCGTCGGCGCCGAGGTCGGTGGTGATCGCCGCATCGGCGACCAGGCCGATCGGGTCGATCGCGAAACTGCCGTACTGGCCGAACGACACGCCGGGCAGCCCACCGATCGCCTGCGCGATCATCCCTTCGGCAGGTGATCGCGCTGGGAGGGTCGGGATCGTGGCGACGTCGAACTCGGCCAGCGCGAAGGCGGCAGCGGCCTCGGCATCTCGGTGCGGCAGGCTCCCGATCCCCATCGACTGACCGTTTCCGAAGCGCGCGACCGACGGCGAGCCCGCCCCTCCACCGGTCGGCGCGTCGAGTGTCATCACTGCACGTTGCTACTCCGAGGGTGCTGTCACCAAACTGTCGGGATGACGTCGTCCGACTCTGCTTCCGTCGAGGCGACCGAACCAACAGTCGGAGCGGGCCTCGTCGGAGCCGGTCGGGCGATGCCCTGGGTGGCGCGCGTGGCCTGGATCGTCGTCGCCGTCGTCGGCGGGACGGCGATCGAATCGGCCGTCGACGGCCGCAGTTCAGCGGTGCGGTGGGTCGCAGCGGTCGGCGGGTGGGCCGTGTTCGCAGCGGTCGCCGTGGCCTTGCTGATTCCCTCCGTGCGCTCTCTCACCGTTGCCCGCCTCGGAGCTCCGTTGTCGATCGTCGCAACGGTGGCGACCGCGACGTCCGGCGCTGACGCGACCGATGTCGGATTGCTCGCCGTGCCCGCCCTCGTCGCCGTCGCGGCGATCTTCACCGCAGATGTCGGGCGATGGATGGTGCAGGCCTCGGCGTACGGAGACGAGCACCGACTCCCCCTCCGCAGCCCGGCGGCCACCGGCGCAGCTGCGGTCATCACCTGGGCCGTGTGGGCGGCGGCCACCATCGCCGGACCGCTCCTGATCGCTGCCGCGAACCTGCCGGTCGGCATCCCGGTCACGCTCGTCGCCGTGGCAGCAACGGTCTTCGTCGGGCCACGTTGGCATCGGATGTCACGCCGGTGGCTGGTACTCGTTCCCGCCGGGCTCGTCGTCCACGACCCGGTCGTGCTCGCCGACACCTTGATGGTGCGCACCGACCAACTCGCCGGGATCGGCCTCGCCCCTGCCGACACCACCGCCGCCGACCTCACCGGCCCGGCGAGTGGACATGCACTGCAGGTCGACACGAGCGCCACCGTGTCGACGGTCTTCGCCTACACGCCGTCGGAGCCGAACGGCCGGGCGATCCACATGACGGGCTTCCTCGTCGCTCCGAGCCGCCCGGGCGAAGCACTGCGCCTCGCTTCCGAACGTCGCCTCCCGATCCGCTGACTCGCGAGTCGCGGTCGCTCACTCACCCGACTTCGGAAGCTCGCCACGCCGAGGTCAGCGAGGGGTACAGATGCCGCCGCCGATGACTCGGCGATCGCCCTCGTCGTAGAAGACCACGCTCTGACCCGGAGCGACACGCGTCTGCGGCACCTGCCAGTCGACGTGGACCCGGTCGCCCTCGACCCGGATGTCGGCGAGGTCGGTCGCTCCGTGAGCGCTGCGCTGGACCCGAACCGTCGCCGCCACCGGGCCATCGACCCACGACATCGCCTCGACGACGAGGGCCGGACGCAGCAGATCGGCAGCGTCGCCGATGGTCACGACCTGTTCGTCGACATCGACATCGACGACGTATCGCTTCGGCCCGCCACCGGGCAGGCCGAGGCCCTTGCGCTGGCCGACCGTCACCATCTCGACGGCCTCCACGTGACCGACCTGCTGGCCGGCGGTGTCGACGACCGACCCCGGCCGGAACTCGATTCGGTCGCCGAGGAACGTTTCGCGTCCGCTCGACTTCGTGATGAAGCAGACATCCTGGCTGTCGGGCTTGTCGGCCGTGCGAAGGTCGATCTCGGCGGCGCGGGCACGCACCTCCGACTTGTCCATCCCACCCACCGGGAACATCGTGCGCGCGAGTTGCGCCTGGTCGAGCATGTGGACGACGTAGCTCTGGTCCTTCTTGACGTCGTGTCCGCGCTCGAGGGTCAGCGAACCGTCTGCCCGCTTCCCGATCGCCGCGTGATGGCCGGTCGCCACGGCGTCGAACCCGAGCAGGTCGGCGCGCTCGGCGAGCCGCGCGAACTTGACCGAGCGGTTGCACTCGATGCACGGGTTCGGCGTGATCCCCGTGGCGTGCGCCTGCACGTACGGCTCGACGACGTGGGTGTCGAAGTCGTCGCCGAAGTTGAAGACCAGGTGGTCGATGTCGAGTTGCTGCGCGACTCGTCGGGCGTCGTCGACGTCCGACACCGAACAGCAGCCGGTGTCGGAGTCGCCGCCCCACAGCTTCATGGTGACGCCCACGACCTCGTGGCCCGCCTCGCGCAACAGGAGCGCGGCGACCGACGAGTCGACACCCCCACTCATCGCACACATCACCTTGGCCACACCCCCAGGCTACGAGTCTCGCCGCACGTCCGACCCGACCGCATCGCATACGTGAAGGGTCTGTCCCCTCACGTATGCCCGTCGATACGTGAGGGGACAGACCCTTCACGTATGGGCATCCTTTCCTGCGGGTGATGGGAACCGAATCGGCGGCCGATCCGTCAGAGAGGTGACAGGATGGTGTGACCGATCGCACCAGCAATGCTCACCGTCGCGAAGGACCAGCCATGGAGATCGAGTTCGAGACCACCGACAACGACGCCGAACCGCTCTCGAGCGGAGAACCCTCCGTCGTGCGCCGTCGCGCCGCAGCCGGACTCGGCGCCGTCATGCTCGTGGCAGCCGCCGGAGGGATCGGCTTCGGGCTCGGCAACGCCGCCGGCTCACCCGACGAATCGATCACTCCCCTCGCCGAACCGGACGCCGACCACGCCCCGGAGACCGACACGACCGATCCCGACGAGGCCCCGGACGACGACGATTCGAGCGACGATACGAGCAACCGATCGGATGACCCTGATGTCGGGATTCCGGTCACGACGATGTTGCTCGGGGACGCACGGGGCGACCTCACGAACGACGTACCGGCCAGTGAGGCCACGAGCATCGAGATGTCGTCGGGAACCGGGTGGACCACGTTCGATGGACAGGCGATGCAACTGCTCGCGGAGCGCACCACTGACAGCGGGCTCGTGCTGCGAGCGCACCTCGGCGAGACCTGGGACGGCCATGGGTACCACGACGACTTCGATCCGTCCGGTTGGACGCCCCCGGCATGGTGCTTCGAGTCGGGGCAGGTGCGAGTCGCACTCGGCGGTGGCGCTGCAGCCGGCAGTTCGATCATCGACGTCGGCGGCGTGAGTTGGTGGAACGAGCCGTTTCGCGGTCGATCGGCGAGCCTCGTCACACTCGGCCGTGCCGACGGCAGTCCACATCGGGTCGTCTTCGTCCAAACCCCCTCCGACACGACGTCGGTCACCGTGACCTTCGCCGACGGGTCGATCGACACGACCACGCCCGTCGACGGCGTGGCACTGCTCGTCGTACCCGGTGCTCCCGAGACGATCGTGCACATCGAGGAGGACCACGGATACACATGGACCGAGGAGCGACCCGACTTCGACATCAGCTTCGAGGGCGGCGCCGATCCGGCGACCATCACCGATGGTCAGAACTCCGGCTACGACGACCCCGAGTTCCGGGCCTCGTGCTCACCCCCTCCGCCGGCACTCCCCTCGCCCGGCGACCAACCCGCCGACGCAGCATTCGCCGAAGAGACCATCATCGATCTGATGTCGAGGATCTACGGCAACAACGACGATGAGTCGTTCGACACGCTCGACTTCATCGACGACCCGACGGGTGTGGCCGCAGCACGCGAGCAGGTCAGCGAGGGCAGCTTCGAAGACGCAGCGGCCAGCGCGAACGCAATCGTCGAAGAAATCGTGTTCACCACACCGACCGAGGCGTGGTTCCGCTACCGCATCGAGACCACGACGGGAACCTTCGGCGACCGGTTCGGCATCGCCGTCGACATCGACGGCGAATGGAAGATCACCCGCCAGACCATCTGCCAGGACCTGGGTCTCGCCGGGGGCTCTTGCGGCGGCGAGTACATCGAGAACATCTACCCGACCGACGACGGCTGACAGACGGCCTCTCCTGACAGTTCGAACCCGTCATGAGACGACCTCCCCTGTCGGGTCCGACGTGTGCTGAGACAGTGGACTCAACGGCGAAGTCGGGTGACTGCTTCGACGATGACATCGGCTCCACGCTCGACATCTGCATCGGTCGACGCATGGCCGAGCGTCAGGCGCAGCGCCCCGAGTGCAACGGTGCGATCGGTGCCCATGGCCGCCAACACGTGAGACGGTTCCATCGCACCGCTCGCGCACGCCGAGGCGGCCGACGCGCACACGTCGGCTTCGTCGAGCAGATAGAGCAGCGCCTCCGATTCGACCCCGGCCACGCACACGTGTGCCGAGCCTGCGATCTTGACCGGACCCGCACCATCAGCGTCGTTCGGAATGGTCTCGATCACGTCGTCGAGTCGCTCGACCAACTCGGACACGAGTCGATCGCGCAGCGCGCCCAGCCGCATGTTCTCGTCGTCCCGGCCGTCGTCGGTCAGCCGCAGCGCCGCACCGAGCGCAGCGATCCCTGCGACGTTGTGCGTCCCACTGCGCCGCTCCCGTTCCTGGCCGCCGCCGATGATCAGCGGGTCGACCTGCGGCCCGCCGCGCTCGATCAGCACACCAACGCCTTTCGCCCCGCCGAACTTGTGCGCGCTCAGCGACAGGAGGTCGACGTGCGGTGTGATGTCACGCAGGTCGAGCCAACACGGCGCCTGCACGGCATCGGTGTGGACGAGCGCCCCGGGGGCCTTCGACCGGACGATGCGGGCGACCTCGGCGATGTCGTTGATCGTGCCGACTTCGTTGTTGACCGCCATCGCGCTCACCATCGCAACGCTCTCGCCCCGATTCGCCAGATCGTCGAGAGTCGAAGCCAGCAGATCGATGTCGATCCGACCGAATCGATCGACACCGACGACCACGCCACCCACAGCCTCGACGACGTGCAGGACGGCGTGATGCTCGGCAGCCGAGCAGACCGCCAGACCGTCACGCCGGGCAACAGCGCCCGAGATCGCCATGTTGTCGCTCTCGGTTCCACAACCGGTGAACACGACCTCGTCAGGCCGGCACCCGCACACGTCGGCGACGATGTCGCGGGCCTCGTCGATCACCCGGCGTGCGCGACGGGCGAAGCGGTGCGAGCCAGACGGGTTGGCGTAGAGGACGTCGAAATACGGTGCCATCGCATCGATGGCCTCGGGACGCATCGGCGTCGACGCCGCATGATCGAGGTACGTGATGGAACCAGCCACCACCTTAGGCTACGAGCGAGCGACGGGACGCGCCGGCGCTCCGGGCATGGCCGGGCGGGCCATCGACGTGGCCGCGGCCACTCCCGGGCCGTTGCGTCGTTGGTAACGCGCCATCGCACAGATCAAGAAGATCTCGGGGGGCACGTGCATCGGGATGGCGTGACGGATCCGGATCGCGAGTCGATCGGCGAGGTCGAGCGCGATCGTCGCCCTGATCGCCGTCGGCAGGGCCGCACCGCGCGTGAGGAAGGAGCGCACGAGCGTGTACTGGTCGACAGTGATCGAGGTCGGGTCGATCGTCTCGGCATAGGTGGTCAGCCCGGGCGGCGCACTGAACCACAGCGCCGGAAGCGCCACATGCCGGTCGGGGTCACGGATCACCATCGTTCCGGCGATCAGGTCGCCGACGCGCTGATGCCGCGGCGTCAACGTCACGAACAGAGCGCCCGTGACCCCGCCCGGCGGAAGAACCTTGTCGACCACACCACCCATCGCCCGTAGCGTTGCGTCACGCAGCCGGATCGGTGCTCCGTCGAGCGTCACGGCTCGGACACCGAGCGCCATCTTGCCGGGCGTGCGTCCCCGTAGCCAGGTCTCGAAACCGATCGGGTACCCGAACAGGACCAGGAACACGAGGACGGCGACGATCGTCCGCGAGTCGGAGTCGGAGCCGGCGAGGGCCACCCCCACCACCGTTCCGCCGATCGACAACAAGATCAGTTGGAGGATGAGGTCGATCAGCCCCGCGAGGATCCTGGTGGCGTAGCCGGCGGTCTCGACATCGAGCACGACGGCTTCGGGTGTGACGATGCCCGGCGACTCAGTGATGTCGGACATCGCGCCGTCGGCCGACGCGTCGGCGACCGTGACGACGAGTGGACCTGTTCGGTCGTGCAACCCAGCAGCGTTCATCCGACGACTACCGTAGGCCACCGATGGACATCGATGCGTTCGTCGCGACACACCAGTACTCGTGGTCGCGGCTCGGCGATCTCACGCAGCGAGCCCGCAAGCTCTCGACGCTGTCCCCTGGCGAACTCGACGAACTCGTCTCGCTCTACCAACGCGCCGGAAGCCACCTCGCTCACGCCCGCATCGAGTTCGGAGCCGACGAAGGGCTCGTCGGCCGCCTCACGTTCCTGGTCGCAGAGGCACACGGTGTCCTCTACGCCCGACGCGAGACGAACGCCCGTGCGGCGGTCGGCCGCTTCCTCTCGCTCACGTTCCCGGCCGCCGTGTGGCGCATCCGGCGCTTCATCCTCGCAGCCACACTCCTCACGATGGTTCCGTGGATCGTGATGCAGGTGTGGATCGGCGTGTCGCCCGAGGCCTTCGACCTCACCGGCGACCCGGCCGTCACCCAGGCCTACATCGACAACGACTTCGAGGACTACTACTCGAGCCAGCCTGCGCAGAACTTCGCCGGGCAGGTCTTCCTCAACAACGTGCGCGTCGGCATCCTCGCGTTCGCCGCTGGGATCCTGCTGTGCGTGTTCACCGCCTTCATCCTCATCTACAACGGGGCGAATGTCGGCGTGGCGGGCGGGCTGTTCACCCACGTCGGAGAGTGGGAACGGTTCTGGGGCCTGATCCTGCCGCACGGTCTACTCGAGATCTCGGCGGTGATCGTGTCGGGCGCGGCCGGGCTCCGCCTCGGCTGGGCGGTGATCGCTCCGGGAGACGCCACGAGGTGGGACGCGCTGTCCGCGATCGGGCGCGACACGGGCAACGTCGTCATCGGTCTCGTCCTTGCGTTCGCCGTCGCCGGGCTGATCGAGGGTTTCGTGACCGGCCAGCCCTGGCCCACCTCGCTCCGCGTCGGGATCGGTGCAGCGGCATTCTTCGCCTTCTGGGGTTGGACGCTCGTCCACGGTCGCACCGCCGACCGCATCCTCCTCGCCGAAACCTGACGTGCGTGGAGATCGGTGTCAGACACCGATCTCCATGGTCGCGTCAGAGGCGGCCGGCGGCTTTGAGAGCGAGGTAGCGGTCGACGACGTCGACGGCCAACTCTCCCGGGCGAGCGTCGACGACCTCGGCGCCGATCGCCGTCAACTCGGCGATCGTCCGCTCGCGAGCGTTGATCGACGCGACGGCTGCGGCCGAACGATACGAGTCGGACACCTCGTCATGGGACGTCGCCGACGCCCAGTCGGCCACGTCGGGGTCGCGCACCGCAGCGACCATCACGAGGTGGGTACGGGTCAGTGCCGTCAGCGCCGGCAACAGCGCATCGACGACGACCGACTCGACCAGGTCGGTGAACACCACGAACAGCGCTCGCCGGCGAAACCGCGACGCGGCAGTCGTGAAGGCGGTGCGATACGCGCTTTCGTCGAGCTGCGGATCGAGCAGGTACATCGCCTCCGTCACCTGTGTGAACTGCGACTTCGAATTCGATGCCGGGACGATGCTGCGCACCTGGTTGTCGAAGGTGACCAGGCCGACGTTGTCGCCGATCCGCGTCGCCACCCGAGTCAACCCCAGCACCGCGTCCATCGCATGCTCGACGCGCGGCGAACCGCCGACGGTTCCGGCCATCACCCGACCGTTGTCGAGCATGGCGACGACGTGCTGGTTCCGTTCGGCGCGATAGTCGCGCACGATCGCCTTCTGTTGACGAGCCGTGGCGGCCCAGTCGACACGTCGGATGTCGTCACCCGGCCGGTACTCGCGTAGCTGATCGAAGTCGGTTCCGGTACCCCGCGTGCGAACGCTACGGATGCCGGAGCCGAGCGGGATCCGCATGCGCGTCCGGAGCATCTCGCTCGACGGGAACGCGGGCAGGACCGCGAGCGTGTCGCGCACGATCCGGGTCTGCTGGCGATGCACGAGCCGAAGCGGCCCGGTCGCACGGATCGTGATCGCGCCGAACGGGAATCGGCCGCGACGGAGTGGTTCGATCTCGGCACCGAACCGGTGCTGACGTTTCGGTGCCACCGTGAAGTCGGACGACCGTCGACTGGCCTGCAGACTCGGCCACATCGCATCGGTCACCGTGCAACGGACCGCCCGACCCGACCGGTTCTTCACCAGCCACCGGAGTTCACCGGTCTCCCCCAGGGTCAGCGACGACGGGAACTGGCGCTCGACGTCGATCGCCGAGGGAGAGGCCGCCACGAAGAAGTCGGCGACCATCACGACGACGACCAGGACGAGGCCGCCGATCACCCACAGCCACGAATCGGGCCGCAACGCTGCGAGGGGAACCACGACGAGCATCACGGCGAGCGCCGACCACCCGGTCGGGACGGGCACGCTTCGCCGACGACGACCGTCAGCCATGCGGTCCTCGTGCGCTGCTCATTCGATCGAACCTCGACAGCACGTTCGAGACCACGCCCACGACCAACGCGTTCCTGGTGGACACGTCTCCGGTCAACACGTCTCTGGTCAGCACGTCTCTGGTCAGCACGTCTCTGGTCAGCACGTCTCTGGTCAGCACGTCTCTGGTCTGCACGTCCTTGATCAACGCGGTGTCGGCACGGTGGCGAGGAGGCCATCGATGATCGAGTCGGCGGCGGTCCCTTCGAGTTCGAGTTCGGGACGCACGAGCACGCGGTGACGCAAGCACGGCTTGGCGATCGCCTTGACTTCGTCGGGCGTCACGAAACCGCGCCCCGACAACCACGCCCACGCCTTCGACGCATGCAACAACCACGTCATGCCGCGCGGCGACACCCCGAGTTGCAGCGACGGCGACTCGCGCGTCGCCCGAGCCAGTTGCACGATGTAGCGCAGGACCGCGGGCTCGACCGTGATCGCATCGATCTCTCGCCGGGCCGCCGCGAGGTCGGCAGGAATGGCCACCGCCCGAACCAGATCGGCAGTGGCATGTGGGTTCATCCCGCCGTGGTGACGCACGAGCATGTCGTGCTCCTGCTCCTCGGTCGGATAGCCGACGACGAGCTTGAAGAGGAAGCGGTCGAGTTGCGCTTCGGGCAGTGGGAACGTGCCCTCGTACTCGATCGGGTTCTGCGTGGCGATGACGAGGAACGGCGACGGCAGCGGGTGAGTCGTTCCTTCGATCGAGACCTGTCGCTCCTCCATTGCTTCGAGCAGCGCCGCCTGGGTCTTCGGTGGCGTGCGGTTGATCTCGTCGGCGAGCAGCAGGTTGGTGAACACCGGGCCTTCGCGGAATCGGAACTGCGGTGCCTGCCCCGGAACCTGATCGAGCACCGAGAGCCCCACGACGTCGGACGGCATCAGGTCGGGAGTGAACTGCACTCGCGAGAACTGCATGTCGAACGCGGCCGCCAACGTCTTCGCGAGCAGCGTCTTGGCCACGCCGGGGACGCCTTCGAGCAGGACGTGACCGTTGACGAGCAATGCGGTGATGACCCCGCTCAGCACACCCTGCTGGCCGACGATGACCTTGCCGACCTCGTCACGGACGTCGAGCACTGCTCGTCGGGCGGCCGTCTCGCCACCACTCGACGGTGCCGCACCCGAGAACGGCGGCGGAGGTGCCGCCTGCTGTGGCGGCGCAGGCGCTGCAGCCGGCGGCGCAGGCGCTGCGGCTGGCGGCGCCGATGGGCCGGGCGACGGCGGGAGGTCGGGGTCGTTCATCAGGTGCTCACTCTCTCTGCGGCGTTGGCCGTCGATCCGAACTCTGTCGGGTCGTGGCTGCTCGGTCGGTCGTCGTCGGTGATCCGACGTCGGAGGCGGTCGATCTGTCTGGTCACATCGGCGAGTTCCTGGTCGGTGCGTACCGTGCGGCCGAGCAGTTGGTCGACCTCACCGACCTCGATGTCGGCGCGTCGGGCGACGTGGCGATCGAGATCGGCCAGTGGCGCGTTCAGGTCCACCTCGTGAGCTCGGCACATATCACGGTGCAACTGCGTCAGGAGCAGTTGACCCGCCCGTGACGCGTGGCCTGCCCGTTCCATCAGGTTGCCTGTCGCCGACACCAGTTCGCTGCCGGCGATCGGCGACGTCACGGGTTCGGTGAGGATGCGGCCCGGTGCGATGGCTCGGGAGATGGCGAACAGGACGAAGGCGACCGCGCTGAGGACGATCGACATCCACACCCACGACGGGATGAGGTCGACGAGGGTGTCCTCGCCCGAGCCGACGTCTTCGACCGTCGGGTTCACACCGGTTCCGACGAGGAAGGTCACGTCCACGTTGCGCTCGGGAACGAGGAGCGCGACCGCGAGGCCCGAGTTGTCGGCGCGTCGGAGGTGCTCGTTGACGAAGGGCCGGTTGTCGCCGAGCCCGACGACGATGCCTCGTCCGATCGAACTGACGATCACGAACGAGTGCGATGGCGGCCCGGAGTTCGACCCCCGCAGATCGGTGAAGCAGGTCGGCTCGGTCGGACCGACCGGAAAGAGTTGGCCGTCGGGGACGTAGACGCCCCGGAGTCGCTGCAGCGCGTCGATCGTGCAGTCGCCCGGCGCGACGTTGGTCTCCTGGCCGACCGATCGGCGAGCCTCGCCGGAGATGTCGCCGACGACGCTGACGGCACCACCGTCGAAGCCGGCGCCGCCGTGCAACGTGCTGTCGGGGTCGGCCACGATCGCCACCCCTCCCGCCTCGACGAACGCCAGGACCGCGGCTCGCTGATCGGTGTCGAGGCGGTCGTCGAGCACCAGGATCCGTGTCGCGGTACCGGGCTCGGGAACCGATCGGGTGTCGTCGACATCGGCCCCCGCTGCCTGGAGCACACGCACCAGGCCTCGCGCTCCGTCGGTCCGACTCGACCGCGGGTCGAAGGGATCGACGGCGGGCGCAGCCCGCACGATGACCAACACGAGCAGCGCCATCGCCACGACGAACACGATCCCGCCGACGGCCTTGACGCCTGGCGCCGCGCCGGATCCGGAGGCTGCGGTCCGGCTCATCGTCGTCCTCGTCTGCCCGACGACGACAACAGGACACCGAGGACCGCCTCGGCTGCGGCGGTGAATCGCTCGTCGTCGGTGGCCGTCACCGGAGCGTCGTCGAACCACGCCGCGTCGAAGATGTCGGCAGCCCGGTCGAACTGTCGGGCCACGTCCCGGCCCCGGTCGCCGAGGCCTGGCGCGAGTTCGGTGATCTGTGCGCGTTCCTCGCCTGATGTACGACCCGGGATTTCGTCGACGTGCCCGCCGCGCGCGAGGTCGCCGACGAGTGCCCGGTACTCGCAGCGCACCGCTTCGCGATGGTCGCCCGCGGACCGCGCCTCGGCGGCGCGCCGCCGCCACCGATCGGGTGGCGACCCATGATCGACCACGCGCTCGTCGACGGCGTCGTCGACGGCTTCGTCGAGATCGTCCTCGTCGCCGCCTTCGTCGTCGGCTCGACGTTCCCCGAAGTTCCGCACCAGCAGCCAGATCACGAGTGCGAGGAACAGTGCGATCAACCCGAAGACGAAGATCTGACCGAGAGCACCCAGGTCGCCCCACCCGCCGCCGCCACCGCCACCGCTCGACGGTTCGCTCGGACGAGGCGGTTCGGTCGTGGGCGGCCGGCAGACCCTGCCGGGAGCGGTCGTGTCGCAGGCGAGGTCACGAATGTCGTCGGGGTCGACGTCGCTCGGACCCAACGGCCCGCGCAGCAGCACGCCGAACACCTGCGCCGTCCGGGAATGCATCAGGACGACTCCCGGGGGCCGAACGCGAGGTCGGTGTCGATGACCAGGTCGAGCGCTTCGCCGCTGAGTCGCACCTCGATGTACGCCTGTGCGGTACCGAGAGCGGTCAGCGGGATCACGATCAACGCCGCCATCTGGATCATCACTCCCTGCACGATGCCATCGGCCGCACCGAACGTCACGAAGCCGAGCGATCTCAGGACGGGAACGAGCGTGGCGATCCCCACCAACATCAGCGTGGACAGCACGGTGGCGAGAAAGACGAAAGCGAGACACATGCCGTAGCGGAGACGGATCAGCGTCCAGTTGCGTTTTGCGGCGGCGAACGGCCCGAGCCCCTCGCCGACCATCGCCGGGATCACCATCAGCGTGGCCGCCGACGCGAACCAGGCGACGAAGACGTACAGGACGCTCAACCCGATCGCGTCCTCCAGCCGCGACGTGGCGATGATCAGCGCGGCGAGCACGTACCACCAGTGCGTCAACAACCACGCCGCGAAGATCGCAGGGAGCCTCCGGCCGGTTCGAGCGAGTGCGCGTCCGAGTGTGACGGGTCGACGGAAGCGTTCACCGATCAGGATCTGCGCAGCGAAGTGCCCGACGACCGCCGTGGTGTATCCGACGGAGAGCGCCGTGACGAGGATGGCGATGTCTTCGACACCGGTGTCGCTGCCTGCGGGAAACCAGGGTTGGCTCGAGACGTTCGGATCGAAGCGGTCGAACGCGATGACGGTGACCCAGAAGTTGAGTGCGATGGCCGGCACCAGGATCAGCGTGGAGCCGACGAGGACATCACGCATCCGACGCTGGAACACGGCGCCACCGCCGTCGAGAGAAGCGAGGACGGGCTGACGGCTCCTCCGCATCCGCAGCGGCCGGGTGCCGGCGCCGCCGGTCGCGGCCGGGCGTGCGGTGACGTTCTGCGGGGTCGCGGCGGTGGCGTCGAGACGCTCCCACCCTGCGCCCTGCTCGGTCATCGCCCCATCATGGAGCATCCGGGTGTCTCGATGCTGCCACCGTGGCGGGTTGCACGATCCCTGCGATGCGTATCCTCCACGGCGATGCGCGGCTACGACTCGAACAGCTACGGAGATGCGTTCGCCGACGTCTACGACGACTGGTACGCCGAGGTCACCGACGTCGCCGCCACGGTCACCAAGATGAGTGCCCTGGCAGGCCCGGGAGGCTCGGTCCTCGAACTCGGGGTGGGCACCGGTCGCCTCGCGATGCCGATGGCTGCGGCCGGGCTGAGCGTCGTCGGTATCGACACGAGCCAGGCGATGCTCGATCGAGTCGACACGTCGAATGCGATGCTGACCGTGCTCCGCGGCGACATGGTCGACGACCTCCCCGAGCAGCTGTTCGATGCGTGCCTCGTCGCGTACAACACGATCTTCAACCTGCTCGACGACGATGCGCAGCACCGGTGCTTCCGTGCCGTTGCCAAGCGTTTGCGGCCCGGCGGCACGTTCGTCGTCGAAGCGATCGTCCCCGACTCCGAGGCGCCAGCCGGCACGGACGTGAGCGTGCGCGAGTTGGCCGCCGACCGCGTCGTGCTGTCGGTCTCCGACCACCGGCCCGACGAGCAGAGCACCAGCGGTCAGTTCGTCGAGTTCACCGAATCGGGCGGCGTCCGGCTCCGCCCGTGGTCGATTCGGTGGGCCTCGCCCGTGCAACTCGATGCGATGGCGCACGCCGCCGGGCTCGACCTCGTCGAGCGGGTCGCCGACATGTCGGGAACCGCATTCGACGACGACAGCTCGCACCACGTCTCGGTCTACCGACGAACCGCGTCGTGAGGTCGCACGCTCGATCGGCCGCGATCGTTCGAGCGGGGTAGTTTGGAGGGGTCATGTACATCGAGAACATCCGCGAGCCGGCCGACCTGCGCGATCTCGACATCGAAGAACTCCGCGACCTCGCCGGAGAGATCCGCGACTTCATCGTGTCGGCCGTGTCAGAAGTCGGTGGACACCTCGGATCGAACCTCGGCGCGGTCGAACTGACGCTGGCGCTGCACCGCGTCTTCGACTCCCCGACCGACGCCGTTCTCTGGGACACGGGTCACCAGGCGTACGTCCACAAGATCGTGACCGGGCGCCAACCGGCGTTCGAGACGCTGCGACAAGCCGGTGGGCTCTCCGGCTACCCGAGCCGTGAGGAGTCGGTCCACGACCTCGTCGAGAACAGCCACGCATCGACCATCCTCTCCTACGCCGACGGTCTGGCCGTCGCTCGCGAACTCGGCACGAACGATCGCCGCCACATCGTCGCGGTCATCGGTGACGGCGCGATGACCGGCGGCATGGCCTACGAGGCCATCAACAACATGGGCCACCATCAGCACGGTGTGATCGTGGTCCTCAACGACAACGGCCGGTCGTATGCACCGACCATCTCGAACCTGTCGGCCAACTCGCAGGGCTTCGACGAGCGGGAAGAGCATCCGTCGATCACCGACCGGGTGACCGGCCGACTGTCGCACGCACTCACCGACATCCGCCAGAACCCGCTTTACGTGCGTCGCCAGCGGCGCATCGAAGAGTTTCTGCAAGGGCTCCCGGTGGTCGGCAACCAGGCGAGCGCCGGCATGGATGCATTCAAAGCCGGCGTGCGCGAGTTCCTCCAGCCGCCGTCGTTCTTCGAGGCGCTCGGCGCCCGCTACATCGGCCCCTTCGACGGCCACGACGTGACCGAGATGGAAGAGGCCTTCCACAACGCGATCGAACTGTCGGAGGAAGGACCGATCGTGGTGCACGTCCTCACGCACAAGGGTCGCGGCTATTCGCCCGCCGAAGACGACGACGAGAAAAACCTGCACGACGCACCGGTGTTCGACCCCGCCGTCGGCCCGCCGAAGGCCGTTGCCTCGGGGTACACGCAGGCGTTCGCCGACAGCATCGTGAAAGAGGCCGAGGCCGACCCGCGCCTGGTCGCGATCACGGCGGCGATGCCCGGCCCGACCGGCTTGCTGCCGTTCGAGGCGCGCTTCCCCGACCGCTTCTTCGACGTCGGGATCGCCGAGCAGCACGCGGTCACCAGCGCGGCGGGCATGGCGATGGGTGGGCTCCGACCGGTCGTCGCCGTCTACTCGACTTTCCTCAACCGGGCGTGGGACCAGGTCGTCTACGACGTCGCGATGCACCGCCTGCCGGTCATCTTCTGCCTCGACCGGGCGGGTGTCACCGGGCCCGATGGGGCCAGTCATCACGGCGTGTACGACATGGCGCTGCTGTCCAAGGTGCCCGGCATGCGTGTGCTGGCGCCGTCGAGCGCTCAGGAACTGGCGCAGATGCTGCACGACGCCACGTCACTGACCGACGAGGGGCCCGTGTCGATCCGTTACGCACGTGGTGCTGCACGTCAGGTGTCGGAGCACGAGGTCGGCAGTGGATTGCACGCTCGCAAGGTCGTCTCGTCGGCCGCGCCCGCCGATTCGGTGTGCGTGATCGCGATCGGCAAGATGCTCGAAACTGCGGAGAAGGCGGCCGCAGCGTTGACCGAAGCGGGCGACCAGGACGTCACGGTGTGGGATGCGCGCTTGTGTGCACCACTCGACCCCGACATGATCGCCGACGCCGCGCGCCACCGGGCCGTCGTCACGATCGAGGACGGCATCCGAGACGGTGGCATCGGCATGGGGATCGCCACCGAGGTCGGAGAGATCGACGGTTCGGTCGGCGTCACGCCGCTCGGCCTGCCGACCAAGTTTCTGCCGCACGACCCGAAGGCCGCGGTCATCCACGCGCGCTACGGCCTCGACGTCGATGGCCTCGTGACGACCATCCGCGCGTCCTGACCGCCGGTCCGGCCCCGCCGGTGCCGCCGGCGAACATGTGAGCCGGCGCTGGTGCCCGCCGGCGCTGAGCGCCGCCGGCGAACATGTGAGCCGGCGCTGCGCCAAGCGAGGCGCGACCTCCCCAGACCAGCGCCACGGACTACGGGTGGCGAACATGTGAGCCGGCGCTGCGCCAAGCGAGGCGCGACCTCCCCAGATCGGCGCGATCGCTCGGGCGGCGCCCGCCACGGCCGACTTCGCGATGATGGGGTGATGCAGGGATTGGCGCAAGTGAATCTGATCGTGACCGATCTGGACCGAGCGAAGGAGTTCTGGACCGTCCTTGGCTTCGCGTGGGTACCGAGGGGGCACCCGAAGGCAGCGGTGATCCCCTTCGAGAACGGCATGAAGCTCGTCGTGCACGAACCCGACTTCGCTCGACTCTGGGACCCGGCATTCGCCGGACCACTGGCCGGGTCAACTGTCATCGACATCAACGCGGCAAGCCGAACCGACGTCGATGATCTCCACGATCGCGCCGTCGCCGCCCGGTTCCGCAGCAGCGTCGAGCCGTACGACACGTTCTTCGGCGCCCGCTACGCGATCGTGTGCGACGACGACGGACATCGCGTCGGCCTGAAGAGTCCACAGGACGCCTCGCTCTCGTACCCGATCGACGAGTAGCACAGCCCACATCGTCTCAGGAGCCCGGCGACCAGCACCACGGGCGCGAAGAAGACGGGCGAAGGATGCAGACGGCGTGTGCGATCTCGTCGAGCGATCATCAGTTGCCGACGATCGCTTGTCGACGTTGCACGAATGTTGGAAGGTCGATCGAACGTATGTACGGTGCGGTCATGTCATTGTTGTTGCATCCGATCGAGCCGCAGGGGCCGAGCGATGTCATCGATGAGGGTTCGTTCGAGTGGTTGTTCGATGAGGTGGCGGGTCATCTGAATGCGCAGGTCGGTCGGTTGTTGGATCTGACGATTTGGGCGATGGAGCATCCTGGTGCGTGGCGTGGTGAGGGCATGTGGACGTTGGGCAAGTTCGTGAGTTGGCGGACCGGGGTGAGCCCGGCGATGGCGGCGAACGTGGTGGCGGTGGCGGAGCGGGCGGGTGAGCTTCCGCATGCGGTTGATGCGTTGCGGCGTGGTGAGATGTCGCTGGATCAGTTGATGCCGATCGTGAAGAAGGTGCCGGCGTGGGCTGATCTGCAGGCGACGTCGCTCGCGGTGCGGTTGCCGGTGACGAAGGTGCGTCGACTGGTGAACCAGACGAACTGGAACTGGTCGCTCGGCACCGACGTCGACGGCATCGATGATGGTGTCGACAGTGGCGACGCCGACGACGCCGACGGTGCCGATGATGGTGTCGTCGATGTGTCGGGCGCAGTTGTTGTGGGTGGCGAGTCCGGCGGAGAGTCGTGCGGAGGGGCCGGCGTGGATGGCGTGGATGGCGTGGTTGTGGAGCGTGATGTGAATCGGGTGTCGTTCGGGACCGGTGATGGTGGGCGTTGGTACCTGTACGCGGACCTCGATCCTGATGTCGGTGCCCGGTTGGCTGCAGCGATCGACGAAGCACGCGATGCTGTGTTCTCCCGGCTGAACTCATCCAGCGGCGCCGACCTCGAAACAGGTGCCGGGTCGGGCACGGTTCGCGCGTTTCGTCCGGTGAGCGATGTCGACGCGTTGATCGAACTCGCTGACCGTTCGATGGACACCGTGACCGAGCCGTCACGGCGCAGCCGGTATCGGGTCAACTTGTACCTCGACGTCGACGGGTCGCTCGCCGAGTCGTCGGGTGCGGTGCTGCCCGTTTCGATCAGTCGTTTCGTGACGTGTGACGGCAGCCTCGACCCGGTGTTCGTCGAATCAGGGCTCCCGGTGTCGGTCGGGCGTTCGCAACGCACGATCCCGGAACGGACACGCCGCACGGTGCTGCATCGTGACGGTCATTGCTGTCAGGTGCCGGGCTGCGGGGCGACACGGGGTCTGGATCTGCACCACATCGTGCACTGGATCGACAACGGAGCGACCGACACCTGCAACCTGGTCACGTTGTGTGCACGGCATCATCGGTTGCATCACCGGCATCGGCTCGGGATCACCGGTGATGCCGACGACCCGGTGTCGCTGCGTTTCACGGACCATCGCGGCAACGTGATCGTTGCGTCGGGTGCGAACCCGATTTCACCGACGTCGCCGCCGGCACCGATTCGCGGCGAGTTCTGTCACCCCAGCGGTGAACGACTGGACCGGCGATGGGTCACCTTCGTCGACCCCACCCAACCCAACCAAGCCGGCTGACCCACCGCACTCCGTGCTGAGCCGACACCTCCCCGGCCCGCCGGACGTGCGCTCACGTACGGTCACCGGTCGAGACGCAACGAGAATCGCGCTTCGGCAACTTCGGCTCCGAGCACCTCGTGCTGACGCCCGACTGCGTCGTCAGTCCATCCACCTGCCGCGTAGAAGCGCCGAGCTCTCGTGTTGCCGACGTGAACCCAGAGCACTGCGTCGCTGAATCGGCTCCGTCGAAGAGCGTCGACAGTCGTCGACATCAACGCCCTGCCTGCTCCCTCACCCCAATGGTCGGGATCCACGTTGATGGCGTACAACTCGCCGACCTCGCCGTGCTCGTCGCCATTCGCCGGACCAGCGAGCGCGAAGCCGATCACTTCGCCGTCGACATCGGCCACCACTCGGGTCGACCGCGGCCCCGGCGGGTTCTCCAGCCTCCTCCGCCACATCGAAGACCGCTCGTCGACGGACAGCGACACGAGGTACTCGTCTGCCATCAGCCCGCCCGCATATGCGGCCTGCCACGCCCGCACGTGTACACGGCCCAGCTCGCTCGCATCGCCGGTCGTCGGCGTGCGGAGCGTCAACGGCATGACTCGACCGTAGCTTCGTCGACGCGTACGGCGAACGCGTACATCGTTCCGGAGTCCGACTCGCCGATTCACGGGCGTCGCATCGCATGTCGCCGGTCCGGATCGAATCAGTGCGCCCTGGACCGTGGAGACAACTTCGCACAGAGAGCGAGAACTTCGCGAGAAGCACAGCGGGACAGCGGTACAGCGGTACCGATGGTTCGGCTGAGTTCGGTCCGGGTAGACGTTTCGACATGAGCGATCCGAAGAACGAGACGAACGACGCCAGCGAGCACGAAGATGCCCGCAACCAGCCGAACGAGGACTACGAGTCGATGCCCGGCACCTTCGAGGACACGCCCCACAACATGCCCGGCGACCAGCCCGAAGACGACACTCCGCCTCCGCTCTCGGTCGCCAAGGGCGACATGGACAAGAACGACGTCGACTGACGGACCGGGTGTGACCCATACGTCCGCGTGACGTGCGACTCATTCCGGCCATTCGACAACACATTTACCTACGGTGCCCTCGCTGCCGATGAAGAGATGTCGGAGCGGGTGCCCCTGCGATCGGCACCGAACGTGGCCCACCGAACGAGGTGGTCCGGAACGTCCGAGACCTCCCGAAGGTGGAACCGATGTCAGCAACCGAAGCGCCCACGTCCGTCCTCGATTCACGAGTCCGCGACCTGAATGCGTCCCGCGTCACGAACTTCAAGACGGCGTGGATGTCGAACCCGAAGGCCGACCTGCTGTCGGGCCTCGTCGTCGCTCTCGCACTGATCCCCGAGGCGATCTCGTTCTCGATCATCGCCGGAGTCGACCCCAAGGTCGGCCTCTACGCGTCGTTCTCGATCGCCATCATCATCTCGATGACCGGCGGCCGCATGGGCATGATCTCGGCGGCGACCGGCGCCATGGCGCTCGTCGTCGTCCCGCTCGTCGAGGACTACGGCGTCGGCCACCTCTTCGCCGCCACCGTCTTGGCCGGCGCACTCCAGATCCTGTTCGGCCTGCTCGGCGTCGGAGCGCTGATGCGGTTCATCCCCCGCACCGTGATGCTCGGATTCGTCAACGCGTTGGCGATCCTGATCTTCCTCGCGCAGGTCCCCCACATCCTGCTGTCCGACGAGAGCCAGGCGGTACGTGACAACGAACTGGCGCTCAACCTCGCTCTGATCGTCGTCGGCCTCACGGTCATCTACGGCCTGCCCCGCATCTTCAAGGCGATCCCGTCGCCGCTCGTCGCCATCGTGGTCATCGCCACCGCCGCGATCACGATGGGTTGGAACTCACCGACGGTCGGCGACATGGGTGAACTGCCCGACACGCTGCCGTTCTTCGCACTCCCCGACGTGCCGTTCACGCTCGAGACGCTCGGCATCATCTTCCCGTATGCCCTCACGCTCACCTTCGTCGGTCTGCTCGAGTCGCTCCTCACCGCACAACTGCTCGACGACATGACCGACACCGATTCCGACAAGAACCTCGAGTCGCGCGGGCAGGGAATCGCCAACATCTTCACCGGCTTCCTCGGTGGCATGGCCGGCTGCGCCATGATCGGTCAGTCCATGATCAACCATCGCTCGGGTGGCCGGACCCGCCTCTCGACGCTCGCCTCGGGCGTCTTCCTACTCATCTTGATCCTCGCCCTCGGCGACCTCGTCGCCCGGATCCCGATGGCGGCGCTCGTCGCCGTCATGATCATGGTCGCCATCGGCACGTTCAACTGGAACAGCATCAAGCCCGAGACACTGAAGCGGATGCCGAAGACCGAGACGGCCGTGATGGTCGCCACGGTTGCGATCGTCGTGATCACCCACAACCTCGCGTACGGCGTCGCCGCCGGTGTGCTGCTCTCGGCGATCTTCTTCGTTCGCCACGTGTCGCACCTCGTCAACGTCACGAGCGTTGTCGACCCCGACAACCATGAGCGCCTCTACTCGGTGACCGGGCAGCTCTTCTTCGCCTCGACCAACGACCTCGTCCACTCGTTCGACTACGACGCGGTGAAGGTCAAGCGAGTGGAGATCGACCTGACCGACGCACGGGTGTGGGACACGAGTGCGATCGTGGCGCTCGACGCCGTGGTCGCCAAGTTCGCCGAGCGCGACATCGAGGCCGTCATCGTCGGTCTCAACCGTCACGCCGCCGAACTCCACTCGAACAACTCGGGCAAGGTCTCCGCCCACTGACCGTGTCGGTCCGTATCAGCGGTCCGCGCCGACGGGTGGCTGACGACCGGGCGACGGACGACCGGACGACCGAGCGGCCGAGCGGCCGGGCGGCCGAGCGGACGAAGGGACGGACGACCGGATGACCGAGCGGCCGGGCGGACGAAGGGACGGACGACCGGACGGCCGGGCGACCGGACGACCGGGCGACCGGACGAATGGATGACCGCGAACGGACGACCGGCGAGCGCTGTGGCTCGCCGCCCAGAGGCGACGACGCAGGCGTCAGTGTCGAGAAGCGTCCGGTCACGCCCTGTCGGCTGAGCTCCGAGACGCCCGTTGCCACCATCGCGGCGAACACGTGAGTTGGAGTGCGCCGTGTTCCGCGCCGCCGCTTCGGATGGGCGACGAACACAGCGTCACGCAGTTGCAAAGAGGTAGACCAGCGTCCAGTTGAGGATCGCCTGGCTCGTCGCCGGGAGCATCAGCTTGAAGGTGTCTCCGATGCGGATGCGGGTACCGATCGCGAACGTCATCATGATCGCCAGACCGAGCGCGGCCGCCGCTCCGATCGGGGAGACGAAAAGCCCGACCATCACGCCCGTGGCGCCCAGCAACTGCAGGTAACCGACCATCACGCGGAGGTGTGCGATTCCGTATCGGCGGTACTCACGGCGGGCGCGCACTGCGAACAGACAGAGCGTGCCGTAGTACCAGAACGCGAGCGCCGAGATGAGCGCGAGCGTGATCAGGACCATTCCTGCGGACCCTACGACTGCTTCCCCCGGTGGCCTCGACGGTGCTCGGCGCTGACCCGCTGACGTGACCTGTGCCGACGTCGCGAATCGTACGTTTGGCCCGAACGGGATCGGGCACCGTGCAGATGTTCCGCCATCTCACAACTACGAGGTCCCCACATGAAGAACATCGGTCGTATCTCGCAGATCGGCGCCGCCCTCTGGATCTTGAACGTCTGGTTCAACCGCTTCGACAAGGACACCGGCTACCGTGGAGGAGACGCGACGAACATGAAGGAGGAGTTCCAGGAATACGGCTTCTCCGAGAACGCCATGTACGCCGTCGGCGCGACGAAGGTCGGCCTCGCCATCGCACTGCTCGTCGGACTGTTCGTCCCCAAGATCGTCCGGCCCGCAGCCATCGGGCTCGCTGCATTCATGGTCGGCGCACTCGGCATGCACGCCAAAGTCGGCGACCCGCTCGTCCGCTCGGCTCCAGCCCTGAGCGTCTTGAGCCTCTCGACGCTCGCTGCGGTCTTCGCCGGCGGCCGCAGCTGAACGACCCCCGCGCGGCCGGCGTGCGGGCCGAACATGGACGCTGCGCACAGAGCGTGCCGGTCACACGAAGCCGGGCACCTCGACGCGCAGCTTCCAGACACCCGGCGGTCGCGACGACGTGGTGGATCGGGTCAGCGGGAGCGGACCGAATCGGGGTCGTAGAACGGGCGATAGCTCGGGGTCGCCGGATACCGCTCGCCGTTGACGGTGAGTTCGAACGATGCGTCGACGACCTCGGAGCGTGCCATGTCGATCGGTGTGTTCACGTAGCCCATCGCCAGCGACGACCCGATCGTGTGGCCGAACATCGCTGACGTCGTATGGCCGACGTACTCGCCGTTCCGATGGATCGGATGATCGTGATACAGCATCGGCTCGGGATCGTCGAGGCGGAACTGGACGAGGCGTTTGCCGAACCCCGCCGCCTTCTGATCGAGCAACGCCTCTCGTCCGACGAACCCGCCCGGCTTGTCGAAGGCGCAGGCGAACGAGAGCCCGGCTTCGAGCGGAGTGTCCTCGTCGGTGATGTCGTGGCCCCAGTGTCGGAACGCCTTCTCCATCCGCAGGGAGTTCGTAGCGTGGTAACCGGCGTGGACGAGCCCGTTCTCGAGTCCGGCAGCCACGATCTCGTCGTACACGTGCGTGGTGAACTCGGTCGGAACGTAGAGCTCCCATCCCAGTTCTCCGACGTAGGTCATCCGCAGGGCGAGCACCCGGGCGTAGCCGAGGTCGATCTCGCGGATCGCGCCGAACGGGAACGCCTCGGCCGAGAGGTCGGCGTCGGTGAGTCCGGCGAGCAGCCTGCGCGAGTTGGGCCCCTGGACGGCGAGACACGACCACCCCGACGTGACATCGGTGGCCACGACGTTCGCCTCGGACGGGATGTGCCGGGTGAGCCAGTCGAAGTCGCGCACCTGCGTGGCGACACCCGACACCACGAGGTACCGGTCGTCGTCGAGCCGATTGACCGTGAGGTCGGCCTCGATCCCGGCTCGCTCGTTCAGCCATGCGCCGTACACGGAGGCTCCTGGCTCGACGTCGATGTCGTTCGCGCAGATCCGGCTGAGCACCGACGTCGCGTCGCGACCCTGCACGAGGAACTTCGAGAACGAGCTCTGGTCGAAGAGCGCAACGGCCTCCCGACAGCCGCGGTGTTCGGCCGCCGAGTTCTCGAACCAGTTCTGGCGACCGTACGTGTACTCGTACTCGGCTGCTTGACCGGCGGCGGCGTACCAGTTCGGTCGTTCCCATCCCGACGCCTCGCCCATCGCGGCTCCATGCGCGACGAGACGATCGTGGAGTGGTGAGCGGCGCGCTCCGCGCGCTGTGTCCTTCTGTCGAAACGGCCAGTGCATCTCGTAGAGGAGCCCGAGCGTCTCGGTCGCTCGATCGCGCACGTAGCGACGGGTCGACTGGAACGGGTGGAATCGTCGGACGTCGACATCGGCCAGGTCCATCGGCGGTCGCCCGTCGACGATCCAGTCGGCGAGGACACGACCGGCACCGCCCGCCGATTGGATCCCGACCGAGTTGAACCCGGAGGCAGTGAAGTGATTTCGCAACTCGGGGGTCTCGCCCAGGATGTAGGCGTCGTCGGGCGTGAAGCTCTCCGGCCCGTTGAAGAAGAGCCGAATCCCGGTCTCGCCGATCACCGGCATCCGATGGATCGCCTTCTCGATGACAGGAGCGAGGTGATCCCAGTCGTCGGGGAGATGGATGAACGGCTCGTCGGGGAGTTCGCTCGCATCGATCGGCTTCGCGACCGGCTCGAAGAAACCGACGAGGAGCCGACCGGACTCCTCCTTGATGTAGGTCGACCCGCCGGGGTCGCGCAGCGTCGGCAGGTCACGCGCCAAATCGTCGATCGGTTCGGTCACGAGATAGAAGTGCTCGCATCCGTGGAGCGGGACACTGGCACCGGCGCTGCCGGCGAGGTGCCGCGACCACAACCCGGCCGCCGTCACCACGTACTCGGCGTCGATCGTGCGCAGCTCGTCGGATGATCCCTGAGCTCGCCACCTGACTCCCCTCGCCCGACCCTGCTCGGTCACGATCTGGTCGACGTCGACGCCCTGGATGATCCGCACTCCGTTCGCGGCCGCCGCTTTCGACAGCGCGATGGTCGTGTCGACCGGGCTCGTCTGCGCGTCGTTCGGGACATGCACGCCGCCGATCACGTCGTCGACGTTCATCAGCGGCCAATGCGCTGCGAGTTGGTCCACCGAGACCTGATCGACCTGCACACCGAAGCAATGCGCCATGTCGGCACCGCGCACCAGTTCCTCGAGCCGCTCAGGATCGTCGGCGACTGCGATCGAACCGGTCCGCTTGATCCCCGTCGGATGACCGTCGGATTCGAGCTGTTCGTACAGGTCGCCCGAGTAGGCAGCGAGTCGGGTCATGTTGTGAGTCGCGCGGAGTTGGGCGACCAGCCCGGCGGCATGCCACGTCGTGCCGCTCGTCAGTTCATGGCGTTCGAGCAGGACCACATCGGTGACGCCGCGCAGAGTGAGGTGGTAGGCGATCGAGCATCCGACGATCCCTCCTCCGACGATGACGACATGGGCGCGGTCGGGAACCTCGGGCACGACACACCCTCCCACGAACGGCCCACACGCCGACATCTCCCGATGAACGATTCGTGTCAGGCTCCGATCGTTCGGGCGAGGACCTGGACAGGGTGGACGAGGTCGGCGTCGGCGAGGCGAGCAGCCTGACTTCTGCACGACGATCCCGATGCGCACCGCACGTCGAACGGGGCCCGCAACCGAGATCGCCATCCGGTCTCGAACAGTTCGTTCGACATCTGCAGATGTTCGGCTTCGTGGCCGAAGATGCCGGCCATGCCGCAACACGTCGTCGACTCGGAGGTGACGTCGTACCCCGCCGCCGTGAGGATCGCCCGGTACGCGTCCGAGTTCTCGGGGGCGAGGCTGACCTCCGCGCAGTGGCCGAAGAATTGGGCCTGCCCGGCCTGCCCGGCCTGCCCGGCCTGCCCGGCCTGCCCGGCCTGCCGGGCAGGCGCCGGCAGTCGATCGAGCCGAGCGGCGACCACGGTCGCGAGCGACGCGACTCGATCGTCGGGGAAACTTCGGTCGATGGACGTGCACTCGTGGCGGTGCATCAGCGCGATCGCCGGCTCGATCTCGACGAGCACGGTCGACGGAGCGAATGACTCGATGACGTGCCGACGACGTGCCACCGCACGGGCGAACCGACGTCGGCGACCGTGGACATGATCGAGCTTTCCGCTCGCTGCGAATGGCCCGACCGCAGGCCGTTCGCCCATCGCTCGCAGCACGCCGATCGCGGAGGTGAGGACATCCGGCTCGATGAACGCCGTGAACGCATCGGGCAGGATCACGATGGTCGCATCCCCGATGTCGCCGTCACTGCTGACCTGGGCGACGCCGAGTCGATCGAGCCGCGACGAGAGACTTCCTCCGGGGACCGCCGGCAGGTCGGCGACGCCGAGCGCTCGGTCGACGATCGGGTCGAGCAGTCGCCGCAGCGGCGCGACGACGGACGCTGCGCTCTGGACCGAAGGAAGCATCGACTCGAAACGGCTGAGCACGGTCGTGCGAAGTCGGCGGCGCAGGCTCGCTGCATCGAATGGCTCGGAGTATCGATCGAGGAAACGTGACTTCATCTCGGGGATGTCGACGCCGACCGGGCACCGACCCGTGCATGCGCCACACGACAGGCACTGGCGCAACGAGTCGGCCGTCTCGGCGGCGAGGCGCCGATCGTTCGGGTCGGCGAGCCAGGCGCGCAGCATGTCGGCGCGACCTTTGGGTGACAGCCGTGGATCGAGCGTGACCTTGTACGACGGACACATCACCTCGGCGGCACCCCAGTGATGGCAGATGCCGTTCCCGTTGCAGCCGAACGCCGTCTCGAAACGCGTCCGCTGGGCCTCGGCAACGGTCCGGTCGCGATGGATACGCAGCGGCACCTCGTCGATGCGAGCGATGGGCGTTTCGACGCCGTCCGGCGCGTAGAGCTTTCCGGGGTTCAGCACGTTCTTCGGGTCGAAGGCCGTCTTGATCCGGCGCATCCGGTCGATCGTCTCGTCGTCGAGGCGCACGAACTCGCCGCGAAAGCCACGCCCGTGCTCGCCCCACAGCACGCCTCCGTAGCGGTCGACCAGGTCGGCGACCTCGTTCGAGATCGTGCGAACCAGCGCCTCGTGCCGCAGGTCGTACAGGTCGAGGGCGGGTCGGACGTGGACGCAACCGACGTCGGCGTGACCGAACATCCCGTATCCCACCTGATGTCGGTCGAGCACCGCCCGGAACTCGCGAACGAACTCGGCGAGGCGGGCGGGCGGAACGGCACAGTCCTCGACGAAGGCGATCGAGCGGCGCCCGTCGACCGCTCGTCCGAGCAGGCCGACCGCATCCGAGCGGACCTTCCAGATGTCGGCGACGACCGACGCATCCGATGTCGTCGCCCACGAGACCGCCTCCCGATCGAGGAACTGCTCGACCGCCGACACGCCATTCGCACCGTCGAACTCCATCAGCAAGAGCGAACACCCGCCCAGGTCGTCGTCCATCAGTTCGGCGAGGCCCGGGAACGCCGTCGATCCGACGGCAAGTGAGATGGTCCGATCGTCGAGGCACTCGATCGCGATCGGCGACGACGACGTGAGCTGATTCGAGGCGCGGATCGCATCGTCGAACGACCCGAATGACGCCACGACCAGGTGCGGGTCGGCCACGATCGGCGTCAGGCGGATCGTGATCTCCGCGACGAACCCGAGCGTTCCTTCCGACCCGCAGATCAGCTTCGTCAGGTCGGGGCCTGCCTCGATCGACGTCGCCCCGGCCAGGTTGTAGCCGGTGAATCCTCGGGGCACGTCGGGGAAGGCATCGCCCGGAAGCTCGTGGAGCGCGTTCGACACGGCGGAGTACACGGCCGCCTCGCGAGCGCTGCGCTGCGCTGGTTGCGGCGAGCCGCCGGACTCGAAGCGGCTCCGAGAGCCGTCGGCGAGCACCATGTCGAGGGCGACGACGTGACCGTTCGTGCGACCGTGGACGAGCGAGCCCTTGCCGGCCGCGTCGGTCGCCACCATGCCACCGATCGTGGCCCGGCTGGCCGTCGACACGTGTGGCGCGAAGAATAGGTCGTGAGGCTGCAACACAGCATTGAGTTCGCCGAGCACGACTCCGGGCTGGACGACAGCCGTTCGCGCATCGACGTCGATCGAAACGATGTCGTTCATCGACCGCCGAGTGTCGACCACGACTCCATCCGCGAGGCTCTGGCCGTTCGTCCCCGTTCCGCCGCCGCGGGCGACGAGCGCGAACGGGTCGTCGAGGCCGTCGTTGACCCGTGCGATCACGGCGAGATCGTCGGCGTCGACGGGGACCGCGACGGCGACCGGCGAGAGCTGGTAGATCGAGTTGTCGGTGCCGTACACGATGCTCGCCGAGGCATCGGTTTCGAAGCGTCCTCGGTAGCCAGCGGCCTCCAGCTGCGATGCGAAGCAGTCGACGCGATCCACGCCGTCATCGTCGCACACGTCGCCGACGACGTGAACTCGACAGCATCACTGACACGACCGGTGGCATACTCCCGACATGACACGGACGACGGCGCCCTCCCACGACGACGCGCCGCGTCGAGTGAGTCGCGGCGTCCTCTACGGTGTGCATGCCGTTGCCGCCGTCGGGATCGTGCTCGCCGCGTGCTCGTCGGGTGGCGACGACCCGACATCGTCCGCCGACGTCACGACCGCCACCGCCGCCACCACCGACGACACGACGAGCACGACCGGCGCAACCGCCGACGACGACGCCTCTACCGGCACCTTTGCCGACGCCGATAGCGACGCCAGTGGCGACGCCGGCCTCGACGACGACGGCGCGTCGAACGGTGTCCGCCCGGTGTCGTTCGCCTCGGACGTACAGCCGATTCTCGAGTCGAATTGCGCGTCGTGTCACATCGCCGAGGGCCCCGGCACCGTCCACCTCGACATGGCGACAGCCGGCGGGCTCGACAGCTTCGACGCCACCTACATCGAGGCCGTCGTGTCGGTGGGATACATGCCTCCGTGGCCCGCCGCCGACGGCGACGTCGAATTCCACGACGACCGCCGACTCGACGACGTGTCGAAGGACGTGCTCGCCGCCTGGGCCGAGCAGGGCGGCGAGATCGACGTCGACCCCGACACGCCGATCGTGCCGACCCGTCAGAACGTCGAGCCGATCGAGCGCGACCTCGTGCTCCAGGCCGAGCCGTACAAGGGGTCGGCCGACGACGTCGACGACTACCGCTGCCAGATCTTCGATCCCGAGTTCACCGAGTCGGGATTCGTCCAGGGATACGCCTTCGAGGCAGATCGCACCGAGGTGGTGCATCACGCACTCCTGTTCAAGGCCGGAGCCGAGCTCCGCGAGACCGTCGAGCAGATCGACGCCGCCGATCCCGACGTCGGCTGGAGCTGTACCGGCCTCGCCGGCATCCGCGGCGTCAACCAGATCCTGAGCTGGGCGCCCGGCCAGGACCCGACCGAGCTCCCGGCGGACACCGGCCTCACCGCCGAACCGGGCGACTTCTTCGTCGTTCAGATCCACTACCACTACGAAGACGAAACCGCCGACCTCGCCCCCGACCAGTCCACGCTCGTGATCGACGTGGCGAGCGACGAGGTCATCGAGGCGAACGGCGGCACGCTCGATCCGGTCGAATTGACCCTCTACCTCGGGCCGGCGGAAATCCCCTGCTCGACCGAAGAGACCGGCCCGCTGTGCGACCGCGACGCTGCGATCGCCGACCTGTCAGCACGCACCGGCACGCTCGGCGGGTTCGCCGCCAACGGTCTGATGGCACTCTGCGGAGCATCGCCGGACGACTTCGCCGAGATGACGAACGGCATCGCCTCGTCCACCTGCGACCTCCCGGCGACTCCCGGGCGCATCGTGTCGGTGTGGGGCCACGAACACGAGATCGGCGCGTCGTTCAAGATGACGCTCAACCCCGACACACCCGACGAGAAGGTGCTCCTCGACATTCCCAACTGGGACTTCGACTGGCAGCTCAACTACGCCCCCGTCGAAGACATCGTGCTCGAACGCACCGATGTCATCCGTGTCGAGTGCACGTGGGATCGTGCCCGCCTGCCCGACGACGCCGAACCGCGCTACGTGTTGTGGGCCGAAGGCACCGACGACGAGATGTGCTACAGCCAGATCGTCACCCGCCCCGCCTGAGTCACGCCGGCCGTCCGATCTCCGAGTAACGGTCAGGGTCTGACCCTGACCGTTACTTCGCGGCTCGTGTGGGACATCGGGCACACCGGCGAACTACTGTCTGCGGCGAGGGCCGGATTGGCCTGTCTCACGACTGACAAGGGGTATACGTGGCTGGTGCAAGCATTCTCGGAACGCGAGTCGAGCGCAAGGAAGACCCGAAGTTCCTGACCAGTGGTGGCGTCTACGCCGATGACCTGCAGGACCCGCGACTCGTCGGCGCCGCGCAGGCCGCCTACGTCCGCTCGGCCGTCGCGCACGGCACCATCGAATCGATCGACATCGACGGAGCGCTGGAGATGCCCGGCGTCCTCGGCGTCTACACCGCCGAGTCGCTCGCGCTGGAGCCCGTCCCCTCCCCATTCAACCCCGCCGTCGGCCGGACTCTGCTGGCCAGCGACAAGGTCCGCTTCGTCGGTGAACCAGTTGCCGTCGTCGTCGCCGAGACCATGGAGCAGGCGACCGACGCCGCCGAGATGGTCTTCGTCGACTACGAGTTCTTGACCACCCACGTCGACCTCGAAACGGCAATGGCCTCCGACGTCCACATCTACGACGCCGCAGGCTCGAACGTCGTGTTCGACACGACGGCGCTCGGCATCCCCGAGAACACCGACGCCGCCGACTACTTCGCGGACTGCGAAGTGGTCGTCCAGGGTCGATTCATGAACCAGCGCGTCGCACCGTGCCCGCTCGAGGTGCGTGCCTCGGCTGCGGTCTGGGAGGGCGACAAGCTCACGCAGTGGGTGTCCACCCAGCACGCGCAGGGCATCAAAGGACCGTTCGTCGCAGCGAACGGCGTGCCCGAAGAGAACATCCGGATCATCACCCCCGACGTCGGCGGCGGCTTCGGCGCCAAGATCGACCCGTACGCGGAAGAGATGCTGCTCGGCGTCGTCGCGAAGAAGCTGGGCCGTGCCGTGCGCTGGCGCGAGACGCGGTCCGAGTCGATGATGAACCTGGGCCACGGTCGTGCGCAACTCCAGCTCATCACGATGGGCGGCACGAAGGACGGCGACGTCACCCACTACCAGATGCACGCCGTGCAGGATTGCGGAGCCTTCGTCGGGATGGGGGCGATCCTCGCGCCGTTCATGACGCGGCCGATGTCGGCCGGCGTGTACGACATCCCGAACATGGAGGTCCGCACGACCTCGGTCGTCACCAACACGACGCCCACGACCGCCTACCGCGGTGCGGGCCGCCCCGAGGCGACCGCAGCGGTCGAACGTGCGATGGACATCTTCGCTGCCGAGATCGGGATGGACCCGGTCGACGTACGTCGCAAGAACCTGATCCCCAAGTTCATGGAGCCCTACACCACGACGATCGGTGGCGTGTACGACGTCGGCGACTTCGAGGGTTCGCTCGACAAGGTGCTCGAAGCGGCCGACTACTCGGCGCTGCGGGCGCAGCAGGCCGAACAGCTCGCGAGCGGCTCCGACAAGGTGCTCGGCATCGGTGTATCGGTCTACGTCGAGATCACCGGCGGCGTCGACCCGAAGCAGGAGGACGCCCGCATCGACGTCCACGACGACGGCACGGCCACGATCTACACCGGCACCACCCCGCAGGGCCAGGGCCACGACACCGCCTGGTCGATGATCGCGAACGAGCAGACCGGCATCCCGATGGACAAGATCAGCATCGTCTTCGGCGACACCGATCTAGTGCCCTCGGGTGGCGGCACCATGGGCTCGCGCTCGCTCCAGCAGGGTGGCGTCGCCGTCGATCAGGTGTCACGCGAACTCGTCGACAAGGCACAGAAGCTCGCCGCTCAGATGCTCGAAGCCGACGAGGCCGACGTGGTGCTCGACAAGGAGAAGGGTGCCTTCCACGTGGCCGGCACGCCGGCCGTGTCGAAGACCTGGGGCGAACTGTCAGCGGCAGCGATCGCGCAGAACGACCCGCTCGACCTCACCACCACCTTCGTCGCCGAAACCGCGACGTTCCCGTTCGGTGCGCACGTCGCCGTGGTCGAGGTCGATACGGTGACCGGCCTGGTCAAGCACCTGCGCCAGGTCGCTTGCGACGACGCCGGCAAGGTCGTCAATCCTCTTCTGCTCGACGGTCAGATCCACGGCGGCATCGCCCAGGGCGCCGCGCAGGCGCTGCTCGAAGAGGTCCGCTACGACGAGGACGGCAACCCGGTCACGTCGAACCTCGCCGAGTACGGGATGATCTCGGCGGCCGAGCTGCCGAGCTTCGAGGTCGTCCACATGGAGACGCCGACCTTCGCCAACCCGATGGGCGTGAAGGGCATCGGCGAGTCGGGCACCATCGGCTCGACGCCCGCCGTCCAGTCCGCCGTGTGCGATGCGCTCAAACACCTCGGCGTCCGCCACGTCGACATGCCCGCCAGCCCCGAGAAGGTGTGGCAGGCAATCGCCGACGCCCAGAAGTGATCACGATGCCGGGGCCTCCCCCGGCATCGAACCGAACGAGGAGAACGACATGACCGACACCGCAGAACCGACCGCCGCCGTGACCGGAGACGAACACCCTCGGGCGTCGTTCACGTCGTTCGAGGAGTCGACCGCCGAGGACTGGGCCAAGATCGTCCCGCAGTTGGAGGTCTCCCAGGGCCTCGTCGCCGACCGTGTGATCGGGCTGCTCCGCGACCTCGAGGCGGATCACGGCGGGTTCCCGGTCAATCGGCTGGAGCACAGCCTGCAGACGGCCACGCGCGCCGAGAAGGCCGGCAAGGACGACGAGTACGTCTTCTGTGCGCTGATCCACGACATCGGCGACACGCTGAGCCCGTACAACCACCCCGACATCGCAGCCGGCATCGTCCGGCCGTTCGTGTCGGAGGCGAACTACTTCATGGTGAAGCATCACGGCGAGTTCCAGGGCTACTACTTCTGGGACTACATCGGTCTCGACGGCCAAGCCCGCGAGAAGTACCGCGACAGCGAGCACTTCGACCGCACCGTCGAGTTCTGCGGCGAGTACGACCAGACGGCGTTCGACGCCGACTACACGAGCAACCCCCTCGAACACTACGAACCCCTGATCAAGCAGATCCTCCGCGGCGCCTGATCGGTCGTCGTCGGTCGGGTACCACACGACGACCACGTGTGGTACGGTCGAAGCATGAGTACCACGTCGGAATTGACCGTGGGAGATCGCGGGCGGGTGGTCCTTCCTGCAGACCTGCGCCGGCGCGCCGGGTTGACCGTCGGGACCAAACTCGTTGCGATCGACGGAGACGACGGCATCGTCCTGCTGACGCGTGAACAGCTGAAGCGTCGCGTGCGAGACCAACTGTCGGGAGCGTCGCTCGTCGACTCCCTGATCGATGACCGCCGACGCGCTGCACAGCTCGAAGACAGCGAGGCACCCGCGCCGTGAACGTGCTCGACGCGTCGGCGCTCCTCGCCTTTGTCCACGACGAAGACGGAGCAGCCGCCGTCGAGGAGTCGCTCGTCGACGGCGCGATCGTCGGGGCTGCGAACTGGTCGGAGGTCGCCCAGAAGGTGACGTCGAGCGGCGCCGACTGGACTCTCGTCGCATCCCTCCTCGACAGCTACGGAATCGAGATCGCGCCGATCGAGCGCGTCGACGCCGAGGCGGCAGCCGCGATGTGGAAACGCGGCGCCGGCCTGTCCCTCGCCGACCGACTCTGCCTCGCCCTCGGTCATCGCGTCGGGTCGCCGATCTTGACGGCCGACGCGGCATGGGGCGAGGATCCGCCTGTCGTCCAGATTCGTTGACGACCGACCGAAGCCGACAGATCGGTGGGTGGAGCTCAACTGGTGACGGTGACCAGGACGGGTTCGGGTTCGGGCACCCCCGGGATCTCGCCGACGATGACGGCCACGTACATCCCCGGGTCCAGCGGGGGCGTTCCCGGCGACACCGGACAGGTCGCGAACTCAGACCGAGCTTCTGGCGCGGGCATGCACTCCGAGAACGACGCAGACAGCTCGACCGGCAAGCGTGTGACTCCGGGGCCGAGGGTCAGAGGGCGTGCGTCGCATCCCCAGTCGAAGACCTGTGGAGCCGGCCCGCCGGCGAGGACGATCGTCCACTTCGGTCGGCATCCGTCCACGGTGAGTTGGACGGTCGGCCCAGCGTTGACGACGACGAGTGTGGCGACGAATCGTTCGCCGGGTGCGACGGCGTCGGTTTCGAGTTCGATCGTGGCCGACAACGGTGACGCTTCGCCCGCGGCCCGAATCTCCTCGGCGTCCAGCTGAGTCAGCAGGTTCTCCCATTCCACCACATCGGCATCGATGACCTGTGCCGCCGTCGGTGCGGCGGGGTCGGCGGTTCCGCTGACGATGATGACGGTCGAGCCGGCCATGTGAACGTCGAGGGGAACCGGTCGATCGATCACGGCGCCGTACTGCACGATCGGGTCACCGCTGACGGCGAACACCGAGTATCGCAGCGTTGCGCCGATGGTCTCGGGCTCCTCTTCAGGCACCTGACAATCGCTGCGGGCTCCGATTCCCGTGAGAGCCGTGTTCATGCCTTCGTGCAGCGACTGCCACCACTCGGATGCGACACGGAAGCCGGGGAACTCGGCATCGGAGGGCAGCGGGACGAGCGAGTCCAGGATCTCCTCGACGGCTGCTTCATCCAGACCGCGCGTACGGATGTACCCCTGACTGCCGTCGCCCACATCCCAACTGGCTTCACCGTTCCCGTTGTCGAAGACGCGCAACTCGCGGGTGTCCCGATCGTCGCCGAAGGATCGCTGCACCCACGCAAAAGGTTCAGCCGGTGTCGTCTCGTCGGTGCCGATGATCTGGATCGCGATCGGATTCTCACTCGGCCGAGCGAAGTACGAGATCTCGCCTGTTCGAGCGACACCGTCGCCGCGAGCCGAGGTCGCAGTACACACCTCAGGCGGCAGGACCGGGCGTGCAAGACCTTCGCCCCCGACCGGCGAAGAGACCAGGTCGACGATGCCCTGAACCGTCAGGCCCGCTGCGTCGGGCGGTAGCCCGACCAGCGATTGAGCCGTCCGCCCGTCACATGCGAACGCCAAGCCCTCCACGTCGGGCTGCCATCGGCTCGGCGCCGAATTGAGATCCAGCGGCAAGAGGAAGGCGACGAACTGCACGTCATCGAGCGCACGGCGCTCGCTGAGCGGATCAGGTTCGTCCAGGAACGGCCACGACGAGCTGGTCACGAAGGTGTCGACGTCACCGGAGCCGGCGAGGACTTCGATGTCGGCGACGTCGAACAGCGTGTAGGTCTCGAGTCCGCCCTGCACACGTTGCAGGGATCTGATCGTTCCGGTCACGACCACGCCGGACTTCTCGACCAGCTCCGCGACGTCACGCGCAGGGCTGTAGTCGTATGCGGGTTGCCCCGACCGCACCAGGTCGCCGATCTCGACCAGCGATGCCCGGGAGTCGCATTCCAATGTCGTCGTCAACAGCGTGGTCGTCCGTGCTGTGGTCGTCCGTGCTGTGGCCGCCGGCGGCGTGGAGTCGGCAGCATCGGGCTGGACGCGCGGCGGTTGCGTAGCGCGCGTCACGACAACATCGTCGGGGGTTCGGTCGATGGCCATCAGACCGATCACGACCGCTGCGACGGCGGCCGCTGCGCCCAGAAGCGCCCACATCCTGTTGCGCTGACGACTGCGGCCTTGCGTCAGATCGTCCGGTGCGGACGCTGCACGGCCTGGTGTCTCGACACGGCCGAGGATCTCAGCCCACTGATCGGGAACGTCGATGAAGTCGAACTCGTCGAACTCGTTCATCGCCGCTCACCATCGAGGACTGCTCGGGCCCGCTTGGTTGCTCGATGAAGTCGAACTCGGATCGCCCCCGCCGACTGGTCGAGAACTGCGCTGAGATCGCCCGCGGTCCAGCCGCCGACGTGGCACAGCATCAAGATCTCTCTGTCGTCGCTCGACAAGAGCGACAACGACTCCAACAGATCCGTCAACCCTTGATGCTCGTCGAGGCGCCCTGCCAACGACCCCGACACGTCGTCGCGTCGCTCCCCGTACTGCGCCGAGGCTCGCTGCAACTCGCTGCGAGCGATGATGAACGCCGTCCGCCACACCCATGCCCTCACATCGCGCAGCTCTTCACCACGGCGCAGCGCCTGCGCAAACGTCTCGGCCACCGCCTCGTCTGCGACGTGGCGTGAGCGAGCAAATCCGTACACCGAGCGCCACAGGCGCCCATGGTCGGTCTCGTACACCTGCCTCACCCTCTCGATCGTCATCTCACTCGCATCTCCATCGATGCGTGTACAGGGCGAGCACAACGGTCAGCGTTACAGATCGATCCGAATTCCACTGCGAACTCAGCGACCACCACGACGAAGCGATCAAGGTGGATCGTGGATGGCATCGTCCGAAGCGGTCGAGGATTTCCTAAACCGGCCGTCCACGACGAATGACGTGTGACCGGCGTCGGTGCGTCCGTACACCGGATCGGTTCGATTGTTTGGCACGATGTGCTGATGCCCGATACCACGCTGCCGATCGTCGCCGAAGGCCTGCAGCGCCATTTCGGCTCCGGCGACGACATCGTCAAGGCGGTCGACGGCGTCGATCTACGCATCGAGCAGGGTGAGATCTTCGGTTTCCTCGGACCGAACGGCGCCGGCAAGTCGACCACTGTCCGCATGCTGACGACACTCCTGCGCCCGACCGGCGGCGTCGGTCGGGTTGCCGGGTTCGACGTGGTCAGCCAGGCCAACGAGGTCCGCCGCAACATCGGGGTGGCACTTCAGGACGCCGCGATCGACCCGCTGATGACCGGCGCCGAACTGCTCAAGCTGCAGGCCGTCCTCTACGGGCTCCCCAAGTCGCAGCACGCAGCCAAGGCCGGCGAACTGCTCGAACGGGTCGGCCTCACGGCGGCCGGCGATCGCCGGGTCGGCACCTACTCGGGCGGCATGCGCCGCCGACTCGACCTCGCACTCTCGCTCATCCACGAGCCATCGGTGCTCTTCCTCGACGAGCCGACGACCGGCCTCGACCCGATGAGCCGGATCTCGCTGTGGGAGGAGATCCGGCGCCTCAACAACGACGGCACGACCGTCATGCTCACCACGCAGTACCTCGAAGAAGCCGACCAGTTGGCCGAGCGGATCGCGATCATCGACGGCGGCAAGATCGTCCGCAAGGGACGCCCAGCCGAACTCAAGGCCGAGGTCGGGAGCCCGACCCTGTTCGTCAGTGTCGACGCGTCCGCCTCCGAGCACGCCTCCGCGCTGCTCGCATCGTTCGGCGATCTGCGCCCCAGCGCCGAGGGCACCCTCGGAGTCGGGCTGACCGAGGGTCCGAGCGCCGTGTCGAACGTCGTGCGCACCCTCGACGAGGCCGGCATCACGGTGCGCAACCTCGAACTGCGCGAGCCGAGCCTCGACGACGTCTTCGCCGAGGCGACCGGATACCGGCTCGAAGGCGCCGACGCATGACCACCGTCGAATCACCAGCTGCGGCGACCCGCGGCATCCGCCTCGACCCGTCGTCGCTCGCACAGACGTGGGCCATGTCGAAGCGGTCGACCCTCGCGCTGTGGCGCCAGCCCTCACTCGTCGTCCCGTCGCTCATCTTCCCGCTGTTCTTCGCCGCGCTCGGGACCTCGTCGTTCTCGCGGGCGACCGCCCTGCCCGGCTTCCCGGCCGTCGACTCGTACCTCGACTTCGCGCTCGCCGGCGCCGTCGTCCAGGGCATCCTCTTCGGCTCCACGGTCGGGGCCACCGCGCTCGCCACCGACATCGAGAACGGCTTCTTCGACCGACTCCTCAGCTCACCGTCGACCCGATCGGGCATCATCGTCGGTCGGATGGCAGGCGGCATGGTGTTCGGTGGAGCCCAGACCCTGTTCTTCATCCTCGTCCTGCTCCCCTTCGGTCTGTCGGTCAAGGGTGGTATCGCAGGCGTGGTCGCGATGATCATCGGTGGCACCGTGCTCGCCCTCGCCGTCGGCGCACTCATGTCGGCGATGGCCATCAAGACCGGTTCGTCGGAGGCCGTGCAAGGCGCGTTCCCCCTCCTCTTCATCGCGTTGTTCTTCTCGTCGGCGTTCTTCCCCCGCGAGACGATGAGCGGCGTCTACGGAACGCTCGCCGACGTCAACCCGATCTCGCACCTCGTCGAGGGCTTTCGCGACCTCACGATCGAGGGATTCAGCGGCTCGGCGGTCATCCGGGCGATCCTCATTCCGGCCGGACTCGCCGTCCTCACCGTGGCGCTCGCCCTGCGCACGCTCAACAACAGGCTGGGGGCACGATGACCGCCATCGACCAGAACACGACCGGCGAGAACCGGGCCCCGGTTCGCTCCGTCGCGGTCACGAAGACGTGGCCTGCGTCGGTCGGCTTGATGCGTCGCAGCCTCGTCAACATCACCCGCCTGCCGTCGGCGTTCATCCCGTCGATCATGATGCCGATCTTCCAGTCGATCGCCTTCTCCGGGACCTTCTTCGCGATCACGAAGATCCCCGGCTTCCCGACCGACCGCTCGATCAATTGGTTCCTCCCGCTCGGCGTGATCATGGGGTGCGGGTTCGCCGGCATCGGCATCGGCTTCGCGACCATCAAGGACCTCGAAGGCGGCTTCTACGACCGGCTCCGGCTCACCCCGGCACCGCGCTGGTCGCTCGTGAGCGGCCCACTGCTCGCTGCGATGTTCCGTGCCGTTCTCGTCACGTTGATCGTGCTCGTCGTCGGTGTCCTCTTCGGCGCTCGACCTGAGCACGGTGCGCTCGGGATCATCCCGCTGTTCGTTGCCGGAGTGGGCATCTCGGCGATCGGCACCGGGTGGGGCCTCGGCCTGGCCTACCGCTTCGGCGACATGCGTGCTGCGGCGATCATGCAGCTCACGTTCTTCCTGATCATCTTCCTCACCGAGGCGCAGACGCCGCTGTTCATCATGGAGGGCTGGCTCGAATCGGTCACCCGGGTCAACCCGTTCAACGACGTCATCCGGCTCTCGCGACTCGGCTTCCTCGAGCAGCCGATGACGTGGAACGACACGTGGGGCGGTCTCGCAGCGATCGCCGGATTCTCGGTACTCACGCTGCTGTTCGCCCGCAGCGGACTCAAGCGCCTCTCGAACAACTGACGCTCAGGCGCCGCTCATCGACGCCGTGTCGACCCGGCGTTGTCGCCCGATCTGATCGGTCGCTGTCGCCCGACCCGAGCGGTCTGCGTCGAGCGGTCGCCATCAGGGCGTCGAGCGGCTCGACAGGTTCTTGGCGAGGCCCTTCATGCCCTGAGCGAACCCGAGGGCGCCGGCCTTGGCCAGCACCGGCGCCAGGAACTGCGGGACGTACTTGACGCTCACGTCCTCGAACCATTCGAGAGTCGAACCGTTGCTGTCGGGCACCACGGTGAAGCCGGCACGACCGCGCAGCACCGGGCCGAGTTTCTCGACCTCGCAGTCACCCGACTGCGCAGCGGCGTCCCAGTCGCACTTCGTCACCCGCATCCGATCCTCGAGCGACAGCGGGCCGGCTCCGGTCCATGCCGTGAACTCGTGGCCCACGTCGGTCGCTGCGCCCTCGCCCACCTTCACACGCGTCATCGGGATCCAGTCGGCGTGGCCCTTCCAGTCGACCAGTTCGTCCCACACCACCTGCGACGACTGCTCGAACTTGTGGATGACCTCGAAGGTGATGCTCGCCATCTCCCGATCGTCGCACGCCACCCCCGGCCCCGCCCACCCCATCGGGACAATCGATGTCAGACACCCGACGTACCGATTGCGAACCAGGGTGTCAGCCACCCGGTGTACCGGCCGACATCGCTCGGGGACGGGAACGTGGCAGCTACGGTGGCGTGCGATGAGATCGACGACGGATCGGCTGCGGGCCGCAGTCGGATCGGTCATGGCGGTCACGGTCTCCGGCACCATCGGATACCTCGCCTTCGGGTTCACGCTGCCGGACCCGATCTACCAGACGATCACCACCATCACGAATCGACTCCGATGACCCCTTCCACCCACGTCCTGCTCGACCTCGACGGCTGCATCTCCGACTCCGAACCCGGCATCGGACGCTCGCTCGTCCACGCCTTCACCGAGTGCGGATACGAAGCGCCCACGCCCGAGGCGATCCGCTCGATGATCGGCCCGCCGTTCGAGGTCAGCTTCCCGAAGCACGGCGTTCCGACCGGCGACATCGAGCGCGTCATCTCGGCGTACGGCGACCGATACCTCGATGTCGGTCTCTTCGAGAACGAGATGTACGACGGCGTCCCCGAGATGATGGAATCGCTCATCGCCGCCGGGCACCGATTGACTCTGGCGACAGCCAAGCCGGAGGACTCGGCGTTCCGGATCATCGAGTACTTCGGCCTCACCGATCTGTTCACCCGCAAGGTCGGCTCGACGCGCGGTCTCGGTTCGAGTCGACGCACCAAGGCCGAGGTCATCACGCATGCTCTGCACCTGCTCGGCGTGAGCCCGCACGACCGCATCGCGCTCGACCACGTCATCATGGTCGGCGACCGCGATCACGACGTCGAAGGCGCTCACATGAACGCGATCGAGTGCATCGGGGTGTCGTGGGGATTCGGCTCGCACGAAGAACTGACAGAAGCGGGCGCATTCTCGATCGTGAACCACCCGGACGAAGTTGCCGCTGCGGTCGCCGCCGCGTACCGTTCTCAGGAGACATGAGCACCACGGCCGACTCCAACGCCACTGACGCCGTCGTCGACGTCTCGGCCGCCGAGGCGTTGGTCGATCCGGTCGCCGGACAGTCGGTCGCACCGTCATCGCGATCCGGCGCCGATCAGTTCATGCGCCGTCTCCTGCGGCTCCCCGAGGGCACGACCTCGACGGCCGCCGACGCCCGCTCCGCATTCCAGAAGTCCCTCGCCTACACGACGTGCCGCTGTCTTCTGATGTACATCATCCTGCCGTTCGTGCTCCCAGCGGTCGGGATCGCCCAGAGTGTCGGGCCGTACATCGCGATCCCCGTCGGCATCGTCGCCATGGTGTCGATCGTGTACTCGATCCGCCGCTTCTGGCGAGCCGACCACTCGAAGCGCTGGCACTACACCGTGTTCGGCACGGTCATCATCGGGTTCTTGACCTACCTCACCATCAGCGACACGCTCGAACTCCTCGCGTGACCGTCGTGCGAGGCTGATGCGATGCGGATCGTGTCGCTCATCCCGTCGGCGACCGAGATCGTCCACCTGCTCGGAGCCGAAGCCGACCTGGTGGGGGTCACCTTCGAGTGCGATCACCCGCCCGACCCGCGCACCACTCGCGAGGTCGTGGTCGGAGGGCTGGAGACCAACGGCTTGACGCCGATCGAGATCGACCGGTTGGTGCGCGCCGAGATCGCGGCCGGAAACGATCTGTACCGCCTCGACGAGGACCGGTTTCGCACCTGCGACCCCACCCACGTGCTCACCCAGGACCTGTGTCGAGTCTGTGCGCTTCCGGCCGAAGAGGCCGATGGCGCACTCGAACGCCTGGGGTGTGACGCAGACGTCGTCACTCTCGACCCGCACACCCTCGACGAGGTACTCGGCACGATCCTCGACGTCGGCGCATCGCTCGGGCTCACCGATCGGGCGACCGACGCGGTCCACGCGCTCCGAGCCCGCCTGAAGGACGTGAGCTCTCGCGTTGCCGGTCGTGATCGCCCTCGCGTCTTCGTCCTCGAATGGTCGGATCCTCCGTTCCTGTCGGGTCACTGGGTACCCGACCTGGTCGACGTCGCTGGTGGCGATGCCGTGCTCGCCGATCGGGGCGGACGTTCCGTCCCGACCGACTGGGACACGATCGCCGAGCACGATCCCGACATCGTCGTCGTCGCTCCGTGCGGCTTCGACCTGGACGATGCGTCCGCTCAGGCAACCGCTGCTCTCGACCTCCTCCCCGAACGAGCGCAGGTGTGGGCGATCGACGCCGACGGGCTCGTCGTGCGACCAGGGCCCCGCCTGGTCGACGGTGTCGAAGCGCTCGCAGCGATCTTCCACCCCGACGTCGCCGCCCCCTCGAGCGACTCCACCCGACGCATCCGCTGACGCACCCGAGCTGCCTGGCTGGCGTTCGACGACAACTTTTCGCATCGTTCGATGCCTGCGTTCGCCGTCGAGCGCCCGATGAGGCATGATGGGGACGCGCGTCACACCTGGCCGCTCCACCCGCAACACCGACGACATCACCCTGGGGGTACACCGTGGAAGTCACCATCACGATCAACGGCACCGAGCACACGCACGAGGTCGAAGCACGCACGTTGCTCGTCCACTACATCCGTGAGCACGCCGGCTTGACGGGAACCAACATCGGGTGCGACACGTCGTCGTGCGGTGCCTGCTCGATCCACCTCGATGGCCAGGCCGCCAAGAGCTGCACGGTGCTCGCCGCACAGGCCGACGGATCGCAGGTGCGCACCATCGAAGGCATGGCCGACGCCGACGGAACCCTGCACCCGATGCAGCAGGCCTTCATGGAGAACCACGGTCTGCAGTGCGGATACTGCACGCCCGGCATGGTGATGGCGGCGACGAGCCTCCTCGACGAGAACGCGAACCCGTCCGAAGAAGAGGTTCGCATCGGCCTCGAAGGGAACCTGTGCCGCTGCACCGGCTACCACAACATCGTGAAGTCGGTGCTCGCCGCAGCGAGCGCCTGATCCGCACCACCATCCACTCGCGTCCTGGCTTCGGGGGAGGCTCGGACGCCACCACATGAACTGGGGGTTCATGTCATGACGATCACCGAAGATCCAACAACATCGAGCGAGAACACGGTTCTCGGAACACGCCTGCTGCGCAAGGAGGACCCGGCTCTCCTGACCGGTGAGGCCGTGTTCACGAACGACATGAAGGTGCCGGGCGCGTTGCACCTCGCCGTCCTGCGCAGCCCGTTCGCGCATGCGACGATCACCTCGATCGACACGTCGGCCGCCGCTGCGATGGACGGTGTCCACTCGGTCTACACCGGCCCCGATCTGGCCGACATGTGGGCCTCGGCCATGCCGTGTGCGTGGCCGGTCACCGACGACATGAAGAATCCGGCGCACTACCCGCTCGCGATGTCGAAGGTCGCCTACGTCGGCGACGGCGTGGCGGCGGTTCTCGCCACCTCCGACGCAATCGCTCGTGATGCGCTCGAAGCGATCGACGTCGAGTACGCGGCGCTGCCCGCCGTGGTCGACGTCGAGGCAGCGCTCAGCGACGACGTGATCATCCACGACGAACTCGGCACCAACACGAGTTACACGTGGCCCCTCGTCATCGAGGAGACCGAGGGCGACTGTCAGAAGGCGATGGACACCTCGGCCCACGTCGTCAAGGAGCGCTACGTCCAGCAGCGGCTCATCCCGATGGCGATGGAACCCCGCGCCGTCGTTGCGATGCCCCAGCCGTTCGGCGGCGACATCACGCTGTACTCCTCCACCCAGGTGCCCCACATCTTGAAGGTGATGACGGCGCTCACACTCGGCATCCCTGAACAGCAACTGCGCGTCGTGTGCCCCGCCGTCGGAGGCGGCTTCGGCTCGAAGCTCAACGTCTACGCCGAAGAACTGCTGTGCACCGGACTGGCCCGCAAGCTCGGCCTCCCGGTCCGCTGGAACGAGGAGCGCTCCGAGAACGCGCAGGCCACGATCCACGGTCGGGCACAGATCCAGGACATCGAGTTGGCCGCCGACGAGAACGGCAAGATCACCGGCCTGCGGGTCCGCCTGCTCGGTGACATGGGTGCCTACCTGCAACTGGTCACGCCCGGCGTTCCGCTGCTCGGCGCATTCCTCTACGGAGGCGTCTACGAGATCCCCAAGGCGTTCGACTTCTCGTGTACCTCGGTGTTCACGACGATGACGCCGACCGACGCCTATCGCGGTGCCGGACGCCCCGAGGCGACCTATGCGATCGAGCACGCAATGGACGCGCTCGCCCGCAAGATGGACATCGACCCGCTCGAACTCCGCCGGCGCAACTTCATCCAGCCCGAGCAGTTCCCGTACGAGGCGTACACCGGGCTCGTCTACGACTCCGGCGACCACGACAAGGCCGCACGCGTCGCCGAAGACATGCTCGACTACGCGGCGATGCGCGCCAAGCAGGCCGAGCAGAACACGCCCGACGCGAAGAAGCGTCTCGGGATCGGCGTGTCGACCTACTTCGAGATGTGCGGCCTCGCGCCGTCACGCGTGCTCGCCTCGCTCAACTATTCGGCCGGTGGTTGGGAGTCGGCGACGGTCCGAGTCCTGCCGACCTCGAAGATCCAGGTGGTCACCGGCACGGCGCCGCACGGCCAGGGCCATGAGACCGCATGGTCGATGATCGCCGCCGAGAAGTTCGGCGTCGATCCGGCTGATGTCGACGTGCTGCACTCCGACACCGCGATCGCCCCGATGGGCCTCGACACCTACGGATCGCGCTCGCTCCCCGTCGGCGGGGTCGCCGTCGGCATGGCCTGCGACAAGGTGATCGAGAAGGCCAAGCAGATCGCCGCGCACCAGATGGAGGCCAACCCCGACGACCTCGACTTCTCGGGTGGCATGTTCTCGGTGAAGGGTTCGCCCGACAAGGAGATGCCGCTCGCTGCGGTCGCCTTCGAGGCGTTCACGGCGCACGATCTGCCCGACGGGCTGGAGCCGAACCTCGAGATGCAGGTCACCTACGACCCGCCGAACTTCTCGTGGCCGTTCGGCACACACATGTGCGTCGTCGAGATCGACACCGAGACCGGCCGCACCGAAGTGCTCCAGTACGTCGCCGTCGACGACTGCGGCAACCAGGTCAACCCGCTGATCGTCGAAGGCCAGGTCCACGGTGGCGTGATCCAGGGCCTCGCCCAGGCGCTGTGGGAAGAGGCGTCGTACGATTCGGACGGCAACCTGCAGTCGTCGACCCTCGCCGAGTACCTCGTACCGGCCGCTGCCGACGTGCCGAACATCGAGACCGGCGAGAGCATCACGCCGTCGCCGACCAACGCACTCGGCGTCAAGGGAGTCGGCGAGGCCGGCACCATCGGGGCCGCACCGTGCGTCATGAACGCCGTCATCGACGCTCTCTCGGGACTCGGTGTCACCGACATCCAGATGCCGGCCAGCCCGATGAAGGTCTGGTCTGCCATCCAGGAGGCCGCCCGATGACATCCGACCGCCTCTCGAACATCTACATTCCGAACAGCACCGCTCACCACCAGGAGAACCACCAGTGATCCCCGCATCATTCGAATACGTCCGAGCCGAATCCGCCGAGGAGGCCATCAGCCTCATCGGACAGCACGGCGACGAGTCCAAGTTCCTCGCCGGTGGCCACAGCCTGATCCCGCTGATGAAGCTGCGCCTCGCTCAGCCGACGGTGCTGATCGACATCGGTCGCCTGAATGACCTCTCGTACATCCGCGACGAGGGCGAGCACATCGCCATCGGTGCGATGACGCGTCACATGGACGTCGAGAACTCGCCGGTGCTCGCCGAGCACGTCCCGTTGCTCGCTCACGCCGCCAGCCACGTCGGTGACCCGCAGGTGCGCCACCGCGGCACGATCGGCGGATCGATCGCCCACAGCGACTCGGCCTCCGACCTGCCCGCCACCACCCTGGCGCTCGGCGCCACGTACGTCGCACAGGGCCCGAACGGCACCCGTGAGATCGCTGCCGCCGACTTCTTCAAGGGCTTCCTCACGACCGACCTCGCCGCCGACGAACTCCTCACCGAGATCCGGGTGCCGAAGATGCAGGGCGCCGGCTGGAGCTTCCAGAAGTTCAACCGTCGCGCTCAGGACTGGGCCATCGTCGGCGTCGCTGCATGGCGTCGCAATGGCGACTCGGGAGTCGGACTCGTCAACATGGCGTCGGTGCCCGTGCTCGCCACGAGCGTCACCTCGGCGCTCTCGGGTGGAGCCACGGTGGCCGATGCCGCCGAACAGGCCGCTGCCGAAGCCGACCCCACCGGCGACCTCAACGCCAGCGTCGAGTACCGCCAGCACCTCGCCCGGGTCCTCACCCGCCGCGCCCTCGAAGCCGCCTCCGCGTAACACCAGGTGCCAGACCCGTAACGTTTGGGGTCAGACCCGGGCCGTTACCGAGGTAACACCAGGTGCCAGACCCGTAACGTTTGGGGTCAGACCCGGGGCGTTACCGCGACTCGCCGAGAGTCTGCCCGGCGCCCGTCACCGCTCGCGCTGGTGCAGTTCGGCACCGTGCTCTCGCGACGGCCGTGGCGCCTACTGCAGGCCGCCGAAGCTGCCGCCGTCGACGTGCATCTGCAACCCCGTGACGAACGACGCCTGTTCGGAGCAGAGGAACGTCACGATCGAACCGAAGTCGTCGGCGTCACCCAGGCGCATCTGCGCCTTCTGCTCCGGAGTCACCAGTGCGTCGATACGAGGCGTGTCGTGCGTGCCCGGCTGCACCGTGTTGACCGTCACCCCGTCGGCGGCGACCTCGAGTGCGAGCGTCTTCAGGAAGGCGGTCGCACCGGCGCGAGCGGTGTTCGACAGGATGATGTTCGGAATCGGCTGGCGCACCGACACCGATGTGATCGCCACGACACGACCCCAGCCTCGCTCCTGCATCCCGGGCACGACGGCCTTGCACATCGCCACGATCGACAACAGATTCAGATCGAGCGCACCGGTGTAGGCGTCGACCGGCGTCGACTCGAACGTGCCGGCCGGCGGCCCACCCGCATTCGGCACGAGGATGTCGATCGGCCCACCCAACGCCTCGGCAGCAGCTGCGACGAACTCGGTGCCGCCCTCGGCTGATCCGACGTCGACGGCGAGCGAGACGGCGCCGTGGCCGATCTCCTCCACCGCACGGTCGAGCCGACCCTGGTCGCGCCCACAGATCACGACCTGTGCACCCTCGGCGGCCAACGTCTTGGCGGCACCGAGACCGAGGCCAGACGATCCCGCCGCCACGGCTGTCCGACGTCCCGCAATCCCCAGATCCATCGCGTCGAACCTACTTCCCAGTCGCGGTCGCACGCATCGCCGCCCGAAGCGAGGGGGCCCGACATTCGAAACCCGACCGCTCGTGCTCCGTCAGGACGATGATCGAGCGAGGTCCGACGGTGACGATGCGACCGACATCGAGCTCAGCCGACGGGTCCGTGAATCCCGACTCGACGTTCGTGTCGATCACCTTGCGCCACACCCCGTGAGCCTGGATCTCGAAGTCGAGCGGCTCCCACCACATGTTGGCCATCACGTACAGGCCTGGCAGATGCCAGGCGATCGAGCGCGAGTGCTCGGCCAGGTCGGGGCTGCCCGAACTGCCGAACCACTCGACCGACGAGCCCCACCATTCGGTCTGCGTCAAGACGTCATGTTCGGCACGGAAGGCGATCAGACGAGCGACGAATCCCTCGAGTTCGATCCACTCCCCACGCCTGTTCCAGTCGATCCAGCTGGTCTCGTTGTCCTGGTTGAACGGGTTGTTGTTGCCGAACTGCGTTCGTGCGAACTCGTCACCGGCGACATGCATCGGTGCGCCATGGCTCAGCATGAGCAGCGTCCACGCGTTGCGGAGTTGGCGCCGACGAAGCGTCATCACCTCGTCGAGCACGCCCTCGTCGCCCTCCCATCCACAGTTCCACGATCGATTGTCGTCGGCCCCGTCGACGCCGTTCTGTCCGTTCGCGTCGTTGTGTTTGCGGTCGTAGGCAACCAGGTCGTACAGCGTGAACCCGTCGTGGGATGTGAAGTAGTTGACCGATTTGAACGGCGCATCGAAGAGGTCGGGGCTGCCCTGCAGACGCTGCTTCACATCCGAGACGAGGCCGCCCTCGCCGCGCAGGAAACCTCGCATGTCGTCGCGATAGCGACCGTTCCACTGCATCCAGCGTTGATCGGCCCAGTCCTGGCCGACCTCGTAGCGCACGACGTCCCACGCCTCGGCCACGAGTCTGACGCTGCGCCGGGCGGCCCAGTCGCCGATGCTCCGGATGAAGTCGCTGTTGCGGGCGAGGACCGAGGCGAGGTCGAATCGAAAGCCGTCGACGCCGAGGTCGGCGAACCGGTCGAGCGCCGTCATGATCAGACGCTGAGCCGGCTCGGCGGTGGCGTCGATGATGTTGCCGCACCCGGCCTCGTCGACGTAGGTCCCGTCGTCGTCCAGGACGTAGTACACATCGTCGGCGAGCCCGCGAAGGTTGTAGGTCGGCCCGTACTGGTCCTCCTCAGTGGTGTGGTTGAACACGACGTCGAGCCAGATCTCGATGTCGTGTTCGTGGGCCGCCGACACGAGGTCGGCGAGTTCGGTCGCGGGGTCACCCGACGCCGAGTACTGAGCGTGGACGGCGCCGAAGACCAACGGCATGTAGCCCCAGTAGTTGTCTTCGTCGGGATCGAACTGATGCACCGGCATGAGTTCGACGACCGACACGCCGAGTTTCGCGAGGCGCGGCAGTTCGTGGACCATCGCGGCGAAGGTGCCGGCGTCGTCACGATCACGCCGACGGGTGATACCGGCCACATGGGTTTCGTGGACCACGAGCGGACGGCTGGTCGGGCGCTGCGGGCGCGGAGAAGGCCATGCGGCGGCAACCGCACGCGGACCGAACTCCAGGTTCGGGCGCCGGCCCGGCCGAGCGGCATCGCGGTCGTGCTCGGCCGAGAACCAGACCGCCGTCGCATCGGGGTCGACGAGCACCCGGTCGGGAGTCATCCGACCCGGGCCATCGGCGATCAGCCCGTACTTTGCGCCGTCAGGCACCACCCCGATCCAGCAATCGCCGTCCCGCTGCATCTCGACGGTCGGGCCACGATGATGGGCCAACCACATCCGGTCGGCGAGAGGGGCGACGACGGAGATCCGCATCGGACCAGCGTGCCATCCGCCGGGCCTCGGACCTCGGACCCCGGCGGGCTACTCGCTCGGGAAACCCGGTACACCATCGTCGAGGCGCACACCGGTGCTGTTCAAGAATCCCGACACCATGCGGTAGAAACCGGCCGTGATCAGCAGTTCGACGAGTTCGGCCTCCGACCACCGATGAGCCAATGCGGCCCACGTCTCGTCGGACACGCAGTCGTCGGCGGCCAACTCGTCGGCCATGGCGATCAGCGCAGTATCGCCGTCCGACCACTCGTGCGACCCGACCGACTCGGTCAACGCCGCCACCTCCACCTCGGACAATCCGGCCGCACGGCCGATCACGGTGTGCTGGCCGAACTCGTACTCGGCGCGAGCGTTCCATCCGATCCGCAGGATGACGAGTTCGCGTTCGCGCTCGGGCAGGAGACCCTTGTTGAGGATGAAACCGCCGAGCAGGTTGAACCGCTTCAGCAACTTCGGATGGTGACCGAGGACGCCGAAGATGTTGAGCGGGGTGCCGTCGAGTTGCAGAGCGCCGGAGAGGATCTCCGCCAATTCGTCGGACACCTCGGCCACCGGCATGATCCGCGGCTGATCGGGTCGTTCGATGATCACGTCGTCGGGGGTCGGGTCGTCGGTCACCCGGTGACGGTAACGCACCGAACGAGTTCACGATCGAGACGGCCGCCCCGACAGGTCAGGCGTGCCCCGAAGCTGTGACCCCATACGCGAAGGGTCTGTCCCCTCACGTATGCATACGTGAGGGGACAGACCCTTCACGTATGGCGGTCGCACCCCGGGATGCCGCCGGCCCGAGGAGTGGAACTACGTTCGGTATGTGGCCGACGACCGATATGCCCAGTACGACCGCCTGCGATTCGAGTGGCCCGACGGCCCCGACGGCGGCGTCCTCCTCATCACCCTCGACGATCCCGAGCGGATGAACGCGACCGACGCGGCGATGCATCTCCAGTTGTCTCGCGTGTTCCGCACGATCGCCGACGACGACTCGGTCCGCTCGGTCGTCGTCACCGGCGCCGGACGGGCATTTTCTGCCGGAGGCGACTTGGACTGGATCTCGGAGCAGGTCGGCGACTACGCGCAGACGATGCGGGTGATGAAGGAGGCCGGCGACATCGTGCGCACGATGATCGACTGCGACACCCCCATCGTGTCGGCCATCAACGGGGTGGCGGTGGGCGCCGGGCTCGCCGTTGCACTCATGGCCGACGTCAGCGTGATCGACGAAAACGCCAAGCTGACCGACGGCCACATCCGCCTCGGCGTCGCCGGAGGAGATCACGCCGTTGCCATCTGGCCGCTGCTCTGCGGCATGGCGAAGGCGAAGTACTACCTGCTCACCGCCGATTTCCTCGACGGGCGCGAGGCCGAGCGAATCGGTCTGGTCTCGAAAGCGGTCCCCGCCGACGAGGTGATGGACACGGCGATGGGCGTGGCCCGCAAGCTGGCCGCCGGCCCGGTCGACGCGACGCAGATGACGAAGCGGGCGCTCAACCACTGGCTGCGCCAGGCGCTGCCCAATTTCGAGGCATCGCTCGCCTACGAGATGCTCAACTTCCTCGGCCCCGACGCCGCGGAAGGACTCGCCGCCCTCAAGGAGAAGCGCTCCCCCGACTTCCACGCCTCGCACCGCGATCAACGGTCCGTGCCAGACCCGGATTCGTGACGGGTAACGCCGAGGGTCTGACCCCTCGGCGTTACCTCGACGCCGGTCGAGCGGCGAGTGACGAGGCGGCGAGTGGCTTCTGAGATGTCGACCACACCTCTTCGACCGGGCGCTGGATCTCGGGGGTGAGGTAGCCGAAGAGATCGACGACGACGTGGGTCCGACCGAACGAGTTGTAGATCTCGGTGTTCGGGTCGCCCAGTGCATACACCGCGTTCGCCACGGTCTCCCCGGCGCCGAAGTTGACGTTCGACGTCGTCGGGAACGTGTCGTTCGGCGAATCCGGGTCGAACGGCAGGACGCTGAAGAATCCGTCAGCGGTCGGGCGCACGGCGGTCACGTTCCAGATGTCGGTCCAACCGAAAAAGTTCCGCAAGGTCAGCGACGTGTTCGCCTCCAAGCTCCCCGGCTCGCTGAACGGACTCGAGATCCGCGTGTCGACCGCCCGAATCGGCCGTTGCGTGAGGAACTTTCCCTGCTGGTCGAATCGGGGTTCGTCGAACGTCTCGTAGACACCCACGATGTCGACGAGGACATCGACTGATCCGAAGGGGTTGTAGACGCTCACGTCGTCGTCTTCCCCAACGCCCACAACGACGAGATTCGCTCGGATGTCTCGGGCTGCGAAGTTCAGGCTCGAAGCCGTCGGCCGGGGTTCACCTCCGGGCCACACGGTCAAGAAGCCGGCTGCGCTCGGCCGAACCGCCGTGACGTTGAGCGCCACGGCGACCAGGTCGCGCCCCTCACCCAACTCGGCGATGCGGTCGACCTCGCCGATCTGGAACGTGCGGGTCTCGCCCGTACCGAGTGTCGAACCTCGATCGCCCGGGGTGCGGTTCGGTCGGGTGTCGACGATCCTCTCGTTCTCGACCGCGGTGTAGCGCGCACCACGCTCGTTGTTCTCGTTGCCGTAATACCCGACGACGTCGAGCACTGCGTGAGCGCTGCCGAATTCGTTCGACAGGTTCACGGCGCCATCCGCGCCGACGGCGACCGTCACCGAGTTGGCCAATGCCTGCCCGTCGCCGAAGTTCAGGTTCGACACGGTCGGTCGGTCGGTCCGCGATGGCCAGATCGAGAAGAAGCTGCGCTCGGTGGGGCCCGACACGGTGGCATTCATCACCACGGCTTGGACACCGTCGACAGGGACCCCACCGCGTCCGGCGATCTGCACCTTCACCGTCTCGCCGGCCGAGAGTTTGCCGGGAAGACGTACGCGATCGTCGGTCGCTCGCGTGTCGAGCACCCGACTCGGGGTGAGGGCATGGAACTCGCCGTACCCGGTCGCAGCACGTCGCGGATCGACGATCGTCAGGTAGCTGATGTCGAAGATGTCAGATGGTTCGAGAACGGCGAGGCGGTCGTCGGGGAGTGAGACCCAGTCGACGATCACGTCCTCTGACGGGAACGACCACTCGAACAACTCGTCCAGGTCGTCGCTGTCGACGTGCACGAACGTCTGGCCGCCACCACGTTGTCGCCGGAATACGAACGAGCCGTCACCGTCGTACTTCGGTCCGAGTCGAAGATCGGGAATCTGCGTCGTCACGGCCAGCGTCTCGGGGTCGATGACCGAACTCCCGAACAACAGGTTGTCGCCGTGCACGGTGAGGAAGTCGTCGCGCCGAGTGAGCGGCGCCCGATCGACGATCACCGGCGGGTCGGCGACCTCGTAGCGGAGGATCTCACCGTCCTCGACGGTGTAGAACGTCGCATCGTCGAGCCCGAAGGTCACCTTCCGGTCGACCACCCTCGGGCTGGAGGAGTCGGTCTCGGGCGGAAGACCTTCGCCGCCCACGCCGTACCCGCGCTCACCGTCGACGAGCCGGTACTCGCGACCTTCCGAATAGAGGAAGCGGTCGGGATCGCTGGGGGATGCATGCACCGAGACATAGAAGAAGTTCGACGTCGGAACATGTCGGATCTGGGTCAGAGAGGCCCGATCGACCACGGTCACACCTCCGGCGGTCGAGACCAGGATCGTCCGTCCGTCGGCCGATACGTCGAGATCCCAGGCCCTACCGGTTGCTCGGTTCAACGGTGGAGCCTGCCGCACGATCTCTCTGGTGACCACGTCGATCTCGAGGAGGGACGACACACGGTCGGTCCCGCCGTAGACGTAGAGCAGGCCGCTGACCGGATCGAAGTCCATCGCCTTCACCCGCAGGTTGGTCCGGACGATGCCGGGCGTCGTCTCGAACGAGACGATCTCGACGGCCGCCGAGACCGATGGTGGCGTGCCACCTGCGACGACGACGAGTATCGCCACCACGGCTGCTGTGACGACGGAGACGATTCGACGCGACGATTTCACGGCTCGACCGTGGTGCACCGACACGCCGCTGCGCAACTCGTGGTGCGGATGGCGTCACCACAGGTGTAGACACGCGGTCATGGCTGCGGACTCCGACGCTGATGTCGATCTCGACGACGAACTCACGTTGGCGCTGGCTGTGGCCGACGTTGCTGACGCGTTCACGTTGCCCCACTTCGAGGATCGCGACTTCACGGTCGACTGGAAGACCAACGCCACCGAGGTCACCGAGATCGACCGAGGCGCCGAGTCGCTCATCGTCGAGACGATCCTGGCGGCCCGGCCGGGTCACTGCGTCTTCGGCGAGGAGCACGGTGTCGCCGGCACCGAGTCGTCGGCCTGGCGCTGGGTGATCGATCCGATCGACGGCACGTCCGGTTTCGTGCGCGGCATGCCGGTGTGGGCCACGCTCATCGCACTGACTCATGATTCCGTCCCGGTGCTGGGAGTCGTGGCGGCGCCGGCGCTCGGCTTCCGATGGTGGGGTGGTGTCGGGCTCGGCGCACACGTCAGCAGCCGTGGCACGGTCCGACCCATGGCGGTGTCGTGCGTCGACTCGATCGACGAAGCACAGGTCAGCATCACCCCGAACAACGGGTGGGAGGCGCTGGGCCTGACCTCGGCACTGGTCGATCTCACACTGACCGCTCGCCGGAGCCGGGGCATGGGCGACTTCTGGCAGCACATGCTGGTCGCCGAGGGAGCTCTCGACGTCGCTGTCGACGCCGTCGGTGTCGCGGCCTACGACCTCGCGGCGATCCAACCGATCGTCGAAGCCGCCGGCGGCACGTTCACCGACCGGCTCGGCGAGGCGACTCACGAGCACGACACCGCCATCAGCACCAACGGCCTCCTCCACGACACCGTCATCACCGCCCTCACCAACTGATCGGTACATCGGGTGTCTGACACCCATAGTCCCGTTGTCCCCGACGGTGGCGGTCGCGGTCACTCGAGGCGGCGGGTGACGGCGTCCTTGGCTCGCTGGGCGACTCGGTCGAGGAGGCCGGTCGGACGCCGGCCGCGTTCGACTGCCGACAGCAGTCGTTCCAATTCGAGGTCGAGCCGGTCGGCGTGGGCTCGGCCCGACCGGGCGACGGCGTAGCCGCCGAGGGCGAACGGCACAGCGAGCAACAGCCACGGCGCACCGGCAACGAGCCCGACCGCCGCTCCTCCTCCCACACCGACCGAGCCGACGGCTCCACCGCCGACGAGCCGGGCTGCGCGCGGCGTCGACCGGTCGGCAGAGATGCGCACGATCGTGCGAGGGCGGGTCGGGGACGAACCGACGGTCTGGCCGACGGCTTCGGCGACGAGATCCGACACCACGCCCAGACGTCCTTCGCCGCGCACGCCGGCCGCGGCGCGTCCGATCTGCGCGGAGGAGTCCGATCGCCGCCTCGCGATCAACATGCCCGGTGTGCGGCGGTCGCAGGTCAGCCGGTGCACCGAGGAGAGCCATGCTTCGAGCCCGTCCATCACCTCGGTCGCCGACAGCGGGACCTCACGCTCGACGACCACCCGATTCGGGCCGGCCAACCGGTCGAGTCGCGCCGGAGCCGAACGTTCGACGGAGAACCGCTCGATCGCCAGCGAATCGCGCACGGCGTTCGGATCGATACCGACCTCGGTCGCCGCTTCGATCAGCGCCGTCGGTTCGATGCCATCGGAGGGTTCGGTCGATCGGGCGTTCTCGATCTCCTGGGCACGATCGAGGATGCGAGCCACATCATCTCGGTCGAATCGCTCGCCCATCGCTCCACGATACGTTCCCGCCACCACGCCCACGTCGAGCGACCCACGACCAACCGGTGTCTGACACCCGATGGTCGCGTTCGTGGAGATCGGTGTCTGACACCGATCTCCACGTGATCCGAACGATCGGTGCCTGACACGGATCGTTCGGAATCGTGACCCACGCGACCACCGCGGTCGGCTCGTCGCAGTCTGCCGCCACGCAGATCATCCGCCGGCGAATCTTGACTCGATTGGTCGGGTATGTTGCTCGCATGTCGGAGCGATCGCCGTCCACCACCGCCATCACCGCCGGCCGGGCGGCGAGCGGGAACTCGCTCGCACCCGCCCTGTGGGCGTCGTCCACTTGGGAGTCGGCCTCACTCGACGATGCCCGACGGCGCGCCACCACCGTGCGCCACGGAGATTTCTACAGCCGCTACGCAAACCCCACGGTCACCTCGTTCGAGCAGGCAGTGGCCGTCCTCGAAGGCGCCGAGCGATCACTCGCGTTCGCGTCGGGGATGGGTGCCATTGCGTCGACGGTGCTCGCGCTCTGCTCGTCGGGCAGTCACGTGGTCGCCCAACATCAGCTGTACGCAGGGACGCTCGCATTCCTGCAGGGTCCGTGCACACGGCTCGGCATCGAGACCACCTTCGTCGACGTGGCCGAACCGGGCGCGTTCGCAGCTGCGGTCCGTCCAGGCCAGACGATGGTGGTGCTCGCCGAGACCCCGTCCAATCCGCGCCTCGAACTCGCCGACCTCGACGAACTCGGCGCCATCAAGGGCCCGTTCACCGTGGTCGACTCGACGTTCGCCACACCGCTCGGGCAGCGGCCGCTCGATCACGGCGTCGACATCTCACTGCACTCGGCGACGAAGGGGATCGCCGGACACAACGACGCCACCCTCGGCGTCATCTCGGGAGACGAGGATCTCCTCGACGAGATCTGGGGCTACGCCGTCCTGCACGGCGCCACCCCCTCACCGTTCGATGCGCTCAACGCGCTGCGCGGCATCCGCACCCTCGGCGTCCGGACACGCCAGCAGAACGAGTCGGCACGATCGATCTCGGTGATGCTCGCCGACCACCCGCAGGTCGGGGCGACGCACTATCCGGGCCTGTCGGAGCACCCGCAGCATGCCATCGCGTCGGCGCAACTGATGCAGTTCGGCACCGTGCTCTCGTTCGACGTCGGCTCACGAGATGCTGCAGCGGCCGTGCTCGACGCCGTCGAACTGTGCCGGGTCGCCACGTCACTCGGAGGGCCCGAGACGCTCGTGTGCCACCCGGCTTCTTCGACCCATGCGAGCCTCACACCCGACGAACAGGCCGCAACGGGCATCACCCCCGGACTCGTCCGCATGTCGGTCGGCCTCGAGGAGACCACCGACCTGCTCGACGATCTGAATGCTGCGCTGGCCGCACCCACGGCCATCTGACCGCCCTCAGCCGGCGGCTATTCGACGATCTCGATCTCGCTCGGACCGAACTGGAACCAGGCGCCGACGACCTGGTCGATGGCAGCGTCGTCGCCCGACCAGTCGAGCGAGCGCAGTTGCCCAGGCGTCCGCCGGCCGAGTCGGGAGCGGAAGATCTCGAACCGAGTGGTTGCCAGCCGGACCGTCGTGTCGGCGTCCGGGTCGCCACCATCGAGCGCAGCACCGTCGTCGAATTCGACCGTGAGGGCGATCGGCAGATCGGTGAAGCCCGTGATCAACGCCGCTGCAGCGTCGTCGATGATCGCACTGTCACGGTTGCCCGGGCGGCCGAGCGCCTGGCGGACGTCGTGCTCGTGTGCGTGGCAGTCGAATGGCGGCCGATACTCCCCCATGGCCGCGATGGCCTGGCCGAAGATCGCGTACTGGGACTCCCAGCGTTCGAGCAGTTCCTCGACGGTGAAGTGAGCGTTGCGCTCGACCTGCGACGCCGTCCACGGCTCGGTCGCCGCACCGTCGGTCCGGCCGGCCAATCCGTCGTCGGGAATCCCCGACACGTGCGAGAGGACATCGCGCACCGTCCACCCCGGGTTGCACGAGACATCGACCTTCCAGTCCTCTTCCGACAGGGTGCGGGCGAACTCGATGAACGATTCGACCGCCTCCCGGTACCAGACCTCGATCCCGCGTTCGCTCATCGGTTGGTCCTCGTGGTCGGTTGGCGTGCGCTGATCTGCATCACATCATCGTGGCAGGTCCGGGTCAGAGATCACGTTCCCCGAGCGGGTGACGTTCGCCGGCGAATCAGCTGGCGTCCCATCGAGACCACGGTCATTCTCATTCGTTGAGAATGACCGTGGCGGCTCGATATGGTGCTCACATGTCCGACACCGAACTGACCGTCATCGACGTCCCCGAGGCCCAGCGATTCGAACTGCTCCTCGACGACGTCCGGGTGGGCCTCGCCGACTACTCGATCGACGGAAACGTGGTGACCGTTCCGCACGTCGAGACCGATCCGGTCCACCAGGGCAAGGGCTTCGCCGGAACGCTCATGGCCGGCGTGCTCGATTCGGTTCGCTCGAGCGACCAGCGCATCCGACCGCTCTGCCCGTACGCGTCGGCCTACATGCGCCGCCACCCCGACACCCTCGACCTGCTGGCCGACTGATGTGTCGCAACATCACGACGCTGCGAGGCCTCGAGCCACAGGCCACACCGGTCGAGATCGAAGCCGGTGCCCGTCAGTACGTCCGCAAGATCACGGGCGTGCAGAAGACGTCGGCAGCGACCGAGGCGGCGTTCGAGAAAGCCGTCGACGAGATCGCCGAGATCACCCGACGCGTCCTGACCGAACTCCCGCCCCGCAAGAACCCCCCGAAAGTGGAACCCCCACTCCGCCGCCTGCACGGCACGTGACTCGGATGTGTCCTGGGTCGTGTCGTACACGACGAGTTGACGGAACGCAGTGAGCGGCGTCCTGTGCGTCGTCAGGAGTAGAAGGGGTTGGCGCCGGTGGTGTGATCGGTGAGGTCCTTGACCTTGTCGATCCCCTCCAGCGCATCGCTCAGCATCGTCTGGACACCGTCGAGCATCGTCATCTTGCTCATCGAGCAGCCGTGGCAACCGCCACCCATCGTCATGTACGCGGTGCCCTCACCATCGTGACCCATGTACGTGACGAAGCCGCCGTGCGCAGCGAGCGCCGGGTTGACCTCGGTCGCCACCAGCGTCTCCACTTCGGCCGACAGCTCGTCGTCGTTGACCAGACCCTCGATGTCGGGTGCCGCAGGCTTGTTCGGATTGCGGATCACCAGACCCTGGGCGGCCGTGTGATCGAGAGTCGCACCGGTGAGCATCTCGACGTCGTCGCCGGGGATGATCACCTTGAGACCTTCGTGCGTGCGGACCTCGTCGGTGAACGCCGCCTTCAGGAACTCCTCGAACGAGAGGTCGTACTTGAAGTCTTCGCCGGCACCGGAGGCGATCCCGAGTCGGAGGCCGAGTTGATCGCCGTCGACCTCGTCGTCTCGCATCTCGAGCAGGGTCTCGATCGCTTCGGGCGTGATCGTGATGATCGGCTCGCTCGCTGATGCGCCGCCGGATTCGCCGGCCATTGCTTCGAGAGGACTCATGATCTCCAGGCTACCGTCGGGCTGGTGAACGCCCTTCTCGACCTCGACCAGCGCCTCGAGAGGCTCGCCGACGACTCCTCTCGCCTCGCCAGCTGCGTCGAAGCCGGCGATCTGACCGCGCCCATCGCCGCATGCCCGGGCTGGGACCTTCGCCAACTGTGCCTCCACACCGGCGGTGTCCATCGCTGGGCCACTCACGCCGTCCAGCACGGTGCGTCGCCCGACAAGCCGATCTCGATGCCCTCCGACGACGCCGACCACGAGGAACTGGGCGCCTGGATGCGGCTCGGCGCCGGCGTCCTCGTGGACGTCTTGGCCACCACTCCGTTGGACGCCGACACCTGGCACCCCTTCCCGTTCGACCAGAAGGCGTGGGTGTGGTCACGCCGCCAGATGATCGAAACGGCCCTGCACCGGTGGGACGCCGAGGTGGCCACGACCGGCGGTTCCGACCTCGACCCGATGCTCGCATCCGAGGGCGTCGACGAGTTCTTCCAACTCGGCCTGCCACGGATCTTCGCCCGCACGGGCGAGGCCGTCCCGACAGCGAGCCTGCACGTCCACTGCACCGACGAGGGAATGCCCGACGGATCGGGCGAGTGGATCGCCTGGAACGAGAGTGGCGAGATGCGCACCGCGCCCGAACACCGCAAGGGTGACGCTGCCGTGCGAGGCGCTGCGGCCGACATCCTCCTGGTGTTCATGGGCCGAGCCGACGCCGGTGGACTCGACATCGTCGGTGACCCGGCCGCCGCCGCAGCGTGGCTCGAACTGCCCGGTTGGTGAGGTGAGCGCGGAGACCGAGCGATCTCCTTCGGAAGAGTCCGTGCCGGAGCGGATCGAGTTCGCGACAACCGCCTCGGACGGCGACGCGGCCGTCGTCATCGAGTCGGGCGGCGCCATGAAGTCCGGCGACGTCGACCCAGCGGTCACGAGCCCGCCCGTCGGTACGAAGTCGAGCGCTCTCGGCCTGCTCGCCGTGGGCGGAGCCATCCTCGCGTTCTCGTTGTCGACCCCGATCGTCAAGTGGTCGGGCGTCACCGGTGTCGTGCTGTCGTTCTGGCGGATGTGGGCATCGGCCGCGCTGTGGTGGTTCGCCCTCGCCGTGATGCGGGCCCGGTCGAGGCAGCGAGGACACACGGTGCTCGACTGGCCGTCCAGACGGACCTGGACCCTCGTCGGCCCGGCCGGTTTGATGTTCGGCGTCAACATCTCGCTGCTGTTCACCGCCGTCACGCGCACGAGCATCGCGCACATCGAATTCATCGGTGCGATGACGCCGCTCATCATCGTGCCTGCCGGAGCGCTGCTCTTCGGCGAACGTCCGAACTGGGGTGCACTGCGGTTCGGTGTCATCTCGATCATCGGCGTGTCGCTCGTGTTGTTCTTCGGTCCCGTCCAGGGCGCAGCGACGCTCGGCGGCGACCTCGTCATGGTGGTCACGTTGATCTCGTGGACGGCCTACCTGCTCTTCACGAAGCGGGCCCGGGCGGCGGGGGTCGACACGACGACCTTCATGGCCTGCATGATGTCGTCGGGTCTCATCACGGCGGCGCCCATCACCCTCCTCACGGTGGGAGGCGAGATCTTCGGACTGGCCACGCGCGGGTGGATCGTGGTCGCTCTCCTCGCCGTGTTGACCGGCATGGTCGCTCACGGGTGCATCGCCTTCGCACACCAGCACCTTCCGATCGCGACGATCACCGTCATGCAGACCTGCCAGCCGGCGCTTGCGGTCGTCGCAGCGTTCTTCATCCTGGGTGAGTCGGTTCGTGCGATCCAGGTCGTCGGCATGGGTCTCGTGGTCATCGGGATCGCTCTCTTCACGTCACGCGCCCAGCGCCGACCACCTGCGTGAACGTGAGTCGGCCGGACGGACCCCGATCGACGCACGGCAGAATACGGCGATGACGGGACACTCGACGACAGCCGTGGTGATCCGAGATGCCACCGACCACGACGTGGGGACGATCACCGACATCTTCAATCAGGCGATCCCCGACGGCAACGCCGAGTGGACCGAGACGTTGCACACCGAGGCGGAGCGGCGGGAGTGGATGGCCGAGCGGATCAGCAGCGGTCGCCCGGTGATCGTCGCCGACGCCGGCGCGGTGATCGGAGTCGCGAGCTACGGCGACTTCCGCGAGAGCTCGTGCCGGGAGGGCTTCCGATTCGTGTGTGAGCACTCGGTCTACCTCGACCGATCGGCGCGCGGCTCGGGTGTGGCCGATGCACTGATGGACGAACTCGAGTCGCGGGCTCACGCCGCTGGCCTGCGTCGGATGATCGCGACGATCGACGAGGCGAACCCGGCGTCGATCGCCTTCCACGCTCGACGAGGCTTCGTCGAAGTCGGTCGCATGCCCGACATCGGCTACACGTTCGGGACGTGGAGGACGATGGTGCTGATGCAACTCGACCTCGACGGGGACGTCGTGCTCGACGTGACCGATCGCGTGTGACGCATTCCGTCCATCTCCGAGACACGATCGCGACACCGACGACTGCCAGGATGCAGCGATGCGCATCTTGGTGACGAACGACGACGGCATCGACTCGATCGGGCTCCACGAACTGGTGCGGGCGATGTGCGATCTCGACGGCGGCCACCAGATCGTCGTCGCGGCGCCCGACCGAGAGTTCTCCGGCGCCGGCGCAGCACTCGGTGCACTCCACGAACTGACGCCGACCGTCCAGCGATCGAGCATTCCTGACTGCGAGGCCGAGACCTGGACCGTCGACGGGCCGCCAGGGCTGTGCGTGATGTTCGCCCGACTCGGCGTCTTCGGCGACCCGTTCGAGCTGATCGTCTCGGGGATCAACCCGGGCGCGAACGTCGGCCGGGCCGTGTACCACTCGGGCACGATCGGCGCGGCGCTGACGGGTCGCAACGGGTACGTGTCGGGAGTCGCCGTCAGCCAGGGTGTGTCGGGCTTCAGCGCCGAGGGCCAGGCGTGGGAGGACGTCATCGGGACCATCGACTGGGCTCCGGGCGCACACATCGCACAGCGAGTGGTGCAGGCACTCGTCGACGACCTGCCGAGCGACCCCGTGGTGGTGAACATCAACGTGCCCGACCGTCCCATCGCAGAGATGAAGGGATGGCGACTCGCCCAGGTCGGCGTGCAGCCGCCGCGCACCGTGGCATCAGCCGACCTCGTGCCGATCGAGGGTCGACCCGACGCGTTCACGGTTGCGATGAACTGGGGCGAGAAGCTCGACGTCGATCCGGTGACCGACTCCGGGCTGATCGAAGACGGCTACGTGACGATGAGTTACCTGAGCCGACTCGACCACGAAGATCGCTCCGACATGGGCCATGCGGATGCGAGCCTCGACGCGCTGTTCTCCTGAGCGGATCTCGCTGAGGTGACGTCGGTCGGGCGGCGGTGACGCTGATCGGCACCGACGATACCTTGTGCGCGCGATGAGCTCCCCGGTCGACGTCGCCACATCGTTCCTCGGGGCGATGAGCGGCAACGACCCCGATGCGATCGCCGCGATGGTCTCACCCAACTTCCGCAACGAGCACCACAGCTCGCTCGGATCCGACTGCGTCGGCAGGGACGAGTACCGCCGGCGGCTCCCTCACTTCCTCGACTCGTTCGTCGATCGCAGCTACGAGGTCGACGATCTCGTCGCTCAGCGCCGCGACGCCGTCACCGACGTCGTGATCCGCTACCGGTTCTCCGCCGAGTACGAGGGCACGCACATCGAGATCCCCGGCGTGATGTGGTTCACGGTTCGAGGCCGGTTCATCACCCGCCGGGTCGACACCTGGGACTCGCTCACCTTCCTCGAACAGACCGGCCGACCCCACCCGTAACGTCTGGGGTCTGACCCGGGCCGTTACCTCAGGGTTGCCAGACGGAGGTGTCGGGGTGAAACTGGCTCCAGGCGAACCAGAACGCTTCGTGAGCGGCGATCTCGGCCCCCGATGCGTCGACGGCGACCAGCCCGTCACCCGACTGCTGCAGTTCGACGCCGTCGAGTTCGACCGCGTCACCGGCGTCGAGTGCGATCGTGGCCTCCTCGGAGGGGAAGGCGATCGCCGAGCCGTCGTCGAGCAGCACGCCGACGACGAACTCCTGGACGTCCAGCCGATCGTCCACGTCGCCGACCGGGAAGATCGGCCCGTTCACGTCGCGGTCGCCGAGCGGATCGAGTTCGTAGGTCCGTCCGATCCCACCGTCTTGAGCAATGATCTGTGTGTGGGGGTTCTCGGCCTTCCACTCGGCCCACGTCGAGCGGACGACGGTCGCCTGTTCCAACACGACGCCCGCATCATACAACGGCCCCGACACCGCAGCGCCGGTGAACGTGTCGAACACCGACGACGTGGCCAACTCGTACATCACCTTGTTCGACCGGCTGAGCAGACCTGACGTGCGCACCACGGGAACCGTCTCGGCGCCTTCGATCGGGCTGCCGTCGGCCTGGTCGGTGAAGTAGGCCTGCGCCGATCCGCACAGGGTGCAGTACGGGATCGCCAGGCGTCGTCCGCCGACCGTGAGGTTGAACATCTCGTGGATCTCGGCGACGTTCAGCGGGATCGCGAGCGACTCGTCCTCGATCGTGATGCCGAACACGGTGCGCTCGTCGGGATACCAGTTGCCGCTGAGAGCGTCGGTGGTGGCGGGGTCGTCGAGCGCCGGGATGCATCCGCCGGGGCACCCGTTCGGGTCGCCGAGCTTGCGAGCGTCGATGAACACGCCACCCCAGCTCAGGTATCGCCAATCGATGTCGGCATCGTCGTCGTCGAAGAACGGGATCCAGCCGGGCTCGAGCTGCGTGAAGATCGCGCCCTTGTCCTCTCGGTACCCGTCGTAGTCGGGTGTGTCCCACGCGATCAGGTGATTGGTGACACTGAGCCACGGGCTGCGATCGAGGTCGGGATCGTCGCGGATCGACTCGCCCGTGATCTGCTCGAACGTGTCGACGAGGGCAACGGCGTCGTCGCCGCCCGAGAAGCGCAGCAGGTCCGAGACGAACCAAGCGAAGCGCGCATCGCCCGATTCGCTCAGGTCGTCGAGCGACGGACGGTCGAGTGTGCCGACGTTCGTGATCCCGCGCGCCAGACGATCGACGGCGTCGGCAGCCTCGGCGTTCTCGACGCCTGCGCTCGGGACGATCGGCGCGGCCGGATACACGTAAGCGGTGCGCGCCGGCCTCGCCTCGGCGCCCGCCACCGAGTCGGTGGCTACGTCGCCATCGACGACCGCGGCATCTGCGTTGTCGGTTTCGATGTCCGGTTCGGAGCTGCCACCACCGTCCGACGAGGCGCACGACGCCATCGCGACTGCGACAGAGGCGGCCACGACGGCGACACTGCGCGCCGAGCGACGACGACTCGAAGACGGGCTGAGGGACATGGCGAGATCGTAGGAAGACCTCGACGAACGGGCGCGGACGAGGCTCGCAACAAGTCGGAAACTCGTTCGCCTCGGGCCCGCCGAACGTGTGCGCGCCGCCCTGATCGGGCACCATGGGGACATGGCCGATCCAGCAGCACCGACCGACGCCGAGCTCCAGGAGCGCCTCACCAGCCTCCAGTACGACGTGACCCAGCGCGCGGGCACCGAGCGAGCATTCTCCGGTGCGTACCACGACACCAAGGATCCCGGCGTCTACCACTGCATCGTGTGCGACACCGCCCTGTTCTCGTCCGACACCAAGTACGACTCGGGCTCAGGCTGGCCGTCGTTCTACGAAGCGATCGACCCCGAACTCGTCGAACTCGTCGACGACACGAGCCACGGCATGCGTCGCACGGAGGCCCGCTGCGCGGCATGCGGTTCGCACCTCGGCCACGTCTTCCCCGACGGACCCCAGCCGACGGGCGACCGGTTCTGCATGAACTCGGCGTCCCTCGACCTTCAGTCCGACTGACCGCGTGGAGATCGGTGTCAGACACGAATCTCCACGGTCTGTGGAGACTGGTGTCAGACACGAATCTCCATGTGTGTCTGACACGGTGCGTTGCTCCACGGTGTGTCGCGACACGGACCGACACGGGGTCATCTCGTTAGGGTCGACTCGATGGTGGTGGACTGGGGAGATGACGAACGGAAGCTGACCGATCGGGTCAGCGTCCTGTGCGGAGCGAACAAGGGCGGCTACCCGTCGGGCAACTCGCTCTTGATCCGTGGCGACGGTGAGTCGATCATCATCGACCCGACGATCGACGTGGTGTCTCGTGGTGGCGCTCCCGCTCCGATCGACGCCGTCATCAACAGTCACAGCCACGAAGACCACATGGCCGGCAACGGGACGTTTCCCGACGCCCGCCTCCACATCCACGACGCCGACCTGCCGGGCGTGACGTCGATCGACGGACTGATGGAGGTCTACGGACTCGACGGCGATGCCCGCGACGAGTTCGAACGGACCGTGATCGACGAGTTCCACTACACGCCCCGACCCGACGCTCACGGGTTCACCGACGGCCACGTGTTCGACCTCGGCGGAATGACGGTCGAGGCGGTCCACCTGCCCGGCCACACCCGCGGTCACTCGGGCTTCCGGATGGACGGCGTGTTCTTCCTCTCCGACATCGACCTGACCGGCTTCGGTCCGTACTACGGCGACGTGTGGAGCGATCTCGACGACTTCGAGGACAGCCTGGTCCGCGTGCGCGACGAGGTCGCCGACTTCTACGTCACGTTCCATCACAAAGGCGTGATCGAAGGGCGCGACGAGTTCGTGGGCTTGCTCGATGCGTTCCACTCGGTGATCGGCCGTCGCCATGACGCCATGCTCGAATTCCTCGCCGAACCGCGTTCGATCGAGGAGATGGTCGAGCACCGGTTCATCTATCGACCGCACGTCGAGATGGCGTTCGTCGATTCGGTCGAGCAGCGCAGCTCCCGGATGCACGTCGCCCGGATGATCCGCCGTGACGAAGCCGTCGAGGTCGAACCCGGCCGCTTCCAGACCACCTGAGGTCCCGCCAAGAGGCCCCCGGCGTGACCGGTAACGGCCCGGGTCAGCTTGGTCTCAAGTGGTGGGTGCACCGAATTTGGTTTCGAACACTTCTGATGGTGTCAGGAATTGGTGGCGGGCGCGTGGTCGTTCGTTGAGCTCGCGAGCAACGTGGTCGAGGTGC
>Ga0115029_1000009_pt1 | contig 259612 bp, 225 predicted proteins | sample SidtaG_3_FD_87297 | JGI IMG/M metagenome (GOLD analysis project Ga0115029, IMG submission 87297) | Marine algal microbial communities from Sidmouth, United Kingdom - Sidmouth_Asex1 metaG | ecosystem: Host-associated > Algae > Red algae > Unclassified | place: Sidmouth, United Kingdom... | reverse complement strand
GTTCGAGCGTCGGCGGCGGGCCGCTCGGATCGAGCGCGAGCTCCGGGCGGTACAGCGGGTCGACGATCGGGTGACCGGCGGCCGCCGCGTCGCGGATCTTCTTGTTGTAGCCGGTGATGTTCCTGACCTTCAGCTCGGCCATGACCATGTAGCGCCGCTCCATCTCGCCGACACACCAGCGCAGCGCGTTGGCCGCCTCCTTCATGTCGGTGACGACCGGGGCGAGCAGGTGCGGGATACCGTCGTAGACGTTCAGCTCGAGCATCTTCGGATCGATCAGGATCAGCCGGACGTCCTTCGCGGTCGCCTTGTAGAGCAGGCTGATCAGCATCGAGTTGACGGCGACCGACTTGCCCGAACCGGTCGTGCCGGCGACGAGCAGGTGCGGCATGCGCCCGAGGTCGGCGGTGACCGAATGGCCGCTGATGTCCTTGCCGAGCGCGAGGGTGAGCGGCGACTTCTTCTCGACGTACTGGCGCGAGAGCAGCATCTCGGAGAGCTGCACGATCTCGCGGTGCTCGTTGGGCACCTCGATGCCGATCGTCGACTTGCCGGCGATGACCTCGACCACGCGCACGCTGACGAGCGACATCGAGCGGGCGATGTCCTGGGCGAGACCGGTGACGCGGCTCGCCTTGATGCCGGGCGCGAGCTGCATCTCGAAGCGCGTGATGACCGGGCCGGGATGGACCGCGACGACCTCGACCGCGATGCGGAACTCGGCCAGCTTCTCCTCCAGCAGGCGCGACAGCGCCTCGAGCTCGGAATCGGAAAATCCGGGACGCTGCGGCTCGGGCGCGTCGAGCAGCGCGATCGGTGGCAGGTCGGAATCGGGCACGTCGACGAAGAGCGACGCGCTCCTGGCCGATCCGCCTTCCTTGCCTTCCTTGCCTTCCTTGCCCTTCGGTGACATCGGGGCCGGCGCGGACTCGGGCACCGGCGCCGTCGCGACGAGCGGCTCCGGCGTGACGCGTTCGATTCGCGGCGGCGCCGACCGCGACAGGTCGATGTCCGGCACGACGGCATCGCCGGCGCCGGTCGTCGCGCGCGCGGCCGACGTCGCGGCACGCGCCGGCGCATCGCCACCGGCGGCCGCACCGGCCCGTCGGCGCGACGCACGATCGCCCGTGCCGGCGCCCGTGCCGGCGCCCGTGCCGGCGCCCGTGCCGAGGTCGGCGTCGGTACGCGTGTCGACAGCCTCGTCCGGGCCGGTCTCGTCAGCCTCCGGCGTAGGCGGTCGACCAGCCGGACGATTCGCGCCGCGCGAGCCGGAGAGCAACGCGTCGGCCTCGTCGAGCGAAGCGGCCATGTCGTCGAAGCGCAGACCGTCGGCGCCGGCCAGCCGACGCTCGCCCCCACCCCGCGTCACCGCCGAGGCACCCGAACGGGCCGCACCGAACAGCGACGCGAGCGCGACGCCGATGGGGCCGGGCCGCGTACGGCCGGGCCGCGTACGGTCGGGCCGCGTACGGTCGGATCCTTCGTTCTCGTCGAGGCTCGGCAACGGCAACTGCTCGTCGACGAACTCGTCCTCGGGGTACGCGACCCCGGGTTCGTCGGCCCGTCGGACAACCGTCCTGGAGCGCACCTCGCGGGCACGGTCCGCCGCCCTGACGCGCTCGAGCTCGGCGCGCGCGTCGGCGGCCCGCGAGGAGCGCCCGCGCAGCCCTTCGATCACGCGCACGATCGCCGCGCCGAGGGTCTCGACGAGCTGCATCCACGAGGTGCCGAACGCGAGCGTCATCGAGCAGAAGAACAGCGCGAGCAGCAACAGCGTGGTACCGAGATGGTGCAGCATCGCGACGAGACGCCACGCGATCGTCATGCCGAGGATGCCGCCGCCGAAGGTACCGCGCGGCAGCGCTCCGTCGGGCACGCCGAAATGCAGATCGGCCAGTCCGCTCGCGCTCGCGAGCATCAGGGCGACACCGATGATCCTGACGAACACGAACGGACGGTAGGCGGACGCCGACTCGCGACGACCGCGGAACAGGAGATATCCGGCGACGCCGAGCAGCAACGGGATCAGATAGGCCATGAAACCGAGCAGGTACAACGCGACGTCGGCGAACCAGGCTCCCGCGCGCCCGACGCTGTTGACGACGTCGACGCCGACGCCGGTGTGCGACCAGCCCGGATCGTCGATGTGGAAGCTCGCCAGCGCGAGCAGCGCGATCAACGCGGCGAAGAAGCAGGCGATGCCGCCCACTTCGCGAAGCAACCGCGCCATCTGGCCGATCGCCGCCGGGTCGACCGCGCGCCGGGTCCGTCGTGCACCGCTCGCCTGCACGACACCCGCGCCGTTGACCCGCGTCTTCCGCGGAGCGGCGGACTTCGCCGACGTGACGCCCGCACGGCGGGCCGTGCCCCCCTTGCCGCCCCCCTTGCCTCCGCCGGCATTCGCGGACGGGCTCGCGCGCCGTGTGCCGGACGTCGCCTTGGCGGTCGTCGACGACTTCCGGGCCGCACTCTTCTTGCGAGCGGCAGCCGAGCGCTTCTTCGTAGCTGGGGCCAAGAGTGGTCCTTGGAGGGAGAGCCGGGAGTGGTGTCCGGAAGGCGGACGAGCGCGGTCCGCGACCGCGCGCCCAGGGCCGCACGCGGGTGTCATCGGAACGTCGCCCGACAACCCGGTCGAGTGTAGCAGAGCGTTTCCGGAACGCTTCGCGCCACGCCTCGGCGCGCGGACGGGCACGCTCGCCGACCGATGATCGTCCGGCCACGAATCTCGCCCTCCCCGGCCGGCGCATCGCCGCCCCGCGGACAGCGCATGGGCAGCGCATGGGCAGCGCGTGGACGGCGCACGACCGGCGCGTGGCCAGATCTCGACCAGCGCACGCCGAGCACATCATCGGCACACCGCCGGCGCCCTGTCGACGCGACGGTCGAGCGGCGGGTTACCATCTCGCGCAACACCACTCCCCACGCTATTCGTCGTCGCGATTCGTCGCGCGCCACGGTGACCCGACCATGCCCGACGTCCGCCACTGCAGACTCCTGATCCTCGGCTCCGGCCCGGCCGGATACACCGCCGCCGTCTACGCCGCGCGCGCCAACCTCTCGCCGGTACTGATCGCGGGCACCGAGCCCGGCGGGCAGTTGACGACGACGACCGACGTCGACAACTGGCCGGCCGACGCCATGGGCGTGCAGGGACCGGCGCTGATGGAGCGCTTCCGGGCGCACGCCGAACGCTTCGATACCGAGATCGTCGCCGACCACGTCCACGCGGTCGACCTCTCGAGCCGCCCGCTCCGTCTGGAGGGAGGTGCCGGGGCCTACACCTGCGACGCGCTGATCATCGCCACCGGAGCCAGCGCGATGTACCTCGGGCTCGAGTCGGAGGAGGCGTTCAAGGGCCGCGGCGTCTCCGCCTGCGCCACCTGCGACGGCTTCTTCTACCGCGGCGGCAAGGTCGCGGTCATCGGCGGCGGCAACACCGCGGTCGAGGAGGCCCTGTATCTCTCGAACATCGCCGCCGAGGTCACGCTCGTGCACCGCCGCGACACGTTCCGCGCCGAGAAGATCCTGCAGGACCGCCTGTTCGAGAAGGAGCGCACCGGGAACATCCGCATCGTGCGCGATCACGTGCTCGGGGAAGTCCTCGGCGACGCCACCGGCGTGACCGGCGCGCGTCTCGCCCACGCCCGCGACGGCACCACGGAGGACATCGACGTCGCCGGCGTGTTCGTCGCGATCGGCCACCGCCCGAACACGGAGATCTTCGCCGGCGCGCTGGACATGCAGGACGGCTACATCACCGTGAAGAGCGGCACGTCGGGTGACGCGACCGCGACCAGCGTGCCCGGCGTCTTCGCCTGCGGCGACGTCATGGACCACGTCTACCGCCAGGCGATCACGTCGTCGGGAACCGGCTGCATGGCGGCGCTCGACGCCGAGCGCTGGCTCGAGGCGGCGGACGTCAGTCCCGCCGCCGTCGGCCCCGAACGGGACACCCCGTCGCACGCGCGCGTCGTCGAGGTCGGCTGACGCCGCCCACGGCCGAGGTTCGCGTCGCGGCCTCTTCCGACGGCGTCACGGCGAGCCCCGTCGCGCCGGGCCGGGATGCGGACCGGCCGCCGAGGCGAGAGGCGTCGTCGGGGGCGCGAATGCACCCCGAGCGGTGGGCCGGTTCGCGTGACGGACGTATCATTCCCCGATGACGCACGCACTGCAGATCGAGATCCGTGACTCCCTCGCCGATGTGTCGGCCGGGGAGTGGAACGCGCTCGACCCCGATGCCAACCCGTTTCTCCGGCACGAGTTCCTGCACGGACTCGAGGTCAGCGGCTGCCTCGGCCGTGCGACCGGCTGGTACCCGCGTCACGTGCTGCTCAGGCGCGTGCCGGCAGGATCGCCCGCGACCCCGGAGACGCTCGGGGGTCGGGCCGACGACCCGCGTGACGAAGACGAGCCGCACGCGGATCCCGCCACCGCGAAGGCGCCGTCCGACGGTGCCGACGACTTCCTTCCCGGGGAGCTGATCGGCGCCGTGCCCGCCTACGTCAAGACCAACTCCTACGGCGAGTTCGTCTTCGACTGGGCCTGGGCCGACGCCTATCAGCGTCACGGGCTCGACTACTACCCCAAGCTCGTCGCCGCGATCCCGTTCACGCCCGCCACCGGCCGGCGGCTGCTCGTGCGTCCCGATCAACCTTACGCCGAGACCGTGCGCCTGCTCGCCTCCGCCGTGCGGCAGTTCGCGATGTCCGAGGACTACTCGGGCGTCCACTTCCTGTTCCTGACCGAGGCGGAGAGCGAGATCCTGTCGGCCGAGCCCGCGCTCACGGCGGACGAGGAAGCGGCGCTGATCGCGATGTCCGAGGAGGCGACCGTCGACGACGACCCGACCGGCGAGGACGAGAGCGAACGGGACGAGAGCGAATCCGGGGAGAACGATGCCGGTGTGAACGGCTCCGAACGGAACGACCGCCGGGAAGGCGAGCGCGAGACGAGCGATCACGGCGAGAACGAGCGCCGGAGCCTCGCCGGCGCCTGCGATCACCTGCGCCGCCTCGACTGCCAGTACCACTGGGCCAACGGCGGCTACGGCACGTTCGACGACTTCCTGGGCGACTGCACGTCGAAGCGCCGCAAGACGATCCGCCGCGAACGACGTCATGTCGCGGAGGCCGGCCTCGTGCTGCAACGTCGCACCGGCGACTCGCTCAGCGACGCCGAGTGGCACGACGTGCACGATCTCTACCGCTCCACCTACGACCGGAAGTGGGGCAATCCGTCGCTGACGGAGGCGTTCTTCCGCCGCATGGGCGAGTGCTTCGGCGCCGAGACCCTCGTCGTGCTCGTCCGGGACCCCGCCGACGAGGAGCCCGAACGTCCGGTCGCCTGCTCGATCATGTTCCGCGGCGGGGACGCGCTCTACGGGCGCTACTGGGGCTGTCGCCGCGAGTACAACAGCCTGCATTTCGAGGCCTGCTACTACCAGGGAATCGAGCACTGCATCGAACACGGCATCGCCCGCTTCGAGCCCGGTGCGCAGGGCGAGCACAAGATCACCCGCGGCTTCGTGCCGACGCTGACACGCTCGGCCCACTGGATCGCCCACCCGCGGTTTCGTGACGCGATCGGCCGCTTCCTGGCCGAAGAGGTACCGCACGTCGAGCGGAGGTGCGCCGGGCTGGCCGACCTGCTACCTTTCAGGGCGGATATTCCGCCCCTGTAGCTGCATGCCCATCCCGTTTCTCGCGCCCGACGACGAGTTGACGCCCTTTCCGGACGTCGACGGCGCGCTCGCGGAACCCGACGGGCTGCTGATGGCCGGCGGCAGCCTCTCCGCACGCCGTCTGGTGGCGGCCTACCGCGCCGGCGTCTTCCCCTGGTACGAGGCCGGGGAGCCGATCCTCTGGTGGTCGCCCGATCCGCGCTGCGTGATCTGGCCGGACGACTTGCGGATCACGCGGAGCCTGGCCAGGACGATCCGTGGCGGACGCTACGAAGTGACCGAGAATCTCGCCTATCGCGAGGTCATGAAGCAGTGCGGCGCCCCCCGTCCGGGCAGCTCCGGCACGTGGATCACCGACGAGATGATCGAGGCGTACTGCACGCTGAACCGCTACGGACTCGCCCGCTCGATCGAGGTCTGGATGGGGCATCGACTCGTCGGCGGTCTCTACGGCATCGCCCTCGGGCGCGTGTTCGTCGGCGAGTCCATGTTCTCGAACGAGCGCGACGCGTCGAAGGTCGCACTCGCCCACCTCGCCGCCGGTGGCGAGTACCGCCTGATCGATTGTCAGCTCGAGACGCCGCACCTGACGAGCATGGGCGCCACCCGGATCAGCCGCACCCACTACGTCCGGCTCCTCGACGAGTTCGGCGATCTCGACGCCGACGTACTCAGCGAGGCGGCCGCCAGGCGCCACGCGGCGACCGTCGGCGAGCGCGCCGCACGCCTGCGCCGGCGCCGCGCGGGCGCCGCCGGGGAGGACGGCGGCATCGCCGCCCTCGGCCGGCCGGGAGACGCCGGGGTCGGGGACAAGGCCGGCGGCTCGGCCAGCGGCTGACCGCCTGTCGGTGTACGGCACGGGTCGCGCCCACCCGGCCGAGCTTCGGGGCGAGACGTTCGGCGAGTTCGCCGAGCGGACCGGGCAGACGATCCGGCCACGTCGGGGCGTGGCCCGGCTCGCGCGTCAGCGGCGCTACCTAGGCCGCCGCCGTCAGGTCCGCCCGCGGGATCATCGAAGCGACTCGACACGGATCATGTGCACGCGATCGCTCACCGATTCGAGCGCCTCCACCCGCGCGATCGCCTCGCGGATCAGCCCTTCGCGCACGCGCCGGCTCAGGAGGATGATCGGCACGTCCGCGGCCTCGGGCGTCTCCGGCTCCTTCTGCACGATCGCCTCGATGCTGATGCCCAGCCCGCCGAAGATGCCGGTGATGTCGGCGAGGACGCCGGGTCGATCGGCCGCACGCAGCCGCAGGTAGAACGCGCACTCGTGTTCGTCGGGATCGAGAACCGCCACCGCCGACAGCGTGTCGGGCTGGAAGGCGAGGTGCGGCACGCGCTGCTCGGGGTCGGTGGTCAGCGCGCGCACGACGTCGATCACGTCGGCGACCATGGCCGAGCCGGTCGCCTCGGAGCCGGCTCCGGGGCCGCAGTAGAGCGTGCCACCGACCGCGTCGCCGTGCACGAGCACCGCGTTGAGGACACCGTCGACGTTCGCGAGCAGCTCCCGCTCGGGCACCAGCGTCGGATGGACGCGGAGCTCGACACCGTGCTCGCGCCGCCGGGCGATGCCGAGATGCTTGATGCGATAGCCGAGCTCGGCGGCGAACGCGACGTCGATGCGCTCGACACCGGTGATGCCTTCGGTGAACACGCGCTCGAACTGCAGCGGCATGCCGAACGCGATCGAGGCGAGGATCGTCAGCTTGTGCGCGGCATCGATGCCCTCGATGTCGAACGTCGGATCGGACTCGGCGTAACCGAGGCGCTGGGCCTCGTCGAGCACGTCGGCGAAGTCACGTCCCTCGTGCGCCATCGCGCTCAGGATGAAGTTGCCCGTGCCGTTGATGATTCCGGCGAGCCACTCGATGCGATTGGCCGACAACCCTTCCCGGATCGCCTTGATCAGCGGGATGCCGGCGGCGACGGCCGGCTCGAAGGCGACGACGACACCGCGCTCGCGCGCCAGCGCGAACAGCTCGTTGCCGTGCAGCGCGACCAGCGCCTTGTTGGCGGTGATGACGTGCCTGTCGCATTCGATCGCGCGCCGGATCAGCGACAGCGCGGGTTCCTCCCCGCCCATCGCCTCGCAGACGATGTCGATGTCCGGATCGGTGAAGATCGTCTCGGCGTCGGTCGTGACGTCGATACCGGCGGGATCACCGGGAAAGGCGTCGGCGAGCGCCCGACGCGCCTTGTCGACGTCGCGCACGAGTGCGCGACGCACGACGATCGGTCGCCCGGCGCGACGCTCGATCTCGCGGGCGTTCCGCGCGAGGATGGCCGCCGTGCCGCGGCCGACGGTGCCGAGGCCGAGCAGGCCGATGCCGATCGGTTTCAAGTGGTGTCTCCGGAGGGAAGGCGACCTCGGGGCGACGGACCCGCCACCCTCGCCGGGCCGTGCGTATCATACCCACCCATGAAGATGCATCTGGAGACGTCGTCACGGCGTCTGATCAGCAACTACGGCGTCGGCGTGATCGGCATCGACGGCACGGACTACACGTCGAGCGTCATGGTCACCGGCCAGCGCGTGATCGAGCGCTGGTACGACGGCGCCCCGGCCGACCTGGAGACGAGCCACTTCGCACCGCTGTTCGGGCCGGCGGCGGACGGTACGCCCGCCGAACCGCCGGAGATCTGTCTGCTGGGCACCGGCAGCGAGCACGTGTTCCCGCCGTTCTCGCTGATCGCCGAGTTGCGCGAGCGCGGCGTCGCCCTCGAGGTCATGAACACGCGCGCGGCCTGCCGTACCTACAGCGTGCTGATCGGCGAGGAACGCGTCGTCGCCGCGGCGCTGCTGCCGATCGAGCGCTGACGCGGAAGCCCGGCCCGCCGCTCGGGTCCGCTCTCTGGCCCGCTCTCTGGCCCGCTCTCTGGCCCGTTCTCTGGCCCGTTCTCTGGCCCGTTCTCTGGCCCGTTCTCTGGCCCGTTCTCTGGCCCGTTCTCTGGCCCGTTCTCTGGCCCGCTCAGGCCATGAACAGGTTCTCGGCCGAGTAGCCGCTGCCCTCGAGGATGCGGCGCAGGCGCTTCAGCGCCTCCATCTGGATCTGGCGCACGCGCTCGCGCGTCACGCCGAGCTCCTGACCGACTTCCTCGAGCGTCGCCTTCTCGTGTCCGTGCAGGCCGAAGCGGCGCACCAGCACCTCGCGCTGCTTGCCCTCGAGTTGCTGCAGCCAGGCGTTGATGTTGCCGTGCACGCGTTCGTCCTGCAGCGCCGTCGACGGGTCGATGTTGTTCTCGTCGGGAATGATGTCGAGCAGCGGGCGCTCTCCGTCCTTGCCGATCGCGACGTCGACCGAGGTGACGCGATCGCGCAGCGCGAGCAGCCGGGTGACGTCCTCGACCGGACGCTCGGTCAGCGCGGCGATGTCCTCGTGGGTCGGCTCGCGGTCGAGCGACTGCTGCAACCGGCGCTCGGCCTTCAGGTAGACGTTCATCTCCTTGACGACGTGGATCGGCAGCCGGATGGTCCGCGTCTGGTTCATCAGACCGCGCTCGATCGTCTGGCGAATCCACCAGGTGGCGTAGGTGGAGAAGCGGAAGCCGCGCTCGGGGTCGAACTTCTCGACCGAGTGGATCAGCCCGAGGTTACCCTCCTCGATCAGGTCGAGGAGCGCGAGCCCGCGGTTCATGTAGCGCCGGGCGATCTTGACGACGAGGCGGAGATTGCACTCGATCATCCGCGCCCGCGACTTCTCGCAGCCCTTCTGGGCGAGGCGGGTGAAGTGCTTCTCCTCGTCGGCGGTCAGCAACTCGGAGAACTCGATCTCCTTGAGGTACATCCGCGTCGCGTCCATCTCGCGCCGCGAGGCATCCTTCAGCTTGCTGGCCGTGATGCGCTCGCCGGTATCGCGGGCACCGGCGCTGTCACGGGCCGCGATCGTCGCGCCGATGCGCTCGCTGCTCTCCCGATTCCACCCTGATCGCTCGTAATTGCTCATCGCTGCAAGATCTTCCAATGGAGCTGTGAATTAACTTCTCTCGGCATTAAAGCAACTTAGAGACACTAGTTCAACCAGTTCCACTGAATTCGTCGGCATTGACGGATTTTCACGTTCCGCCGGGAGGGTGTCACGCCGTCACGGGGCGACCGGCAGGAAGGCCATCGGGTCGAGCGGCTCGCCGTCGCGGCGCACCTCGAAGCGCAGCACCGACTCCCGATCGCCGTTCCATCCGAGGCTCGCGATCGGGTCGCCGGCGAGGACCTCGTCGTCCTCCGCGACGTAAAGGCTGTCGGTGTGCGAGTAGGTGGTCATCAGGTCATCGTCGTGACGGACGATGACGAGGTTGCCGCCGCCGCTGAGATCGCGGCCGCTGTAGACGATCCGGCCGTCGAGCGCCGCGCGCACGTCCTGACCGGGCACGCCGGCGATGTCGACGCCCTGCCCGTTCGGCTGCTCCGGCGCGAAGCCGCGGGCGACGGCGCCATCCGTCGGCCACGTCCACCGACCGACGTAGCGCTGCAGTTCCTCGTCGAGCGCCGCACGCGTGTCGTCGGGCTCGATGACCAGGTCGTCCGGCACGATCGCCTCGCGCGGGTAGCCCGGCGCGTCGAGCAGGCCGTCGCGCTCGTCGAGGTGGCGATCCACGTCCGCGCGGGCGGTCATCATGTCGTCCGCGACCGACGCCGACGGGGCGTAACGGGTCGACACGGGGCTGACGACGACCGGTGCCGCCACCGAGGTCCGGGCCGCGTTCGACGACACCGCCAGCGGTTCGGCGCGAGCCGACGCCGGGACGAGCGCCGCACTGCCCGCCGAGCGGTGCCAGCCGGCACGCGTGCGCACCGCCTCCGCCAGCTCGGTACCGGGTCGCACGTTGATGCGGAGTCCGGGCGGCGGCCGGCTTCCGATGCCGGGATTCAACCGCACGATGTCACCCGTGGACAAGCGGTAGCGGTAGGCGATCGACTCGAGCGTGTCTCCTGCCTGCACCACGTACATGTTCGTGTGGAACTGAAGCGTGCTGAGCCGGGACTCGACCTCGGGCACCGAGGAGCAGCCGATACCGGCGGCGAGCGACAGCAGCAGCAGGCAGCCTGTCTTGAACGGAGGCTTCATGGGTTCGGCATTCGGTCGGTGGCACGGGCGTCAACCGAGTGTAGACGGCGATTCCGGAGTTGCCAGTCGGAAGCGTCCCCGGCGCTCGACGCCGGCGGCGCGCCCCGCCGTTCCGGCAAGTCAGGCCTTTCCCGGCAGGAAGGGCACGAAGTGCGCGTCGCCGTCACGGTGTTCGACGAATCCGTCGCGGGTGCGGGTGACGACGGTCAGCGACTGTCCGCCGCGCCGTTGCCCGACCGGCACGATCATCCGCCCGCCGAGCGCGAGCTGTCCGAGCAGCGGTTCGGGCACGCGCTCGGGGGCGGCGGTGACGAGGATCGCGTCGAACGGCGCGTGTCCGGGCCAACCCCAGCCGCCGTCGCTGTGGCGCACGCGGATGTTCCGGTAGTCGAGCGAGCGGAAGCGCCGCCGGGCCCGATCGAGCAGGCTCTGCACGCGCTCGACCGTGTACACGTGCTCGACCAGACGCGACAGCACGGCCGCCTGGTAACCGGATCCGGTCCCGACCTCGAGCACGCGCCGCGGCGGACCGACACCGAGCTCGTCCTCGGCGAGCAGCAGCTCGGTCATGCGCGCCACCGTCAGCGGCCGCGAGATCGTCTGCCCCTCGCCGATCGGCAGCGAGACGTCCTCGTAGGCACGGGTGGCCATCATCTGGTCCACGAACAGGTGCCTCGGCACCGTCGACATGACGTGCAGGAGCTCCTCGTTCACGATACCGCTCTCCCGCAGCCGGCAGGCCATGCGGTCGCGGGTGCGCTGCGAGGTGAAACCGATGCCGGCGATATCCATCTCGTCGAGGATCATGCAAGGCGCTCCAGCCAGTCGCTCACGGGCCCGACGCTGTCGTGCCGGGTCAGGTCTATCTGCAGGGGCGTGACCGACACGAAGCCCTCGTCCACGGCCCGGAAGTCGGTACCGGGGCCGTCGTCGAGCACGTCGCCCGCGGCCCCGATCCAGAAGATCTCCTGCCCGCGAGGGCTCGTCTGACGGATCGCGTTGCGCGACTGGTGGCGGGTGCCGAGACGGGTCGCGCGGATCCCGGCGAGGTCGTCGTAGACGCGATCGGGCACGTTGACGTTGAGGATGGTGTCGGTCGGCAGCGGCGCCTCGAGCAGCCGCGCGACCAGCATGCCCGCGACCTTCGCGGCCGAGGCGTAGTGCCTCGGCTCGTGGGTCGCCATCGAGATCGCGATCGCCGGGTGACCGAGGTTGCGCCCCTCGATGGCGGCCGCGACGGTGCCGGAGTAGAGCACGTCGTCACCCATGTTCGGCCCGTCGTTGATGCCGCTGACGACCATGTCCGGGTCTTCCTCGAGCAACCCGCTCAGCGCGATGTTCACGCAGTCGGTCGGCGTGCCCTCGAGGGAGAAGATATCCTGCTCGTGGCGCGTGACCGGGATCGGGTGCGACAGCGTCAGCGAATTGCTCGCCCCGCTGCGGTTCCGGTCCGGGGCGACGATGACGGCCCGCCCGACATCCCGCATCGCCCGGGCGAGCGCACGGATGCCCGGGGACAGGTACCCGTCGTCGTTGGCGATGAGGATGAGCATGGGCGGGACGGGGCTCGGGGCGAGGAGAGCGGGATGCCGATCGTAGCCAGTGAATTTAGACCGCGAGCGTGGTTGTGCAACCCGCATCTGCAGACGGTGCTCGCGAGCCGTCTCGCCGTGCCGCCGAGGCCACCGGTGCTTCTCGAACGGCTCGAACTGGACGACGGCGACTTCGTCGACCTCGCCCACGGCGGTGCGCTCGTGGCGACGCCGGAGGACACGTCCGACACGCGCCCGGCGGACACGTCCGACCGTTCGCCGGAGAACGCGCCGGCCGTGGCCGCGGCGGACGATCCCGCATCCCGCCTCGCGGAGTCGGACCGGGACGCCGCCGTCGCCCCCCGCAGGGGCGTGCCGATGGTCGCCCTGTTCCACGGCCTGGCCGGCTCGCTCGACAGCAGCTACGCGCGCGGCGCGATCGCCGCGCTCGGCACGGCCGGCTTCCGCACCTGCCTGATGCACTGGCGCGGCTGCTCGGGCGAGCCGAACCGTCTCGCCCGCTCATACCACTCCGGCGCGAGCGACGACATCGGCCGGATCGTCGACACGCTTCGCGCCCGCCACCCGGACAGCGCCCTGTACGCCGTCGGCTTCTCGCTCGGTGGCAACGCGCTCCTGAAGTACCTCGGCGAGCAGGGCGAGGCGACACCGCTCGCCGGTGCCCTCGCGGTCAGCCCGCCGCTGGAGCTGGCGATCGGCGCCGAGCAACTCGACCGTGGCCTCGCACGCGTCTACCGCGGCCATCTGCTCGCGCTGATGCGCGCCCAGCACGAGGCGAAGCGAGCCCTCCGCCCGGCGCTCGCGCTGCCGCAGGCGCACGCCGGGCTCGACACGTTCAGGAAGTTCGACGACGCGCTGACCGCGCCGCTGCACGGCTTCGCCGGCGTCGACGACTACTACGAGCGCTGCAGTGCGCGCGGCTGGCTCGGCACGATCCGCCGCCCGACGCACATCCTCTGTGCCCGTGACGACCCGTTCTTCACCGAGGAGATCCTGCCGGGCGCGGACGAGCTGGCCGCCGCCACGACGCTCGAGCTCGCCCGCCACGGCGGCCATGTGGGGTTTCTCGCCGGCGGGCGTGCCGGACGGCCGTACCGCTGGCTCGACGAACATGTCGCGCAGGTCATCGCCCGCTTCCACGAAGCGGATACCTGACGCCACGTCTCGCTCTCCACGAAGCATCGCCGTCATCGGCCTCGGCAGCGTCGGCTCTCGTCGGTCGCGCGCGAGCTGACGTGCCTCAGAGCAGCGTGCTCGGCATCATGGGTCGAAGTCGCCGACGTTCGCCGAGGCCAGACGCCAGCCACCGGCGAGGCGCGCGTCGCGCTCCACGCGACAGACCCGCGCCGGATCGATCGCGTATCGCATCGCCGTCTCCGGCGGATGACCGAGCAGCCGGCACAACAGCGCCCGGATGCTGCCGCCGTGGGCGACGACGATCGCGTCGCGAGACTCGTCTCCGGGCTCGCCCGTGTCCGTGTCCGTGTCGGTGCTCGACCGACGACGCGTGACGGCATCGAGCCAGGCGCCGCAGCGTGCGAGCTGCGCGGCGAACGTCTCGCCGCCCGGCGGTGCGCCTCTCACCCAGTCCTCTCCCCAGGCGGCCAGCTCGGCGCCATGGTCGCGGTGCACCGTCTCCCAGGTCGAGCCCTCCCAGTCGCCGAAATCGAGCTCGACGAGGCGCGCGTCGAGCGCGAGCGGCGTGCGCGCGCCGCAGGCGGCACGCAGGATCGTCGCCGTCTCGCGCGCCCGTTCCAGCGGGCTCGCGAACCAGCGTGGCGACGCCGGGCGGCACGCGAGCGCTCCGCCGAGCGTCTCCCCGAGGGCGCCGATCGCGCTCCGCCCCCTGTCCGACAGTGCCACGTCGCTCCGGCCGGCCACGCCGCCGGTACCGTGCACGAGCGTGTGCCCGTGCCGCACCAACCAGAGCACGGTCGCGGGCGCCGCACCCGTAGGCGCCTCACCGGCGAGCGACCCGCTCACGGCCGGGCGGCGAGCAGCACAGCGAGCAGCGCGGCGAGCTCGACGATCACGTTGGTCGCACCGAGACCGTCGCCGGTGATTCCACCGAGACGGCGCCGCATGCGCCACCCGGCGAGGAGCGCGATGCCGAGGGCGAGTGGCGGAGTCGACAGGACCGGCCAGCCTCCGAGCGACACCGCCGGCACGAGCGCGACGAGCGCCGCCAGGGACGCCAGCAGCAGTTCGCGCGTGCCGACCCCTTCGGCGACGACCCCGTTGTCCGAGCCCGCACGCGCGTGGGGCACGCGAGCCATCAGCCAGACGCTCGACCAGCGCCCCAGCACGTGCGCGGCCACGAGCGCCGCGGCCACGGTCGCGACGGTGAGCACCGAGAGCTCCCAGAGCAGCACGAAGCGGGCGAGCACGAGCAGCACGAGGGCGAGCGCGCCGTAGGTGCCGACGCGGCTGTCGCGCATGATCTCGAGCTTGGCCTCCGCGCCGAAGGCTCCGGCCGAGTCGGCCATGTCGGCGAGACCGTCCTCGTGAAAGGCGCCGGTGAGCAGGACACCGGCGACGAGCGTCAGGAGGCAGGCGACGGACGACGGCGCGAACGACTGGACGAGCGTCCAGACACCGGCCATCGACAGGCCGACGACGAGCCCGACGAGCGGAAACCAGCAGGTCGCGCGAGCCAGCACCGCGGGATCGGGACTGGCGTGCCGTCCGACCGGCAGACGTGTCAAGAACATCACCGCCGTGCCGACGGTCACCGCGATGCCGGTACACGGCCTCGTGCGCGCTCCGGACTTCGACCCGGACTTCGACCCGGATTTCGGCTCGACGGACGACTCGGCACGCGGCGTGGACCGCGACACGATCCGCGCGCCGGCGCGCTCGCGGCGTCCGGCGGCCGCACGCCGATCGCGCTTGGGCGATGGCAGCGGCGGCGGTGGATCCACGGGTTCGGTCGCCATCGCCGTCAACGGCTCCCGGAGACGCCGGCATCGGCGAACGTGGACATCCCGGCGAGCACCGCGCAGGCCGCGCCGAGCAGCGGCAGCGCCAGCACCGCACCGGAACCCTCGCCGAGCCGCAGGTCGAGATCGAGCAACGGCTCGGCCTCGAGGGTATCGAGCGCGAGCGCGTGGCCGGTCTCGGCCGAACGGTGCGCGAACACCAGCTGGCGACGCGTCTCGGGACGCAGCCGGCACGCCACGAGCGCGGCGGCCGTGACGATGTAGCCGTCGACGACGATCACGATGCCGTGCGCGGGCGCCTCGAGCATCGCACCCGCGAGCGCCGCGATCTCCAGCCCGCCGGCCTCCCGCAGACACTCCAGCGGATCGTCCGCGATGCCGGCGAGCCGCGTCAGCGCCTCGCCGACGACGGCACGCTTGGTGGCGAGCGCGGCCTCGCCCACTCCGGTGCCGCGCCCGGTGACGACAGCCGCCGAACCGCCGCACAGCAGCCCGGTCAGCACCGCCGCGGATGTCGTGTTGGCGATTCCCATCTCCCCGAGCGCGAGCGTTCGCACGCCCGCCTCGACCGCTCTCGTGACGGCCCGTCGCCCGCTCGCCAGCGCGGCGTCGAGCTGCGCGCGAGTCATCGCCGCCGTGACGCGCAGGTTCGCGGTGCCCGGCGCGACGTTGTCGTGCACGATGCCCTCGAGCGCCGACAGGTCCGCCGCGACGCCGACGTCGACGACCTCGAGCTCGGCTCCCGCGTGCCGCCCCAGTACCGAGACGGCGGCGCCTCCGCCGACGAAGTTCCTCACCATCTGCGCCGTCACGTCGCTCGGGTAAGCGCTGACCCCCTCGTCCGCGACGCCGTGATCGGCGGCGAAGACGACGATGCGCGCGGGACCCGCGACCGGCGCGATCGTGCCCTGTGCGAGCCCGAGGGCGACGGCGAGCGCCTCGAGCCGCCCGAGTGAGCCCGGCGGTTTGGTCTTCGCGTCGAGCGCCTCGCGCAGCGCGCGCTCGAGCGCGACGACATCGGGCGACCCGGCGGCCGTCGCCGACGGATCAGTCATCCTGCACGGGGCGGTTGTCGATCAGCTGGCCGATGTGGTCGAGCAGCACCTCGCGGTCGCCGTCGCTGATGTCGACGAACATGAGCCGGTAGTTGGGACGATCGCCGTCGGCGACCTCGGGAGCGTCGTTCGCCGAGATCACGCGTGCGTCGCAGGCGACCCGCCGCCGCGACGGGAACAAGGTCAGCGTGAGGCCATACGTCTCGCCCGGCTCGAACAGCCGTGGATCGGCGAAGGCCAGACCGCCGGCGGAGAGACTGACCTTGTGGGTCGGTACGTCCTCGACGAGATCGCCGTCCAGCAGCAACTGCCGGATGCGCTCCTCGAGGGAGTCGATGTAGGCGGCGACGTCCGGATGATCACGCCGGACCTCGGCATACCCCGCGATGTCGTACTTGTTCGCCCGCCGCACGGGCGTGCGCCCGACAGCTTCCGTGAACAGGTCTTCCGGCCGGCGCAGGTACAGACCCACGGCATCCTGCACTCGCGCGTGACGTCGCCGCTCGTCGCGCGCGGCGTCGGGATCGAAGGAGTCGTTCATCGGTCGCGTCGGCGCTCGTGGATCATGGAGGCGCTCGATTGTAGCGCCGCGGGCGCGGGCTCGACGTCGCATGGCATCGGATATACTCGACGCGCACAAGCGGCACGGGTCCCGGTAGCTCAGCTGGATAGAGCGGCCCCCTCCTAAGGGGCAGGTCGGGGGTTCGACTCCCTCCCGGGACACCATTGTCGCCCGAGCGGCACGACACGCGCCGCGATCCGACGCCGATCGTTCATGCCGATGACCGCGAAGCCCACCCCCACCCCTCCCGCCACCGCACCGCTGTTCGCCGTCGGCGAGCTGGTCATGGTCCGGAGCGTCATCGACCCGTCACGCAACACCGACTGCACGCGCGTGCTCGACCGCGAGTGGTTCGAGGGCGAGGCCGAATGGGGCTGGTACCGCGGCTGGCAGTACGTCGTCGCCCGGCACGTGGACGCCTGGGCGGTCGAGCGTTCGCTGCGCCCGCGACCGGTGCCGGGCGCCGAATCGTGGAGCGCGCTGAGCCGCCGCATCGGTCGCGGTCGCACGCGGCGCTCGGAGACGGCGGAGGCGACACCGCTCGCCTGAAGCGGCCCCGGACCCGCACCCGGAACCGCACCCGGAACCGCTGCCCCGGACCGGCGTCAGGCGTCGGCTGGAGATCAGGCGTCGGCTCGAGATCAGGCGTCCGCTTCCTCGATCTTGTCGAAGCCCTGGTGGGTGATCGGCGTCGTCTCGTCGAGCCGCGGGTGCTCGTCGCGGAACGCCGCCGACGGATCCTTCTCGGCGTCGATCGCCAGGATCGTCTCCTTCAGAGCGTGGATCGCCGCGAGCACGTCGCCGGTGTGTCCGGACTCCGAGATGGTGTGCATGTTGCGCGTGGGGAAGCCGACCGAGGTGGCCGCCGCGTCGACGCTCGCGAGCACCGCCGCCATGCCGTCGGTACCGGTGTCCCGCCCGTTCACGTCGAGCTGGTACGGAATGCCCGCAGCCGTCGCCGCCCGCTTGATGCGGGCGTTCAGCTGCTCGCTCGCGATCGCGCCGGTGGCGATCGTGAACCCCTTGCCCATCGCCAGCTGCTGCATGTTCCGGTCGCCGATGCCGGGGGCGGCGACGTAGTCGTGATTGACGTCGACCCCGATCAGCACGTCCGGCTTCAGGACACCCGCGAGCACGCGCGAGCCGAAGCGGCCGATCTCCTCGTGGGAGGCGATCGCGAACAGGCAGCGCACGTTCTCCGTGCCGCCGGCCTCGGCGACGAGGCGCGCGACCTCGGCGGTCACGAAGCAGCCCAGACCGTTGTCGAGATAGGCGCCGTAGAAGGTGTCCGGCGCGAAACCGCGCTTGATCGGGCGATCGAAGAGCAGCGTGTCGCCGGGCTTGATGCCGAGACGCTTGACCTGATCGGCCTTGTTCTTGCCGTGGATCTGCAAGTCCAGGTACAGGGAATTCGGGCGGATTCCCTTGTCGCCGGTGCGCTGGGCGGGATCGGAGAAGTGGATCGCGCCGAGCGCCTCGATCGTGCCGCCCTTCAGCGAGCGGTACGTGCCGGGCTCGTCCGGGTCCTCGCTGAACAGCGTCACCTCGTGACCGATCAGCACGTTCGGCAGGAACGAGTCGCTGTTGATCCAGATCTTGCCGTCGGCGCCGATCTTGCGCACCTGCATGCGGATCTTGTCGGCGTGACCGACGAGCATGATCGAGAATCGCTCGTCCTCGCCCGGATGGGAATCCCACACGACGCCGGCGTTGCCGACGAAGCGGTGCATCGCCCAGGAATCGGGCATGAACGCGTCGAACAGCGGTTTCAGCACGCCGATCGTCATGGCCGACTCGAGGCCCACCGGACTCGGCGCGGCGAGGATGTCGCGCATGACGTCGAACTGCACGTCCGGCATCGGGGTGGTCCAGGGCTTGTCGGCACTCATCGGGCGGCGGCATCCGTCACGTCGGGGAAGCGCGCCATTATACGGCCCTTCGGTCCCGACCGACCTTCGCCCCGGCCTCTCCCGCGGCATTCCCGACCGCATCCACGGCGGTGTCGGTCGCGAACGCGCCGACAACCGGTCCGCCGCTCGTCCCGCGAGGCCCCAGGGCGCTGCCACGCCGCCCGGTCGCGAGCCCCGCGAGAATCAGCGCCAGCGCGACCCAGATCGTCACCGTGGGCCGCTCGCCGAGAAAGAGCCATGCCCAGAGCATCGCGAACGGCGGGATCAGGTAGCCCGCTCCCGACATGAACACCGCGCCGTTCGTCTGCACGATGGCGGTCCGCAGCACGTAGGCCGCCGCGGTCGGACCGAGCGCGAGGAAACCGAGCGCGGCGAGCGAGCTCGGCGCAGCCGCCTGATGCCACGGCGGGTGCAGCCACAGCACGAACGGCAACAGCAGGGCGGTGCTCGCCAGCAGGGTTCCGGCGACCACGGCGAGACTCGACATCGCGCCCAGGCGCCGGATCAGGAGCGCCGAGAAGGCGTAGCAGCACGCGGCCAGCACGATCGCGAGCATGCCGGCGAGACTGCCGCCACCTTCCGCGAGCCCGCGCCCGAGCAGCACGCAGACACCGGCGAACCCGATCACCAGCCCGGCGAGCCGCCGCCACGTGAAGCGGTCGTCGTCGGTCATGAAGTGCGAGAACAGCAGCGTCGCGAACGGTGACGCGGCGATCAGGATCGCCGCCGTGGCGCTCTCCACGTGCAGCTGTCCCCAGCCGATCAGCGTGAACGGTGCCGCCCCGTTCAGGAACCCGATCGCGACGAACAGGGCCACGGTGCGCCGCTCGAGCGCGACGCGCACCCCCCGCAGGCGGCAGACGAGCAGCACCGCCAGGGCGGCGAGCGCGACCCGCCAGCCGGCGACGGCCACCGGCGCGAAGTCCTTCAGCGCGACGGCGTTGCACAGGAACGAGGAGCCCCACAGGGCGCTGGCGAGCGCGAGGCGCACGACATCGAGGGCGGTCGGCGCACGGACGGCGGGGACGGTGACCGACATGAAAAGTGTGGGGTTCGCGACCGGTGCCGGAACAAAGGATCCGGCGGAAGCTCATAATGACCGAATGAGAACTCGATCAGCTCCGACGACCCGTTTCTTCCCGACCGCACTCCGGTGCCGCGGCGCCGTCACGCCGCTCGCCGCGGCCTGTCTCGCCGCGGCCCTGCTCGCCGGTTGCGGCGACAGCGGCTCGAGCGGTACGCCCGACGGCGGTGACCCGGGCGATCCGGCCGATCCGAACGGCGCGGCCGACCCGGGCGACCCGGCCGATCCGAACGGCACGACCGATCCGGGCGACCCGGCAGCGCCGGCCGGTCCGAGTGGCGGGCCCAGCCCCGGACCCGATCCGGACGACGGGACCGGCACGCCGGCCGAGGGCGGAGGCGACCCGGACGGGGGCGGGGATCCCGTCGTGCCGATCGACAACGGCGCGCGCGATACCGCCGGCGCCGACCTGACGCACGCCGGCCGGCCGGTGCCGAGGAACGACGTCGATCCGATGACCTTGCCGCAGGTGTCCACCGCCGGGCGAAGCCGGGTCATGACCCTGCCCGGCATGGCCGTGATCTACGAGGTCACCGAGAACCACGGTGGCGACACCGACGTGAACTGCCGCGAGGTCGGCGCCGAGTACGGCTCGTGCAGCGTCGCGAACCTGCACATCGGCGACGCGAACGGCGAGCTCGCGGACGACGACTGGCAGCTCTGGTTCCACAGCCTCCGCCGCATCCTGCGCGTCGACAGCGACCGCTTCGAGGTCTTCCACGTCAACGGCGACCTGCACTACCTCGCCCCCGTCGAGGGCTCCACGGGGGTCGAGGGCGGCGTGGCGACGCTGCGTTTCGTCAACGAGTTCTCCACGCTCGCCGAGAGCGACATCTTCCCGCGCTACTGGATCGTGCGCGACGGCCAGGCGCCCGAGCTCCTGCCGAACACCGACGAGGCGAGCGACGAGACCCGCTACGCGATGCCGATCACCGGCGACAACCGGCTCGCCTTCAACGGCGACCGGCGCCCGCTCGCCACGCCCGCGGTCCGCTTCGCCGCCAACGCCGACGTCACGGCGCGCGCCGCCGCCCTCGACGCGCGTACCGTGCAGTCGCGCGTCATCCCGACACCGCGCTCGATGACGTCCGGCAGCGGAGACCTGAACATCGCCGGGGGCTTCTCCTTCGCCGGTACCGCGCTCGACGCCGACGCCGTCGCCGCCCTCGCGGCGCGCCAGGCCACGTTCATGACGGTCGGCACCGCCGTGCCGCTCGCCGCGACGATCGATGCCTCGCTCGAGCCCGGCACGCACACGCTCGACGTGACGACGGGCAGCATCGTCATCGCCGGTCACGACGCGGAGGCGCTGTTCCACGGGGCGCAGTCGCTGCTCGGACTCGTCCGCCCCGGCGTCGCGACGATCCCGACCGTCTCGATCGTCGACGGCCCGCGTTTCGAATGGCGCGGCATGCACGTCGACGTCGCCCGGAGCTTCCACACGGTCGAGTCGATCGAGCGCCTGCTCGACCAGATGGCCGCCTACAAGCTGAACGTGCTGCACCTGCACCTCTCCGACGACGAAGGCTGGCGACTCGCGATCGCGGCGCTGCCCGAGCTGACCTCCGTCGGCGGGCGGCGCGCGTTCGCGCTCGACGCCGACGGCGCGGTGACCGAGGCCGACACCCTGATGCCGCTGCTCGGCTCCGGTCCGTTCGAGACCCACGGCAGCGGGCACTACAGCCGCGGCGATTTCGTGCGTCTGCTGCGCCACGCCACGGCACGTCACATCCGCATCGTGCCGGAATTCGACATGCCCGCGCACGCGCGCGCCGCGGTCGTCGCCATGCGCGCGCGCGCGGCCAACCTCGGCACGCCGACCGACACGTCCGTGCGCATCGACGATCCCGACGACGGCTCGCGCTACGTGACCGTGCAGCACTACGACGACGGCATCCTGAACCCCTGCGTACCCGGCACCTACACGTTCGTCGAGACCGTCGTCGGCGAGGTCAAGTCGATGTACGACGAGGCCGGTGCCCCGCTCGACATCTGGCACATGGGCGGCGACGAGGCCGGCAACATCTATCGCGGCCCGGGTTATCCGAACCCCGACACCAGTCGCTGGGACCTGCCGTGGGAGCGCTCGCCGGCCTGCGAGGCGTACATCGACGCCACCGACGGGGTCGGCTCGCGCGGGGATCTCGAGCGCCACTTCGTCGAGCGCGTCTCGGCCATCGTCGCGAACGCCGGCATCCCGGCCCTCTACGCCTGGCACGAGGTGCTCGAGACGATTCCCGCCGACACGCTCGCGACCGAGAGCGCGGGCACCACGTACTGGGGTTCGGCATCGAGCGGTCGCTCGACGATCGAGGCGCTGAACGGCTACGCCGGGCGCGGCTACGACGTCGTGCTGGCGCTGCCGGACTTCCTGTACTTCAGCTTCCCCGAGGAGATCGATCCGGAGGAGCGCGGCAACTACTGGGGCACCCGCTCGCTGGACGTGGAGAAGGTCTTCGGTCTCGCGCCGGAGAACCTGCCGCAGAACGCCGAGACGTCGCGCGACCGCAACGGGTTCGCGTGGAGCGGCGAGGGTGCCGGTCCGGCGCCGCGCGTGATCGGCATGCAGGGGCATGTCTGGAGCGAGTTCGTGCGCACGTCGGCGCAGCTGGACACCGCACTCTACCCGCGTCTTCTCGCGCTCGCCGAGCGGGCCTGGCACCGCGCCGGCTGGGAGCTCGACTACGACGCCGGCACGACCTTCACCGAGAGCTCGACGATCGTCGACACGGACGCGCGCGCCGCCGACTACGCGCTGTTCGCCGCCGCGCTCGGGCAGAAGGAGCTCGCCAAGCTCGATGCCGCGGGTGCGGGCTATCGCATTCCCGTGCCCGGTGCCTCGACGGCGAACGGCTCGCTCGACATGAACGCCGCCTATCCGGGCCTGCCCCTCGAGTACTCGAGCGACGGTGCGAGCTTCACCCGCTGGTCTCCGGGAGCACCGGCCTCGGCGACGACCGTGCGTGCGCGTTCGGTCGACGGCGCCCGCGCCGGACGCGCCGACGCCATCGAGTAGCGCGCGAGCCGGTGACGGGTGCCCGCCGGCACGAGCCGGCGGTGGACCCGAAGTACCGTTGACCGCCCCGGCAGGACGTTCGATGGTCGAGCGGGTCCATCCACCGGAGACCCGACGATGCTCGACAAGACCCATCAGGCCCTGGCCGAGGAGACCCTCTCGCACCTCTCCGACGCGCTCGAGAGCGGCGACATCGATGCCGCCGCGGAGTTGTTCCGGCCCGACTGCTTCTGGCGCGACCTGGTCGCCCTCACCTGGAACATCGAGACCGTCGAGGGCCGGGACGGCGTGCGCGAGTTGCTCGAGTCGCAGTTGTCGGCGATCGCCCCGAGCGGCTTCCGGGTCGATCCGGCCGAGGTCGTCACCGGCGGGGACGGCGTGATCGAGGCGTGGATCGAGTTCGAGACGGGTGTCGGGCGCGGCTACGGGCACATGCGGCTCAAGGAAGGGCGCATCTGGACGTTCCTGACGACGCTCAGGGAGCTGAAGGGCTTCGAGGAGCGCGACGGGACACGGCGCGCGATGGGCGCCGAGCACGGTGCGAGCCGGGCTCGGCGAACCTGGAAGGAATCGCGCGAGGCGGAGGAGGCGGCGCTCGGCCACACGACCCAGCCCTACTGCCTGATCGTCGGCGGCGGTCAGGGCGGCATCGCCCTCGGCGCACGCCTCCGCCAGCTCGACGTGCCGACGATCATCGTGGAGCGGAACGAGCGTCCGGGCGACAGCTGGCGGAAGCGCTACAAGTCGCTCTGCCTGCACGACCCGGTCTGGTACGACCACCTCCCCTACCTGCCTTTCCCGAAGAACTGGCCGGTGTTCGCCCCGAAGGACAAGCTCGGCGACTGGCTCGAGATGTACACCCGCGTCATGGAGCTGAACTACTGGGGCTCCACCGAGGTGAAGTCCGCCAGCTGGGACGAGGACGCGAAGCGGTGGACAGTGATCGTCGAGCGGGACGGTGAAGAGCTGACCCTGACGCCCGCGCAGCTCGTGCTCGCCACCGGCATGTCGGGCAAGAGGAACGTGCCGACGTTCCCGGGCCAGGACGTGTTCGAGGGCGAGCAGCAGCACTCCTCCGAACACCCCGGACCCGATGCCTACGAGGGCCGGAAGGTGGTCGTCATCGGCTCGAACAACTCCGCCCACGACATCTGCGCGGCGCTCTGGGAGGGCGGTGCGGACGTGACGATGGTGCAGCGTTCGTCCACGCACATCGTCCGTTCCGACTCGCTGATGGAGATCGGCCTCGGCGCGCTCTACTCCGAGGAAGCGCTCGCCAACGGCGTCACCACCGAGAAGGCGGACCTGATCTTCGCCTCGCTGCCCTACCGCATCCTGCACGAGTTCCAGATCCCGCTCTACGAGCAGATGAAGGAGCGTGACAAGGACTTCTACGACGCGCTGGAGAAGGCCGGGTTCATGCTCGACTGGGGCGAGGACGGCTCCGGTCTCTTCATGAAGTACCTGCGCCGCGGCTCGGGCTACTACATCGACGTCGGTGCGTGCGACCTGATCATCGACGGCAGCATCAAGCTCGAGAGCGGCTCCGGCGTGAAGGAGCTGACGAAGGACGCGGTCGTGCTCGAGAACGGCACGACGCTGCCCGCCGACCTGGTCGTCTACGCGACCGGCTACGGCTCGATGAACGGCTGGGCGGCCGACCTGATCAGCCCCGAGGTCGCGGCCAAGGTCGGCAAGTGCTGGGGGCTCGGCTCCGACACGACCAAGGACCCGGGTCCGTGGGAAGGCGAGCAGCGCAACATGTGGAAGCCGACGGCTCAGGAGGCGCTCTGGTTCCACGGCGGGAACCTCCACCAGTCACGTCACTACTCGCAGTTCCTCGCCCTGCAGATCAAGGCGCGCAAGGAAGGGCTCGACACGCCTGTCCACCGTTTGCAGCCGTCACACCATACCGGCTGACGCGCACTCGTCCCTGCGGCGGAACCGCATCGCCCGGGTCACAACCGCCGCCCGGGCCACGCCGCCCGGGGCGCGGTACCCGGGGCGTGGCATCGCGAAAGGCGGACACCCGCGGCGCGACGGGGTGAGGGCGGAGTGGACCGCCCCTGCAACACGAGGGACGATCCGCTTCGAACCGGGACGGAGAGGCCGCCGCGAGGGGCGACCTCTCCGTCAGTGCGCGCCGGGTCGCGACGAGAGCCCTTCCGGGATCTTCGCCACCCGGCGCACGGCCTGCTCAGACGCCGATCTTCCGGATCTCGCCACTCTTGCGCTTGGCGTTGTAGTCGTTGACCAGCTCCTTGACCTTGCCCATCAGGAAGTACAGGCCGATGACGTTGCCGAGCGACATGGCGAAGATCATCGCGTCGGAGAAGTCGATCACCGGGCCGAGCCCGAGCGACGAACCGATGACGATGAACACCAGGAAGATCACCTTGAAGAGGAGCTCCTTCACCTTGCCTTCGCCGACGAGGTAGGTCCACGCCTTCATCCCGTAGTACGACCACGACAACATGGTCGAGAACGCGAACAGGATGGCCGCGACCGCCAGCACGTACTTGAACCCGGCGAAGTTGCTGGAGAACGCCTGCGAGGTCAGCGCGATGCCGCTGACGCCGCTGTCCGGCTCCCAGACGCCGGTGATCGTGATGACCAGCGAGGTCATCGTGCAGATCACCACCGTGTCGATGAACGGCTCGAGCAAGGCCACGTAGCCTTCGGTCGCCGGGTGCTTGGTCTGCACCGCGGAGTGCGCGATGGCCGCCGAGCCGATACCCGCCTCGTTGGAGAACGCCGCCCGCTTGAAGCCCTGGATCAGCGCACCGACCACGCCGCCGGCGACGGCGGTCGGCGCGAAGGCACCGGTGATGATCGCGTCGAACGCGGCGGGCACCTGACCGATGTTGAGCACGATGATGACGAGTGCCGAACCGACGTACAGCGCCGCCATGCTCGGCACGACCTTCTCGGTGACCCGGGCGATCGACTTGATGCCGCCGATGATCACGATGCCGACGAGAACCGCCATGACGACGCCGAACAACCAGCCGAAGTCCTCGATCGCGGGGAAGATGCCGGCGAACTGGGCGAACGACTGGTTGGCCTGGAACATGTTGCCGCCCCCGAGCGCGCCTCCGATGCAGCAGATCGAGAAGAACACGGCGAGGAACTTGCCGAGCGCCGCGCGATTCTGCTCGGCGAGACCCTTGGACAGGTAGTACATCGGCCCGCCCGAGACGGAACCGTCGGGGTACTCGTTGCGGTAGTGGACGCCGAGGGTGCACTCGGTGAACTTCGAGGCCATGCCGAGCAGCCCCGCGAGGATCATCCAGAAGGTCGCCCCCGGTCCGCCGAGATAGACCGCAACGCCGACTCCGGCGATGTTGCCGAGCCCGACCGTGCCCGACAGCGCCGTGGTGAGCGCCTGGAACGGGGTGACCTCGCCCGCGTCCTTCGGATCGAGGTAGTCACCCTTGACGATGCTGATCGAGTGCGCGAAGCCGCGGAACTGGATGAACCCGAAGTACAGCGTGAACACCGTCGCGGCCACGATCAGCCAGCCGACGATCAGCGGAAAGTCCACGCCGAATATCGGTACCGAGAAGAAGATGATGCCGACGATGGGATCGAGGAACGGGCGTACCGACGCGCTGATCCGTTCGTCGACGGTCAGCGCGGCGGCGTTCTCTTGCGCGAACGCGCTGCCGGCGAACGTGAACGCCAGGGTGCAGAGAGCCAGGATGAGTCTTCGCATGGTCACGGCACCACGGTGAGGGGAACGGGAGCGGCCTGCGCGAGATTCACGACGAGGCTGCCGAGGAGTCGACCCTTGAACGGCGAGTCGCCGGTGCGTCCGACGAGGATCTGATCCGCGCTGCGCTCGATGGCGATCTCGCAGATCAGTTCGGCGGCGTTGCCGAAGCGCACCAGCGTCTCGCAGTCGACGCCGGCGGTCCGTACCTTCTCGGCGGCCGGGGTCACGAGCGTCTCGGCGCGGGACAACTCCTCCCTCCTCCGACCCTTGCGCTCGGCGATCTCCTCGTTGGTGAGGAAGCTGTAGGGAGACCACTCGAGCACGTAGAGCAGAAGGACCGTGCCCTCCGTGCCCTTCGCGCGCTCGACCGCGAAGTCCACCGCACGCCGGGAGGCGGCCGTGTCGTCGAATCCGACGAGGTACAACTCCTTCATGTGCATCTCCTTTGGAGGGGACGTGTCGCGGGCGACGTCTCGACGCGCCGGCCCGAACCGTTCTACTCGTTCACCATCGCCGGCGCAACGACCGCGGCTCTCAGCTCCCTTGCCCCGCGAACCGCACATCGACGTCGGCGAACCGTCACCGCGAAGCGCGCGGAACCGGCCCACGATCCGCTCGGTGGTCGAGCGACAGCCGTCACGAGATCGTGCGAAACGATCGTGTCGACACGTGTCCGGACGTACGCCTCGACACGTGCGACGCACTCGGCCACGCACTCGGCCACGCACTCGGCCACGCACCCGGCCACACACTCGGGCGCGGATTCGGGCGCGAGCTCAACCGCGATCGTCCGCGCGCGCGCGAGGATGTCGCGCGGCGAGCGTCACGCCGACCAGCAGGCCCGGCAGACTGCCCGCCAGCGAGATCAGTCCGTACAGCACGCTCGCGGCGACGCCCGCTTCCGCGCTGGCGCCGATGAGCGGCCAGAGCGCGGCGGCTGCCCCCTCGCGCAGCCCCCAGCCTCCGATCGAGAACGGCACCAGCATGCTCGCGAGCGCGAGCGGCACGATCGTGGCGAGTGCCTCGAGCGGGAGCGCACCGCCACCGGCTCGGGCGGCGACGGCGAACACCCCGACGTAGCTCGCCGTCACGCCGAGACTGGCCACGCCCTGGACGAGCCATGCACCGTCGTCGAACCAGGTGCGACGGACGGCCGGACCGAGGCTCGCCGCCGCTCGGCGCCAGCGGGCCGGACCACGGGCGGCGAACGCCGCGACGAGCAGCACGCCGAGCACCACCAGCGGCGGGACGGCGGCGATGGCGAGGAGCGCGGCACGCGGCACCGGCTCGTCGACGAGCAGCGGCCACGCCGCCAGTCCGATCAGCGTGACCACGAGCAGCGCGAGCTGGCCGGCGAGTCGCTCGATCACGACGCCCTGCACCGCCGGCCCGCTCGCCGAATCGGCGCTCGCGCGCAGCGCACGGGCCGCGTCCCCCGCCATGCCGCCCGGCAGCACCTGGTTGAGCAGCGTGGCCAGGTAGTACTCGCGAACGGCACGAGCCACCGTCAGGCGTTGTCCGAGCCGCCCCGCGGTGAAGCGCCAGCGCAACGCCGACAGCACGACCTGCACCTGCACCAGCGCGATGCCCGCGAGCAGCCAGGACGGCTCGGCGGCGCGCAGGCGCGCGACGACCACCGTCACGTCGACGACGTGCCAGAGCAGTCCGATCAGGACGACGGGGACGAGCAGGCGGAGCGACACGCGCACCCGATGCCTCAAAGACGCCCCTCCGCCGGCAGCGTCGCGAGGGTGCGCGCGGACACGCACCGCCCGGGCCCGAGCAGCGTGCCGTCGGGATCGATGCCGATCACGTGTCGCGCGGTGTTCGAGCCGGGTGCCCGGACGCCGGGTGCCCGGACGCCGGGTGCCCGGACGCCGGGGCCCGGACTCCGGACATCACGCGCCGCTCGCCAGGCGCGCGAGCGGTCGCTCGTCGATCGGCACGTGCACGGCGGCGGCGAGCAGTCCGAGCACGATACCCGCCCACCACATGCCGTCGTAGCTTCCGGTACGATCGTACAGCACGCCACCGAGCCAGACGCCGAGGAAGCTCCCGATCTGGTGGCTCAGGAACACGATGCCGAACAGCGTCGCCATGTAGCGCACACCGAACACCTGGGCGATGATGCCGGTCGTCAGCGGCACCGTCGACAACCACAGCACGCCCATCACGGCCGCGAAGCCGAGCACGACGAGCGGCGTCTTCGGCAACAGCAACAGCGCGAGGATGGCGAGCGCGCGCGCCGCGTAGATCGCGGACAGCCCGAGCCGCTTGCTGAAGCGCTGACCGACGACACCGGCGAGCAGGGACCCCGCGATGTTGCACAGCCCGATCAGCGCGAGCGCCCACGCGCCGATGCGCGGATCGAGCCCGAGGTCGCGCACGTAGGCCGGAAAGTGCACGGTGATGAACGCGACGTGGAAGCCGCAGACGAAGAAGCCGCTCGTCAGGAGCACGTAGCCGCGGTGCGAGCGCGCCTCGCGAAGAGCCTCGACGAGACTCTGCTCGATCACCCCCGTGGTCGAGGACGACGCTCCGCGGGGCAGCAGGAGGGCGAGCGGGATCATGCCGAGCACGAACAGCGCGAGCGCCGTCAGCGCGCCCGGCCAGCCGGCCGATTCGATCATCCCCTGGCTGAGCGGCGAGAACACCACCTGTCCGAACGAGCCGGCGGCGGTGCCGAGTCCGAGCACGAACGTGCGCCGCTCGGGTGCGACGACGCGCACCATCGCCGCGAGCGCGAGCGAGAACGCCGAGAAGGCGATGCCGAGCCCGGCCAGCGCGCCCGCGAACAGGTGCAGGAGCGCCGCGCTCTCGACGGCCGACATGCCCCACAGACCGAGCGCGTAGACGAGCGCGCCGACGACGATGACCCGCGAGGCGCCGATCCGGTCCGCCAGCATGCCGGCGACCGGCAGTCCGAGCCCCCAGAAGAGGTTCTGGATCGCGAGCGCGAGGCCGAACGTCTCGCGCGACCAGCCGCGCGCGGCCGTCATCGGTTCGAGGAAGAGTCCGAGCGCCGAGCGTGCGCCGAACCCGATCGCGGCGATCGCGCAACCGGCGACGATGACGAGCAGAGGGGTCTGCCACGCGGAGCGCGAGACGGGGGCGACGGCGGTCATGCGGCAGGCTCTCCGGCGGATTTGCCCAGCATGCACGGGCGTGTCACCATCATCCCACAACCGCCCCGGACACCCCTATCCCATGGCTGAAGTCGTGCTGTCGAACATCAACAAGCGCTGGGGTGACGTCTACGGTGTCCGAGACTTCGACCTGAGCATCGCCGACCGGGAGTTTCTCGTCCTGCTCGGCCCCTCCGGTTGCGGCAAGACGACGACCATGCGGATGGTCGCCGGGCTGGAATTTCCGAGCGATGGCGAGATCCGCATCGGCGAGCGCGTCGTCAACGATCTCGACCCGAAGGATCGGGACGTCGCGATGGTGTTCCAGAACTACGGTCTGTACCCGAACATGACCGTGCGCGAGAACATCCGCTTCCCGTTGAAGATCCGGAAGGTGCCGGGCGAGGAGCACGCCGCGCGCGTGCAGCGGGCGGCCGAGATGGTCGAACTCGAGCCGCTGCTCGAACGCAAGCCCAAGGAGCTCTCCGGCGGACAGCGCCAGCGGGTCGCCCTCGCCCGCGCGATCGTGCGCGAGCCGACCGTGTTCCTGATGGACGAGCCGCTGTCGAACCTCGACGCCAAGCTTCGCGTGACGATGCGCGCGCAGTTGAAGAACCTCCAGCATCAGCTCGCCGTCACGACCATCTACGTCACCCACGACCAGATCGAGGCGATGACACTCGCCGACCGGGTCGTCGTCATGAACGCCGGCGAGATCATGCAGGTGGGCACGCCCGAGGACGTCTACAACACGCCGGCGAACCTGTTCGTCGCGAGCTTCATCGGCTCCCCCGCGATGAACCTCGTCGAAGGTCACGTCGCGAACGGCGTGTTCGAGACTGGCGGCATCCGTGTCGAGGGCGTCGATTCGAGGCACTCGGGCGCGGTCACGCTCGGCTACCGTGCCGAGGACGCGACGCTCGTCACGGACGGGTACCGCGCCGAGATCAATGGCCCGATCTACAGCGTCGAGCTGCTCGGCGACGCGACGATGATCACGCTCAGAAGCGGCAAGGATCTGGTTTCCGCCAAGGCCGACAAGGAGTTCCGGGCCGAGATCGGCCGGGAGATCGCGTTCGGCATCGACGCCTCGCTCGTCCACCTGTTCGACACCGCCAGCGGCCGGCGCCTCTGAGCCCCGCTCCCCGGGCGCTCGCGCTCCACCGGACCCCGAGCGCCCGGCGGCGCCGTCGACTCGGCACGGCGACCCGCGGCGCGGTCGCCTTTCGTCCGCCGCACCGCGTGCACCGTTCACGATCCGGCGACGACCGCTCGCGTGACGAGGCGGAACGAACTCACGCGAACCGCCGCGGCCGGGCCGTGTGTACGGACTCGCCTCACGAAACCGTCAGCCGCCCTTCACGAACGTCGCTTCCTCGCCACAGACGACACGCTCGCCTCCCGATAGCTCCAGTCACGCCGACGCTTCGATGCGTCACGAAGGACGACCGGCAAACTGCGAGCGAGCGCGTCGATGTCAACACACGAATACACCTCCCCCCGACTCCCCGCCCTCGCCGTTGCCGTCGGGTGCGTCCTGCTGGCCGTCCCCGTGGCGCACGCTGCCGAGGAACGGTTTCGCCTGCTGCCCGGCGCCTTCATGCAGAACGACGACGCCGGCGTCGAGGGCACGCAGGGCCACGCTCGCGGCCTCGGCTACGAGGTCATGCAGGGCTACGCCATCGCCGAGGGCGACATGGTGCTCGGTCGCGTGGATCATCGAGGACTCCTGGAAGCGCCGTTCCGCCCGCGCGGACTCGGTCAGCGAGGCAAGTTCGATCGCTGGCCGGACGGCATCGTCCCGTACGCCTACCATCCGTCGCTCAGCGCCATCCAGCAGGCCAACGTCGAGGAGGCGCTCGCGCGTCTGAACAGCAGGACGCGCATCTCGCTGGTACCGGCCGACAGCGCCGAGGCGGCAGGCTACGACGACTACGTGCTGTTCGAGCCGAGCAACGGCTGCGCATCCTACGTCGGGCGCCAGCTGACCGAGAACGCGCAGTCGCTGTGGGTGGCCGACAGCTGCAGCGTCGGCAGCATCGTGCACGAGATCGCGCACGCCATCGGGCTGTTCCACGAGCACACGCGCCCGGATCGCGACAACAAGGTCACGATCGCCTGGGACGAGATCATCGAGAACAAGGCGTTCAACTTCGAGATCTACGACGACGGCGCCGAGTCCTGGGGCCAGTACGACTACGGCTCGATCATGCACTACGGCGAATACTTCTTCAGCCGCAGCGGCGAGCGCACGATCATCGCGCCGGCGAACACCGACATCGGCCAGCGTGTCGAGCTCAGCGCCACCGACATCGAGACGATCGACCGGATGTACGCCACCGACCTCGCGCTCGACACCACCGTGTTCGAGAGCGATCGGGGACTCGAGATCGACATCTCCACGTCCAACCTGGGGGATCTCGGGGCGCGCGGGCTGACGCTGCGCGTGCGCGGCGAGATCGGCACGGACTGGCTGTCCGTCAGCGCCGACAGCGGATGGGAATGCCTCGCCCACGAGGAGGAGCTGCGTTGCAAGCGTACGCGGCTGCTGGAACAGGCGAGCTCGCGGTTCACCGTCGTCGCGGACCCCGCCACGGCGAGCGCCGACTCGATCGTCGCCCGTCTGGATTCGGTCACGCTCGATGCCGATCCGGGCAACAACGGTGCGAAGGCCGAGGTGTTCGGCGACGAGGACGACGCCGGCGGCCAGAGCGTCACGACACCGCCCGAAGCTCCCGCCGCGGCCCGACCGGTCGAGCCGACGCCCACCGAGCCCTCGGCGAGCACCACGGACACGCCGGCCGCGAGTCCGGCGTCCGCGCGTTCCTCCGCCGCCACGGACACCTCCGGCGGCGGCGCCGGTGGCGGCGGGGCGAGCGCGTTCGCCCCGCTCGCGCTGATCGGACTGCTCGCGGCCCGTCGTCGACGCGGGCGCGTCCGAGCGCGACCGGGGCCGCCCCCCGGGAGCTCGCCCCGAACCGCTGCCCCGCGGGAATCCCGCTAGACTGGGATACCCGCCCGCCCCCGAGCTCGAGCCTCACATGACCGCACACGTTCCTGTCCCGATGGTCGACCTGCGCGAGCAGTACCTGTCACTGAAGCGGGGCATCGACGAGCGGCTCGCCGACGTCCTCGAGCACACTCACTTCATCATGGGCGAGAACGTCGGCGCGTTCGAGCGCGAGGCGGCGGACTACCTCGGCGCGGCCCACGCGATCGGCTGCGCGAACGGGACCGACGCGCTGCACCTGGCGATGCTCGCCACCGGGCTCGGACCCGGCGACGAGGTGATCACGACCCCGTTCACGTTCATCGCGACAGCCGAGGCGATCGCCTACGTCGGTGCCACGCCGGTGTTCGTCGACATCGACCCGCGTACCTACAACCTCGACGTCTCGCGTGTCGAGGCGGCTCTGACGCCGCGCACGAAGGCGATCGTGCCGGTTCACCTGTTCGGCATGCCGTGCGACATGCTCGCGGTAACCGCCCTCGCCGAAGCGCACGCTCTCGTCGTGATCGAGGATTGCGCGCAGAGCTTCGGCGCGACGGTGGAGGGACGTCAGAGCGGCACGTTGGGCGACGTCGGCTGCTTCAGCTTCTTCCCGAGCAAGAACCTCGGCGCGTTCGGCGACGGCGGCATGCTGACGACGAACGACGACGAGCTCGCGGAGAGGCTGCGGATCCTGCGCGCCCACGGCAGTGCCGTGCGCTATCACCACAGCGTGATCGGCTACAACAGTCGCCTCGACGAGATGCAGGCGGCGATCCTGCGCGAGAAGCTGCCCCATATCGATCGCTTCAACGCCGAGCGGCGACGTGTCGCGGCGCGCTACGACGAACGCTTCGCGGAGTTGCCGCTGCGCCGTCCGCCGCTCGCCTCCCCGGACGGTCAGCCCGATGTCACGCCGGTGTTCCACCAGTACACGCTGCTGTCCGAGAAGCGTGACCGGATCATGGAAGCGCTGAAGGCCGAGCGCATCGCCTCGGCGATCTACTATCCGATCCCCCTGCACCGCCAGGAGGCGATCGCCGCGCACCTGCCGGGCGAGTGTTCCTGTCCGGTCTCGGAGCAGTACGCCGGGCGCTGCTTCTCGCTGCCGATCTACCCGGAGCTCGCCGACTCGACGATCGATCGCATCGTCGATGTCGTCCACCGCGCGCTCGACTGACGGCGCCCTCTCGGTGCGCGCGTACTCGGTGATGGTCTCCGCCGGCGAGGCATCGGGGGACGCCCACGCCGCGCACGCGCTCGCGGCGCTCGCGGCCCGGGGCACACGGTTCACGAGCTTCGGCATGGGGGCCGGCGCGCTCGCGGAGCGAGGTACCGAGCTGGTGGTCGACTGCTCGGACCTCGCCGTCATCGGCATCGTCGACGTGCTGATCAACTACCCCGAGTTCCTGCGCCGGCTGAAGCGGCTCCGGACGACGCTGCGCGAGCGCCGCCCCGACCTGCTCGTCATCGTCGACTACCCGGACTTCAACCTGAAGCTCGCCGAGACCGCTCGCGAGCTCGGCATCCCGGTGCTGTTCTACATCAGCCCGCAGGTCTGGGCATGGCGGGCCGGCCGCGTGCACCGCATCGGCTCGCTGGTCACCCACATGGCCGTGCTGTTCCCGTTCGAGGTCGAGGTCTACGAGCGGGCGAGCGTGCCGGTCACCTACGTCGGCCATCCGCTCGTCGACGACGCGCACTCCCCGTACACGCGGGACGAGGCGCGCGCGCACTTCGGTCTCGAGGCATCCGGCCCGCTCGTGACCCTGCTGCCGGGCAGCCGCGGCGGCGAGCTCCGGCGACATCTCCCGGTGATGCTGGCGAGCGCGCGACGGCTCGCCGCTCGCCTGCCCGACTGCCGCTTCCTGCTGCCACTCGCCCCGACGCTCGAACGCGCCACCCTCGATGCGGCACTCGCCGACGCGCCGGACGTGCCGGTCACGATCGCCCGTGGCGACGCCTGCCACGCGATGCGCGCCGCCGACGTGGTGCTCGCCTCCTCGGGCACCGCGACGCTCGAGACGGCGCTGGTCGGCACCCCGCTCGTCGTGCTCTACATCGTCGCGCCGCTCAACCACGCGATCATGCGGCGCCTGATCCGCATCCCCGACATCGCCCTCGTCAACGTCGTGGCCGGACGCCGCATCGTGCCGGAGTACGTGCAGCACGCGGCCACTCCCGAGGCGCTTGCCGAAGACGTTCTCGCGCTCCTGACCGACGAGACGCGGGCCGAGACGATGCGCGAGGCGCTCGAGGAGGTGCGAAGGCGGATGGGCGCAGGGGGTGCCTCGACGCGCGTCGCGGCGCTGATCGCACGACTGCTCGACGAGGCGACGAGCACGTCGGACGGTGGCCGCCGGGACCGGACCTCGTAGCGAAAGCCGGCCGCCGACGCGACCTGCCGGGACCGCCTCTCTCGAACGGCAACGGACTCGCGTGCGTCAACGGTCGGCGGCGCGACCGCCGCCGGCGATCGCCCGCGAGCCTTCGCGCGAGCGCGCCGTCACGTTGAGCCCGGCGAGCCAGATTCCGAACGCCTCGCGCTCGTCCTCGCTCATGAACAGCCGATGCTTGGTCCGCCGCCAGAGAATGTCGTCGGCGGTCAGCGCCCACTCGTGCTCGATCAGCCAGCGCGCCTCACGCTCGTGCAGTCGCGGACCGAAGCGCCGGCCGAGATCGTCGAGCGAAGTCGCGCCCTCCAGCAGCGCGTCCGCACGCGTCCCGTAACAGCGCGCGTAGTGTCGCGCCAGCGGCTCCGGCAGCCAGGAACGGCGGCTCCTGAAACCGGCGTACCAGTTCTCGAAATCGCCGTTCGGCATGTCGCCACCGGGCAGCGGATCCTCTCCCGTCCACGCACCGCCCATCGACGGGAAACGCCTCCGGAGCTTCTCCAGGCCGTGCTCGGCGAGCTTCCGGTACGTCGTCAGCTTGCCGCCGAACGCCGACAGGAGAGGCGCGCCGTTCGCGTCGTCATCGAGTTCGAACGTGTAGTCGCGCGTGACCGCCGAGGCGTTCTTGTCGCTGTCGTCGTCGAACAGCGGCCGGACCCCCGAATACGCGTCGAGCACGTCGTCGCGCCGGAGCGTCGTCCGGAAGTAGCGGTTCATGATGCCGAGCAGGTAGTCGATCTCGCTCTCGTCGATCTCCACCTCCTCGGGACGGCCCTCGTACGGAATGTCGGTCGTGCCGATCAGGGCGAGGTCGTCGAACAGCGGGTTGACGAAGATCAGCCGCTTGTCGACATGCTGCAGTACGTAGCCGTGTCCCCCCTTCCACCAGCGTTTCATGATGACGTGACTGCCCTTGACCAGTCGCACGCGCTTGTTCGAGGCGATCCCGCCGACGCCGGCGATGACGCGCTCCACCCAGGGGCCCGCCGCGTTGGCGAGCGCGCGCGCGCGACACGTCGTGATCTCGTCGCTCAGCGTGTCCCGCCAGGTCACGTTCCAGAGCGTCCCTTCGGCGCACTCCTCGCGCACCGCCGACTCGAAGCGCGTGCGCGGCCGTACCGAAGCGCCGCGCTCGACCGCGTCGAGGGCGTTCAGCAGCGTCAGTCGCGCGTCGTCCACCCAGACGTCGTAGTAGGCGAAAGCGTGCTCGAAGGCGGGGTCGATCGGCTCGCCCTCCGGCACGACGCGCAGATCGAGCGATTCGGTGTCCGGAAGCTTCTTGCGCCCACCGAGGTGGTCGTACAGGAACAGCCCGAGACGAATCAGCCAGCGCGGGCGTTGTTCGGGGCTGTGCGGGAGCACGAGCTTCAGCGGCCAGGTGAGGTGGGGCGCGATGCGAAGCACCACCTCGCGCTCGATCAGCGCCTCGCGCACGAGTCTGAACTCGTAGTACTCGAGGTAGCGGAGTCCGCCGTGGATGTACTTCCCGGAGCGCGACGACGTGCCTTCGCCGATATCGTCCTTCTCGAGCAGGACGACCGACAATCCCCTTCCGGCGGCATCGCGGGCGATTCCCGAACCGTTGATGCCGCCGCCGATGACGACGAGATCCACGATCTCGTCGTCATCGGCGGCGCGTGCCGTGCCTTCCACGCGGGCACGTCCGCCCTCGCCGCCGCGCACGCGCGTGCCGCCCACTCCGCCGTTCGTGTCGTTCAAGCCCTCTCTCCCCCGTCACGCAGCATCGCGAGCGCGGCCCACGTGCCCCCGAGCGCTTCCCGCGTCCCACGGTACACGGGTGCCAGCGCCGCGTAGTGCGCGGCGAGCGCCGCGTCGGGAACCTGCACCTCGCCGAGGCGGGAGTCGACCCAGGCGACGCGGCAGGCATCGAGATCCTCGTACAACCCGAGCCCGATCGCCGCGATCATGCAGGCACCCGCCGCACCGGCCTCGTCGCGTTCGACGATCCGGACGGGACGTTCGAGCGCCGCGGCGAGAATCCCGCGCAGCGCGGTCGAACGCGTGGCGCCGCCGCTGAGGCGGATCTCCTCCGGCCGCTCGCCCATCGCGTCGTAGCAGTCGCGCGCGGCGAGCGCGAGCCCCTCGTAGACGGCCCGCGCGAGACTCGCGAAGCCGCAACTCGTGTCGAGACCGCAGAACCCGGCCCGCGCGTCGGGATCGGTGAACGGACCACGCTCGCCCGCCTGCGAGATGTAGGGGTGGTACAGCACGTGCCCGGGAGGCGCCGAGCCGACCACGTCGTCGAGCCCCGCGAGCAACGTCTCGCGCGAAGTCGTGCAGCCGCCGAGCGCCGCCGCGCCGACGGCGAGGTCGAGCAGCCAGTCGATGTTCAGCGTCGCGGCCATGTTCGATTGCATCTGCGCGACGCCGCCTCCCGGGAAGCACATCGTGTAGCCGCTCCGCTCGTCGTTCAGTACCACGTCCTCGATTCGGCGCGCGAGCCGCATGTGCATGCCGGTGGAGCCGACGATGCTGAGCCCCGGCCGTCCGTCGCTGCTGTGCAGCCCGCCGCCGAGCGCCGTGCAGATGACGTCGACGTAGCCGAGGGTGACCGGCAGGCCGGCGGGCAGCCCGGTGCGCTTCGCCGCCATCGCCCCGAGCGGTGCGTGCCGCTCGATGCCATCGACGATCGGTGGCAGGAGACGGCGGCAGTCGCCCAGTCCGAACCCGTCGATGACCTCGTCGTCGTAGTCGCGTGTGGCGAACGAGCCGAACGTGAACACCCCCTCGCTCGGATCGGTCGCGCGCTCGCCGGTCAGCCCGAAGTACAACCAGTCCTTGCAATGCAGCGCGGTCGCCGATCGCCGCAATAGCTCGGGCGCGTGCGTCCGCATCCAGGCGAGATGCGTGCGCGTCTGGCACACGTTGACGCCGGTACCGGTCAACGCGTAGGCGCGCGCATAGCCCGCCCGTGCCTCGAGTTCCCGGGCCTCCACGGCGCTTCGCGCATCGAGCCAGAGCCAGCCGTCGTGGACCGGCTCGCCGGCAGCGTCGATCAACCAGGTGCCGTCGCCCTGCCCGGTCACGGCGAGCCCCACGGTTCGGGCGGCGAGGGATGGCTCGGCAGTGACGAGCTCGGCGACGACGGCGAGCGTGTCGTCCAGGGTGCGCCGCATGTCCTGTTCGACACCGCCGTTCGCGAGCGCCGCGTAACGGTTCGGTCGGCTGCGGCTCGCCAGCGTCTCGCCTTCGACATCGAACGCGACCGCCTTGATCACCGATGTGCCGGCGTCGATGCCGATCAGGACATCACCACCGGACCCGTGTTCGTCCTTCGTGCTCAAGCGACCACCTCCGCTCCGTGCGCCAGTGCCTTGCCGCTCGTCGCGTCGAACAGGTGCAGATCCTCCGCCGCGACCGCGACACGGATGGTGTCGCCCCGCGCGAACGACACTCGATCGTGCTCGACCGCGACCAGCGTGGCACCGGCGAACGCGGCGGCGACATGCGACTGATCGCCGAGCCACTGGTTGACCACGACCCGTGCCGGCGCGCCGGACTCCGCCACGCGCACCGCGTGGGGACGGACGCCGAGCGTCACGCGAGGGTGCTCGCCGAGCACGCGGACAACCGGCTCGCCGAACGCGTCGCGCGGGTAGTCGAGCGAAACGCCCTCCCCCAGCACGAGGCGGACGCGTGTGCCGTCCAGGACGGGAGCGGCGTCGATGACGTTCATCGGCGGCTCGCCGATGAACGTGCCGGTGAACAGGTTCGCCGGGCGGTCGCGGAGTTCGGCGGGCGTGGCGTACTGCTGCAGCTCGCCCCCTTCCATGACCGCGATGCGGTCGGCCAGCGCGTTCGCCTCGGTCTGGTCGTGGGTCACGAGGATCACGGTGCAGCCGCGCTCCTTCAGGTAGTGTTTGATGCGCCCGCGGAGCAGCGCGCGAAGCTGCGGCTCGAGCTGACCCATCGGTTCGTCGAGCAGGTGCATGCCGGCCTCTCGGATCAGCGCCCGGGCGAGGCTCGCGCGCTGCTGCTGTCCGCCGGAGATGGAGGAGGGGTAGCGCTCGAGGATGTTCCCGATCTCGAGCATCGCGGCCATGTCGTCGACGCGCCGACGGATCTCCGCGGCGTCGACGCGGGCGGACTGCAGCGCGAAGCCGATGTTCTCGCGCACGGTCATCGGCGGATAGAGCGAGTAGCCTTCGAACGCCATCGCGATGTTCCGCCCGGCCGGCGGCAGACGTCCGGTGTCGCGCCCGCCGACACGGATGGTGCCGCTCGTGACCGACTCGAACCCCGCGATCATCCTGAGCGTCGAGGTCTTGCCGCAGCCGGACGAACCGAGCAGCGCGACGACGTCGCCGCGCTCGATTCGCAGGTCGAGCGAACGGACCGCCGCGACGGCGTCGCGTTTCGCGCCATAGATCTTGGTGACGTCCTCGATCTCCAGCTGACTCATCGCGCGCCCCCGGCATCGGTGTCCGGCGATCCGGGCGACCCGCCGCGCGGGCGGATGCGCTCGCCGCTCGCGCGCTCGAACAGGAGCGCTCGCTCCATCGGCACGACGAGGTGCGCCTCGCCGCTCGCGGGGCCGGACAGGTGTGCGGGTCGCGAGACGAGAATCTCCCGACCTCGCACCGTCGTCACGAGATCGACGACCTTCTCGTTCAGCGGTGTCTCGGCCTCGACGGTCACCGGGATCGCGCCCGGCTCGGACGCGTCCCCGAAGCGCAACGCCTCGGGCCGCACGCCGAGCGTGCACTGGCGCCCGACGGCCACGGCGAGTGCCGGGTCGAGCGGGTAGCGCCGCCCCGACAGCGTCACGTAAGGCCCGTCCGCGTCGCACTCCGGATCGACGTCCAGGAGGTTGATCGGCGGGTCGCCGAACAGCGTCGCGATCCGCTTCGTGGCGGGCCGGAGGTAGATGTCCTCCGGCGAGCCGATCTGCTCGACACGGCCGGCGACCAGCACGGCGATGCGATCCCCGAGCGCCATCGCCTCCTTGTAGTCCTGGGTCACGTAGACGACGGTCGTGCCCTGATCGGCGAGAAGCCGAGGCAGCTCGAGCCGCATCTCGAAGCGAAGCTTGGCGTCGACGTTGCGAAGCGGGTCGTCGAGAAGCAGGAGCTCGGGCTCGGCCACGAGCGCGCGCGCGAGCGAGGTGCGCTGCTTCTGCCCGTTGGAGAGCGCGCCGGGGCTCTGCCTGAGCACGTGGTCGATCTTCAACAGCCGCGCGACGCGTTCGACGCTCTCGGTGCGCGTGTCCCGGCGCTCCGCGCGCGTCGCCCCTTCCCCACGGCGCGAGTGCAGCGGTGTCGCGATGTTCTCGAATGCCGAGAGGTGCGGGAACAGCGCGAAGTTCTGGAAGGCCATGCCGATGCCACGCTTCTCGGGCTCGATGCCGTGCTGGTCCCGCCCGTCGATCAGCACCTCCCCGGCATCGGCCTCGACGACGCCCGCGACCACTCGGAGCAGCACGGTCTTGCCGGCACCCGACGGCCCGAACAGCACCAGCGTGCCTCCGGCCGGCACGTCGAGCGAGACTTGGTCGAGCACGGTCTCGCGCCCGTAGCGGCGGGTGATGCCGTGCAGCGACAGCTTCGCCACCGAGTCCGTTTCCCGGTCCTCGCTCTCACCGCGACCCGCGCTCTCGAGGCTGCCTTCCCCGGCGTCCGTCGCCCCGGGTGCCGCTGCACCGTCGTTCATCCTTTCACGGCTCCGAGCGAGAGGCCCTCGACGAGGTAGCGCTGGGCGACCAGCGCGAGCGCGAGCGTCGGAGCGATGGACAGCACGATGGCCGCGGCGATCTGCCCGTACTGGATTCCCGATGCGGTGACGAAGGCTAGCGCCCCGACGGTCACCGGCTGCTTGTCGGCCGACGCGAGCACGAGCGCGAACACGAAGTTGTTCCACGCGAAGATGAACGCGAGGAGCGCCGCGGCGGCGATGCCGGGACGCGCGAGCGGGATCGCGATCTTCCGGAACGTCGACCACCAGGAGTGGCCCGAGACGCGATGCGCGTACTCGATGTCGGGGCTGATGTCCTCGAAGTACCCGCGCACGATCCAGAGGATCAGCGGCAGGCAGATCAGCTGGTAGACCCAGATGAGCCCCACGTAGGTGTTGGCGAGCCCGATCTTCTGGAAGTACAGCGTCAGCGGCAGGAGCACGAGCAGCGGAGGAGCGAACTTGAACGACAGCAGGGTGAAGGCGATGTCCTCGCTGCCCCTGAACTTGTGCCGCGCGAAGGCGTAGGCCGCCGGCACGCCGAGAATCAGCGCGAGCGCGACCGAGCTGACCGAGAGCAGCACCGAGTTCCAGAGATTGCCCATGAACGCGATGTCGAGGGTGCCCGCGTTCGAGACGAGCTTGCCGGTGATCAGCGCCTTGTAGTTCGCAAGCGTCGGGGTGAAGTCGAGCGAGGGGGGCATCCGCAGGATCGTCTCGTTCGTCTGGAAGGACATCAGCACGATCCAGAGGATCGGAAACATGAAGAAGACGACCACGACGGTCAGCGCGACGCCCCGGAGCGCTCGCTCGATCGGACTCCGACGCATCAGGCGATCCCTCCCGCGGCGCGCTCGCGCAGCTTCAGCCAGTGCTTGATGAACAGACTCGACAGCACGTAGGTGATCGCCCAGAGGATCATCAGGAGCGCCGCCGAGCGGCCCACGTTGGTCGACTGGAAGAAGTCGAGATAGGCCTCTACCTGGAACACGGTCAACGTGTCGCCCGGCCCGCCCTGGGTCATCGCGTAGATGATGTCGAACTGCTGGATCGAGTCCAGCAGACGGAACAGCGCCGCGGTGATGATGTACGGCGTCAGCATGGGCAGGGTGATCCGCCGAAACACGAACCAGCGTGGCACGCCGTCGAGCTCGGCCGCCTCGAACGGCTGACGCGGCAGGCTTCGCAGACCCGCGAGCAGGAGGATCATGATGAAGGGCGTGTAGACCCAGATGTCGACGAGCACCACGGTGAACAACGCGCTCGACGGCGCGGATGCCCACTTGAACTCCTCGAGACCGACGAGCGAGGCGAGCCAGCTCAGCACCCCGAAGTTGACGTTGGTCATCAGCTTCCACATCAACGCCGCGAGCGCCGGAGCCGTCATCAGGGGCATCAGCAGCATGATCGAGATCAGGTTGTTCAGCCGCGTGCGTCGCTGCAGCAGGAGCGCGATGCCGAGCCCGAGGAGGAGCTCGAGCACGACGGTCAGGCCCGCGTAGACGAGGGACACCTTCAACGTTCCCCAGAACGCCGGGTCGGTCATGAAGTTCCAGTAGTTCTCTCCCCAGTTCATCTTCCGCGCCCACGGCTGACTGAGCCGGAAGCGTTGCAGGGAGTAGTAGATGGCGGTACCGAACGGCACGAGGATACCGATGCACACCAGCAGCGCCGGCAGGCTCAGGAGATAGGGCAGGAGGCGCTGACCGAGAGGGCGCCGCCGCCGTGCGGGAGGTGGCGGTGCGGCGGCTGCGGGATCGCGGGCGATGCTCATCGGTCAGAGGGGGTGACTCGTCGGTCGGCCCGGCGGGCCGGAAAGGGTAGGAGGTCCAGCCGTCGCGGGGCGGCGCGAGAGCGAATCACCGGCCGCGAAAGCCGACCGGACGACACTGTCCGGCCCGCTCCGCAGCGCGGTCGACACGCTCGGGCGAAGGCTCGTCCGGGCGCGATTCGTTCGCCGCCCGGAAGACCCCTTCGCGACGGTGCTCCGCGCCCGTGAACGACCCGCCAGGCGCCGTCGTCAGCCGAGCCCGGCTTCCTTCAACTGCCGGTCGATGCTCTCGGCGAGCTGATCGAGCCCTTCGTCGACAGGTACCTCCTTGGCCACCATCTTCTGCAGCGACGCGGCCCACTCCGTGGTCAGGTCGAAGAACAGCGGCTGCGGCGTGAAGTAGATCTGCGAGCCGGGAGCGGACACCGTGAACTGCTCGATGTAGCCCGGGTAGCTCTGCTCGATTCGTTCGAGGAACATCTCGTCCTCCCAGACCGACTGACGGACCGGATTGACGAAGTCCATCTCGCGAGCGCCGAACAGGGCGTGCTCGACTCCGGAGGCCCACTGCATGAAGTACCAGGCAGCGTCCTTGTTCCGCGAGGCGCTGGTCATCGCGAGCGACCAGATCCAGATGTTCGGTGTCGGTGCCGGTGCCGCGGGGTTGGCCGCGAACGGCGCGAAGCCGAGGTTGCCCGCTTCCTTGTTGTCGCCCCCGTTGAAGAAGTAGCCGAGAATGTCGGCGTCGTAGATCATCGCGGACGTACCGGCGCCGATGTCGGTGCCGACCTGATACCAGGTATAGGAGGACCAGTCGCGCGGCCCCGAGTCCTGGATCATCTCGACCCACTGCCGGTGAAAGGCCTTCGAGCCGTCGGTGTTCATCGCCGCGGACATCGTTCCACCGTCCGAGCTCAGGTCCTTCTCGCCGAAGTTGGCGTAGGCGGACAGGAACCCCGGGTGGATCGTCGCCCACGAGCGCGAGCCGCGCACGCCGATGCCGTAGACGCCGTCGAGCTCGTTCGTGCAGCGCGCGGCCACGTCGACGAGCTCGTCCATGTTCGCCGGCGGCGCCGCCCCGATCCGATCGAACATGTTGCGGTTGTAGGCGATGTTGTTGGCCTCGAAGCCCCACGGGATGCACCATTGCTTGGCCCCCTCGCCGCCGAGTTCGCTGCCGGGTACGCCGTCCCAGGCCGTCGAGGCGCGAAGGCCGGGCAACATGTCCTCGAAGTCGTATCCGGGCGCGGTTTTCTCGGGGTCCTGTATCCACTCGTTCAGGTCGGTGATCCAGCCTGCCGGCCCGTAGGTCCAGGTCATGTAGGCACCGGTCATGAACGCGTCGTACTCGCTCGAACCGGACGACAGCGCCGCGGTGACCTTGTCGAAGTAGACGTCCTCCGGGAAGACGTCGTACGTCACCTCCATGCCCGTCATCTCCTTGAAGGCATCGATGTTCGCGATCATCGCGTCGGTGTAGGGGTGCTTGTTCAGCAGGAGCTTGATGCCCGTCCCCTTGTGCTTCATCCAGTCGAAGTCCTGCGCGAGCGCGCGACTCGACATCAGCCCCATCAGCGAGCCCGAGGCTCCCGCACCGATGCCGAGTGCCCCGAGGCGCTTGATCAGGCTGCGCCGACTCATCTTTCCGCCCAGAAAGTCCCCGACCAGCTCTTTCGCCCTTCTGTCCATCCCGTCGCGCTCCGTTGTCGTGGTGAGAATCCAACTCTCGTCGCGTCGCATGCCGTGTCACGGGCCGTTCGGCGCGACTAGAGTGCGGTGTCGACGAGAAAGCTCGCGCTCGCCTCGTCGGTGATCAGTCCGGTCAGGTGGCCGCTCCGGAGGACGGCGGCTATCGCCTGGCGCTTGTGCACGCCGCCGGCGACGGCGACCACCTCGCGCCCGCCGAGACTCGCGAGATCGGGGGCCATCATGCGGTGATCCCACGGCGTCGAGACGAGCCGACCTCGAGCGTCGAGGAACTGTCCGAGCAGCTCCGCCACGACGCCGAGCGCGCGCAGCTCCGCCTGCACGTCGTCCTCGTCGCCGGCGGTGCCGAGCGCCAGCCTGTCACCCGCGGCCGTCGCCCCGATGCCGAGCAGACACAGCGTCGCCTGATCGATGCGTCGCATGACCTCCCGGAGCCCGGTCTGCCCGATCATCAGCTCCCGATCCTCGACGCTGTCGGCGAACATCGGTGCCGGCATGAAGTACGCCTCCGGACCCGCCTTCTCGGCGAGGCGGAAGATCACGTCGTACGGGTTCGCGGCGAACTTCCGGGTCAGTCCGCCGAGCAGCGACACCCAGGCCTGGCCCGGTGTGGCACGGCGCGGCAACGCGTCGACGACGCTCGACAGCGCGCGCCCGTGACCGACGCCGATCAGCGGATGGGCGCCGCTCTCGAGCACCCTCATCAGGTAGCGACTGCCCCCTTGGGCGAGCGCCGCGAGCGGCAGCGCGCTCTCCTCGCCGAGATCGGGGATGACCTCGCAGACGGAGAGACCGAACCGCTCGCGCAGGGTGTCCTCGAGCCGCAGGCAGGAAGCCACCTCGCAGTCGACGAAGACTCGCACGAGGCCGTCGCGGGCGGCGCGGGCGATGAGGCGATGGGTGCGCGTGGTCGGCAGCCCGAGACGGACCGCGACGGCGCTCTGCGTCAGCCCGCCCGCGTGGTGCAGCCAGGCTGCCCTGGCGGCCAGCTCGTCCTCGCCGGAAACGGCCGCGCTCGCGCGGACGGGGGCGATGCCGGGGGCATTCACTTGCTGGCTGGAATAAAATTCATCACCTGCAGTGTTTTCCATTCCGCGCCACTTTGTCAATGGTCTGTTGACGAGATGGACACGCATTCGCCACCGGCTCAGCAGGGGTTCGCGGGCGCCTCGCCGACGAGGTGGCGTCGAACCTCCTCGGCCACCCGTTCGGCGGCGATCCGTACCGTCGTCAGCGACGCGCCCGCGATATGCGGCGTCAACGTCACGTTCGGCAGCGTGAGCAACGCGAGGTCCGGCGGCGTCGGCTCCTCGGCGAAAGTCTCGAGCATCGCGCCACCGAGGTGTCCGGCGACGAGTGCGTCGTGCAGTGCCGCGTAGTCGACCATCGGGCCTCGGGCGGTGTTGACGAACACGCTGCCGGGCTTCATCCGCGCGAACGCGTCCACGCCCATGAAGCCACGAGTCTCGTCGGTGACGCGCGCGTGCAGGGTGACGACATCCGAGGACGTCAGCAGCTCGTCGAGCGCGACCTGCCGGACGCCGGCCGCCCGATCGTCGTCCGCGAGCGTCCGGTACGGATCGACGACGAGGATCTCCGCGCCGAACGCGCGCAGCAGGCGCACGACCCGGGTGCCGATCTCGCCGTAGCCGATCACGCCGACCACCAGCCGCGACAGCTCGTCGCGCTGCACGTCGGCACGGTACAGATCGCCGCGCCACTGGCCACGCCGGAGCGCCTCGTGCCCACGCGCGATGTTGCGCGTCTCGGCGATGATCGCGCCGATCGTGAATTCGGCAACGGCCGACGCGTTGCGTCCCGGCGCGTTGACGACCTTCACGCCGGCCGCGAGCGCGGCCGCCCGGTCGATATTGACCGGCCCGCCCCGTGAGACCGCGATCAACTCCAGCGCCGGCAACCGCGCGAGCATCGCGGCGGACACCGGGGCGAGGTGCGTGACGAACACGGAGGCTCCGCCGATGTGCTCGACGATCCGCTCCGGATCACCCTGAAGCTCCGACAGGCCGTCGGTGCCGTCCTCGGACCGACCGCTCACCATCGGCTCGTCCGGCCACGGCAACTCGACGGCGCGGCAGTCGATCTCGCGCCCGCACGCCGCGCGCAGCGCATCCTCGAACCGCGCGGCGCGCATGAAGCGATCACCGACGATCGCCACATCCGTACCCATCAGTGCTGCGTGCCGTCGGCCTTCCGCGGCCCGTAGCTCTTGAACTTCTCCGCCACACGGGCCATCTCGGCGTCGTCGAGGATGAACGGCTGACCGAGCTGCAGCGCGTGGTGGTACTGCCGCGACAACGTCTCCAGCTCGACCGCGGCCCACATCGCCTTGTCGAGGTCCTTGCCGCAGGCGATCATGCCGTGATTGGCGAGGAGGCAGGCACTCCGGTCGAGCATCGCGCTCAGGATGTTCGCCGAGAGCTCGGGCGTGCCGAAGGTCGCGTAGTCCGCGCAACGCACCGTGGCTCCGCCGAACGCGGCGATCATGTAGTGGCAGGCGGGGATGTCGCGTCGCCCGATCGACAGCACCGTGGCGAAGGTCGAGTGCGTGTGCACGATCGCTCCCTGCTCGGGCTTCGCCTGCAGGATCGAGCGGTGGAAATGCCACTCCGAGGACGGCTTCAGATCGCCCTCCCACTCGTGGCGATCGTGGTCGAGCCCCATCCGCACGATCGCGTCGGGTTCCAGATCCGCGTACGGCACGCCGCTCGGCGTGATCAGCATCGCCCCGTCGAAGCGCGCGCTGATGTTCCCCGAGGTGCCCTGGTTCAGCCCGGTCGCGTTCATCTCGAGGCACAGATCGATGATCTTCTGCCGCGTATCCCGTTCTTTCATCGTTTGTCACCTTTCGCTTCGTTGTCGATCGATAGTCCCGCCCGTCATCGGTACCGCTTTCGGGGCGACGCGGCACTCGCTTCAGGGGAGGCGGGGTCGGGGCGTTCGAGCAACGCCCGCGCCGTGCGCTGATCGGTGACGAGTCCGGTCACCAGCCCCCGCTCGAGCACGGCACCGAGCGCCGCCACCTTGCTCGGGCCGGCCGAGATCATGATTCGCTCGGGGATGTGCTCGAAGGTCTCGCCGTCGATGCCGACGATGCGGGCGTTGAGCGGATGATCGACGATCCCGGCGTGCTCGTCGATGTAGTAGCCGAGGAAGTTGCCGACGGCACCCGCCCGCCGGACGCTCCGGAACTCCCGATCGGTGACGAGTCCGACGTCGCGGATGGTCGCGCTGTCGAGACCGCCGATGCTGACGATCGCGAGGTCGCTCGCGAGCGCCCGTCGATGGATGTCGCGGAACAGCGGCTGGGACACGATGATGCGCCGCCCCTCTTCCGAGTCGCAGACGATCGGTGCGGGCAGGTACAGGCACTCGGCATCGAGCCGCGCCGCGAGCGCGGTGCTCGCCTCGAAGCGCAGCATCGAGGAGCGCCGGGTCAGCGATCCGAGGAGCGCGATGACCGAGACGTCGCGCATCGGTCGCGCATCGAGCTGCTCGACGAACGCCTGCAGCGTGATGCCCCAGCCGAGCCCGACCGTCATGCCGTCCTTCAGGCGCGGACCGACGACAGGGCCGGCGGCCGCACCGGCCTGACGCGCGAGCGTCTGTTCGTCCTCGCCGCGGCTGAGACAGATCTCGGCGACATCGAGCGCATAGCGTGTGGTCAGCGCCTCGGCGAGCTCGACGTTCTCGAGAAGCGGCGAGTTGATCGTGATCGTGACGAGCCCGTCGCGGCGCGCGTCGGCGAGCAGTCGGATGACACGTCCGCGCGAGATGCCCAGCTCGAGGGCGATTTCCTGCTGTGTCATGCCGAGCTCGTAGTAACAGCGCGAGACGCGGACGGCGAGCTGCTCGGACCCGTCGGCGCGGCGGGCGGCGGCTTCGTTCGACGGGGCGGCAGGCATCGCGGGAGTCGTCCGGATGAATCACGCGCCAAGCTACATCTGTTCGCGCCTCATGACAAATGTGTTGTCAAGGAACAGATGCTGTGGCAGTCTCGATCGGCATGAACGTTCAGTCCCCGCGACGGTGATCGTGCTCGAGCCCCGCCTCCCGACCGGCGGACGTCGTCCGTGAGCGCGGGCAGCGCGCGCCTGACCGCCCCGAAGTCGATGATTTCCGATCACGCCTTCCCATGGCTCGCACCGCTCGTCGCGATGCTCATCGTGTTCGCCGTCTTCCCGTTCTTTTACAACGTCTGGCTGAGCTTCCAGGAGTTCGTGCCGCGCGAGCGCGCGCTCGAGTTCGTCGGTACCGAGAACTGGACCAAGCTGTTCGCCGACTCGCGCATGTGGGGCGCGCTCGGCATCACTCTCCTCTACACCGCGATCTGCCTCGTCGTGCAGCTCGTGCTCGGGCTCGGCATCGCGTTGCTGCTCGATTCGGACGATCCGGGCTTCGGTTTCCTTCGTGGCGTGCTGACGCTGACGCTCGTCATCCCGCCGGCGATCACCGGCATGATGTTCCTGCTGCTCGAGGACGCGCAGTTCGGCGTGTTCACGTACGCGCTGAAGAGCATCGGGCTCCTGCAGGGGCAGTCGATTCTCGGCAACCCGTCGACCGCCCTGATGGGCGTCATGATCGCCGACATCTGGCAGTGGACACCGTTCATGGTGCTGATCTTCCTCGCCGGTCTTCGCGCCATGCCGACCGAGCCGTTCGAGTCGGCGGTCATCGACGGCGCCTCGGGCTGGCAGATCTTCCGCCGTCTCACGCTGCCGATGCTCGGCAAGGTCATCGCCATCGCCGTGCTGATACGCGGCATCGACCTGTTCCGCACGTTCGACTACGTCTACGTCATGACATCCGGCGGCCCCGGCACGGCGACCTACACGCTGAGCCTGTACGCCTGGCAGCAGACGTTCAGCTTCATCAACTGGGGCTACGGGGCCGCGATCAGCCTGTTCTCGCTGTTCGTCATCCTGATCGTGGCGAACGTGTTCGTCGCCGTGACGAGGCTCCGCTGGTGAGCGCTTCCTACCACGGCAGCGGCAGCCGCGTGCTGCGCGCGCTCGCGGCGTGGACCGTGGTCGCGCTGTTCTTCTTCCCGATCTACTACTGGTTCTCGGTGGCGTTCCGCCCCGAGAACCAGATCTTCAACCGGCCGCCGCTCGTGTTCGGCTGGGACTTCAGCGCGAAATCGTTCGAGGAGGTGTTCGGCATCTCGTTCGGCGGCGACGCGGCCAGGAGCCTCGCCGGCGGGGGGAACTTCTACATGATGCCGCGGCTGATCGACACGATCATCGTCGCCGTCGGCAGCACCGCCCTGGTCGTGGTGATCGCCACGCTCGCGAGCTACTCGCTGAGCCGCATGCGCTTTCGCGCCCAGCATCACTTCGTGTTCTGGATCCTGTCCACGCGCATGATGCCGCCCGTCGCCGTCGCGATCCCGATGTTCTTCATCTACAAGGAAATCGGACTGATGGACACGCACGTCGGCATCATCCTCGTGCACGCGCTGATGAACCTGCCGCTGGCGGTGCTGCTGCTCAAGAGCTTCTTCGACGACATCCCCCAGGAGATCGACGAGGCGGCGCTGATCGACGGCGCGTCGCGCTGGCTGATCTTCCGGCGCATCGTGTTGCCGATGGCGCTAGGCGGCATCGCCGCCACCGCCGTGCTGTGCTTCATCTTCAGCTGGACCGAGTTCCTGTTCGTGCTGACGCTGACGCAGACCGGGCTGAAGACGGTGCCGGTGGTGTCGTCCACGTTCGTCACGTCCACCGGTACGGCCTGGGGGAAGATGGCAGCGCTCGGCGTCGGAGCGATGGTGCCGGCGTTCATCTTCATCCTGCTGGTACAGAAGAACCTGGTCCGGGGGCTGACGATGGGCGGTCTGAAGCAGTAGCTCCGGAGCCTGCGGGCCCCCGGGTGGCCCCGGCAGCCCCGGGTAGCTCCCGGCGAACGACGTTCACGAGCCTCCGACCACGGGGGCGGATCACGAGGGAGATGAAGCCACGATGCGATTCAACCAGAGCAACCGCAAGCGCTATCTTGCGGAAGTCACCCGTCGTTACGTCGACGGCCACATGGATCGGCGCGACTTCCTGCGCGCGGGCGCGAAGCTCGGGCTCGGCGCAGGCGCACTCGGACTCGGACTCGGTGGCCGGCAGGGCGGGCTGTTCCCGAACGCGCTCGCGCAAGGGGTCGAGCAGGACCCCGAGATGATGAAGTGGCTGGCGGACGCCGCCAAGCCGTTCGCCGGCCAGACCATCCGGCTCGCGACCGAGTCCACGCCGCCGTCGAACGCGATCAACTCGTTCCTGAAGCAGAACTTCATCGACGCGACCGGCATCAATGTCGAGATCGAGGTGCTGCCGCTCGAGCAGGTCCTGCAGAAGCTGACGCTGGACGTCGCGTCCGGCCTGGGCACCTACGACCTCTACTACATCGACCAGAGCTGGATGGCCGCGTTCTCCGGCGACGTGATCGATCCGCGAGAGAAGTACGAGGCCGACGCGGCACTGGCGATGCCGGACTACAACATGGACGACTTCCTGCCCGCGCTGGTCGACGGCATCTCGATGTACGAGGGGATCATGGTCGGCGTGCCCTACGACATCCCGATCTTCGTCCAGATCTACCGCCGCGACGTCTACGAGGAACTCGGGCTGACGGTACCGACGACGATGGAGGAGTACCTGTCCAACGCGCAGGCGATCATGGAGGCCAAGGGTCCCGACATGTACGGCACGACCGGTCAGATGAAGTCCGGCCACTACAGCCTGGAATGCGACTGGACCTGCTGGCTGTGGGGTGCGGGTGGCGCGATCTTCGGACCGGACGGCAAGTTCACCGGCAACGACGCCGACGGCATCGCCGCGATGGAGTACTGGATGAAGCTCAAGGAAACGATGCCGGAGGGCGTGACGACGTGGACCTGGGACGGCCAGGGCCAGGCGATGGGACAGGGGCTCGCCGGTCAGGTCATGTCCTGGGGCGAGTTCTTCACCGGCTGGGATGCTCCGGGCTCGCCGACGAGCGGTCTCTACGAGGCGGCCGTGCCGCCGGCGGCGTCGAAGGCGCTGCGCGGCGATACCGGCTACGGCGAGATCCCGGGTGTCGGCCACCAGGGCGGCTCGTCGCTCGCCGTGTCGCGCTACGCGAAGAGCCCCGACGCCGCGTGGCTGTTCGCGCAATGGGCGACGTCTTACGACACGCAGGTGCTGATCACGGCGCTCGGCGGCGGTACCGGCCCGACACGCGGCAGCGTCTACGACGATCCGCGCATCCTCGCGAATGCCAAGCCCGGTATCGAGGGCACGACGCGTCACCTGCCGGTGGTGCGCGAGACGATCGCGAACCACATGGGCTCGGAGCCGGACCTGCCCGAGTGGGCGGAGCTGTCGAACGACACCATTCCGGTCGAGCTCGGCAAGTTCTGGGCCGGTGACTACGACTCGCCACAGGAAGTCATGGACGAGATCGCGAGGAAGGTCGACGACATCGTCGGCGGCTGACGCGTGGCGGCGGGGTCATCGCCAGCGGACGGGCGACGACCCCGCGACCACCGTCCACGAACCGTCGGACCGGTCGGTGGCTCGACGTGCGATCGACGCGGCACCGACGGTCGACCCGATGTCCGGTCAGTTCCTCGGCCGGCCCCGATCTTCCAGATCATCGAGGAGGCACCCCCATGAGCAAGCCACTCGTCGTCATCACCGGCGCGAGCTCCGGCATCGGCGAGGCCACCGCCCGCGCGTTCTCGGCGGTCGGCCATCCGCTCTTGCTGCTCGCGCGACGGCTCGAGCGCATGGAGGCCCTCGGGCTTCCCGACACCCTCTGCCGGGCCGTCGACGTGCGTGACCGGGACGCCATCGCGCGCGCCGTAGCCGAGGCGGAAGCGACGTACGGCCCGACCGACTGCCTGTTCAACAACGCCGGCATCGCCCGCCTCGCCGACGTCACCGAGCAGGACCCGGCGGAATGGGACGAGAGCATCGACATCAACGCCAAGGGCGTGATGAACGCGCTGCACGCCGTCATGAAGGGCATGAAGGAGCGTCGCCACGGCACGATCGTCATGATGAGCTCGATCGCGGGGCGCAAGGTCTACCCCGACCACACCGTGTACTGCGGTACCAAGCACTTCGTACACGGGGTGTCGGAGAGCATCCGCGGACAGCTCGCCCCCCACGACGTGCGCGTGATCGTGCTGTCCCCCGGCATCATCGAGACCGAGGTGCTCGATCACGTGACCGACCCGAACACGCTGCAGGGCTACAAGGACAACAAGGCGCGCATCGGCGGCGGCATCTCGGCCGACCACGTCGCCGACATGATCCTCTACGCGTACTCGATGCCGCAGAACGTGCTGATCCAGGAGATGGTGGTCACGCCGACGCGGCAGGAGTACTGAGACGGTGAGCGGCCCGATCGCCGGCACGCCTCTCGTCATCGGGCTCGACAGCTCGACCCAGAGCACGAAGGCGATCGCCTGGGACCCGGACGGCAGCGTCGTCGCCGAGGGCCGCGCCGACATCCCGCTCGCCAACCCTGCGCTCGACCGCTTCGAGCAGGACCCCGAGGACTGGTGGACGGCGTGCGTCGCCGCACTGGCCGAGTGCACCGCGCAGATCGATCCGGCGCGTGTCGAGGGGCTGGCGATCTCGAACCAGCGCGAGACGATGGCCTTCGTCGACGCCGACGGCCGCGCGACCCGGCCGGCCATCGTCTGGCTGGACGAGCGCGGACGCGACGAGGTGGATCGTTTCGCCGACGCGTTCGGCCGCGACGAGATCCATCGCATCACCGGCCGCGTGCCGGACCCGATCCCCTGCCTCTATCGCTTCGCCTGGATCAAGCGGCACGAACCCGACACCTGGGCGAAGACCGCCGGCTTCATCGACGTGCAGACGTTTCTCGTCAAGCGTCTGTGCGGCGGTCACTTCCGCACGGGCTGGATCAGCGCCGACCCGATGGGCATGGTCGACATGGTCGAGAAGCGCTGGTCCGTGCCGATCCTCGCGGCGCTCGAGCTCGACGTCGCACGGCTGCCGGAGTTGCACCCGCCCGGCACCCGGCTCGGAACGCTGACCGCCGAGAGCGCGAAGGCCACCGCCCTGCCGGAAGACCTCCCCGTGTTCGCCGCGGGCGGCGACGGCCAGTGCGCCGGGCTCGGTACGGACTGCACGATTCCCGAACGCGCCTACATCAACCTCGGCACGGCGATCGTGTCGGGCATCTGGTCGCCCGAGTACCGCCACGACCGTGCCTGGCGCACCGAGCTCGCCGCGCAGGGCGAGGGCTACATCCTCGAGAACTGCCTGCGCTCCGGCGCCTTCCTGATCGACTGGTTCGTGAACCGGTTCGTCGCCCACGGCAAGGCGGACGCGGCCGTGTTCGAGCGTCTCGAGCGGGCGGCACTGGCGCTTCCGATCGGCTCGGACGGGTTGCTGATACAGCCCTACTTCTCCGGCTCCATGGACCCGCACTGGGACGGCTCGGCGCGCGGCGTCATCCTCGGACTCGGCGGGAGTCACACGGAGGCGCACATCTACCGGGCGCTGATCGAGGCCATCACGATCGACCAGGCGATGCGCACGAGCGACATGGAAGCCGCCGCCGGGCAGATGATCGACCATTTCGTCGCCGTCGGCGGTGGCGCACGAAGCCCGCTCTGGCGACAGATGCTCGCCGACGCGACCGGCCGACCGGTGCACGTCAGCGAGACGGTCGAGGCCTCGGCGCTCGGTGCCGGCATGATCGCGGCCTTCGGGGCGGGCTGGTACGACTCGATCGTCGAGGCGGCCCGGGCGATGGCGGGCGCCACGACTCCCGTGTACCCGGACCCGGTACGCGGTGCCCGCTACGCCGAACTGATCGAGATCTACCGCGATCTCTACGGCGCGACGCGCGACCTGAACCGACGTATGGTGGCCTTCGCGGCCGAGACCCGGAAGACATCGGCATGAGCGACCACAGCGGCGTGCTCGACGCGCTCGTCCGTGGCGAGTGGATCGAGCCGGGCACCGGCGAACGTCGCGGCATCCCGATCGGTTCGATCGCGATCCGCGACACGCTCGACGGCGCCGAGGCCGAATTGCTCGCCGATCTCCACGCCGGGCAATCGCTGGCGGTGGTCTCCGACCCGTACACGCACGAGGCGCTCGGGCGTCGGGTCTTCGACGCGCTCGAGGCGGCCGGCCTGCCCGTCACCGAGTTCGTCTGGGAGCGACCGCAGTGCTCGGACAAAGGGGTCGAAACCGTGCGCGCGGCCACCCGCGGGCGCGATGCGCTGATCGCCGTCGGCTCCGGCACGGTCAACGACACGGTCAAGTACGCGAGCTTTCTCGACGGTCGCCCCTATTCGGTCTTTCCGACGTCGCCGATGAACGCGTTCACGACCTCGACCGCCTCGGTGTCGTTCGGCGGGTTCAAGAAGTCGATCACCTGCCATGGCGCGAAGGGCGTGTTCTTCGACCTGTCGGTGCTCGCGACCTGCCCGCCCCGCCTGGTCTCGGCCGCCTACGCGGACGTCATCTGTCGCACCACCTCGCAGGTCGACTGGCTGTTGTCCCACCTGCTGTTCGGCACCGCCTACTCCGACACGCCGTACGCCCTCCTCGCCATCGACGAGCCGGCGATGATCGCCGAGGCCGCCGCGTTGCTCGCCGGCGATCTCGACGCGCTCGGCACCCTGACCCGCATCTCCGCGATCATGGGCCTCGGCACCTCGTTCACCGAGAGCACGCACAGCGGCAGCATGCACGAGCACATGATCTCGCACTACATCGACATGTTCGCGGGCGAGCGTCATCCACGCACCTCCCACGGCGAACAGGTCGGCGTCGCGACGGTGACGATGTCACGCCTGCAGAACGACGTGCTGACGCGCGAGTCGCCACCGGTGCTCGGCGCGACGGCGATTCCCGAGGCGTGGATGCGAGAGCGCTTCGAGCCCGGCGTCGCCGCCAATCTGATCGAGCAGTCCCGCGCCAAGGCGCTCGACGCCCGACAGGCCGACGCACTGAACGAGCGTCTCGCCGTCGAGTGGCCGGTGCTCCGCGAGCGGCTGATGAAGGTGATGTTGCCGTTCGACACGCTCCACGGCTCGATGGGCGAGGCCGGGAGCCAGCGAACCGCCGACGAGCTCGGTCTCGATCCCGAGTTCTACCGCGAGGCGGTCGCCAACGCGCGCTGGATCCGCGACCGCTTCGGCATGCTCGATGTCGCCGGGGATACCGCCGGCGACGGTGTCCGTCTCGCGCCGTTCGTGGCCTCCATGCCCGTCTGAGTGGCCGATGAGCGGCCGACCGTCCCTATCGCCGAACGCCACCTGGAGGACGCGTGAGTCACGGCACGTCGACCGAGAGGATTTCGGCCCGACCACCCGCCCATGCCTCCACCCACCGATCACCCACCGATCGAGCAACCCCGGACTCTCCATGTCGGCTGTCGACTACGAAGAAATTGGCAAGAAGTACGGCTCCGTCACCGTCATGAAGGACGTGAGCTTCTCGATCGCCGAGCGCCGCTTCGTGGTGCTGCTCGGTCCGTCCGGCTGCGGCAAGACGACGCTGCTGCGCATGACCGCCGGTCTCGAGAAGGTCACGAGCGGCGACATCCGCTTCGAGGGCACGCGGATCAACGATGTGCACCCGCGCGACCGGGATATCGCCATGGTGTTCCAGTCCTACGCTCTGTACCCGCAGATGAAGGTCTACGACAACATCGCCTTCGGTCTGCAGGTCAGGAAGGAGCCGAAGACGGAGATCGACCGGAAGGTGAAGGAGGCGGCGGAAATCCTCGACCTCGGCGCCTACCTCGATCGCTACCCCAGGGCGCTGTCGGGCGGTCAGCGGCAACGGGTCGCCATGGGTCGGGCACTCGTCCGTCATCCGAAGGTGTTCCTGTTCGACGAGCCGCTGTCGAACCTCGACGCGAAGTTGCGCGGGCAGATGCGGCTGCAGATTCGCCGCATCCACGACCGGCTCGACACCACGACGATCTACGTCACCCACGACCAGATCGAGGCGATGACGATGGCCGACGACATCGTCGTCATGCGTGGCGGCAACATCGAACAGATGGGCTCGCCGGAGACCATCTACGATCGCCCCGTCAATTGCTTCGTCGCCGACTTCGTCGGCTCCCCGTCGATCAACTTCCTCGACGGCGTGGTCGAGCGCGATCGAGCGCCCGGAGGCGACTCCGGGACTTCTCCGGAAGAACCCCGCGGCGGTGCCGGAGGCGCGGGCGTCGTGCGCTTCGCCGATCATGCGCTGCCCCTGCCCGCCGACAGCACGGCGGGGGACGGACAGCGCGTTCGCGTCGGTCTGCGCCCGCTGGACATCGGTGTCGTGGCCTCGGGCGTGTCGGGGACCGACTCCGTCGACGACACGGACCCGAGAGCGGGCTCGCCGAACTCATCGCACGGCCTCCTTCGGGGCACCGTCGACTTCATCGAGAACACCGGTGCCGAGAGTCACGCGCACGTCCGCATCGGTGACGTGGTGCTGCGAGCGGTCTCTCCCGAGCGTCTCCGGCTCACCCGCGACGCTCCCCTGTCGCTGCGCATCGATCCGGCGAAGATGCACCTGTTCGACGCGGCGACCGAACGGCGCATCGACTGACCCGAGGCTCGAAACATGGCAAGGATCGTCGTTCTGGGTGCCGGCGTCATGGGCTCGGCGCTCGCGGTTCCGGCGAGCGAGGTCGGCAACGACGTCACGCTGGTCGGTTCGCCGCTCGACGACGACATCGTCGACGCGCTCGCGCGAAGCGGCCATCACCCGACGCTCGACGCATCGCTCCCGCGCGCCGTCGTCCCGGTCCGCGAGACGGCGTTCGACGACGCGTCGCTGGCCGCCGCCGATGTCGTGGTCATCGGCGTCAGTAGCCCGGGCGTCCGCTGGGCCGTCGAGCGGCTGGAGCGGGCGGGTGCGGGGCCCGCGACCCTCGCCCTCGTGACCAAGGGTCTCGTCGCGCAGGGTGAGGGAGCCCCGCCGATTACCTACGCCGACGCGTTGCCGGCCTCGCTCTGCTCTATGCCGGACGGCCTCGTCGGCATCGGCGGCCCGTGCATCGCGCGCGAGCTCGCCCTGGGCTACCCGACGCGGGTCACCTTCGCCTCGCGACACCGTCCGAACGCGGAGCGCGTGCGCGAGCTCTTCCAGACAGACACCTACCGCGTCACGACGAGCACTGACATCGTCGGCGTCGAGGCCTGCGCCGCGCTGAAGAACTTCCTGTGCATCGGCGTCAGCGCCATGTTGACCGCGTACCGACTCGGGGAGTCGCACGCGAAGAATCCGCTCGCCGCCCTCTACAACCAAGCCGTGCTAGAGCTCGCGGCTCTCGCCGACTGGCTTCGCGGCACGCGACGGGGCCTCGGCGAGGACGCCGCGTTCGACCTGGCCGGCATGGGTGACCTGCACGTGACGGTCGGCGGCGGGCGCAACAGTCGGCTCGGGCGCCACCTCGGCGACGGCGAGACGCTCTCGGCGGTGCTGGCGGGTGCGATGCAGGGCGTGACGGTGGAGGGTATCGACACGGGCCGCGCGCTGTCGAGCGGGTTCCATCAGGCTTGCGCTCGCGGCGAGCTGGACGCCGCGCGGCTGCCGCTGACCCGCGCGATTCTCGCGTGCATCGACGCGGAGCGGCCGTTTACCCTAGACTTCCGCGACCTGCCGGGCTGACGATGACGAGGCCGTCGCGCGCGGGTGCGGATGGTTCGGCGCGCGGCCCTCTGGCCCGCGGCAGACGCGTGCCGTGGACGGCAGGCCTCGAGAGACTTGCCGGTCTCAGCGCCTGTCGGCGTCGAGCGCGTCGATCGCCGCGACGTTGGCGGCACTGTGGCTCGCGGGATCGAACCGTGCCGCGAGATACGACTCGACCACCGCCCTGGCGAGTTCGGGGCCGACGACACGCGCACCGAGCGTGATGATCTGCGCGTCGTTGCTGAGCGCGGCGCGCTCGGCGGAGTAGGTGTCGTGCACGAGCGCCGCGCGGATACCCGGAACCTTGTTGGCCGAGATGCAGACACCGAGCCCGGTACCACACATCAGGATGCCACGCTCGAACTCGCCGCTCAGCACGCGTCGGGCGACACGATCGCTCATCTCGGCATAGCGTTCCTCGTCGCCCGAGTCGGGCTCGCTGAGGTTCGTGATGTCGAGGTCCGCACGCTCGCGAAGCCAGGCTTCGACGGTGTCCATCAGCGGCTTGCCGGCGCTGTCGCAGCCGAGGGCGATCTTCATGGGTCGAGAGCTCCGTCGGAGGGTGGGGCGGGCGCATGCTCCTGCGTGCCGCTCGATGATACATGCGGGCACCGACCACGTTCATCCAGCCTTCGCCGACCGGACCGTCGCCATGACCACATGTCGCCTCGATGACCGCGAACCGCCCGTCGCGACGGCTCTCGTCCGTCGCTCGCACGCAGGCCGCGCTCAGCGCACCACGCCGTGTTCGCTCGCGACGATGAAGTCGAGGAAGCGCCGGACCTCGACGTGGCGTCCGGCTTCCGGCGCGAGTGCGGCGATCGCCTCGTCGCGATCGCCGCGCCGGTGCACGACGAGCATGTAGGCGCGGTGCAGCGCGGCGATGGCCTCGTCCGAGAAGCCGCGCCGGCGCAGGCCCGTCTTGTTGATGCCGCGCGCCTCGGCGTAGTTGCCGACGGCCATCGTGTACGGCGCGACGTCGCGGTTGGCGACCGAATGCAGGCCGACGAAGGCGTGCTCGCCGATCGTGCGGAACTGGTGGACACCGGCGAAGCCGGCCAGGATCGCGTGATCGCACACCGTGACGTGACCGGCGAGCGAGGCGCCGTTGGCGAACACGGTGTCCGAGCCGATCAGGCAGTCGTGGGCGACGTGGATGTAGGCCATGAACAGGTTCCGGTCACCGATGCGCGTCACCCCGCCGCCACCCGCCGTTCCGCGGTTCAGCGTCACGTACTCGCGGATCACGTTGTCGTCGCCGATGACGAGCTCGGTGGGTTCGCCCGCGTACTTCAGGTCCTGAGGGTCCTCGCCGATGCTCGAGAACTGGTAGATCCGGTTCCTCGCGCCGATCGTCGTCGGCCCCTTGAGGACGACGTGCGAGCCGATGGTGCAGCCCTCGCCGACCGCGACCTGCGGGCCGATGACCGTGAACGGCCCGACCTCGCAGTCGGCGGCGAGGTTCGCCGCCGGGTCGACGATGGCGCTCGCGTGAATCAATCGTCCAGCTCGTTGCGGGCGATCATGACCTCGGCGGTGCAGGCCGTCACGCCGTCCACGCTCGCCTTCGCCCCGAACTTCCAGATGCCGCGCCGCTCCTTGATCACGTCGACCTCGAACAGGAGCCGATCCCCCGGCGCCACCTGGCGCTTGAAGCGCGCGCCGTCGATGCCGACGAGCAGGTACAGCGTCTTCTCGTCGGGATAGCCGCCGAGACTCTTGAACGCGAGCAGCGCCGAGGCCTGGGCCAGCGCCTCGAGGATCAGGACTCCGGGGAACACCGGCGCCTGCGGGAAGTGGCCGGTGAAGATCGGCTCGTTGAAGGTGACGTTCTTGATCGCGGTGAGCGAGCGGTCCTTCTCGAAGGAAAGCACCCGATCGACCATCAGGAACGGGTAGCGGTGCGGCAGGTACTTGAGGATCTCGCGGATGTCGTCGAGCGCTTCCAAGGTCTCGCAGTTCTCCTGATCGAGCCGTCCCGCCGGCCTTCCCGCGAGAGTATAGACGTACCCCTTTCCCCGGGCCCGCGCGTCGGGCGCCATTCGTACCGCGCGGGTGCCGCGCCGCCGCTGTCGGCCGATCTCCTCAGCCGCCCCCTGGATCGGGACCGTCGTCGAGACCGGGGCCCGGCCGACGTGCGCTCGCACGCACCGCCCGCTCCAGCCGCGCGACGCGTCTGACGAGCTCGTCGACCCGCCCGAGCGTGGCGAACGTGCGCCGCCACCGCCGCTCGGGCAACAGCGGCGGCCCCGAGCCGTAGCGACCCGGTGCGGTGATCGAGCGCGACACGAACGAGGTCGCGTTCAACACCACCCCGTCGGCGATCTCGACATGGCCGACGATGTCGCAGGAGCCCCCGATCAGGCAGTCACGTCCGATGCGGGTGCTGCCGGCGATGCCGGTGCATCCGGCGATCGCCGTATTCTCGCCAATCACGACGTTGTGGGCAATCTGGATCTGGTTGTCCAGGATGACGCCGTCGGCGATGCGGGTCGGATCGAGCGCCCCGCGATCGATGGTGGTGTTGGCGCCGATGTGCACCCGATCGCCGATCCTGACGCCACCGGCCTGCCGGATCGCGCACCAGCCGTCCGCGGACGGCGCGTAGCCGAACCCCTCGCCGCCGATCACCGCCCCGCTCTGCACCCGGCAGTCCGCGCCGAGCGCGACGTCGTCGCCGAGCGTCACGCGCGGGAAGAGCCGCGTGCCGCGCCCGACCCGGCAGTCGCGTCCGATCACGCCGTGCGCACCGACGATCACGTGCTCCTCGATGCGCGCGCCCGCCTCGACGACGACGCCCGGTCCGAGCGCGGCGCTCGTGGCGACATCGGCCTCCGGGTCGACGATCGCGCTCGGATGCGTACCGGCGACGGCGGGCGTCTCCGGGGCGAGAAGCCATGAGGCCCGCGCGTAGCACGCGTACGGATCCGCCGCGACGAGATGGTCACCGGGCGCGTCCTCGGCGAGCGCGGGCGGGACGATGACCGCGCCGGCCCGGCAGGCCGCGAGACGCTCCCGCCAGCGCATGTCGACGACGAAGGCGAGCTCGCCGGGGCCGGCGGCCTCGACGCTCGCGAGCGCACTGACCGTGCGTCCGGCGTCACCGTGGAGCTCGCAGCCGAGCCGGGTCGCCAGGGTGCCGAGCGTGAGACCTCGTCCGCTCACGCCGTCCGGACCGCCACGCGGACGCGCCTCAGTTGGCCGAGCGCAGGCGCGCGTCTTCGCGAAGGAGCGACTCGAGGATACGCTCGGTCACGTCGATGCGAGGGTTGGCGAACAGCACGCCGTCGCTGACGATCAGGTCGTAGTCGTGCTGCTTGCCGAAACTCGCGATCGCCTCGAGCACCAGCACCCTGACCGTCTTGAACTCGTCGTTCTTCTGGATGTTGAGCTCCTCGCGGAAGTCCTGCTCGCTGCGCTTGATGCGCCGCTCGAGCGCACGCGCCTCGCGATCGAGTTGCTCGCGCTCGTCGTCGGACAAGCCGCCACCGAGATCGTCGAGGCGCGCGTTCAGCCCGGCGAGGTCGGCGCGCTGCATCTCCAGCTCGTCCTGCCGCGGGGCGAACTCCGCCTCCAGCCGCTTCTCGGCCTCGAGCGCCTGCGGTGCGCGATTGATCAGGTAGGGGATGTCGACGAAGCCGATCCTCGAGCCCTCGTCGGCGTGCACCGACGTCAGGGTGGCGAGCAGCCCGCCGAGCGCGGCAACCAGAGCGATCGAGCGGGCCATGCGGCGCGCGGCGCGGGTCCGGCGATCGACGGCCGGGAGAGTCGTGCTGGTCATCGCATGCACGGGTTGGGCTCCGACGGGCGGGGTCCGGATCATGGTCAGAAGATCGATCCGATCGTGAACTGGAACTCCTGCCTCTCGTCCCCTGCCCGTTCGTTATAGGGGTAGGCGAGGCTGAATGTCAACGGACCGACGGGCGAGAGCCAGACGAACGCCACGCCGTAGGAGGCGCGGAACTCGTCGACGTCGAACGCGTCGGGCTCGCGGAACACGTTCCCGAAATCGCTGAACACGCTGAACCGGGTGGCCCCCGGCTCCTCGACGAACGGCGGCGGAAACACGATCTCGACGGTGCCGAGGGTGCGGAAGTCGCCGCCGCTCGCGTTGCCGAGCGAGTCCTTCGGGCCGAGCGAACCGGTGCGGTAGCCGCGCAGGGTGCGCACGCCGCCGGCGAAGTAGCGCTTGAAGAACGGCAGGCTCTCGAAGTCGCCGAACCCGCGGCCGGCGTCGACGCGCAGCGTCGCGGAGAACGTGTAGCGATCGGTGATCGGGCGGAAGTACTCCAGACCGTAGCCGACCCGGTAATAGGTCAGGTCGCTGCCGGGAACGGTGACGTCGAGCGAGAGACGGTTCAGCGCTCCGCTGGTGGCGAACACCGTGCGGTTGCGCGTGTCGTAGGCGAACCCGAGGCTCAGGTCGAAGACGTCGTAGATGTCGCCGTTCTCGGCGACGAAGGCGTTGATGTCGTCGGGGGAGCCCGCGGTCAGGCCGATGTCGGTGCGCTCGTAGCCCACCCCGATCCGGAACGTCGAGAACTCGGACAGGGGCACCCCGAACGAGAGGCTCGCCCCGCGCGTGCTCGCGTCGAACCGCGACGTGGTACGGCTCGCGTCCTCGTCGCGCTCGCGGATGAACGCGCTGACCGTGCGGCTGATCCCGTCGTCGGTGAAGTACGGATCGCGGACCGACAGCGAGAGCTGCCGCGTCGAGCTCGAGCTGTCGAGCGAGAACTGCAGGCTCTCGCCGGTGCCGAACAGGTTGTCCTGGCTGAACGCGAGGTTCAGCGTCGCGTTGTCGTCGGAGCCGTAGCCGATGCCCGCGCTGAAGGAACCGGAGGGCCCCTCCTCCACCGTGATCTCCAGGTCGACCTGATCCTCCGAGCCCGGCACCCGGGGCGTGCGGATGCTGACGCTCTGCATGAACGGCAGCCGTTGCAGGCGGATGCGCGAGCGATCGACGAGGGCGGGGGAGAAACGGCTGCCCTCGAGCTGGCGCATCTCGCGCCGGAGCACCTCGTCGCGCGTCTTGTACTGTCCGGTGAACACGATCCGGCGGACGTAGACGCGCTTGCCCGGCCGCACGACGAAGTTCAGGTCGACCTCGTTGACCGCATCGTCGATGTCGGGGATGACGTCGACCTCGGCGAACGCGAAGCCGTCCTGACCGAGGCGATCGGTGATCGCGTTGCTGCTCGCGACGATGTCCTTGCGGGCGAACACGTTGCCCGCCCCGACCCGCACGAGATCGCGAAGCTCCTGTTCGGGCACCTCGAGCTCCCCGGAAAGGACGATGTCCCGCACCGCGTAACGCTCGCCTTCGCGGACGTTGACGACGATGAAGATGTCGCGCTTGTCCGGGGAGATCGACACCTGCGTCGAGTCGACGTCGAAGCGGATGAACCCGCGATCCTGATAGAAGGAGCGCAAGGTCTCGAGGTCGGCGGCGAGCTTGACCTGGGAGTACTCGTCGGCGTTGCTGAACGGGTTGATGGTCTTCTCGCTCGACTGCAGCAGATCGAGCAGCGTCTCGTCCGAGTACGTGTCGTTGCCGACGATGTTGATGTGCTCGATGCGCGCCACGGCGCCCTCGACGATGTCGATGTCGAGCGCGACGCGATTCCTCTCGAGCGGCGTGACATCGATGTCGATGCGGCTGCCGTAGTTGCCGGCGCTGAAGTAGACGCGGCGGAGCTCGCGCTCGATGCTCTCGAGGATCGAGCGGTTGTAGACCCGCCCGAGCGCGACGTCGGCGCGGCGCAGGGAATCCTCGAGCTCCTCGGTCGGGATCTTCGAGTTGCCGTCGATGTCGATGCTGCCGATCGCCGGACGCTCGTCCACGGCGACGACGAGGACGTCTCCGCGGCGGCGGATCGCGACATCGTCGAACAACCCCGTCTCGTACAGCGCGCGCAGCGCCCGGGCGCTGTCGGCCGCCGGATCGAAGCGGTCGCGGGCACGCACCGGGAGATAGGTCAGGATGGTGCCGAGGTCGATCCGCTCGTTGCCCTCGACGACGATGTCGGCGACGGTGAACGGGGCGAAGGCCGCGCCGGTGGCGAACACCGCGGAGGCGTCGCCCGGGGTGCCGCCCGGAGTTTCACCCGGAGTTTCACCCGGAGCTCCACCCGGAGCTCCACCCGGGGCGAGCGCGTCCTGCGCCCGCGCGGCCGGAGCGCCCGCCGCGACGACGATCGCGAACGCGGCGAGTGCGGCGGTCGCACGCGCTCGCCGGAGCGCTCCGGCCACGCGTGCGCGGCCCGCTCCACGGAGCGTTCTTCCGGTACCGGTGGCCGGCGCCCGCAGCGCGCTCATCCGACGAGCCGCCAGATGTCGTTGTAGAAGGCGAGGAACATCAGCCCGCCGAGCACCAGGATGCCGAACTGCTGCCCGGCGAGCTGCACGCGCTCGGGCAACGGCTTGCCCCGTACCGCCTCGGCGGCGAAGTAGAGGAGGTGCCCGCCGTCGAGGATCGGGATGGGCAGGAGGTTCAGGACACCGAGGCTGATGCTGATCAGGGCGATGAAGTTGATGTAGTGGTCGAGCCCCACGCTCGCGCTCTGGCCGGCCACCTGGGCGATGCTGATCGGACCGCTGATGTTGTCGAGCGAGGCCTGTCCGACGAGCAGCTTGCCGAGCATCCGCACCGTCAGGACCGACATGCTCCAGGTGCGCTCGAGCGCACCGGTGAACGCCGCGACCGGTCCTTCGCGGACCACGACGCGGGCCTTCGACGAGAGCGCCTCGGACTGGGTCTCGGTCACGCCGATGCGCCCGATCGTGCGCTCGCCGAGCTCGACCGCCTCCGGCGTGATCGGGATGTTCAGCGTGCCGCCGTCGCGCCCGATCTCGAGCATGAGCTCGCGCCCCGCGTTCGGCTGGACGGCGGCGACGAAGCCTTGCCAGGAGACGATCGACTCGCCGTCGACGGCAAGCACGCGATCGCCGCTCAGGAGCTCGGCGCGCTCGGCCGCGCCACCGGCGATGACTTCACCGACGACCGGCTCGACGTCCGGCCACCAGGTACGGAACCCGAGCCCGGCGACGGCGTCGCCATCGGCCTTCAGCATGCTGTCCTGGGTGACCTCGAGCTGACGCACGACGCTGTCGCCGAGCGCCGTCTCGACGGTCACGTCCAGCGGCGCGTCGATCCCGAGCGCGGACTCCAGCAGCGCGATGCGGGCATCGGTCCAGGTGTCGACCGCCATCCCGTCGACGGCGACGATGCGGTCCTCGAAGACGAATCCGGCGCGATCGGCGGCCGAACCGGGCACGGGCTCGCCGATCAGCGGGGCGGTGCCGCTGATGCCCATCATCAGCACCAGCCAGTAGGCGACGATGGCGAGCAGGAAGTTGGCCAGGGGGCCGGCGATGACGACCGCGCTGCGGGCCGCGACCGACTGGGCGTTGAACGCGCGGTGACGCTCGCCGGCGGCGACCGGCGCCTCGCGCTCGTCGAGCATCTTGACGTAGCCGCCGAGCGGGATGGCGGCGAGCACGAACTCGGTGCCGTCGACGCGGCCGCGGCGCGTGTAGAGCGCGCGCCCGAAACCCACCGAGAAGCGCAGCACCTTGATGCCGACGCGTCGCGCGACCCAGAAGTGCCCGAACTCGTGGATGGCGACGAGCGAACCGAGCGCGACCACGAACGCGGCGAAGCTGATCAGTACGTTGCTGAACATGACGTGGCGGCGGCGATCATCGCGAGGGGCTCGACGCGGTGGGCGAAACGAAAGGCGCGGACCGAGCGCCGAGCGGGGGGGGGGACGGACAGCCACCGACCGGATCGCCGGTCGAGCGGCCCGACCCGCCGGTCGATGCGTCACACGGCGCGCTCGCCGACGAGCTCCTCGGCGAGCCGACGGGCGTCGGCATCCGCAGCAATGATAGTCGCCAGATCGTCGGCCGGGGAGTTTTTCACCCGCGCGAGCGTCTCCGCGACGATCTCCGGAAGTTGCATAAAAGCGACACGTTCGTCGAGATACGCGGCGACCGCGACCTCGTTCGCCGCGTTCAGCACGGTCGGCGCGGTACCGCCCGCGCGCTGCGCGTCCATGGCGAGCGCGAGGCACGGGAAGCGCGTCGTGTCCGGCTCCTCGAAATGCAACCCTGACACCTCGCGGAAATCCAGCGGCGCGACCCCGGAAGCGATCCGCTCGGGCCAGGCGAGCGCGTGGGCGATCGGCGTACGCATGTCGGGACGGCCCATCTGGGCGATCACCGAGCCGTCGGCGTAGGTGACCATCGAGTGGATGATGCTCTCGGGATGGACGACCACGGTGATCCGCTCGAGCTCGACGTCGAACAGGTGGCAGGCCTCGATCACCTCGAGGCCCTTGTTCATCAGCGTCGCCGAATCGATCGAGATCTTCCGGCCCATCGTCCAGTTCGGATGGGCCAGCGCCTGTTGCGGCCGCGCGACAGCGATATCCGCGAGCGACCAATCCCGGAACGGTCCGCCCGATGCGGTCAGCAGGATTCGCTCGATTCCTTCCGTCGTGACACCTCGAGGCGCCGCCGGAAGGCTCTGGAAGACGGCGTTGTGCTCGCTGTCGACGGGCATCAGCAGCGCGCCGGAGTCGCGTACCGCCCGCGTCAGCAGCCGCCCGCTCATGACCAGCGCCTCCTTGTTGGCGAGCAGCAGGCGCTTGCCTGCGCCGGCCGCGGCGAACGTCGGCAGGAGTCCCGCCGCGCCGACGATCGCGGCGACGACGGTGTCGACGGCCGCCGCGCTCGCGATCTCGGCCAGCGCTTCCTCGCCCGACTCGACTCGCGTCTCGTCGCACCCGGCCGTCGCGAGCGCCCTCGCCAGCCGCTCGGCGCTGTCCGCGTCGCGCATGACGGCGCGCTCCGGGCGATGAACGAGGCACTGCTCGGTCAGCGTCTCGACGCTGGTGTTCGCCGACAGGGCGTAGACGCGGTAGCGCCCCGGATGACGGGCGATGACGTCGAGCGTGCTACGGCCGATCGAACCGGTCGAGCCGAGCAGCGTGACGGCGCGAATCCCGCCGGCGCCGCCGGTCGCGGAAACCGGCGTCGTCCCGTCCGTCGCCTCGGACGAGGGTGACGGCGCACCGGTGCGATCCCACGCTGCCGTCATGCCGTCCAGACCCAGACGAACGCGAACAGCGGCAGCGCGGCGAGCACGCCGTCGATGCGATCGAGCACGCCGCCGTGTCCGGGAAGCAACGTGCTGCTGTCCTTGCGTCCGGCACCGCGCTTGATGCGGCTCTCGTACAGGTCGCCGACCACCGAGCCGGCCGCGGCGAGCGCGGTGGCGACCGCGATGCGCAGGGCGTCTCCACGCGGCCAGTCTCCCGCGATCAGCACGATGGCGAGCAGCACGCAGGTCGCGGCCGCCCCGCCCCACACGCCCTCCCAGCTCTTGCCGGGGCTGATCCGGAGCGCGAGCTTCCGTCGTCCGAAGCGCCGGCCGCTGAAATAGGCCCCGATGTCCATGACCCAGACGATGCCGAGCGCGTAGAGCAGCAGCAGCGGCGAGGCATGCGGCGCCTGGCTGTGCAGGTATTGCATCGAGAGTGCCGCGACGATGAACAGCGCGGCACCGAGGGAGAGGAGCAGCGGGTCCGCCCGCTCGATCGGCTCGAGCACCGGCACGAGGTAGAACGCCGCGGGCACGGCGAGCCAGAACAGCAACCCGCCGAGCATGGTCCAGCGCACGAACGCCTCCGACTGCGGCAGGTACAGGCAGACCAGCGCGGCCAGCCCGACGAGCGCACCGTAGGCGGTCTGGCGGTGCTCGCCCCTGACACCGGCGAGCCGGCTCCACTCCCAGGCGGACGCCGCGACGATCAACCCGAGCACCAGGGCGAAGACGTCCAGCGAGGCGTAGAAGAGATCGGCGGCGAAGGCGACGAGCAGCACCACCGCCGTGTAGAGGCGCGTCCTAGGCACCGGAGGCTCCGCTCACCTGATCGCCGGTGCGGCCGAAGCGTCGCTGGCGCCCGGCGTAGAAGTCCATCGCACGGCCGAGCTCGTCGTCACCGAAGTCCGGCCACAGCACGTCGGTGAAGTAGAGCTCGGTGTAGGCCAGATGCCAGAGAAGGTAGTTGCTGATGCGCTTCTCCCCGCCCGTGCGGATGAACAGGTCCGGTTCCGTGACGCCGGCCAGCGAGACGTGACGCGAGAACGCCTCGACGTCGATCGCGTCCGGGTCGAGACGGCCGGCGGCAACCTCGCGAGCGAGCTCCCGGGCCGCGTTGACGATGTCCCAGCGACCGCCGTAGTTGACCGCGATGGCGAGCTCGAGTCCGCCGTTGCCGGCGGTCGCGGACTCGGCGCTGTTCATCTCGCGCCGCAGCCTCGACCGGAACGCGCTGCGCTCGCCGATGAAACGGATGCGCACGTCGTTGTCGCGGAGCTTGCCGACTTCGCTCTTGAGGCCCCTCAGGAACAGATCCATCAGCAGCCCCACCTCGCTCTCGGGACGCCGCCAGTTCTCCGACGAGAACGCGAACAGGGTCAGCGCCTCGACGCCGCGCCGGACGCAGGCCTCGACGATGTCGCGCGTGGCGCGAAACCCGGCCTGGTGCCCGGCGGCCCGCGGTCGGCCGCGCTGTCGCGCCCAGCGACCGTTGCCGTCCATGATCATCGCGACATGACGCGGCAGCGTCGCGTCCGACGCGCGTGTCGCGGGCTGGGGCGTGCTCAAGCGGACGACTCCGAGCGGCGGACGGCCGCTCAGACCTCCATCAGGTCGGCTTCCTTCTTCGCCAGCACGTCGTCGATCTGCCCGACCGCCTCGTCGGTCAGCTTCTGCACGCGATCCTCGCCGCGCTTCAGGTCGTCCTTGGAGATCTCCTTCTCCTTCTCGAGCTCCTTCAGGTCGCCGTTCGCGTCGCGACGGATGTTGCGGACGGCGACGCGCGCGCTCTCGGCCTCGGAGCGCACGAGCTTGACCATGTCGCGACGACGCTCCTCGGTCATCGGCGGCACCGGCACGCGGATCACGGTACCGGCGGTCTGTGGGTTCAGGCCGAGCCCGGCATCGATGATCGCCTTCTCGACGGCCTTGACCATCGACTGCTCCCACGGCGTCACGGTCAGCGTGCGCGCGTCCTCGGTGTTGACGTTGGCCACGGCCGACAGCGGGGACTCGGCGCCGTAGTAGTCGACGCGCACGCTCTCCAGCAGGCTCGGGTGGGCACGCCCGGTGCGGGTCCTCGCCAGATCGCCCTCGAGCGACTCGACGCTCTTGCCCATGCGGATCTTCGCGTCCTTGAGAATGTCGTCGATCACGCGCTCGTCTCCTGGACGGTGGTTCCGACGTTCTCGCCACAGACGAGTCGCATCAGGTCACCCTCCGTGTTCATGTCGAATACCTTGACCGGCAACCGGTTGTCGCGGCACATGACGATCGCCGTCTGATCCATGACCCCGAGGCGCTTCTGGATCGCCTCGTCGAAGCTGACGGTGTCGTAGCGGACCGCGTCGGGAAACCTCACCGGGTCCTTGTCGTAGATGCCGTCGACCTTGGTGCCCTTGACCATGATGTCGGCACCGATCTCGACCGCACGGAGGCTGGCCGCGGAGTCGGTCGTGAAGAACGGGTTGCCGGTGCCGGCCGCGAACAGCACGATGCGCCCCTTCTCGAGATGGCGCACGGCGCGGCGACGGATGTAGTCCTCGCAGACGGCATTGATCGGCAGCGCGGACATGACCCGGCAGTAGGCGCCCTGGGTCTCCAGCGCGTCCTGCATGGAGAGGCAGTTGATGACGGTGGCGAGCATGCCCATGTGGTCGCCCGTGACGCGGTCGACGCCCGCCTCCGCGAGCCCCGCGCCGCGGAAGATGTTGCCCCCGCCGAGGACCATCGCGAGCTCGACGCCGGCGTCGGACACCGCCTTGACCTCGGAGGCGATGCGACGGATGTAGACCGGATCGATCCCGTAGTCGAGGGTTCCCATCAGTGCCTCTCCGCTCAGCTTGAGCAGGACGCGGTCGAAGACGGGGCGGGCTCCGCTGGGGGAGCCTGAGGCGGCGGCGCTGTCCTTCGTCATGCTCTGGGCTCGTGCTCCGGGGTAGGCGATGGACGGGCTTCGGCAAGTATAGGCGCGAGACGGCCGGGACGCGCCCGGCTATCCGGTCGTCGCGACCATCATTTGCAATCGTCGCCGATCAGCTGCCACGCACCTGCGCCATGACTTCCTCGGCGAAGTTCTCTTCCTTCCTCTCGATGCCCTCGCCCACCTCGAAACGGTGGAAGCCGCGCACCGTCGCCCCGGCCGCCTTCAGCAGCGCCCCGACCGTCTGGTCGGGATCCTTGACGAACGGTTGACCGACGAGCGTGACCTCGGCGAGGTACTTGCGCATGCGTCCGGCCACCATCTTCTCGGCGATCTCGGGCGGCTTGCCGCTGTCGGCGGCCTCGGCCATGAGGATGCCCTTCTCCTTCTCGAGCAGGTCCGCCGGCACGCCCGACTCGTCCACGCAGACCGGCCGGCTCGCCGCGACGTGCATGGCGACGTCGCGCGCGAGCGCCTCGTCACCGCCCTCGAGCTCGCAGACGACGCCGATGCGGCCACGGTCGTTCCGGCCGTCGATCGCGCCGTGGACGTAGCTGCCGAAGTGGCCGCCCGCGCTCGTGCCGGTGACGAGGCGTCGCACCTGGATGTTCTCGCCGATCTTCGCCACGAGCGTCTTGCGCGCCTCCTCGACCGGCTGCCCGTCGACGACGAGGTCATCGACCGTGTCCGCCTGATCGGTCAGGGCGGCGGCGGTGACCTTGTCCGTGAACGCGACGAAGTCGGCCGCCTTGGCCGCGAAATCGGTCTGGCTGTTGATCTCGACCATCGCGAAGCGCGCGCGGTCGTCACCGGTGGCGATCGACACGACGCCCTCGGCGGCCGTGTTGCCCGACTTCTTGTCGGCCTTCGCGAGCCCCGAGATGCGCATCTGCTCGATCGCGGCGTCCATGTCGCCGTCCGCCTCGGTCAGTGCCCTCTTGCACTCCATCATGCCGGCGCCGGTGCGCTCGCGCAGCTCCTTCACCTGGCCTGCGGTAATGCTCATGATTTCGATCCTCTGTGTTCCGGGAGGGTCGACCGCGGCTCGCCCGCGAACCCCGTGGCGGGGTTCGCGGACGCGTCGGGTCGTCCGTCAGTCAGGCCGTCCGTCGAACGGCGCGTCGTTCAGGTCGTGCGACCGGCCGAGGCGTCGTCCGCGGAAGCCTCGGACGGCTCGGCACCGGCGGCCTGCGCGGCCGCGACCGCGTTGTCGGCGGCGGCGACCTCTTCGACGACGTCGCCGTCGGGGGCCGCGACCGGCGAGCCTTCGGAGACCATCACGCCTTCCTGCGGCGCGGCGGCACCCTCGGCCGGCGCGACATCCGTCGGCGAGACGGCCGGCGAGGTGACCTGCTCGCCGGTGGCGCCCGGCGTGGCGGCCGGCGCGACGTCGCCGGCAGGTGCGCCGCTGGTCGACACGGCACCCGCACCCTCGACGGCGGAGCTGATGTCCACCGACGCGGCGGCCTCGGCCGGCGAGGGCACCTCGGCCGGCGCCTCGGCGGCGGCCGAACCGTCGGCCTCGGCCGCCTCTTCCTCGTCGAGCTTGCCCGACGAGCGACGTCCGTCCTGCACGGCCTTGGCGATCGCCCCGACGTAGAGCTGGATGGCGCGGATCGCGTCGTCGTTGCCCGGGATCACGTAGTCGATTCCCTCGGGGCTGCAGTTCGTGTCGACGACCGCGACGACCGGAATGCCGAGCTTGTTGGCCTCGGTGATCGCGATGCGCTCGTGGCCGACATCGACGACGAACAGCGCATCGGGCAGGCGCTCCATGTTCTTGATGCCGCCCATGCCGCGATCGAGCTTCTCGTACTCGCGCTGCAGCCCGAGCGCCTCCTTCTTCGACAATCTGTCCATGCCGCCGTCCTCGCGCATGGCCTCGAGCTCGAGCAGCCGCTTGACCGACTGCTTGACGGTCTTGAAGTTGGTCATCATGCCGCCGGACCAGCGACGGTTGACGAAGGGCATGCGACAGCTGTCGGCCGCCTCCTTCAAGGGGTCGCGCGCGGCGCGCTTGGTGCCGACGAACAGCACCCGCCCGTTCTTCGCGGCGATCTTGCCGACGTAGTTGGCCGCCTCGTCGAGCGCCGGCAGGCTCTTCTCGAGGTTGAAGATGTGGATGTTGTTGCGCTCGCCGTAGATGTACGGCGCCATCTTCGGGGACCAGTAGCGGGTCTGGTGACCGAAGTGGACGCCCGCCTCGAGCATCTGACGCATGGTGACGTCGACCATATGAAACATTCCTGTGTCGGGTTGAGCCTCCGCGGCGGACCCCGACCGACCCGCGAGACCCGCCGGACGCCGGGGTATCGACCCGGGTGTCGTCGGAGGGCTCGCCGGGCACCCCGGTGCGGGATCCGGGTGTTCCGCGTGCGGATTCGAGCATGGCGAGGTCGCCTTGCCCAGCCAGGCATTATGACACGGATCGCGGAGGCGGGCACGACCGGCCCGCCTTCCGGCGTCCTCGCGGTACACTACGCCGCTTTGCCCGGGGACGGGCCAGAGACGGAACCCGGAGCCCGATGTCCATCAAGCTGAAGTCGCCCGAGCAGATCGCGAAGATGCGCGTCGCCGGACGCCTCGCGAGCGACGTGCTCGACATGATCGGCGAGCACGTGCGCGCCGGCGTGCCGACCATCGAGATCGACCGGATCTGCCACGCGTACATCGTCGACACCCAGCAGGCGATCCCGGCGACGGTCGGCTACAAGGGCTACCGGCACGCCACCTGCATCTCGATCAACCAGCAGATCTGTCACGGCATCCCGGGCGAACGCGTGCTGAAGAAGGGCGACATCGTCAACATCGACGTCACCGTCATCAAGGACGGCTGGTTCGGCGACAACAGTCGCATGTACTACGTCGGCGACGTGGCGCCGCACGCGCGGCGCCTCTGCGAGACGGCCTACGAGTGCATGGTGCGCGGCATCGAGACGGTGAGCCCCGGGGCGACCCTCGGCGACGTCGGCCACGCCATCCAGGCCTGGGCCGAGAAGCATCGCTACTCGGTCGTGCGCGAGTACTGCGGTCACGGCATCGGCTCGAACTTCCACGAGGATCCGCAGGTGCTCCATTACGGCGATCCCGGAACCGGTGTCGAGCTGCGGGCGGGCATGACCTTCACGATCGAGCCGATGGTCAACCAGGGCCGGCGTCACGCGCGCGTGCTCTCCGACGGCTGGACCGTCGTGACCAAGGATCGCTCGCTGTCGGCGCAGTGGGAGCACACCGTGCTCGTCACCGAGACCGGCCACGAGCTGCTGACCCTCGCCGACGGGCAGAGCCTGTAGCGATGACCCGCGTCCCGATGACCGCCCCGCTCGCCGCCCCGCTCGCCGCCCGGCACGACGTCACCGGTCGGGGCGTCGACGGCGCGTGTCGCGAGCGGCGCGCCGCTCGCTGACGTGGACATCGCCGACGTCCCGCCGCCCGGTTCGCGTCCGCCTTCGGCGGGCATCGTCGCCGCCCGGCTCGGCGACCCGAGCGTGCGCGCCATCGTCGCCGATGTCGACGCGCTGATCGACGCCGGCCTCGCGGGCTCCCCCGACGCCGAGCCGCCGGGACTCTGGCGCGAGGCGCTCGCGCTCGGCGCCGAACGCGTGCACGAGCGCTTCGAGGGCGGTGCCCTGGCGGCCGAGCTGCTGGCCGGGCGCGCGGCGGTGGTCGATCGGGTGCTGCGGCGGCTCTGGGCTCGCGAGGGCGAGGTGTTCGACGGCCTGACCCTGCTGGCCGTCGGCGGCTACGGCCGCGCCGAGCTGCACCCCGCCTCGGATGTCGACATCGCGATCCTCGTGCCGCGACGCGACGACCCCCCGGTCGACGAGCGCCTCGCCGCCTGGGTGACGCGACTGTGGGATCTCGGCATCGACGTCGGACACAGCGTGCGCACCGTCTCCGAGTGCGCGAGCGAGGCGGCGGCCGACATCACCATCGTCACCAACCTGATGGAGGCGCGCCTGCTCTGCGGCGCCCCGGCGCCGTTCGCGCAGATGCGGCGGGTGATCGCGCCCGATCGGATCTGGGCACCGGGGGAATTCCTCGACGCCAAGCTCGCCGAGCAGAAGGCACGCCGTGCCCGCTTCCACACCAACGCCTACCGACTCGAGCCGAACGTCAAGGAGAGCCTCGGCGGCCTCCGCGACTTCCAGACGATCGCATGGGCCTGCCAGCGCCAGTTCGAGCGGCCGGGGCTGGAGCCCCTGGTCGACAACCGGCTGCTCGAGCCGGACGAGCTGGCCCGTCTCGAGGAAGGGCTCGAGCTGCTGTGGCGCGTGCGCTACCTGCTGCACCGACTGGCGGGCCGCCGGGAGGACCGGCTCCTGTTCGACTACCAGCGCGACATCGCGCACGCCCTCGGCCACGACGACCCCGAGGGCAACGACGCCATCGAGGCGATGATGCAGCGCTACTACCGCACCGTCATGGCGCTGCAACGGTTCGCCGAGATCCTGCTGCAGGGGCTCGGCGGGATCATCTCGGGCGTCCCGGAGAGCGCCCCCGTCACCCCCGTCGGCACGCGCTACCAGCTCCGGAACAGCTACCTCGAGCTCGCCCACGAGCAGGTCTTCGTGCACTACCCGCCGGCGCTTCTCGAGATCTTCCTGGTGTTCAGCGAGACACCCGACGCGCGTGGCCTGCGCGCGAGCACGGTGCGGCTGATCAGGAAGCACCTGCCGCTGATCAACGATCGCTTCCGCAGCGATCCGCTGGCCAAGTCGCTGTTCATCGAGATCTTCACCCGGGCGCGCAAGCTCACGCGCACGATCCGGATGATGAACCGCTACGGGGTCATGGCGGCCTACGTGCCCGCCTTCGACGCGATCGTGGGGCGCATGCAGTACGACCTGTTCCACATCTACACGGTCGACGAGCACACGATCAACGTCATCCGGAACCTTCGCCGCTTCACGCTCGCCGCGCATGCCGACGAATTCCCGCACTGCAGCGAGATCGCGATGCGGGTCGAGCGGCCGGAGACGCTCTACCTGACGGCGCTGTTCCACGACATCGCCAAGGGGCGTGGTGGCGACCACAGCGTGCTCGGTGCCGAGGACGTCGAGGCGTTCGCCACCGCGCACGGGCTGCCGGCCGCCGACATCGAGCTGATGACCTGGACGGTGCGCCACCATCTGGCGATGTCGATGACCGCGCAGGGCAAGGACATCGACGACCCGGCGGTGCAGCTGAAGTTCGCCCGCTTCGTCGGCACGCTCGAGCGGCTCGATCGCCTGTATCTGCTGACCGTCGCCGACATCCGGGCCACCAATCCCGAACTCTGGACCTCCTTCAAGCGGAGCCTCCTCCAGTCCCTGCACCGGCACGCTCGCCTGATCCTCGAGCGCGGCCTCGACGATCCGCTCGGCGACGACACGGTCATCGCCCGACGCCAGACGCGCACCCTCGACGCACTCGACCCGCGGGTCGTCGATGATCCGCGTCGCGAAGCGCTGTGGGACAGCCTCGGAACGAGCTATTTCCGCCAGCACCAGGCGGGCGAGATCGCTCGACATGTCGAGATCCTGCTCGACGCCGACCCGGGCGGCGGACCGCTCGTCGCGCTGCACCACTCGTCGTCGCGCGGGTCCACCGAGATTCTGATCTACACGCCCGACGACGAGGCCCTGTTCGCGCTGATCGCCACCGTGCTGGAGGCCCTTTGCCTCGAGGTCCAGTCGGCCGCGATCGCCACGACCACCGACGGACGCGCGCTCGACGTCTTCCATGTGCTCGATGACGGCGACGTCGTCGACGAGCGCGTCCGCGGCGACGAGATCCGCCTCGCGCTCAGAGACGCGCTGCTCGCCCCGAAGGATGTCCCGGCGCTCGTCACGCGCCGTCCCTCCAGGCGACTACGCCATTTCGCCGTCTCCACGCGCGTGACGTTCGCCGACGCCGAGGCCGGCCTGACGAAATTGCGCATCACCGCCGCCGATCGTCCCGGTGTGCTCTCGTGTATCGCCCGGATCCTGCTCGCCGAGGACATCGCGGTGCATGCCGCGCGCATCGCGACGCTCGGCGAGCGCATCGACGATGTCTTCTTCGTCGGCATGCCCGAGGGCGGGCCGCTGGACGACGAGGCGAGACGCGAGCGGCTCGCCGCCACCCTGGTCGAGCGTCTCTGACGGGAGCGGTGCCGCCGCGCCGTCCCGGCGGCGCCGGCCTCGGCGCCGACCGTGCGACACGCGCGCGATCCGCACGAGAGAATCCACACGAGGCAACGCGCGTCGCCCGCGACTCGCCCCTCGACTGCCGCGAGGACCGACCGACATGACCGACGGGACGACGAGAGAGCGGGCCGATGCGCCGGACACCACCGGCGAGCGCAGCGCCGAAGGCGGTAGCGGGCAAGTCGACGCCCGGGCCGACGATCATCCGCTCGCCAGCGACGCGGTCGTGCTGCTCCGCGAGCTCGTGCGGCGGCCCTCGGTCACGCCCGCGGACGGTGGCTGCCAGACGTTGATCGGCGAGCGCCTCGCGCGGCTCGGCTTCGCCCTGGAGCCGATGGCGGCGGGCGGCGTGACGAACCTCTGGGCGCGCCTCGGCGAGCGGGCACCGCTGGTGGTGCTCGCCGGGCACACGGACGTCGTGCCGACCGGGGAGGAAAGCGCCTGGACGTCCCCGCCGTTCGCCGCCGACGTCGTCGACGGTCACGTCGTCGGACGCGGCGCGGCCGACATGAAGGGCGGGGTCGCGGCGATGATCACCGCCATCGAGCGTCACGTGCGGAGCGGCGGCCCGCGTCTGGGCTCGATCGGGGTGCTGCTGACGAGCGACGAGGAGGGGCCTGCGACGAGCGGTACGGTGCACGTGATCGACACGCTCGTCGCCCGCGGCGAGCGCATCGATCACTGCCTGATCACCGAGCCGAGCAGCACGGCGCGTTTCGGCGACACGATCAGGAACGGCCGTCGCGGCTCGCTCGGGGCGACGCTCGTCATCGCGGGCGTGCAGGGCCACGTCGCCTACCCGCATCTCGCCGACAATCCCGTGCACCGCGCGAGCGCCTTCCTCGCCGAGCTCGTCGGCATCGAGTGGGACGAGGGCGGCGGCGGCTTTCCGCCGACCACCCTGCAGGTGTCGAACATCCACGCGGGCACCGGTGCGACCAACGTCATCCCCGGCAGCTGCACCGTCGAGCTCAACCTGCGCCATGGCACGGCGAGCCCGGCCGCGACGATCAGGCACCGCATCGAGGCGCTCGTCGAACGCCACGCGCTCGACGCGACGATCCGCTGGAAGGAGTCCGCCGCACCCTTCGTGACCGAGCCGGGCACGCTCACCGAGGCGCTTCGGGCGGCGATCGTCGCCGCCACCGGTGTCGAGCCCGCGCTCGACACCGGTGGCGGCACCTCCGACGGGCGCTTCATCGCGACGACCGGCGCGCAGGTGGTGGAGTTCGGCCCGCTGAACGCGACCATCCACCAGATCGACGAGCGCGTTGACGCGGCCGACGTCGCCTCGCTATCGTGCATCATCGAGGACCTGCTCGGGCGCATGCTCGGCGACGACGGAGACCGATCATGACCGGAATGCTCGACGGCAAGCGCTTCGTGATATTCGGGGTGGCGAGCAAGCGCTCGATCGCCTGGGGCATCGCGCGGTCGATGCACCGGGAAGGCGCCACGCTTGCATTCACCTACCAGAACGAGCGCCTGAAGGATCGTGTGGTCGATCTCGCCGCCGCCTGCGACAGCGAGATCGTCCTGCCCTGCGACGTCTCCGACGACACCGAGATCGACACCCTCGCCGCGACCCTCGGCGAGACCTGGAGCGACGGCTTCGACGGCCTGGTGCATGCCGTCGCCTTCGCCCCCCGCGAGGCCCTCGACGGCGACTACCTCGAATCGGTCACCCGCGAGTCCTTCCGCGTCGCCCACGACGTCAGCTCCTACAGCTTCGCCGCCGTCGCCAAGGCCACCCGTCCGCAGCTCCGCAAAGGTGCCTCGCTCCTGACCCTGTCCTACCTCGGCGCCGTGCGCGCCATGCCGAACTACAACGTCATGGGTCTGGCCAAGGCCTCGCTCGAGGCCAACACGCGCTTCATGGCCAATTCGCTCGGCCCGGACGGTGTCCGGGTCAACGCGATCTCGGCCGGGCCGATCAAGACCCTCGCCGCCGCCGGCATCGGAGACTTCCGGAAACTGCTCGGTCACGTCTCGAGCGTCGCTCCGATGCGCGAGAACACCACCATCGAGCAGGTCGGCGACACGGCGGCGTTCCTCGCCTCGCCGCTCGCCGGCGGCATCACCGGCCAGATCGTCTACGTGGACGGCGGCTACAACATCGTCGCCATGCCCGACTCGCTGGGTTGAGACGGGCTGACGACTCGCTGCGTCGAGCCGGACTCGGCCAGACTCGGCCGGACTCGGCCGAATCGGTACGAGCCCGTCCGTGCCGGGTCGAGTGCGAGCTCGCGAACCGGCACGAACCGCTCCGCGGCGGATCGCTCCGGCGGACGGCGGTCACGTTCCCGGGCGGCAGGTTGCAAACGACCGGCTCGCGATCCGATAGCGGGGGTACGACAGGAAACCTGTCCGACGGATCACGGGAACCCGCTGATGGCCGGCGATACGCTCGGCCTGTCGCTCGATCCGGCCATGCTGAAGATGATGACCGGTCGGTAGCGCGGGCGTCCCTCACGCTTCCCGGCGGGGCGAAGCCGCGAGGAAGCGCGTGCGGATCGCCTACCTGCCGGGCGTCGGACGGTCCTGCCGTGCGGCCAGCAGGTCACGGATCTCGGTCAACAGCTGCACGTCGGCCGGTGCCTCCTCGGCCTCCTCGGTCATGTCGTCCTCGAACCGTCGCTTCGCCCGGGCGATGACGCGAATGATCAGGAACAGCACGAAGGCGATGATCAGGAAATCGATCAGTGCCTGGATGAACGCGCCGTAGCCGATCGCGGCATCGCCGACATCGATCGACAGCCCCTTGAAGTCGACGCCTCCCATGGCGACGCCGATGATCGGCATGAGGATGTTGTCGACGAGCGCACCGACCATCTCGCTGACCGCGGCACCGATGATGATGCCGACCGCGAGATCGATCAGGCTGCCCTTGAGCGCGAAATCCTTGAAGTCCGAGATGAAGCTCATCCGATCCCTGTCCCGTGTTCCCCGATGGATGGGTGCCCGGCGCACGGCCCGGACACGCTACGTGTCGAACGCCCGACGGGCGATGTCACGGAGGCGACGATGGAGAACACCGCCGTCGTGTCATGCTTGCATCGTCCACACCGGAGCGGACCGGTTCCGCCGAAACGGCGGGCGGGGAACGGTCGGGCCGCGTGACTGCCCGGGCGTTGCGGCCGGCGACGGTGCCCCGCCCCCCTGCCCTCACGGCTCCAGGTCGACGTCCGCGTTCTCGCGAAGGCTGCCGAGCAGAGCGCTGAACTCGACGTTGCCGCGCTGCGGATCGGCCCCGGCGACGACGCTCGGCATCGGTGCCGGAGACGCTTCGCCTTCCGCGCCGCCTTCCCCCTCCCCGGCCTCCGCCTCGCCGGTCCCGGGCGACTCCACCGAGCGCAGCGCGTAGGCGAGCCGATCGCCGTCGCCGAGCGTCGCGGTGCCGGTGCGCGGCTCACCGCCGGCCGGGCGCGGCAACGCGAAGATCGTCGCGACGACGTCGTCGTCGAACACCGTCGATCGCCGCGCCAGCGCCTCGGCCGCGAACACCTCGGCGAGCGGCTCGTCGGCGGCGAGAGCGGCGACGTCGCCGCCGCCGCCGAGGCTCTCGACGGCAGCCGCGGCGAGCTCGTCGAGACGCTCCCCGGCACGCGCGTCACGGATCTCGTCGACGACCTGCTCGCGCACGTCATCGAGGGTCTTCGGTCGCGGGCCTTCGCTTTCGGTCACCCGCAGCGCGACGACATGTCGCGGCCCGACCTCGATCAGCTCGGAATTGTTGCCCGCCTCGATCACCTCCGGGTCGTTCGCCGCGGCGAGAACGGCCGGGTTCGACAGGACGGCACCGGCCTCGCCGATCGTGTCGGCATCGAGCCAGTCGGAGGAACGGATCTCGAGTCCGGTGGCCTCGGCCGCGGGCTCGAGCGACGTGCTCTCGTCGAAGACGATCTCGGCGAGTTCGCTCCTCAGCTCGAAGAAGTCCCGATCGGCCTGCTCGGACCGAAGCGACGCGACGATCTCGTCCCGCACCTCGTCGAACGGCTTGCCGGTCTCGGCCGTGAGCGTGTCGAGACGGATGAGATGCAGGCCGAAGTCGGTACGGACGGGGTCCGACAGGTCGCCCTCGCTCCCGAGCGCCAGTACCGCCTGCTCGAACTCGGGGACCATCGCGCCGGGCGCGATGACGCCCAGGCTGCCGCCGTTCCCGGCCGATCCCGCGTCGTCCGACAGCTCGGCGGCCAGGTCGGAGAAGGACTCCCCGGCGGCGATGCGCTCGCGCACCGCCTCGAGCTCGGCCGTCCTGGCGGCGACCTCGTCGTCGCTCGCACCGTCCTCGAGTTCGAGCAGGATGTGCGACGCCTCGCGCTGCTCGGGACGCATGTAGTTCGCCCGGTTCTCCTCGTAACGCGCCTCCGCCTCGGCGTCGGTGACGTCGATGTCGGCGGCGAGCGCGGTCGCGTCGAGCTCGATCCAGTCGATCTTGAGCCGTTCGGGAAAGGTGTAGCCGTCCGCGTTTTCCTCGAAGTGTGCCGTCACTTCCTCGTCGGTCGGCTCGATCGACTCCCTGGCCACCTCGAGGTCGAAGCGCAAGGCATCGACGACGCGCGTCTGGCGCGCCAGGGCGTCGAGCCGCGACGCCTCGCTCGGCAGCGTGAAGCTCGTGTCGATGATGCCGGCGCTGAACTGGTTCATCGCGGTGTCGTCGCGAAAGCTCTGCTCGAAGGCGCTGACCGAAAGTCCCGATGCGCGCAGCTGCTGGTCGTAGGTCTCGCGGTCGAAGCGCCCGTCGACCTGGAAGGCCGGCCGCGTCCGGATCATCCGCCCGAGCGTCTCGTCGCCGACGGCGAAGCGTTGCTCCGCCACGGTTTCCTCGAGCACGCGCCGGGTGACGAGCTGGTCGAGCGCCTGCTGCCGGAGCATCGTCTCGTCGGCGAAGGCGTCGGGCAGTTGCCCGCCGAACATCTGCGCCAGTTGCCGGCGCTGCTGCTGGGTCGCGCCGTCGAGCTCGTACTGGGTGATCTCCTCGCCGTTCACCGTCGCGACCGCCGGCGCCTCGCCCCCGGCGAAGTAGGAGCCGATGCCGAACAGCACGAAGGGCACGCAGATCAGCGTGATCAGCGTGTACTTGATCGGCTTGGAGCTGCGTACCGTCTCGCGAAGATCGAGAAGCATGTCGTCGTCACCTGCGAAGAAGCGTTCGAGCCGACCCCGTCGGGACCGGTGGCTGGTTCCAAGATAGCCGATCGCACGGTCGATGCCGGGCGATCGCCGCGCCACGTCGTGCGCCGTCGCGAAACGCGATCTCTGCACGGAAGATGCCGCACGAAAGGCGCCGCGCGAATCCGTGCGAAAGGTGGTGGCGCACGCGGGGCATCGCACGACAGGTGTCATGCCGACCGAGTCGTGCCGCGACGGTCGCACGGAAAGCGTCGTCGGATCGGCCCGGACGGCCGGCCGGCCGGCACTCCGCGAACGCGCTCTCGTCGGCGCCCCGGGGACACGGTCGGCATGCCGCAACGAAAAAAGGGTGCCGAGGCACCCTTTCACGAACCGCCGGAACCACGTCCCGACGATCTACATCAGTGGCGGAGCGGACGGGACTCGAACCCGCGACCCCCGGCGTGACAGGCCGGTATTCTAACCAACTGAACTACCGCTCCACGGATGGTGGTGGGTGCTGAGGGGATCGAACCCCCGACCCTCGCCTTGTAAGGGCGATGCTCTACCAGCTGAGCTAAGCACCCCGAGCTGGTCCATTCTACACGAACTAGTTTACTGCGTCCTTCAGCGCTTTGCCAGCCTTGAAGCTCGGCGCGTTCGACGCGGCGATCTCGAGCGGCTCGCCGGTTCGCGGATTCCTTCCGGTGCGCGCCTCGCGCTTCCTGACGAGGAACGTGCCGAAGCCGACGAGCGTGACCTGCTCGCCCGACTTCATCGCATCCGTCAGGGAATCGAGCACGGCATCGACCGCCGTGGTCGCGTCGGCCTTGGACATCGACGCCTTCTCGGCGACCGCATCGACAAACTCACCTTTGTTCATGTAGTGATCTTCTTCGTCTACTTCGATTAACGAAACGGTCGCCCGGCGACGATACGCCGTCGACCCGCGATTTCGGCCGCATCATACGTCATGCCGCACAAAAATGCCCGCGGTCATGCCGTCGGAGTCGCCGGATCGCGAGCGACTCTTCCGACACTCCGATGTCGAAACGGCCGCTCGCGCGCATCGATCGCCGGCGATCAGTGATGCCTGACGCCGTCACCGGTGTCGCCCTTGCGTTCCGGGCTGCCACCGCCGGGCACCGATTCCGGCAGGTCGCCGCCATCGGTCTCGCCGCTGGCCGCCGGAGTGCGCTCGAGCGCGATGTCCAGCACCTCGTCGATCCACTGCACGGGACGGATGTCGAGCCCGTCCTTGATCTCGTCGGATATCTCGGCGAGGTCCTTGGCGTTCTCGATCGGGATCAGCACCGTGTCGATCCCGCCGCGCTGTGCCGCCAGCAGTTTCTCCTTCAACCCGCCGATCGGCAGCACCTCGCCGCGCAGCGTGATCTCGCCGGTCATCGCGACGTTCGCCCGGACGGCGACCTTGGTCAGCGCCGAGACGATCGCCGTGCACATGCCCACCCCGGCACTCGGGCCGTCCTTCGGCGTGGCGCCTTCCGGCACGTGCACGTGCAGGTCCAGCTTCTCCTGGAAGGCCGGATCGATGCCGAGCGCCTCGGCACGGCTTCTGACGACGATCATCGCCGCCTGGATGGACTCCTGCATGACATCGCCGAGCTGACCGGTGTAGGACAGCTTGCCCTTCCCCGGAACGACCGCCGACTCGAGCGTCAGCAGCTCCCCGCCGACCGACGTCCAGGCAAGACCTGTCACCTGACCGATCTTGTTCTCGGTCTCGGCCCGGCCCCAGCGATGGCGCTGCACGCCGAGGTAGTCGTCCAGGTTCTCCGCCGTGACGACCACCTGCTCGGACGTCCCTCCCTCCGGGACTTCCCGGCCGCTCACCTCGCGCACCACCTTCCGGCAGATCTTGGCGATCTCGCGTTCCAGGTTCCGCACGCCCGCCTCGCGGGTATAGCTCCTGATGATCTCGAGCACCGCCTCGCTCTTCACCTCGAGCTCGTCGGCCTCCAGGCCGTTGTCCTTCATCTTCCTGGGCAGCAGGTAGCGCTCGGCGATGTTCGCCTTCTCCTTCTCGGTGTAGCCCGGGATGCGGATGACCTCCATCCGGTCGAGCAGCGGCTCGGGGATGTTCATCGTGTTGGCCGTGGCCACGAACATGACGTCGGAGAGATCGTACTCGACCTCGAGGTAATGATCGGTGAAGGTGTGGTTCTGCTCCGGATCGAGCACCTCGAGCAGCGCCGAGGACGGGTCGCCACGGAAATCCATCGACATCTTGTCGATCTCGTCGAGCAGGATCAGCGGGTTCCGCCGTTTCACCTTGGCGAGGTTCTGGACGATCTTGCCGGGCATCGAGCCGATGTAGGTACGGCGGTGACCACGGATCTCGGCCTCGTCACGCACGCCGCCGAGCGCCATGCGGCTGAAGCGCCGCCCGGTGGCACGCGCGATGGACTTCCCGAGCGAGGTCTTGCCCACGCCGGGAGGCCCGACGAGGCACAGGATCGGCCCCTTCGCGTGCCCGACCCGCTTCTGCACGGCGAGGTATTCGAGGATGCGCTCCTTGACCTTGTCGAGCCCGTAGTGATCGTCCTCGAGAATCTCCTCGGCCTCGGCCAGCGTCTTCTTGAGCTTCGAGCGCTTCTTCCACGGTAGGGAGACGAGCGTGTCGACGTAGTTCCTGACCACGGTCGCCTCGGCGGACATCGGCGACATCGTCTTGAGCTTGCCGAACTCGGCGGTGGCCTTCTTGTGCGCCTCCTTCGACAGACCCGCCTTCTCGATCTTCTTGGCGAGCTCCTCGGTCTCGTTGGGGACGTCGTCCATGTCCCCGAGCTCCTTCTGGATCGCCTTCATCTGCTCGTTGAGGTAGTACTCGCGCTGACTCTTCTCCATCTGCTGCTTGACGCGACCGCGGATGCGTTTCTCCACCTGCAGCATGTCGAGCTCGGACTCCATCAGGTTCAGGAGATGCTCGAGCCGCTCGGCCGGATCGAACAGCTCGAGGATGTTCTGCTTCTCCTCGACGCGGAGCGACATCTGCGCGGCGATCATGTCGGCGAGCCGGTCGGCGTCCTCGATCCCCGTCAGCGACGACAGGATCTCGGGCGGCACCTTCTTGTTCATCTTGACGTACTGATCGAACATGCTCCGCACCGAGCGCACCAGCACCTCGAGCTCCTTCGGATCCTTGGCGGGATCGGCCGCGTCGGCGTCGGCGTCGGCGGCGTCGGCGGCGTCGGGCACCGACCAGTCGGCGACGAAGAAGCCGGCGTCCGACGTGCCGACGGCGTCGACCACGGCGCGACGCTGGCCCTCGACGAGGACCTTGATCGTGCCGTCGGGCAGCTTCAGCAGTTGCAGGATCGTCGCGATGGTGCCGACGCGGTGGATGTCGTCCGCACCGGGCTCGTCCACGGCGGCGCTGGTCTGGGCGGCGAGCATGATGCGCTTGTCGACCGACATGGCCGAATCGAGCGCGTCGATCGACTTCTCGCGACCGACGAACAGCGGGATGACCATGTGGGGGTAGACGACGACGTCGCGAAGCGGGAGGATCGGCAGACGATTCCCGGGCTGGCCATCGTGCGATCGCTCGGACGGCGAGCCGTCCTGCGCCGAGTCGCCGGAAGCGTCACGGTCGCGGTTGTCTGATTCAGACACGCGGGGTTTCTCCTTCTGTGGCTGACTCGGGCGAGTCGAGCATACAGGACAAGGTGCGAGGCACCTCGGGAAAAATCAACCGCGGAACCGCTCTTCGGACAGGTTCGCACGAGGCGATCCGGAACGGCCCGGATCGGCCGGCATCGGCCCGGATGGCAGCCAGTCGTCGCGAACCGCCGCGACGGCGGAGGACGGGCGGGTGCCGGGCGAGAACTCGACCGGTGCCTTCCGGGGATCGCGTCAGTCGTCGGACGCGGCCCGCTTGTACTTCTCCTCCTCCATGACCTTCTCCTGCCCTTCGAGCAGCAGGTAAGGCTTGGACTCGCCGCGCACGACGGCGGCATCGAGGATCACCTTCTTGACGTTCTCGATGCGCGGCAACTCGTACATCGTGTCGAGCAGGACGTTCTCGAGGATCGTCCTGAGCCCGCGTGCGCCGGTCTTCCTCTCGAGCGAACTCTGGGCGACCGCCTCCAGGGCATCCTTCCTGAACTCGATGTCGACCTCCTCCATCGCCAGCAGCTTCTGGTACTGCTTGGTGATCGCGTTCTTCGGCTCGATCAGGATGCGCACGAGCGCTTCCTCGTCGAGTTCCTCGAGGGTCGCGACGACCGGCAGCCGACCGACGAACTCCGGGATCAGCCCGAACGAGATCAGGTCCTGCGCCTCGACGTCCTGGAGCAGCATGCCGATGTTGCGCGAGTCGTCCTTGGACTTGACCTCGGCGGCGAAGCCGATGCCGCCCTTCTCCGAGCGGTTCTGGACGATCTTCTCGAGACCGGCGAACGCACCGCCGCAGATGAACAGGATGTTGGAGGTGTCGACCTGCAGGAACTCCTGCTGGGGATGCTTCCTGCCGCCCTGGGGCGGCACCGAGGCCACGGTGCCCTCGATCAGCTTCAGCAGCGCCTGCTGCACGCCCTCGCCCGACACGTCACGGGTGATGGACGGGTTGTCCGACTTCCTCGAGATCTTGTCGATCTCGTCGATGTAGACGATGCCGGTCTGCGCCTTCTCGACGTCGTAGTCGCACTTCTGCAGAAGCTTCTGGATGATGTTCTCGACGTCCTCGCCGACGTAGCCCGCCTCGGTCAGCGTCGTGGCGTCGGCGATCGTGAACGGCACGTTCAGGGTGCGCGCCAGCGTCTCGGCCAGGAGGGTCTTGCCAGAGCCGGTCGGGCCGATCAGCAGGATGTTGCTCTTGGCGAGCTCGACATCGCCCTTCTTGTCCTTGTACTCGAGACGCTTGTAGTGGTTGTAGACCGCCACCGACAGCGTGCGCTTGGCCTTGGCCTGACCGATGACGTACTGGTCCAGGAGCTCGTTGATCTCGTGAGGCTTCGGAAGCGCGCTGTCCTCCTCGCTCGTGGCCTCCTGCATCTCCTCCGTGATGATGTCGTTGCAGAGGTCGACACACTCGTCACAGATGAACACGGAAGGTCCGGCGATGAGCTTCCTGACCTCGTGCTGGCTCTTGCCGCAGAACGAGCAGTAGAGCAGCTTGCCGTCGTCCTTCCTGTCTTCCTGGTCGCTCATGCTTCAAAACCTCTGGCGTCGCGCCACATTGACCTGTTTCCCGGGGAGATTCAAGCGCCCGGACGGCGCCCTCGGCGGGGTTGCTGGCGAAGTCACACCGCCCGGGGGAACTGTTTCACGACTCCTTGTCGTCACCCTTTCCCTGGTCGGCAGCGGCGACGCCCCCGGCGTTGGAATCGGCCCCCGCACTGGATACGTTGAGCTCCTCGTCGCGGTTCTTGACGATACGGTCGACGATTCCGTACTCGACCGAGTCCTCGGCGGTCAGGAAGCGGTCCCGCTCCGTGTCCTCCATCACCTTCTCGTAGCTCTGCCCGCAGTGCATCGCCATCAGCCGCGTCATGCGCTCCTTGATCGCGAGGATCTCGCGCGCGTGGATGTCGATGTCGGTCGCCTGCCCCTGGAAGCCGGCCGAGGGCTGGTGGATCATGACGCGCGAGTTCGGCAGCACGAACCGCTTGCCCTTCTGCCCGGCGGTCAACAGGAAGGCGCCCATGCTCGCCGCCTGGCCGATGCAGAGGGTGCTGACGTTGCACTTGATGAACTGCATCGTGTCGTAGATCGCCATGCCGGCGGTGACCGAGCCGCCCGGCGAGTTGATGTAGAGCGAGATGTCCTTGTCGGGGTTGTCCGACTCGAGGAAGAGCAGCTGGGCGACGATCAGGTTCGCCATGTAGTCCTCGACCTGCCCGACCATGAACACCACGCGCTCCTTCAGGAGACGCGAATAGATGTCGTAGCCCTGGCTGCCGCGCGGCGACTGCTCGATGACCATCGGCACGAGGCCGCCGGCCGCCATCGGGGAAGCCGGCGCCCCCGCTGCCGGCGCGCCCGTCGCCGGGAAACCGAGGCTTCCGGTGAATCCTGCGTTCATTGGCTGTCGCTGCTCTGTTCGGTGGCGGCGTCCGGTTCGGCGTCGGCCCCGGTGTTCGATTCGTCCGCAACAGATTGCGGCGGATTCATTATGTCCTTGAACGAGGTGGGCTCGTCCGTGACGGAGGCGGCCTCCAGGACCGTCTCGGTGACCACGTCCTCCAGCACCAGACCCTCGATGTTACGAAGCAGTTCCGGATTCGAGTAGTAATGGTCGACGACCTGCTGGGGATCCTGATAGGCCGAGGCGAGCCGCTCGACCTGGGCCCGCACGGCCGGCGCGTCGGCGCGGAGCTCGCGGCGCTGGATGATCTCGCCGACGACGAGTCCGAGACGCACCCGTCGTTCGGACTGCTCGCGGAACACGTCGTCGCCGAGGAACGAGGCGTCGGCCCCCTCGGGCATCTGCTTCATCAGCTGCTCGCGCTGGCGTCCGATCTCCTCGTCGACGAGAGCGCTCGGCAGGTCGATCGGATTCAGCGCGACGAGCCCGTCCATCACCTGGCCCTTGATCCGCGCGTCCACGCGCTGCTTGAGCTCCCGCTCCATGTTGCCGCGGATGTCCGCGCGAAGGCTCTCCACCTCGCCGTCCTCGATGCCGAAGCTCCGGACGAGCGCCTCGTCGAGCTCGGGCAGCTTCGGCTCGCGCACCTCGTGCACGACGATGTCGAAGGCGGCCTCCTTGCCGGCGAGATGCTCGGCCTGGTACTCCGCCGGGAAGCTCACCGTGACGGTTCGCTCGTCTCCGGCGGAGAGACCGACGAGCTGCTCCTCGAATCCCGGGATCATCGACTTCGAACCGAGCGTCAGAGGCGCCTTCTCGGCACTGCCGCCCTCGAACGCCTCGCCGTCGATCTTGCCGGTGAAGTCGATGACGACCTGGTCACCATCGGCCGCCGGGCGCTCGACGGTGGCGAACTCGGTGCGCTGGCCGCGGAGGCTCTCGAGCATCTCGTCGATGTCGCTCTCGCCGACCTCGACCACCGGTCGCGTGACCGCGATCGAGTCGTCGAACCTCGGCTCGAACTCGGGGTAGACCTCGAACGTGGCGGTGTAGCGGAAGCCCGCCGGCTCCGCGGCCTCCACCGATCCGGCCGCCTCGCCCGGCGTGCCGCCCGCCTGACTCTCGCCGCCGCCGGCGTCGGTCACGGCCTCGGCACCGCCGTCCTCGATCGGCTCGATGCGCGGTTGACCGGCCGGACGGAGCTTCTCCTGCACCAGCGCGTCCTGGTAGGAGCGATTGATCAGCGAGCCGAGCACCTCGGAACGCACTTGCGGCTCGTAGCGCTTCTTGACGACGGCGAAGGGCACCTTGCCGGGGCGGAACCCGTTCAGGCGGGCCGTCCGGCCGAGGTTCCGGAGGCGCTCGTCGACGGCACTCTCGATGTCGTCGGCAGGCAGCGCGACGGTCAGTCGACGCTCCAGACCCTCGGTGGTCTCTACGGATACTTGCATGCTTGCCTCGTCGGGCCGCCACGACCGGAAGGGCCGACGGCGGGCACTGCTCTGGGAAACGGGAAGGGACGCGCCACGGGAAGCCCGGACGCGGAACGGGATCTCTGGTGCGAAAGGAGAGACTCGAACTCTCACGTCTTGCGACACCGGCACCTAAAGCCGGCGCGTCTACCGATTCCGCCACTTTCGCCCACGGCACGCCACGACGGATACGCGACGCGCAGTGCCCGATTATAGCGGAAGGCGGCCGGCCATCACGGGCCACGGGGCCGATGGTGGTGACGATCGGAAGTCGGCGCAAGGGAGCGTTCGGAACGCCGTCGCGACGGACCGCCGACGCCGTCCCCGTCGTCCTTCGATCGGACGACGACCGGTTCCGTCCCGGAAGGGGCGTTCCCGGACGCGAGGCGGATCGTCCGGCACCGCGCCGACAGGCGGCAGGCCGTGCACGGAAGCGGATGGGGTGAACGACGGGATTCGAACCCGCGACCACAGGAATCACAATCCTGCGCTCTACCAACTGAGCTACGCTCACCACTGAACTGCCGCTCGAAACCGCCGACGTGCGAACCCGCGCGCTCGTCGAGAGCGTTCGCACGGGTCGGAATGTTACCCGAAAGCGCATCGACCTGCGCCGCCCCGGCCCGCTCTTCCGGCCCCCTCCGGGAACGCCCTCCCGGGCGGTCGCCCCGATCGGGTGGCAGGCGACACGAGCCGGTGAAGGGACGTGCAAGACGGTCGGACAGATGGCGCGCCCGGCAGGATTCGAACCTGCTACCCTCGGCTTAGAAGGCCGATGCTCTATCCGCATGAGCTACGGGCGCGCTGGAACCTGCCCCGTGGCCGGCGTGCGACCCCGCGCCGCTCGGACGATGGTCGGGGCAGCAGGATTCGAACCTGCGACCCTCTGCTCCCAAAGCAGATGCGCTACCAGGCTGCGCCATGCCCCGCTCGACCTCGCAGCCCGCCAATGGTACGCCCCGTGCGATCGGGCGGTCAACATCGACGGGGCACCCGAGACTCCGGCGTCGATCCCGCCCCACCGGGACCGGACGACGCGGTGCCGGCCGACGCTCCCGGGCGGGCGATCGTCGAGCGGCCGGTCGAGTCGGCCCCACCCGCGCGTGCCGCTCAGTCGGCCTCGTCGACCCACATCATCTGGATCGCCTCGAGCACGCCCTCGTTCGACTTCTCCGGGTCGTCCTCGAAGTCCTCGAGCGCGACGACCCAGGCATGCAGGTCGGTGAAACGCACGTACTGCGGGTCGACGTCCGGGTGCGCCTCGGACAGCTCGATCGCGATCTCGCGACTGTCGCTCCAGTTGAGCTTCATCAGTGAGGGGCCTCCGAGACCATGTTGATCGTGTACTTGGGGATCTCGACGACGAGGTCGTCCTCGGCGACGATCGCCTGGCAGGACAGACGGGAATCGGGGTCGAGCCCCCAGGCCTTGTCGAGGTAGTCCTCCTCCAGCTCGTCGGCCTCGTCGAGGCTGGGCCCGCCCTCGCGCACGTGCACGTGACAGGTGGTGCAGGCGCAGGACTTCTCGCAGGCGTGCTCTATGTGGACACCGTTGCCGAGCATCGCGTCGCAGACGGAAACGCCCGGATCAACCTCGAAACGAGCGCCCTCGGGGCAGATCTCGTGGTGGGGCATGACGGTGATGGTCGGCATCGGATTCGGTCTCTCTGGAAGGCGGTAGACGGTTCAGGATTCGTCGTCGAGCTCGGCGGCCACGTCGGTGACGTCGCGACCGGCCATCATGCGCCGGACGCTCGCGTTCATGCGCCGCTCGACGAACGTCTCGGCACCCGACTCGAGGCGCTCGACGGCCGCGTCGATACGTTCGCGGTCGTCCCCGTCGAGCGCGGCGCGGACCTCGCCGGCGAGCTCGTCGAGCGCCGCACGCTCGTCGGCGGAGAGGTGCTCGTCACCGTCGGCGGCGAGTGCCGAGGCGATCGCCTCGAGCGTGCGTCCGGCCTCGACGCGGCGTTCGGCGCTCGCGCGCGCCTGCATGTCGTCGCTCGCGTGCTCCAACGAGGCGCGCAGCATCGATTCGATCTCGCCGTCGGAGAGCCCGTAGGACGGCTTCACGTCGACGCTCGCGACCACGCCCGACTCGCGCTCCAGCGCGCTGACGGTCAGAAGTCCGTCGGCGTCGACCTGGAAGAGCACCTGGATGCGGGCGGCACCCGCGACACGCGGCGGGATGCCGTGCAGCTCGAAGCGGGCGAGCGAGCGGCAGTCGGCGACCAGCTCCCGCTCCCCCTGCACGACGTGCACGGCGAGCGCCGTCTGCCCGTCGCGGTACGTCGTGAACTCCTGCCCGCGGGCGACCGGAATCGTCGTGTTCCTGGGGATGACCCGCTCGACCAGCCCGCCCATCGTCTCCAGACCGAGCGACAGCGGCGTCACGTCGAGCAGCAACAGATCGTCGTCGCCACGGTTCCCGGCGAGCACGTCGGCCTGCAGGGCCGCGCCGATCGCGACGACCTCGTCCGGGTCGATCGAGGTCAGCACCTCCCGACCGAAGAATCCGGAGACGCGTTCGCGCACCAGTGGCACGCGCGTGGAACCGCCGACCATGACCACGGCATCGATGTCGTCGCGCTCGATGTCGGCATCTCGAAGCACCTGCCGGCAGGGCGCGAGCGTGCGCGCGACGAGCGGCTCGATCAGCACGTCGAACGCCGCCCTCGTCAGCGTCGCCCGGACGCGACCGGCACCGTCCACGTCCCAGTCGACCGCGTACTCGTCGGCTTCGGAAAGCGCTTCCTTGGCCGCCCGCGCGACGCCCTTGGCACGCGCCCGCGCCGCCTCGTCCGGCAACGCGTCGAGCCCGGCCGTGGCGAGCATCCAGCCGACGATCAGGTTGTCGATGTCGTCGCCGCCGAGCGCGGTGTCGCCGGCCGTCGCGAGCACCTCGAACACGCCGCGCTCCAGCCTGAGCAGGGAGACGTCGAAGGTGCCGCCGCCGAGGTCGTAGATCGCGACGGTGCCCGACTCGTTCCGATCGAGCCCGTAGGCGACGGCCGCCGCGGTCGGTTCGTTCAGGAGCCTGAGCACCTGCAGGCCGGCGAGCGCCGCCGCGTCCTTGGTCGCTTGGCGCTGGGCGTCGTCGAAGTAGGCGGGCACCGTGACCACGGCGCCGACGAGCTCGCCACCGAGCGTCGCCTCGGCGGTCCGCTTGAGCGTCCGGAGCAGCACCGCGGCGGTGTCGGTCGCGCTGCGCGGTCCGGCCACCGTGACGAAGGCCGGCACCGAGCCGGTGGTATCGAAGCGGTAGTGCTCGCCGAGCCAGGACCCCTCGATGTCGTCGGCACCCTTGCCCATCAGGCGCTTCGCCGAGCGCACGGTATCGAGCGCCGATGTCGCTCCGTGAGCCTCGGCCGCGGCACCGACGAGCGGTTCCTCGTCCGCGCGCCAGGCGACGACCGACGGCAGCGAGGTCGTGCCTCCGGCATCGGCCAGCACGCTCGCCTCGCCACTCCTGACGGCCGCGACGAGCGAGTTGGTGGTACCGAGGTCGATGCCCACGGCAAGGCGCCGCTGATGCGGCGCATCCGATTGTCCGGGCTCGGAGATCTGCAGAAGGGCCACGCGTCAGGTGCTCCGGTCCGGGGCGGGTGTCGTGTCGTCGTTCATCGGATGGCGATCGTCGGTCCTGGGGGCATCGACTGGCCTGAAGGCATCGGCTGGCGTTCGTCGGCTCGCGACGGTCGGCGCCGGATCATCGGACGGGCGGTCGTCCGGTCACGGGCTCGCCGGCCGGCGGCTCCGACACGCGCGTCATTCGTCGTCGTCGAGTCGCGCCTCGGCGGCCGCGACTTCGCGCCGCAGCTTGTCGACGAACTGCCACTGGCGCACCTCGGCACGGGCGGCGGCGGTGTCGCCGGCCGCGATGGCCCGCCCGAACGCCTCGACCGACGACGTCTCGAGCGCTCTCAGCCGACCGCGGAGCGCATCCAACGAGGCTTGCGGATCGCTCGCACCGGGCACTTCCTCGATGGCCTCGCGAAGCTCCATCTGCTCCATGAGGAAGCCGGGGTCCATGCGGGTATCGGTCTCCTCGTCGATCTCGACACCGGCGAGCGACAGCAGGTAGACCGCCCGGGGCAGCGGTGCCTTCAGCGTCGTGTAGGCGTCGTTGACGCGACCGGCGGCCTGCACCGACCACCGCCGCTCGTTCTCGGGAGCGGACACGAAACGATCGGGATGCAGCGCCTGCTGAAGCTCGCGGTAGCGTGCCCGCAGGCGTTCGCCGTCGACGGCGAACCCGCGCTCCAGCCCGAACAGCGCGAAGTGATCGGCACTCAGGTCGACCTGCATCAGACGTTGAACGACTCGCCGCAGCCACACTCGTCCTTGATGTTGGGGTTGTTGAAGCGAAACCCTTCGTTCAACCCTTCCTTGCCGAAGTCGAGCTCGGTCCCGTCGAGGTAGACCAGACTCTTCCGGTCGACGATCACCTTGATGTCGTCGTTGTCGAACACCTCGTCGTTGGCCGCGACCTCGTCGGCGAACTCGAGCACGTAGGCAAGGCCCGAACAGCCGGTCGTGCGCACGCCGAGCCGGAGCCCGATGCCCTTGCCGCGCTTGTCGAGGTACTGCCTGACGTGCTCAGCCGCACTCGGCGTCAACGTGATGCTCATCGTTCCCGGCGCTCCGGTGGCGCTGCTGGTGGTGTGGTGGTGTACCGCGAAGGCGTGGCGCCGGACACGAACATGGGGACGTCGACCGCTTCCTTCGAGAGGGCGCGAGCCGCGCGGACGACATGTCCGGCGCGATCGACGCCCGTGGCAGACGCCCGTGGCCGACGTCCCGTGACCGATGCCTCGCGAACGCGTCAGCCCGCGAAGGCCTTCGCCGCCGGCGCCTCTTCCGTCTCGCCGCGCTTGGCCCTGATGTCGGCGATGGCCGCCGCGATCGCGTCCTCGGCGAGCACGGAGCAGTGGATCTTGACCGGCGGCAGAGCCAGCTCGTCGGCGATGTGCTTGTTCTTGATCGCGGCGACCTCGTCGAGCGTCTTGCCCTTGACCATCTCGGTCACGAGCGAGGACGAGGCGATCGCCGAGCCGCAGCCGTAGGTCTTGAACTTGGCGTCCTCGATGATGCCGTCGTCGTTGACCTTTAGCTGAAGCCGCATGACGTCGCCGCAGGCGGGGGCGCCGACCATGCCGGTGCCGACGTTCGGGTCGTCCTTGTCGAGCACGCCGACGTTGCGCGGGTTCTCGTAGTGGTCCAGTACCTTGTCGCTGTAAGCCATGATCTTTCTCCGGGGGGGGGGTTGGCGAGCCCGGCGGTGCCGCCGGGCCGTCGATCGCGTCTTGTGGATATGTAGCGGCCGCGAAGACGTCGACGGTGAGCCGGCATGCGGCTCGCCGTCGGCTCCGTCAGCGTCCCGTCAGTGCGCCGCCCACTGGACGGAGTCGAGGTCGATCCCTTCCTTATGCATGTCCCAGAGCGGGGAGAGCTCGCGGAGCTTCTCCACCGCCTCGCGCACCTTGCCGATCGTGAAGTCGATCTCCTCCTCGGTCGTGAAGCGACCGATCGTGAAGCGGATCGAGCTGTGGGCGAGTTCGTCGTTCCGACCGATCGCGCGCAGCACGTAGGAGGGCTCCAGGCTGGCGCTGGTACAGGCCGAGCCCGACGACACGGCGATGTCCTTCAGCGACATGATCAGGCTCTCGCCCTCGACGAAGTTGAAGCTGATGTTCAGGTTGCCGGGGATACGCTGGTCCATGTCGCCGTTGAGGTAGATCTCCTCCATGTCCTTGACGCCGTCCCAGAGCCGCTGACGGAGACCGTGCAGGCGCTCGTTCTCGGCCGCCATCTCCTCGTTCGCGATGCGGAAGGCCTCGCCCATGCCGACGATCTGGTGGGTGGCGAGCGTGCCCGAGCGCATGCCGCGCTCGTGCCCGCCGCCGTGGATCTGGGCCTCGAGACGCACGCGCGGCTTCCTCCTGACGTACAGCGCGCCGATGCCCTTCGGGCCGTAGACCTTGTGCGCGCACAGCGACATCAGGTCGACTTGCATGGCGTCGACGTCGATCGGCACCTTGCCGGGGCTCTGCGCGGCGTCGACGTGGAAGACGATGCCGCGCTCGCGGCAGATTCCCCCGATCCGGGCGATGTCCTGGATGACGCCGATCTCGTTGTTGACGTGCATGATCGAGACGACCGTGGTGTCGTCGCGCAGCGCCGCCTCGAACGCGTCGAAGTCGAGCAGGCCGTCTTCCCGCGGATCGAGATAGGTGACCTCGAACCCTTCGCGCTCGAGCTGGCGACAGGTGTCGAGAACCGCCTTGTGCTCGGTCTTCATCGTCACGATGTGCTTGCCCTTCTTCGCGTTGAAGTGGGCCGCCCCCTTGATCGCGAGGTTGTCGGACTCGGTCGCCCCGGAGGTCCAGACGATCTCGCGCGGATCGGCACCGAGCACGTCCGCGACGTCCTGACGCGCCTTCTCGACGAGCTCCTCGGCCTGCCAGCCGAACGGATGGCTGCGCGAGGACGGGTTGCCGAAGATGCCCTGGTTGGTCAGGCAGGCGGCCATGCTCTTGGCCACGCGCTCGTCGACCGGCGTCGTGGCGGAGTAGTCCATGTAAATGGGAATGTTCAGCGAACTCACGATGCTCGGCCTCTCGTCTGTTTCAATGATTGTTCGATCGTCGATACGGTCGGCGGCGCCGTTCGTACCGTCTGTCGTCCGGCATCGGGCATCCGTCGCCCGACGCGCGCTTCCCGCTCGTGCGGCACGCACTCGCTCGCCGCCCCCTCGTCCCTCATACGGCGCTCACGCCGGGTGGTGCACCGTTCTCCAGCGAGCGGCGTTCGAGCACGACCCTGTCCTGACGGGCCGACACGCTCTTGACCCGCTGCCGGTCGATCAGATCCTGCAGCGAGACACTGCTCAGGAACTCCTCGATCTGCTCGCTGAGCCCTTCCCAGAGATCGTGGGTCAGGCAGCGTCCGTGGCTGTGGCAATTCTCCCGACCCGCGCACTGCGTGGCGTCCACCGACTCGTTGACCGCGACGATGATCTCGGAGACCGGCACCTCGTCCAGCGATCGGGACACCCGGTAACCGCCACCCGGCCCCCGCGTGCTGGTCACGAGCCCGTTGCGCCGAAGGCGCGAGAACAGCTGCTCGAGGTAGGACAGCGAGATTTCCTGACGGGCCGAGATCTCGGCCAGGGGGATGGGGCGTTCACCGGCGTGCAGCGCGAGATCGAGCATGGCGGTGACGGCGTAGCGACCCTTCGTCGTCAGCTTCATCTGGCCACTCCCGCACGCTCCCGATACCGACAGGTTCCCATATTCCTACCAAACCAGTCAAGAATTGTCTGGAGGGTGCCGGAGGCGCCGGCGTACCGGGTCACGGGCGTCGCTCAGCAGCGACCGTCGGCGGCCCGGGCCGTCCGGACCGCGGTGGGAGAAGCGGCGGCGGCACGATCCCCGCGCAAGGCGTCGAGCTCGGCGTGCAACTCGCGGATCTCCACCCGGAGCGCCTCGATGGCCACCACCGTCGGGTCCTCGGTCTCCTCGCCGGGCACGCCGTAGGCGTCGAAGGCCGGCCGGGCGAGACGTGCCGCGCGCGCGTCCCGGACCAGCTCGAGGCACTTCTGGTCGGCGTCCCGGCAGCGGACGATGCGGGCCGGCACGCCGACGACGGTGGCCCCGGACGGGACGCCCTCCAGCACGACGGCGTTCGAGCCGACACGGGCGCCGTCACCGACCGTGAACGGCCCGAGGATCTTCGCCCCGGCGCCGACGATCACGTCGTTGCCGAGCGTCGGGTGGCGCTTGCCGGCGTCGAGGGTGCGCCCGCCGAGCGTCACGCCCTGGTAGAGCGTCACGTCGTCGCCGATCTCGGCCGTCTCGCCGATCACCACGCCGGTGCCGTGATCCACGAAGAAGCGCCGTCCGATGCGGGCGGCGGGGTGGATCTCGATGCCGGTCAGCCAGCGCCCGAGCATGGCGAGGAAACGCGGCGCCCAGCGCAGCCCGCGCAGCCACAGCCAATGGTTGATCCGGTGCAGCAGCAAGGCGTGCACGCCCGAGTACGTCGTGAGCACATCGAGGACGCTCCGGGCGGCCGGGTCGCGCTCGAAGATGCAACGCACGTCTTCCTTCAGGAGCTGCCACATGAGCGCCTCGGCCTGTTTGTCCTACCGGAGAGGTCGGGCATTGTAACGGCAAAGCGCGACGCGGACGGCGACGCCGACCTGATCGACACGCCGCCGGCGGGCGCGATGCACCGGGGGTGCGTCAAGGCACGCTCGTGCCCTCCGGCCGCGCCCGGGCCGAGCCGTCGTCCGGCCCGGAAGGCCCGTCGCCTCGTCCGCCGGACTCGCGCGTCTCGCCGGGCCGCCGCCGCGCGCCCTCGGTCGCACCGAGGATGCCGCGGAGGATGCCGAGCTCGTTGACGCTCGGACGCGTGCGCTCGAAGTAGCGGCGCACGCGCCGGCGCAGCTGGCGGGGTTCGGCCGGGTCGAGAAAGCCGGTGGCGATCATGACGCGGTCGAGGTGGGCGAAGAAGTGCTCCATCGCGTCGCTCGTCGCCGGCAGGAGCTCGCGCTTCACCGGCCCTTCCGGCGGCTCGGCGGGCACTCGCGCGAGCGCCTGCGACAGCTCGTACGCGACCACCTGCACCGCGCTGCCGAGGTTCAGCGAGCTGAACCCGGGATTGCACGGGATGCGCAGCTGCCGCGTGCACAGGTCGAGCGCGTCGTTGTCGAGCCCGGCGCGCTCCTGCCCGAACAGCACGGCGGCCCGGACGGGCGCGGCGGCGGCCCGTGCCCGCTCCTGCAGTGTCGCCAGCTCCTCGCCGATCTCGCGCGCGTCGAGAATCGGCACCGACACCTCGCGCCGCCGCGCGCTCGTGCCGATGACCGTCCGGCAGTCGGCGACGGCGGCGGCCAGACCGTCGAACAGGGTCGCGTTCTCGAGTACGTCGTCGGCACCCGACGCCCGCGCCCGCGCCTCGCCACCGAGGTGGTCGCACGGCTCGACGAGACGCAGATCGAGGAAGCCCATCGTCTTCATCGCGCGCGCGGCGGCGCCGACGTTGCCCGGATGAGAGGTGCCGACGAGCACGAAGATGACGGAAAGGCTCATGGACGGAATGATGCCACGCGGGCGCGACTCGCGAGACGAACGGCCGCGCCCCGGAGAGCGGCGATCCCGACCGACTCGCGACCCCCCGACTCGCGATCCCCGACTCGCGATCCCCGACCCCCTCCCCGAACGCGCCCCACCGAGTGAGTACACTGTGCGCCCTCTCCTCACCCGGCCCTCTCCGCCCATGCACCCGATGCTCAACATCGGCATCCGTGCCGCTCGCGCCGCCGGCAAGGTCATCACGCAGAACGTCGACCGCGTCGACACGCTGAAGATCGACAGGAAGCAGCGCAACGACTTCGTCACCGACGTCGACCGCAAGGCCGAGGCCGACATCATCGGGATCCTGCAGCGCGCCTACCCCGACCACGCCTTCCACGGGGAGGAGTCCGGGCTGAGCGGCAGCGAGGAGGCCGAGTACCGCTGGGTCATCGACCCGCTCGACGGCACGACCAATTTCCTGCACGGCATCCCGCACTTCTGTGTCTCGATCGCGCTGCAGCGGCAGGGCAAGCTCTTCCAGGGTGTCATCTACGACCCGATGCGCAACGACCTGTTCACCGCCGGCAAGGGCGACGGGGCGTTCCTCAACAACAAGCGCATCCGCGTCGCGCGCACCGGCCATCTCGAGGACGCCGTGCTCGGCACCGGCTTTCCGTATCGCCCGGGCCAGGATCTCGACTTCTACCAACGCACGCAGCGCCACTACACCGAGAAGGCCGGTGGCATCCGGCGCATGGGCTCGGCCGCCCTCGATCTCGCCTGGGTCGCCGCCGGCCGCCTCGACGGTGCGTGGCTGACGGGACTCCAGGCCTGGGACATCGCCGCGGGCGGCCTGATCGTGCGCGAGGCGGGCGGGCTCCTGAACGCCTTCGACGGCGGCGACGACTGGCTCTACCGTGGCGAGGTCATCGCCGCCACCCCCAAGGTGCATCACGAGATGCTGCAGGTCATGAAGCCGCTGGCGAAGGCGCGCGGGCGGGTGGCGACACCGACGGCCTGAACGTCGTCGACGCGCTCAGCGGTTGGCGCGGTGCTCGACCAGGTTGTCCACGACGTCCGGGTCGGCAAGGGTGGAGGTGTCGCCGAGCGAGCCCGGATCGTTCTCGGCGATCTTCCTGAGAATGCGCCGCATGATCTTGCCCGAGCGCGTCTTCGGAAGACCGGGCGCCCACTGGATGACGTCCGGGGAGGCGATCGGGCCGATCTCCTTCCTGACCCAGCCGACCAGCTCCTTCCTGAGCACCTCGGATTCCTCGACACCGCCCATCAGCGTCACGTAGGCGTAGATGCCCTGCCCCTTGACGTCGTGCGGGTAGCCGACGACGGCGGCCTCCGACACCTGCGGGTGGGCGACGAGGGCCGACTCGACCTCGGCCGTGCCCATGCGGTGGCCCGAGACGTTGATGACGTCGTCGACCCGGCCGGTGATCCAGTAGTAGCCGTCGGCGTCGCGACGCGCGCCGTCGCCGGTGAAGTAGTAGCCCTTGAAGGTCTCGAAGTAGGTCTGCACGAAGCGCTCGTGATCCTGCCAGACGGTGCGCATCTGCCCGGGCCAGCTGTCGCCGATCGCGAGCACGCCCTCGGCCTCGACGCTCTCGATGACCTGGCCCTCGTTGTCGAGCATCACCGGTTGCACGCCGAAGAACGGCAACGTCGCCGAGCCGGGCTTGGTCGCGATCGCCCCGGGCAGGGACGTGATCATGTGGCCGCCGGTCTCGGTCTGCCACCAGGTGTCGACGATCGGACAGCGCCCCTTGCCGACGACGCGGTCGTACCAGTTCCAGGCCTCGGGGTTGATCGGCTCGCCGACCGTGCCGAGCACCTTCAGCGACGACAGGTCCGCCTTCTCGACGTGCTCGTCGCCCGCGCCCATCAGCGCACGGATCGCGGTCGGAGCGGTGTAGAACTGGTTGACCGCGTGCTTCTCGCAGACCTGCCAGAAACGTCCGGCGTCCGGGTAGGTCGGCACGCCCTCGAACATCAGTGTCGTGGCCCCGTTGGCGAGCGGGCCGTAGACGATGTAGCTGTGCCCGGTCACCCAGCCGACGTCGGCGGTGCACCAGAAGATGTCGCCGTCGTGGTAGTCGAACACGTACTCGTGGGTCATCGAGGCGTAGACGAGATAGCCGCCGGTGGTGTGCACGACGCCCTTGGGCATGCCGGTGGAGCCCGACGTGTAGAGGATGAACAGCGGGTCCTCGGCGTTCATCGGCTCGGGGTCGCAGTCGGCGGACGCCGCCTCGCTCGCCTCGTGGTACCAGACATCCAGATCGTCCCGCATCGCGACGTCGCCACCGGTGTTCCTGACGACGAGGGTGCGGACCGCGTGCCCGACCTTGGCGAGCGCCGCGTCCACGTTCGCCTTCAGCGGGATCGTGCGTCCGCCACGGCGACCCTCGTCGGCGGTGACGACGAGCTTGGCGGCGGAACCCTCGACGCGATCGGCGAGCGCGTCGGGGCTGAACCCGCCGAACACGATCGAATGGATCGCCCCGATCCGGGCGCAGGCGAGCATCGCGCAGGCCGCCTCGGGAATCATCGGCAGGTAGAGCACGACCCGATCGCCCTTGCCGACGCCGAGCGCCTTGTAGGCGTTGGCCAGCCGGCAGACCTTCTCGTGCAGCTCGCGGTAGGTGATGCGCGCGTCGGACGCGGGGTCGTCTCCTTCCCAGATGATCGCGACCTGATCGCCGCGCGCCTCGAGGTGCCGGTCGATGCAGTTGGCCGAGACGTTCAGGACGCCGTCCTCGTACCACTCGATCGAGACGTCCGGGTAGGCGAACGTCGTGTTCTTGACCTTCGTGTACGGCGTGATCCAGTCCAGGCGCTTCCCCTGCTCGCCCCAGAAGGCGTCGGGATCCTCGACGGAGGCGCGGTACATGCTCTCGTAGCCGTTCCGGTCGACGTGGGCGCGGGAGGCGACCGCCTCGGAAACGGGACGCAGCGTGTCACTCATGGGTCAGGCGCTCTCTGATCTCGGTCGTCGAGGGTGGAAATCGTCGAATGGAGGGAGGAGATCGGCCGAACGGATCTCCCCGCGGCTCCGCCTCGGCCTCCTCGTGCCGCGGACACCGTGCGAACGAGGATCGCTCGGGCGGGAGCGGGTTCGGACCGGGGCGATCGCGCCCGTCAGTACATGTGCTGCCCGCCGTTCACCGACAGCGTGGAGCCGGTGATGAAGTCGGCGTCGTCGGCGACGAGAAAGGCGACCGTGCGGGCGATGTCCTCGGCCCGCCCGAGCCGTCCGACCGGAATACGGGCGATGATCTTCTCCAGCACGTTCTCCGGGACGGCACGGACCATGTCGGTGTCGACGTAGCCCGGGGCGATGGCGTTGACGGTTACGCCCTTGGCCGCGCCCTCCTGGGCGAGCGCCTTGGTGAAGCCGTGGATGCCCGACTTGGCCGCCGCGTAGTTGACCTGGCCGTACTGGCCGGCCTGACCGTTGATGGAGCCGACGTTGACGATGCGCCCGAAGCCGCGCTCGCGCATGCCGTCGATGACGCAGCGCGAGGTGTTGAAGCAGCCGCCGAGGTTGGTGTCGATGACCGCCTGCCAGTCGTCGGGCTTCATGCGGTGCAGCGTGCCGTCACGGGTGATGCCCGCGTTGTTGACGAGGATCTCGACCGGCCCGTGCTCGGCGGCGATCTTCTCGAGACCCGCCTTGCACTCCTCGAAGTTCGAGACATCGAACTTGTAGACGGGAATGCCGGTCTCGCTCGAGAAGCCGTTCGCCCGCTCGTCGTTGCCGGCGTAGTTCGCCGCGACCGTGTAGCCGCGCTCCTCGAGATTGCGGCTGATCGCCTCGCCGATGCCACGCGTGCCGCCCGTCACTACCGCCACCTTCGCCATTCCATACCTCGGGTTGTTCGTCTGGGGGAGAACTGCTTGTCATGAACGTGCGCGCGAAACGCACGCGCTCGGGAAAACCGACATGCCCCTTGCGGGACGGGCAGTCACTTTGTCATTCTTGCCGACCCTTCGCAACCCTCCTGACCGAGAGGCATGGAATCCATGCAGGACATCGTCATCACCGGTGCAGCCCGCACCCCCATCGGTGCCTTCGGCGGCGCCCTTTCCAGCGTCCCGGCGAGCGAGCTCGGCACCGCGGCCGTCACGGAGGCCCTTTCTCGATGCAAGGTTGACCCCACCGATGTCTCCGAGGTGGTGTTCGGTCAGGTACTGACCGCCGGCACCGGTCAGAATCCCGCCCGCCAGGCCGCGATGGCCGCCGGCATTCCCGCCGCGAGCACGGCGGTGACGGTCAATCAGGTGTGCGGCTCGGGGCTGCGCACGGTGGCGATGGCCGCGCAGGCGATCGCCGCGGGCGACAGCCGCGTCGTCGTCGCCGGCGGCCAGGAGAGCATGAGCCTCGCCCCGCACTGCGCGCACCTTCGCAACGGGCAGAAGATGGGCGATCTCGAGTTCGTCGACACGATGATCAGGGACGGGCTCTGGGACGCCTTCCACGGCTATCACATGGGCACCACCGCCGAGAACGTGGCCGAGAAGTGGCAGATCACCCGCGAGAAGCAGGACGCGCTCGCCGCAGGCTCCCAGCAGAAGGCCGAGGCCGCGCAGCAGACCGATCGCTTCGCCGAGGAGATCGTGCCGTTCACGGTCAAGGGCCGGCGCGGCGACACGATCGTCGACAAGGACGAGTACCCCAAGCACGGCACCACCGAGGAGACGCTGGCCAGGCTCCGTCCGGCGTTCGCGAAGGACGGCACCGTGACCGCCGGCAACGCCTCCGGCCTCAACGACGGCGCCGCTGCCCTCGTGCTCATGAGCGGCGAGGACGCGAAGAGCCGCGGCGTCGAACCGCTCGCCCGCATCGTCTCGTGGGCGACCGTCGGGGTGGACCCGGAGGTCATGGGCTCGGGTCCGATTCCGGCGAGTCGGGCCGCGCTCGAGAAGGCCGGCTGGTCGGTGGACGACCTGGACCTGATCGAGGCCAACGAGGCGTTCGCGGCCCAGGCCTGCGCGGTCAATCAGGATCTCGGCTGGGACCCGGCGAAGGTGAACGTCAACGGCGGCGCGATCGCCCTCGGGCACCCGATCGGCGCATCGGGCGCGCGGGTGCTGATCACGCTGCTGCACGAGCTCCGGCGGCGCGACCTGAACAAGGGCCTGGCGACGCTGTGCATCGGCGGCGGCATGGGCATCGCGATGTGCGTCGAGCGCGGCTGAGCCGAACCGAGGCACGCCCGACACCGGCGGCGCGGCTCCCCCCGCGTCGCCGGCGTGCCCGGCTCCCGGGCCGCTCCGGTCTGTCACGGGCGCCGCGGGACGCGCTCGAGAGCCGGCGACCTTGGTCTTTCCGCGAAACCGGCGCGAACCGACCTCCTTGCAGCGCAAGACCCGCGGACGTCGGTCACATCCCTTGACCGGACGGCGTCGCGCGACCTCGTGACGGCAGGTATATTGCAGCGCATACAACTCGGTGATCATCCGTTTCCGGTGCCGCCGACGACCTGTGGAACTGCCGAAGGGGAGACCTGGCCTTGACGAACAACACGATCCTGATCACGGGCGGCACCGGCGCCATCGGCACCGCGCTGTGCCGGCGGTTTCACGCCGACGGCTTCGCCGTCGTCGCCAATTGCCACCCGAGCGACTCCGACCGGAGCGAGCGGGGGATCATGGCGCTCCGCGACGAGGGCGTCGCCGTCGAGCTCATGCCGTTCGACGTGACCGACGCGTCCGCCTGCGAGCGCGCGATCGCCGACATCGAGACGCGCGTCGGCCCGCTCGACGTCATCGTCAACGCCGCCGGCATCACCCGCGACGCGGTCCTGTCGAAACTCGAGCCCGAGGCCTGGAGCGCCGTCCTGTCGACCAACCTGGACGGCGTCTACAACGTCACCCGACCGGGCATCGTCGGCATGACGTCGCGCGGCTACGGTCGCGTCGTCAACATCTCCTCGGTCAACGGTCAGCGCGGCCAGCTCGGCCAGACGAACTACTCCGCGGCGAAGGCCGGCATGACCGGCTTCACCAGGGCGCTCGCCCGCGAGGTCGCCCGCGACGGCATCACCGTCAACAGTGTCTCTCCGGGCTATGTGCGCTCGCCGATGATCGAGGCGATTCCGGAGGCCGTGCGCACGAAGGTCGTCAAGCAGATTCCCGTCGGACGATTCGCCGAACCCGAAGAGATCGCGCACGCCGTCGCGTTTCTCGCCAGCCGCGACAGCGGCTACGTGACCGGTGCCGACCTGTCGGTCAACGGCGGCTATCACATCGGTTGATCGCGGCGTGAAGGCGACCGCGGCGGGCGCCGACCGCCACGGCCGTGCGTCCTCCGGGGAACCGCACGGTGGTGGCGGACGGTCCCCGGACACGGCGACGAAAGCGGCGGCCGCCCCCGCTTTTTGGCGAGTAGCCGGCGAGTGGCCGGGGCTTGCCCGCCTCGGCGCCTTCGACACGGAGACACGTGGGCAGCGACGGTCCCGGAGATCGCGGACCGCGCTCCGCCACGCGGGGGCCGCACGAAGGGGCCGCGTCCGGGCCGCACGGCAGTCACCCGGAGGTCACGTGGAAGGCCGTGCGGTGGAACGCTCGCGTGCACTTGCTCGTGCGCCGCAACACGAAAGTGCGGAGATCGCGCATGAAAACGTCTTTCGGACATCACCCGACACCGGGAAAACGCGCACTACTGACACTCAAGCACTTGATTCACAAGGAACTAACCTGTAGTGACCGATATTCATCTCACATTGTCTCGAATCGCGCACAGTTCGCATGTTGCAGCGCAACAGGGACGGCCCTAGAATGATCGGGCGGGGAAAGATCCTCACGACCAATCACGAACACCGACAGAGGTAGGGATTCACATGAACAACACCGTCGAAAGCATGAACGAGCAGATGAAGCGTTTCGCAGAGCTCCAGCAGACCAGCCTCCAGCCGATGCGCATCTTCGGTGGTCTCGCCGTCGAGGCGTTCGAGCACATGGCACGCAAGAACTACGAAGTCGCGGGCGACATGATCGACTTCACCGTTCGTCAGACGGGCCTGCCGCTCAAGGCCGAAAGCCTCGACCAGACCGTCTCGGCACAGGTATCGGAAGGCAAGGCGTTCGCCGAGCTGATGAACCAGCGCGCCACCGAGTACGCCGAACTCGCCAACACGCTCGGCGGCAAGTTCCGCCAGGCCGGCAGCGACGCCGTCGCGAACATCAAGAGCGCCTGAACCCGGCGGTCGATCAGGGCCTCTGGTCCGGGGTCGGCGAGGGAGCGCGCTTCACCGTCGGCCCGACCTCTCGTGCGAGCCCGGCCGGAGTCGATCCGTCCGGGCTCGTGTCGATCTTCCGATACCTCATCACCACCCGCGACCCTCCGGAGAGACGCCCCGTGGACACGTTGACCGAACGGCTCGAGCGACTCGCCGAGCTTCAGAAGAAGAACGTCGAACCCCTCCAGCAACTCGGCGGCAGTGCCTTCGTCGCGTTCGAGCGCATGGCGCGCAAGAACTACGAGCTGATGGGCGACATGGTCGAGTACGCTGTCGCGCAGTCGCGCGGCTCGATCGAGCAGAGTTCGCCGCAGGATCTCTACGAGCGTCAGATGAGCGAGGCCCGCGCCTTCGCCGAGCGCATGAGCGAGCGGGTGGCGGAGTACCTCGCGCTGGCCGAGCAGATGCGTGGCGAGATGACCTCGGACGCGCTCGACGGTCAGATCGACGCGATGACCGAGACCACCGGCGGTTCCGCGAAGGAGGTGTCGGGTGCGGCGAAGCCCGCGCGCAAGGTAGCGGCGAAGAAGAGCGGAGCGGCCGGCAAGACGGCCTCCACGGCGAAGAAGGCCGGCGCCAAGCGGGTGAGCTCGAAGAAGACGGGCTCCAAAAAGGCAGGCTCCAAAAAGGCAGGCTCCAAGAAGGCAGGCTCGAAGAAGGCAGGCTCGAAGAAGGCAGGCTCGAAGAAGGCAGGCTCCAAGAAGGCAGGCTCGAAGAAGACGGGCTCGAAGAAGACAGGCTCGAAGAAGAAGTCCTCGGCACGCAAGACGTCGTCGAAGTGACCTGATCGGTCCGACCGACCCTCGGGCGGGCACTTTCGAGCGCCTCCCCCGGGTGACCACCGTCGCCCGCCTGACCCTGCCTGTGCCGGGGCTCCGTGCGCGGGCGAATGTGGCGGAGTATCGTGCGGGAAAGGACCGCGCAGGGAGCGCGGTTTCCCGCGCGCTGTGGTGACAGGTGAAGATGGACAAGCCAAGGCTGATCAAGAAGTACGCGAACCGGCGGCTCTACGATACCGTCGAGAGTCGGCACGTCACGCTGTCCGATCTTCGCGATATGATCGTCTCGGGCCTCGACATTCACGTCGTCGACGACACCTCGGGAGACGACATCACCCGTGCCCTGCTGCTGCAGATCATCGTCGATCGCGAGCAGGCCGGCCAGCCTTTGCTGACCGAGATCCTGCTCGCGCGGCTGATCCGCTTCCACGGCAACCCGATGCAGGGCATGATGGCGGACTACCTGCAGCGCAGCGTCGGGATATTTCTCGACCAGCAGGAGAGCGTGCAGTCCCGCTTCCAGAGCGCCCTGTCGACGACGCCGGTCGACACGATGCGCGAGCTGATGAAGAGCAACGCGACCGCGTGGGAGACGCTGATGGGTCTCGGCCCGGAAGGTGCGGCGAGCGCCGACGAGCGGACCGACGGCGGCGATAACGATCGTCAGGCCGGCAAGGGCAAGGACGCCGACCTCGACTGACCCCGCGCGAGGCAGTTCCGAACATCATTTCCCCGACTCCGGAGAGCGCCGTGAGCAAGTCGTTTCAGAGTCGCGTTCACGACTGGACGGTCGTCTGCTTCGGCGAGCGCGTCGCGGCGAACGGCGTCGAGCGGAATCACGGGTTCCTCGAGGAGTCGCTGGAACTCGTGCAGTCGCTCGACCGCACTCGCGAGCAGGCGCACTCGCTCTTGGACCGCGTGTTCGGGCGAGACGCGGGCGAGCCGTGGCAGGAGGTCGGCGGCGTCATGGTCACGCTGGCGGCGCTCCACGAGGCGCGCGGCGTCGACCTCGACCTCGACGAGAGCGCGGTGACCGAGATCGCGCACGTCCGGACGAAGGTCGAGCGGATCCACGAGAAGCGGCGGACGAAGCCGCACGCCGTCCTCGCCTGAACACCGAACACATGCCCCCCGTCACCCGAGGAGATCCAGTGAGCGAACGCGACAAGCCCTCCGACAAGCCGTCCGGCGACAACCCGTACGCCGATCAGCTCTCGACGATGACGCGCACGTTCACTCAGTTGCTCGAGCAGAACCAGTCGCTGATGGGCACGTTCCTGGAGCAGTCGCGAAAGATGATGCCTCCCGGTACCGGGACGCCCGGTGCCGGGACACCGGGTTCTCCCACGGGTGCCGGTGACATGCCGAACGTCGACCCCCTGAACATCGCTTCCTCGTTCGAGAAGGCGCGCGCGAACCTCGCCGGCGACCCGCAGCGGCTCATGCAGGCCAACCATGACCTGTGGAAGGAGCACATGTCCCTGTGGCAGGACATCGCCTCGCGCCTGTTCCGCGAGCTCCCCGAAGGGGACGACGGCGCCTTCGGCAAGGACAAGCGCTTCCACCACGAGGACTGGGCGAAGAACCCCCTGTTCGAATTCATCAGGAAGTCCTACCTGATCACCTCGCGCTGGATGATGAGGACGGTGTCGGAGATCGAGGGTCTCGACGAGCGCGATCGGGCCAAGGTCGAGTTCCACACCCAGCTGCTGGCCGACGCGTTCGCCCCGAGCAATTTCTTCATGACCAACCCGGAGGCGCTCCGGATGATGGTCGAGACGAACGGCGAGAGCCTCGTCAAGGGCATGCAGAACCTCGTGCGCGATCTCGACCCGAAGACGAGCGAGCTCAACATCACGATGACCGATCCCGACGGCTTTCGCCTCGGCGTCGACATCGCCACGACGCCGGGCAAGGTCGTCTACCAGAACGATCTCGTGCAACTGATCCAGTACACCCCGACGACCGAGAAGGTGCATGTCCGTCCGCTGGTCATCGCGCCTCCCTGGATCAACAAGTTCTACATCCTCGATCTGCAGCCGAAGAACTCGTTCGTCCGCTGGGCGGTCGCGCAGGGTTACACCGTGTTCGTCATCTCCTGGGTCAACCCCGACTCCACGCTCGGCGGCAAGACGTTCGAGGACTATATGCAGGAGGGTATCCTCGACGTGCTCGACGCGGTGGAGCGGGCGACCGGCGAGCGCGAGGTCACGATGATCGGTTACTGCATCGGCGGCACCCTGCTTTCCGCGACGCTCGCGTGGATGGCCGAGAAGGGTGACGATCGGGTCAAGGCCGCGACCTTCTTCGCCTCCCAGGCCGATTTCTCCGAGGCGGGGGATCTGAAACTCTTCACCGACGAGGCCCAGGTCGATCATCTCGAGCACCTGATGAAGGACAAGGGCTACCTCGAGGGCAGCTCGATGGCGACGACGTTCAACATGCTGCGCGCCAAGGATCTGATCTGGTCGTTCTACGTCGACAACTACCTGCTGGGCAAGGAGCCGGCGAAGTTCGACCTGCTCTACTGGAACGCGGACTCGACGCGCATGCCGCGCGAGACCCACCTGTTCTACCTGCGCCAGTGCTACATCGAGAACAACCTCGCCAAGCCCGGCGGCATCACGCTGAAAGGCGTGCCGATCGATCTCTCGAAAGTGAAGATCCCGATCTACCTGCAGGCGGCGAAGGACGATCACATCGCCCCCTACCCCTCCGTGTTCAAGTCGACCGGCCTCTACGGCGGCCCGGTGCGCTTCATGCTCGCCGGTTCCGGCCACATCGCCGGCGTCATCAACCCGCCCGCGGCGAACAAGTACCAGCACTGGATCAACGAGAAGCAACCGAAGGATCTCGACGCCTGGATGGAAGGGGCGGCCGAGCACCCGGGCTCGTGGTGGGAGGACTGGGATCGCTGGTTGAAGAGACGCTCGGGCAAGAAGGTCGCCGCCCGTGTGCCCGGAGACTGCGAGCTCGACGTCATCGAGGACGCACCGGGGAGCTACGTCGCCGTCAAGAGCTGACGGCGCATTCCGGTAGTTCTACCGTTCCGGCCGTCTTCCGTCTCCGGGTTCGCGACTCGACTGATACGCTCGCCGACGCCACTTTTCGATGGACGGGCGGGCGACGACATGAACGGACGGCGGACGAGCGAACGGAGAACGGGCGAGCGGGAATCGTGGGAACCGGCGACGCGGCGGGATAACGCACCAGCGACCCTCGCCTTCTCCGCATGCGCCGTCGCCCTGGTACTCGCCGCCTGCGGCGGTGGCGGTTCGGGCGACGCGAGCGATCCGGACGCCGCCGCGCCGACCCCGACGAACCGTGACGCCGTGATCGACCCGGCTCCCGAGTTCGTCGAGCCGGGCGCCTATGGCTGCGAAGGTTGTCCGAGCGGCCTGTTCGACGACTTCGACGTGGCCACCAGCGAGTCGTCCATGCGCTTCGACGGCATCGTCGACGATGCCGACGGCAACGGCGAATTCTTCGTCCGCAGCGTCGACGGCCGGACGCTCGCCGGCGCGATACCCACGAACGCGAACGGCTCCTTCGAGTTCACCGCACCGCTCTTCTGCGGGGTGCAGATCGTCAAGAGCGTCTGGTCGAACGAGGCGGGGCGCTACGTGCTCGTCACCGAAGTCACGAGCGAGGACTGCGTCGATGCCGACATACAGCTCACGCTGAACTGGGACGAGCTAGGTCGCGACTACGAGCTGCACCTCCTCGAGCCGGGCGGCACGATCAACGACAACGAGAGCGATTGCACCTGGACCTCGTGCATCGGCACCGGCCCGGACTGGGGCGTCGAGGGCGATCCGGGCGACGATCCGCGCAAAGATGTCGACGACACCGGCGCCTTCGGGCCGGAGAACATCCGTCTCGCCGGCCCCGTGGCCGGGACCTACCACGTGCTCGTCGAGCACTGGGGCTCGGGCGATCCCGCCTCCGGAGGCAGCGTGACGTTCAACGTCGACGGGCTGACGAGGGTGGCCAAGATCGCGAACTTCCCGTCCCGCTCCGTCTGGGACGTCGGCACGATCGAGTGGCCGTCCGGGGAGATCACGCTCGACGGAGGCGTCGTGGACTGCAGCGAATCGTGGAGCAGCGGCTGCCGGCTGCCGCTGCCCGACAGGACGGCCTCGCCCTGAGCGGCGGGATACGCGGACGGACCGCTACGGAATCGCGTCGAGGTCCGCCCCTTCCTTCTCCACCGGCATCATGTCCTCGCGGGTGATGCCCAGGCGGAGCACGATGACGCTCGCGACGAAGATCGACGAGTAGGTTCCGACGACGACGCCGACCAGCAGCGCCGTGGCGAAGCCCTTGATGATCGCTCCGCCGAACAGGAACAGCGAAAGGAGCACCAGCAGCGTCGTGCCGGACGTGATCACGGTGCGGGTGAGCGTCTGGTTGATCGAGGTGTTGATGACCTCGGCGGGAGTGCCGCTGCGCATCGCGAGGAAGTTCTCGCGGATGCGATCGAACACCACGATGGTGTCGTTCAGCGAGTAGCCGATGACCGCGAGCAGCGCGGCGAGCACGGTCAGGTCGAACTCGATCTGCAGGAGCGCGAAGATGCCGACCGTGATGGTCACGTCGTGCACCAGCGCGAGCACCGACCCGACCGAGAACTTCTTCTCGAAGCGGAACCAGATGTAGACGACGATGCCGAACAGCGCGGTCAGCAGCGCGAGCCCGCCCTTCTCGCGAAGCTGCTCGCCGACCTGCGGACCGACGAAGTCGATCTGGCGCATCTCGATCCCGCTCTCGCTGGTCGGCTGCAGCACCTTCAGCACCTCGTCGCTCACCCTCGCCCCGTCCACGCCGTCGGAGCCCTCGGCACTCTCGCGCTGGGCCATCCGGATCATGATGTCGGTGCTGCTGCCGAAGGTCTGTACCTGAGCGTCCTGGAACTCGGCCTCCTCGAGCGCCGCGCGAACGACGTTCAGATCCGGCGCGCTGTCGTAGCGCGCCTGGATCGCGTAGCCGCCGGTGAAATCGACGCCGAACGCGAGCCCGCGCACGAGGATCGCCAGCAAGGCGACGACCAGCAGGGTGCCGGAGACGATCGCCGCGATCCGCGTGCGTCCCATGAAGTCGAAGTTCGTGTCGCTGATCAGGTTGCGCATGCGGAATGGCCGGTGAAGGTGGCGGTGGAGCGAACGGGCGGAACAGGAGGGTGAACCCGGGTGGAACCCCGGGTGGAACCCCGGGTGGAACCCCGGGTGGAACCCCGGGCGGGCACGATCAGATCGGCAGGGTCTTCAGGCGCTTGCCGCCGTAGAGCGCATTGACGATGACGCGCGAGCCGAGGATGGCCGTGAACATGGACGTCAGGATGCCGATGCACAGCGTGATCGCGAAGCCCTTGACCGGACCGGTGCCGAGGCTGAACAGGACGACGGCGGCGATCAGCGTCGTCACGTTCGCGTCGGCGATCGTCGAGAACGCCTTGTCGTAGCCGGCATTGATCGCCGTCTGCACGCCGGAGCCGCCGCGAAGCTCCTCGCGGATGCGCTCGAAGATCAGCACGTTCGCGTCCACCGCCATGCCGATCGTCAGCACGATGCCGGCGATGCCGGGAAGCGTCAGCGTCGCCTGCAGGGCCGACAGCACCGCGACGATCAGCACGAGATTGATCGAGAGCGCGGCGCCCGCGATCAGTCCGAACACGCGGTAGTACCACGCCATGAACACCAGCACGAGCGCGAGCCCGACGATGGCCGACATGAATCCCTGACGGATGTTGTCCTTGCCGAGGCTCGGGCCGACGGTGCGTTCCTCGACGATCTCCACCGGCGCCTTCAGCGCGCCTGCCCGCAGCAGGAGCGCCAGGTCGCTCGCCTCGCGCGACTCCAGCCCGGTGGTCTGGAAACGATGGCTCAGCACGTCGCGGATGGTCGCCGCGTTGATGACGCGCTCGACGCGACGGCGCTCGCGCACTTCCTCGCCGTTCACGGTCTTTATGTCGACCCGGTTCTCGATGTAGACGACCGCCATCAGGTTGCCGACGTTGTCCTGAGTCACCTCGCGCATGCGCCGGGCACCGGCGTTGTCGAGGTTGACGAAGACCGCCGGCGAGCCGCTCTGCTGGTCTATGCCGGCGGAAGCACCCTTGATCTGGTCGCCGGTGACGATGATGTCGCGATCGAGCATGATCGCCGAGCCGTCGTCGCGCTTGTAGGCGCGCGCGTCCGGCTCGCTCGACACGAGACGGTACTCGAGCGTCGCCGTCGCGCCGAGGATGCGCTTGGCCTCGGCGGTGTCCTGCACGCCCGGCAGCTGCACGACGATGCGCTCGAGCCCCTGCTGCTGGATGACGGGTTCCGAGACGCCGAGCTCGTTGACCCGGTTCCGGAGCGTCGTGACGTTCTGTTGCAGCGCGGCGGTGCGCTCCTCGGCCTCGGCCGCCTCGGTCAGGCTCGCGTCGATGAACGCGAACTCGCCCTCCTCGCGCGTCTCGAAGGAGAGCTCCGGTGCCTCGTCGCGGAAGGTCTCGAGCATCCGGTCACGGGCGTTCGCGTCGCGGAAGCGCGCGGTCAGCGTACCGTCGGCATGCGAGACATTGGTGCCGCGGATCTTCTCCTGGCGGATCTGACGTTTCCAGTCGGGCACGAAGCGCTCCTCGGCGGAATCGATCGCGGCGACCATGTCGACCTCCATCAGGAAGTGCACGCCGCCACGCAGATCGAGCCCGAGGAACATCGGCTGCGAGATGGAGCGGAGCCAGGCGGGGCTGGCCGGGACGAGGTTCAGCGCGACGATGGTCTCGTTGCGATCGGTGGCGGCGAGCAGTGCGTCGCGCGCGCGCAGCTGTTCGTTCTCGTCGTCGAACAGCACCAGCAGCCGCCCGTCCTCCTCGCGCGTCTCGGCATCGGCGAAGCCGCTCGCGTCGAGCGCCGCACGCACCTCGTCGCGCAGCGCGTCGGTCAGCTCGCCGCCACGGTTGGCGACCTGCACGGCGGGATCGCTCCCGAACAGGTTCGGTAGCGCGAACAGCGCGCCGACGATCAGCACGCCGGCGAGCAGCAGGGTTTTCCAGAGAGGGGTCGTGTTCATGCGGGGTCCGGGTGACGGCGCGGCGGACGGTGCCGGAGGGACGGGGCTACGGCGCTTTCGCGCCGCGCTGCAGGGATCGGGCCGGTCGGCTCCGAGCGGTCGGATCGGGCCGGTCGGGTAGCGCGGGCGGGGCGGCGAGGTTCAGGCGACCTATTCGGGAACCTGCCCGATCGGGTACGACCCTGTCCGCACCGACTCGTTCCGACCGATCCGTCCGGATCGACCCGCTCGGGCCAACCCGTTCGAACCGCCCCTTCCGGGCCGGGTCGCTCGGATCTGTCCGTTCGAGCCGGCCTGTCCGAGCCGGCCTGTCCGAGCCGGCCTGACCGAGCCGATCGGCTCGGACCGACCCGCTCGAGCTGACCGTCGAAAACGCTGGATCGGGTTTCACCGTCGAGCGGCGGAGCGGCGCACGCCACCGGCCGACGCGGTGCCCCGCGCGCGCCGTCGCGAGGACGGCGTGGCGACGGGACCGTGACTCAGATCTGCTTGAGCGTACCGCTCGGGAGAAGCGCCGAGACGGCCGTCTTCTGCACGTTGACCTCGACGTCGTCGGCGACGCGCATCGAGAGGTAGGCGTCGCCCACCTTGGTGACGGTGCCGCCGAGGCCACCGTTGGTGACGACCTCGTCGCCCTTCTTCAGCGCGCCGACCATCTCGCGGTGCTCCTTCATGCGCTTCTGCTGCGGGCGGATCATCAGGAAGTAGAAGACGCCGAGCATCAGCACGAGCGGCAGGAAGGTCAGCAATCCACTGCCGGGAGCGGCGCCTGCGGCCTGGGCGTGGGCGTCGGAGATCAGGAAGCTCATCGATCGGTTCTCGGTCCGGGAAAACGGTCGATTATCGCACGGACGAGCCGCCGGCCGACCGGTTCCGCACCCGTCTTCTCCCGTTCACCTGCCCGCTCGTCCGCTCGTCCGCTCGTCCGCCTTCTCCCCCCCTGCCCGGATCGATGCCCGATCCGTCCTGCCGGCGGAGTCACGCACCCGATGCCCGCCGGTCGTGAAAGTCGCGCACGAACGCGACCAGCTCGCCCGCGGCGATCGCGTCGCGCAGGCCGCGCATCAGGGACTGGTAGTAGTGGAGGTTGTGCAGGGTGTTCAGCCGCGCGCCGAGGATCTCGTTGCACTTCAGCAGGTGATACAGGTAGCTCCGCGAGAAGCGGCGGCAGGTCTCGCAGCCGCAGTCCGGATCGACCGGGCCGAGATCGTCGCGGTAGCGGGCGTTCTTGAGCCGGATGTCGCCGCGGGTGGTGAAGAGGTGACCGTTCCTGGCGTTGCGCGTCGGCATCACGCAGTCGAACATGTCGACACCGCGCTCGACGCCGGCCACCAGATCCTCCGGCTTGCCGACGCCCATCAGGTAGCGCGGCGCGTCGGCGGGCAGGTGCGGAACCGTCGCCGCCAGCACACGCTCGCGCTCCGCCTTCTCCTCGCCCACGGCGAGCCCGCCGATCGCGTAGCCCGGGAAGCCGATGGCGGCCAGTGCCTCGGCCGACTCGCGCCGAAGGTCCGCCTCCATCCCGCCCTGCACGATGCCGAACAGCGCGTTCGGGTTGCCGAGCGCGTCGTGCGCCGCCCGGCAGCGCGCGGCCCAGCGCATCGACAGCCGCATCGACGCGGCCACGTCCTCGCGCGGCGACGGGTGCGCCGTGCACTCGTCGAAGGCCATGACGATGTCGGAACCGAGCGCGTGCTGGATGCGCATCGACTCCTCCGGCGACAGGAACACCTCGTCGCCGTTGGTCGGCGCGCGAAAGCGCACGCCCCCCTCGTCGATGCGCCTGAGCTTCGCCAGGCTCCACACCTGGAACCCGCCGGAGTCGGTCAGGATCGGACCCGGCCACTGCATGAAGTCGTGCAGGTCGCCATGGGCACCGATGATCTCGGTGCCGGGACGCAGCCACAGGTGGAAGGTGTTGCCGAGGATGATCTCGGCACCGGTGCCCGCGACCTCGTCGGGCGTCATCGCCTTGACGGTGCCGTAGGTGCCGACCGGCATGAAGGCGGGCGTCTCGACCGTGCCGCGATCGAAGTGCAGCCGGCCGCGACGGGCCGCGCCGTCGGTACCGAGGCGCTCGAAGCGGAAGCCGCTCACGACGGGTCGGGAGCCGTCGGCCCACGGTCTTTCGCCGGCACCGGAAGACCGTCCGGGCGACGGCTCGCGCGGAGGCCGGGGCCGGGGTGGAGGAGCATCGCGTCGCCGTAGCTGAAGAAGCGGTAGCGCTCGGTGACGGCCTCGCGGTAGGCGGCGAGCGTCGGCCCGAGCCCGGCGAAGGCGGCGACGAGCATCAGCAGGGTCGATTCCGGCAAGTGGAAGTTCGTGATCATCGCGTCGACGACGTGGAACGGGCTGCCCGGCGTCAGGAACAATCGCGTCTCGCCGACATGGGGGGCGAGCGTACCGCCGTTCGCGCGCGCCGCGCTCTCGAGCGCGCGCACCGAGGTCGTGCCGACGGCGACGACGCGTCCGCCCCGCCCGCGCGCCGCCTCGCAGGCGCGAACCGTCGCCTCCGGCACGGCGATGCGTTCGGCGTGCATGACGTGCGCGGCCGGGTCCTCGACCCGCACGGGCTGGAACGTGCCCGCCCCGACGTGCAGCGTGACGAAGCTGTGCGTGATGCCGCGCGCGGCGAGCGCGTCGAACAGCGCGTCATCGAAGTGCAGCCCCGCCGTGGGCGCCGCGACCGCACCGGGCTCGCGGGCGTAGACCGTCTGGTAGCGCATCGCGTCCTCGGGACCGGGCGCGCGCTCGATGTACGGCGGCAACGGGATCTCGCCGTGCGCGTCGAGGTAGGGACCGAGCGCGTCGTCAGCCGTCGCTCCGGCGAGCACGAACAGGTCGCCCTCGCGGCCGACGACGTCGAGCGCGAGCGAGGCGCCGGCCGCCGCCCCGGAGGAGAGCGGGGGCCCGGACAGCGTGCGGGCCGCCGGGGCGGGTACCGAGACGGAGTCGCCGGCCCCGTCGCCGCCGCGCGACACGTCCGGACGGAGCGGCGCGTCCGAGCGCAGCGGCGCGTCCGGCGAGTCGGCCGCGGCGCGCTCCGCCGCGACGCCGAACAGCAGCCGCGTGCCGGGCTTCGGGCTCTTGCTCGAACGCAGCTTCGCGAGCGCCCGACCGTCGGGCAGGACGCGTTCGAGCATGAGCTCGACGGCACCGCCCGAGCGCTTTCGCCCGTGCAGCCGGGCCGGCACGACCCGCGTGTCGTTGAAGACGAGGTGATCGCCCGGGGCGAGGAGCGCGGGGAGGTCCCGCACCGTCCGGTGCTCGAGCCGCGCGCCGTCGACGACGAGCAGGCGGCTCGCGCTGCGTTCGGCCGGAGGCGCCTGCGCGATCAGCTCGGGCGGGAGCTCGAAGCGGAAGTCCGCGACGGTCGCGGCCACGTCGCCCTCCCGTGATGCCGGAGCGGGATCGACGGACATCCGGGATCGGTATCCGGTTCCGGTGTCGGCGGGGGACATGGCGATGCGGCGCGTGCTGGCGGAAGGGGTACACAGTCTGCCACCGCACGCGCGGCTTCGCCGGGCGCACCGCACGACGCCGCCGCCCTCCGCCCGATGACCCCCGCACCCCGAACGCGCCGCTTTCAGTCCGGCGCGCGCGGCGTCGCCGGCGTCTCCCGCAGCACGCGCCGCATCGCGTGGTACGCAGGCTTGGCGTCGTAGTTCACGTCGAACGGCATGACCTTCTGCGACTCGCGCCACGCGTGCCGGTCGCCGAGCCCCCAGGTCTGCATCGCCCGGCAGCGGGGCTGCTCGATGCAGGTGCGCAGCACCCCCGCGTACACGTCGGCCTGGCGTTCCGCCTCGACGGCCGGATCACCGTGCCAGTCCACGGCGATGTCCATCTCGGTGATGTAGATGTCGAGCCCGAGTTCGGCGAAACGGCGGAAGTTCTCGCGCAGGCTGTCGAAGCCCGGCTCGAAGTCGGTGTCGAGGTGCAGCTGGAAGCCGACGCCGTCGATCGGCGTCCCGAGCTCGAGCTCGCGCGCCAGGTGCTCGAGCAGCGCGTCCGACTTCGGGTTCAACCAGCCGATGCCGTAGTCGTTGTAGATGAGCGCGGGCGCCGGATCGAGCTCGCGGGCGAGGTGGAAGGCGTCGGTGAAGAAGCGCTCCCCGACGTTCAGGTACCACCGCGACTGGCGGAATCGACCCGTGTTCAGGAACGCCTCGTTGACCACGTCCCAGACGTGCACGCGGCCGCGGTAGCGCGACACCAGTGCCGTGACGTGCTCCCGCATGAGCTCGGGGAACGCCTCGCTCTCGAGCTCGCGGATCCACTTCGGATGCTGCCCGCCCCAGACCAGCGGATGCCCGTGGACGAGCATGTCGTTCGCCTCGGCGAACTCGACGATCCGATCGCTCGCCTCCCACTCGAAGACACCGGGAGCCGGGCGCAGGTGCGTCATCTTCATCGAGTTCTCGGGCGTCAGGATGTCGTACTCCTCCGTCGCGATGGCCGCGTACAGGTCCGCCTCCTCGATGTCGAACATCTCGTGCAGTGCGGCGAAACCGAGGTGCACGCCGTGCACCACGGCGAGGTCGCGGAGCGGCGGCCCCTGACCGAACCGCGATTCCTTCGGTACCGGCAGCACGTCGAGGTGTACGTCGGCACTGCGGCGCACGTCCGGATCGTCCTCCCGGGTCGCCTCGAACACGACGTCGAGCGTGCCCGCGTCGAGTCGCGACGGACGCCACCGGAAGAGGTGTCGGCCGTCGCCCCGCGCGAGGAACTCGCTGCCGGGCGGCGGGTCGACGATCGAGACGGCCGGGGGCGAACCGATCGTGTCGCGCGCGACGACGACGAGCTCCACCGTGTCCTCGACGAACACCGTGCGCGCCTTCGGAGAGTCGAGCGACGACCCGTCGCCCTCGCCCGCCGCAGGGGGTTCGACGACGATCGACAGACCACCCGCCGCATCGCCTGCCGCATCGCCCGTCGGACCACCCGCCGCATCGCCTGCCGGACCACCCGCCGCATCGCCTGCCGCATCGCCCGCCGGACCACCCGCCGCATCGCCTGCCGCATCGCCCGCCGGACCGTCCGTCACGTCGCCCGCCGGACCGTCCATCGCGTCGTCGCGCGGCTCCTCGTGCGCGCCGCCCCGCTCGTCCGCGCAACCACCGGCAAGCAGGAGCGCGAGGCTCCCCGCGATCGCGAGCCGTCTGGTCCCACCTCGTGCGCGCCGACCGACCTCCCTCCGCTCCGAGGGTTCGCCGGTGCCACGCGGAGAGTTCGAGCGACTTCCGTGCACGTGCAAGCGCGGCTCCTGCCTGTTCGGGCGGTTCGAAATGGAGAGCGGACGACGGCGCCGTCCGCCCGCGGTATCGAAACCCGAGTCTATCGACCGGGACGCACGCGTTTCGGGTGATGAAAAAACGATCCCGAGGCCTGGAGACGTCGCGCGACCCGATGGGCCCGGACGTCACGCCGCCCGCGACTCTCGTCCTCTCGTACGGGTGGAAGCCCGGTGCGAGAGTCCGCTACACTGAGTGCCCGACGAACCTCGTGCCGGGGTGGTGGAATCGGTAGACACGACGGATTCAAAATCCGTTTCCGAAAGGAGTGAGAGTTCGAGTCTCTCCCTCGGCACACCCGTTTTTCGACGACCGGGTTCGCACACCCGCGCCGGCCGCGCGAAACGGGCTTGGCGAGGGCACCCGATGGCCCTCGCCGGACAGCCCGCGCCGGCGCCGGCGCCGGCGCCGACGATCAGGCCGGGACGGCGCGTCGGCCGCCACTCGGCGATGTCACGCCGCCGTCGAGCACGCCCGCGAACGACAGGAGTTCGGCGATCGTGCCGACATCGGCGCCGTCGGCGGGCTTCCACCCGGCGGCCTCGTTCAGGATCGACCGTCCGTCCGCCTTGAGCAGGCCGATGAAGGTCTCCGCCACGATGGCCGTGCCGAGCTCGCCGAGCGAGTTGCCCTCCTCCCGCACCTCGGCCTCCTTGAGGATGTAGTACCAGGCGGGCGTGCGCTCGAGGAAACCGCTGCCGCTCAGCAGATTGTTCAGCGCGGCGTCGTTGCCGGCTCGCATCTCGTCGGCGCTGAGCGGTTCGAACCCCATCTCCGTCGCCATCGCCTGGCCGGTCGGCACCGAGAACAGGTAGCTCCTGAGGAGGTTGCGCTGGGCGAGGTGCTTGAGCAGTGCCTGTACGTCCAGCGGCATCTCGCTCTCGGGAGAGTCGCGTACCTCGTTCGTCATGTTCGACAGATCGCTCGCGAGACGCGTGTCGATCTTCCTGGCCGACTGGACCGACGTGTCCACCAGCCGATCCCACTCGATCACCCAGTTGAACGGTAGCGTCGGCGTCGGTCCGCCGGGGCCCTCGAACCCCCCCTTGCCGGTGAACACGAACAGCTGATCGAACGTGGCGCGGAACACGGCGCTGCTGTCGGGCTGACCGAAGCCCGGGTTGAAGTTGCGGTTGAAGTCGTACTCGTGGCGAACCATCGAATGACCGAATCGGTAGGCCGCCACGGAGTGCTCGAACGGCATGAACGGAAACGGTCCCGACGGGCGGTAGAAGGACGGTCCCTCGGCGACGATGCGCTCGACCACGTCGGCCTTGCCGATGGTCTTCAGGAAGTCGTTCACGACGATCCACTGGTAGTGACGGCGAGCGAGCGTCGATGCCTGCTCGAACAGCGCGCGATCGCCCTTCGCAGAGCCACCGCAGCCGCCGGGCCGACCGCCGGGCGCGTCGTCGTAGTAGCCCTTGGTGGGTTTCGCGGGCGGCGTGTCGAGGGCGGGCGGCGCGATGCTGCCGGAGTCGATGGCGTCGACCAGGGCGTTGTGGAAGCGCAGGAAGCCGGTGTGCAACTGTGCGACGATGGTGTTCTCGTCGTTGCGTCGGTCGCCGATCAGCGGTTCCCTGTTCGCGTTTCTCGGCAGGTCACGTTTCAGGTCGCCGATCGGCGGGATGAACTCCCCCGGAATGCTTCCCGAGCCGTCGTCGACGGTGATCATGCCGACCACCATCTTCGGGCCGTCGAACATGCCGATCGACTGCGCCTCGGTCCCCGGAGACTCCCCGGGGAACGTCGGTCCGTCGCCGTAGAGGCAGTCGAGGTCGAGGATCGCCCGTCGTCCGTTGCTCACGCCGGTGATCGCCGCGCCCGGGGAGACGGGCGAGAAGTCGTCGGTGATGTTCTGCAGTCCCGCGGTCTCGTCGAACACCGTCACGGTGATGTCGTGATCGATGAACTGCCCGAGGTAGGTCTGGACCGGCGCGAGCGTCGAGTCGTCCGCCGGCGCGTCGTTGTCCGCCATCGCGTCGCCGAGTTCCTTCAGTCGATCGATCGTGGATGCCGGATCGTCGGCGGGAAGCAGCGAATCGCCGTCTCGCGCGAGTGTCGGAAAGAGATAGTCGAACGGCTGCGAGACATCGAGCGCGCGCGAGCGCACCGGTCCCGAGACGTCGGACGCTTCCTTGATGATTCCACCGTGCTTGTAGTCGAAGGCCATGGCCAGGGTTCCTCTCGTTGCAGGCGTCCGGTCGACCCGGAACGCGTGTCCGAGGAGGCTGCGCCATCACGACGGCCGCGGGCAACGGTTCCAGCCCTGTACTTTAGCGGTGTCAGAAAAATCCCGGTTTTCCAGTGGCGCTAGACGAAAGTCGCGCTGCCCCGATCCGGCACGTCGAGCGACGCAGGCACGGCGGCGGCGGAAGCCGTGCATCGTGGCCGCGACGGAGGTCCTGACAGACGCCGACGGGGGCAGCGGAGGCCCCTGTCGATACGTCGAGTCAACGCGATGACGACTCTCCGCGCGAACTTACCGATTGCACAGGAACGTTCGCTCGGGCGCGCCGCCACGTCTCCCGCGACAGTCGATAGACGACGTGCGCCCGCAGGCGATTCCCCGCCGGAATTCGCGGATGATCGAACCCGTGCGCGTCCCGCCGCATCCCGAGCTTCTCCATCACCCGTCGCGACGGCCTGTTGCAGGAGGCGGTTAACGAGACGATCTCGTCGCGGTCCAGGAGCGGATAGCAGGCGTCGAGGGACGCCCGGGCCGCCTCGCTCGCGTAGCCCCGCCCCCAGTGTTCGTGCGCGAGCCGCCGGTCGATCTCGACGGAACCACCGCAGGGATGCCACGACGGTGGTTCGGACAGGCCGACGAAGCCGACGAACGCACCACTGTTCTCGTGTTCGACCGCGAAGCCCCCCCAGCCGAGCCGCGCGATCCGATCGCTCTGGACATCGACGAACAGGTCGCTGTCGGCCTTCGGGATCGGCGCCGGGAAGTAGGTCATGACACGCGCGTCGACGTTCATCGCCGCGAACGGAGCCCGGTCGTCGTCGCGCCACTGGCGCAGGCGCAGCCGTTCGGTGGCGATCATGCGCGAGTTCTCCCCTGCGGCTCCTCGATCTCTCTCGACACGGGAGTCGTCGCGGTTCGCGACGCCTCGCGGAGAGCGGGTGCGCTTCGGTGCGACGGCGTCCCCACGGTGACCCGCGAGCTCAGCAGGCAACGCCGTCGCCGGACACGGCACGCTCGCGGAGCGCGGCGAGGCGCGAGCGGAACCGCAGACGCCGGACCGCCGAGATGCGGTCGACGAAGAGCTTGCCGGCCAGGTGATCCATCTCGTGCTGCAGACAGATCGCGCGCATGCCCTCCAGATCGCGCTCGAAACCCTGCCCCGAGCGATCGCGGGCGCGCACGCGTACCGTGGCGGAACGCATGACGTTCGCCGAGATGCCCGGCAGCGACAGGCAGCTCTCCTCGATGACCGCCAGGCCCGAGCGCGCGAGGAACTCCGGATTGACGTACTCGTGAGGGTCGGAAGCCGGCTCCCCCAGGTCGACGACGAGCACCTGCGCGAGCTCGCCCACCTGTGGTGCGCAGAGCCCGATGCCCGAGCTCGCGTGGAGCGTCTCGCCGAGGTCGTCCGGGAGCGAGCCGAGCGCGGCGTCGAAGCTCGCGACCGGTTCGGCCGGCGTGTGCAGGCGCGGGTCGGGGTACTCGATGATCGTCAGGCGTGTCACACGCTGCCGCTCACGGTACGGCCCCGGCGCGCGGTCCGGCAGGCAGGGCACCGCCGCGAGTGGACGACCCGCGTCGCGACAACGGCCGGCATGGCGAGCATGACGTCGACCGGCCAGGCCGGCACGTCCAGCTCGACGATCATCACGCGACTGAGCGTGCCGAGCAGCAGCACGAGCGCCATGCCGACCGAGAGCCGGAACAGCGACAGTCTCGGCGGACGCGAGAGCGGCAGGTCCGGCGTCGCGACGTCGGCGAACGGCAGGTAGCGTGGACCGATGTCGATCCACGACGCCAGCCACCCCTTGCCCGCATGACTCACTTTGTCGGATTGACGTTGCACGGCTCACGGCTCGAACGTCTCACGGCGAGCTCCTGCCACGGACGACCGGAGAGCACCGGACGACCGCGGCCGGAGCGTCACCGGGGAAGCGTCCTCCCGTCGGCCGAGGTGGATTTCTCGAGCTCCACGTCGGGATTCGTCCCCGTCGTCGACCGCGACAGGACGGGCATGCCGAGGAGCGACGACGACGGTGCCGGGTTGCGGGACAGCAGCGGCAGCCCGAAACTCGACGTCTTCTTCGCCGATCGCTCGTTCGACAGCACCGGCAGGCCGAGCTTGTTCGAGAGCGGCGCGGGTTCGTCACGGATGAGCAGCTTCCACCCGAACCTCGACGACAGCGGCGCCGGCTGCATCCATGTGTGGCATTCGATCGACAGGGTGACTCCGGGGTGTCCGGGGCACGCCGGAACACGTCGGCACCGCCGTCGCAATCGTCCGCTCGGCTCGCACGTTTCCCATGGGCGACGACGCGGGACACCGTATCGAGCGGAAGCGGAGGATCGACATGACGACAGCCATCGAAGCGGACGAGCGTGGTGTGGCCTCCCGCTCCCCGTCCGACCGACGGACGCACTCCCCCGGGCGACGAACCGCGCTCGGCACCGCGCTCGGCGTCGCGGCGCTCGCGCTCACGCCGCGCGCCGCACGCGCCGCCGAGCGCGGCATCGTCGGGCAACCCGCACCGGAACTGGACGTGCCGCGCTGGAGCGGCGCCGACGGCGAGCCGACGAGGTTCACCATCGCTGCCACACGCGGACGCTGGACGTTCCTGAAGTGCTTCCAGTACTGGTGTCCCGGCTGTCACTCGTCCGGCTTCCCGACCCTCGTCGACGTGCAGAAGGCCTTCGGTGCCGATGGCGAGGTCGCGATCGCCGCCGTGCAGACGGTGTTCGAGGGGCACGGCACGAACCGCGAGGACCGCATTCCCGAGATCCGCGAACGCTACGCGCTGGAGATCCCGATCGGTCACGACGCCGGCGACCCCGACGCCGATGGCGAGGAGCGCTGGCCGACGACGATGGTCCGCTACCGCACCGGCGGCACGCCGTGGCTCGTGCTGATCGAGCCCGGCGGCACCGTCGTCTTCGACGGCTTCCACGTCGACAGCGCGAAACTGATCGACTACGTCGCCCGGCAGATCGGCTGACGCGCGCGACGCGGCGATACCACCACCCGGACGAGAGGCTAGGAATCGCCCAGCTTGACGGGTGTGGCGACGCCCTCGAGCGCATCGATCACCTGCGCCAGGTGCGGCTTGCCGGCCCGCATCTCGGCGAGCGTCAGACCTTGCATCTCGTGCGGGAAGACCAGCCAGTCGCTCGTGCGGTGCACGGTGAAGTCCGGCTCGAAGTCGGTGCGGTTCTTCTCCGGCTTGTAGTAGGCGGTGGCCACGCGCAGGTCCTCGGGCAGGTTGCGTCGGCAGCGGCGCCTGAGCTTGTCGATGATGGCCTTGACGCTGAGGCCGGTGTCGAACACGTCGTCGACGATGAGCAGGGAATCCTCGGCGTTCATCTGCTGCTCGAGGTAGCCGAGCCCGTGCACCCGCACCCGCCCTTCCCGACGCGCGTCGAGCCCGGCGTAGGACGAGGTCCGTATCGAGATGTGGTCGGTCTCGATGCCGTAGAAATCCAGTAGCTCCTGCACGGTGATGCCGACCGGCGTGCCACCGCGCCAGACACCGACGATGAAGTTGGGGCGGAAGCCGGAGGCGATGATCTGGCGCCCGAGCTCGAGCGAGTCCTCGAGCAGCCGTTGCGCCGATATGTAGACCTTCTCAGTCATGTTCCGCCTCGACTTCCGCCGCTGTCGTCTTCGGTGCCATCGTCCACTCCCTTGTCCGTTTCCTTCGCTCTGCCCGGACCCTGACTCGAGCCGTGACCCCGATCCCGGCTCCCTTCCCCACGCGAGCGTGCCGCGCGAGCGCCGTCGATCTCGTCGACGAGCGCACACGACGCGGCGATCGGGTCGGCGGCACGCGTGATCGGGCGACCGACGACGAGGTGATCGGCGCCGGCGAGAATCGCCTCGCGCGGCGTCATCGTACGTCGCTGATCGTCGGAGGTTCCGCTGTCGGAGGTTCCGCCGTCGGAGGTCCGGCGGTCCGGGGACCGGCCTCCCGGGGACCGGCCTCCCGGGCTCCGGCCTCCCGGGCTCCGGCCTCCCGGGCTCCGGCCTCCCGGGGTCCGGCCCTCTTCCGGGACAGGCCGCCCCGTGGCCCGCCCCGGCGCCCCTCCGTCGGGACTCGCGCCGTCTGCACGCGGTCGTACGCCGGGCGTCACCGTCAGGAACGACGGCCCGGCGAGCGCTCGCACCAAAGCGATCTCGCGTGGCGAGCAGACGACGCCGTCGAGCCCGGCATCGCGCGAGAGCGCGGCGAGGCGTCGCACCTGCGTTTCCGGGTCGACATCCAGACCGACCTCGGCGAGATCCTCGCGCTCGAGGCTCGTCAGCACCGTCACGCCGATCAGCCGCGTTCCGGCGGCGCCCGACCCGGCGCCCGACCCGGCGCCTGACCCGGCGTCCGCACGGCCGCCGGTCGGCCGGCTCTCGCCCCCGCCGGGCACGCCGCCGTGAACGGCGACGGCCTCGCGCGCCGCCTCGAGCATGCGACGACCGCCGCTCGCGTGGACGTTGACCATCCAGACACCGAGGCCCGCGGCCCGTCGGACCGCCGCCGCGACGGTATTGGGGATGTCGTGATACTTCAGATCCAGGAAGATGTCGAACCCCATTCCCTGCAGCTCGTCGACGAGCGCGGGCCCGGCGACGGTGAACGCCTCGTTGCCGATCTTGAGCCGCGTCAGCGCCGGATCCAGACGCGCCGCGAACGCGCGGATGTCGGTCGGGTCGGCGAAGTCGAGCGCCGTGATCAACGCCGTGTCGCCCGCCGGGGTTCCGCTCGCGATGCCACCCGTCGCGCCCGTGGTCGCGTCTCCCGATGTCGTCATTCGCCTTCCGCTCCGATGACCAGTCCGACGCTGTCCCAGGTACCGCAGCTCGGGCAACGCCAGTGCAGGACGTTGCCGCGGAACCCGCACGACGCGCAGAGGTAGTTCGGGCGATCCTCGACGACGCCCTCGAGCAGCTCGCAGATGACCTGCACCTTGTCGCGCTCGTCCGGACGGCTGCGCGACAGCTGATCCCGCGCCCAGTCGCGCAGCCCCCTGAGCGAAGGTCGGGCGAGCACCTGGCGCTTGAAGAAGCGCTCGGCCGCCGGTGCGCCGTCCAGCGACTCGATGACGACGCGGGCGGCACGGATGACCGAGTACGCGTTCCGCTGGCCACGCACCTGCTCGACCCAGTCGCGCAGCGGTGCCGGATCATCGTGCTCGCGCAGCGCGCGGACGCGCCGCTCGACGATCTCGGGAGCCAGCTCCGGCCGCTGCGTCTCGACCCGTGCGTACCGCACGATGGCCTCGGCGTGATCGCGCTCGGCGAGCGCCATGTCACCGAGCATGATGTTCGCCCGCGCGCAGTCGGGGAACCGCTCGAGCGCGGCATCGAGCAGCGCTCGCGCCTCCTCGGCGTAACCCGCGTCGCGGGCCTCGGCGGCCAGCTCGCAGCGGTAGTGCGCGATCAGCTCGTCGCGCGCGGCGCCGCCCTTCTCCGCCGCCTCGCACGCGACCTCGATCGCGCGCGTCCAGTCGCGCTCGCGCTCGTGCAACTCGAGCAGGCTCTCGTAGGCGTCGTCGACACGTCGCTCGCTCGCCAGGAGCTCGCGCAGGGTCGATTCGGCTCGGTCGAGCAGCCCCGCCGAGCCGTAGTCACGGGCGAGCTCGTAGCGGGCGTCGGCGTGCACGGCCGCGCCGAGCTCCTCGCGCTCCAGCAACGACTCGTGCAGCAGGATCGCCCGATCGATCTCGCCGCGGCGACGGAACAGCCGCCCCAGCGCCAGATGCGTGTCGGCCGTGTCCCTGTCAGTGTCGGAGAGCGTCGTGAACAACTCCACCGGGCGCTCGCGGCGCTCGTCGAGCAGGGCACCGAGTCCCGCGTGGAAGTCGCTCGAGTAGTTCCAGAAGGCGGCGCCGCGATCCGCTCCCGCACGCTGCGCGGCGAACCAGCCACCGGCGGCGGCCACCGGCAGCAACAGCCACAACAGGTTCAGCATCGGGCGCGATGGCGAGGGTGCGGCATGACCGCGAGTGTACTGCACGCGGCAACGGGCTACGCGCGATCAACCATCCGTGTCGGCGATCCTGTCGTCACCCGTGCCCGGCGTCGGGGAACCGGTGCCGATGAGCGGGGCATCGCCCGCGGCATCATCGTCCGCGTTCGGCGTCTCGCCGCGTTCGCCTTCGTCGGGCGACACGCCGTGCGCGGCAGTCCCGGTCGCGCCCGGCCGTGACGGCCCGCCGCACTTGCCGTCGACCCGTTCGCGCAGTTCCTTGCCGGGCTTGAAATGAGGCACGTGCTTGCCGCGCAACGCGACCGCATCGCCGGACTTGGGGTTGCGCCCGATGCGCGGCTCGCGAAAGTGCAGGTTGAAGCTGCCGAAGCCGCGGATCTCGATCCGCTCGCCGTTGGCCATCTCGCGGCTCATGCGCTCGAGCAGGCTCTTGACGGCCAGCTCCACGTCCTTCGCCGGCAGGTGGCTCTGATTCCTCGCCAGCGACTCGATCAGTCCCGACTTGGTCAGGCTGTCATCCGTTCTCGATCGATCGCTCATCGTCGCGTTCCGTCACGGACGCGGACGAGACGGCCACCCCGGCCGCCCCGCCCGCGTGTCCCGATACCGCCGTTACTTGTCCAGACCGCCGCCGAGCTGCTCCTTCATCAGGTCACCGAGCGTGGTCGCCGGTGCCGCCTCGGTCGAGGACTCCTTGTACTCGTTCATCGCCTCGCTCTCCTCGGCGTAGTCCTTCGCCTTGATCGAGAGACTCAGCATGCGCGACTTGCGATCCTGGCCGACCAGCTTGGCCTCGACCTCGTCACCGAGCTTGAGGTGCTGACGGACGTCGTCCACGCGATCGCGCATGATCTCGCTGGCGCGCAGGATGCCCTCGACACCGTCGCCGAGATCGATGACCGCCTGGCGCTGCTCGACTTCCTTGACCGTGCCCTTGACGATGGTGCCGCGCGGGAACTCGGCCGAGTACTGACCGAGCGGATCCCGCTCGATCTGCTTGACGCCGAGCGAGATGCGCTCGCGCTCGGGATCGACCGCGAGCACCACGGCGTCGATCTCGTCACCCTTCTTGTAGTTGTGCACCGCCTGCTCGCCGGTGTCCGCCCAGGACAGGTCCGAGAGGTGGATGAGGCCGTCGATGCCGCCCTCGAGCCCGATGAAGATGCCGAAGTCGGTGATCGACTTGATCGTGCCCGAGACGCGGTCTCCCTTGTTGAACGACTCGGAGAAGTCGTCCCAGGGGTTCGGCTTGCACTGCTTGATGCCGAGAGAGATGCGGCGACGCTCCTGGTCGATGTCGAGGATCATGACCTCGACCTCGTCACCGAGCGCGACGACCTTGTTCGGGTTGACGTTCCGGTTGGTCCAGTCCATCTCGGACACGTGCACGAGACCCTCGACCCCTTCCTCGATCTCGACGAAGCAGCCGTAGTCGGCGATGTTCGTGACCTTGCCGAAGATGCGCGAGTTCTCGGGGTAGCGGCGCACGAGATCGACCCACGGATCCTCGCCGAGCTGCTTGAGCCCGAGCGAGACGCGGTTCCGCTCGCGATCGAACTTCAGCACCTTGATCTTCATCTCCTGACCGACCTCGACCACTTCCGAGGGGTGCTTGACGCGCTTCCACGCCATGTCGGTGATGTGCAGCAGGCCGTCGATGCCGCCGAGATCGAGGAACGCGCCGTAGTCGGTGAGGTTCTTGACGATACCCATGATCTCCTGCCCTTCCTGCAGGTTCGCGAGCAGCTTCTCGCGCTCCTCCGAGTACTCGCTCTCGACCACGGCACGACGCGAGACGACGACGTTGTTGCGGCGCTGGTCGAGCTTGATGACCTTGAACTCGAGCTCCTTGCCCTCGAGGTAGCTGGTGTCGCGCACGGGGCGCACGTCGACGAGCGAGCCCGGCAGGAACGCGCGGATGTCGCAGACCTCGACGGTGAAGCCGCCCTTGACCTTGCCGGTGATCGAGCCCTTGATGATCTCGTCGTTCTCCTGGGCGTTCTCGAGGACCGTCCAGCTCCTCGCACGGCGGGCCTTCTCGTGGGAGAGGCGCGTCTCGCCGAAACCGTCCTCGACGGAGTCGAGCGCGACCTCGACGACGTCGCCGATCTTGACGTCGACCTCGCCGTCCTCGTTCTCGAATTCCTCGATCGGGACGGCGCCCTCGGACTTGAGGCCGGCGTTGACGATGACGTAGTCGCCGGTGATGTCGACGACGGTTCCGTTGAGGATGGAACCGGTCTTCATCTGGGCTTTCGCGATGCTCTCCTCGAAGAGCTCGGCAAAGGATTCTGACATTGAGTGGTTGACCTGTCGGTGAGTGACGCGACGCGATCCTCGCGAGGCGATGAGTTGATGGAAGATGACGCCGGCCATCCGTGACCGGGCGCTTCGAGCGGTGCAGGCACTACGAAAGGACGGCGGGCTCGCATCGGGGACGGCACGCGCGGCATGACGCGACCGACGACTTTCCCGGGCGGAACCCCACCCCGTTCCGGCGACCGTCTCCTCCGGCGGACTCGCCCGCGAATCAGTCCCCGGTCGAAGCCCCGGACAGTGCCGAGACGATTCGCGCGGCGACCACCTTCGCGGGGAGATCACTGGAATCGACGACGAGGTAATCGGCTGTGGCGACGAGCGGCGAGTGCGCGCGTGTGGCGTCCCGGCGATCGCGCTCGGCGATATCCTCGAGCAAGCTCGCCATTGTAGCGTCGATTCCCTTCTCTTTCAATTGCTTGGCCCGTCTCCGCGCGCGCTCCTCGGCGGATGCCGTCAGGAACACCTTCAGCGTCGCGTCCGGAAACACCACGGTTCCCATGTCGCGCCCGTCGGCGACCAGGCCCGGAGCGGTGCGGAAGCTTCGCTGCTGGGGCAGGAGTCGTGCCCGGACGCCCGGCATCACCGCCACCTTCGACGCACCGGCGGCCGTCGCCTCGGTACGGAGCTCGCCGCTGACCTCCTCCTCACCGAAGAACACCCGGACTCCGCTCGCGCCCGGCTCGAAGCGGACATCGAGACCCTCGAGCGCGGCGAGCACGCCCGCCTCGTCGCCGAGATCCGCCCCGGCGCGCAGCGCGTGCAACGCCGCCGCGCGGTAGACCGCGCCGCTGTCGAGGAGGTGGTAGCCGAGCGCTTCGGCGACGGTCCGGGCGACCGTCCCCTTGCCGGCCCCCGACGGGCCGTCGATCGCGACGACCGGCGCCGTCACGGCGACCGCCGCACGTCTACCCGGAGTCCGGCGGCACCCGCGATGGCGGCGAACCCGGGGAAGGAAGTGTCCACGTTGGCGCAGTCGAGCACGGTGATCGGGGCGTCGGCGATCAGCGAGGCCATCGCGAAGGCCATCGCCGGGCGATGGTCCCCGCGGCTGTCGGCCGTGCCGCCCGCGAGCCGCGCGCCACCGCGCACGATCGCCCCGTCCGGGGTGCCCTCGACGTCGGCGCCGAGGGCCCGCAGCCCGTCGACCATGACGGCGATCCGGTCGGTTTCCTTGACTCTCAGCTCCTCGGCCCCGGTGACGACGGTGGTGCCGCGGGCGGCGCAGGCGGCCACGAACAGCGCCGGGAACTCGTCGATCGCGAGCGAGACCAGCCCCTCGGGCACCTCGATGCCGACAAGCTCGCGCCCCTCGACGACGAGATCGGCGACCGGCTCGCCACCCGCCTCGCGCGGGTTCTCGACCGCGATCGACGCTCCCATCAGCCGCAGGATCTCGATCACGCCGGTGCGCGAGGGATTCACGCCGACGCCCGTGAGCGTCAGGCGCGAGCCCGGCACCATCGCCGCGCCGACCAGGAAGAAGGCCGCCGACGAGATGTCCCCCGGCACCTCGACGCGCGTGGCCGAGAGCCGCTGACCGCCCTCGAGCGACGCCGTCAGAGCGTGCGTCTCGACCTCGACGCCGAACCCGCGGAGCATCCGCTCGGTGTGATCCCGCGTGACACCCGGCTCGTGCACCGTGGTGCGTCCGCCCGCGCCGAGTCCGGCGAGCAGCAGGCACGACTTCACCTGGGCGCTGGCGATCGGGCAGCTGTACTCGGTGCCGGCGAGCTCCACCCCGCCCGTGATGACCAGTGGCGGGGTGCCGTTCTCGCGCGTGGCCACCTGCGCGCCCATCGCCGCGAGCGGCTCGACGATGCGCCGCATCGGGCGCCCGGTCAGCGACGCGTCGCCGGTCAGCGTGGCCGCGACCCGGCACCCGGCGAGCAACCCGGTCAGGAGTCGCATGCCGGTACCGGAGTTGCCGAGGTAGATCGCCTCGCCGGGCGCCTCGAGCGCCTCCGGTCCGCGCCCGTGCAGCGTCACCTCGCCGGCGCCACCGCGCTCGATCCGGACGCCCATCGCCCGGAACGCCTCGAGCGTGTGCAGGCTGTCCTCGCCCTCGAGGAATCCCGTCACCTCGGTGACGCCATCGGCGATCGCGCCGAACATGATCGAGCGGTGCGACATCGACTTGTCGCCCGGCACGCGGACCTCGCCCGCGAGGCGCTCGGCCGGGGCGACCTCGAAGATGACGGACGACGTGGCGGGACTCTCGCTCTGGCTCACGGGGCTTCTCGTTCGGCCCGCCGGAGGATAGGTTCCGGGAGCGATGGATGGCGGTACGGTCGCCAGTATCGCACCGCCGGGCACCGGCGGGGACCCGGTTCGCTCCGCGTGGCGCGGCGGCGTCATCGGCCGATCGCCGTCGGGGCATCCGCGGCGCCCTCCATCGGCGCGCCCGTGCCGCGCCCGTCGCCGGATGGCCGAAGGCCGGACGGAGAGGATCCCGGTCAGTCGACGTACGTGTCGCGCGCCGCCTTGGCCCGGCGGAACATCGCCTCGATCGTCTCGCCGTCACCCGTCGCGATCGCCTGGCGAAGCGAAGCCAGGCTCGCCTCCAGGTCGTCGAGCGTCTCGACGATGGCCGCGCCGTTGGTCAGGCAGACGTCGCGCCACATGATCGCGTCGCTGGAGGCGATGCGCGTGAAGTCGCGGAAGCCGCCCGCCGCATGGCGGAAGATCTGCTCCGCCTCCTGCCGGGCGCGGAGCGCGTCGACCAGGGCGAACGCGACGACGTGCGGGAGATGGCTGGTCGCGGCCAGCACCCGGTCATGACGCTCCGGCGAGAGGCACTCCACCTCGGCTCCGGTGGCTCGCCAGAGCGCGGCGACCGTCTCGACGGCGTCGGCGTCGGTCTCCGGCAACGGCGTCAACAGCACCCGGCGACCCGCGTAGAGCGTGGCGTCGGCGGCCCCCATGCCCGACTTCTCGCGTCCGGCGATGGGGTGGCCGGGCACGACCCGCGCGAGGCGCCCGGCGCCGCCCGATCCACCACCCGCCCCACCTTCGGGTCTGCCGTCGCCCGGCCCGCCGAACACCGCTCTCGCGTCCTCGACGAACCGCCCCTTGACCGAGCCGGCATCCGTGACGATCGCGTGCGGGGCGAGCGCCGGCGCGATCTCGACGAGCATCCCGCGCATCGCGAGCATCGGCACGGCCAGCAGCACCACGTCCGCTCCCGCGACGCCGGCCGCGGCACCGACGACGGCACGATCGGCGAGCCCGGCGGCCAGCGCCTCGTCGGCCGCCGCCTCGTGGCGCACGACCGCGACGATCTCGACGTCGTGACCGACCCGCTTGAGCGACGCGGCGAGCGACGCGCCGATCAACCCGAATCCGACGATCGCGAGACGGGGGCTCATGGGCGGATTGCGCCGTTCACGAGGCGCGCGGGTAGGAGCCGAGCACGCGCACCAGCGGCAGCTCGTCGACCAGGCGCTCCAGCACGCCCGCGACCGTGGCCTCGTCGCGGTGACCGGCGACGTCGATGAAGAACACGTATTCCCAGAGCCCGGCGCGCGCCGGGCGCGACTCGATGCGGGTCAGCGACAGGCCCGCGTCCTCGAACGGCTGGAGCATTCGCCGCAGCCCGCCGGGTCGGTGCGGTGCGCTGAGCAGGAGCGATGTCGTGTCGTCCCCGGACGGCGGCACGTCGCGGTCCCCGATGACCAGGAAACGGGTGGTATTGGTCTTGACGTCCTCGATGCCGGCCTCGAGGGTGTCGAGCCCGTAGCGCTCGGCCGCCGTCTCGCCGGCGATCGCGGCGACGCCCGCCTCGCCGAGCGCGCGCTCGGCGGCGACCGCGTTGCTGCTCTCGGCGATACGCGCGACACCGGGCAGATGCGCGTCGAGCCAGCGGCGGCACTGGGCGAGCGCCTGCGGATGCGCGTGCACCGACACGACACCCTCGATCGTCGTGCCGGGCCGCACGAGCAGGCGGTGCTCGATGCGCAGTCGCACCTCCCCGCAGATGCGCAGCGGCGTCTCCATCAGCAGATCGAGCGTGTGATTGATCACCCCTTCGGTCGAGTTCTCCACCGGCACCACCCCGAACGCGGCACGTCCGTTCTCGACGGCGCGGAAGATGTCGGGAATGCCCTTCTCCGGCAGTGTCTCGACGGCGTGACCGAAGTGCCGGAACGTGGCCGCCTCGCTGTACGTGCCCTCGGGGCCGAGGCAGGCGACGCGCAGCGACCGGCCGAGCGCGCGGCAGGCGGACTCGATCTCGCCGAACACGCGCCGCAGCGACGCGGCGGGCAGCGCGCCGTCGTGCTCGCGCAGCAGCGTCGCGCGTCGCGCCGCTTCCCGCTCGGGCCGGTAGAGATCGGGCCGGTAGAGATCGGGGGAGACGGCGTCGGCCGAGCCCGAGACGGAAGCCGGATCGGGGGTCGGGGCCGGGCCGGGGGTGCTATCCGGAACGGTGCTCGAGGCATCGCCCGAGACGCGTCCCGACGAATCGGCCAGCACCAACGCCGCGCGCTCGTCGAGCAACGCGAGGATGCGCCGGTCCAGCGTCAGGAGGCGATCCTCTTCGCCTCGCCCGCCACGCTCCGGAGCGTTCACGCCGCCGTCTCGGACGCGAACGCGTGCATGACGTCGACGAGCGCGTCGACGGCCGCGTCCGGCAGCGCGTTGTAGAGACTCGCCCGACAGCCGCCCACCGACTTGTGGCCGCGCAGCCCGACCAGGCCGGCCGCCTCGCAGCGGGCGAGGAAGTCGGCCGTCGCGGCATCGTCGGAAAGCGAGAAAGGCACGTTCATCATGGAGCGGAAACGTGGCGCGACGCCGTTCGCGAACGGCGCGAGCTCGTCGATCGCGGCGTAGACACGACTCGCCTGCGCGCGGTTCCGCTCGTGCATCGCCGCCAGCCCGCCACGTTCCCGGAGCCAGCCGAACACGAGCGCCGCGGCGTACCAGGCGAAGGTCGGCGGCGTGTTCAGCATGGAGCCCGCCCGCTCGGTAGCGGCGTAGGAGAACACGCGCGGCAGATCCCCCGCCGCGCGGCTCCGGGCCATCGCCTCGGGCGAGGCGATGACGACGGTCAGGCCGGCCGGACCGATGTTCTTCTGGGCGCCCGCGTAGATCAGCGCGTAGCGCGACACGTCGATCGGCCGCGACAGGATCGACGAGGACATGTCGGCGACGAGCGGCAGTTCCGGGGCGACGGCGTCGAGCGCCTCGAGCACCGAACGCTCGCTCGTCGCTCCGAGGCGCGCACCGGCGTCGACCGCCCGATCGGAGCCGCTCGCGGCGTCCGGAACCGCGCCGATCCCGTCGATGCCGATCCCGTCGATGGCGACCCCGTCGATGGCGACCCCGTCGATGGTCTCGTTGTCGCACAGGTGGAGATACACGGCGTCGTCCGGGATCGACCAGTCGGACGGGTCGGGGATGGTCACGCGGCCGTCCGTGTCGCGCCCGCGCTCGCAGGCGACGTGCACCGGCACCAGCCGCCGCGCCGTCGCGATCGCCTTGCCTGACCAGTGGCCGCTGTCGGCGAAGACGACGGGGCCGTCGGCATCGCCCGCGAGATTCATGACGGTGAGGGCGAACTGAGCGCTCGCCCCGCCCTGCATGAACAGCACCGCGTAGTCGTCCGGCACGTCGAGCAGCGCGCGCAGGTCCGCCTCGGCCTCGGCCGCGCACGCGACGAAGGCGGCGCTCCGATGGCTCGTCTCCATGACCGAGACTCCGGTTCCGCGCCAGTCGAGGAGCTCGCCCGCGATGTGTTCGAGCACCGTCTCGGGCATGACGGCGGGACCGGCCGAGAAGTTGGCGCGGCGAGCGCTCACGAGCCGAGGGCCGGCAGACAGGACGCGCGGGCACGGGCGCCGTCTCCAGTACCGGTACCGAGCCCGTTCACCGCGACCGGGCTGCGTTCGATCGGGTAGCGCTCCGTCCGACGGAGATCTGTCGGGCCGCGTCCGGCCGGGCCGCGTCCGGCCGGGCCGCGTGCGGCTCCGTCTCGCGTCGTGGCGAGGGGCGTCGGCCGTGCGTCACTCCTCGCCCTCTCCGGCACCGTCGTCGGCGCCCTCCCCGCCACTCTCTCCGGGCTCGGCCTCGCCCGGCGCCGCCCCGTCGTCGGGCATGCCGTCGACCGCCGCGAGATCCGGCGAGACGCCGATGCCGTCCGCATCGCCGTCGGCGACGTTCGCCGCGTCGACGACATCGTGATTCGCGCCGAGCGCCCCGGTCTCGCCGTCCGCGAGCTCGTCGTCCTCCAGCTCGTCGTCGCCACCGGCCGCGCTCTCGTCGATGGCGGCGAGCTCGACCAGCTTCTCCTTGTCGCCGAGACGGATGAGCCGCACGCCCTGGGTGTTGCGCCCGACCGTGGACACCTCGTCGACCGCCGTCCTGACCAGCGTGCCGGCGTCGCTGATCAGCATCATCTCGTCGTCGCCCGTGACTTGAACGGCGCCGATGACCGGGCCGTTGCGGTCGGTCGTCTTGATGTCGATGACGCCCTGCCCGCCCCGCCCCTTTCGCGGGTAGTCGCTCGCCGCGGTGCGCTTGCCGTAGCCGTTCTCGGTGGCGCTGAGGATGTCGCCCTCGCCGACGACGACGAGGCCGATGACCTTGTCGTCGTCGTTCGGCATGCGGATGCCGCGCACGCCGGCCGCGGTGCGGCCCATGATGCGCACGTCGTTCTCGTCGAAGCGCATCGCGCGGCCGTTGCTCGAGAACAGCATGATGTCGCTCTCGCCGTCGGTCAGCGCGACGTCGACGAGGAAGTCGTCGACGCGCAGATCGATCGCGATGATGCCGTTGGTGCGCGGGCGGGAGAAATCGGCGAGCGAGGTGCGCTTGACGACCCCCTTGCTGGTGGCGAAGAAGATCCAGCGATCCTCCGAGTACTCACGCACGGTCAGGACCGCGTTGACGCGCTCGTCCGCCTCGAGCGGCAGGAGGTTCACGATCGGCCGCCCGCGCGAGCCGCGGCTCGCCTGCGGCAGCTCGTAAACGTGCTTCCAGTACACCTTGCCGACGCTGGTGAAGAACAGCACGGTGTCGTGCATGCTCGCCACGAACAGCTTGTCGACGAAGTCCTCGTCCTTCATCTGGGTCGCGCTCTTGCCGCGCCCGCCGCGGCGCTGGGCGCGGTAGTCGGACAGCGGCTGCGCCTTCGCGTAACCGCCGTGCGAGAGCGTGACGACGACCTGCTCGTCGGCGATCAGGTCCTCCATGCGCATCTCGGAGTGGTCGACCTGGATCTCGGTGCGGCGCTCGTCCCCGTACTGCTCGATCAGCGCGACGAGCTCCTCGCGGATGACGCGCCTGAGCCGCTCGGGATCGGTCAGGATGTCGAGGTAGTCGGCGATCTTCTCGAGGATCTCGCGGTACTCCTCGACGAGCTTGTCCTGCTCGAGGCCGGTCAGGCGGTGCAGCCGCAGGTCGAGGATCGCCTGCGCCTGGGCGTCGGAGAGGTGATAGCGGCCGTCGACCAGGCCGAGCGCGTCGTCGAGGTTGTCCGGCCGCGACGCGGCGGAGCCGGTGCGTTCGAGCATCGCGCCGACCATGCCCGGCTCCCACGGGCTCGCCACGAGCTTCTCCTTCGCCTCGGCCGCGTTGGCCGACTCGCGGATCAGCCGGATGACCGGGTCGATGTTGGCGAGCGCGACGGTCAGCCCCTCGAGCACGTGGGCGCGTTCGCGCGCCTTGCGGAGCAGGAAGATCGTGCGCCGGGTGACGATCTCGCGACGGTGACGGATGAAGGCGGTCAGGATCTCGGGGAGCGACAGCAATCGCGGCTGCCCGTCGACCAGCGCGACGGTGTTGATGCCGAACACGACCTCGAGCTGGGTCTGCTTGTAGAGCTGGTTCAGCATGACCTCGCCGGAGTCCCCGCGGCGCAGCTCGATGACGATGCGCATGCCGTCCTTGTCGGACTCGTCGCGGAGCTCGGTGATGCCCTCGACCTTCTTCTCCTTGACCAGCTCGGCGACCTTCTCGAGCAGACGCGCCTTGTTGACCTGGTAGGGAAGCTCGGTGACGAGGATGGTGTCCTTGCCGGTCTTCTCGCTGTACTCGACCGTGGCGCGGGCGCGCACGTGCACGCGGCCGCGCCCGGTGCGATAGGCCTCCTCGATGCCGCGCGAGCCGTTGATGATGCCGCTGGTCGGGAAGTCGGGACCGGGAAGGTGCTCCATCAGGCCCGTGACGGAGATGTCCGGATCGTCGAGCATCGCGATCGTCGCGTCGACGACCTCGACGAGGTTGTGCGGGGGGATGTTCGTGGCCATGCCGACGGCGATGCCGGTGCCGCCGTTGACGAGCAGGTTCGGGACGCGCGAGGGCAGCACGGTGGGCTCGCTCTCGGAGCCGTCGTAGTTGTCGGCGAAGTCGACCGTCTCGCGGTCGATGTCGGCCAGGAGCTCGCGCGTGATCTTCGCCATGCGCACTTCGGTGTAGCGCATGGCGGCGGCGGGGTCCCCGTCGACCGAGCCGAAGTTGCCCTGCCCGTCGATGGTCATGTAGCGCAGGCTGAACGGCTGCGCCATGCGCACCATGGAGTCGTAGATCGCGGAGTCCCCGTGCGGGTGGTACTTGCCCATGACCTCGCCGACCACGCGCGCGGACTTGCGGTAGGGGCGGTTCCACTCGTAGCTCTGCTCGTGCATCGCGTAGAGGATGCGGCGGTGGACGGGTTTCAGGCCGTCGCGCACGTCCGGCAGGGCGCGCGAGACGATGACGCTCATCGCGTAGTCGAGGAAGGACTGCCGCATCTCGTCCTCGAGATGGATCGGCAGTATTTCTTTCGCGAAATCGGACATGGAAAAAGAGCCGGAGCGAGGGGGCGATCGACGCTCGATCGAGACTGTCAATATTACCACATCCACCCCCTCGAAAGCCGCTTCGGAGGCCGTTTCGAGGCGGATCGAAGGGCTCGCTTGCGGACCCTTCCGGGCCTCGGTAAGGTGCCTCGCCGACGTGCGCTCCGGCGCGTTCCCGTCGGCCGCCCGGAACGCCCCCGACACTTCCGGAACGCCGCTCCCCGCCACCTCCCGATATCGCCATGCCCGGACCCGAGACCACTGCCGCACGACCCGCGAGCCCGGCCGGTCCCGGCCGCGCCAACAGCGATCCGGCCGAGCTCGCGAAGTTCGACGAGCTCGCCTCGCGCTGGTGGGACGAGGACGGCGAGTTCGCCCCGCTGCACCGGATCAACCCGCTCCGCCTCGGCTGGATCGAGGCGCGCGCGCCGCTCGCCGGGCGTCGCGTGCTCGACGTCGGCTGCGGCGGCGGCATCCTCGCCGAGGCCATGGCGCGGCGCGGCGCCGACGTGCTCGGCATCGATCTGGCGGAAGCCTCGCTCGGGGTCGCCCGGCTGCACGCGCTGGAGAGCGGCACGGCGCTCGAGTACCGCGCGATCGCGGCCGAGGACTGCGCCGACGAGATGCCGGGCGAGTTCGACGTCGTGACCTGTCTCGAGATGCTCGAGCACGTGCCCGATCCGGCCGCCGTGGTCGCCGCCTGCGCCCGCCTCGCGAGGCCCGGTGGGCAGGTGTTCTTCTCGACGCTGAACCGCAACCCGAAGTCGTGGCTGTTCGCGATCGTCGGGGCCGAGTACGTGCTTCGACTGCTGCCGCGGGGCACCCACGATCACGCGCGCTTCATCCGCCCGTCCGAGCTCGACGCCTGGTGCCGCCGTGCCGGGCTCGCGCTCGGGGGAATGACCGGCCTCGTCTACAACCCGCTGACCCGTGTCTACCGGCTCGACGCGGACGACATCGACGTCAACTACATGATCGCGACCACGCGCGAGCCGATCCCGTCGGACGCGTGAGCGCCTCCGGAGGCGAGGCGCGGGCCGAGGAGGCGATGGCCGACGACGGGCACGGCGCGATCCGTCCGCGCGAGGGGTCGACGCTGCACTACGCGCTGCTCTGGACGAAGCCCGCCGCGCGCGAACGCTTCCTCGCCCGGCTCGCGCTGATCCGCACGCTCGCCAGGACGCTCGACGACGTCAACGATCCCGGCGTCGCCGAGCGCAAGGTGCACTGGTGGCACGAGGAGCTCGCACGGCTCGCCGGGGGCGCCCCCCGCCATCCGCGCACCGTCGCCTGCGCCGACTCGCTCGCGGGTGACGAGGCGGCGACGGCCGCCCTGCTCGACGTGCTCTCGGTCGCCGCGACGACGCGCTACACCCCGCCGTCGGACGACCTCGAATGGCACGCGCGACTCGCGCGCGATCACGGCGCCCGGCTCGCCCTGCTCGCGCACGCGCTCGGCGAGGCGGCGGACGATCTCGCCGATCCCGCCGTCCGGCACACCGGGCTCGCCACCGGGCTCGGGCTGCACGAGACGCTCTCGCGGCTGCCGGCACTCCTGCACCGCGGGTTCGCGGTGTTCCCCGACGCGACCTACCGAAGTCATGGACTGAATCCGGCGGCGCTCGCTCGCCACGTTCGCCGGGAGGGTCCGGACGGCGCGAGACTCGGTGGCATCCCGGTCGTCACGGACGGCTCGGGCGACACGGACGACGCGAACGGTGCCGTCGATGCGAAACGGCGCGCGATCGTGGCCGCGAGCGTCGATGCGGCGTCGACGGCGCTCGAAGGCGCACTGACCGACCCCGACCATCACGCCGCCTATTCGCGCGAGGCACGCGCGCCGATCGCGCGCCTCGCGGCATTGCGCGCGCGCAAGCTCCGGCTGTGGCGGGAACAGAGACCGGATCTCCTGCGCGAGACCGTCACCCCGACGCCGCTCGCGAAGTTTCTCGTCGCCTGGCGCCACCGCCGCGGCGCCCGGCGACCGCGACAACACTGAGACACCATGCTGACACCTCGCCATGTCCCGGCGAGCGACGCCCAGCGTCGCTTCACGCTCACGCCCGGCGCGCTCGACGGGCGCGTGGTGCTCGTCACCGGCGCGACCGGCGGGCTCGGCACGAGCCTGTGCTTCGCGCTCGCCGCGGCCGGCGCGACCCTCGTCCTCGTCGCGCGCTCGGAGAAGAAGCTCGAGACCCTGTACGACGCGCTGACCGAGAGCGGCGCATCGACACCCGCCCTCGTGGCGCTCGCGCAGGAGTCGGCCACGGAAGCCGACTACGCCGAGCTCGCCGCGACGATCGCCACCGAGCTCGGCGGGCTCGACGCGCTCGTGCACACCGCCGCGGCCTTCGTCGCGCCGATGCCCCTGGGTGACGTCCGGCACGCCGACTGGCAGCGCGCCATGAACGTCAACGTGACGGCCGCGCGCCTCGCGACGCTCGCCCTCCTGCCGCTCCTGGAGACGTCACCGCTGGGGAGCGTGACCTTCCTGCTCGATCACCGTCCGGGCGCCTACTGGGGCGCCTACGGCATCTCGAAGCAGGCGGTGCACGCGCTCATGCACATGCTCGACGACGAGCACGAGGGGCGCCGTGACGCCGCCGGTCACCCGCGCATCGCGATCAACGGCTACGACCCCGGTCCGATGCGCACGGCGCTACGCCGTCGCGCCTTCCCCGGCGAGCTGGAGAGCGAGTCGCCACCGCCGTACGAGAAGCTCGGCCCCCTGCTCGCGCTGCTGAGCCGCGCGGATCGACGGCTGACGGGGACACCCTTGTCACATGCCTGATCGACAGGCGCGCCCGCTCAGGCGGCGCGACGCATCCACCGTACCGCCTCGCGCGCGACGAATTCGCCGCTGACGAGCCACTTCGTCGCGTTCGAGCGAAAGGGGTGACGGCACTTGCCGCGTCCGCCTCGCAGCAGATGCGCGATCGAATCGCCGATCGTGTCGATCAGCTCGCTCTCGCCATAGGCGAGCTCCCATGCCGAGCGCGCGTCGCGGCCGCGCTCGAACGCCTCGTCCGCGTGTGCGGCCAGGAGCTCGGGAATCGAACCGATACGGCGCTCGGGCACACGCAGGGCGAACGACCAGTCCACGTGCGGCGGCGCCAGCCAGTCGTCGGAGACGATGACCGGCGCGCGCCCCGCCCGCATCGTCTCGAACAGCCTGAGCGACGCACTGCCTATCCCCCGCGGGCACAGCACGAACCGGCTCGCGGCGAGCGCATCGGCGAACTCGCGCGCCCGCGACTCGTGCTCGGACGCCCCGGCGTGCCAGACGTCGAACCCGGACGTGTCGCGCAGCAACGCCTCCGGATGCTCGAGTCCGAGGATCGCGCGGCGGCACGGATGACTCATCGCGCCGGTGAACGAGAACAGCCAGCGGCGCTCGTCGTCGCGGGCGGCGACTTCCTCGACGTGCCCGTTCGGCATTCCGAGGTAGACGAACGGCACGTGGCGATCCGGCGAGAACAACGGCCTGGTCAGACTGCAGTAGAGCCCCGGGAGGACATCCCAGGGTCGATCCGCCTCGTTGTAGATGAACGACTTCTCGCGGTGACGAACGAGACGCGGATCGCGCAGCAGTCGCTTCCAGCGAAGATCGTCGAAGTGGACGTTCTCGACGAACAGGATAGCGTCGGCATCGTCGGCGGACTCGCAGAGGCTGTGGCGAACCCCGGGCGAACGGGCCGCCAGCGCGCGCAGCGTGTCGAGATACGGGTGGGTGCCGTATGCGGATGTGAGCAGCAGGTTCATCGTCGACCCTGATATCGGCTCGTCGACGCAGAAGTTCATGGAAAGATGCCACTCCTCCACGGATGTGACGCACGTCACGACACGCGGCGAATGTGCGGTCCGTGCCCGACCGCACCATGCCGGACGGGCGAGGAAACGGCGACGGCGGCCGATACGGTCGGGATGAAGAGAACACCCACGCCTCGAACGACGACCGCCGAACGCCCGTCGACACCGGACCCTCGGCTGCTCGCGGTCGCCGTCGGCGCGCTCGTGCTGCTGGCCGCGATCATCCTCCTGTGGCGCGCACCGACCGACGCCCCCGCGCGCGACGAGCCGGCGATCGGCGCCGCCGAACCCGTCGCGCCGCCGACCTGGCGGACGCTGGCGACGGCCGACGGCTCGCACGCGACACGTCGGCACGAGGCCGGCGGCGTGGTGATCGGCGAGGATCTGTACCTGCTCGGCGGCCGACGCCAGCCGCCGATAGAGCGCTACTCGACCGCGAGCCGAGGCTGGCGCGACCTCGGCGCCGCCCCGCTCGAGCTGCACCATTTCCAGCCGGTGGCTATCGACGCCCGCATCCATGTCGTCGGCGCGTTCACGTGCTGCTATCCGAACGAGCCGTCCGTACGGGAGATACACGCCTTCGATACGCGCACCGAGAGCTGGGACGTCGTCGGCAGCATGCCGATCGGACGAGCTCGCGGCAGCGCCGGCGCGGTCGTCCGGGACGGCCTCCTCTACGTCGTCGGCGGCAACACCCGGGGCCACGACGGCGGAGCGGTGCCCTGGTTCGACGTCTGGGATCCGGCGAGCGACGAATGGACACGCCTGCCCGACGCACCGCACGCGCGCGATCACTTCCAGGCGGCGATCGTCGGCGATCAGCTCGTCGCCGCGGGCGGGCGCAGGTCGACGCTGCCCAACCCCTCGGCCAATCCCGTGCTTCCGACGGACGTCTACGACTTCGGCAGCGGCGAGTGGCGCTCGGTCGCGCCGATACCGACGCCACGCGCCGGCACCGTGGCCGTGGCGTTCGGCGACGAGGCGATCGTGATCGGCGGCGAGCTGAACACGGAGCCGAGCGCACTCGACTCGGTCGAGGCCTTCGACGTGACGAGCGACACCTGGCGCACGCTGCCCTCGCTCGTCGACGGCCGTCACGGCAGCGGCAGCGGCATCGTCGACGGCACGCTGCACATCGTCGCCGGCGCGACGAACCGCGGTGGCTCGGGCGAGACCGACTCGCACGAGACGCTGGACCTCGGTGAGGTCGGTGAAGACGGGACCGGCAGCGAGACGGGCGACGGCACGGGCGACGGCACGGGCGACGGCACGGGCGACGGCGACGATGGCGATGCTCCGGGAGACGACGCGGGCGACAACACCGATGGTGGCGGCACCGACGACGGCACCACCGATGACGGCGCCGCAAACGACGGCGCTTCCGTCGACGACGGCGCCGACACGGGCAGCCTGGACGGCGGGGGCGATCAGGCGGACGACGCGGGCAGCGACACGGGCACGGGCACGGACGACATCGGGTCGATCGATGGCGACATCGGCGACGGCACGGGTTCCACCGACGGCGCGAATGACGGCGGCCTCGTCTACAGCCCGATCTACCCGACCGACGACGCCGAAGGCGACTCCGACGGTCGGGACGACGGCGGCGACACCGGCACGCCGGAACCCCCGCCCGCCGCACCGACGGGTGGAGGCCGCAGCGGAGGCGGCAGTGGATGGGGCCTCGCACTCGTCCTGCTGGGCGCGCTGGGCCTGCGCCGTCGCCGGCGTGATGTCGGCTGGCGCCGGTGCTGACCGTCGCGCCGACGCGTCCCGAAGCCGCATCGATTCGCCCGCGGCCGGCGACCCGATCCGACGCTCCGGCCGCTACCGCTACCGGGGCGTCGGATCGGCGACTTGCCGGAACGCGCTAGAACACGCTCCAGCCGGTACGGGTGACGAACCGCCTGAGCGCCTCGACGCCGGCGATGGAGTTGCCCGACGGGCCGAGCGCGGGTGACCAGACAGCGATCGTGCCCCGCCCGGGCACGACCGCGACGATGCCGCCGCCGACACCGCTCTTGGCCGGCAGCCCGACCTCGAAGGCGAACTCGCCGGCGCGGTCGTACGTGCCGCAGGTGAGCATCAGCGCGTTGATTCGACGGGCACGCCCGGCGGACACGATCTGTTCCCCGCTTCCCGGCAGCGTACCCGCGTGGGCGAGGTAGCCGAACGTGGTGGCGAGCTCGCGGCAGCTCATGGCGAGCGAGCACTGGTGGAAGTAGGTGTCGAGCACGTCGGATACCGGATTCTCCAGATTGCCGAAGCTCCGCATGAGCTGGGCGAGCGCCGCGTTGCGGTGGCCGGTGTCACGCTCGCTGTCGGCGACGACGGTGTCGAAGTCGATCGTGGCGCCGGCGAGTCGGGAGGCGAACGCGCGAATCGTCTCCTTCGGGTCGTCGCGATCGGAGACGAGACAGTCGGCGACGACGAGGGCACCGGCGTTGATCAGCGGATTGCGCGGCACACCGCGTTCGAACTCGAGCTGGAACAGCGAGTTGAACGGGTCTCCCGAAGGCTCCTTGCCGACGCGCCGCCAGAGCTCGTCGCCGCGGGTCTCGAGGGCGAGTGTCAGTGTCAGCACCTTCGAGACACTCTGGATCGAGAAGCGCTCGTCCGCGTCACCGGCGGCGACGCACTGCCCGTCGACGGTGCGCACGGCGATGCCGAACCGATCGGGCGGTACGCAGGCGAGCGCGGGAATGTAGTCGGCGACCTTGCCGCGCCCGACGAACGGCGCGATCTCGTCGACGAGCGTCCGGACGATGTCGTCGAGCGCCGTCACGGATGCCCCGTGTGCGCCAGGCCGTTCGCGAGCGCGACCTCGTGGGCCGCCTCGCACTGCGCGGCGTCGAGACGGGTGTTGTCGCCGGCGGTCCGCGCCTGCATGAGGTTGTCGGGTCGCGGGTCGTGCGCACCCGAATCGACGAGCAAGTGGAAGAGCTCGTGGGCGAGCGCGATGCCGGCGTCGTCGATCGCGGCGGTCAGCCAGACGGAATCGCTCAGCCACGGTCGGTGACGGGTGTTGCCGCGGCCGAACGCCTCGCCGTCGTAGACATCCGCACGCATGCGCGTGTCGCGTGCGAGCACGACCGTGGCGCGGCGCTCCGGACCCGACGCGCGTACCGCGTGAAGGAGCGTGCGAGCACCACCGAGCGTGAGATCGGCAAGCCGCGCCGGCGCGTCGACGTCGCGCACGCGTACCGGCTCGAGCGCGATCGCGCACGCGGCGAGAATCGACGCGGCGCGATCGAGCGTCTCGTCGATGCGACGGCGCTCCCAGGCGTCGTTCGGCACGATCACGTCGAGCGGCACGCGAACCGCCACCGGCACCGGTGCATCCGCCGACGCATCCGCCGGCTCGTCCGTCGGCGCGAACGCCGGTCCGTCCGCCGGCACGAACGCGCGTTCGGCGACGATGCGCGCCGGCGGCTCGCCCGGCGCGAGCGGATCGACGATGAACCCCTCGCCGACCTCGCGCGGGTGCGAGCCGTCGGCGAACCGGCGCCGCAGCTCGGCGACCAGCTCGGGAGCTCGCCACGCGGGATGACCTTCGAACAGCCGGGCGGCGAGCGCGACCACCCGGGGCACCGCGTAGCTGGATCCCGCCGCGTGTCCGGACGAGCCGTCGAAGCGCAGGACCGGCACGTGCTCGGCCGGCACGAGGTAGTCGACGCTCGTTCGTCCCCGGTTCACGCCACCGGCCAGCGCGCCGAAATCGTCGGCCGACGTCACGACGACGAGGTTGTCGAGGGTGAACGCGGCCGGCCAGATCGGCGTGACGTCGATGTCCCGTCCGTCGTTGCCGGCCGAGGCGACGAACAGGATGTCGGGGTGGGCGCGAGCCGCCCGCTCGAACGCGACCCAGGGCTCCCGCTTCGGTCCGCCGAGCGGCAGCCCGACGACGCGCACACCGTTGCGCGCGGCGTGCTCGACGAGCGCCGTCATGCGCGTCATGTCCGGCTGCGGGAAGCGATACGGGACGAGCCTCGCCAGTGGCGCCTCGTCGATCAGAACAGAGGCGGTGCGGGTACCGTGACGGACGATGCGTCCGCCGGGAAGCAGGAATCGATCGAACGGCCGCGCATCCAGGTCATGGAAGTCGTGACCGACGAGGGTGCCGTCGGGATGGCGGGCGAGCGCCCCGGCGATGTCGGGCAGCGTGTAGTTGACGCCCGAGTCCACCAGCGCGACGCGCACGCCGTCCTCGCGTGGCGACGTACCGGACACGATCGACGGCACGGGAGGATCGTGCTCGGCATCGCCCGCGTCGGCCGACGGGCCGACCGTCGGCCCGGCCGCGGGCTCGGCCGCCCGCTGCGCCCACGCGGCGTCGACGCTCGCGACGACGAGCAGCACCGTCGCGAGCAGGACGCCGGATGGCGACAGGCGGGTCAGACGTTCTCGCGCTCGAAGATCCGCTCGCCCTGTTCGGCGATGATCTGCATGCCTTTCCTGACGGAGTGATCGATCGCGCCCTGAAGGTCGGCGCTGTTGTCGGCGCGGATGAAACGCGTCTCGCGCATCTCGCCGTCGACCTCCCGACGGATGACCCCCGCGGTGCGGTACTGCCCACCCTCGCGAATCGGCTCGGGCACGATCGTGTAGCCCTCGTGCTCGACCGGGTCGCCGGTCTCGGTCGCGGCGGCCTTGCCACCGCCACCCCCGCCGAACAGCTTGCCGAACATGTCTCCGAGTCCCATCACCGCTCCCGCGCGTCGGTGCCGCCGTGTCGGTACGGCGGCTCGTGAGCGGACATCTTGACTTCTTCGCTCGCAAAGGCAAGGGGGTCGTGGTCGCCGCGAGCCAGCAGCCGGCGGCGCAACGAGACCGCGCGACGTGCGCTGGTGACGAACGCACCGAGGACGATCACCCACAGCGTGATCGTCACCGACTGTCCGTCGCCGCCCCAGAGCGGGTCGAGCGTCGCCGCCAGCGCCCCGAGCGTGATCAGCGCCATGCGCTGGGGCTTGGCCATCGGACCGGCGAAGTCGGAGACGCCGTCGATGCCGTTGCCGAGCTCGCGCACGTAGGCGGTGAGCACGGCCGCGGCGCCCGCCGCCCAGCCGAGCGCGGGCTGATCGACGGCCAGTCCCGCACCGACGAGGATCGCCAGGTCCGAGATCCGGTCGGGCAGCTCGTTCCACAGGGCGCCGTCGGGCGTGCGCCGACCGCCCTCGATCGCGACCATGCCGTCGAACAGGTTGCACAGGAGCCGCGCCTGGCAGCCGAGCGCCGCCACGACGAGGCACGGCACGCGCGCCGCGCCGCTCGCCTCGCCCGACGCCCACAGCGCGACGCCCGCGAGCACGGCGAACCCCATCCCGGCGATCGAGATCCCGTTGGGCGTGATCCGGCCCCGCGCGAGCCTCGCCGCGACCGTGCGCGCCCAGCCCGTGTCGCGGCTCGCGAGCGGACGGCGTGCTCCGTCGACGGGAGTGGCGGCATCGGGTACCGCACCGCCGGAAGACGCGCTGTCGGACGACGTGTCGGGTGGCGGAGACATGTTCAGGTGTCCGCCCAGCCGTAGCGCACGAGGTGAAAGAACACCGGTGCGGCGAACAGCACCGAGTCCAGCCGGTCGATGAACCCGCCGTGACCGGCGATCAGGTGACCCCAGTCCTTCACGCCGCGATCGCGCTTGATCGCCGACATGACGAGTCCGCCGGCGAGTCCCATCGACGTCACCACGAGCGCGAGCGCGGCCGCCTCGTGCACCCGGAACGGCGTGATCCACGCGAGCGCCGCGCCGATCGCGGTCGCGCTGGCGATGCCGCCGACCGCGCCCTCGACAGTCTTCGACGGCGACAGCGTCGGAGCGAGCTCGGTGCGCCCGGCGAGCTTGCCCCAGACGTACTGCAGCACGTCGCTGATCTGCACGACGACGACGAGCCAGGCGATCAGCAGCACCTCCCGGCCCTCGTGCCCGGGAATCCGCAGCGTCAGCAGTGCCGGCACGTGAGAGACGCAGAACACGGCGATCATCAGCGCCCACTGGGTCTCCGCCACACGCACGAGATAGCGTTCGGTGCTGCCGCCCAGCGCGGCGAGGATCGGCAGGAACAGGAACGCGTAGACCGGGATGAAGATCGAGTAGAGCCCGTACCAGGCCTGCCAGACGAGCAGGTACTGGAGCGGCAGCACCAAGAAGAAGGCGGCCACCAGCGCCCGGTGATCGGCACGCGCGGTGTCGGTCAGCGTGACGAACTCGCGTAGCGCGGCGAACGAGCAGAACCCGAACAGCAGCACGACCCCGATCCGCCCGCCGAGAAAGGCGAGCCCGAGCAGGAACGTCATTCCCCACCAGGCGTTGATCCGGGCGTTGAGGTTGTCGATGACGGGCGACGGCCGTCCCTCGGGCCGGCGCGCGGCGAGCGTCCGGCCGATCAGCGTCGCGACCACGAGCACGACCCCGACACCGCCGAGCAGCGCGAGCAGATCCGAGCGCGCCTCGTTCATGGCGCGGGTCCGTCGAACGGCGTGTCGTCCGATGGCTCGATCGATGTGCCGGGCGCCAGCGCGAGCAGCGCGGCGGTGGCGCGTTCGAGGAACGCCGCCTTCGGCTCGCCCGCGCCGAGCTCCAGCGCCGCCCCGAACGTGACGGTGCAGACGAGCGGGATCGGCACCCGTTCGCCCTTCGGCAGGACGCGGTTCAGGTTGTCGATCCAGACCGGCACGAGCGCGACATCGGGACGTGCCGCGGCCAGACGGTACAGCCCGCTCCGGAACGGCAGCAGCGCCGTGCTCCCCGTGTTGCGGGTGCCCTCCGGAAACAGGATCAGCGAGTCGCCCGCGTCGAGCGCCCGCGTCATCGTGTCGATCGGATCGTCTCCGCCGGGGCCTCGCTCACGCTCGATCAGCACGGCCCGGAACACGTCCTGACCGATGAAGCGACGCAGTGCCGACGCGAGCCAGTAGTCGCTCGCGGCGACGGGACGGGTGCGCGCGCGGGCGCGCGGCGGAAGCACCGTCCAGAGCAGCACGAAGTCCCCGTGGCTCGAGTGATTGGCGAAGTAGACGCGGCGCCCGCCGTCGGGCGGCCCCTCGTCCCAGATGCCGCGCACGGCCGTGACGAGACGGGCGAACAGCACGATGCCCGCGGCGGCGAACCGGGCGAGCGCTCCGGAAACGAACGGACCGCGTGGCGGCACGTCCCTCGTCCCGCCGCCCGTCGCCCCACCCGTCGCGCCGCCCATTCCGCGGCCCGACTCGCGGCCCGACTCGCGGCCCGACTCGCGCGGCGGCGCACTCATCCGCCGAACAACCGACCGAGGAATCCCGATTTCAGGGACTCGCGACAACCGTCGTACTGCGCGGAGTAGCGCTGCGAACGCAGCTGCACGCCGGTGGCCACCTTGTGCAGCCACGGCTTCTGCGCGTGGCTGCCGCGCGCGTAGCCCGCCGGCCCCTCGTGGTAGTTCATGTAGAGCGAGAACGCGTCGCTTCGCGGTACGCCGTTGCGCCGGTTCGCCTCGTGGATGTACCAGTGGACGAAGTCGGTGGCGTCGGCGAAGTCGTGACGCACGCGCCAGTACTCGCCGGTCGCGCTGATGTAGTCGCGCCAGGTGCCGTCCACCGCCTGGGCGTAGCCGTAGGCCGAGCTCGGGCGCCGCCACGGGATGAGACCGAACAGCTTGCGCCGCGCCGGCCGGGCCTTGTGGCGGAAGCCCGACTCCTGGCGCATGAAGGCCAGCGGTATGTGCATCGACGTTCCCCACTTCGCTTCCGCCTTCGTGGCGACCTTGTGCCAGCCGCGCTTCTCGCGGAACATCGAGCAGACGTCGTCGATATCGCGCGGCGGCGTCACGGCACAGGCCGGCAGCAGCACGATCAGCGCCAGGCAGACGACTGGCGGGAAGCGATTTCGCGAGCGGGAAGCCATGGGCGGAAGTGTAGACAGCGGAGACACCTCCCGTACCGGGGAAGAAGCCCGGCCGGACGTCCCGCCTCCGGGGCTCTACCGCCATCACAAGGGGGCGGACTACCGCGTGATCGGCTGCGTGCGCCACAGCGAGACCGAGGAGCGCCTCGTGCTCTACCGGCCGCTCTACGGCGATGGTGGCCTGTGGGTACGACCGCTCGAGATGTTCGTCGACACCGTCGAGAAGGCCGAAGGGGCCGTGCCCCGCTTCGCGCTCGTGCGGGCCGACGACCGCGTCCCGTGACACCCTGACGCGACCGGCGCCCCTCGCGGGCCCGCTTCTTGCGATCCGGCAAGGCACGTGTCACCGCCGGATCGTCTCAATGGTCACCGCTCGCCTCGCCACCATCGTCACGTTGCTCGCGCTCGGCAGTGCCTGCGCCACGCGTGAGCCCGCCGCGGCCGACCCCATCCCGCCGGCACTGGTCGCCTCGCTTCCCGGCGAGGTCGGCTCGTTCGACTACGAGGGCTTCCGCCGCTTCGACGACGGTTCCGACGGCTATTCGCTGCGCTACGGCAACGCGCGCAAGCGTCGCGTCGCCGACGTGTACGTGTATCCCGTCGCCCCCGAGAACGCCGCGCTCGATCACGAGAAGCTGGTCATGGGTTCGACTCGCGCGACGATGCAGGCGATCGGCGAAGCCGTCCGTCAGGGCGTCTACACCGACTTCAACGTCCTGAACGCGGCGACCCGAGCCCGTGGCGTGCGGACCGTCGCCCGCGTGCAGGCGACCTACCTGCGCGAGAACCTCGCCTCGTACACGCTGCTCTACCAGACCGAACACGACGGAACCCTGATGAAGATCCGCGTCTCCATGCCGGACAACGTCAGCAACCGCTCCAGCGGGGAGTGGGATCGCTTCGCCGAGCGGATGTTCGAGCTGATCGCCGACGAGCTGGACGGCACCACGGTCTGAGCGTTCGCGGACGCCCCGGCCAACGGGCACGTTCCTTCGGGCGGACGCCTTCGCGTCGGCCTCCTCCCCTCGGTCGAGACGTCGGCTCCGCCGCCCCCACCACCGCTCGCGTGCCGTGGACGCCGGCCTCGTCGCCTGGTTCCGCCACCCGGGGACGTGGACCCCGCGACGGCCAGCTCCACCTCGGCCCCACACGGATCACACGCCGGCCTCACCTCGACTTCACGCCGAGCCCTCGTGCATGACACCGTGATACCACCACGACCGCACGTTCATCGTACCTCGGCCGCACCTCGAGCACACTTGACCCGGCGGGCCGTCGTGACCCGATTCGGTCCGTCGCGAGGCCGTACCGACGGGTCCCGGCGCTCGCGCCACGCCTGAGTTCGCCCGGATCCGGGGCCGGTAGCCGATCACCGGATCGACGCTGGCTCGGCGATCGGCCCTCGCTCGCGTCGACCCGTTCGGGCAGCGAGCGGGCAGGCGGCATCGCTCCGATGTGCGGCACTTCTCGAAATCGACCTCACCGAGCCCCGCGATCAGGGCCCGTCGGCCCACCGCGGTCAGCCCATCGGCCCGGATGCACGCGACACCGTCCACACAAGCCTTCGCGTCCCGGGCCGGAAAGCGTGTCCGGTCACGAATTCCGACGGCTCGCCGTTCAGGCCGGGATCGCCGGAAATCCGATGGACGAACAAGCACTTAGCACCACCCGAGACGGTGCGCCAGAAAATCGACACCCCTTCATGGTCATTCAAGCTACTGATATATATAGATAATCGCTATCCAGCCGGCTCGATTGCGGCCCCCGTTTCCCCTCGTTACAGTCTGCGTCGACTTCCCGGCACCGACCGGGAGGCGAGATCAACAGCCGGCACAGACCGGCGACGACGGGAGAACGACCATGAAGCGACGCACCAAACTTTCCGCCATCCTCGCCCTCGGCATCCTCACGCTGCTCGGCAGCGCTGCCACCCGGGCCGACGACGGTTTCCTGGTCTTCAACACCGTCGCCCTGCACCTGCAGAACAGCGAAGGTCGCAACACCGTCACGCCGGGCATCGGCTGGGAGTATTCGCCCTCCAGCAAGCTCGGCTTCCACGTCGGCACGCTGTCGGACAGCTTCGGCTACCAGGCCTTCTACGGCGGCCTGAACTACGCCACCCCGCGCTACGCCGCCTTCAACGGCAAGGTGCGCTTCATCCTCGGCGCCACGATCCTGCACAAGCAGTTCCTGATCAACGGCGAGCCGGACACCAAGATCGTGCCGCTGCCCGCGATCGAGCTCGCGCTGAGCAAGCGCGCCGTCCTGAACATCAGTGGTTCGCCCGAGATCGACTACCACGACCACCACAACAACGCGGTCGTCTTCTTCCAGCTGAAGCTGAACCTGCTGTAACCGAAGCCCGCCATGACGGGGTGCGCCCGCCGACGAGCGGCGCGCCCCGGAACCCGCTTACCCCGTTCGGCTGGTCGAGAGACCAGCCGTCTTTTATCGGCGGGATCGCCTTCGGGTCCGGAACAGGTTCGAGACCGCAACGGGCTCGAGACCGCAGCGAGCTCAGGCCGAGAGCGTTCTCGTGAACCGCTCTCGATGCGCGATCAAGGTGTCGCGATCGATCAGGAAGACCCCCTCGCCTCCCGAGGCGAACTCGAGCCACGCGAACGGCACCTCCGGCCAGGTCCGTCCGACCGCCTCGGCGCTGTTGCCGACCTCGACGACGAGCGAGCCGCCGTCCGTCAGGTGCGCCGCCGCCTCGAACAGCATCCGCCGCACCAGATCCAGCCCGTCGGCACCGGCCGCGAGGCCCAGCAGCGGCTCGTGACCGAACTCCGCCGGCATGTCGCGGACGTCCGCCGCATCGACGTACGGCGGGTTCGACAGGATCAGGTCGTACGTGCCTGTCACCGGCTCGAACAACGATCCTTCCAGAAGCCGAACCCGATCGCCGACACCGTGCCGCGCGACGTTCTCCCGCGCGAGCGACAGGGCCTCGGCCGAGATGTCGCTGCCGTCCACGAGCGCGTCCTCGGCGGCGAGCGCGGCGGCGACGGCGATGCAGCCACCGCCGGTGCAGAGATCGAGCACGCGCGGCGCGTCGCGATCCTCGAGCAGGCCGAAGAAGTCCTCGACGATGAGCTCGGCGAGCGGCGAGCGCGGCACCAGGGCACGCGCGTCGGACAGGAACTCGTGCCCGGCGAACCAGGCCGTGCCGACGAGATAGGCGGTCGGCACACGGTCGACGACACGCCGCCGGAGCGCCCGCTCGCAGCGCTCGCGCTCGTCCCGATCGAGCTCCCGGGAGTAATCCGGCTCGATCGCCGCCGACAGCCCGAGCGTCTCGAGCAGCAGCCAGCTCGCCTCGTCGATCGCGTTGTCGGTACCGTGCCCGTAGGCGATCTGCGCCGCGTCGAACGCGGCCGCGGCGAGGCGGATCGCCCGCTCGAGCGTGAGCGGGCCGGATGTCGTCAGGATCGCGGCGCCCTCGGGGATGTTGTCCGCGGGGGAACGCTCGCGGGCGCCCGCGGCGGCCACCGCGGGCTCGGTCACCGGTCCGACCGGGCGTTCGGGGGAGGCGTGCTCCGGGTCATCTGCGTTCATCGCCCGGCAGTATAATGAGTGCCGCCCTCTCGTCCGGATTCCGATTGAACTCACCACGACGCTCCTCCCCGCTCGCCCGTGCCGTCCCGATGATCGTCGTCGCGGTCGCCGGCCTGACCCTGGGCGTGCTGCTGGCCAATCGGGACGGCACATCGACCGACGCGACCGACGGGGCATCGGCGGCCGATGCCGCCGCCGGGCTCGCCACGGCGCCCGCCGCGGCCGACGGCGCCCCGAACGCGGCCGAGGAAGCCGAGCTCGAGGCACTGCAGGCGACGCTTTCCCGCACTCAGATGCTGCCCTCCGACTTCCGCACCGTGCTGCCGTTCGAGCTCGTCGGCACGGACGGCGAGCCGCTGGACGAGAGCTTTCTCGACGAGCGCTGGAGCCTCCTGTTCTTCGGCTACACGAACTGCCCGGACGTCTGTCCGGTGACTCTCTCGGTCATGAAGGACGTGGTGGAGAGGCTCGAGGGCGGCGGCACCGAGCCGATGCAGGTGGTGTTCGTCACCGTCGATCCGGTGCGCGATACCGCGGCGCGCATGCGCGAGTACATCGGCTTCTTCGACGAGGACTTCGTCGGCGTCACCGGCGAGCTCGCCGATGTCCACGCGCTGACCCGCGAGCTCGGCATCGTCGCCGCCTTCACCGCCGACGAGCAGAACCCGGACGCCTACGTCGTCGACCACACCGCCTCGATGCTGCTGGTCGATCCGGAACGGCGGGTGCGCGCGAAGTTCACCGCTCCGCACGAGGTCGACACCATCCTTGCCGACTACAAGGCGATCCGAGCCGCCCTCAACTGAGCCTGCCGACCATGGTCGACACCGACCGCACGCGGGTCATGGAGACGCCGGCGAGCGTCGCCGACCGTCTCCGCACGCTCGCGCTGCACCCGTTGCCGCAGCACCTCCTGTCGCGTGCGGTGTTCGCGCTCACGCGTCGCCGCTCCGCGCTCGCCGGCCCGGCGATCCGGCGCTTCGCCCGCGCCTTCGACGTCGACATGCGCGACGCCGTCGAGCCGGATCTCGACACCTACGACACGTTCAACGCGTTCTTCACGCGCGCGCTCGCGCCGGAGGCGAGGCCCGTCACCGACGAGCCCGACGCGATCGCGAGCCCGGCCGACGGTCGGGTATCGGCGCTCGGCGACATCCGCGATGCCCGCGTGATGCAGGCCAAGGGTATCGACTACTCCCTCCTCGAGCTTCTCGGCGGCGACGGCGAGGCGACCGAGCGGCTCGGCCAGGGACGGTTCGCGACCATCTACCTCTCCCCGCGCGACTACCACCGCCTGCACATGCCGCGCACCGGCACGCTGCTGCGCCAGACACACGTGCCGGGGCGGCTGTTCGGTGTCGCGCCGCACGTGGTGCGCTCCCTCGACGGGCTGTTCACGCGCAACGAACGCGTCGTCGCGCTGTTCGAGACGTCCGAAGGACTGATGGCGCTGGTGCTCGTCGGTGCGGTCAACGTCGCGGCGATCGAGACCGTCTGGCACGGACTCGTTACACCGCCCGCCGGCCACGCCGTGTCGCGCGTCGATTACACCGGGGACGAACGGATCACGCTCGAACGCGGCGCCGAGATGGGGCGCTTCAACATGGGCTCGACCATCATCGTGCTGCTGGAGAACGGCGCCGACTGGAACGCCGATCTCGAGCCCGACAGCCCGGTCCGGATGGGCCAGGCGATCGGACGCGTCAGCGGATCCTGACGTCGGTGACGTCGATGTCGCCGAGCACGGCGCCGAGTCGGGGCGCGTGGCCGGCGAGCGTCGCCCGCGCGTCGTCCGTGTCGTCCACGAACCAGCGCGCGGTCGAGCCGAGCCGGAACGAGTAGCCCCAGCGGTCCATGTCGGCGAGCATGCGCGCACGGCCCATGCCGGGCAGGCGCGAGGCCAGCAGGATCTGGAGCAGGCACACCGCGTTCTCCTCGGCCGACGTGCCGCCGGCATCGGTGTGCAGGCGCGCGCGCCGCGCCTCGTCCATCAGCAGCCAGTGGCAACCCTCGTGCAGCGCCGAGTGCACGGGGGTGTCGTCGCGAACGTACAGCGTGTGGCCGATCAATCCGGCCTCGTCGTCCCCCCAGTGACTGCCGGGGATCGGCGCACCCGAAGCGACGCGCTCGAGCGCCAGGCCGGCGAGCGAGAACAGCGCGGCGATCGCCTCGGAACCCGTGTCGGAGACGCGCAGGACATCGGCCGGCGCGGCGACCGCCGTGCCGGGTGCCGGTTCGTCGGACGGCATCGAGTCGGACGTCGGCCTGTCGAGTGACGGCCTGTCGAGTGACGGCCTGTCGGGTGACGGCCTGTCGGGTGACGGCGTCCCCTCGCCCGTCGACGTCGCGTCACGCTCAGGCACGTTCCGCTCCGAACGCGACGACCTCGTCGATGCTGCCCAGTTCGAACAGTGCCATCGCCATGCGCTCGAGCCCGATCGCGACGCCGGCGCAATCGGGAAGACCCGCGTCGAGCGCCGCCAGCAGACGCTCGTCGAGCGGCGGCACCTCGAGCCCGAGCGCGCGTCGGCGCTCCAGGTCATGCGTGAAGCGCACGCGCTGCTCGGCGGCATCGGCGAGCTCGTGGTAGCCGTTGCCGAGCTCGAGCGCTCCGACGTAGAGCTCGAACCGCTCGGCCACCGCGCGGCCGCGTCCGTCCATCCCGATCCGCGCGAGCGCGGCCTGCGAGGTGGGCCAGCCGTGCAGGAAGGTGACGCGATCACGCGGCAGTGCCGGCAGCACGAACTCGTCGAGGAGCAGATCGAGCGCCGCGTCGGCGTCGTCACCGATCGACGCGGGATACGAACGCCCCTCGGTCTCGAAGTGCGCCTGCACGCGGGCGACATCGACGAACGGCCCGGTCGCGTCCGGCGAGGCCGCCCCCTCGCCGAGCACCGTGTCGACCACGTCGTGACAGCTGCGCCTCTCCGGGCGATGCCAAGGCCGACCCGCACGGCGCCACAGCGTCTCGAGCAGATCGGCGACGTCCTCCATCAGCGCCTCGTGATCCATGCCGACGCGATACCACTCGAGCATCGTGAACTCGGGGTTATGGTGCCGCCCGCGCTCGCCCGCGCGGAACACCGGCGCGATCTGATGGATGTCGACGCCGTGCGTGGCGAGCAGCCGCTTCATCGGGTACTCGGGCGAGGTCTGCAGCCAGAACCGGCCGTCGGCGGTGCGGAACGCGTCGAGATGCACGTCGCTCGGCGCCGCGCCCGAGAGCACGGGCGTCACGACCTCGAGCACGCCGCGCTCGTTCATCCACCCGCGGATGTCGGCACGCAGCGTGGCGACCCGGCGCAGCGCCTCGAGGCTCGCCTGCGGGCGCCAGTCGGCCACGCCGGTGGGCACCGCCTCGTCCGCCGGCATGGCCCCGCCCGCCCCGGCCTCGGGGAATCGGCTCCCGCGAGCGCTACTTGACGCGCGAGACGTACTCGCCGGTGCGCGTGTCGATGCGGATCTTCTCCCCTTCCTCGATGAACAGCGGCACCTTGACGACGGCACCGCTCTCCATGTGGGCGGGCTTGGTGCCGCCGGTGGCGGTGTCGCCGCGGAGTCCGGGGTCGGTCTCCTTGATCACCATCTCGACGAAGTTCGGTGGCGTGACCGCGAGCGGCTGGCCGTTGTAGAGCGTGACCTCGCAGGTCGCGCCGTCGAGCAGCCACAGGTGCGCGTCGCCGATGGCCGTCGCGTCGGCCTCGAGCTGCTCGTAGGTCTCGGGGTCCATGAAGTGCCAGCGCTCGCCGTCGCCGTACAGGTACTGCATGGAGGTGTCGACGACGTCGGCGGACTCGACCGACTCGCCGGACTTGAACGTGCGCTCGACGACGCGACCGGTCTTGAGGTTCCGGACACGGGTGCGCGTGAAGGCCTGGCCCTTGCCGGGCTTGACGAACTCGTTGCTGACGATGGAGTGCGGGTCCCCGTCGAGCATGATCTTGAGTCCGCCCTTGAATTCGTTGGTGCCGTAGTTCGCCATGCCTTGTCCCGTGAGTCCGGTCGCCGTGTGCGGCGCGCCGAAGTATAGCGGCCCGAGCGCGGCATCGCCGCTCAGGCTACACTCCGGAAAGGTTTGTACCCCGCCGTTTCCCGCTCTTCGCGCGCTGTACAGACGGAACGACCGATGCCCCCGTCCCCGGATCTCCCTTGAGCGACCCTATCCGACTCGCCTGCCTCGTGCTCGCGGCGAATGCGGCTCGCCGTGCCACGCTCGCCGACCTGCTCGGCACAGACCCGCGCGTGACGCTCGTCGACGAGAGCGGCAACCGGGACGAGCTCGCCGTCCGCCTGCGTCGTCAGCGCTACGATCTCGTGGTCATCGCGCCCGAGGCCGACGAGGACTCGCTGCCCGGACCGCTCGGCGTGCCCGCCGACGACGCGCCGGTCGTGCTCGTGGTACCGCCGCTCGGTCACGAGGCGCGCGACTGGCTCGCGCGCGGCGCGGCGGACGTGGTGGGGCTGGCCGGATCCGAGACCACGCGCCGCGCGCTGGAGCGGGTGCTGGAGGAACGGGCCGGGCACGCACGCGTGCGCGCGACCCTCGCCCGCCTCGGTGACGAGCGCGTGCTGAGCGACGCGCTGTTCGAGGCTCACCCGCACGCGCTCGCCCTGCTCCGCGGTCAGACCCTGCTTCGGGGCAACCGCCGTTTCGACACGCTGATCGGTGCGGAGCGCGGCCGCGCCCGCGAGCTCCGCTGGCGCGGCTGGCTCGACGCACGCTCCAGTCACACCGTGGCGACGCTGGAGCGGAACACCCGCGCGACGCTGGAGCTGGGAACTCGCGCCGGCACGCGTCATCGTGTCCGGATCGAGCCGCTCGGATCGACGCACGACGCACCGCTCCTGCTCGCCATCGAGCTGGAGCCGCTCGCGGCGCCGGCCCGCAGCCGCGAGCTCATCGATCGGGCGACCGGACTGCTGGTCCGCGATGCCCTGGTCGAGCGCTTCGAGGAGATGCTGGTCACGTCGCGCGCGTCGGGGCGCCATGCCGCGCGTCGCTACACGGCGATGCGCGTACGGCTGTCGGGCACGCGCGAGAGCCACTCCGGCGACGGCGTCGGGCGCACGTTCGACGATCTGCTCGTGCTGCGCGCCGCCGAGGTGCTCAGGAACCGCTTCCACGGTCCGACCCTGCTCGGCCGAGCAGGGCGGAGCACGCTGCTGGTCGTGCGACCGGGCCGACCGGGGGAAGCCTCGCGCGACCTGGCCGGACGCGTGCGTCAGATGCTCGGTTCGCTCGGCGGGTTCATCGACGGACCGGAGGCCGTGCGCATCGATACCCTGACGCTACCGGCCAACGTGCTGTCGGCACGTGCCGTCGTCGAACGGCTAGAGAGCCGCGCGACATCGCCGGAACGCGCCTGACGCGGCCTGACGCGGTCTCGGACAGTCTCGCTCGGGGGCGGTCTCGCTCAGGCGCTCTCGCGCAGGCGCGCTATGCGGACGTCGAGCGGCGGGTGGGTGGCCATCAGCGTCGCGATCCGGCCGCCACCACTGATGCCGAACGCCTGCAGGTTGGCCGGCAGACGCGATTCGCCGCCGCCCTTCAGCGCCTCGAGCGCACCGATCATGCTGTCGCGGCTCGCCAGGTGTGCGCCGCCCGCGTCGGCCCGGTACTCCCGCTGGCGACTGAACCACGCGGCGATCATGCTCGCCAGCGCCCCGAACACGACGTTGCCGATGATGTTGCCGAGGAAGAAGCCCATCCCGTAACCGCCCCCGCCCTGCCGGCCGCCACGGAGCGCGGAGTCGATCATGCCGCCGAGGATGCGGCTGAAGATGATGACGAAGGTGTTCAGCACGCCCTGGATCAGGCCCATCGTGACCATGTCGCCGTTGTGGACGTGGGCGACCTCGTGCCCGAGCACCGCCTCGACCTCGTCACGCTTCATCGTCCCGAGAAGGCCGGTGCTGACGGCCACCAGCGAGTCGTTCTTGTTCCAGCCCGTGGCGAAGGCGTTCGGCGTCGGCGAGTCGAAGATACCGACGTCGGGCAGGCCGATGCCGGCCTCCTTCGCCTGGGCGTGCACGGTCGACTGCAGCCAGCGCTCGGTCTCGTTCGTCGGCTCGGTGATCAGCTGCACCCGCATCGAGCGGATGGCCATCGACTTCGACATGAACAGCGAGATGAAGGAGCCGACGAAGCCGAACAGCGTTGCGTAGATGATCAGCGAGAGGTTGCTCTGGCCGATCGCGCGGTCGAGCCCGAAGATCGACGTGATGATGCTGAAGACGATCATCACCGCCGCGTTGGTGGCGAGGAACAGGAGGATGCGGGTCATCGGGACGGGCCTCGGGCGATGGGCAGGAATGCGTTCAACATAGCGTCGCTCCGGCCGGGAACCAAGATCGCCGTCATTTCTCCACGCCTTTCACGCGTCACCGGACGGAGCCGCCGTCCGCGTCCGACGGCGCGGCGGGAAGGCTCGGGCTCCGTCCGGCCCGAGACGTCGAAGAGCGAACCGATCGACCGATCCCGTCGGCGAACACCTCGTCGGACGAGCGATCAGACGTGCACCTCGCCAGACGTGTCCCCGCGAGGCACCTCCCCGTCCGCCGGGCGTGTCCCCGTCGGACGCACGCCTCGCCGGGCGTGCGCCCCGTCAGGACTCCACCGACAGCGCGGCGACCTTCTGGAACCCCTGCGGCAGCTTGCGCCCGCGCTGACCGCGCGCGCCGAGATAGCCCTCGAGCTCGACGTGGCGGATCAGCGTGTGACGCTTGCCCGACTCGACCCGCAGCTTGCCGCCCCGCGGCACCACCGCCACGGCCACCATCGACTCCTCCCCGGCGGCGAAGCGCGGACCCGGCACGTTGAAGATCTTGTTGCCCTTGCCGCGTGCCATCTCGGGCAGCTCCCCGACCGGGAAGGCGAGCAGGCTGCCACCGCTGCCGGCGGCGCAGACGAGATCCTCGGTCAGCGACGTGACCGGCGCGGCCGGCAGCACCTCGGCACCGGCCGGCACCGTGATGACCGCCTTGCCCGACTTGTTGCGGCTGACCAGGTCGCCGAGCCGCGCGACGAAGCCGAACCCGGCGTTCGAGGCGAACAGCCAGCGGTCCTCGTCGGCGCCCATCATGACCGACAGGAAGCGCGCGCCGTCGGGCGGCTTCAGGCGACCGCTGATCGGTTCCCCGAGTCCGCGCGCGGACGGGAAGCCGTGAGCGGGCACGCCGTAGACGCGCCCGGTGGAGTCGAGGAACAGCGCCGTGCCGTTGGTGCGGCCACGCGCGGCGCTCTGGAAGCCGTCGCCGGACTTGTAGGCGAGCGCGAGCGGATCGACGTCGAGCCCCTTGCCGGCACGCACCCAGCCGCGCTGCGAGAGCACCACCGTGATCGGCTCGCTCGGCACGAGCTCGGCCTCGGAGATCGCCACGGCGGCATCCCGTTGCACGATCGGCGAGCGGCGCTCGTCCCCGTAGGTGTCGATGTCCGCCTGCAGCTCCTTCTTGATCAGCGTCTTCATGCGCCGCTCGCTGCCGAGCGTCGCCTGCAGCTTCTCGCGCTCCTTCTCGAGCTCGTCCTGCTCGCCCCTGATCTTCATCTCCTCGAGCTGGGCGAGGTGACGGAGCTTGAGCTCGAGGATCGCCTCGGCCTGCACGTCGTCGATGCCGAAGCGACTCGTCAGCACCGGCTTCGGCTCGTCGTTCTGACGGATGATCGCGATGACCTCGTCGATGTTCAGGTACGCGATCATCAGCGCGGCGAGGATGTGCAGCCGCTTCTCGACCTTGTCGAGCCGCCACTGCAGGCGGCGCCTGACCGTCTCGACGCGGAACTCCAGCCACTCGCGCAGCATCGGCACGAGCGCCTTCACCTGAGGGCGCCCGTCCAGGCCGATGACGTTCATGTTGACCCGATACGTGCGCTCGAGATCGGTGGTCGCGAACAGGTGCTGCATCAGCTCGTCGACGTCGACGCGGTTGCTCCGCGGGGTGATGACCAGCCGCGTGGGGTGCTCGTGATCGGACTCGTCGCGGAGGTCCTCGACCATCGGCAGCTTCTTCGCCTGCATCATCTGGGCGATCTGCTCGAGGATCTTCGAGCCCGACACCTGGTAGGGCAGCGCCGTGACGATGATGTCGCCGGTCGACTTCTCCTTCCGGTAGACGGCCCGCGCCCTGAGGCTGCCACCGCCCGTCTCGTAGAGGCGGCGGATGTCCTCCGGGCTCGTGATGATCTCGGCCTCGGTCGGGAAATCGGGGCCGGAGACGTACTGCAGGACATCGTCGAGGGTCGCGCGCGACTTGTCGAGGAGATGGATGCAGGCGCGCCCGATCTCGCCGACGTTGTGCGGCGGGATGTCGGTGGCCATGCCGACGGCGATGCCGGTGGTGCTGTTGAGGAGGATGTGCGGCAGGCGCGACGGCAGCAGGGTCGGCTCGCTCAGCGTGCCGTCGAAGTTGGGGGCGAAGTCGACGGTGCCCTGACCGAGCTCCTGCAGCAGCGTCTTCGAGAACTTCGCGAGGCGCGACTCGGTGTAGCGCATCGCGGCGAAGGACTTCGGATCGTCCTGGGAGCCCCAGTTGCCCTGCCCGTCGACGAGCGGGTAGCGGTAGGTGAACGGCTGCGCCATCAGCACCATCGCCTCGTAGCAGGCGGAGTCCCCGTGCGGGTGGAACTTGCCGAGCACGTCGCCGACGGTGCGCGCCGACTTCTTGTGCTTGGAGACGGCGGACAGCCCGAGCTCGCTCATCGCGTAGACGATGCGCCGCTGCACGGGCTTGAGCCCGTCGCCGATATGCGGCAGCGCCCGATCGAGGATGACGTACATCGAGTAGTCGAGGTACGCCTTCTCGGTGTACTCGGACAGGGCGAGCTCCTCGATGTCCTCGTGGATCTTCGCGGGGGTCTTCCTCTTGGCCATGGGCTGCGGGCTGCTCCTGGGTCGATCGAGGGTGTCGGCGATGGCGGGCCACCTCGACACTGGCACAGTTTACAGCAACTGCGCGGCGGTCGACATCCGCGCCGCCTCCGGACCGGATGGCAGGTCGGAACCGGACCGCTGTCGCCCCGCACGGGTCTCGCGATCACCGACGACGGAAAGGCCGGCAAGCTCGTCCGGGCAAGACGGATCAGGCACCCGCGTCCAGCCAGCAACCGCAATCCGCCGGAGCTTCTTCCCCCGCACCCGACCAGCGCGACGAGGAGCGTCAGCGTGAACAGCGGTGCCATCGATCGCCGCTCCACGACAGCGCCCTCGAGTTCCGGATCGCCCTCGCACGGCCCGCACGCCCGTCGCTCGTGTCAGGAAGCCTGCAGGTTCCGCTGCTTCATCGCGTGATTGAGGAGCCCGTTGGTCGAGCTGTCGTGCGACGTCACGGTGCCGCCGTCGCGGATCTCGTCGACGATGGACGAGGCGAGCGCCTTGCCGAGCTCGACGCCCCACTGGTCGAAGGGGTTGATGTCCCAGATCGCCGCCTCGACGAACACCTTGTGCTCGTACAGCGCGATCAGACTCCCGAGCGTGTGCGGATCGAGCCGCTGGAACAGCAGCGTGTTGCTGGGGCGATCCCCGGGAAAGGTGCGGTGATCGGCGAGACTCTCGATGTCGGCGTCGGACTTGCCCGCCGCGCGCATCTCGGCGACGACCTCCTCGCGCGTCTTGCCGGTCATCAACGCCTCGCTCTGGGCGAAGCAGTTGGCCATCAGGAGCCGGTGGTGCTCGCCGATCGGCTCGAGCGCCTCCAGCGCCATGACGAAATCGGTCGGGATGACGTGCGTGCCCTGGTGGACGAGCTGGAAGAAGGCGTGCTGGCCGTTGGTGCCGGGCTCGCCCCAGACGACCGGCTCGGTCGGAACGTGCACCTTCGAGCCGTCGACGTGCACGCGCTTGCCGTTGCTCTCCATCGTTAGCTGCTGGAGATACGCCGGGAAGCGGTGCAGGTACTGCTCGTACGGGGCGACGAGGTGACTCCGCGTGCCCCGGAAGCCGGTGTACCAGACGGTCAGCAACGCGAGCGTCACCGGCAGGTTCTCGGCCAGCGGCGCGCTCCGGACGTGCCTGTCCATCGCGTGCCCGCCCGCGAGGAAGCGCTCGAAACGCTCGGGGCCGGTGGCGAGCATCAGCGGCAGCCCGATCGCCGACCAGATCGAGTAGCGCCCGCCGACCCAGTCCCAGAAGCCGAACATGTTGTCGGTGTCGATGCCGAACTCGCCCACGGCGGCAGCGTTCGTCGACACCGCGACGAAGTGTTTCGCGACATCTGCCTCCTTCGCGCCCGAGTCGAGGAACCACTGCCGGGCCGAACGCGCGTTGGCGAGCGTCTCCTGCGTCGTGAACGTCTTCGACGCGACGATGAACAGCGTCGTGTCGGGATCGAGCCCCTTCGTCGTCGAGACGATGTGCGAGCCGTCGACGTTGGAGACGAAATGGCAGCGAAGCCGCTCGTGCCCGAACGGCGCGAGCGCCTCGACCGCCATCAGCGGGCCGAGGTCCGAGCCGCCGATGCCGATGTTGACGATGTCGGTGATCGGCTTGCCGGTGCGCCCCTTCCAGTCGCCGCTCCGCACGCGCGTCGCGAACGCGCCCATGCGCTCGAGCACGTCGCGGATGCCCGGCATGACGTCCTCGCCGTCCACCGTCACCGGCTCGTCCGAGCGGTTCCGGAGCGCCGTGTGCAGCGCCGCCCGCCCCTCGGTCGGGTTGACGATCTCGCCTTCGAACATCGCCGCGAGCTTCGCCTCGACATCGCTCGCGCGGGCCAGCTCGAGCAGCAGCTCGTGCGTGCGCGCCGTCACGTGGTTCTTGGAGAAGTCCAGGAAGATCCCGGCGCCGTCGAGCCGGAAGCGATCGAAGCGGGAACTCCCGCCGTCCGCGTCGGCGGCGAACAGGTCACGGAGCGTCGTGTCGCCGAGCTCGTCGCGGTGGGCGGCGAGCGCCTGCCATTCGGGGCGTTCTTCGGGTCGGGTCATCGATCTGATTCCGGAGGCGCGGACGGCAAGCCGCGGATGGCGCAGAGTGTAGCCGAGCGACGCGGGTCGTCCCGGACATCGGCGTCGAGCGGCACCGGACGCCGATCCGGGTCGTGGGCGGAATCCGCATCGTCGTCGAGGCCCGGTGTCGGCACCGTACCGCCGGCACGGTACCCGGGCCGTCACTTGCAAGGCCGATCCGCGTGTGCAGACTTCAAGAAAACCGTACACATCGGAAGCCCTTGATGCGGACCAACATCGAGATCGACGACGAGCTGCCGGCGGATGCGATCAAGGCAACCGGCGCGAGCACGAAGCGTGAAGTCGTGGAACTCGGCCTGGCAGCCCTCGTCAAGCCGAAGAAACGGGAACGGATCCGGCAGTACCGCGGCAAGCTCGACTGGAACGGCGATCTGGAGCAGATGCGCGGCGCCCGAGGATACTCGTCGATTCGAGCGTCTGGATCGACTACTTTCGAGGAACCTCCACCCGGGCGTCAGATTACCTCGACAGCATCCTCGGAACGCTTCCCGTGGCCATCGGGGACATGGTGCTCGTGGAGGTGCTGGAGGGATTCGGGGACGACCGCCATTTCAGGCGGGCCGGATCGCTTCTCGACGACCTCACGTTCGTGGAGATGCTGGGCCACGAACGCGCGATCGCCGCCGCGCGGCTCTTCCGAAGATTGCGCAGGCAAGGGATCACCGTACGCGAGACGAACGACGTGATCATCGGATCGTATCGCATCACCGAGGGAGTTCCGCTGCTGTTCTTCGAGCGCGACTTTCGAGAAGCTCGTCGATCACTGCGACATGAGATCGGCCTTGCCGGAACGATAGCCTCGATCCTTCCCGGCCCCTCTCGCCTCGATGTTTCGCTCGCGGCGACATCACCCCTCGAATCCGGAAGCGATTCGAGCAGGGCCGCCCGGCGCGTCACCGAGCAGGGCCGAACCGCCGGGGACGTCCCGGACGCTCTACCGGTTGTCCGCTACGCGCGGAGCGCCGCCGGCTCCCGCCCGAGCGTCGTGCCGATCTCCGCGAGGAACTCCATCGAGCGCACGCGCGCCGCCTGATCGAACACCGGCGTGCCGATCATCAGCTCGTCGGCGCCGGTGCGGTCGATGAATCCCTCCAGCGCCGTGCGTACCGTGTCCGGCGATCCGACGAACGCGCACGACAGCATCTCCGTCACCTGCGCCCGCTCGAGCGGCGACCAGAACGTCTCGATGTCGTCGATCGGCCGCGGCATCAGGCCGCGCCGGCCGCGGATCATGCCGGTGAACATCTGCTGCAGCGTCGTGTGGAGGTGGCGCGCCCGCTCGTCGGTCTCGGCCACGACGACGTTGATGCAGGGCATGGCGTACGGCGCGGCGAGCTGCGCCGAGGGCTCGAAGCGCTCGCGGTAGACGGCGAACGCCCGGTCGAGGGCGGCGGGCGCGAAGTGCGAGGCGAACGCGTACGGCAGACCGAGCGCGGCGGCGAGCTGCGCGCCGAACAGGCTGGAGCCGAGCATCCACAGCGGCACCCGGAGACCCGCTCCCGGCACCGCCCGGATCGCCTGATCGGGACGCGGATCGTCGAACAGCTCGCGAAGCTCCACCACGTCGTCGGGGAAGCGCTCGGCGGCGGCGGCGAGATCGCGGCGCATGGCACGCGCCGTCGACTGGTCGGTGCCGGGCGCGCGACCGAGCCCCAGATCGATGCGCCCGGGGTACAGCGACTCGAGCGTGCCGAACTGCTCGGCGACCTGCAGCGGCGAATGGTTCGGCAGCATGATGCCACCCGCACCGACGCGGATGCGCTCGGTGCCGCCGGCCAGGTAGCCGACGACGACCGACGTCGCCGCGCTCGCCACCCCGACCATGTTGTGGTGCTCGGCCACCCAGAAGCGGTGGTAGCCGAGCCGTTCCGCGTGACGCGCGGTATCGAGCGAGGTGCGCAGCGCGTCACCGGGCGTCGCGCCCTCGGGCACGAAGGCGAGATCGAGTACGGAGAGTGTCGTCATGGCGGCCATGATGTGGTCACGGGGGCCGCGGGACAAGCGGGTGACTCGACCGCTTCTCCGCGATTCCCGGCCTGCCGCGCCCCCCTGACACACCGTGGTCGCCGGACCCACCGTGATCGCCGATGCACAGTGATCCCCGATCCACCGTGATCCCCGATCCACCGTGATCCCCGATCCACCGCGCCCCCCTGATTCGCCATGGTTCCGCAATCGCCAGGATCTTGGCCGGCGCCTTCGCGCACGACGAACGAGAACGGAGGCACACTGCGCTCTCCTTCCCACGACGATCCGGAGACTGGCATGCAGATCGTTCTCGGCACGATGACGTTCGGCGGCCAGGTCGACAAGACGGGCTCGGCGCGGCTCGTCGAGCGCTTCCGCGAGCGCGGCCACCGCGAACTCGACACGGCCTACATGTACAACGACGGCGCGACCGAGACCCTGCTCGGAGAGCTTCGCGACGAGGGTGCCGTCGACAGGGACCTGCCGATCGCGGGCAAGGCCAATCCGTGGGGGTCCGGGGGACTCACGCCCGAATCGCTCGGCCGGCAGCTCGAAACCTCGCTCGAGCGCCTGTCGAGCGACGCGCTCGACCTGTTCTACCTGCACGCGCCCGACCTCGACACGCCGATCGAACGCACCCTCGAGTCCGTCGCCGAACACCATGCCGCAGGCCGCTTCCGCCGCTTCGGCCTCAGCAACTACGCCGCCTGGCAGGTCGCCGAGATCGTCGGGCTCTGCGCCGCGAACGGCTGGCCCCGGCCCGAGGTCTACCAGGGCATGTACAACGCGCTGACGCGCGACGTCGAGCGCGAGCTCCTGCCCTGCCTCGCGCACTTCGGCATCGCCTTCTACGCCTACAACCCGCTGGCGGGCGGTCTGCTGAGCGGCAAGTACCGCTCGGTGGCGGACCTGCCCGACGACGGTCGCTTCGCCGACAACGAGAGCTATCAGGCGCGCTACTGGAAGCGCGAGTACTTCGACGTCATCGCCCGCTTCGCCGATCTCGCGCGCGAGCACGACATCGAGCCCGCCGCGGCCGCGCTCCGCTGGCTCCGCCACCACTCGGCGCCGGCGGGGGGCGACATCGAGAACGGCATCATCCTCGGCGCGAGCTCCGAGGCGCACCTCGTCGCCAACCTCGACGCCTGCGAGCGGGGGCCGCTGCCCGAACCGCTCGTCGCGGCGCTCGACGAGGGATGGGAGACGGTGCGGCCGGCGTGCATCAAGTACTTCCGGCCCTGAGACGTCGATACGACCGAGTGTCGGTCGGCGCGATACCCGCGAGCGCGTAATGATGTGGTGGCAGCGCGTCCGGCGGTGCCCACCACAGCTCGAACAGGATGTCCCCCGCGCCGCCCGACGCGTGCCGCTCCACATGTCGCCAGACATCCGGCCCGCCCTCGCCGACGGCGATCCGGAAGTACCACGCCTCGAGCTTCCCGTTCACACCGGCACCGGGCACCGGTTCGAGAAGGCGCGTGCCGAGCAATTCGGGCGCCTGCAACGCGTGGAGGCCGGTCTCCTCGCGCGCCTCGCGCAGCGCCGCGTCGATCGGACGCTCACCGGGCTCGATCGTCCCGCCCGGCACTTCCGGCCGCAGCTCGGGATGGTCGACGTGGCGCAGCACGAGCACGGTGCTGCCGCGCGTCAGGTAGAGGAAGACTCGTCGACGCCGGGTGGGAGACGCGGTCATGGCGACGGGCGCCATCGTCAGGCGAAGAGCTCGCGCAACATGCGCTCGCGATCGCCGATGAAGCTCTTCGTCACCTGGAAGTGTTCCGTGTCCTCGTAGGCGGTCGGTTTCAGCCCCTCGTCGCTCAGCACCAGGATGTCGGCATCCGGGTACGCCATCACGATCGGGGAGTGTGTGGCGATCAGGAACTGGCAGTTCCGGTTCGTCAGCTCCCGCATCCGGCGAAGCATCGAAAGCTGCCGGGAGGGCGACAGCGCCGACTCCGGCTCGTCGAGGATGAACAGCGAGTCGCCGCCGAAACGGTCCATGAGCAGCGCGAGAAACGACTCGCCGTGCGACTGCTCGTGCAGGGACGTCCCGCCGTACGCGTCGATGACGGGCGGCGGACGTACGCCGAGGGGGCCCAGCTCCGAGTCGTCGTCCAGCGCCTCGATCTCCGTGGCCACGTTGTAGAAGCTCTCGGCGCGCAGGAAGTACCCGTCCCGCGGTTTCCTGACGCCGCGCGAGAGCCTCAGGTACCGGTCGAGTCCGGAACGAGAGGCGCGCGTGCTGAAGCCGAAGTTGCGCGTCCCGCCTTCCGGGTCGAAGCCGCAGGCGGCCGCGATCGCCTCGAGCAGCGTCGATTTCCCGGAGCCGTTCTCGCCGACGAAGTAGGTGACCTTCGGGTGCAGCCGCACGCTCGTGAAGTCACGAAACGCGTTCAGGGAGAACGGGTAGACCGACCGGTCCTCGATCAGCTCGCCCTTGAGCTTCACCTCGATCAGGAACTGCTCCGACAGCATTCTCTCGGCCCTCGTCGTTCGGCGTACCCGTCACTCTCCGCCGGCACGGCTGCGAAACCACGCAGCGGTCTCCGCATCGTCCGAGAACACGAAACACCCTCGTGACCCTCGCGACATCAGTGTCCGATAGGTGTTCTTGATCACCCGGTCGGCCGCCGCACGTGCAGCATCGGGATCGGACTTCGCCCACTTCCGGTATCCCCTCACCGAACTGTCCCGCCCAGCGCGGGCGAGCGCATCGGTGACCACGTGCCCGTCTCGCACGACGAAGTCCGGCCCGACGAGCACACCGACGTATTCGACCTCCAGACCTTGACAGGTATGGATGCACCCCACTTCGTGCACCGAGTCCGGTTGCATGATCCAGAGGCTGCCGTCCGTATCGAGGTTCCAGCGAGCCGCGAAGTCGTGTTCCGGGTAGACGACATCCTCGATCTCCGGCTCCTTCTTGCCCTTCCAGTCCCAGCAGTACCCTGCGACCATGCGCGCCTTGTTGCGTGCGACGTTCTCCGCGAGCACTCTCGCTCTCAACTCGTTCGGCGAGTTGAAGATCTCGAAACGATAGTCGACACCTTCGAGACTCGGATGCGCCGTCTCGCGGATCTGAAGGACGTCGTCGAGCCACGCAAGGTAGCCGTCCGAACCGTTGCAGCGAAACTGCGAGGCGAGTTCGAGCTCGTGCACGTCGGCACCGAGATCGTCCGCTTGACGCCGGATCTCCCCGCTCTCACCGATGTCCTTCAGCGTCACACGCTGGTCATCGTCGACGAAGAACACGGAGAACTCGGCAGCGAACACGATCTCGCGAGCCTGATTCTCTCCGAGATTGCCGTACAGACCGGACTTTTCCGTCAGCCGGTGCGCCTCGTCGACGACAAGCGCGTCGATGCCCTTCGGAGTCGCGTCGAGGTAGGCACCCGAACCGCGGAACAGGTTGCCGACACGACCCTTCTTCATCGAGCCCGCCAGCTTCGCCGCGTAGACGGCGCGCGGAGCCGCGTTACGTGACACGTACTGAGCGACGCGCCCACGTCGCGTCAGCTCGACGAGAAGATTGATCGCCACGACCGACTTGCCGGTTCCGGGCCCTCCACGCACGATCAACACCTGCCGGCGTTCGTTCGTCCGAGCGACGTCACTCAGCGCCAGCGCACTCTCGTAGACGACCTTCTGTTCGTCGATCAGCTCGAACTCCCGATTGCCGTGCATCAGTGATACGAGCTCGTCGGCGAGATTCTTCGATGGTCGCAATCGACCGTTGTCGATTCGGTACAGGAGCCGATTCCTGTCGCCTTTGCGAACGTGGCGGGACAGGAACTGGGCGAGCCGTTCGGCATCGCGCTTGAGGAACGACGGCGCCCTGTCGAGATGTTCGACGTACGATGGATCGTTGATCGCCGCATCGTCGTCACAGTTGTGCAGGTAGGCGCAAGGCACGAGCCTGATATCGCCACCCTGCACCGCCGCGTTGTAGTCCCGAATCAGCGCCGCATAGGTCCACGCCTGGTAGGAAGGATGTGGCGTCTCTCGCTCCGCGCCGCCGAGCCATGTCCGAACGATCGCGTCCTTGTCGGTAGTGGCAACCTTCGACCACTGCTTCAGCTCGACGATCACGGCGGTATCGCGCTCGTCGTCGTCTGCCCCGGTCAGGATGAAATCGACGCGACGGGATGTGAGCGGAACTCGGTATTCGATCGCGACGCCGGCATCGGCGGGAACGTCGCCGAGCATCAGCACGCCATTCATGAACTGCAACGAGTTTTGCCACGAGGCGATCTCGCCCGGACTCGTTCGATGTCCGAGCCGGCTCTCGAACGCCGCGAGCACCTTGTCTCCGATCCGGTTCGTCAGGACATCACGGGAGAACGCTTCGCGCGTCGAGTTGTAGATGATCACGGTGCAGGATACTTCTTCTCGTTCTTGTCGAGCTTCTCGAGGACCGCTCGTCCAAGATCGACTTCCAGGCGGGCAGCGATCTGCAAGAGGTAGATCTGCACATCGGCGATCTCGTCCGTCGCACGACCGAGCGTCTCTTCGTCGAGTGCACCCGACTCGCTCTCACTCATCCACTGGAAGATCTCGACGAGCTCCGCCGCCTCGACACTGAGTGCCATGGCCAGATTCTTGGGTGCGTGAAAACGCTCCCAGTCTCTCGCTGCCGAAAACTCGGCGATGCGCGCGGCGAGCGATTCGAAGTCGTTCACGACCGAGTCGCGTCGGGAAACTTCATCCAGATCCGGCAGGAGCGATTCATAGGGTCATGGAGCCCGTCACGTTCAGTCGTCAGACTCGCACAGAAAGCACTCGGCGAAGGTCTGGTACGGCCATGGCTGTGCCGCGTAGTTCGGTGAAGCGTGTCATCGAAGACGAGATACGGTTCCTCTTGATGAAGTCGCTCGCGTCAGATTCCAGCCATTGCCGAGTGCGGAGTTCCGCGTCATCGCTCGATCTCCATGTGCCGCGAATGACTCAGGCCACTCGACCGATCCTCGTTCCGACGGCGTCCGGACTGCCGAATGGACGGTATGCTAGAGCATTTTGATTTTCATTTGCGACAGTAGCAGGCGTAGCGCAGGTAGTTCGCGCACTCGCTCGGCTCGAACCGTTCGAGCACCGTGCCGATCTCTTCCCGCAACACCTCGCTCGTGCGCTGCCGCGCCGCTCGAAGCAGATGCTTGAGCTTGGCGAACGCCTGCTCGATGGGGTTCAGATCCGGCGAGTACGGCGGCAGATACAACGCCTCGGCACCGGCCTCCTCCAGCAGCTCCCTCACCCTCGCCCCCTTGTGCGAGGAGAGGTTGTCCATCACCACGATCGCCCTCGGCGGCAACGCCGGAACCAGACACTTCTCCACCCACGCCTCGAACACCGATCCGTTCATCGCCCCGTGCATGACCAGCGGAGCGATGAACCCACCCTCGGTGAGTCCGGCGACGAACGTGGTGCTCGTCCACGAGCCGTGCGGGGCGCTCATCGTCACCCGCTCGCTCGACAAGTCCCAGCCGTAGCGCGGGGCCATGTTCGTGGCCGTACCCGTCTCGTCGACGAACACCAGCCGTTGCGGTTCGAGCGAGCGCTGCGCTCGATGCCACAACCAGCGAGCCAAAGCGACGTCCCCGCGCTCTCGCTCGTCGGCGATCAGGGTGTTTTTTCGGTTGGCGACGTAGTCCTCGAGATTCGCCAGGGGCTCGGCCACGCCGATGTCGCCGATGGAGTAGCGCGAGGTGTTGTAGAAGCCATGTCCGCCGATCGCGGGCAGCATCCGGTCCAGGTCGTAGCCCTTCTCGCGGAACGTCTTCGCCTTCTCGCGCACGTCGTCCCGCGTCGATTCGAGCACGCACTCGAAGCGGCGCAGCACCGTGAACGGCAGGATCACGAGGCCGTACTCGGAGCGCCGGAAGTCGCCGCGCAGCAGCTCGGCGACCTGCCAGATCTCGTTGGCGAGGTTCTTCTGATCGGGTCGGGGGGTGGCCATGCGGTCAGGGGGTCTCGTGGGGTTCGTCGCGATGTCGGTCTCCGGGACGCACGCCCGACAGGGTGGAGAAGTGTGCCAGCAAAGCGCGACACGCTTCCCGAACTTCGGGTCGAGTCGCCGTGAGCATGTCACTCACCGCGCTCTGTCGGATGCCTCGTTGCAGGATGTCGTCCGACGCGTGGCCGACGAGATCGGGTACGTGACCGTCCGAACGGCACCGCGACCGGTGGCGACGTCGCGCCGCCAACAGCGTCTCCGTGAAGACGCCGGACCGACCGCTCAGCTCGCCGGCGCGACGCCGGTAGCTCGCCGTCGATGTACTCGTGACGAGTGTCGGCCGCGCGTTCGGCGGCGAGGTATTCCTCGACGGAGAGTCGGGTGATCGGCTGCGGGACGCCCATGAGGACAAGCGTATCAGCTCACCCTGGCATCCGCCCGGAGAGGTGCCGCGGCGGCGACAACCGGACACGTGGCCGCACCGTCGAAATTCCGGCGCGTGGACTTGTCGCCGACAGATCCTGCCGGACCTTCTCCGTCGTAGGGAGGTCCACGGGTATCGTTGCCCCTCCCCCCTGACTGCCGGACACCTCGCGCGACATGCCCCCGACTTCCGCACCGATGATCGAGCTCGACGGCCTGTCGATGCGCTACGCCGTGGCCGGGGCGGACGTCACCGTGCTCGACGAGCTGTCGCTGTCGGTCGCCCGCGGCGAGCGTGTCGCGATCGTCGGCCCGTCGGGCTCGGGCAAGACCACGCTGCTGCTGCTGCTCACCGGTCTCGAGCAGGCGGGTTCGGGCAGTGTCCGCATCGACGGCGAACCGCTCGACGGGCTGGACGACGACGGCCGGGCCGACCTCCGGCGCGAGCGCATCGGCATCGTGTTCCAGTCCTTCCACCTGATCCCGAGCCTGACGGCGGCCGAGAACGTCGCGCTGCCGCTCGACATCGCCGGGCGCCGCGGCGGGCGGACGGCGGCCGAGGCGATGCTCGGGCGGGTCGGGCTCGGCGCGCGTCTCGATCACTACCCGATGCAGCTCTCCGGCGGCGAGCAGCAGCGCGTCGCGATCGCCCGCGCCTTGGTGCACGAGCCGCGTCTCCTGGTCGCCGACGAGCCCACCGGCAACCTCGACGAAAAGAGCGGCGAGACGATCGTCGAGCTCCTGTTCGCCTTGAACCGCGAGGCCGGCACGACACTGATCCTCGTCACCCACGACCCCGCCCTCGCCGCCCGTTGCGAGCGGACGCTGCACCTGCACGACGGGCGCCTGCACGCGCAGGACCCGGACGACGGCCACGCGCGAGGTAACGCCGCGTGAGCGCGTCGATGATCGGCTTCCTGCTCCGCGACCTGCGCGGCAGCCTCGCGATGCGCTCGCTGTGGGTGTTCTGCGTGTCGCTGTTTCTCGGCATCACGCTGATCGCCGCCTGCACGGGATTGCTGGAGCTGGTGCGCGGCGGTCTCGCCAACCAGCAACGGCTCCTGTTCGGCGGCGACGTGCAGGTCGAGGCGCGGGCCGAGCTCGCCCCGGAGGAGCGCGCGTGGCTGGACGCGAACGGCGAGGTCTCCCGCATGATCGAGCTCCGGACCATGCTCGGCACCGAGGCGGGCGACTTCACGGTGGTGGAGCTGCAGAGCGTCGACGAGGCCTACCCGCTGTACGGCGAGATCCGCTTCGAGCCGGACATCTCGCTCGCCGAGGCGGTCGGACAGGGGCCGGACGGCACCTGGGGCGCGGCCTTCGATCCTGTGCTGGCCGAGCAGCTCGGCGTCTCGACCGGGGATCGCGTCGAGGTCGGCGGACTCTCGGTGGAGCTGCGCGCGGTGATCCGCGAGCAGCCCGACCGGAGCTTCCGGGCGGACTTCCGCGGCCCGCCGCTGCTCGTCGACGAGGGCGCGCTCGACGCGAGCGGTCTGCTGACCCCGACCAGTGTCGTCGACTACGACTACCGGGTGCGCACCGACCAGGTGCCCGAGGACTGGCGCGACGCGTTCTTCGCCGCCTTCCCGGACGCCGGCTGGGAGGTGGACACGTTCGGCGAACGCGGCGAGTTCGTCGGCGAGCAGCTCGATCGCGTCGCCTCGGTGCTTCTCCTGATCGGCGTGGCAACGCTCCTGATCGGCGGGCTCGGCGTGGCCAACAGCATCGGCGCCTACCTGCAGTCCAAGTTCCGCACGCTCGCGACCTTGCAGTCGCTCGGTGCACGTGCCGCCCAGGTCTCGTTCGTGTTCGTCGGGCAGACCGCGCTGCTGGGGCTCGCGGCGAGCGCGGCCGGCGCCTTCGCGGGCTCGCTCGTCGCCTGGCTCGCCGCGCGTGCGCTCGCCACCCGCCTGCCGGTCACGGCGAGCGCCGTCGATCTCGCGCCGCCCGCCCTGACGAGCGTCCTGTTCGGCGTGCTCGCCGCCCTCGCCTTCGCGCTGCCGACGCTCGGCCGCACGCTGACGATGCGACCGGCGCTGCTGATCCGCGGCGTCGACGATCCGAGCGGGCAGTTGCCCCGGAGCTACCGCATCGCCACGCTCGCGCTGCTCGTCGCGGTGACGCTCGTGTTGCTCGTCGTCGTGCCCGATCCGCTGATCGGCATCGCGTTCGTCGTCGCGATGGCGCTCTTGCTGCTCGCGCTCGAAGGCATCGTGCGGCTGGTGCGCCGGTTCGCGCTGTGGCTCGGTCGTCAACCGCCGCTGGAGGGGCGCTTCGCCGCGCGCATGGCGCTCGCGGGCCTGCACCGACCCGGCACGGCGCTCCGCCCGATGCTGCTCTCGCTCGGCACCGCGCTGACGCTGCTGGTCGCCTCGAGCGTCGTCATCGCGGCGACGCTCCGGACGCTGAACGACACGGTGCCCGCGCGCGCGCCCGCGCTCGTCTTCTACGACATCCAGGATGCCGAGCTGGCCGACTTCACCGGCCTGGTCGAGGGTCTCGACGGGTTCGAGGGCATGGTCACGACGCCGCTCGTGCTCGGCCGCCTCGTCGCCGTGAACGGCACGCGGCTCGCCGACGACGCGGACAGCGGTCGCGCGCTCGAGGCGAACGACGAGCAGAAGCTCAGCCACCGCACCGGCGGGGTCGACAACATCGACGTGACGCGCGGCGCCTGGTGGCCGGGCGACTACAGCGGCCCGCCGCTGGTGGCGATGGAGGATCGGGAGGCCGATCAGGCCGGGCTCGTCGTCGGGGATCGGCTGACGTTCTCCATCCTCGGCGAGAACGTCGAGGCGGAACTCGCGGCGATCTACGCGCAGGCGCGTTTCGAGACCCGCTTCTGGCTCGAGGCGGTGTTCAGCGACGGCACGCTGGACACGTTCGTCACCCGCCACATCGGCAGCGCCTTCCTGGCCGACGGCGCGGACGTCGCGGCGACCGCGCGGATCGGCCAGGGCTTCCCGTCCGTGGTCACGCTGCGCACGAAGCGCGCGCTGGACGCCGCACGCTCCGTGCTCGCCGGGGCGAGTCTCGCGCTCGCGCTGGTCGCCGCCGTCAGCCTCGCGGCGAGCGTGCTGGTCATGGCGAGCGTGGTCGCGGTCAACCGCCAGCGCCAGGTGCACGAGGCCTCGGTGCTGCACGCCATCGGCACGCGCCGCGGCACGATCCTCGGCAGCGTGCTGCTCGAATACGCCCTGCTCGGCACCGTGCTCGCGCTGTTCGCCACGGTGGTCGGCTGCCTGCTCGGCGCCGCGGTCATCGGGCTGTGGCTGGAGCTGCCGCTCGCCGGCCTTCTCGACGTGGTGGCACTGACCGGCCTCGCCGTCGCCGCCGGGGCGAGCGTGCTGTGCCTGTCGGGCGGGGCGGTCTGGCTCGTGCGCACGCTCGAGGCCTCGCCCGCGACGCTGCTCCGCCGCGCCGGCTGAGACCGCCGCGCGGGCCGAGACCGTCGGGGGCCGGCCGCGAACGGGGGGGGATCGGGAGGAAGAGGCCGGGCGCCCCCGCCGGTCGCGGAAGCTCCTGCGCGCCCTCTCCTACCGCGCCGCGCAGGCGGCCCTTCGACGACAGGTCTCAGGGCGAGCCGTCGAACACGACCTCGTCCCAGCCGGGAGCCTCGAAGCTGCCGTCGGAGAGCAGGATGCGGGTGTCGGCATCGACCGCGACGTAGCGCTTCAGCGACTCGGCGCCACTGCGCCCGAACGCGGTCCGGAAGATCGACTCGCTCGAACGCAGCTCGTCGAGCGGGCCGATCAGCGCCTTGTCCGTACCGACGACGATTCGGGTGTAGCGCGTGCTCGACGCGTAGTCGTCGATCCAGCGACGCATCGCCGGGAAGTCGTCCTTGGCGGAGAACGAGGTGTCGGCGACGATCAGCACCGTCTTCGGGTTCGCTTCGAGCCACAGGTGCGTGCCGACCCAGGCGCCCGCATGCAGCAGGGCGAACGCGGCGAAGACCTTGAGCCACTTCATCGCGCGCGCTCCGGAGTCGGCCGCGATCGCCCGTGCCGGCGCCCGTGCCGGCGCCCGGCTCCGAGCTCGCCACCGCACCCTTTCACAGTCACAGTGGCGGTCGCGGTCGCGCCTCGGCGAGGCACCGCTACATCTCCGAGTTCAGCAGGTTGCCGATACGGTACGACGCCGACTCCCCGCTCGACTCGACGTAGGCGCCCTCCGCGAGCCGCGACAGCTGCTTGAGCTCGCTCGCCGCTTCCGCGGTGATCTCGTACGCGATCGAATGCACCGGAATGCCCGCCCACTCGAGCGTCTCCTTGACCTCGTCGAAGCTGCGCCCCTGGTTGCGTTCGCCGTCGGACAGCACGAACACGATCGGCTTGTGGTCGGGATGGTTCTCGAGGAAGCCGTAGAGCAGGCTCTCGGCGACGAGCACGGCGTCGTTCGTGGCCGTGCGACCACCGGCCGACAGGCGCTCCACGGCGCCCATGAACAGGGACTTCTGCTGCACGTCGAACTCGCGCACGTCCAGATCCACGTTGACCGTGTCGCTGTAGGTGACCAGCCCGATGGCGTTGCCCGCGCTGATCAGGTCGGCCGACTCGATCAGCGCCTTCTTCAGGTTCTTCAGACGCGAGCCCTCCATCGAGCCGGAGACGTCGGCGACGAACACCGCGGCGATCGGTCGGCCACCCGATTTCTTCTCCTTCCAGAGCCCCTGTGCACGCGCGATGACGCTGCCGTCGCCGATCGTGTACGCAGGGCGGTAGTCCGGATCGAGACCGAAGCCGAACCGCTCGCTCGACGCGCCCTGCGCGGCGACGAACTCGGCGAAGAGCGCGAGCACCTCGCGCTCGGCGTCGTCCGCCTCGCGGGTGGCGTAGAGCGGACTGTCGTGACGGACGCCGAAGGGCACGAACTCGTAATCGGTCATGCCGGTCACGTTGGCCCAGCTCTGGCGCTCCATGACCATCGCGTCGAGCACACCGCTGCCCTGCGCCGCGTCACGCATCTGCAGGGTCGTCTGGGCGACGAACGGAACCCCCGCCTGGAACGCCTCGAAGGCGCTCGCGACGTCCGGCGACAGCATCGCCGCCTCGTCGCCGTCGGCGAACGCCTCCAGCACCGTCAGCAGGAAGTTCAGACCGGTGCTCGACTGATAGGGATTGGTGTAGCCCATCGCGAACTCGCCGTTCGTGACGAGGGTGAGCAGCTTGCCGACGTCCAGGGCGCCGTCGGTCGTGATGTCGCCGAGGCGGCTCTTCCTGACGATCACGCCGGCCGTGTTCGGGGCGGTCGCCTCGCTGATCACGTCGAGCTCGACGCCGTCGGCCTGGAGCATGTTTCCCCAGAGCGTGTTGCTCGGCGAGAACGCGTCGGGCACGTAGCGCCCGCTCAGGATGAACTGCGCACCGAGACCCGAGGCGATGCGGCGGATGCGCACGGCCGCCTGTCGCCCGTCCGCAAGCTCCACGCGCTCGTCGTTGAAGGCGCGGGCGAGCTGCACGTAGAAGCCGTCGCGCCCCTCCCCCGCCTTCTCCGACGAGGTGAAGATCTCGACCGACTCGACCCTGCCCGAATCGGGCGGACCGACGACGATCGGGGTCTCGTCGAGCTCGGGCAGCATCGACAGGAGGTTCGTTCTCGTCAGCGTGATGTTGGCGCGGTAGGTGTTCTCGCGGAACGAGGGCTTGATGTCGTCCGCGACGGTCTCGAGGATGGCCTCGCGCGCGGCTTCCGGGCTGTCGACCTTCTGCCCGCAGGCGCCGAGCAGCACCACGGCGCCGAGGACGAGAAGCGGGACGGCGGCGGCGCGCACGGTCGTCGCGACACGGTGACGAGCGGTTCTGTCATTCATGGATCACATGGTGCCACAGGGTGTGTCATCGGGCCGTGCAGACGCCGTGCCGGGCGAATCCCCGGCCCGTGCGCCTCTCGATCCGAGCCTTCCGCTCCGGTTCTCGCCCGGTTTCCGATCCGGGCCTGCCGCGAACGCTCCACGCCCCGAACTTCATCGGAGCCCGCCCGTCCTCGGCACCGGGTCTCTCGTCGACGGCCCTGCACACGAGAATCACGGGGACTGCCCGGTCCCCTGTCCGCCGGGCCCGTCGCCCTCGCCCGTCTCCCGTCCCGGACCAGGCGCTCTGGACCACCTGCCCCGGGCTGCGCGCCCCGGATCACGCACCCCGACGATTGGCGATCTCGGCCAGGCTGGTCAGCCGGGCGAGCGTGTCGAGCCGCTCGTAGCGGCTGAACGAGGGAATGTTCGCCACTTCCACGGCCGTGTCGCTCAGCGCGTCGAACAGCTGGCGATTCTCCTCGAGCAGAGCGTCGAGCCGCCCGCGCTGATCGGCGACCTGGGTCTCGCGCCGTTCTTGTCGTGCGACGCCTCCCCCGCCGTCCGGCTCCGCCGGATCGTCGGAACCGCGTGCGAGCGACGCCAGGCTGTGGCCGACGGCGACCGCGTCCGTGAGATTCTGCACCGCGTGCTTCTGCACCCGCCGGGCCGTCGTCAGGTACTCGACCGGGCCGCTCCGGCTGCCGAGAAAGCGCGTCTCGACGACCGCGTGGTAGTCGGCGAGCAGACCGGTCAGGACGCCCGCCTGCCGACGGCCCTCGTCGATGCCGAGCGCGCCGAGCTCGTCGGCGAGGGTCGCCAGCCGTGCCGTCATCTCGGCGTGCTCGTCGGCCTCGCGCCGCTCTAGCCAGCCGAGCTCGTCGGCGAGGGTCTGGCCGCTCAGCCGGTAGAGGGCCGGCACCGTCAGCGTGGCGATCGCGCCGAGCACCGCGTAGCCCGCCAGGAACGGCCAGCCGGGCGCGAACCAGAGCGCGTAGGCGACGAGCGCGAGCACGGACAGGCCGGCCGCCACCAGCGTCGTGTTGCGCACCTCGCTGCCGAGTCCGTCGAAGATGATGGCGCTGCCCGTCCGTGCGTCCGCCCCGGAGCGGGGCTCGACGAAGCGTAGCCCGCGCGCCGACGGCGAGCAACGGGGAGCGCGGGACCACGCTGAGCCTCACCGTGCCGTGCTGAACCGTCGTGCCGCTCCGAACCGAACCGAGCCGTACGGGTCACGCCATCGTCAGAACGTCAGCGAGCGGCCCTCGATCGACAGCGTGGCCGCGACGTCCGACTCGCCCGCGGCGACCGTCACCAGGCGATCGGCGCCGATCGCCGCGAGCGCGGAGACGATCCGCTCCGGCTCGCCGTGCGTGACGCTCAACGTCTCCAGTCGTAGTCCGATGTCGCTCATCCGGGCGGCGGCGTCCGTTCCCGGAGGCCATTCGATCAGCACCGGAAAGGCGCCGCCCTCGACGAGCGAGCCGTCGTCGCTCAGCGCGATGCGCCAGCGCAGGTCGTCGCGCACCTGCTCGACCGGACGGCCCGCGTCGACGCCCGCCTTGCGCGCCCGATCGAGCGTCACGTCGAGGTCGTCGACGGCGACCACCCAGGTCAAGAGTGCAAGCCCGGTAGCGAACCGCGCCACCGTCGCCGGGTCGTCGAGCGAGAACCAGCGAGGTCGTGCGGGAGCGGGTGCGTTCGGATCGATCGCGATGATCTCGAGGAAGACACCGTCGGCGATCCGCGTCAGGCGATTGTGCGTGCCCATCCGCGGGTGCCTGCCGCCGGGCGGCGGCGACGTGCCGGCGAGGCGCTCGAACGCCGACGTTCCGGCCTCCAGCGAGGCGGCGCCGAGCACCAGGTGATCGAGTCGGGCGTGGGACGCGCCGCGACCGGAACGGTCGGTAGCGGCGCTCAGCGCAGCTTGTCCATCGTGCCGGTCTCCTCGGCGAGGAGGTAGTAGAACGCGACGCGACTCTTGGCGTTGTCGCCCTTCATGCGCTCGCACACCTTCGCGATGCCGCCGTCGGCGGTCTCGGCGTCGAGCCCGAGCTTCTTCGCCGCGAACCCGTCGCGCACGGTCGCCAGCTCCTTCTCGTCGGTCGCCGAGACGGTTGACGAATCCCGGTTCCGGAGCGCGATGCCGCAATACCCGACTATCTTGTCGACGACGCCCTGATCGGGGGAATCGATGTACTTGGAAACGGCGGCGGTGTGGGCACTGTTGTCGGCCATCGGGGTCTCCTCGGACTGTCTGACGGACCCCCGAGCATAGACGACGTGCCCAGGAACTCCTGCGCTCGTCGTCTCCCGTACAGGACAACACGGCGTTGATCCTCAGTCCGAGAGTGCGTTTCGTCCCTGCGGAGCCCCTTGTACCGCTCAGGGCCCGTCGATCGAAAGTCGATTTCTACGGAGTTCATCGAGGTTTATCGAAATCGATAAATTCGAAGTGCCAGCGTGTTCAGATCTCGGCGATTCCTGGGTACGGCACCTCGAGCAGACCGGGTCGTGCGTCGCGTCCTGCTGCCGAACGAGCGCTTCGGCCGGACTGTCCGCGAGAGATCGGCGGGGGGCGAGGACGACCGCACCCCGACCTCAGAACCGCGTGTTGTCCTCGAGCCCGAGGTTGTTGATGCGGGTGCGGCCGAGCAGGCGGAGCAGCACCGCGCGGCAGGCGCGCAGGGCCGGGTAGAGGACGGCCGCGACCCGGGGGCTCCGGAACAGGTGGAAGTTCAGGCGGTTCAGCAGGCCCGAGCGGCTGCCGATCATCGCGAGCATGTGGATGGCGTCGCTGCCGTAGTAGAGCGCGTCACCGAGCTTGAGCACCATGCCGTCGTCGATGTCGAGCCCGGCGGTGGTGATCTCGCGCATGATCGGCGTGTCCTCGCGCGCGTCGACGAGCACGAGCCTGCCGACGTCCTCGCGGATGCGCACCACGCGGCAGTAGTTGTCGCAGGCCGGGCATTCGCCGTCGTAGACCAGCAGCACGTCGGCCGTGTCGAGCGACGGTGCATCGACCGGCGCGTGCGTGCGGGTATCCATCGACAAGCCTCAGTGAATCCGGGTCGCGTCGGTGCGGGGGGCCAGCAACTCGCGAACACCGGTCGCGCCGAGCGATCTCAGCTTCTCCGTGTTACGGGTCGGGATGCCGGCGGGATCGGGATGCCGCGCCAGCGCCCGCTCGACCGATTCCTCCTGCAGGAGCTGCAGCATCGGGAACGGTGCGCGGTTGGTGCAGTTGGCCGCGTCGTCGGCCGCCTCGCCGGCGAAGCGGTAGTCGGGGTGGAAGCTCGCGATCTGCAGAGCCCCGGTGTGCCCGAGATCCTCGAGCAGGGCCTCGGCCACGCCGACGAGATCGAGGTAGTCGTCGAAGTCGCCGAACCCGTCGGGCACGACGAGCAGCGTCGTCGCGTCGCGCGCGTCGCCGTCCAGGAGCGCCGCGGCCTCGTCGGCGAGTCGCTGCAGGACCTCGGCCGTATCCTCCGTCTCGATCACGACGATGCTCGCCAGCTCGCGCTCGAGCACGGCGCGGGCGAACGGGCAGAGCTCGAGCCCGACCACGATCGTGTCGATCCAGCGACGCGTCGCGCCGATCACCATCGGCGCCGGCACCCCCGTGCCGCGTGCTTCGTCGTCCGCCATGTACCGCCGCTCCCGGTGCTCGACCGCCGGAGCGGCTCGTCGATGAACCCGCCGTTCTACCAGAATCACGCGGGAGGGACCGTTATACTCGGCGGCCCGACCGGCGCCCGTCCCGATGAACCCCGACCTCGACCGTCTCCAGCCCTACCCGTTCGAGAAGCTCCGGCGGCTGCTGGACGGCGTGCGGCCGGCGGATCTGCCGCCCGTCTCGCTCGCGATCGGCGAACCGCGCCATCCGCCGCCCGCCGTCGCGCTCGAGGCGTTGACGGCCGATCTCTCGGGGTTCGGCCGCTACCCGTCGACGCGCGGCGACGAGGCGCTCCGCGAGACCTTCGCGAGCTGGCTCGGCCGACGCTACTCGCTGCCCCGGGCGGACGTGCTCGCCGAGCGTCACGTGCTGCCGCTCAACGGCACGCGCGAGGGCCTGTTCGCGATCGCCCAGTGCGTGCTCGATCGCACGGCCAGCGCGCGCGACGTGCTGATGCCGAACCCGTTCTACCAGATCTACGAGGGGGCGACGCTGCTCGCCGGTTGCCGCCCGGCCTTCTATCCCATCGGCCCCGATGCCGACGCCGACCTCGACGCGATCGACGACGCGGCCTGGTCGCGTTGTCAGATGATCTACGTCTGCTCGCCCGGCAACCCGACCGGTGCGGTGCTGTCGCGGGAGGCGCTGGTGCGGCTGATCGAGCGCGCCCGGCGGCACGACTTCGTCATCGTCTCGGACGAGTGCTACGGCGAGATCTACCGCGAGGCGGCCGGCGCGCCATGCGGCTTGCTGGAGGCGGCACGCACGGCCGGCGTCGACGACTACGCGCGCTGCCTCGCCTTTCACAGCCTGTCCAAGCGCTCGAACCTGCCGGGGCTCCGCTCGGGGTTCGTGTCGGGCGACGCGACGCTGATCGAGCGCTTCCTGGCCTACCGCACCTATCACGGCTGCTCGATGGCCGGCCCCGTGCAGGCGGCGAGCGCGGCCGCCTGGGGCGACGAGGCGCACGTGATCGCCAACCGCGCCGCCTACGACGCCAAGTACGCCGACGTCGTCGAACGCCTCTCCACGCGCCTCGACGTCGCGATCCCGCCGGGCGGGTTCTACCTCTGGCCCGAGCTCGCCGTCGACGATCGCGAGTTCACCCGCAAGCTGTTCGCCGAGCAGCACGTGCGGGTGGTGCCGGGCAGCTACCTCGCGCGCGAGCCGGAGGCGTCGGGAACGTCCGGCACGGGCGGCTCCGGCGCCGCCGTCACGGGCGGGCTCGCCGCCACGGCCGACCCGGGCCGCAACCGGCTGCGCCTCGCGCTCGTCGCGCCGCTCGAGGACTGCCGCATCGCCACCTCGCGCCTCCTCGCCAGCCTGCCTGCCTAGAAGTCGTTCGCGTTTCCCCGGCGTTCGCTCCTCACCCACGGTCATCCGCCCCCCTTGTTCGCCCCTTCATTCGACAGAGAGACGACACGATGAACGACCTCGAGACCCTGATCGACGAGGCATGGGAGCGCCGTGCCGAGCTCTCGCCGAAGGACGCCGCCGGCGACATCGGGCAGGCCGTCGAGCGCGCGATCGCGCTGCTCGACAATGGCGACGCGCGCGTCGCCGAACCGCTCGGCGCGCCCGGCGAGTGGCGCGTCAACCAGTGGCTCAAGAAGGCCGTGCTGCTCTCGTTCCGCCTGCGCGACAACGCGCCGATCGAGGCCGGTGGCGCGACCCGCTACTTCGACAAGGTGCCGGGCAAGTTCACCGAGATGAGCGCGAACGAGTTCCAGCAGGCAGGCGTCCGCGTGGTGCCGCCGGCGATGGCGCGTCGCGGCAGCTTCATCGGCCAGAACACGGTGCTGATGCCCTCCTACGTCAACATCGGCGCCTACGTCGACTCGGGCACGATGGTCGACACCTGGGCCACGGTCGGCTCCTGCGCGCAGATCGGCAAGAACGTGCACCTCTCGGGCGGCGTCGGCATCGGCGGCGTGCTCGAGCCGCTGCAGGCCAATCCGACGATCATCGAGGACGACTGCTTCGTCGGCGCGCGCTCGGAGATCGTCGAGGGCGTGGTCGTCGAGAAGGGCGCGGTGGTCTCGATGGGCGTCTACATCGGCCAGAGCACGCGCATCTACGATCGCGAGCGCGACGAGGTCACGTACGGGCGCGTCCCGGCGGGCTCGGTCGTCGTGTCGGGCAACCTGCCCGCCGAGAACGGCAAGTACGGCCTCTACTGCGCGGTCATCGTCAAGCGCGTCGACGAGAAGACGCGCGCCAAGGTCGGCATCAACGAACTGCTGCGCGTGGTCGACTGACCATGGACGACACGATCACGCTGCACGGCATCGCGAACTGCGACACGGTGAGGAAGGCGCGTCGCCGGCTCGACGACGAGGGCGTCGAGTACACGTTCCACGACTTCCGGAAGGACGGCCTCGACGCCGCCAGGGTCGACGGCTGGGTCGACGCGCTCGACGACTGGGGCGTGCTCGTCAACCGCCGCGGCACCACGTGGCGGAAGCTCGCCGAGGCCGAGCGAGAGAACCTCGACCGGGCGCGTGCCGTCGCGCTGATGGTCGAGCACCCGACCGTGGTCAAGCGGCCGGTGCTGGTGCGCGGGGAGCTCGTGCTCGTCGGCTTCGACGAGACGATGTACCGGAAGCTCGCGCACGGCTGAGGGGTTCGGTCGACCTCTCCAGGCGCCCTCGCGACCTCCCCCGTGGCGAGCCTCCGTGTCCTCGCGCCTCGGCGCGGGAACTACTGTGTGTCGAACGTCGGGACGGTCTGCTCGAGCAGGGCGGGATCGAAATCCAGTACCGCCTTGAACGGGGCCCACGGCAACGTGACCACTTGATCGTCTCCGGCGGGGTCGCTCACGAGCACGGTCACGCTCGCCAGGTCGTCGTCGGCGTCGATCCGCAGCGCGCTCCCGTCCTCGGCCGTCACGGTCAGCGTACCGCTCGTGTAGTTCCATGCCCCGTCGAGCGGTTGCGTGAACTCCAGCGGCGCGCTCGTGTCGTCGGCCTGGCCGCTCTCGTCGGCGAAGCGGAGGCCGATCGGTGTCTCGACCCGGACCGGCCGATAGCCGCTCGCCGCCGTGGCCAGCGAGAACGAACCGGAGAGGTCGGCATGAAACACGCCGTCGCCACCGTAACCGTAGACGTGGAAGAGGTTCGCGTCTTTCACGGCCAAGGTGCCGCCGACCTCCTCGCGTGTGTGGTCGACGTCCGTCATGCGCCGCGACGGAAAGCCGCCGGGTGCCCGGGCCGACCAGAGAAAGAAGACCATCCCGTCGGACGAGGTGCCGCCCTGCTGGCCGACCGCGCGGAACCCGTCCGCGGTCACCCGCGTGCCGAAGGCGTTCTCATCGGACTCCAGCATGCCGTCCAAGACGCGGCCGCCGTCCTGGCAAGCGTCGAACGCGTAATCGTAGAAGACGCCGTCCCCGTCGAAGAAGGAGCGGAAGTCGAAGTCGACAGTTCCGCCGTTCTCGCAGGCGAGCGTGCCGCTGTTGAACCGTTCGGGAAGGCTCTCCGCCTGCCAGGTATCCACGTCGAACTCGTCGGTGAACGCCGACACGCCGGCCGCGTCGTGATCGAACTCCATCGTCCTGCCGCTGAACACGCCGAACACGTCGCGCAGCAAGGCCCCGACGTTCTCGACGCCGATGGTCGGCCCGTCGCTCATCAGTGCTTCCGTGGACGGCTCGTCCACGGTCGGTGTCGCTGTCGCCGAATCGCCGGCCGATGGCGCATCGGTGGTCTCCGATCCGGGCGTGTCCGTCGGCTCGGACACCGGGTCGTTCGTGGGCGGGGGGGGGGGTTCGGGATCGCTCGACGAGCCGCTTCCACAGCCGGTGAGCAGCACGGACGCCGAGAGCACGGTCACCGCGAGGGTGCCGGACGAGCGACGAGGGAAGCGTGGTGACGGACGCCCGGGATGGGTGGTCGACATGATGTGCGAGCGTCTGGGAACCGGTCGGGAGGGCTGGAGCTCAAGCTAGCGCAGAATATTGTGCATCAATTCAAAAACAACCGCTTCTCAAGTGAGCGCCTGCAACGCGCGGAGCACGTCGCGGCGGCTGATCTGGCCGACCAGGCGGTTGTCCTCGAGCACCGGGTAGCGCCGGTAGCGGGCGTTGACGAACTTCTCGGCCAGCTCGAGAATGCTGGTCTCGGCATCGACGGTCTCGACCTCGGTGCTCATGAACTCGGACACGCGACCGCCGTACTCCTCGTGGTAGCCGGCGTTGAGTGCCACCCGCATGCAATCCTGCTCGGACAGCACGCCGACGAGGTTGCCGTGCTCGTCGACGACCGGCGCTCCGGAGATGCGCTTCTCGACGAGCAGCGCGATCGCCCGCAGGATCTCCATGTCCGGGCTGAACGTGACCAGGCTCGCGGTCATGTAGTCGCCGGCCTTGACTGACCTCAGCTGCATCGGTTCAGTCTCCCTCGTGGGTCGCGCGCGCGCCGCGAAGCCGGTGACCGGCCCAGGGGGGGCGACACTCGCGTCTCGCTCGCCTCCGGCCGCGTGGCGGTGCGCCGGTGCCGTGCGGCGTGCGAGGCGCAGGGATTCGCGCAGGCGCTGCAGCCGTCGCCACCGTCGAGCGCGTTCAGCCCGCCGCAACTGCCGGCGATCGGACGTCGGCCGAAGATGACGCCGATCGCCATGCCGGCGACGGCGAGCCCGATGACGACGAAGCTCAGGAGAAAGAGCGCCATCAGGCGGCGAGGTGTCGTTCGAAGGCGCGGGTGTACGTCTCCTCCAGACCGCCGGCGGACTTGACGATGAAGTGCGCGGCGAGCCCGTGCTCGCGGGCGAAGTCGATGCCGTCGGCGGGACCCATGACCATCAGCGCCGTCGACAGCGCGTCGGCGTCCATGGTGGAGCTCGCGACGACGCTGACCGAGGCGAGCCCGTGCGTGACCGGACGGCCGCTGCGCGGGTCGATCGAGTGGGAGTACCGTCGTCCGCCCGCGTCGAAGAAGTTGCGGTAGTCGCCGGAGGTCGCGATCGCCGCGTCGCGGAGCTCGACGACGCGGTGGACGGCGCGCCGCCCGGCCGCCGGGCGTTCGATCGCGACGCGCCAGGGGCTGCCGTCGGGCTTGGTGCCGCGGGCGCGCAGCTCGCCGCCGATCTCGACCAGGTAGCTCGCCCGGCCGTGATGCTCGAGCCGCTCGGCGAGCCGATCGACCGCGTGACCCTTGGCGATGCCGGAGAGATCGAGGTAGGTGTCGGCGCGGCGCTTGCGAAGTGCTCCGCGGGACGCGTCGAACTCGATGAAGGCGAAGCCGACGCGCTCGCGCGCGCTCGCCACGGCGTCGCGCGCGGGCGGCGCCGTCGCGATACCCGTCGGGCCGAACCCCCAGAGATTCACCAGGGGGCCGACCGTCGCGTCGAAGGCACCGCCGCTCGTCTCGCTCGCCTCGAGCGCGGCGCCGATCACCTCGGCCGTCCGCGCCGACAGCGGCAGCCAGTCGCCGTCGCCGCTCGCGTTCACGCGCGAGAGCTCGGACTCGGGCCGGTAGGTCGACATGCTCGCCTCGATGCCCTCGAGCACGCCGCCGAACTCCGCCTCGAGGGCGGCGAGCGTGCCGCCGCTCGCGCGCTCCGGCGGCGTCGCGCCGGCCCTCGCGAAAGTCGCGGCGAGCCGATCGCCGAGCTGCACGCTGTAGCCGGTGCCCATCGTGCTGCCGCCGAAGCTCTCGACGTCGGCGGCGACGCTCGTGCCGGAGCAACCCGACAGCGCGAGGACGCCGGGCGGCAGCACGACGCCCGCCGCGAGCCCGAGAGCGCCCTTCAGATACGTTCGCCTGTCCATCTTCAACGTCATGCCCCCTCGTGCCGTTCTCTGTACCGCCGGACCGCCGGGTCCGACGCGCTCAACCGCCGAAGTCGTCGAGCAGGATGTTGTCGTCCTCGACCCCCAGGTCGTGGAGCATGTCGATCACCGCGGCATTCATCATCGGCGGGCCGCACATGTAGAACTCGCAGTCCTCCGGCGCCGGGTGGTCCTTCAGGTAGTTCTCGAAAAGGACGTTGTGGATGAAGCCGGAGTAGCCCGACCAGTCGTCCTCCGGCTGCGGATCCGACAGCGCGATGTGCCACTCGAAGTTCTCGTGCTCGGCGGCCAGCCGATCGAAGTGATCGACGTAGAAGGTCTCCTTGAGGCTTCGCGCACCGTACCAGAAGCTGATCTTGCGGCTGCTGTCGAGTCGCATCAGCTGATCGAAGATGTGCGAGCGCATCGGCGCCATGCCGGCGCCGCCGCCGACGAACACCATCTCGTTGCTCGTCTCCTTGGCGAAGAACTCGCCGAAGGGGCCGGAGATCGTCGCCTTGTCGCCGGGCTTGAGGTTGAAGATCCACGACGACATCTCCCCCGGCGGAATGCCCTTGTCGCCACCGGGCGGCGGGGAGGCGATACGCACGTTGAGCATGATGAGCCCCTCCTCGGACGGGTAGTTCGCCATCGAGTAGGCGCGCATGACCGTCTCCTCGACGCGCGACTCGTGCTGCCAGAGGTTGAAGCGGTCCCAGTCCTCGCGGAAGCGATCCTCGACGTCGAAGTCCGAGTACTTGATCAGGTGCGGCGGGCACTCGATCTGGATGTAGCCACCGGCGCGGAACGGCACCGTCTCGCCCGCGGGGAGCTCGAGCACCAGCTCCTTGATGAAGGTCGCCACGTTGTCGTTCGAGCGCACGGTGCAATTCCACTTGCGCACCCCGAACACTTCCTCGGGCACCTGGATGCGCATGTCCTGCTTGACCGTGACCTGACAGGACAGCCGATCGCCGTCGGCCGCCTCGCGCTTGGAGATGTGCGAGGTCTCGGTCGGCAGGATCGCCCCGCCGCCCTCGCGGATCTTGACCCGGCACTGCGCGCAGGTGCCGCCGCCGCCGCAGGCCGACGCGACGAACAGCTGCGAGTCGGCTAGCGCACCGAGCAGCTTCGCCCCGACCGGCGCGCGGATCGTCTTCTCGCCGTTGACGACGATGTCCACCTCGCCGCTCGCCACCAGCGCCGACTTCGCGCCGAGGATCACGAACACCAGGATCAGGACGATCGCGGTGAGCAGCACCACGCCGAGAACGATCTCCATCAGTGACGTGCCTCCGCGAGTCGTGCCTTGATCGATCGAAGCCGGATCAGCGGCAGCCGGGGCAGGAGCCCGGCGAGCGGCGACCGCGGCACTCGAGTGCGTGTCGTGTGTGCCATCACAGCTGTATCCCGGAGAACGCCATGAATCCGAGGGACATCAGCCCGACGGTGATGAACGTGATGCCGAGCCCCTGCAGGCCCGCCGGCACGTCGCTGTACTTGAGCTTCTCGCGGATGCCGGCGAGCGCGGTGATCGCCAGCGCCCAGCCGAGACCGCTCCCCACCCCGTAGATGACGCTCTGCCCGAAGCCGTAGTCGCGCTCGACCATGAACAGCGAGCCGCCGAGGATCGCGCAGTTGACGGTGATCAGCGGCAGGAACACGCCGAGCGCGTTGTAGAGGGCGGGAAAGAAGCGATCGAGCACCATCTCGAGAATCTGCACCATGGCGGCGATGACGCCGATGTAGCAGATCAGCCCGAGGAAGCTCAGGTCCACGTCCGGCAGCCCGAGCCAGGCGAGCGCGCCGCCGTCGAGCAGGAACTGGAAGATCAGGTTGTTCGCCGGCACCGTGATCGCCTGCACGACGACGACCGCCGCACCGAGGCCGATCGCCGTCTCGATCTTCTTCGAGACGGCGAGGAAGGTGCACATGCCGAGGAAGAACGAGAGCGCGAGGTTCTCGACGAAGATCGACTTGACGAAGAGACTGAGCGCCGCCTCCATCAGGTGGCCTCCGTGCGGTGCACCTGGTGAATCTGGTACTCCGCCCGCTCGACCTGCTTCGGCTTCCAGGTGCGCACGCCCCAGATCATCAGGCCGATGATGAAGAAGGCGCTCGGCGGCAGCAGCATCATGCCGTTGGCGTAGTACCAGCCACCGTCGGCGGTCGTGGGCAGGATGGTGTACCCGAGCAGCGTGCCGGCGCCGAACAGCTCGCGGAGCGTGCCGACGACGATCAGGATCAGGCTGTAGCCGAGGCCGTTGCCGAGGCCGTCGAGAAAGCTCGGCCCCGGCGGGTTCTTCATCGCGAAGGCCTCGGCGCGACCGAGCACGATGCAGTTGGTGATGATCAGCCCGACGAACACCGACAGCTGCTTGGCGACGTCGTAGGCGAAGGCCTTGAGCAGCTGGTCCACGACGATGACCAGCGAGGCGATGATGACCATCTGCACGATGATGCGGATGCTCGACGGCACGTGATCGCGGATCATCGATATCGAGGCGTTCGAGCAGGCGACGACCGTGGTCAGCGCCAGGCACATCAGCAGCGACGCGGCGAGCGTCGTCGTCACCGCGAGCGCCGAGCAGACGCCGAGCACCTGCAGCGTGATCGGGTTGTTGTCGACGAGCGGATCGAAGACGACCTTCTTGCTGGCGGCGTCCATGGTCAGGCCCCCTCGGTATCGGGTCGGGTGGGTGCCGGCACGGAGATCGCGGCGGCGCGACTCGCGCCCAGGTTCGCCAGGAAGGCGCCGAAGCCCTCCTCGTCGAGCCAGTAGCGAAGCAGGTTGGTCACGCCGCGGCTCGTCAGCGTGGCGCCGGCGAGACCGTCGACGCTGTAGGCGGCGTCCGGCGAGTTCGCGGGCACGGTGCCCTTGACCACCTGGATCCGCACGTCGCCGGAGTCGTCGAAGGCGACCTTGCCCTCCCATTTCCGCCGCCAGGCGACGTTGTCGACCTCGCCACCGAGCCCGGGCGTCTCGGCGTGGTCGTAGAACTTCAGCCCCGAGACGGTCTTGAGATCCCCCTCGAGAGCGATGAAGCCGTACAGCGTCGACCAGAGACCGAGGCCGTGCACCGGCAGCACGATCTGCTCGAGCGCGTCGCCGTCGCCGATCAGGTAGACCTCGGCGTAGCGCGCCCGTCGACCGATGCTCGCGATGTCCTCGTCGGCATCGATCAGGATGCCCATCTCCGGGTCCGCCGCGGCCACGCGCGCGTCGAAGGCGTCGGCGTCGATCTCGTCGGTGAACTCCCCCTTCTCCAGATCGACGATGCGCCGCTCGATGTTGGCGAACAGCGCCTCGACGTCGACCTCGGCGTCCGGGTCGGTATCGGCGTCGCGCCCGGTCTCGAGCAGGCCCGCCACCTCGAGGATGTTCTTCCTGCGATCGAGCTCGGCGTTCGCGTCCTGCGCCGGGCGCAGGAGCACCGCCGCGGCCGAGACGACGATCGAGCAGACCAGGCACAGGGCGAGCGCGACCGCGACGGTCTTCCTCGGGTCGTCGTTGGGCAGCGCGAGGATCTCGCCGAGCCGCCCCCGCACGCCGCCGCCCGCCGATCCGCCGGCGTTGCCGCCGTCACCGTCACCGGACGCCTGGCCGGCGGCCGGGTCGGCGTGGGTCGGCACGTTGCCGGCGTCCACCCGTTCGAGATCGGCCCTCTGACCGGCATCCTCTCCCCCGGCCGTGCTCGCACCGGAGCGGATGTCCCCGGGGGGTACGCCCGCGCCGGCCGCAGGCGTTCCCGGTGCGGGCCCGCCCGCCGGGTCCTGCGAGCCGCCGCTCGCGACCGTCCTGCCCTCGTCAGGCTCGTCGTCACGGCTCATCGTCCGCCGCTCCCGACACCGTCGTCGGCCCGCTCCATCGACCCGGCGCTTCCCGCCGCGACCGGGGTTCCCGTCGACTCGCCCGTCGCCGACGTCTCGGCCACCCCGTCTCCGGCGGCGAACCGGGCCATGCGGCGCGTGCGACGGCGGACGTTCGCCTGCACGACGCCGTAGTCCATCAACGGCGCGATCAGGTTGGCGAACAGGATCGCGAGCATGATGCCCTCCGGATAGGCGGGATTGACGACACGGATGATCACCGTCATGAACCCGATCAGGATGCCGAACATCCAGCGTCCGGCGTCGGTGTGCGCCGCGCTGACGGGATCGGTGGCCATGAACACCATGCCGAAGGCGAAGCCGCCGAGCACGAGATGCCAGTGCCAGGGCATGGCGAACATCGGGTTGGTGTCGCTGCCGATCGCGTTGAGGAGGAGCGAGGTCGCGACCATGCCGATGAACACGCCGAGGATGATGCGCCAGGAGGCGATGCGCGTGTAGACGAGGAACGCCGCGCCGAGCAGGCAGGCGAAGGTCGAGGTCGAACCGAGCGAGCCCTGGATCGCGCCGAAGAAGGCGTCGCTCCAGCCGACGCTCGAGTCGAGGATCAGCGCGAGCCCACCCTCGGCGCCGAGGCTGAGCGGCGTGGCGCCGCTGAACCCGTCGACGGCGGTCCACACCTCGTCGCCGGAGAGCTGCGCGGGGTAGGCGAAGAACAGGAAGGCGCGTCCGGCGAGGGCGGGGTTCAGGAAGTTCTTGCCGGTGCCGCCGAACACTTCCTTGGCGAGCACGACACCGAAGGAGATGCCGAGCGCCGCCTGCCAGAGCGGGATGTCGGGCGGCAGGATCAGCGTGAACAGCATCGAGGTGACGAGGAAACCCTCGTTGACCTCGTGGTTGCGGACGGCGGCGAACACCACCTCCCAGAAGCCGCCGGCGGCCATCACGACGATGTAGATCGGCAGGAAGTAGACGAAGCCGTGCCAGAAGCAGTCCCAGACGCTGGACGCGTCGTAGTCGACGCCGAGCAGTCCCAGCACCGCTCCGCGCCAGCCTTCGGCGCTGGTCAGTCCGAGCTCGGCCATCGCGGCGTTCGCCTGGAATCCCGTGTTCCAGAGCCCGAGCAGGATGCAGGGGACCAGCGCGAGCACCACGTAGCTCATGACGCGCTTCAGATCGATCGCGTCGCGCACGTGCGGGGCGCGCCGGGTGACGTCCGCCGGCGTGTACAGGAAGGTGTCGACCATCTCGTACAGGGCGTAGTACTTCTCGTACGGGCCGCCCTTGGCGAACTGCGGGTGCAGGCGATCGAGCCCGCGGCGCAGCGCGCTCGCGCGCTTCTCCCCTTCCGGATATCGAGCGGACACTAGCGGTGGCTCTCCTGCATGGCGTCGGGTCGAGCGTCCCGTGGCCCCTTCGCGAGGGAGTGCCGCGACACGGGTGCGGCCGCGCGCGGCGCGCGGAGGCGTCGGCGGAGCGCGACCATCAGCCTTCCTTCTCGATCTGTTCGAGGTTGGTGCGCAGCACCGGGCCGTAGTTGTATTTTCCGGAGCAGACGAAGGAGCACAGCGCGAGATCCTCCTCGTCGAGCTCCAGCGCGCCGAGCTTCTGCGCCGTGTCGGTGTCGGCGACGAGCAGCGCGCGGAGCAGTTGCGTCGGCAGGATGTCGAGCGGCACGACGCGCTCGTAGTTGCCGATCGGCACCATCGCGCGCGGGCTGCCGTTGGTCGAGGTGTGGAACGGGAAGCGCCTGGCCTCCCGGTTGAAGCTCGACATGAACAGGTTGATCGCCGAGAACTTCCGACCGGTCGGGTTGATCCAGCCGAGCAGCTCCCGCTCGCGCCCCTCGGCGAGCACGGAGATCTGCGTGTGGTAGCGACCGAGGAAGCTCGACCAGTTGCTCGCGCGCCGGCCCGAGAGCACAGAGCCCGATATCACCCGGCACTCGCGCGGCTCGAGCTCCCCGGCGACGAGCTCCTCGGTGCTCGCGCCGAGCCGCGTGCGCAACAGCCGCGGCGACCTGACCACCGGGCCGGCGAGCGCGACGACGCGCTCCATCCAGAGCTCGCCCCGGGTGAACAGTCGCCCGATCGCGATGACGTCCTGGTAGCCGACGTGCCAGACCGTGTCGTCCGCACCGACCGGGGCGAGGAAGTGGATGTGCGTGCCGGGCAGGCCCGCCGGGTGCGGACCGTCGAAGCGCGCGGCGGCGATGTTCACCCGTTCGGGCAGCGCCGGCAGCGTCGCGGCGCTCGCCTGACAGACGAACACCCGCCCGCTCGTCAGCCTCGCGACGGCGGCGACGCCCGCGACGAAGTCCTCCGCGTGGGCGTCGATGACGACGGCGGCGTCGGCGGCGAGAGGGTTGCTGTCCATGGCCGTGACGAAGATCGCCTTCGGCGTGCCGTCCGGCTTCGGGATCTTGCTGTACGGGCGGGTCCGGAACGCCGTCCAGAGCCCGCTGGAGAGCAGCTCCTGGCGGACGCGCGCGGCGTCGAGCCCGGCGACGTCGCCGGCGGCGACGGGCTCGAACGGCCCCTCGACACGGCACGTGGTCGCGCTCCCCTCGTCGAGGCGGATCTCGACCGACTGCAGCACGCGCCGCGCACCGCGGTTGATCGCCGCGACCACCCCGTCCCCGGGCGCGACGAAGCGCACCTCCGGGTGCGTCTTGTCGGTGAACAGCGTCTGCCCGAGCGTGACCCGGTCGCCTTCGGCGACCGCCATCGTCGGTCTCAGCCCGACGTAGTCGAGCCCGACCAGCGCGACCGAGGAGACCGGCACGGCGTCCTCGATCTCCTGACGGGGCGCGCCCTGGATCGGCAGGTCGAGCCCGCGCCTGATCGATACCGTCGTCATGCGCGATGCACCGGGTGACGGCGCATCCGCGGTCCGTCGGGGCGTTCCGGCAGGAGCTGGCTCGGGCGATCGGTCCGCATCGTGTCGCGTTCGTGACGAAGGGGCTGCGCGCTCATCCTAGTCGGGGTCGTGCCCGACTTCAATCGAGCCGGGTCGGAGCGCGGGCTCACGGCACACGTCGCCTTGCCGGCCAAGGTCCCAAGCCCTGTTCGAGCGCGTCAAGAAGGGCCCGCGCACCGCTTGGCGAGGGTCGTGACGTCATCGGACACCGGTCACGGATCGGAGGTCGGCACCCGGGGCACCCTCGAAGGCGATGCGCGCGCGACCGCCTCGAACCGGCGGCAGGTCCGCCGTACCCGTCAGAACAGGGCGGACAGGTCGAGCGACACGTCGCCCAGCCCTCGCGGCACGATCGCGCCGAGCTCGGACGGCGAGTCCTCGAACCGCCAGCGGCCCTCGTGCGGATCGGCGTGACGCGACAGACGCCCTCCCTCGACGTCGACGATCCACACCTCGGGGATACCGCGCTTCGCGTACAGCGGCAGCTTGACGTCCGTGTCGTAGCGAAGGCTCGAGGCCGAGACCTCGATCGGCAGCAGGACGTCGCGGGCCTCCGCCGTGACGCTCCCGTAGAAGTCGTCTCTCGGCTTCAGCGGCAGCAGGTCCGGTTCGGGCTCCGAGAAGTCGGACAGGCGGATCGAACCCCGGGCCCTGACGATGGCGTTCTCGCCGACGGCCATGACCAGCAGGCGGTTCAGCCGATCGACCTTGCTCATGTGCCCCTTGCCGATCGGTGCCATGTCGACGATCTCCCCCTCGATCAGCTCCACCCGCGCGCCCGGCGCGAAGCGGCGCCCGGTTCCCGCGGGCGAACGTCACCTCGCCGCCGACCCCGTCACGAGCGTGACCGGCCCTCGGCGAGGCGATCGGCGAACACGTCGAGCAGGCGGTTCTTGAGGATCTTGCCGGTGGCCGCCGCCGGCAGCGCCTCGACGACGAGGATCCGCGACGGGCGCTTGTAGGCGACCAGGCGCTCGGCGGCGAACGCGGCGAGCGCCGCCTCGTCCGCGGCGTCCGGCGCGGTGCACTGCACGAACGCCAGCACCTCCTCGTCGCCGCCGTCGAGCCGCCGCCCGACGACGGCGCACTGCACGACGGCGGGGTGCTCGTTCAGCGCGATCTCGACCTCGGGCGGGTAGACGTTGAAGCCGCCGCGGATGATCAGCTCCTTGCTGCGCCCGACGACGTGCAGGTTGCCGTCGGCGTCGAGCCGTCCGAGATCGCCGGTGCGGAGGAATCCGTCCGCGTCGATCGCGCGTGCCGTCTCGGCCGGATCGCGGAAGTAGCCCTTCATGACGTGCGGCCCGCGCGTGGTGATCTCGCCGGTGCCCTCGGCGTCCGCGCCCGGCACCGATGCATCCACGCGCAGCTCCACCCCGGGAAAAGGCGGGCCGACGCTGATGTCGGGCAGCCCCGGCGGGTTCGCCGTGCCGCAGATGCCCGCCGTGCTCTCGGTCATGCCGTAGCCGTTCTGCAGCGCGACGCCGTAGAACGCCTCGGCCTTCCTCTTCCACGCCGGGTCCAGCGGCGCCGCCCCCGACGAGACGTAGCGCAGCGCCGGGCTGCCGAGCCGGGTCTCGCCGCGCGCCGCGACGTGCTCCATCAGCAGCGCGTGCATCTGCGGCACGGCCGGGAACACCGTCACGCCGCCGCGCAGGGCCTCGAGCAGGAGATCGGGACGGAAACGGGGCGCGAGCCGCACCGATGCTCCCGCCCAGGACGTCGCCATCAGCACCGAGGCGAGTCCGAACACGTGCGTCAGCGGCAGCACCCCGTACAGGCGATCCTCGACGCCGAGCCCGCGCAGCTCCCCCGACGCCCGCGCCGCGAAGCGGAGGTTGGCATGGGTCAGCATGACACCCTTGGGCGCGCCGGTCGTGCCGGTGGTGTAGAGGATGACGGCGATGTCCGGATCGGCCGGAATCGCGGGGTCCGGCGCGCCGCTCGAGAGCGTCAGATCGCCGGCCGACACGACGAGGGGCCGAGCGCCCAGGCTCTCGCCGTGCGCGGCGGCCTCGGCCGACACGGCACTCGTGAACACGGTCGCGCGCGGCGACGCGTGCGCCGTCACCTTGCCGATCTCGAGCGCCGTCAGCCGGGCGTTGACCGGCACGGCGGCGGCGCCGAGACGGCTGCAGGCGAGGATCGACACGGCCGTCGCGACGCAGTTCTCCGCGACGATCAGGACCCGGTCGCCGAGGACGACGCCCTCGCCGGCGAGCCGCTCCGCCATCTCCTCGATCGCGTCGCGGTAGCCTGCGTACGTGAAGACGCGGCCGTCGTGATCGAGGATCGCCGGGGCGTCGGGCCGGGCGCCGGCATGCGCGAACACGAAGTCGTGAGCGCGAGGTGTCGCTTCGATATCCTCGCTCACGACACCGACTCCCGTGACGGATCCTCCGCGCGACTCGTCGCCGGGCGGAGCCGGGCGAGCGCGACCAGGGCGTCACGCTCGAGCTCGTCGACGATCTCGGCGAGCGGCGCGACCGCCTCGGTCAGCCCGAGCGACTGCCCGGCCGAGAGCATGCCGCGGCTGACGTCGCCGCTCCGGTAGGCCGAGCGCCCGATCGCCCCCGACACGTGCGGCAGCAATGCCTCGATGCCGATGTCGGGGTTCTCCCGCTCGAGCCGCGCGACCAGCTCGGTGGTCTCGTTGCCGAGCGTGCGGATGGTGTTGCGCACGCTCGACATCGTCAGCACCGTGTCGCGCTCGGACGCCTCGACGAGGGCACGCTTGTAGTCCGGGTGGGCGCCGATCTCCTCGGCGACGAGGAAGCGCGTGCCGACGACGACGCCTGCCGCCCCCGCGGCCAGCGCCGCGACCAGCTGGCTGCCCGCGCCGATGCCGCCGCCGACCAGGAACGGGATGCGGAGCCTGCGCTCGGCGAGCGCGAGGTTCACCAGGCTGCCGACCAGCTCCATGCCGGGATGGCCACCGCACTCCGCCCCGACGATCGAGACCATGTCGACGCCGATGCTCTCGGCCTTCACCGCGAAGCGCACGCTCGGCACCTTGTGCAGCACGTGCACGCCGGCCGCCTCGAGCTCGGGCATGAAGGCCTCGGGATTCCTGCCCGAGGTCTCCACGAAACGCACGCCCTCCTCGATCACCAGCCGGAACACGTCGGCGACCTTCTCGCCGGGCACCAGCTTCGGCAGCATCGAGACGTTGACGCCGAACGCGGCCTCGCCGCAGGCCTCGCGGCAGGCGCGGATCTCGCGCCTGAGCGCATCCGGCTCCGGAAAGCTCGCCGCCGTCAGGAAACCCATGATGCCGGCGCGCGCCGCGGCCGACACGTAGGCCGCGTCCGAGAGCCACATCAGGCCGCCCGCGACGATCGGCAATCGCGTGCCGTAGCGACGCGTGGCGGCCGTGTCGAACGCGGGATCGACGGGTCGACGGGTCGCGTCGGGCCGCGACGTCGACTCGTCGCGGCGGAGTGTCGGCGCATCGGGACGACTGCCGTCGAGCGCCGGTCCCGCGCTCCCGTACGGACCGCTCACGCGTCGCCCCGGCACTTCGCGAAGTCCGGCGCGCGCTTGCCGAGAAAGGCCCCGATGCCTTCGGCCGCCTCCGCCGACGCGACGGCGTCGGCCATCGCGTCGCGCTCGCGATCGAGTTGCGCCTCGAGCGGACCGGCCGCCGCGCGCAGCAGTCGCTTGATGCTCGTCTGGGTCGCCGCCGGCCCACGCGCGAGCGCGTCGGCGAGTCGCGTCGCCGAGGCGAACGCGCCGCCCGCGTCGGCGATCTCGTTGATCGCGCCGAGCGCGTGCAGCCGCCGCGCCGGAACCGGCTCGCCGAGCAGTGCCATGCGGGCGGCGAACGCCGCCGGCAACCGCTCGAGCAGCGTGCGGGTCAACCCGCCGTCCGGTACCAGCCCGGCCCTGACGTAGGCGACCGTGAACGAGGCCTCCTCGCCGGCGACGATCAGGTCGCAGGCGAAGGCGATCGAGACGCCCGCGCCGGCCGCGCCGCCGTCGACCACGGCGATCACCGGCTTCGGGCACGCGACGATCGCGCGCACCACGTCGTGCAGCGACTCGATCGCGGCGAGGCGCACGGCACGCGGCTGCGTGCGCCGCTCGGCGAGCATGCCGAGATCGCCGCCGGCGCAGAAGAAGCCGCCCTCCCCGCGCAGGAGCACCGACGTGATCCGCGGCTCGCGTGCGGCCAGCGCGAGCGCGTCGCCGAGCACGCCGTAGTACTCGGGCGACAGGGCGTTGCGCCTGGTGACGTTCGCGTTGACGACGATCAGGCGATCGCCGAGGTCCTCCATCCGGGCGAGCGCCGTCACGACGGCGACTCCGGTTCGGTGCGCGCGCGCTTGAACACCCCGCTCGCCGTCGCGATCAGCGTGCCCGCCTCGTCGGCGAGCTCGCCGTCGACGAACACCAGCGAGCGACCGCCGCCGGTGACCCGCCCGGTCGCGGTCAGTCGCGTCCCCATGCGTCCGGGCGCGAGAAACTGGGTGCTCATCGAGATCGTCATGAACGGGCGCCGGCCGCTCGCGTCCACCGTCAGGCTCGCCGTCGCGCCCATCGCGTTGTCGAGGAGGGCCACGGCGAGACCGCCGTGCAGCCGCCCGTGGCGGTTGCCGTGGGTCTCGTCGACGACGAGCGTGCAGCGCGCCCGGCCGTCGCCCCGGCCGATGTCGAGCGTGTAGCCGAGCAGGCGCTGGGCGCCGGTCTCGTTCTCGATGATGCCGGTGGTCGCGGTGGTCGTCGTACCGGTCGCCGCGCCATCGCCGGATTCGCCATCGCCGGATTCGTCGTCGAACGACTCGCCTGTCTTGCCGACGGGTGCCGTGCCGTCGTCGAGCTCGCGAGAATTCGTCACGGTCGAGCGACCGCCAGCGCGATGAAGCGCTCGAGATGGTGCAGCGTGTCGCCGAAGCGGTGATCGACCATGACGAGCCGCCGGGCGAGATGACCGAGCTCGTACTCCATCGTCATGCCGATCCCGCCGTGCAGCTGGATGCCCTCCTCCGCGACGCGCTGCCCGACCTCGCCGACGAGGTGCTTGGTCGCGCTGACGTGACGCTCGCGCGCCTCTCGCGCCCCGTCGACGTGACCGGCGAGGTTGATGACGGCCGAGCGCGCCTGCTCGATCTCGATCAGCAGGTCGGCCATGCGGTGCTGAAGCGCCTGGAAGGCGCCGAGCGGCTTGCCGAACTGCTTGCGGGTGCCGAGGTAGTCGGCGGTCAGCGCGCGGATCGATTCCATCAGCCCGAGCGCCTCGGCGGAGATCGCGAGCGTCGCGCGCGCGTGAACGAGCCCGAGCGCGGCGAACGCGCCGCCGTCCGCTTCGATCCGTGCCTCGGAACCGACGGCGACGCCGTCGAGCACGATCTCGGCGGCCCGTCCACCGGAGGCGAGCGCGTAGTCCTGCCGCTCGACGCCCGACGCGTCCGCGGGCACCAGGAACAGCGCGATGCCGTCCTCGTCGGCGACGTCGCCCGACACCCGTGCGCTGACGATCAGGTGATCGGCCGCCGGCGCGTTGACCACGACCGACTTCCGCCCGTCGAGCACGTGGCCGCCGTCGCGCCCGCGCGCCGTCGTCGCGACGCGGGCGAGCTCGTAGCGGCCGTCCGGCTCGGCGTGGGCGAGCGCGAGGTGCAGCCCGCCGTCGATCAGCGGTTCGAGCAGCGCGCGGTGCGCGTCGTTCGTCGACATCGCCAGCAGACCGCCGCCGAGCACACCCGTATCGATCAGCGGGTCGACCGCACCGACCCGGCCGAGCTCCTCGAACACCACCGCGAGATCGAACCCCGCACCGCCGAACCCGCCGTGCTCCTCGGCGAACAGCGCACCGATCACGCCGAGCTCGGCGAGCCCGGACCAGAGCTCGGCGGAGAACCCGCGCGCGTCCTCGCCGAGCGCACGTCGCGTCTCCGGTGTGTAGCCGTCCTGCAGGAAGCGCCGGAGACTGTCCTGCAGCATCCGTCGTTCGTCGCCGAGCTCGAAGTTCATGACCGATCCCTCAGAGCAGCGACTTGGCGATGATCGAACGCTGGATCTCGTTCGAGCCACCGTAGATCGAGAGCTTGCGGTTGTTCAGGTAGCCGGGCGTGGCGGCGGCCGCGTAGTCCGGGCCGACCGTCTCGACGTTGCTCCCCTCCTCCAGCGCCTCGGGCACGAGCGGCATCGCGTAGGGGCCGACCGCCGAGCGGGTCAGCGCGTCGATCTCCTGGCGGATGACCGATCCCTTGATCTTCAGCATCGAGCTCTCGACCCCGGGCGCCTGGCCGGCCGCCGCGCCGGACACCACGCGCAGGTTCGTCGTCGTCATCGCCATCAGCTCGATCTCGACCCGGGCGATGCGGGCGGCGAAGTGCGGGTTCTCGATCAGCGGGCGACCGCCCGAGCGTTCCAGTCGGGCGATGCGCTTGAGGTTCGCGAGCCCGGCCGTGGCGAAGCTGACACCGGCGATGTTGGTGCGCTCGTGGGTCAGGAGGTACTTGGCGTAGGTCCAGCCCTCGTTCTCCTCGCCGACGAGGTTCGCGCGCGGCACGCGGACGTCGCTGAAGAACACCTCGTTGACCTCGGGCTCGCCGTCGATCAGCACGATCGGACGCACCTCGATGCCGGGCGTGCTCATGTCGATCAGCAGGAACGAGATGCCCTCCTGCGGCTTGCCTTCCGTGGCGGTTCGCACGAGGCAGAAGATCATGTTCGCGTGCTGCCCGAGCGTGGTCCAGGTCTTCTGCCCGTCGACGACGTAGTGATCGCCGTCGCGCACGGCACTCGTCCTCAGCGAGGCGAGGTCGGAGCCCGCGCCGGGCTCGGAATAGCCCTGACACCACCAGTCGGAGCCGTCGAGGATGCGCGGCAGCCAGTGCGCCTGCTGCTCCTCGGAGCCGAACCGCTGCAGCACCGGCCCGAGCATCGCGACGCCGAACGGCACGATGCGCGGGGCGGCGGCGCGCGTCAGCTCCTCCTCGAACAAGTGCCGCCGCACCGCGTCCCAGTCCTGTCCACCGAAGCGCTCGGGCCAGGCGCCGGCCAGCCAGCCGCGCTCGTTCAGGATCGCGTGCCACTCCTCGTGATCGGCCTTGGTCAGGCGCCGTCCGAGCCGTACCTTGTCGGACAACCGCGCGGGCAGGCGCTCGGCGAGGAAGTCGCGCACGTCGTCGCGGAAGCGCATCTGCTCGTCGCTGTAGCTCAGGTCCATGTCGGGTTCCTCAGTAGATGTCGAACAGACCGGCGGCACCCTGCCCGCCGCCGATGCACATCGTCACGACGCCGCGCTTCGCGCCACGCCGTCCGCCCTCGATCAACAGGTGTCCCGCCATCCGCGCGCCGGTCATGCCGAACGGGTGCCCCACCGAGATCGCGCCGCCGTCGACGTTGCAGGTCGAGGCATCGATGCCGAGCGTGTCGCGGCAGTGGAGCGCCTGGCTCGCGAACGCCTCGTTCAGCTCCCAGAGATCGACGTCGTCGACGCCGATGCCGTCGCGTTCCAGCAGCCGCGGCACGGCGAACACCGGGCCGATACCCATCTCGTCCGGCTCGCAGCCGGCCACCGCGAACCCGCGGAACGCGCCGAGCGCCTCCAGCCCGAGCCGCTCGGCCTCGCTCGCCTCCATCATGACCAGAGCCGCGGCGCCGTCGCTGAGCTGGGACGCGTTGCCGGCGGTGATGAACGCCTCCGGCCCGCGCACCGGTTCGAGTGCCGCGAGCCCCTCGGCGGTCGTCGACGGACGGTTGCACTCGTCGCGCTCGAAGCGGTGCGCGCGTTCGGAGACCTCGCCGCTGGCCTTGTCGCGCACGGCCATGGTCACGTCCATCGGGGCGAGCTCCCGATCGAAGCGCCCCGCCTCCTGGGCCGCCGCCGTGCGCCGCTGACTCTCGAGCGCCAGCGCGTCCTGGGCCTCGCGCGTGATGCCGTAGCGACGCGCCACGATGTCGGCGGTGTCGATCATCGGCAGGTAGAGCTCGGGCCTGTGTTCCTCGATCCACGGCTCGCGCGAGTCGCGCGGCGGCGGCTGCACCAGCGAGACGCTCTCCAGACCGCCGACCAGCACGCAGTTCGCGCCATCCACGACGATCGCGTGCGACCCCATCGCGATCGCCTGCAGGCCGCTCGCGCAGAAGCGGTTGACGGTGGTGCCGGCGATCGTCACCGGCAGCCCCGCACGCACGATCGCCTGGCGCGCGATGTTGCCGCCGGTGACGAACTCCGGGTAGCCGCAACCCCAGATGCTGTCCTCGATCGTCGCCGGATCGACACCGGCCCGGGCGACCGCCTCGGCGGCGACATGGCCGGCCATGGTCGCGCCATGGGTCAGGGCGAGCGAACCGCGGGCGGCCTTGGCGATCGGCGTGCGGGCGACGGAGACGAAGACGGCGTTGCGCATGGGGAATCCGGATCGGTGGACGGGTCGGTCGATGAGTCGGGTGGAGCGTCGGTCGACAGGTCAGTCGGCGCGTCGGTCGGCGCGTCGGAAAGAGCATCGTTCCACGAGTCGGTGCACGAGCGGGGTGAACGTTCACGGGGAAGCTCACTCGCGACGGCGTGCCGCTCACGCCACGGACTCGTCGTTCAGATCCTGGAAATCGCCACCCTCGGCCACGAGTCGTTCGAGCAGCGGCGACGGCCGCCAGAAGTGATCGTCGCTCGCGGCGAACGTCCGGAGGTCCGCGAGCACGGTATCGAGACCCACGGCGTCGGCGTGCTTCATCGGTCCGCCGCGGTGACGCGGAAACCCGTAGCCGTGCACGAACACCACGTCGACGTCGAGCGGGCGCGCGGCGATACCCTCGTCGACGACGCGCGCGCCCTCGTCGATCATCGCCGCCAGGCAGCGGCGCACGATCTCCTCGTCGTCGAACGCGCGCGGCTCGATGCCCGCCGCCGCGCGCGCCTCGGCGACGACGCGCTCGAGATCCGGGTCCGGCTCGCCTTGCCGCGCGCCTTCCGGGTAGCGGTAGTAGCCGCGTCCGCTCTTGCGCCCGAGACGCCCGGCCTCGAACAGGGCGTCGGCGAAGGTCGGCACGCGCTCGCGCGGGTGACGCTCGGCGGCCTTCCTTCGCCGGGTCGCGTGACCGATGTCGAGCCCGGCGAGATCCGACACCTCGTACGGCCCCATCGCGAACCCGAACGCCTTGATCGCGCGATCCACCTGATACGGGCTCGCCCCGTCGAGCACGACGTGATCGGCCGCCGCGCGGTAGCGGGCGAGTATCCGGTTGCCGATGAAGCCGTCGCAGACGCCGGCGCGCACGGCGATCTTGCCCAGCCGCTTCGCCAAGGCCAGTGCGCCGGTGACGACCTCGGGCGCCGTCGCGTCGGCGACCACGACCTCGAGAAGCTTCATGACGTGCGCCGGCGAGAAGAAGTGCAGGCCGATCACGTCGGCCGGACGCGAGGTGGCGCGCGCGATCTCGTCGACGTCCAGGTACGAGGTGTTGGTGGCGAGGATCGCCCCGGGCCGGACGACGCCGTCGAGCGCGCCGAACAGCTCGCGCTTGACGTCCATGTCCTCGAACACCGCCTCGACCACGAGATCGACGTCGGCGAGCGCCGCGTGCGCGACGCCGGTCCGGAACGCGTCGTCGAGCAGCGACGCACGGCGTCCCGCATCGAGCTTGCCGCGCTCCACGGCCGTGTCGAGATACCCCGCGATCGTCTCGCGTGCCCGCGCGCCGCTCGCCTCGTCGCGCTCGATCAGCGTCACGTCGAGGCCGGCGAGCAGCATCGACGTCGCGATGCCCGCGCCCATCGTGCCGCCGCCGACCACGCCGACGCGCTCGATCCCGCGCGGCTCGACACCCTGCAGCCCGGGCAGCTTCGCGACCCGCCGCTCGGCGAAGAACGCGTGGATCAGGCCCGCGCGCTGCGGGGTGTCCATCAGTTCGAGAAACAGTCGCCGCTCCTCGGCCAGTCCGTCGTCGAGCGACAGGCGGGTGGCCGCCTCGAGCGCGTCGACGGCGGCGAGCGGGGCGACCTGACCGCGGGCCGAGCGCGCGAGCGCGGCGCGGCGCTCGCCGAACACCTCGGCGGCGACCGGCGCGATGTCGCGCTCGCCGCTCGGACGTCGTGCGGTGCCGTCCGCGAGCAGCTCGCGGGCGAACGCGATGCCCGCCCGGCGCGCGTCGCCGGCATCGCCCGCGTCGGCGAGTCGATCGATCAGGCCGCTCTCCAGCGCGCGCGCGGCGCTCACCGGACGCCCGCCCGTGATCATGTCGAGCGCGACCGGAATGCCGGTCAGTCGCGGCAACCGTTGCGTGCCGCCCGCCCCCGGCATCAGGCCGAGGGTGACCTCCGGCAGACCGAGCCGCGTGCCGGCGAGCGCCAGGCGGTGATGCGCGCCGAGCGCGATCTCGAGCCCGCCGCCGAGCGCGCTGCCGTGGATCGCGGCGACGATCGGCTTCGGGCAGCGTTCGATCGCGAGGATGACGTTCGGCAAGGCGGGCGGCATCGGCGGCTTGCCGAACTCGCCGATGTCGGCCCCGCCGATGAACAGTCGTCCGCTGCCGACGATGACGGCGACGCGGGCCGCCTCGTCCCGCTCGAACCGCGCCACGGCATCGGCGAGACCGGCGCGCACGTCGCGCGACAGCGCGTTGACCGGCGGGTTGTCGACGGTGAGGACGGCGACGTCGGCGTCGAGCTCGTAGGCGACGGGTTCGCTCATGAAGCGATCTCCTCGGGAACGTGGCGGGGGCTCGCGCCGGGCTGCCCGGTCAGGACGGCGAGCTCGTCGACGGCGGCACGCAACGCCGGGCCGACTTCGCCGTGCAGTCGCTCGAGCGACAGGCCTTCGGGCATCGCCCCGCAGGTGAAGACCACCGGCTCGGCGAGCTGGCTCGCGTGGAACGGCACGGAAGCGGCGTGGATGTTCGGGGTGAAGTAGTGGCGGGGGTCGGCGACGACGAAGCCCGCGCCGCGAAGCTGGCGGCGCGCCTCGCGACGCACCGACCGGCTGTCGGGCGACTCGCCGCGTGCCTCGTCCGACAGATCGTCCGCCGACTCGGCGACCACACCGTCCACGGCCTCGTCGGCCGCTCCGCTCACGGTCCCGTCCGACGCTGCGTTCGTCGTCTCGTCGAGCGTCGCGCCGGATGTGGAGAGCACGTCGAGCACGCGCGCGAACGCCGTGTCCGACAGCGCACCGAGCAAGGCCTGCCCGGACGAGGAGCCCACGATCGGCAGGCGGTGCCCGACCTCGAGCCACAGCGACGCGACACCGCGCGGACGCCAGGTGCGCACGAGCAGGAGCTTCTCGGCGTCGCGCACGCCGAGCACCGCGAGCGTGCCGGTGGCGTCGGCGACGCGCTGCATCAGCGGGGCGGAGGCGTCGACGAACGGGATCGCCCCGGCGGCGACGTTGCCGAGCGACAGGAGCACGGGACCCGGACGGTAGCGTTCGTCGCCGCGCGCCTGCTCGAGGTAGCCGAGCGCGCGCAAGGTGAAGGTCAGCCGCGACACGGTCGAGCGCGGCAGCCCGGTGCGTGCGGCGAGCTCGGCGTTGCCGAGACCGTCGTCGTCGGCGCGGAACGCGCGCAGCACCGAGAGCCCGCGGGCGAGCGTCGTGGCGAACCGGCGGTCGCGCCCCGGCGCCGTCGTGCCGTCGTGTCGCGCGGCCATCACATCGAGTCCGGGATCGCGAGCGAGATCAGCGGGAACGCCATGATCAGGCCGAGCACGATCACGTCGACCGACAGGAACCGGACGATTCCGGCGAAGATCCGCTCGATCGGTGCCTCGTCCCCCACGACGTTGGCGATGACGAACACGTTCAACCCGACCGGCGGGGTGATCAGCCCGATCTCCAGGAGCTTGACGACGACGACGCCGAACCAGATCAGGTCGAGCCCCTGCGCCTCGACCAGCGGGATCATCAGCGGCAGCGTCAGCACCATGATGCCGATCGGATCGAGGAACATGCCGAGCAGCAGGTAGATCACCGCCACCGAGAGCAGCAGCGCCACGCTCGAGAGGTCCGCCGCCGCCACCGCGCCGACGATCGCGGGTGCGGCGCCGGTCAGCGCGATGAAGGCGACGAAGATCTTCGCCGCCGCGGCGATCAGGAAGATGCTCGTGGTCTGGATGCAGGTCTCGCGAAGCGCCTCGAGGAGCGCGCGCGGCGTGAGCTTCCGCTGCGCGAAGCCGATCACCACGGCCGCCGACACGCACACCGCCGCGGCCTCGGTCGCGGTGAAGATGCCGCCGTAGATGCCGCCCACGATGATGGCGAACAGCAGCAGCGCGGGCCAGGCGGCGAGCGCGGCGCGACCCTTGTCGCCGAGCGTGATGGTCGTGCTCTCGACCGGGGCGGCGGCCGGATCGCGCCGCACCCAGACGTAGATGACCAGCAGGAACCCCGCGAGCGAGAGCAGCCCCGGCAGGATGCCGGCGAGGAAGAGCTTGCTGATCGACGTCTCGGTGAAGATGCCGTAGATGATGAACAGCACCGACGGCGGGATCAGCGAACCGAGCGTGCCGCCGGCGGCGACGCTCGCCGTGGCGAGGCGTTTGTCGTAGCCCATCCGGAGCATCTCCGGCGAGCAGATGCGGCCCATCGTGGACGCGCAGGCGATCGAGGAGCCGGTGATCGCCGAGAACCCGCCGCAGCCGACCACCGAGGCCATCGCGACGCCGCCGGGCACGCGGGCGAGCCAGACGCGCGCGGCGTGGTAGATCTTCGTGGTGATGTCGGCGCGGTAGGCGATGTGCCCGAGCGCGACGAACAGCGGGATCATCGACAGGTCGTAGGAGTGGATCAGGTCGAACGAGTTGGAGAACACCAGCGAGGTGGTCGGACGGATGGCGCGCGCCGGCAGGAACTCGCCGGTGCGCAGCGCGAACGTCAGGAACGTGCCGGTGGCGGCGACACCGGCGAGCGCGAACGCGATCGGCACGCGCAGGGCGAGCAGCACGACGACGGCGGCGAACGCGAGCAGTCCGATGGTGGTGCCGTCCATCAGCGCGCGCCGCGCTCGTCGGGCGCGACCGCCGGGGCGCCGCGGGCCGGGCGTCCGGCCACGCTCTGCACGCCTCGGCCCGCGCGGATCGCGCGCACGTCACCGATCGTCATGAGCAGCAGCCTGAGCCAGCAGAACGACATGCCGAACAGGAAGATCACTCGCCCGGGCCATTTCGGCAGGTTCAGCTGACCGAAGAAGAACGCGCCGTTGCCGAGCGTGTGCATGGCCTCGCGAAAGCCCGCCCAGATCAGCGGGGCGAGGGCGCACAGTCCGAACGCGGAGCCCGCGACGACGAGCCACGACTGCAGGCTCTCCGGCAGGCGTCGCGACAGGAACTCGACGACGATGTGGGCTCGGGCACCGGTGGCCGCGGCGAGCGGCAGCACGATCGCCGCGACCATCAGCTCGCGCGCCATGACGATGGTGTCGGGCACGCCCGTGCCGAAGAAGGTCCGGCCGACGATGTTCGCCGTGATGAGCGCACCCAGCCCGATCGTCGCGACCACCCCGAGATCCAGCAGCAGACGCTCGATCCGCGCGAGCAGCACGCCCGCGGGCGTGACCCCGGGGCCGCCGTCGCCCGGGACGCTCGTCGACGTCGTGCCGGCCGACGCCGCACTCGCCGACGTCGCACTCGCCGATGTCGTGCTCGCCGATGCCGTGCTCGCCGATGTGGAGCTCACCCGCGTCCGCCCGTCGCCATCGTGCCGGTCAGCGCCATGCCCGCCGCGTCACCGACGTCGCGCGACTACTTCCGCTCCCACGGGTAACCGCTCTCGTCGCGCTCGGCGGCGTACTTGCCGATCAGCTCGCGGTACTCGGCCAGCAGCGCCGTGCCGTCGAGTCCGGCCTCGTCCGCCCGCTTGGTCCAGTCCTCGACGTAGCCCGCCCCCTTCTCGACGAGCTTGTCGCGCTCGCCCGCGGGCAGCTCGACGATCTCCACGCCGGCCGCCTTCATCGTCTCGATCGCCTTCTCGTTGTCGGCGGTGATCAGGCGACCGAGTTCGTCGGCCATGGCCGAGCCCGCCGTGGCGAGCGCTTCCCGTTCGCCGTCCGCGAGACCGTCGTGCATGTCCTTGTTCATGAAGATGCCGAGCGCCCCGACCTGGCCCCAGTCGAGCAGCGTGTAGCTCGTCATCACTTCCTGCTGCTTGAGCGCGGCGACGGCGTAGGAGTAGCCCTGCGAACAGTCCAGAAGACCGCTGTCGAGGCCCTGGTAGGCGTCGTAGATCGACATGTTGACGAGGTTCGCGCCGAAGTCGCCGAAGGTCTTGCCGTAGGCGCCGACGCCGCGCACCTTCTTGCCGGCGATGTCGTCGACCGAGGCGATCGTCGTGCCCTTGCAGCCGATGTTGACCGCCGACGTCGTGAAGGTGCCGAGGTAGACGAGGTTCTGCTCGGCGAGCGACTGCCCGATCGCCTCCGAGGTCCGCATCAGCTCGTCGGTCGCGCGCATGCCGACCCAGGCGTCGGCGTTCTGCAGCGGCAGGTCGGCGATCCCGTAACCGAGCATCTCCTGCGGAAAGTAGACCGAGATGATCGTGCCGAGATCCGCCACGCCGTCCCCGATCGACTGCACGGCCGCCTCCGACTTGAACAGCGCCCCGCCCCACTGGATGTCGATCGCGAGCTCGCCGTCGGTCAACCGTCCGACCTCCTCGACGAAGAACTTGGTCGAGGCGGCACGGGCGCCGCGGTCGGGACCCGCCTCGCCGAGGATCAAGGTGGTCGCGGCGCCGGCGACGGACGTGGCGGACAGCAGCGCGAGCGCGGCCGCGGCGGTCGTGAAGGGTGACGTCATCGAGGATTCTCCGTGAGACCGTTCCGCAGAGTGGAACGATGTTTCGACAAGCGGAACTCTATTCAAGACTGCCGTGAACGTCAAGCACATCCGTTCCCGAACGTACCCGCCCGCCGACGCCGCCCGTCGACATCGCGCGCGGCCAGGATCACGATTCGCGGGAGCTGTCGGCCACCGTCGTGCCGATGTCGACCTGTCCGTCGCTCCGGCGCTGTCGTAAAGTGGCCGCCGGGAGCATTCCCGTTCCCCCGTACCGGAGCCGCCGTCATCGAGTTCTCGTCCCTGATCGCCCGCGGCGTCGCCATGGTCGGCGCCGCCGCGATCCTCGCCCGCCGCTGGAACGGTGCCGACACCGACGTGCCCGCCACCGGCAGCGACCCGACCATCCCGACCGCGAAACCGCAGGGCATACCGACGCTCAAGATGCCGACGGCGCGCGGCTGGAAGCCGGGCGAGGCGCCGAGCGCCGCCGCGGGACTCGACGTGAACTTGTTCGCGGGCGAGCTGATCCACCCGCGCTGGATCCACGTCCTGCCGAACGGCGACGTGCTGGTCGCCGAGGCGCTGCAGGGCGAGGAGCCGATCAAGAGCGCGTTCGACTACGCGATCACCAGCACGATGAAGCGGGCGGCGGCGATCGGTGTCTCGGCCAACCGCATCACGCTGTTCCGCGACGCCGACGGTGACGGACGCGCCGAGGTGCGCGAGCCCTTCCTGGAGCACCAGAACCAGCCGTTCGGCATGGCCCTCGTCGGCGACACGTTCTACGTCGGCAATACCGACGGCGTGTCGGCCTTCCCGTACGTGCACGGCGCGACGCGCATCGACGGCCCCGGCCGGAAGCTCTGCGACTTCAAGCCGGGCGGGCACTGGACGCGGAGCCTGATCGCGAGCCCGGACGGCACGAGGCTCTACGCCGGGGTGGGTTCGGAGACCAACATCGCCGACAAGGGCATGGAGGCCGAGGAAGGGCGCGCCGCGATCCACGTGCTCGATCTCGAGAGCGGCGAGTCCCGACTCTTCGCCACCGGCCTGCGGAACCCCGTCGGCCTCGCCTGGGAGCCGACCACGGGCGAGCTCTGGACCGTCGTCAACGAGCGCGACGGCCTCGGCGACGAGGTGCCGCCGGACTACCTGACGCGGGTCGTGGACGGCGGCTTCCACGGCTGGCCGTACTGCTACTGGGGGAAGACCGTCGACGATCGCGTGCCGCAGGACCCGGCCATGGTGGCAAAGGCGCTGACGCCGGACTACGCGCTCGGCGGTCACACCGCGTCACTCGGGCTCTGCTGGATGCCGGCCGGCACCCTGCCCGGATTCGACGTCGACGGCATGGTCGTCGGTCAGCACGGCTCGTGGAACCGGAGCACCCTGAGCGGCTACAAGGTCGTGTTCGTGCCGTTCGCGGAAGGGCGTCCGGCAGGTGAGCCGCGAACCGTGCTCGACGGCTTCCTCGCGCCGGACGAGAAGTTCTCGTACGGACGCCCGGTCGGGGTCGCGATCGGCGCGGACGGGCGCTCGCTGCTCGTCGCCGACGACGTCGGCAACGTCGTCTGGCGGGTCGCGGGCGAGCGCGCGGACTCGCCGACCTGAAGCCGCCGACGGCGACCGTCACGTGATCGGCAGCGGCGTCGAGGCCGCCCGGCTCGCCGCCGTTTCGATCCACCGCGTCAGCCGGGCGGCATGACGGTCGGCGGAGGCTCGGGCGGGCGAGCGACACCCCGCTCTTCCTCGGTCAGCGCCACACGCTCGCGCAGGTAGACCGGGACGGCGGACTCCGGATCCGCGAGCCCCGTCGCCGCGATCGCGAAGCGGGCGAGCGCGAGCGTGTCGCGGGCGTGCGGCAGGCGACCGTGGCGGATCACGTCGGCGCCCGACAGCCCGAGCGTCGCGCACAAGATGTCGGCGTAGCGCTCGGCGCCGGGTCCGGCGAGACGGTGAACGATGTCGTGATCGGTGCCGGCCGTCCCCACGGACGTCGCCTCTCCGGCCCGCGCCCCTTCTGCAATCGCCTCTCCCGCGATCGCCACCGCGGCCGGCGTTCCCGCGACGGTCGGGCGGTCGACCGTCGCGCCATCGTCCAGCGTCGTCGTTCCGGCCGCGCAGACGCGCTCCTCGGTGACGGCACGCATCAGGCCGTCGACCGTGCGGAAGGCGCCCCAGTAGATCTCGTCGAGACGGGCGTCGAGCGCGACCCCCACGCTCGCGTCCCCGAGTTCGCGTCGGCAACCTTCGGCGATCGCGGCGAGCGTCGAGACGCCGACGACCCCGATGCCGAGCCCGAGCGCGATCCCCTGGGTCACGGAGGCGGCGATCCTGACGCCGGTGAAGCTCCCCGGGCCGCGCCCGAACGCGATGCCGTCGAGCGCGCCGCGAGGGAGCCCCGCCTCGGCCAGCAACCCGTCGATCATCGGCAGGACGAGCCGCGCGTGACGACGCGGCTCCACACGATGGTCGACACGGACATCGTCGCCGATGGCGAGCGCCACCGAGCAGGCGTCGGTCGAGGTCTCGATCGCGAGCAGGTTCACGATGGCGAGACCTCCCCCGCGACACTCGCCTCGAGTGTCTCGCCGTCCGGCTCGCCCGCCGGCTCGTCCGCCGGCTCGTCCGCCAGCCCGTCCGCCAGCCCGTCCGCCAGCTCGTCCGCCAACTCGTTCACTCGCACGCTACCCGGCTCGTCCGCCGGCTCGCGCGTCGGGGCGTCGCGGAAGAAGCGCTCGACCTCGGCGACGTCGCGCGTGATCGGCATCGGCGGCAGGCTCAGGATGAAGGTCTCGCCGTAGGGGCGGCTGCGCATGCGCGGATCGCCGACGACCAGCACGCCGCGATCGGTGACGTCGCGGATCAGGCGCCCGACCCCCTGCTTCAGCGTGATCGCCGCCTGCGGGATCTGGTACTCGTGGAAGGGATCGCCGCCGGCGCGCTTCATGTGATCGATGCGCGCGCTCATGACCGGGTCCCCGGGGGAGCCGAACGGCAGCTTGTCGATGATGACGCAGGAGAGCGCCTCGCCGCGCACGTCCACCCCTTCCCAGAAGCTCGCGGTGCCGAGCAGGATCGCGTTGCCGTAGCTCTTGAACGCCTCGATGAGCTCGCCGCGCGGCATCTGTCCCTGCACCAGCAGCGGGTACGGGAGCGTGCCGGCGAGCAGGCGCTCGGCCTCGTGCAGCGCGCGATAGCTTGTGAACAGGAAGAACGCCCGCCCCTCGCTCGCGGCGAGCACCGGCCGCACGCGCTCGACCAGCGCGGCGGTGTAGCCCTTGGACTGCGGTTCGGGCAGGCCGCTCGGCAGGTAGAGCAGCGCGTTGTGGCGGTAGTCGAACGGGCTGTCGAGCTGCACCTCCTCGGTGTCGTCGAGACCGAGCTGATGGCGGAAGTGCCCGAAGTCGCCACCCACGGCGAGGGTTGCCGACGTGAACGTCCAGCTCGCCGGCACCCCCTCCATCGCCCGGCGGAACGGGCCGGCCACCGTCATCGGCGTCATGTTCAGGCTGAAGCCGGTGCGGAAGGTCTCGAACCAGTGCACGTACTCGCCGTCGGCCGGGTCGTTCGCGAAGCGCGCGAGCGACGCCTGATGGACGAGCGCGCGCTTGTGGCAACCCTCGATGCCCTTGCCGCGCGTCGCGGCGTCGGCGAGGGAGGCGGTCAGCGCCTCGAGCGTGCCGCCGAGTCGCGCGAGCTCGATCAGCATGCGTTCGTCGTCCTGCACCGTGAGCCAGGCGTCCCGCTCGGGTTCCACCGCGAAGGCGAGACGGAAGTGACGGACGGCCGTCTCGAGCGCCTGACCGAGGTCGCGGAGTTCCTTCGTGTCCGGCGCCTCGATCAGCTGCTCGGTGACGGTGTCGCGGGCCAGGTCGAGCAACTGGCGGCTGGAGAGCTTGCGCCCGAAGAACTGCGCGGCGATGTCCGGCAGCTGGTGCGCCTCGTCGATGACGAAGCCGTTCGCGCTCGGCAGGATCTCGCCGAACCCCTCCTCCTTCAGCGCGAGGTCGGCGCACAGCAGGTGGTGATTGACGACGACGATGTCCGCCTCCTGCGCCCGCTTCCTCGCGTGGTGGACGAAGCAGTCGGCGAGGTCCTCGAACTCGTGCTGGGCGCAGAACTCCTCGCTCGAGACGACGAAGGCCCAGACCGGGGAATCCTCCGGCACGGCCGTCACCTCGGCGATGTCGCCGCTCTTCGTGCGACCGGCCCAGTCGGCGACGATGCGCAGGTGCTGGCGGCTCTTCGCGTCGGCGAGCACCGGATGACTCATCGCGCGGGCCAGACGGTGCCTGCAGAGGTAGTTCGAACGTCCCTTCAGCAGGCTCGTCGAGATCGACCCGCCGAGCGCCCGTCCGACGAGCGGGAGGTCCGAGCGGAAGAGCTGGTCCTGCAGGTGGCGCGTACCGGTCGAGACGATGACGCGCTGTCCCGACAGCACGGCCGGCACGAGGTAGGCGAAGGTCTTGCCGGTACCGGTGCCCGCCTCGCCGACGAGCGTCGTGCCGCGGGCGAGCGCGCGGGCGACGGCGACCGCGAGATGGCGCTGTTCCTCGCGCGGGGCGAACCCGGGGAGCAACCCGGCGAACGGGCCGTCGGCGCCGAGCACGTCGTCGATCTCGCGCTCGATCTTCCTCTCGTCCTTGTCGTCCATCGCCGCCGAAGCCTCCGTGCTCCGGCCGATGCCGCCGTCCGGGCGGCCGGGAGTCGTCGTGGTACTAGCGGTACTGATACTGCTGCACCTTCTTGTGCGCGCTGCGGACACCGAGCAGGTCGCCGCGCATGTCGCGCGCGGTCTCGATGATGAGCCAGTTGCGGTACAGGAGCTGCGCGTTGTCGGCGGCGAAGGTGTTCGACTTGACCGCGAATTTCTCGGCCTGGCCCGGCTCGGCGTTGCGAAGCTGGATCTCGGCCGCGCGGCTCCAGAAGATGCTGTTGCGCGGATCGAGCTCGAGCCCCTCGTAGAGACTCTCGAGCGAGGCGGCGTCGTCGCCGCTGCGGAACGCGCTGTCGGCCTCGAACCAGAGCTCGGCGACGCGCCCGTCGTCGGTGTCGGCCCGTACCGAGCCGTCGGGAAGCGACACGGAGGGCACGGTCGCGGGCGGCTGGGGCGCTCGCGTGGTGGTGCAGCCACTGAAGAGCAGCGCGCCGGCGAGCACGAGGGAAAGTCGGGGGAAAAGGGCCTGAATCATGGGTTTCGCTCAGTCGTCTCGTCATTCTGACGCGCGCTGCCGGGTTCGGCAAGGGTGCCCGAGAGGGCGCTCGCGAAGGCTCTTGCAAGTGCGTTACCAGGAACGCCCCCCCGACGCTCGTCGGCCGGGCCCCCCGCTACTCGCTCGCCAGCCCGATCTCGATGCGCCGGTTGCGTTCCCGGCCCGTCTCGGTCGAGTTGCCGGCCCGTGGGCGGCTTTCCCCGAGCCCGTAGGGACGGAGGCGCTCCGGGGCGACCCCGGCGGCCACGAGGAACCGGGCCACCGACATGACGCGCAGCTTCGACAGCTCGAGGTTGGCGGCGGCCGTGCCGCGGTTGTCGGTGTGGCCCTCCAGGCGCACGATCACGTCGGGATGAGTCTCCAGATCGGTCACCAGTGCGCCGAGCGCGATCCGCGCGTCGGCGCCGAGCCGGTGGTCGCCGGGCGGGAAGACGACGCCGTCGAGCACGCGCACGAAGAGCGCGCAGCCGACCTCGTCGACGATCTCCCCCGGCGGGCTGTCCGGACAGTCGTCGCCGACGTCGGGCACCCGGTCGCGATCGGCATCCTCGGAGGGCGGCAGACGAGGCCCGCGGCCATCCGCCGAGACCGCGCCGGCGCCTTCGTCGGCGGCGGACAGGCCGTCGTCCGGTGCGCGGGAATCGTCCGGACGTGCCGGAGCCCCCCCGGCGCAGGCACCGAGCGCCAGCGCGAGAACGGGCACGATGGCGGCGGCGACACGCGACGGAACGCGCGGCGAGGCCTGCACGCTTCGCTCCACACGCTCCACCCGAGTCACCGGGTTCACGCCCGCGATCGCACGCTCCGGCAACGGTCTAGCGAGAGCCGACACGCGGAAGCGCGAACGTCTCGTCCAGATCGCCACCGAGACGGGCGACGTCGACGACGGCGTCGCCCGTCTCGTCGCCGCCGTCACGGATGAGCGACGCCTGCCCCGGCGCCGCGGGGCCGATGGCGTTCAGCGTGGAGTACAACGGCACCAGCACCGGTGCCAGCGTCAAACCGACGACGAGCACGGCGACCAGCAACCAGTGCAGACCATCGCGTCGCTCCTCGATCCTTCCGTTCATGGATGTCGCCCTCGCCGTGCGCGCCAGCGCGCCCCGTGTCCGTTGAGGCTAGCAGAGGGTCCGCGAAGGGCAATGGTAATGGTGGACGCCGATTGCGCTAATCTCCCTATCATGCGCTCACGAACCGCTTCCGTACGCACGCGTGTTCTCTCCACCGCAGTGCTCTGCCGCCGGGCGATCGCGGCGTCACGTGTCCGCGGGCGCGACGTCGCACTCGCCACCGCACGCGCAGCCGCACTCGCCGCCGCACTTGCGGCCGCATGTCTTCTCGTGCCGGCGGCGCTGTCGGTACCCGGAGCGGTCACGCGGGCCGAGGCGGCCGACACGGATGCCGCCGGCGCACACGTAGGCGCCATCGATCTGTCGCCCTACGCGGGCAAGGTCGTCTACATCGATTTCTGGGCCTCGTGGTGCGTGCCGTGCCGAGCCTCGTTCCCGTGGATGAACGCACTGCAGGCGGAGCTCGGTGACGACGGCCTCGTCATCATCGGTGTCAACACCGGCGACACGCCCGACGAGGCGGCGCGATTCCTGGAGAAGATCCCGGCCGAGTTCACACTGATGACGGACCCCGACGGCGCGATCGCGAAGGCCTACGGGCTGAGCGGCATGCCGATGGCGTACGTGCACGATCGGAGCGGCAAGCTGGTGGCCTCCCACGTCGGATTCAACGAACGCACCGCCGAGCGCCATGCCGAGGAGCTGCGCCGGTTCGTTCTGGAAGGATCTTGACCCCGGAGCGAGGGCGCGACCGGCTGTCCGGCGCCCGGACCGCGAGCCCCGAGGCGCGCGCGCATCACGCGCGCGTCGTGGCGGCGCTCGGCGACACGCTCGCGACGCTGCCCGTCACCGAACGGCACCTGTTCGAGGCCCGACTCGCCCGGCGCTTCGAGGATCTGTTCGACGGGCTCGAGCCGGTGTACGGACAGCGACCCGATTTCGCCGGGTTCCTCGAGCGCCTGGTCACCACCCTGGCCCGCGGCTGGGTCGTCCGGCCCGACGCGTCGAAGGCGCTGGACATGGAACGCGATCTCGCGCCCGACTGGTTCCAGCACGAGTCGATGCTCGGCTACGTCTTCTACGTCGAGCGCTTCGCGGGCTCGCTCGCCGGCGTTCACGAACACTTCGACTACCTCGACGAGATCGGCGCGACCTACGTGCACCTGATGAAGGTCATGCACGCGCGCGACGGCGAGAACGACGGCGGCTACGCGATCGTCGACTACCGCTCGGTCGATCCCTCGATCGGCAGCGACGCCGACCTCGAGAGACTCTGCACGGCGCTGCGCGAGCGCGGCACGTCGGTCTGCGTCGATCTCGTGCTGAACCACTGCGCGCGCGAACACCCGTGGGCCGAAGCCGCCCGCGACGGCGACGCGCACTACCTGGACTACTTCCACACCTTCACCGACCGCACGCGGCCCGACGCGTACGAACGGACGCTGCCCGAGGTCTTCCCCGACTTCGCCCCGGGCAACTTCACCCACGACGAGCGGATGGGGCGTTGGGTGTGGACGACGTTCAACACCTGGCAGTGGGACCTGAACTGGTCGAACCCCGAGGTCTTTCTCGAGATCGTCGAGGTCATGCTCGCGCTCGCCAACCTCGGCGTGGAGGTGTTCCGCCTCGACGCCGTCGCGTTCATGTGGAAGCGCGTCGGTACCGACTCCCAGAACCAGGAGGAGGTCTACGATCTCCTGCAGGCGCTGCGCGCGTGCTCGCGCATCGCGACGCCGGCCGTCGTGCACAAGGCCGAGGCGATCGTCTCCCCCGATGACCTGATCCGCTACTTCGGGATCGGAAGGCGTCACGGCAAGGTCTCCAACGTCGCCTACCACAACTCCCTGATGGTGCAGTTCTGGAGCGCGCTCGCGAGCCGCGACACGCGCCTGATGACCCGTGCGCTCGGCGAGTTCCCGAAGACGCCGAACAACATCGCCTGGGGGACCTACATCCGCTGTCACGACGACATCGGCTGGGCGATCGCCGACGACGACGCGACCGCCGCGGGTCTCGACCCGTTCGCCCACCGGAGCTTCCTGTCGGACTACTACACCGGGAACTTCGCGGCGAGCTTCGCCCGTGGCGGCGTGTTCCAGCACAACCCCGCGACCGACGACCGGCGCGTCAACGGCACGTTCGCGAGCCTCGCCGGGCTCGAGCTCGCCCGCGAATCGGGCGACGGGCAGGCGGTCGACCTCGCGATCGAGCGAATTCTCCTGGGCCACGCGTTGATCGCGGGGTTCGGCGGCATCCCGCTGATCTACATGGGCGACGAGATCGGACTCGCCAACGACCCGTCGTGGGCGGACGATCCGGAACACGCGAGCGACAGCCGCTGGCTGCACCGCCCGGCGATGGACTGGGCCGCTGCCGCGCGGCGGAACGATCCGTCGTCGATCGAGGGGCGGCTGTTCGCGGGCCTCGTGCACATCGTCCGCGCCCGCCGCGCGACGCCGCAGCTGCACGCGGCGCACGACACCGCCGTGCTCGACACCGGCCACCCGCACGTGTTCGCCCACGCGCGCCGCCACCCGCTCGGGCCGTTCGTCGCGCTCTACAACCTCACCGAAGGGGCGCAGTGGCTACGGCGGGACGTGTTGCGGGCGGAGCGGATCGAGCAGCCGCTCGACCGGCTCGGCGGCGGACCGCGGCTGACGGCCGACGATCACGTCGAGCTGCCGCCGTACGGACGCGTGTGGCTGACGGGCTGACGCTCACCGCTCGCCCGCTGTCGGCGCCCGCTTTCCTCACTCGCCTTCCTCGCTCGCCTTCGCCGATCGCCTGTTCGCGCCCGCGCATCGGAACCTGTTTCTCGTGCCCGCTCGACGCGCTTTCCCCGGCGGCCCTTCCTCAGCGCCCGACGAGCAGGGGATCGATGAAGACGCCGCCGCTGATGACTTCATAATGCAAGTGCGGTCCGCTGGCACGACCGGTCGCCCCGACCGCGCCGATGGTCTCGCCGCGGCGCACCGTCACGCCCTTCTCCAACCCGTCGGCGAACTCCGACAGATGCGCGTACGCGCTCGCCAGCGCCTTGCCGTGGCGGATCCGGATGTAGTTGCCGTAGCTCGCGCTGTGGCGGATTTCCTCGACCACGCCGTCGCCCGCCGCCCGCACGGCGGTCCCTCTCGGCGCGGCGTAGTCGACGCCGTCGTGACGCCGTCCGCGCCGCGGCCCGAAGCCCGAGGTCAGCCGTCCGGTCGCGACCGGCTTCGCCAGCAGTGCCTTCGAGGGGCCGCGCGTCGGTACGGGCGCGCGCTTCGGCGGCGTCTCCTCGCCACCACCGATCCTGACGCCGACCGATCCTCCGGCGTTCCCGCGTCCACCGCCGATCCTGACGCCGACCGAGGCACCGCCAGCACCGGCACCGACGGTCACGCCGCCGCGACTCGCACCGATCGACACGCCGCCACCGCTCCCACCGACGCTGACCCCGCCGCCGCCGACCGAGACCGAGGCGAGGCAGCCGCCGAGCAGCAGCGCGCCGGCGACCGGCGCGAGCGCGCGAAGAAGACTGTTCATCGGTGTCATTCCCACTCGATCGTCGCCGGCGGCTTGCTCGAGATGTCGTAGACGACACGCGAGACACCGGGGATGGAATTGCAGATCCGCGTCGCGACCTCGTCGAGGAACGCGTGCGGGAGATGCGCCGCGCGCGCCGTCATGAAGTCGATGGTCTCGACCGCGCGCAGCGAGACGACGTGATCGTAGCGCCGTCCGTCACCGGTCACGCCGACGGACTTCACCGGCAGGAACACGGCGAACGCCTGGCTGACCTGGTCGTAGAGATCGTGCGCGCGCAGCGCCTCGATGAAGATCGCGTCGGCACGGCGGAGCGTGTCGGCGTAGTCCTTCCTGACCTCGCCGAGAATGCGCACGCCGAGGCCGGGCCCCGGAAAGGGATGGCGGTAGACCATGGCGGGCGGCAGGCCGAGATCGACGCCGACGCGACGGACCTCGTCCTTGAAGAGCTCGCGAAGCGGCTCGACCAGCGCGAGCTTCATGTGCTCGGGCAGACCACCGACGTTGTGGTGGGACTTGATCAGGTGCGCCCCCCCGCCGTCGCCCTTGCCGGCGGACTCGATCACGTCCGGGTAGATCGTGCCCTGCGCGAGCCAGCGCGCGTTCTCGAGCTTCGCCGCCTCCTCCTCGAACACGTCGATGAACAGCCCGCCGATGACCTTGCGCTTCGCCTCGGGGTCGTCGACGCCGCGAAGCGCCTCGAGGAAGCGCCGCTCGGCATCGACGCGGATCACCCGCACGCCCATGTTGTCGGCAAAGGTGCGCATGACCTGGTCCCCTTCGTTCAGGCGGAGCAGGCCGTTGTCGACGAACACGCACGTGAGCCGCTCGCCGATCGCGCGGTGCAGGAGCGCGGCGACGACGGAGGAATCCACGCCGCCGGACAGCGCGAGCAGCACCTCGTCGTCACCGACGTCGGCCCGCACCCGGGCGATCGCGTCCTCGACGATGTTGCCGGCGGTCCAGAGTCCCGAACAGCCACAGACGTCGCGCACGAAGCGCTCGAGCATCACCGCGCCCTGACGGGTGTGCGTGACCTCGGGGTGGAACTGGATGCCGAAGCGGCGCCCGGCCTCGTCGACCATCGCCGCGAACGGCGCGTTCTCGCTCGTGCCGACGGCGTGGTAGCCGGGCGGCAATGCCTCGACGCGATCCCCGTGACTCATCCAGACGTCCAGCTCGCGAATGTCGCCGGTGTCCTCGCGCGCGCCGTCACCGGGACCGCCCCCCGAACCGCCGCTCACCCCGTCGCTCGCGGGCAACCGGTCCCGCAGACCGTCGAACAGCGGCGCCTCGCCGATCACGCGCATCGACGCGTAGCCGAACTCGCCGAAGTCGTTCGCGCGGTGCACGCGGCCGCCGAGTTGCGCGACCATCGCCTGCATGCCGTAGCAGATGCCGAGGATCGGCACGTCGGAGTCGAGCACGGCCGCGGGGATGGACGGCGAGCCCGCGTCGACGACCGATTCCGGCCCACCCGACAGGATGACGCCGTTCGCCGCGAAGCGGGCGACCTCCTCGTCGGCGACGCTCCACGGGCGGATCTCGCAGTACACGCCGCACTCCCGGACACGCCGCGCGATCAGCTGGGTCGTCTGCCCGCCGAAGTCGAGTATCAGGATGCGCTCGGCATGGATGTCGGCCATGAGCTCCTGAGGCATCAGCTGATCCGGTAGTTGGGCGCTTCCTTGACCATCTGCACGTCGTGCACGTGGCTCTCGCGCATGCCGGCGCCGGTCACGCGCACGAACACCGCGTCGCGCCGCATCGCCTCGATGTCCGGCGTGCCGCAGTAACCCATGCTCGAGCGCACGCCGCCGATCATCTGGTGGATGATGGCGGCGACCGCGCCCTTGTAGGCCACGCGCCCCTCGATCCCCTCGGGGACGAGCTTGTCTTCCACGTCCTCGTCGTCCTGGAAGTAGCGATCCGACGAGCCGGCGCGCATCGCGCCGATCGAGCCCATCCCGCGGTAGGACTTGTAGCTCCGCCCCTGGAAGAGCTCCACCTCGCCGGGCGCCTCCTCGGTCCCGGCGAACATGCTGCCGACCATGACCGTGTGCGCGCCGGCGGCGATGGCCTTCGCCATGTCGCCCGAGAAGCGGATGCCGCCGTCGGCGATCAGCGGCACGCCGGTGCCGTCGAGCGCGTCGGCGACTTCGCTGATCGCGGTGATCTGCGGCACGCCGACGCCCGCCACGATACGCGTCGTGCAGATCGAGCCCGGGCCGATGCCGACCTTGACGCCGTCGGCACCGGCGGCGACGAGATCCCGCGCCGCCGCGGCCGTGGCGATGTTGCCGCCGACCACCTGCACGTCGAAGTTCTCCTTGATCCACGCGACCCGATCGAGCACGCCCTGCGAGTGCCCGTGAGCGGTGTCGACGACGAGCACGTCGACACCCGCCCGGACGAGCTCGACGACGCGCTCCTCGGTATCGCCGCCGGTGCCGACGGCGGCCCCGGCGAGCAATCGCCCCGCCGTGTCCTTGCACGCGTTCGGGAAGTCCTGCGCCTTCCGGATGTCCTTGACCGTGATCATTCCGGTGAGGCGGAACGCGTCGTCGACGACCAGCACCTTCTCTATGCGGTGCTTGTGCAGCTGCTCGATCGCCCGCTCCCGCGGCGCGTGCTCGGGCACCGTCACGAGGCGCTCGCGCGGGGTCATGATCGCCGAGACCGGCCGCTCGAGATCGCTCTCGAAGCGGAGGTCGCGCTGGGTCACGATGCCGGCGAGCGTCTCGCCGTCGACCACCGGCAGTCCCGAGATGCCGTGGCGGCGGATCATCTCCATGACCTCGCCGATGGTGGTCGTCGGGGCGATCGTGATCGGCTCGGTGACGACGCCGCTCTCGTGCTTCTTGACCCGGCTGACCTCGTGCGCCTGGGCGTCGGCCGGCAGGTTCTTGTGCACGATGCCGATGCCGCCCTCCTGGGCGAGGGCGATCGCGAGCCGCGACTCGGTGACGGTGTCCATCGCCGCCGACAGCAGCGGGATGTTCAGCGACAGCGTGCGGGTCAGGCGGGTGACGAGGTTCACGTCGCGGGGGAGGACACGCGAGTGGCGAGGGGTCAGGAGGACGTCGTCGAACGTCAGCGCTTCCTGGGAAACCTGCATGAGGGAGGTGTTCCGAGATGAGTCAGGATGCGGGTGAAGTATACGCTCAACTCGACCCCTCCCCGGTTCCGGTCGCCGCCGATCCCCACGGGACGTGCGCGAGGTCCGGCGCCCGCTTCGGCGCGAGGTCGGGGTGTATCCTCCCGTCCGATGGACACGAGCGCCCCTCGCCGGAAGGTCTACACGGTCAGCCGGCTGAACCAGGAAGTCCAGCGCCATCTCGAGAGCGGGTTCGGCACGCTGTGGCTCGAGGGGGAGCTGTCGAACGTGGCGCGCCCGGCGAGCGGGCATCTCTACTTCTCGATGAAGGACAGCGGTGCGCAGATCCGCTGCGCGATGTTCCGGGCGAGGAACCGCGACGTCGACTTTCGCCCCGAGAGCGGCGACGCGGTGCTGGTGCGCGGCCAGCTCGGGCTGTACAAGGTGCGCGGCGACTTCCAGCTGATCGTCGAGCACATGGAACCCGCGGGTGCCGGGCGCCTGCAGGCGGCGTTCGAGCGTCTGCGGGCCGAGCTGGATCGGCGCGGCTGGTTCGCGCAGGAGACCAAGCGCGCGCTGCCGGCGGCGCCGGCCAGCGTCGGCGTCGTGACCTCGCCGAGCGGCGCGGCGGTCCGCGACGTCCTGCAGGTGCTCGCGCGCCGCGCACCGGGCACACGCGTCATCGTCTACCCGACCCTGACCCAGGGCGAGCGGGCGGCGGCCGACATCGTCCGCGCGCTCGAGCGCGCCGGGCGACGCGCCGAGGCGGACGTGCTGCTGCTCGTGCGTGGCGGCGGGTCGCTGGAGGACCTGCAGGCGTTCAACGAGCTCGCCGTCGCCGAGGCGGTGCGCGCCTGCCCGATACCGCTCGTCAGTGGTGTCGGCCACGAGATCGACGTCACGATCGCCGACCTGGTGGCCGACCTCCGTGCGCCGACGCCGTCGGCCGCCGCCGAGCTGGCGGTGCCCGACGGTGCCGCCCTCGCCGCCCGTGCGGCACGCGTCTCGGCGGCGCTCGCGAGCGCCGCCGGCCGGCTGACGCTCCGCGCCGGCGAGCGGCTCGGATCGCTCGACGCGCGGCTTCAGGCCCGCCACCCCGAACGCCGCCTGCTCGAGCGGATGCAACGCGTGGACGAGCTGGACGAGCGCCTCGGACGTGCCGTCGCGGCGCTCGGCGTCCGTCGTGGAGCGCGGCTCGACGGTCTCGACTCCCGCCTGGCGTCCCGTCACCCGGGCCACGCGATCGCCGCCCGCGGGGCGCGCATCGACGCCCTCGCGCACGGGCTCCGGACGGCCGCCCTCGCGCGCTTGCTCGAGCGCCCGCGATCCCGGCTCGAGCTCCTGATGCGGGCGCTCGACGCCGTCAGCCCGCTCGCGGTGCTCGATCGCGGGTTTGCCGTGGTGCGCCACGGCGAGCGCGTCGTGCGCGATGCCGCGACGCTCGCCCCCGGCGATCGGCTCGGTGTCCGGCTGGCCCGGGGCGAGGTCGAGGCCACCGTCGCTCGTGTCGACGAGGCATCCGGATCGGAAGGCGGTGATCCGTCACGTTCCGCGGGAGCGAGCCCGGTCCGAAAGTCGTGAAGCAGCACCGCTTCATTGCATCGCCAAGGTGATTCTGCTACAACGGCGCGCTGCAAAAACCAGCCTCCTGACGGAACATCGCATGGCAAAGAGCACCGCACGCAAGGCCTCGACCGGAAAGACGGCCGGGAAGAGCGTGTCGGAGCCGTCGGCGAAGAAGGCGGCCGGCAAGGCGACGGCGCGCAAGGCGGGCGCCGGCGCGGCGAAGGCCGCCCCCGCGAAGCTCGCCGGGAAGGCCGCCGCGAAGAAGGTCGTCGCCAGGGCGCCCGCGGCGAAGGCGAAGGCCGCCCCTGCGAAGACCGCTCCCGCGAAGCTCGCCAAGAAGGCCGCCGCGAAGAAGGTCGTCGCCAGGGCGCCCGCGGCGAAGGCGAAGGCCGCCCCTGCGAAAACCGCTCCCGCGAAGACCGCTCCCGCGAAGCTCGCCAAGAAGGCCGCCGCGAAGAAAGTCGTCGCCAAGGCGCCCGCGGCGAAGAAGGCGAGCGCGAAGAAGACCGCGACGAAGAAGGTGGCGGCGAAGAAGCCCGCGGCCGCCGCGAAGAAGACGAGCGCGAAGCCCGCGGCCGCCGCGAAGAAGACGGCGGCGAAGGGCACGGCGGCCGCGAGCGGGAGCAAGCCGCCCGCGAACGTCTCGACGAGGAGGACCGCCGCCAAGAAGGCGTCCGGCGGCAAGGCGCGGAAGCCGGTCACGACGATCCCCCGCTCGGCGCTTCTCGAGCGAGACTCCGACGACGCGACGGTGGAGCTGCCCGAGTCGAGCTCGGCCACCGTGGTGCCCTACGAGCGCGATCGCTCCTCCCACTACATGGACGCCGCGCAACTCACGCATTTCAGCAAGAAGCTGGCCGACTGGAAGCAGCAGCTGATGGAAGAGGTCGATCGCACGGTCGGCCACATGAAGGACGACGCGACCAACTTCCCCGACCCGAACGACCGCGCCACGCAGGAGGAGGAGTTCAGCCTCGAGCTCCGCACGCGCGATCGGGAGCGCAAGCTGATCAAGAAGATCAACGAGGCGCAGAAGCGCATCGACGACGACGAGTACGGGTACTGCGAGACCTGCGGCATCGAGATCGGCATCAGCCGTCTCGAGGCGCGGCCGACGGCGGAGCTGTGCATCGACTGCAAGACGCTGGAGGAGATCCGCGAGCGGCAGATCGCCTGAGCGGACCCGGGTCCGTCCGGTCGCGGCGATGGCGGCGGGTCGCTTCGCGCCCACCCCGAGCGGCCCGCTCCACGCGGGCTCGCTGATCGCCGCCGTCGCCAGCCGCTGCGACGCGCTCTCCCGCGGTGGCCTCTGGCAACTGCGCATCGACGACATCGACCCGCCGCGCGAGCGCGCCGGCGCGATCGAGAGCATCCTCGCCACGCTCGCGCGCCACGGGTTGCGCCACGACGGGCCGATCCGTCGCCAGAGCGAACGTCTCGAGCGCTACCGCGACGCGCTCCGCACCCTCGCCGCGGGTGATCACCTCTTTCGCTGCCGCTGCACGCGCCGGGCGCTTCGCGGCGAGCCGCTCTACCCGGGCACCTGCCGCGGCCGTGGCCTCGCACCGGACGAGGACGGGCGACTCGTCGCACGGCCGCGCGCCGAACCCGGCGACGCGCTCAGGATGCGTCTCGCGGGCCGCACCCGCATCGACGATCGGGTGCAGGGCGCGCTCGAGGCCGAAGCCGGTGACACCATCCTCCGTCGCCGTGACGGTCTCGTCGCCTACCCGCTCGCCTCGGCGGTCGACGACGCCGACATCGAGCGGGTCGTGCGCGGCGCGGACCTGCTCGAGGCGAGCGCGGCGCAGATCGAGGTGCTCGAACGGCTCGGACACCGCCCGCCCGCCTGGGCGCATGTGCCGGTCGCCGTCGACGAACGCGGGGAGAAGCTGGGCAAGAGCACCGGCGCCGCGCCGCTCGACGCGCTCGAACCGCTGCCGACGCTGCTCGGCGCCTGGGCCTTCCTCGGTCAGGCGCCGCTCGCCGTCGCCGATCTCGAGGCGTTCTGGCGCGAGGCCCCGGGGCGCTGGTCGCTCGCGCGCGTGCCGCGGGAGCGGACGCGCCCGTCGCCGGTGATCGGCGCTTGAACGAGCGGACCCCTCGCGAGCGCGCCGCGCTGGTCTTCCTGCTCGCGCTGGTGCTGTTCCTGTCGCCGCTGACCGGCTGGTGGTCGGCGCTCGGCCTGCCCTGGTGGGCGGTGTTCGTCCCGTGGGCCGCGGTCATCGCGCTGGCCGCGCGGACGGGCGGTCGATCCGGCGCGGACGAGCCACCCGCATGAGCCTGTCGATCGGCTGGCTGTTCGGCATCGCCGTGGCCTACCTGGTGCTCCTGTTCCTGATCGCCTGGAGCGCGGACCAGGGCCTGCTGCCCGCGAGGCTCGTTCGTCACCCGCTCGTCTACAGCCTCTCGCTCGGCGTCTACGCGACCTCGTGGACGTACTACGGCAGCGTCGGGCTGGCCGACCGGAGCGGCTACGCGTTCCTGACGATCTACCTCGGCGTGACCGGTGCGTTCCTGCTCGGGCCCTGGCTGCTCAGACCGATCCAGCGCCTCTGCACCGAGTACCAGCTGAGCTCGATCGCGGACCTGCTCGCGTTCCGCTACGGCGGGCGCGCCACCGGCTTCGTCGTCACGCTGTTCATGCTCGTCGGCATCCTGCCCTATGTCTCGCTGCAGATCCGCGCCGTCACCGAGTCGGTGCAGATCCTCAGCCGCGAGGCACCGCCCGGGCTGCTCGCGTTCGCGTTCTGCGCCCTGGTCACGGTGTTCGCGATCCTGTTCGGTGCGCGTCACCTCGCCCCGCGCGAGCGCCACCAGGGCCTCGTCGTCGCGATCGCGTTCGAGTCGGCGGTCAAGCTCGTCGCGCTGCTCGTCGCCGGACTGTTCGTCGTCACCCACGTGTTCGACTCCCCGGCGGCGCTCGCGCGCTTCGCCACCGATCACCCGGACATGATCGCCGAGCTCTACGCGCCGATGCGCACGGCGCTCTGGCCCACGCTGCTGCTGCTCGCGTTCTGCGCGGCGTTCCTGCTGCCGCGCCAGTACCACATGACGTTCGTGGAGAACGGCGATCCGCGCCACCTCGCCATCGCCGGCTGGGCGTTCCCGTCGTACCTGCTCCTGCTCAACCTGCCGATCGTGCCGATCCTGTTCGCCGGGCGTCATCTCGGCCTGCCGATGGAGGCGGACTTCTACGTGCTCGGCATGACCCTCGCCCTCGAACGCGAGTGGCTGGCCGTGCTCGTCTTCCTCGGCGGGCTGTCGGCATCGAGCGCGATGATCATCGTCACGACGCTCGCGCTGTCGCACATGTGCATGAACCACCTGCTGCTGCCGGCTTCCCTCGGCGGCACACGGAAGAACACCGGACCGGAGGACGACCTGTACCGACGTCTCCTGCGCGGGCGTCGCCTGATCATCGCCGCGATCATCCTCGCCGGCTACGGTTTCTACAGCGCCGTCGGGTTCGACGAGGGACTGGCGAGTCTCGGATTGATCTCGTTCGTCGCCGCCGCCCAGCTGCTGCCGGGCGTCCTCGCCCTGCTGCTCTGGCCCCGGGCGACGCAGGCGGGGTTCCTGCTCGGGCTGCTCGCCGGCGCGTCGGTCTGGTTCGCGTTCCTGCTCGGACCGCTCGTCGGGATCGACGGCGAGGCCCTCCGCGAGACCCTGCGCGTCGGTGCCGACATCGACATCTGGACCTTGTCGACGTTCTGCTCGCTCGCGGTGAACGGCGTGCTGTTCGTGCTCGGCTCGCTGGCGACGACGCCGTCGCGCGAGGAGTTCGCCGCGGCCCGCGCCGCGTTCGAGAGCGCGACCCCGCCGCTCGAACCCGAGGCGCTCGCGCGCTCCGTGCTCCACTACCGCTACGCCCTGCAGCGCGGCCTCGGCAACGAGGCGGCGCATCGCGAACTCGAGCGGGCGCTCGCCGAGACCGGGCTCGACGCCGACGAGACCCGCACCGCCGAGCTCCGGCTCCTGCACGAGCGGCTGGAGCGGAACCTGACCGGCCTGGTCGGCCCGACGCTCGCCCGCGAGGTACTCGGCACGAGCCGGCGCGGCGGCAAGGGCATGCGCTCGCGCGACGGCGGCGTCGACAGCGGTGCCGAGCGACGCCTGCTCGAGCTGAGGCTCGAGGACTCGCGCGCGCGGCTACGCGGCATGACGCGCGAGCTCGACGACCTGCGACGCTACCTCCGGGACGTGCTGCGCGAACTCCCGATCGGCGTCTGCTCGGTGGCCGCCGACGGCCGCGTGTACCTGTGGAACTCGGCCATGAGCAAGCTGACCGGCATCGACCCCGCGCGGGCGCGCGACCGCACGCTCGACGAGCTCGACGCGCCGTGGAACGGAGTCCTCGCCGGGTTCGCCCGCTCGTCGGAGAGCCGCCGCTTCCGCCATCGTGTCGAGACCGCGCCACGCGCGTTCACGATCAACCTGCACAAGGCCGATATCCGCGCCGAGCTCGACACGGGAACCGGTGCCGGAGCGGTGTCCGTACCGGGCGCGGACACCGCTCCGGGGCAGGTCATCCTGCTCGAGGACCGCACGAGCCTCGACACGCTCGAGGCCGAGCTCGCCCACAGCGAGCGCCTCGCCTCGATCGGACGGCTCGCCGCGGGCGTCGCCCACGAGATCGGCAACCCGCTGACCGGCATCGCGAGCCTTGCCCAGAACCTCGCCGAGGACGCCCGCCGGGGCGAGGCGGACGACGCGCTCGTCGGCGAGCAGACGGCCGACATCCTCGGTCAGGTCGACCGTATCGATCGCATCGTCCGCTCGCTCCTGACGTTCGCGCACGGCGAGGCGGCGACGGGCGAGACGCGCGCACCGGTCGATCTCGCGGCGAGCGTCGCGGAGGCCTGGCGGCTGGTGCGCCTCGACCCCGGGCGACGCGGCGTGACGCTCGACGCGGACGTGCCCGACGGGGCGCGGGTCAAAGGCGACGCCAATCGCCTCGTGCAGGTGTTCGTCAACCTCATCGACAACGCCTGCGACGCCTCGCCCGAGGGTGGCACGGTCCACGTGCACGGGCGCCGCGACGGCGACAGCCTCGTCGTCACGGTCTCGGACGACGGCGAAGGCATCGCCGCCGAGGCTCGCGAGCACGTGTTCGAGCCGTTCTGGACGACCAAGCCGGTCGGGCACGGCACCGGCCTCGGGCTCGCCCTCGTGCACAGCATCGTCACCGACCACGACGGGCGGGTGCGGATCGGAGACCGCAACCCCGGCACCGACGTCGTGGTAACGCTCCCGGCACTGGAGGCGGCATGAGACGGCTCCTCCTGATCGAGGACGAGGAGGTCATCCTGCGCGCGCTGACCCGGCTTCTCGAACGACACCGCCACGACGTCGTCGCGGTGCGCGACGTGGACGCGGCCGAGGCGCTCGACCCGCGCTCGTTCGACCTGGTGCTGGCCGACCTGCGCCTGCCCGGACGTGACGGCACGGCCGTCATCCCGCTGGTGGCCCCCGTGCCGGTCGTGATCATGACCAGTCACGCGAGCGTGCGCTCGGCGGTCGAGGCGATGCGTGCCGGTGCGAGCGACTACATCGCCAAGCCCTTCGATCACGACGAGCTCCTGCTCGTGCTCGAGCGGGCGTTCAACCGCGTTCGCCTGCTCGCGAGGAACCAGACGCTGGAGCGCGAACTCGCCCGCGCGGAGCCGGCCGCCCGACGTATCGTCGACACCTCGCTCGAGCCGCTGGTGAGCGCGATCGTCGACGGCGGGGGGGCGCCGCTTCACCTGTTCGGCGAGAGCGGTGCGGGTCGCGAGGACATCGCGCGCGAGAGCCACGCACGGGGCCCGCAGGCGAGCGCGCCGCTGCTCGTGGTCGACGGCACACGCGAGCTCGACGCCTCGGTCTGCGACGTCGCCCGTGGCGGCACGCTGGTGCTGCGTCACCCCGAACGACTCTCGGCGGCGGCTCAGGAGGCGCTCGCCGCGCGGCTGTCGCCGAGCGGCACGGCGACGACACCGGGGGAACGCGTCGACAGCTCGCCGTTCCGCCTCGTCACGCTCGCGCACGAGGACATCGCGACGCTGTGCGGCGACGGACGACTGGTGGCGGCCCTGGCGGGGCATCTCGCCGAGCGTCAGCACGAGGTACCGCCCCTGCGTGCACGCCGCGGCGACGTGGCGACACTCGCGCGACGCGCGGCGCACGCGTTCGGGGAGCGCCATGCGGGCTGCCCCGCGACCCTGTCGGACCGCGCGCTCGCGACGCTCGGCGCCGGTGACCTGATCGGCAACGTCGCCGCCCTCGAGCGTACCGTCGAGCTCGCCGTGCTCGAGAGCGTGGCGGCCTGCGAGGTGCCACCGCTCGACGAGCTCGCGCTGCCGGACGGCGCGTTCGATGCGGCCGGCAACCTGCCCGCCACGCTCGACCTCGACGGCTACTTCCGTTACCTCGTGCTCGAGCTGCAGGATCGGCTCTCGGAGACCGAACTCGCCGTGCGTCTGGGCATGAGCCGCAAGGCGCTGTGGGAACGACGGCACAGGATGGGCCTTCCGAGACCGACCCGTCCCCCTTCAACTTCCTGAAAATCGGGACGTTCCGTCTCTCCAGGCGGTTCGTTTGACGAGGCGCGCGGGGCAGGTACACTGCGCCGACTTTCCGAAGCTTCAGCTGTCGTATGGAAGATCCCCCGTGCTATCCGGTGCCCGACGAACGTGCCGAGAGGGCGCACGTCGACGCGGCGCGCCGGGAAGCGATGTACGCCAGGTCGGTGGAGAACCCGGACGAGTTCTGGGCCGAGCAGGCGGAGGAGTTCGTCGACTGGTTCCGCACCTGGGACACGGTCCAGCGGTGGGATTTCCACAAGGGCGACGTCGCCTGGTTCCTCGGCGCGCGGCTGAACGTCTCCTACAACTGCCTCGACCGGCACCTCGAGGAGCGCGGCGATCGCGCGGCGATCGTCTGGGAAGGTGACGATCCGTCCGAGAGCCGCACCCTCACCTACCGCGAGCTGCACGACGAGGTCTGCCGGTTCGGCACCGCCCTGAAGGGCATCGGCGTCAAGAAGGGCGACCGGGTCTGCCTCTACATGCCGATGATCCCCGAGGCCGCCGTCGCCATGCTCGCCTGCGCGCGCATCGGCGCGATCCACTCGATCGTGTTCGGCGGCTTCTCCCCCGAGGCGCTCAGGAACCGCATCGACGACGCCGGCTGCACGGTCATCATCACCGCCGATCAGGGGCCGCGCGGCGGTCGCCGGGTGCCGTTGAAGGACAACGCGGATCGCGCCTGCGAGGGCTCGGAGACCATCAAGCGCATGGTCGTCGTCAGGCGCGGCGGCGAGGACGTCGCGTGGAAGGACGGGCGCGATCTCTGGTACCACGAGCTCGTGCAGTCCGCCTCCCCCGACTGCACCGCCGTCGAGCTGGACGCCGAGGACCCGCTGTTCATCCTGTACACGTCCGGTTCGAGTGGCGAGCCGCGCGGCGTGGTGCACACCGGCGGGGGCTACCTGCTCTACGCGGCGATGACGCACAAGTACGTGTTCGACTACCACGACGGCGATGTCCACTGGTGCACCGCCGACATCGGCTGGATCACCGGGCACACCTACGGCGTCTACGGGCCGCTCGCCAACGGCGGGACGACGCTGATGTACGAGGGCGTGTCGACCTACCCGAGCGTCTCCCGCGCCTGGGAGATCATCGACAGGCACGCCGTGAACGCCTTCTACACGGCGCCGACGGCGATCCGCGCGCTGATGGCGCACGGCGACGCACCGGTGCTCGCGACCGACAGGAGCTCGCTGCGCGTGCTCGGCAGCGTCGGCGAACCGCTCAACCCCGAAGCCTGGCAGTGGTACTCGCGGATCATCGGCGACGATCGCTGCGCCGTCATCGACACCTGGTGGCAGACCGAGACCGGCGGCATCCTGCTCGCCCCCCTGCCCGGCGCGACGCCGTTGAAGCCGGGCTCGGTCACGCTGCCGTTCTTCGGCATCGTGCCCGCGATCGTCGACGAGGCGGGCAACGTGCTCGAGGGCGAGGCGACGGGCAGCCTCGTCATGACCCGTTCGTGGCCCGGCCAGACGCGCTCGGTGCACGGCGATCACGAGCGCTTCAGGACCTCGTACTTCGAGACCTGCCCCGGCTACTACTTCACCGGCGACGGTGCCCGTCGCGACGCCGACGGCTACTACTGGATGACCGGTCGCATCGACGACGTGCTGAACGTCTCCGGTCACCGGCTCGGCACCGTCGAGATCGAGAGCGCGCTGGTGCTGCACGAGGCCGTGGCCGAGGCCGCCGTGGTCGGCTACCCCGACGCGGCCAAGGGCCAGGGCATCTACGCCTACGTGACCACGATGCGCGGCATCGAGCCCGACGATGCCCTTCGCGACGCGCTGATCGCCCAGGTGACGGCCGAAGTCGGGCCGATCGCGAGGCCCGACGTCATGCAGTGGGCGCCGGGACTGCCGAAGACGCGCTCGGGAAAGATCATGCGCCGCATCCTCCGGAAGATCGCCGAGAACGACGTCGGCAACCTGGGCGACACCTCGACGCTCGCCGACCCGGGTGTCGTCGACGGACTCGTGGAGCACCGCGTCACGCCCGCGGGAACCGGCGACTGACCACTCGCCTCAGCGTTCGGAAGTCGCGCCGCCGTCGACCCCGCCCTCGACCCCGTCGACCGTCCCGCCGCCCATCTCGTCGGAAGCCGCGCCGACGGCCCCGTCGGTAGCCCGATCCGCCGCCGCGCCGCCGATCCGTGGCTCGACAGGCGTCGTCGCGAGCGCCGCGATCCTCGCGATCAGCTCCGCGTCGTCCCAGTCTCGCGGTCCCACCGCCTCGAACACGGCCCGGCCGGACGCGTCGACGACGAGCGTCGTCGGCAGGCCCTTCGCGCCGAAGTCGGGCAGGGTCGTCGCGCCGTCGCCGAGCAGGATCGGGAAATCGACCGGTACCCGCTCGAGAAACGCCTCGATCGTCTCCGGCGTCTCCCCGACGTTGATCGCCAGCATGCCGACGCCGGCCGGCTCGAGCGCCTCCCAGGCCGTGTTCATCGCCGGCATCTCCTCGATGCACGGGGGACACCAGGTGGCCCAGAAGTTGATCAGCCAGGGCTTGCCGGCGAGCGCGTCGGCATCGACGCTCGTGCCGTCGAGCGCCGTCAGCTCGAAGGCCGGCAAGGCCCGGTCGATCTCCTTCAGCGAGGTACCGGCGGCGGTGACCGCGGCGGGCGCGAGCGCCAGTGCCGCGAGGAGCGGAACGGCACGGACGAGGATGGTTGTCATGATCGCCTCACGGTCTCTCTGATCTCGGTTACGACCCTATACTGAAGCATGAGTGCCAAGAAGCCCGTCAGCGAGGAAGATCTGGCGCTGTTCCGCGACGCGGTCGGCGAGGTCCGCAGCGTCGCGGACGACCGGGTGCACGAGACGCCGCGCCGCCAGGATCGCCCCGTCGCCGCTCGCTCGGCCGAAAGCGACGATCGCTCGGTCATGGCGGCGCTCCTCGACGAGCTCAGCGACGCGGACTTCCTCGAGACCGGCGAACACCTGGCCTACGCCCAGCCGGGCGTGCAGAAGAGCGTCGTCAAGAAGCTCCGAGCGGGACGCTACGCGGTCCAGTCCGAGATCGACCTGCACGGGCTGACCGTCGCCGAGGCGAAGAGCGAGCTCGGCGAGTTCCTGCGCGAAGCCCAGCAGCAACGCCACCTGTGCGTGCGCGTGATCCACGGCAAGGGGCTTCGCAACGTCGATGGCCCGCCGCGCATGAAACCCGCCGTGAACGCCTGGCTGCAACGCAACCGTCAGGTGCTGGTGTTCTGCTCGGCGAGAATCCAGGACGGCGGCACCGGTGCCGTCTACGTGCTGCTCAGACGCGCGGCCTGACGCTCGCCCGGCCTCGCTCCGGCAGGCGGTCAGTCGAAGCGTTCGCGAAGCCGCCGGCCGAGGCGTCTGACGAAACGAATCGCCCGCACGACCCAGCGGCCCAGCCGCTCCGGCAAGGAAACGCTCGTCGACTCGACGACGGGCACGCGATTCGAGCGCAACCGCACGAGCTCTCCGGTCCGCACCGACGCCGCTCGCACGAGCGGCAGCCCGGCCGTGCTCGCGACGAGCGCGCGCCCCCCTCCTCCCTCGTCGTCTTCCGCGTTCCGTCGCGCCGCCTCGTCCCGTCTAGCCGGTCACGGGATGCCACCGGACGGATCGGGCAGCTTCACGTCGCGCGGTTCGACGCCCGGGTCGAGGCTCGCATCGCCGTGTGGATCGATGTCCGGGTCGGGATGCGAACCGGAAGCCGGCTCGGAAGGCGACTCGGAAGGCGACTCGGAAGGCGACTCGGAAGGCGACTCGGAAGGCGACTCGGAAGGCGACTCGGAAGGCGGCTCGGAAGGCGGCTCGGAAGGCGGCTCGATATCGTCGGTCATCGGAGCGTCGCGGGCGGGTGCGTCCGTCGTCGCCGTCGAGCGTTCGAGCAGCCATCGCTCGGCCGCCCCCTCGCCGGAGACCGGCGTACCCGGCATCTCCTCGTCCGATGCGGCATCGCGCGTCACGTCCGCGCCGAGCTGATCGACGCCGGACGCGCCCGCACGCGATTCACCCGTCATCGGTTCGGTCGGGTCGTGTCGCTCACCGTCCGCGGCGTCCGGGTCGGGCGCCGTGACGCGCGCGGTCGCGTCGTCGTTCGTTACAGCCCCGGCCTCGTGTCGATCGCCGCTCGTTACCGCCTCGGCTCCGCTCCGCACGTCGCGCGTGTCGTCGCCCGTGGCCGCCGGAACTTCGTACTCGCCGTCGCTCGTGTCGTCGCTCGCGGGATCGACGTTCGGTCGACCGCCCGGGTGGGATGCATCACGGTCTCGAGGTCTACCATCGTCGTTGGCGGCGCGCCCGTCGATGTCACTGACCGGGTGCGTCACGGCCGGGCGATGCGAGCAGGCGTCACGCGCCTCGAGCTCGCGACGGTGCTCGTCGGCAGACTCCTCGATGCCCCGGAAGAAGCGGGCCTCCGCACCATCGGGGTCGATCGGCTCGACCCGCGCCGAGACCAGGGGGGCGGACTCGACGACTTCGGCGACGGAGCTCGCGCCGGTCGTGATCGACGCCGTCGCCTCGTGTGATCGGTCGACGGCCGATGCATCGGAGGACACGTGCGAATCGCCGTTCGCCGGTTCGGCATCGGCGCCGGCATCGGCAATCGCTCCGCTGTTCGTCACGAGACCGGCCTCCGCTCCGGCGTCGATACCGCGCTCGGCCTCGGCGACATCTCCGGTCTCGTCATCGCGCTCGACGGTCTCGTCGTGCCCGCCTCCGGCATCGGCTTCGGTGTCGGCTTCGGCTTCGGCTTCGGCTTCGGCTTCGGCTTCGGCTTCGGCTTCGGCTTCGGCGTCGGTGTCGGCGTCGGCGTCGGCTTCGGCTTCGGCGTCGGCTTCGGTGTCGGCTTCGGTGTCGGTGTCGGTGTCGGTGTCGGTGTCGGGTTCGGGTTCGGGTTCGGGTTCGGGGGATGTATCCGATCCGCCGCGCGACGTGCTCTCGCCGTCGTCGGCGGGCCCTCGCGCGTCCGGTGCGCCCGCGCCGTCGTTGGCCGCCTCGCCGCTGTCCTCGACGATGCCGAGCTCGGCGGCCAGCACCGCCTCGACGCCGTCGAGATCCTGCAGCGCACCGAGCGCCGGCAGATCGTCGAGGCGCTTGAGGTTGAAGTAGTCGAGGAACTCGCTCGTCGTGCCGAGCAGCGCGGGCTTGCCGGGAACGTCCTTGTGGCCGACCTCGCGCACCCATTGCCGATCCTGCAACGTCCTGACGATGTTCGAGCTGACGGCGACACCGCGCACTTCCTCGATCTCGCCACGGGTGATCGGCTGGCGGTAGGCGATCAGCACGAGCGTCTCGAGCAGTGCCCGCGAGTAACGAGGCGGGCGCTCGACGAACAGCCGCGCGATCCAGTGCTCCATCGACGAGCGCGTCTGCAGGCGCCAGCCGCCGGCGACCTCGACGAGCTCGATGCCGCGACCCTCGTAGCCGGCCGCGAGTTCGGCGAGCGCCTCGCGGATCGTGGCCCGATCGGGCTTGTCCTCGTCGTTCTCGAACAGTGCGTCGAGCTGCGCGACGCTCATGGGACGGCCGGCGACGAGCAGGCACGCCTCGAGAACGTTGCGGATCTGATCGGGTTCCATCATCGGCGGTCCGTCGGTCGGGGAGCTCTCACTCGGGCGGCTCGACGCGCACGTCGTCGGTGGCGAGCGCATCGTCGGGCGCCGCACCGTCCGTCGTCACCGCGTCGTCCGGCATCTCGCCGTCGACCGCCGCCGCGGCCTCGAACACGGAGCGGTCGACGGTGGACTCGTCCGACGCCGTGCCGCGCGTCGCGACGTCTCCGGGCAGCGGCGCGCCGCGCGGTGTCAGCCAGATCTGGCCGAACGGCTCGGCCTGCACGATGTCGATCGACGCCTCCTTGCAGAGCTCGAGAATGGCCAGGAAGGTCACGACCACGCCGCCACGCCCCTCTTCCGGCTCGAAGCACGTGGCGAACTCGCAGAACCCGCCCAGCTTCAGCACCGAGAGCACGTGCGACATGCGCTCGCGTACCGACAGCGCCTCGCGGCTGATCTCGTGACGGCCCTGGAGCCGGGCGCGTTCGGCGACGTCGCGGAACGCGAGCAGGAGTTCCTGCAGCGAGACGTCCGGCTGCGGCTGCTCACGCTCGATGACCGGGGCGATCACCTTGAGCTGATGCAGCTCGCGTTCCATGCGCGGCAGCTCCTCCAGGCTCTCGGCGCCGCTCTTGATCCGCTCGTACTCCTGCAGACGGCGGATCAGCTCGGCACGCGGATCGTCCTCGTCCTCGAGGTCCTCGTCGACCCGCGGGAGGAGCATCCGCGACTTGATCTCGGCGAGCATCGCGGCCATGAGCAGGTACTCGGCGGCGAGCTCCAGCCGCAGGATCTCCATCATGGCGATGTAGCGCATGTACTGCGCGGTGATCTCGGCGATCGGCAACTCGAGGATGTCGATGTTCTGGCGCTTGATCAGGTAGAGCAGCAGATCGAGCGGCCCCTCGAACGCGTCGAGGAAGACCTCCAGCGCGTCGGGCGGTATGTAGAGATCGAGCGGCAGCGCCAGCATCGGCTCGCCCCGCACGCGCGCGATCGGTGCCGTCTCCGGATCGCCGGCGTCCGGGCTTCCGGCGTCCGGGCTGCCGCCGTCCGGGCTTCCGGCGTCCGGGCTTCCGGCGTCCGGGCTGCCGCCGTCCGGGCTGCCGCCGTCCGGGCTTCCGGCGTCAGCACTTTCCGGTGCGGCCGCGTCGTTTCTCCGGCCATCCGCCGCCTCGGAAGCCGCCACGACGCCTCGCCGTCCTTCGTCCGGCGCGCCGCCGCTCAATCGAGAAACCCGAGATCGCCGCGCCCGCGCCGCGTGACCGCGATGTCGCCGTCGGCGCTGATGGCGAGTACCGAGGTCGGCTCGAGGCCGCAGTGGCCGCCGTCGATGATCAGATCGACCTGTTTCGCGAGCTTGTCGCGGATCTCGTCCGGCTCGGTCTCGGGCAGCTCGTTGCCGGGGAGGATCAGCGTACTGCTCATCATCGGCTCGCCGAGCTCCTCGAGCAGCGCCTGGGCGACGGCGTTGTCCGGCACACGGATGCCGATCGTCTTGCGCTTGGGGTTCTGGAGCCTGCGTGGAACCTCGCTCGTCGCCTTGAGGATGAACGTGTAGGGGCCCGGCGTCAGCGACTTGAGCGTTCGATAGACGCTGTTGTCGACGCGCGCATAGGTGGAGATATCCGACAGGTCGCGGCAGACGAGGGTGAAGTCGTGGGACTTGTCGGTGCGGCGGATACGGGCGATCCGCTCCATCGCCTGCTTGTCGCCGACGTGACAGCCGAGGGCGTAGCACGAGTCGGTGGGGTAGACGATGACGCCGCCGTCGCGGATGATGGCCACCGCCTGCGCGACGAGCCTCCGCTGAGGGTTGTCCGGATGGATTTCGAAGAACTGGCTCATGGAACGATCGGCGCGGCGCTTCGACGCCATTCTACGCGGAAGCGGTACACGGTTCGCGTGAACGACCCGGCCCTCCTCTCTCCCGACACGGAAGACCCCGCCCGATGACCGCACGAACCTCACTCGCGTCGCCGACCACCGCCGCAGGGATCGCCCTGCTGGGCGCGCTCGCGCTCGCCACCACTCTCCCGGCCACCGCCCAGGACACCACGGAGAAGGCCGACGCGGTCGCCGCCGCCCTGCCCGAGGGTGCACTCGCCGTCGTCAACGGGCGTCCGGTGCCGGCGCTCTCGATCGACAACATCGTCCGCCAGATCGAGGCGCAGGGTGCCCAGGGCGGCCAGGGCGATCAGGCAGGCGGAGCGCCGGATCGCGAGCGCATCCTCGACGAGCTGATCGACCTGGAGATCCTCACCCAGGAGGCCGAGAAGCAGAAGCTCGACGAGCAGCCGGAGATCGCCGCCGCCCTGCAGCTCCAGTACACCCAGACGATGGCCAACGCCTACCTCGCCGCCGCCGGCGACGCCATGGAGATCACCGAGGAGGACCTTCGCGCCGAATACGACCGCCAGGTCGCGAACCTCGACAACGCCGAGTATCGAGCGAGTCATATCCTGCTCGAGAGCGAGGAGGAGGCCCGGGCGGTCCTCGACGAGCTCGCCGCCGGTGCCGACTTCGCCACGCTCGCCGACGAGCGTTCGAGCGATCAGGGTGGCTCGAACGGCGGAGATCTCGGCTGGTTCCAGGCGGGCTCGATGGTGCCGGAGTTCACCGCCGCGGTCGCGGCCATGGAGGTCGGCACGATCAGCGAGGCTCCGGTGAAGTCGGACTTCGGCTACCACGTCATCCGGCTCGACGAGACACGTGGCGCGGCGCCGCCGGAGTTCGAGGCGGTCAGGCCGGGGCTGGAGAACCTGGTGCTGCGCGACCGGCTCGCGGCCATGGTCGAGGAACTCCGCGCGGGCGCCGACGTCGAGCGCTAGAACGTCCCGGGGCGGCGCCGGCCCCTCGCAGGCGTTCCGCGATTCGGCCGACCGGTCGGATCGAGCCCGGGGCGCCGGATCGACGGGCCTTCGGGATGCCGTGGTCGATGTCCGGAGCGGCTTCCCGAACGAACCCGGACATCGGCTTTCGGTGTCGGTTCGAGGTCAGTCCCGGGTGCGGACCGGGCTCGGGCCGACCAGCGCGATCGCGAGGTCCATGACATTGGTGCCGGTCGGGCCGGTCGTGACCAGGGCGCCGGTCCGCTCGAGCCAGGAACCGGCGTCGGCACGCGCGAGCGCCTCGCGCGCCGCGGACTCGCCTCCGCGGGCGAGCGTCGTGCCGTCGACGAGGCCGCCGGCGTCCGTGGTCGGACCGTCGCTGCCGTCGGTCGCGGCGACCAGCACGGCCAGATCGTCCCGTCCGGCGATGCGTGCGGCGAGCGCGAGCGCGAGGTGCTGGTTGCGCCCGCCGCGACCGGGGCCCGGGGGCAGCACGACGGTCGGCTCACCGCCCCAGACGTGCACGCCGGCGGCGACGTCAGGGTCCAGGAGATGGTTCGCGACGCGCTCGGCGGTCGCGTCGACATCGCCGTCGAGACTGCCGCTGCGGCGTGCGACGTGGAGCCCGCGCCGCTCGGCCTCGGCGACCACGGCCGCCTGCGCGATCGCCGACGAGGCGATCACGCGCGTGTCGACGCGTGGTGCCTCGCCGGCGGGACACGTGGTCTCCGGCGCCACGAACGGACCCGAGCCGATGTCGCCGGGATGGTCCCCCGGCACGTCGCTGACGAGCAGCTGGGTGACCCGACAGCGGCCGAGACAGGCCAGCATGCCGCCGCCCTTGATCGTCGACAGCGTACACCGCACACGGTTGATCTCGCCGATCGGCACGCCGTCGGCGAGCAGCGCGTCGGTGCGGCGGCGGAGCTCCGCGAGCGTCGATCCGTCGACGAGCCGCTCGACGAGGGCGGATGCCCCGCCCGAGACCAGCACGAGCAGGTGCTCGTCGTCGGCCACGCTCCGGACGAACGTCACCAGTGCCTCGCCGGCGGCGAGCGACGCGGCGTCGGGTACGGGATGGGCGGATTCGCGGCAGTCGAACCGTGCGTCGGCGACGAGCTCGGGCTCCAGGTGCGCGTACTTGGTCAGCACGAGCCCGGAAGCCAGCGCGTCGCCGAGCGCATCGCGCGCACCGAGCGCCATCGCCGAGGCGGCCTTGCCGATCGCGGCCACCCGCACCCGGGGGCCGGCATCGACGTCGGCGAGCGCGCGCCGTGTCGCCTGCCGCCCGCCGACCGCCTCGATGCCGGCGGCGTGCAGGACGCGGAGCGTGGCGGCGACGGCCTCGTTCATGGCCGTCCGGACGGAGAGGACGCCGGTGCACCGTGCCGGGCACCGGCCAGAGCGCGCTCGAGATCCTCGCGCAGGTCGTCCACGTCCTCGAGCCCGACGGCGAGACGGATCAGGCCTTCGCCGATGCCGGCGACCGCGCGGTCCTCGGCCGACATGCGTCCGTGAGTGGTGGTCGCCGGATGGGTGATCGTGGTGCGGGCGTCACCGAGGTTGCCGGTGATCGAGCACAGGCGCACGCCGTCGATGATCCGCCAGGCCGCCTCGCGACCGCCCGTCACCTCGAACGCCACGACACCGCCGGCGGTGCGCTGCTGGCGCGCGGCGAGCGCGTGCTGGGGATGGGACTCGAGCCCCGGGTAGTGCACGCGCGCGATGCCGGGCTGCCCGTCGAGCCATGCGGCGAGCGCGGCGGCGTTTCGCGAGTGCTCGAACATGCGGAGTCTCAGCGTCTCGAGCCCCTTCGCGAACACCCAGGCGTTGAACGGGCTCATGCAGGGGCCGGCGCTTCGCATGAACGAAGTCAGCTCGTCGATCAGCTCGCCCGTGCCGCAGATCGCCCCACCGACGCAGCGCCCCTGCCCGTCGAGGTATTTCGTCGCCGAGTGCACGACGATGTCGGCGCCGTGCTCGAGCGGCTTCTGCAAGGCGGGCGTGCAGAAGCAGTTGTCGACGGCGAGTCGGGCGCCCGCGTCGTGCGCGACCTCGGCGATCGCCCGGATGTCGGCGATCTCGGTCAGCGGATTGGTCGGGGTCTCCAGGTAGAGCAGCTTCGTCCTCGACGTGACCAGCTTCGCCCACGAGTCGGGGGCGAAGTCGTCCGCCCAGCGCACCTCGATGCCGTAGCGGGGCAGGAAGTTCCTGAACAGGTTGACGGTGCTGCCGAACATGTTGCGCGTGGCGATCAGTTCGTCGCCGGCGCGCAGCGTGCCGAGCGCGAGCATCGCCGTCGCGGCCATGCCCGAGGCCGCGCCGATCGCCGCCTCGCTACCCTCGAGCGCGGCGAGACGTCGCTCGAACACCTGCACCGTCGGGTTCGTGAACCGCGAGTAGATCAACCCGTCTTCCTGCCCGCCGAAGCGCGCGGCGGCCTCGGCGGCGTTCGCGAACACGAAGCTCGACGTCGTCATGATCGGCTCGCCGTGCTCGCCGAAGCTCGAACGCTCGAACCCCGCACGCACCGCGCGCGTGTCGTCGCGCCAGCCGTGCTCGGGCGACGACCCGACGCCACCGGACTCCTCGCCCGGGCCGCCGTTCGGCCCGCCGCCCGAGCCGCCGCCGCCGTTGCCCGAGCCCGAGCCCGAGCCCTTGCCCTTGCCCGGCCCGCCCCGACCATCCGTCCGCCCGTGAAGATCGTCGTCGAATGCCACCCGTACATCCTCGTCCGACCGATGTCGGAAGCGCTGCCGGTCTCGATGGTACGTTATACTCGTGCGTCCGGAATCCCCATCGGTGTTCACGTCATCCGTGCAGCGTCAGACGGCGCCTTTCCTCCTTCTCTGCCTGATGTCGTGCGCGAGTTGGGCGAGCTTCGCCCGGGCGCAGCAGGATCACACCGCAACTCCGGTGACGGCACCGGGCGCCACCCCGTCGGGTGCGGGTTCGAGCGGCGATCCGGCCGCCCCCCTGCCTCCGGCGGCGTGCCTGGAGCGTCTCGACGCGGCCGTGGAGCTGGCCGAGCGCGGCGACACCGGACGTGCGCGACTCCGCCTCGAACGCCTCGCGCCGCGCTGCGCGCACCTCCCCCAGATCCATCATGACCTCGGCGTCATCGCCGCCCGCGACGGGCGCGTGAGCGCCGCCCTCGATCACTTCGAGACCGCCGTCGCGGCCGACCCGCGCGCGGCGATGACGCTCGATCACCTGCGCACGCTGCACCGGCGCGAAGCCGCCGCCGCCTACGCGCGGGCGCTCGGATCGCCCTCCGATACCTCCCGGCCGGCGTTCACGTTCCAGCGCTCGGATGACGTGGGTGCGGACACGCTGCGCGCGGCGGCGAGCGAGGAGGAACCGCTGCGTGACGTCGCGACGATCGAGTACGAGCTCTACGCCTGGTGGCGCAGCGCCGTCGACGGCGACGTCCGCGAACGTCGCTCGCACTATGTCGACGACTATCCGCGCGCCCTCGCGCTGCTCGGACGCGAGCGCGACGCGGCGCTTCGCTGGGAAGACGTCCGCCGCGAGATCGCCTTCACGACCGAGGACGCCGTGGCCGTGCTGACGTACGCGGGCCGGGCAGCCGACGGCGACGGGAAGCCCGCCGACGAGCTCGATGGCGGTGCCGCGGCTCGCGTCGATGGCGGGGACGACGCCGAGCGGACGGGCGCCTTCCGACGCCTTCTGCTGCTGCGGCTGCAGGACAGGCGCTGGCTCATCTACCGGGATACCCCGCTTTGAACGGACCGCCTCGTCCCCCCCGGATCACGCGCGCGACGCTCCTGGGTGTCGTGACGCTCGCCGCCGTCGCGCTCGGTGCACCGATGTCCGCCGTCGCCGCCCCGCACGTGCCGATCGCCGGCGACGCGGCGCTCGACCGGCAGGCGACCCATGTGCTGGAGCGACTCGTCGAGGGAGATGTCGAGCGCGCCACGGTGCTCGCCCGCGCGCTCGCCCGACGTCACCCGAGGTTCGCCCTCGGGCAGTTGCTGCACGCCGAGCTGTCGGCCATCGCGGCACTGGACGACATCCGGGCGGGCTCCGGGCGATCCTGGTCGCCGGCGCTGATCGATCTGCTGCTCGAGGCGCGCGCGCGCCTCGACGCCGGAGTCGGACGATCGCCCGGCTCCCGAGCGGAGGAGCGTCCCCGCGTCCTGTCCGACAACCGACCCGGTGACCCGCGAGGCGATCGGCCCGACGATCGCGCCGACGACCCGCCCGCACCGTTCGTCCAGATCGGACGCGACATCGAGCACGTCGTGCTGGTGGACCTGGCGCGCTCGGCGCTCACGCTGCACGCCGTGTCGGGCGGCCTCGCCACGCCCGTGCGCGAACACTACGTCTCGAGCGGTTCCGCCGGGTTCGGCAAGCGGCGCGAAGGGGACAGGAGGACGCCGCTCGGACTGTACCGGATCACGCGCTTCACGGACGATCGCGCGCTGCCGGAGCTCTACGGCGCGGGCGCTCTCGTGCTCGACTACCCGAACGCCTTCGATCGTCATCTCGGGCGCACCGGATCGGGCATCTGGCTGCACGGCGTGCCGCGTGGCCGGCGAAGTCGCGCGCCCCGCTCGAGCGAGGGCTGCGTGACGATGTCGAACGAGCACTTGCTCGCGCTCGGCGAGCGGCTCGATCCGGAGCACACGCTCGTGCTCCTCGCCGCGCCGGCCTCGCCGGCGGATATCGACTCGGCTGGCCGGACGGACCTCTCACGGGCTCGCGCCGATCGTGCGGAGGCGCGCGAGCGCTACCGGGCGCTGTTCGACGGGTGGCGAAAGGCGCGCCTTCGCGACGGCTCGGCGTCGCCCGGGATCGCCGACTTGGATGTGAACGACGTCACGATCCTGGAGACCACCGCCAGCGGTCTTCCCGGCGTGCCCGACCTCCTCGTCATGGACATGCGCACGGACACCGGTGACGCCGCCCGGACGACGCTCTGGTGGTCGCGCCCGGCGGGTACGGGGGACTGGACACTCACGCTCGAGCGCGCCGACTCCGCGGGTACCTGAGCGAGCGCCACGAGCGCCCGCCGACATCCTCAAGGTTCGCCCCTGCAGGCCGCTCATGTCTTCGTGGACGGTTCGTCACTTCGACCCGCATTCGCGGGGAGGAAGACCGTGAGAGGCCAGCGTGTTCGGCAAACTCTTCAAATCCGAGGGCAAGACGCCGCCTCCGCGGAGGCGCCGGACGTCGTCGCCGCAACCTGATCGGGAACGCACCCAGCGCACCCGGAAGCAGCACGTGCGCGTGGATGTCGCGGACCTGAGGATCGGCATGTTCGTGGTGGAGCTCGACAAGCCCTGGGAGGAGTCGGGGTTCATGTTCCAGGGGCTCGAGATCAAGTCCCCCGGCGACGTGCTCGCGGTGCAGAAGGAGTGCTCGTTCGTCTGGGTCGACTACGACGAGTTCTCGCTGCAGAAGGCACCGAAGGCACAGGGTCTCCCGGCCACGCCGGGCGCCGGCTCGACGCTCTCGGACGGACTCGCCGTCGAGGACGAGTTCGACGCGGCCAAGGAAGTGCACACGCTCGCCAGTCAGGCGGTGACCACGCTGTTCGAGGAGATCAAGCTCGGCGCCGAGATCGATGGCGGCAAGATCAAGCAGGCGGTCAACGGCTGCGTCGACAGCATTCTCAGGAACCCCGATGCCTCGGTCTGGCTGACGAGGATCCAGGCCAAGCACCAGGCGACCGCGCAGCACTCGCTGAACGTCGCGGCGCTCTCGATCGTCATGGCGAAGTCGATGGGCATGACGACGCGCGAGATGGAGGACATCGGTGTCTGCGGCATGCTGCACGACGTCGGCAAGACGAGCATCTCGACCGAGGTCCTGAACAAGACGGGGACGCTCACGCCGGACGAGTTGACGGAGATGCGCAAGCACACCCGCTACGGGCGCGACATCCTCGTCTCGACGCGCTCGGTCATGTCGGGTGCGGCCGACGTCGCCCACGCCCATCACGAGCGCCCCGACGGCACCGGCTACCCGCGAGCGCTCGACGACGACAGCATCCCGCTGTACGCGAAGATCGTCGCGATCGCCGAGGCGTACGACGCGATGACGATCAACCAGCCGTACCGCGAGGCCTGCTCGCCGTCGGACGCCCTGCAGGAGCTCTACGCGCTGCGCGGCAAGCAGTTCGACGAGGATCTCGTCATCCGCTTCATCGACGCGGTCGGGATCTTCCCGCCGGGCAGCATCGTCGAGATGCTGAACAGCGAGATCGGCATCGTGCTCGCGAACACGAACGACAAGCTCAGGCCGCGCGTCATCATGATCCTCGATCGACACCACGAGCCGATGGCGCAGCGCATCGTCGATCTCTCGCAGCACGACGTCGACGACGAGGGCACGATGTACCAGATCAAGACGACCCACAGCGACGGCTCGTTCGGCATCGACGTGGGCGACTTCCAGCGCGCCGGCCTGCGCATGGGCTGAGCGGCGTCGACGAGTCGGGCTTGCAGTTCGCGGCTCCCGGCCTCGCCAGCGGATCGAATCCCGCTCGCTACAGCACCACCAGGTCATCGGCCCCGGCGCTCACGCGCTTGGCGCTGTCCGAGCGCGCCCTGCTCAGCGAGTCGAGGTAGTCGACGTCGATGTCGCCGGTGATGTACTCGCCGGTGAAGCAGCTCGACTCGAACCGCGCGATCGGATGGCGGGCGTAGCGCACCGCCTCGACCAGATCCTCGACCCGCTGGTAGATCAGCCAGTCGGCGCCGATCATGCGCTCGATCTCGTCGATGTCGCGACCGTGGGCGATCAGCTCCGTCGCCGCCGGCATGTCGATGCCGTAGACGTTCGGGTAACGCACCGGCGGCGCGGCCGAGGCCATGTAGACCTTCTTCGCACCGGCGTCCCGCGCCATCTCGACGATCTGACCGCTGGTCGTGCCGCGCACGATCGAGTCGTCGACCAGGAGCACCGTCTTGCCGTTGAACTCCAGGTCGATCGGGCTGAGCTTCTGGCGCACCGACTTCTTCCTCAGCTGCTGCCCCGGCATGATGAACGTGCGTCCGATGTAGCGGTTCTTGATGAACCCCTCGCGGTACTTGACGCCGAGATGGAAGGCCACCTCGAGTGCCGAGGTGCGCGAGGTGTCGGGGATCGGGATCACGACGTCGATGTCGTGCTCGGGGCGCAGCTCGATGATGCGCCGCGCCAGCTTCTCGCCCATGCGCAGGCGCGCCTTGTAGACCGAGATGTTGTCGATGATGCTGTCGGGACGGGCGAAGTAGACGTACTCGAAGATGCACGGCGACAGGCTCGGGTCCTGCGCGCACTGCCTGGCGTGCAGCGTGCCGCCGGCGTCGATGTAGACGGCCTCGCCCGGTTCGATGTCCCGAAGGAGCGTGAACCCGAGGCCGGCGAGCGCCACGCTCTCGGACGCGATCGCGTACTCGCTGCCGCGATCGGTGACGCGCTCGCCGATCACCGCCGGACGGATGCCGAGCGGATCGCGGAACGCGAACACGCCGCGTCCGACGACCATTCCGATGACCGCGTAGGCCCCCTTGCAGCGACGGTGCACGACCGCGACGGTGTCGAAGATGTCGTCCGGTCTGAGATCGGTGCTCGGGGCGAGCGCCTGCAGCTCGTGGGCGAAGACGTTGAGCAGCACCTCGCTGTCGGAGCGCGTGTTGATGTGACGCAGGTCCGATTCGAACAGCTCCTTCTGCAGCGTGTCGGCGTTGGTCAGGTTGCCGTTGTGGCCCATGACGATGCCGTACGGCGAGTTCACGTAGAACGGCTGCGACTCGGCGATTCCCGAGGTTCCGGCCGTCGGATAGCGCACGTGGCCGATGCCCATCTCGCCCTCGAGCCTGAGCATGTCCTCGGCCCGGAACACGTCGCGCACGAGACCGGCGTGACGGCGCAGCACGAGTCGGCCGTGGCTCGACGTGGCGATGCCGGCCGCGTCCTGGCCGCGGTGCTGAAGCAGGGTCAGGCCGTCGTAGAGACGCGCACCGACCTCCTCCTTGCCGACGATGCCGATGATGCCGCACATGGGAATGGCTCCGAGGGAAGGCGTCGTTCGGACGGGGACGCTCAGGACGACGACGGCGTGGAGAAGTCGAAGTGCTGGCCGATCTCGATCGGCAGCCGCGCGTGGATGAAGCGCGCGACCACCTGGAAGTTCGGCAGGAACAGCGACGTGCGCCACCAGGTCTCCTGCTTGAGCGTCGGGACGAGGTTCGCCGAGAGCACCAGCAGCGCGATGATGAGGAAGCCGCGGGCGAGACCGAAGAACACGCCGAAGATCCGGTCGAACAGGCCGACCCGGGAACCGGCGACGATCCTGCCGACCAGCCAGCTCACGAGGCTGCCGATCAGCATGCAGCCGATGAACAGGGTCGCGGCGCTGATGGCGGTGCGTGCCGTCGGGCTCTCGATCGTCTCGCGCGGCAGCAGCGTCGCGAAGCGCGAGGTGAACAGCACCGTGATCGCGATCGCGCTCAGCCACGTGGCCAGGCTGACGAACTCCCGCACGAACCCGCGCACGAGACTGACGAGCGCCGAGACGGCGATGGTGATCAGAACGACGAGATCGATGCCCGACACGTGTGCCCTGCCCGCGAGACCCGGAAACGGCCCCGGAGAAGCCCGGGAACGAGGCGCATTCTAGCAGCAGGCGACGGCGCTTCCCCGAACGCGGGGAGGTCCGTCGCCGCGCTCACGGGTAGGCGACGACGATCGCCTCGCGGCCGAGCAGCGCGATCACCTCGTCGCGCAACCGCTCGGCCTGAACCTCGTCGACCATCGGACCGACCTGCACCCGGTAGAGCGATGGCCCGCTCGCGCTCGCGTCGGTGACGAACGTCGGGTGGCCGGCTCGCCGGAGCCGGTCGCGCACGGCCAGCGCGTTCGCCCGCTCGCGAAAGCTGCCCGCCTGCACGACCCAGGCGCGCGGCAGCTCCACGTCGGGGCGTCGGGCGCTCGCCGGCGGCGTCTCCTCGGCACGTTCGCCGAGATAGTCGGGAGGATCGTCCTCGCCGACGCGGATGTCCGGCGACCGTGCCGGGGGCGCCTCACCCGTCCCCGCGTCCGCCAGGCCCGCGTCCGCCGCACCCGCACTCGCTGCACCCGCACTCGCTGCACCCGCGCCCGCCGCGCCCACCGCACCCGCGCCCGCCGCGCCTGCCTCCGCTCGCGCAGTCGCGCCGTCGCCGGAGGCTGCCGTGAGGGGAGTTCCCGTGACGACCGCCGATCCTTCCGCCTCGTCCGGAGGCGGCACGCGATCGGCCGCTCCGGCGGAGGTCGCGTCGGCCGCCCCGCCGCCCGCCACGATGCGCGGCGGCTCCTCGCGCAGCCGCTCGACGCGACGGAACTGGCTTTCGCTGCCCGAGCCGTCGAGCAGCAGCGGCAGCACGATCACGGCCAGCGCGATCAGCACGGTCGCACCCCACAGGCGCTGGCGCAATCGCGCCGCGGCCTGCTCCCGGGCCGCGTGGTCGCCGGCCACGGCGATCAGCCCTCGAGCGCCGCGTGCGCCGCGGTGACGGTGACGAAGGAGCCGAACACGAGCACCGCCCGCGCCGTCTCGGACGCGAGCTCGAGTGCCGTCGCGAGCGCGTCGGCCACCGACCCCGCGGCCACCACGCGCGCGCCGGCATGCAGGCTCGCCGAAGCGCCGGGACGCTCGCTCGCCTCGCCGCTCCCGTCCGCGACACCGGCCGCCTCGTCGAGCCCGGCACGCACGCGCGTCACGAGCGTCTCGAGCGACAACGCGCGCGGGCCCTCCAGCGCCGCGCAGCACCAGCACTCGACGTGAGGGGCGAGGTTGCGGGCGATGCCCTCGATGTCCTTGTCGGCGAGCGACGCGAACACCGCGACCGCCCGCGTCGCACCGAACCGCGCGCGCCAGGCGTCCGCCAGGGCCGCCGCGGCCGCCGGGTTGTGGGCGACGTCGACGATCAGCGGCGTGCCGTCCACACGGCGCTCCTCGAACCGCGCGACCAGCGCGACGCGTTCGAGCGCGGCGCGCGCGACGTCCCCGGCGACGGGCAGGCGCGCGTCCAGCGCGCGCACGGCGGCCAGCGCGCAGCCGGCGTTGCGACGCTGGTGCGCACCGGGCAGGGACGTCCCGGGCAGGGCATCGGGCGGGCGCCCGCCGACATCGACGATCTCGATGCCGTGCGCCGCGGCGAACGCGCCGAGCGAGGCGGGTGGGGTCGGCTCGCCGACGATCAGCGGGCGCCCCGCCCGGCCGATGGCGGCCTTCTCGGTGGCGATGACCGCGACGTCGGTGCCGAGCCAGTCGGCGTGATCGAGCGCGATGCTGGTCAGCACCGCGCAGTCGGCGTCCCACAGGTTGACCGCGTCGAGCCGCCCGCCGAGCCCGACCTCCATGATCGCGACATCGCAGCCGGCCTCCACGAACAGCGCCATCGAGGCGAGGGTCGCGAACTCGAAGTAGGTCAGCGTGTCGGCGGGCCCGCCGTCCGCCGGCAACCGTCCGCGCTCGACCCGCGCGAGCGCCCGCACGATGGCGCGCTCGCCCGCCTCCTCCCCCGCGACGCGCATGCGCTCGGCGAAGCGCACGACGTGCGGCGACGTGGCCGCCCCCGTGCGGTATCCGGCGGCGCTCCAGATCGCCTCCAGCATGGCGACGGTCGAGCCCTTGCCGTTGGTCCCGCCGACGATCACGACCGGCATCTCCGGCCGCGCGAGCCCGAGGCGTCGGGCGACGCGCGAGACGCGCGCGAGCCCGAGCTCCATCTCGCTCGGGTGGACGGCGTCGATCCAGCCGAGCCAGGCGTCGAGCGGCGCGTCCGCGCCGGGCGGGCGTGCCCCGGCGGCCGCCGGCACACGCGCCCGCCCCCGGCCGTCACCCGACATCGCGCGTGACGCGGGGTCCGTCGACGCGCCCGCCACCGCTCAGCCTGCGCTCGCGACGGTCACCGGCGCCGGCCGATCGGCGAGCTTGGCGAGCAGTCGCGCGAGCGTGTCGCGCATCTCCCGGCGGTCGCAGATCAGGTCGATGGCACCGTGCTCGAGCAGGAACTCGCTGCTCTGGAACCCCTCGGGCAGGTTCTCGCGTACGGTCTGCTCGATCACGCGCCGCCCGGCGAAGCCGATGCGCGCACCGGGCTCGGCGATGATGATGTCGCCGAGCATCGCGAGACTCGCCGACACGCCGCCCATGGTCGGATCGGTCAGCACCGAGATGTACGGGATGCCGCGATCGGCGAGCCGCGCGAGCGCCGCGCTGGTCTTGCCCATCTGCATCAGCGAGAACAGCGCCTCCTGCATGCGTGCCCCGCCGCTCGCGCTGAAGCAGACCAGCGGGATGCTCTCCGCTTCCGCGCGATCGCAGGCGAGGCAGAAGCGCTCGCCGACGACCGACCCCATGGAACCTGCCATGAACGCGAAGTCGAACACGGCGACGACGACGGGCATGCCCAGCAGCTCGCCGCGCATGACCACGAGCGCGTCCTTCTCGCCGGAGTCGCGTGCGGCCTGCGTCAGCCGATCCTTGTAACGCTTGCTGTCCTTGAACCTGAGCGTGTCCACCGGCTCCACCTCGGCGCCGATCTCCTCGTGCACGCCCGGATCGAGCAGTCGCTCGACACGCGTGCGCGCACCGATCAGCATGTGGTGGCCGCACTTGACGCAGACGTCCTGCGCGCGCTCGAGCTCCTTGCGATAGAGCACGTTTCCGCACTCGTCGCACTTGACCCAGAGACCCTCGGGCACGTTGCCCTTGACCTCGCCGACCCGTGCACCGATGCGCGCCGGGATCAATCGCTCGAACCAGCTCGGCTTTCGCGCCGGGCCCGGTGCGCCGCGTCCGCTTTCCTCGTCGTCGGCCATGGCGTCAGGCGGCCGTGCCGGCGGACGCGCCGTCGGACACGCCGTCGGCGGCCCCCGAGGTGGCGGGAAGGGAGGCGACCTCGTCCATGGCCTCGCGCATGCCGCGGACCACGTCGCCGACGTGGCGGTGCAGCGCCTCGGGGTCGCGCCCGTGCTCGCCGACGAGCGCGACCAGCACGCTGCCGACGACGACCGCGTCGGCGGTCTCGGAGATGGCGGCGGCGGCGGCGGCGTCGCGGATGCCGAACCCGACGGCCACCGGCAGCGGCGCGAACGACTTGATGTGCGAGACCTTGGCGGCGACGGCGGTGGTGTCGAGCGTGGCCGCGCCGGTCACGCCCTTGAGCGACACGTAGTAGACGAAGCCGCCACCGATCCGCGAGATGCGTTCGAGGCGCGAGTCGGGCGTGGTCGGGGAGAGCAGGAAGATCGCGTCGAGGGCGTGGGCGTCGAGCGCGGCGACCAGGTCGTCGGCTTCCTCGGGCGGCAGGTCGACGGTCAGCACGCCGTCGACGCCGGCCGCCGACGCCGCCTCGGCGAACGCCGCGTAGCCCATGCGCTCGACCGGGTTCAGGTAACCCATCAGCACGACGCCGGTGGTGTCGTCCTCCTCGCGAAATCGTCGGACGAGGTCGAGCACGTCGACGAGCCGCGTGCCGCCCGCGAGCGCCCGCTCGCAGGCGGCCTGGATGACCGGGCCGTCGGCCATCGGGTCGGAGAACGGGATGCCGAGCTCGATCACGTCGGCCCCGTTCGCCACCAGCGTCCGCATCAGCGCGAGCGTGGTGTCGAGATCGGGGTCCCCGGCCGTGATGTACGGCACGAGCAGCTTGCGGCCGCTCGCCGCCGCCTCGCTCGCGAAGCGGGCCGCGATGCGACCCTGCGGCGCGGTCTCGACCGGCGCGCTCAAAGTGTCATGCCCTCGAGATCGGCCAGCGTGCCGATGTCCTTGTCGCCGCGCCCGGAGAGGTTGACGACGAGATGGACGTCCTTGCCGAGACCGGGGGCGATCTTCGCCGCGTGGGCGAGCGCGTGGGCGCTCTCGAGCGCGGGGATGATGCCCTCGAGCCGGCACAGCGTGTGGGTCGCGGCGAGCGCCTCGTCGTCGGTCGCGGCGACGTACTCGGCACGCCCGGTGTCCTTGAGCCAGGCGTGCTCGGGACCGACGCCGGGGTAGTCGAGGCCGGCGGACACCGAGTGCGTCTCGATGATCTGGCCCGCGTCGTCCTCCATCAGGTAGGTGCGGTTGCCGTGCAGCACGCCGGGACGACCGGCGGAGAGCGGCGCGGCGTGCCGACCGGTCTCGAGCCCGTCGCCACCGGCCTCGACGCCGATCAGGCGCACGCCCTCGTCGTCGAGGAACGGGTGGAACGCGCCGATCGCGTTCGAGCCACCGCCGACGCAGGCGACGACGGCATCCGGCAGGCGCCCGAAGTGCTCGAGGCTCTGATCCTTGATCTCGCGACCGATGACGCTGTTGAAGTCGCGCACCATGGTCGGGTACGGGTGGGGGCCGGCGGCCGTGCCGATGATGTAGAACGTGTCGTCGACGTTGCCGACCCAGTCGCGCATCGCCTCGTTCAGGGCGTCCTTGAGCGTGCGCGAGCCCGAGGTCACCGGTACCACCGTGGCGCCGAGCAGCTTCATGCGGAACACGTTCGGCGCCTGGCGACGGATGTCCTCCTCGCCCATGTAGACGATGCACTCCATGCCCCAGCGCGCGCAGACCGTGGCGGTCGCCACGCCGTGCTGCCCGGCGCCGGTCTCGGCGATGATGCGCTTCTTGCCCATGCGCCGCGCGAGCAGCGCCTGCCCGACGGTGTTGTTGATCTTGTGCGCGCCGGTGTGGTTCAGGTCCTCGCGCTTGAGCCAGATCTGCGCGCCGCCGAGCGTCTCGGACCAGCGCCTGGCGTGGTAGAGCGGGTTCGGTCGACCGACGAAGTTCTTCAGCTCCCACTCGAACTCGGCCACGAACTCGTTGTCGAGGCGGTAGCGCTCGTACGCCTCGACCAGCTCGTTGACCGGATCCATCAGGGTCTCGGCGATGAAGCTGCCGCCGTAGACGCCGAAGTGCCCCTTGCCGTCGGGGACGTTCGCCCCGGTGTCGCTCGATGACCCCTCGTGCGTGCCGCCGTCGAAGCGTGTCTCGCGGTTCATGCCGTCACTCCCGTGATGTCTCTAAGTGCGTGTCAGCCGCGCGGACCGCCGCCATGAAGGCGCGCATCCGTTCGACGTCCTTGATGCCCTTCGCCGACTCGACCCCCGAGCTGACGTCCAGTGCGTACGGTCCGACCTCGCGGACGGCCTTCCCGACGTTCGCGGGCGACAGCCCACCGGCGAGGATCAGCGGCTTGCCGAGGTCCTCGCCGAGCGTGCTCCAGTCGAACGCGTGACCGGTACCGCCGAGCTCGCCCGGCGCGTTGCTGTCGAGCAGGAAGCCCGTCGCCCGTTCGAACGCGTCGAGGGCGCCCCTCGCGGGCAGCCCGTCCGCGACCCCGATCGCCTTCAGGTAACCGCGCCCGAACGACTCGCAGTACTCGGGTGTCTCGCGCCCGTGGAACTGCGGCACGAGATCGGGCATCGCCGCGAGCGCCGCCACGACGTCCGCGCGCGGCGCGTCGAGAAAGAGTCCGACCCGGACGACGAACGGCGGCAGATCTTCCGCGATCCGGCGCGCGGTGTCGACGTCGACGTGGCGGGCGCTCGCCGGCACGAACACGAAGCCGAGCGCGTCCGCCCCCAGCGAGGCGGCTGCCCGCGCATCCCCGGGACGGGTCATCCCGCAGATCTTTACCCGGGTGCGGATCATGGTCGCCCGAACCTTACCAGATGGCCCCTGCCCGAGCCATCACGACGCGTGCGGCGGACCCCACGGCCGCTCGGACAGCGCGGTGAAGTCCGGTATCCCGAAGCGCTCCGGATAGCTCGGCTGGAGGAAGCAGAGCCCCTGCGGCCTCGCCGTGACGGCCGCCTCGCGCCGGTCGCGCGCGGCGAGGAGCGTGGCCATCCAGTCGAGCGGGCGCTCGCCCCGCCCGATCACCGACAGGCAGCCCGCGAGGATGCGCACCATGTTGTGCAGGAAGCCGTTCGCGCGGACCTGGATGATCACGCGATCGCGCTCGCGGCGCACGCCGACGGCGTGCAGGCGCCGGACGGCGTGATGCGCCTGACACTCGGCCGAACGGAAGCTCTGGAAGTCGTGCTCGCCGACGAGCGCCTGCGCCGCCTCGTGCATGCGCGCCGCGTCGAGCGGGCGGCGCTCCCAGGCGAGCGTGCGCCGGTGCAGCCCCGGCCGTGTCGGGCGGTTCAGGATCGTGTAGCGATAGCTCCGGTCGAGCGCCGAGAAGCGGGCGTGGAAGTCGTCCGCCACGGCACTCGCCCAGTGCACGGCGACGCCCGCGTCGAGGTGACTGTTGACGCCGAAGGTCCACGCGCGCAGCGGTCGCTCGACCGGCGCGTCGAAGTGCACCACCTGGGCCGCCGCGTGCACGCCGGTGTCGGTCCGACCGGCGCAGTGCACGACGATCGGCACGCGCGCCACGCGCTCCAGCGCCTCCTCCAGCGCCTGCTGCACCGAGCGGCAGTGCGGCTGACGCTGCCAGCCGCAGAACCCCGTGCCGTCGTACTCGACGGCGAGCGCGACGCGTCCGTGCGTCACCGGATCCGGGGGCGTGCGCTCAGGAGATCTTCCTGAGCAGCGTCTCCGCCTCGGAGACCTGCTCGGGGCTGCCGCCCTTGACGATCTCGCCGAGGGCGTTGCTGGCCGAGTCCTTGTCGCCCATGTCGATGTAGGCCTTCGCGAGATCCATCATCGTGTCCATCTCGTCGGCGTCCCCGAGCGGCGCGCCGGTGCCGTTCAGGAGCTCGTTGTCGGCCGTCAGGTCCATGATGTCCAGACCGTCGAGCTCGTCGGCGGCGGTGTCGAGCGAGCCGCCCGCCGCCGTGCCGCCCGCGCCGAGCCCGTCGAGGAAGTCACCGCCGTCGACCGACGTCGCGTCCATGTCGACGGAGTCGGAGAGATCGTCGAGATCCAGCGACAGGTCGTCGATGGCCTGCGTGTCGTTGGCGGCCAACGAGGCGGTGCTGTCCAGATCGAGCTCGTCGAGCGTCAGCGCATCGTCGAGCGAGTGCGTGTCGGGCATCTCCGCCATCGGCCGCTGACCGGTCGACTGGCCGGTCCGATCGCTCACCGCGGCACCGGCGACGGCGCCGCCGGCCGCGCCACCAGCGGCCGCGTCGCCGCCGACCCCGTCGAGGCTCGGGAAGTCGAGCGAACCGTCCCCCTCGGCGGCCAGCTCGCTCGCGATCTGCGAGAAGTCGCCGGTCGCCTCGAGATCACTCTCGTCGAACGCGAACGCCGGATCGAGACTCTGATCCATCAGCGGGCTCTCGTCGTCGGTCTCGTCCGCCGCGTCGAACGCGGTGCCGTGCCCGCCCCCCTCGGCGACATCCGGGTCGAGCGTCTCCTCGGCCGCGCCGAAGTCGCGACTGACGCTGCTGCTCGACTCCGAACCGTCGCCTAAGAGGAAGTCGTCGTCGTCCAGTTGCGGCCCGTCGAGACGGCCGCTGCCGACGGCGGCGACACTGCCGGCCGCGCCGGCGAACAACGCCTCGTTCGGGCGGAGCTCGCGGCCCATCGTCGCGATGCCGGGCCAGGCCGGGTTGGCATCGCCGCCGAAGCGGGCGTGGTAGTCGGTCGCGGTACGCTGGAAGCCCTCGCCGTTGCCCTGGGCGTGGTACGTCTGCAGGAGCTTCTCGGCGTACTGGACGTTGTCCGGCTTGCGCTCGATCGCCTTGTTCAGCAGCTCCTCCGCCTGACCGTGCAGGCCGTAGGCGAGGTAGACGTCGACCTCGGAGATCGTGTCGTCCTTGTCGATCTCCTCCTCTTCCAGATCGATCGCGCTCACCTCGCGCGTGACCGCCTCGTCGCCGCGTCCGCCGAGCGCCGCGGCACCGGCCGCCCCGGCCACTCCCGCGACCCCGGCCGTCTTGCCGATCCCCCTCGACTCGGCGTCCCGGACATCGCCGTCACCGGCGAACGCGGCGCCGGTCACGGCCGACTGCGAGGAGACCTCGGCTTGCAGGTCGGCCGTCTCGTCGTCGTCGATGAAGTCGACGTCGTCGTGGAAGCCGGCGAGCGGATCGTCGTCGTCCTTGCGGCGACGGCGCCAGAGCAGCGTGCCGAGCAGCCCGAGCACACCGAGGATGCCGGCGCCGGCGATCGCGAGCCGGGTCGGGTCCTGCAGGAGGTTCCGGTACCAGGGACCCTGTGCGGCAGCCGCCGTCGCGGCGGTCGCGTCCGCCGCGGCGTCGGCATCGACACCCGCGTCCGCACCGGCGTCCGCGTCGCTGTCGTCGCCGACGAGATCGACCGAACCGAGTTCCTGACCGGCGGCCGACAACGCGTTCTCGGCGTCCCCGACACCGCCGTCGAGCGCGTCGCCGGTGGCGGCGAGCCCGTCGGTCACGGCCTCGCCCGCGTCGGCGACGAGGTCGCCGGCGCCTTCGGCGGCGTTCGCGGTCGCGTCGCCGGCATCGGCCATCACGTCGCTGATCGCGTCGCCCGCACCGTCCTCCGGCGAGGTACGCGCGTCGGCGAGCTGCGCCTCGAGCTTGGCGATCTGGTTCTGACGAAGCGAGACCAGGGCGTCGAGGTTCTCGCCGGTGCTCTGCAGCTCCTCGGCCTGCTCGCCGAGGTCGTCACCCTCGACGCGCGTCGCCGCGAGCTCCTCGCGGGCGAGCTGGAGCTTCCTGTTGATCTCGCCGAGCCGGGCGGCGTCGTTGCCCTCGGTCTCGTCGGCCGTGGCGCTGGCCGTCGTCTCGGCGCTGGTGTCGTCGGCGACGATGCTGAGCTCGTCGCGACCGCGAACCTCGTCGCGGGCCGCGTCGAGGATCGCCTGCGCGTCCGCGGAGAGACCGGACCCGGCGTTCTCCGCACCGTCCTCCGCGCCGTCCGCGTCGCTGTCGGCGGCGGCGCCCGTGTCGTCGGACGTCCCGCTCGCGATCCGCGTGCCGGCGGTGGAGCCGCGCAGGTTGTCGCGGTAGTCGCGCCACAGTTCGTTCTGACGGCCGATCTCGGCGAGTGCCTGCGTTTGCGACAGCGCCTGCGCCTCGGCCGCCTGCGGCACGCGCAGGATGGCACCGGCCTTGACCAGGTTGATGTTCTCGTTGATGAACGCGGAACGGTTCGCCTCGAGGAGCGCGAGCATCATCTGCTGCACCGAGACGCCGTCCGGCGCGTTCTGCTCGGCGATCGTGAACAGGGTGTCGCCCCGGGCGACGGTGATCTCGTCGCTGCCGCCATCCGCCGTGCCGGTGGCGTCCAGCGCGTCGAGCGAGACGATCTCGCCGCCGGATGCGGCGTCACCGGCGCCGACGTCGTCGACCTCGACGCCTTCGCCGATCAGCTCGACCTCGAACTCGACCTCCGAGGCGGCGCGGGCGGCCGTGCGCGAAGCCGCGTCGGCCGCACGCTCGGCCGCGGCATCCGTGTTCGGTGACGCCAGATCGCTCAACGAGACGACCTCGCCGCCACCCGGGAGCGCGTCCGGCTCACCGAGAAGCGCGTCGAGCGAGACGATCTCGCCACTGTCCCCGGCGTCACCGATCAGGGCATCGTCGGCGATCTCCTCGCCATCGGCGTCGACGAGCTCGACGTCGAAGCGTCCGGCGGGCGCGGCGCGCTCGATCGGCGCCGGCGCGACGATGGCGCTGCCGACACCGGCGACGGTCGCCTGATCGGCACCGCCGTCACGGACGCTCGGGCCCTGGGTCATGAACACCGGCGGATCGAGCAGCACGGTGTACTCGCGCACCATGCGTCCCTGCGGCCAGTCGACCTCGAGCAGGAAGTTCAGGAACGGCTCGGTCACCGCGCGACGACTCGTGACCTTGATGACGGGACGGGAGGCGTCGCCGTCGACGCTGAACCGCAAGTCGGTCAGCGCGCCGGAGCGCTCGATCCCGGCGCGGGCGAAGGCGTCCTCGTCGGCGAGCTTGACGATCATGCCCTCCAGCTCCCCCGCCTTGACCGCGGTGAGCGGGATCTCCGCCTCCATCGGCTGGTTCAACGCCGAGCGCATGTCGATGTCGCCGAGGCCGAGGCCGAAGGCGCCGCCCGAGGCGAGCGCCAGGCTGACCGCCGCTGCCGTTGCAAGTTTTCGCACTGTTATGAGTCCCGCTGGTCGCCACGATCCGTGTCTGCGCTGCCGGAAACGGTGCAGTCTGGATCAGACGAAGTTGACTGTCACGACGCTTTATAGCCGAAGTATCGCATCACACCCGACGACCCGCGTCTCACATGTGATCCCGGACGAGACACTCGGCAATCTGCACGCTGTTCAGCGCAGCCCCCTTTCGCACGTTGTCGGACACGACCCAGAGGTTCAGTCCGCGCTCCGTGCTGATGTCCTCGCGGATCCTGCCGACGAAGACCGCGTCAGTTCCGGCTGACTCGGTCACCGCGGTGGGGTAGCCCCCGTCGACCCGCTCGTCCAGTACCACAACTCCCGGTGCCCTTCCCAGCAATTCCCGGGCCGCATCGGCCGTCACCGGCTCGCGGGTCTCCAGATGGATCGCCTCGGAGTGACCGAAGAACACGGGGACCCGTACGCACGTGGGGTTCACGCGGATGCTCGGATCTTCCATGATCTTGTGCGTTTCCCAGACCATCTTCATCTCTTCCCTGGTGTAGCCGTTCTCCTGGAAGTCGTCGATGTGGGGGAGGACGTTGAAGGCGATCTGCTTCGGATAGACCTTCGGGTTGATCTCCAGCCCGTTCAGGAGCCGCGCCGTCTGCTGGCCGAGCTCCTCGATCGCCTCCTTGCCCGTGCCCGAGACCGCCTGATAGGTGCAGACGTTGATCCGCTCGATGCCGAACGCGTCGTGCAGGGGCTTCAGCGCGACGAGCATCTGGATCGTCGAGCAATTGGGGTTGGCGATGATGTTGGTGCCGCGGTAGCCCGCGATCGCGTGGGCGTTGACCTCGGGGACGATCAGCGGCTTGTCGTCGTCGTAGCGGAAGGCGCTGGTGTTGTCGATGACCACGCAACCGGCCTCCGCCGCCTTCGGGGCGTACACCTTCGAGACCGACGCGCCGGGCGAGAAGATGCCGATCCGCACGCGCGAGAAATCGAACGTGGCGAGATCCTCGACGACGAGCTGCCTGCTCCCGAACGAGACCCGCCTGCCCGCCGAGCGCTCGCTCGCGAGAGCGTGCACCCGCCCCACCGGGAACTTCCGCTCGTGCAGGATCTCGAGCATCGTCTCGCCGACCGCGCCGGTCGCGCCGATCACCGCCACGTCCCAGGTCTTCGCGCTCATGCCCGTGCTCCCCCTCGTGAACCCTTGTCGCCATGTGAACCTTTGTCGCCATCCGCCTCCAGGGCTTCGATGACCGCGTCGCCCATCGCGCGCGTGCCGACCGCGTCCGCGCCGCCGCCGATGTCCGCCGAGCGCACGCCGTCGGCCAGCACCCGCCCGACGGCCCGCTCGATCGCGTCCGCCGCCGCCGCCTCGTCCAGCGTGTAGCGCAGCATCATCGCCGCCGACAGGATGGTGGCGAGCGGGTTCGCGACACCCTGCCCGGCGATGTCCGGCGCCGAGCCGTGCACCGGCTCGTAGAGTCCGCCGCCCGCGGCGTCGAGCGAGGCGGAGGGCAGCATGCCGATGGAGCCCGTCAGCATCGCGGCGGCATCCGACAGGATGTCACCGAACAGGTTGGACGTCACGATGACGTCGAACTGCTTGGGCGCGCGCACGAGCTGCATCGCCGCGTTGTCGACATACATGTGCGAGAGCTCGACGTCGGGGTAGTCCGCGGCCACGGCGACGACGGTCTCGCGCCAGAGTTCCGACACCTCGAGCACGTTGGCCTTGTCGACCGAGCAGAGCCGCTTGCCGCGCTGGCGGGCGATCTCGAAGCCGCGCACCGCGATGCGGCGGATCTCGCCCTCCGAATACACCATCGTGTTGAACCCGACCCGCTCGCCGTCCGGATGGCCGGCCACGCCCGTCGCGATCCCGCGCGGCTCGCCGAAGTAGATGCCGCCGGTCAGCTCGCGGAGGATCATCAGGTCCAGCCCCTCGACCAGTTCGGGCTTCAGCGACGAGGCGTCGGCGAGCTCGGGGTAGAGGAGCGCGGGGCGGAGGTTGGCGAACAGCCCGAGCTCCTTCCTCAACCTGAGGAGCCCGCGCTCGGGCCGCAGCTCGCGGGGTGCCTCGTCGAAGCGCGGTCCGCCGATCGCCCCGAGCAGGATCGCCGCGGACGTGCGGCAGGCGGCGAGCGTCGCCTCGGGCAGGGGGTCGCCCGTCTCGTCCCAGGCCGCCCCGCCGAACACGTGCTCCTCGAGCGCGAGTCCCAGGTCGTGGCTCGCGTTCACGTGCTCCAGCGCGCGCCGGCCCTCGGCCATGATCTCGGGACCGATGCCGTCGCCGGGCAGGATCACGATCTTTCTCGCTTCGCTCATGGGTGTCTCGGTGGTCGTCCGGACGGCGCGCCCGTCGAGGAGGGAGCGGGTCGTCATGAAAGGGGGGGGGGGGCCGTGCAAGAGGCCGGGGCGGACCGGTCTCCGCTCAGCGGTCCGGGATCTCGAACTTTTCGATCGTCTCCGCCTCGGCCGCCGCCCGCGCGTCCCCCT